>Ga0209050_1000089_pt1 | contig 256212 bp, 230 predicted proteins | sample Araplavi_mTSA_r2_FD_184276 | JGI IMG/M metagenome (GOLD analysis project Ga0209050, IMG submission 184276) | Arabidopsis root microbial communities from North Carolina, USA - plate scrape MF_Cvi_mTSA_r2 (SPAdes) (version 2) | ecosystem: Host-associated > Plants > Roots > Endosphere | place... | reverse complement strand
CGCCTGGTTCGCGGAAGTGGACGAACGCTTTACCACCCAACTCTGCTCGCATTGCGGCGCGAAGCCCGATGCGCGGCCGAAAGGTATCGCAGGGCTTGGAATAAGAGAATGGCAGTGTGGCGATTGCAGTGCTTTCCATGATCGTGATGTCAATGCTGCGATAAACATTCTCCGTCGCGGACGTGCGACGCTGGCTGCAGGAATCCTCGTCCTTTAGGGCCAGGAGGACGTCAAGGGAGTGTTTTGGCGGCTGCCATCCTTTCGTAAAGGGTGTTCAGCGGGACCACGGTGAGCAGGTCGTCGAATGCTCCGCCCGGCGCGTTTGCTTCCGCGCTGCGTGGCCGCTGCATGAAGTTGGCGGTGGCCAGCAGGTTGCCGGCTTCGTCCTGGCTGTCGGGTGTATCGCTGCGGCCCCGCGAGTGGATGACGGCGGGGGCGCATTGCGCAGCCAGCGAGCAGGCCTCCTGGCCAGCGACGAAGAACAGGGTGCCGTTCGCGTCGCGCGACAGGACCCGTTTGCTGGCAATAAGTGCAGTCCGTGCCAAAGGCGCGACAGTGAAGGCAGGCGTGACGCTGTAGCGCAATTCGTGCCCCCAGTTGTCCTGCGCCGGCAGGCCCAGGTCCATCCAGGGCAGCAGGCCGGTGCAGTCAGCCTCGTTCGCACAAGGTGCCACCCGCTCCCGCCCGGCTTCGCCCGCGCCCGCGACGGCGCTGGGGGCCGGCAGCGCCGGGCGTGGCAGGCGGCCATGCGTCGCCGCGAAGCCTATCAGTGCCTCGTTGGCCTGTGCGAGCAAAGCGTAGGTGCGTTCTTCGCGCACGCGCTCGACGCCGCTGCCGCCGAACGCTGACAGCAAAACGGCTGCCATTGCGACCGTGGCGATCAGCAGTAGCGTCAGCAGCGCTGCGCCGCGTTGTTTAGCGTGCCGCTTCATGGACCTCTCCAGTAGCGGGGTCATAACGCTGGCCCGGTTTGAGCACGACAGACCGGCCGTCAGCCTGCAAGGTGACGGTGCCGCGCATCACGCCACCTGGCGGCGCAGCTTGCGCCTCTCCGTTCACGATAATCATGGTCGGCCCATTGCTGCGCCGGATAACACCGCCCAGCCGAAGGCCCGCCGGCTCTGCATCGACCCCGCCCGGCGCCCCGTCAGCACCGCTCGCGGCCCCAACAGCACCGCCTGCGACAGGTTCGGCCACGCCAGGTGCGCCGCCGGTCCCAAGCGCCCCAGCCGGTGGACATCCCGGTGCCCCTGACGGACAGCCCACCGATGCTCCCATTCCGGCGCCAGGCGGGCTGCCTGGTGCGGGCACCATGCCTCGAACTGCACTGGCCTGCGCGGCGCTGACGGCAGACGGGGCCTGATTGCGCTGCGCATCGAGCTGCGCGCGTTCATCGGGCGTGGTGAACAATCTACCCATGCTGACGAACCCTTGCGCGCCAGCCTGGGACGCCAGCAGCAGAAGCAGCGCCGGCAGCCCCACCTTCACAATGCCCCTCGCATCGGCCTGCCCGGCGCAGCAACCGGGGTCAAAGTCAGCCAGTTCAAGGTGCAGTCGGCGTTCATCGTTGGAGCCAGCACGCCCGCTACCGGCGCGCCGCCGGCTGCGCGCCGGATCACGCAGTCCTGCACTGCAAACGTCCCGGTCAACCGCAGGTCGGAAAGGAAGTTCAGCAAATCAAGTTCATGCAGCAAATCCATGTGCAACACCATCCGGCTGCCAAGCAGCGCATAGTCGCCCGTAGGCAAGGCGGTTTCCAGCCGATACGGCTGCTGAACCTCGATCTCGTAAGTCAAAGGCAGCAAGCGCCGCTGCTCCTGGATCTGCCGGATAGCCTCCACCCAGTCCAGCCGCCGCTCCGGTCCCACAAGGCCCCGGCGGCGCAGTTCCACAAAGTGAGGCTGGTACTGCCGGATTTCTTCCTTCTCCGTCTCTGCATGGGCCAGCCTCAAACGCGCGCCATCACGCTCAAGCAAAGCCGCAGCTTCCTCAAAATGTGCGTGCCTCAAATGCCACGAACTCGCGAACACTGCAGCCAGCGAGACGGCCAGCGTGGCCAGGAAAACCAGCACCGCATTGCGCAGCAATGAAAACTCGCGAAAGAGAATCATGGCGCCCACCTCAGGTTCAAAGTGAATTTCGACCGCTCGCCAAGACCGGCCGGCGAACCCGCCTTGCCGCTGAGCTTGACGTTCGGCCTGATGTCGAACGGCAGCTGTTCAATTTCAACCACCATGCCCGGCGTGCGTGCCAACTCCTGCGCAAAGCGGTTCATGCTCAGCAAGACGCTGCGATAGTCATCCTGCTCCACCAGCACCTCGGCCTGCAACCGCACCTGTTGCGGCGGCGCCTTGGGAATTCCGATCAGCATGGACGATTGCGGCGCCACCAGCGCCGGCGTAGTTGCACCACCTGGAAACGCGCTGCTGGCCGTCACCGGAACCACGCCCGGCGCATTGGCTCGCCAATCGAGCTGGGTCAGCCGGATTTGCGGTGAACGCTCCAGCGCCTCGCTGAGGACTGCCATCACCGCCTGCGGCCACGGCCCCTGGCGCGCGACCATCTGCGCGATCTGGACGGCAGCCTTCATGTTGGCGGTCTTGTCGACGGCGGGCGGCATGCTTGACATGCTGCTCTTGTACGCGGTGGTGAAAGAATTCGTCTCTTGCTGCAATTCGCGCGTGTGGCTGCGCGCCAGCGAATAGCCGATAATGTTTGCTCCTGCCCACAGCAGGCAGCACGCCGCGAGCACAGCGCTCGATGCGTACAGCGATTTGCGGGCGCGCCAGAGGCTGTAATAGCGCTGGCGCGGGCCGAGCGGGTAGTGGGTGGGCGGCGAGATGCGGGCCGCCAGGCCGAGGAACAATTGATCGGGATTGTCGGACGCCGCCAGCTTTTTCCGGGCCGCTGCTTCTCCCAAGGGCGCCACGCGCCAGTCCAGCAGTGGCGCAATGCTTTCCGCCGGCGGCGAGGCGATGCGCGCCAGCGGCAAAAGAGACAGCACCTGCAAGGGCAGGTCGCGCTCCAGCATGTGTGCGCCGACGAGGAATTGGCGGGTTCGTTCGGCCTCCTGCTCGGCGCTTGCCGCAGCCTGCGCCAGGCGCGAGAAGCGTACGCGCCCGTGCTGGAAGTAGGTCTGCCGGATGCCGCTGGCATGCTCCGTCACCAGCAACAGATGCGGCTCCTGCCGAGCTTGTTCCGGCAGCAATGCTGCGCTGAGCAGTGCAGGTGTATAAAGCGCCGCCAACGGAATGCGCCGGCTTTCCAGTGCATCGAGCCAGGGTGCCAGCAGCGCCGGATTGGTCAGCGCCGAAAACAGCACGATGTCGTCGCGTCGACCCTCATCTTCCCGGCCTTGTACGTGCGCGCAGCGGAAAGGCGTATCGCGCCACGCTTGCGCCAGGCGCCGCTCACGCATGATCATGCCGGCGCGCCCCGCAACATGGGGCAGCAGGTGGCGCTGGAAATCTTCCTCCACCAGGTCAGCCACCATCAGCGCAGGCGTGTCCTCCCGGTCTTCCAGCCAGGCGGAAAACTGCTGTATGCCGTCGGGCGTGTGGTCAAAGCACGGGCCCGTTCCAAGGCCGCCTCGTTCCCAAAGCCAGCAGCACATCCGTTCGCCGGTCAGGTGCAGGAGTAGTTTGCGGGTCATGGCTCAAATCCTGATTGAACTGATCGTGTCGTAAATCGGCCCGAGCACGGAAAGCATGATCCAGCCAAGCACGATGCCAAGGATTACAGTCATCGCCGGCTCGATCATGGACTGCATGCGCTCGATCCTCTCGCGCACTTCCCGGTTGTAGAAGTAGGCAACGTTGCGCAGCGTTGCATCGAGTGCGCCAGTCGATTCGCCGACCCGCAGCATGCGTACCACGAGTGGCGGAAACAATTCGGCTTGCCTGAATGCCGCGGCAACGGTATGGCCTTCCGATATCAGTTCGCGCGCGCGGCGCATCGCGGCGGCCACCACGCGGTTGCCGGCAATGCCTTCCGACAGCCGGATGCACTCGAGCACCGGAATCCCCGCGGCATACATCAGCGCGAAATACGTCGCAAAACGGGCCATGATCAGCTTATGCACGACCGGAACCGCTCGCAGCAGCAGGCGGTCGAACGCAAAAGCCGTGCGCTCGTTGTGGCGCAATTGCCAGCGCAGGACCTGCCACGCCACCACCGGGGCCGCCAGCAACAGGTACCAGTAATGGATGAAAATGCCCGACACTGCAATGAGGGCGCGCGTATGCAGCGGCAGTTCCTGCCCCATGTTCCTGATGAAGGCTGTCAGTTGCGGCACCAGGTAGATCATCAGGAAAAACATCACGCCGCTGACGATCACCAGCACGAAGGCAGGATAGGTAATCGCCTTGCGCGCCTGCGCTGCCAGTTCGTCCTGCCACTTGAGGTTTTCTGCCAGGTCGCGGAAGACCTCATTGACTTTGCCGCTTTGCTCGCCTGCGCGTACCAGGCTGGTAAAACTCTGGTCGAATACCTCCGGATAGGACGCCAGGGCGCTGGAGAGCTGCAAGCCGCCTTCGATCTTTTCCACCAGGTCGGTGATGATCTCCCGCAGCCTCAGGTTGTCGGCGCCATCGCGCAGGTCGCGCAAGCCGTCCAGCATCGGCACGCCGGCGCTGCTCATTTGCTCCAGGTGGAAGCAGAAATTGATCAAGTCGCGCCGTGTGATGCGCTGGCCGCCGATGCGCAGCTTGCGCTGGCGTGTTTCGCGGTAGTCGATCAGGTCAAGCGCCATGCGCTGCAGGCGCAGCTCGAGGTCGGGCACGTTATGCGCGTCCATATTCCCCGGCACGATGCTGCCGTTGGCGTCCATGGCGCGGTATATGAACTGTGGCATGTCAGCTCAACCTGTCAGTGAGGTCGACCACGCGCGACACCTCGTCCAGCGTGGTCAGGCCTTCCATCACGCGGCGCATGCCGTCATCGACCAGTGAACGCAGGCCCGCCGCCTGGGCGGCTTTGCGCAGCTCCCGTGCCGGGGCACGGCGTGCCACCATCTCGTCGAGTTCACCGGTCATGCGCAGCAGCTCCATGATTGCCATGCGGCCTTTATAGCCCTGGTGGGCGCAGCGGTCGCAGGCGCCGGCACGGTAAATGGTGGCCGCAGGGTGGTCGGCCGAGAGTCCGAGCAGCCGCCGTTCCAGGTCGTCTGCTTCGACAGGCTGGCGGCAGTGGGGACAAAGCTTTCGGACCAGGCGCTGGGCGATGATGCCAATGATATTCCCGGCCAGGACGTCGGCCACTACGCCAAGGTCCAGTAGGCGCGGGATGGCGCCGACTGCGGAGTTGGTGTGCAGGGTGGAATAGACCTGGTGGCCGGTCATGGCTGCGGCCAGGGCCATGTCGGCGGTCTCCTTGTCGCGGATCTCGCCGACCAGGATCACGTCGGGGTCCTGGCGCATCATGGAGCGGATGCCGTCCGCAAATCCCAGCTTGGCGGATTCATTGACGGAGGTCTGGCGGATCTGGTGCATCGGGTATTCGACCGGGTCCTCCATCGTCATGATGTTCACGGACTCGGTGTTGATGTGGTTCAGGATCGAATACAGGGTGGTCGTCTTGCCGCTGCCGGTGGGGCCGGTAACGAGGATCAGGCCATCGGGGCGGGCAATCATCAGTTTCAGCACGTCCAATTCGTGTTCGGCCAGGCCAAGCCGGTCCAGCGGGACAATGCCTTTCTGGCGGTCCAGCACACGCAGCACGATGTTCTCGCCGTGCGTGGTGGGCTGGCTGCTGGCGCGGAAGTCGATCTGGCGGCCGGAGAACTGGATCGAAATGCGGCCGTCCTGCGGCGCGCGCGTCTCGGCGATGTTCATGTGGCTGATCACTTTGAGCCGCACCGCCATGGCGGGCCAGTATGAGCGGTGCAGGCTGCGGATCTGGCGCAGGATGCCGTCGATGCGGTAGCGGACGCGCAGGAAGCTGTGCTCCGGCTCGAAGTGGATGTCGGATGCGCTGTTCTGCACCGCGTCCGCCAGCAGGGCATCGATCAGCCGCACCATGGGCTGGCTGTATTCGTCCGACGAAGCATCCAGGGTCACTTCGCCGGTTTCGATTTCGTGCAGGATGCCGTCGATCGACAGTTCGAAGCCATAGTAATGGTCGATCGCATGCGCAATGTCCGAATCGTTGACCAGCAGCGGCACCAGCGTGATGCCCTTGACCAGCATGGCGCTGATCTGGTCCAGCGCGACGATATTGGTGGTGTCGGACATTGCCAGCACCAGTTCATCGGTCGCCCGTTCGTACACGATCGGGAAGACGCGGTAGCGTTTGGCCACTTCCTTGGGGATCAGTTTGAGCGCGACCGCGTCCACCACCAGGCTTTTCAGGTCGGCCGAACGGGTGTTGAGCTTTTCGCTGAGCGCCTCGCGCATCGTCGCTTCCGTCACGAAGCCGAGCGCGATCAGCAACTTGCCCAGGGGCTCGTTGTTGCGTGTTTGCTCGGTCAGTGCGATCCGGAGCTGGTCTTGGCTGATGACGCCTTTCTGGATCAGCAGTTTGCCGAGCGGGATTTTCTGCGTGTCGGCCATTGTGCTTTATTGCGGCGGCGTTTCGAGGACTTGTAATCGTTTGCGGACGGCGTCGATATTGAAGCTCGGGGGACTGGCCTGCGCCAGCTCCAGCGCGCGCCGGTAATAGGTTTGCGCCAAACGTGGCTGGTTCATGCGGTCAAGGCCGACACCAAGGTTGAAGGCGTAGTCGGCGTTCTCCGGCATGGCGTTGAAGGCGCGGAAGTAGCTTTGCTGTGCTTCCGGCCAGCGGCCCTGGCGTGCAAACAGGTTGCCGAGGGCGAATTGCACGGGGCCCGAGCCGGGATGCTGGCGGGCCAGGCCGCGCAGCTTGATTTCGTTCTCCTGCAGGTCGCCTGGGCGCAGTTCGGCCAGGCCGGCCAGGGCTTCGGGGTCGTTCGGGTCGAGTTCGAGCAGGCGCAGGTAGTTGCTGGAGGCTTGCCTGCCGTCGTGTTCGCGCAAGGCAACGGCTGCGGCGCCGAGCAGGGCATCGCGGTTGTTGGGATCTTGCAGCAGGGCGAGGTCGTATTGCTGGTGCGCCGTCGCCAGGTCGCCGGATTTCAGGGCGGCATAGCCATTCTGGACAGCCGGCGCAACCTGTGCGGGCGCCGTGCCGCGCACAAACTGCACGTTACCGGCGTCGCCGATTGCGGTTTTCAGCGTTGCGCCTGCCTCTTTGTGGGCGGCGGTGTCGCCTTGGCGCCGTAGCGGCGGTTCCGGGCGGTGCGTCCTGACGGGTTCACTTGTCTGGCTTTGCGTCGCTGGTCCTTCGTGCACAGTGGCTGGCGCCGGTGCCGCGGAGCCTTCGGCGCGGACCTGGCGGGCCGCACGTTCGGCTGCATCACGCATCGCTTCCGCGCGAATTGCCGGGTCGGTGATGGCAGCCAGCTGTTCGGGCGTTGGAATGGTCACGTCGGTATCGGGACGGGTTGGAGGCGCTTTGGCTGCCGTAGATGGCGGACTGGCCGGAGCTGCGACCCCGCTTTCAACCGGTCCCGCGCCGATGAGACCGGGCGCCCCGGCCGCGCCACCAGCCATCGTGCCAGCAGCTTCGGCTGTCGCCGCTGCGCCGGCAGGTGCGCCGGCCTGCAGGCCGGGATCAGCGCCAAGCGGCGTGACGTAAGGCGTCACCGGAATCGGCGCTCCTTGCTGCGAGCCGGCCAGCACGGCCGGCGGCGAGCCGGGCGTCGGCATCGGAACCTTGGGCAATTGTGCTCCGGGGCCGGGCGCTGAAACAGCACGCCAATAGATAAACGCAAATACGGCAAGCAAGGCAGCCAGGGTTCCAGCCAGTATTGCAAGCCTGCGCTGCGACGAGGCGATTGCCCGTGGCAGCCCCTGCCTGCGTGGAGCGCCGGGACCGCCGCTTGCATTGACGCCGGCGCTGTCCGGAGCATGGCCGGTGGCGCGCGTCGTGCGGGGCGCATCGGACATGTCCGCGGCCGGCGGCATCCGCGGCGTGGACGGTGCGGAGGGAGGGCGCACTGGTTCATGGCGCGCCTGTGGCGGCACTGGGTCATGTGCAGCCTCTTGCGCCGCGACGACCGGTGGCTCGGCATCGAGGGGTTCGAGCCGCCACGAATCCGGCATCACGGCAAACGCCGGGCCGCCTTCGATCGGCGGAGGGGAGGGAACGGCATCTGCGCCAAATGGCGCCTGCCCGAGGTCGTCGCCGTATTCCGTATCGTGCCCGCTTTGCGCACGGGCGCGTTCGGCCTTGCGCAAGGCCTGCATGAGCAAGCTCATAGTTCCCCCGGAGGCCGCGCGGGCATAAGATAGCGGTAGTTGCGATAATCGCCCGCCAGGCTCGCGTCCTTCACCACGACCGGCCGCAAGAAGATCACCAGCTCGGTCTTGCTGGCCGTCTCGTTCCGGTATGAGAACAGGCTGCCAAGCACGGGTACTGAGCCGATCAGCGGGATGCTGTCCTTTTTGTTGTCGATCGAATCCTGCATCAAGCCGCCCATCACAGCGACCTGGCCGCTCTGGACCTTGAGAATGGATTCCATCTCGCGCGCCTGGATCACCGGCACCCGGCTTTTGACGCCCTGCTTGCTCAACTCCGGATTGGGGTCGTCGACATAGTCGACAATGCGCGTAATCGTGGGCCGCACGTTCAGCGTCACTTCGTCCTCTGCCGAAATCTGCGGCGTCACGCTCATGACAAAGCCCACAGGCACGGTTTCCACCCTCGACTCGTAAGTCGCCGGCGTCGCGATGGTGCCGGTTGACGTCAGCACGGCAGGCGTCACCTTCAGCGTAAAGAAGATGCTGTTGTCGACCACTTTCAGCAAGGCCGTCTGGTTATTCAGCACGCTGATCTTGGGGCTGCTCAGCACCTTCACTTTGCCGAACGATTCCAGCAACTGGATCGTGGCGGTGATGTTGCCGAAACGCGTGGTCGGGTTGGCATAGTCAAAGATGAAGATCCCCGCCGAGCCGTTTGGCGCTACGCCGGACGGCAGTGGCGTTGTGCCGACCTGTCCCTGTCCCAGCTTGCCATTGCCATTGATGCGTGCCCAGTTGATGCCTTGCTGGTACTGGTCGCTGAGCTTGACCTCGATAATGGTCGCCTCAATCAGCACCTGCCGTTTGGCGGTGGACATGATGATGTCGAGGAATTCCTGCACCTTTTCATGCTGCCGGCTGGTCGCGCGCACCGACAGCAGGCCGCCTTCCGGATTGGCGATCACTGAGGGGGAATTGCGGGCCTGGGGCGAAGCGCCAGGCCCGAAAGCGGTGTTCCCGGCCAGTCCGCCAACCGGTGCGCGCGCTTGCGCCGCGGCAGCCTGCGCGCCGGGATAGCTGGCGTCGGGCGAGGGCGCAGGGCCGCCACCAGCCTGTATCTGCTGCATCATCGCATTGGCCTGCTCCCGCATCTGCGCCAGCGGATCGGTGAGCTGGTCATTCAGCGTAGTGGGCCGCAGCATGTCGCGGATATTCTTCTCCAGGCTGTACCAGAAATTGTTATCCGACCGATTGGCGACGGAGGTGGTGGAATTATTGTTGCCCCCACTGCCCAGCGAACTGCCCGCCGTGGGCACCGGGTTGGATGGCGAGCCACCACTGCTGTACGCCGACCCGCCCGTGGTCGATATCTGGGTGGCGATGTTCACGCTGCTATTGGTGCTGCGTGCAATATTGACGTAGTCGATCTTGTAGTGATTCCAGTACGGCTGGTCCGGCAGCACAACCAGGTTGTTGCCCTGCAGTTCATAGCGCATATCGACTTGCTTGCCGATGCGCGCCAACAACTGCGGCAAGGTCTGGTCGAGTGCATTCAGCGTCACCGTTCCTTCCACAGCGGGATGGACGTCGACGTTCAGCCCCGCGTCGCGCGCCAGCGCGAACAGCACCGACTGCACCGGGACACGGTGCACCGACACGCTATAGGTCTCCTGCCGCGCAGCAGGCCGAGGCGGCGGGAGTGCGGCGCTTTGCTGCACCGGTTCCGGAATCGTGCCAGCCACTGGCTCCGGTTCGGCCACATGGGTTGGCGACAGGGGAAATTTCGGCGCTGCGCAAGCCGCAAGCAGGACGCATAACAGGGAAGCCGAAAGGTTCTTCATGTCGCTCGCCGCCTGAAGCAAGTTGCCAGGAGTTTATCGAAAACGATCATACTGCGATTGCCCCGAACCGTTGCGCACGAATAGCGGCTGTCTTCAATCGCCTGGCGCACATGGTATGAATTTACATAAGGCAAATCCTCGGCGTAGGCCGCCATCAGCGATTTATCGGCCAGCACATTGATGCGGCGAACAATGCCTTGCGAGCCGCGCGCAATGAGCCGCACCGCGCCACGGCTGAACAGTTCGGGACCCTGGTAGCCGGCAGCACGCAGGCGGTGCGACAGGAAGTAGGGGATCTGTTCGCGCGGCATCGGTGGCACATTAAAGCTGTGTGTGATGCGTTCGCGCAGTTGCCGCATGCGAGGCAGCGCGAGGTGCTCATCCAGTTCCGGCTGGCCGAACAGCACAATTTGCAACAGCTTGCTGTTGGCGGTTTCGAGGTTGGTCAGCAGGCGTATCTCTTCCAGCGTTTCCAGCGGCATGGCTTGCGCCTCCTCGACCAGCAGCACCACGCGATGTGCGGCTGCGTGGCGCGCGATCAGTTCCGCGTGCAAGGCGCGCAACACTTCATCGGCGCGGCGGCCATTGGTATTGAGGCCCAGTTCGGCCGCAATGGCATGCAGCACTTCCTGCGGGCCCAGCGTGGGATTGACGAGGTAGAGCACATCGACGCCGCGTGGCAGGCGCGATTCGAGCATGCGGCACAACATGGTCTTGCCGCAGCCAACCTCGCCGGTCACCTTGACGATGCCTTCGCCCTGGGTGACAGCGTAGAGCAGGGCGGACAGGATCTCCCCGCGCGTATTCCCGCTGTAGAAAAAAGCGGGGTTCGGCGTAATGCCGAATGGGGCCTCGTGCAGGCCAAAATGTTGCTGGTACATGGCGGCGTGCAGGCATCGGGTGGGTTGGAATGTGCCCTGCAATTGGAGCACGTATCGCAAGAATTCGTCGCCCTCCAGCCTCACGCCCGGACTGTGGTGAATCTATCAACTTGTTTTGCTTTGCTTGCACCATTCGTTCGCATACAATGCGAGCAAATATTGGATTCGGGGAAGCGGTATGACGAGGCCGGAAAAGGTTCGTTTGGGTGAAATCCTGGTGCAGCAAAAACTGCTGTCGGAAGAGCAATTGGGCGTGGCGCTGGCGGAGCAGAAACGCAGCGGCCGCAAACTGGGGCGGGTGTTCGTTGAACACGGCTTCGTCACCGAAGAACAGATTTCCGGCGCCCTGGCGCGCCAGCTCAACATCCCCTATATCAACCTCAAGTTCTACCAGATCAATTCCGACCTGGTGCGCTTGCTGCCGGAAACCCAGGCCCGGCGCTTCCGCGCATTGGTGCTGGAGGACCGCAAGGGGACGATGCTGGTCGGCCTGTCCGATCCGACCGACCTGTTCGCCTACGACGAAATCTCGCGCCTGCTGAAGCAGACCATCGAACTGGCTGTGGTCAACGAGACCGAGGTGCTGGCCGCTATCGACCGCATCTACCGCCGCACGGAAGATATTTCCGGCCTGGCGCGCGAGCTGGAACAGGAAATGGGCGAGGGCTCGGTGGACTTCGGCGCGCTTGCTGCCGCCAGCCCGGGGCTGGAAGAAGCGCCCGTGGTCAAGCTGCTGCAATCGCTGTTTGATGATGCTGCCCAGGTGCGAGCCTCCGACATTCACATCGAGCCGCAGGAAGGCCGCTTGCAGATCCGCTTCCGCATCGACGGCGTGCTGCACCTGCAGACCGAAGCCGATATCAAGATCGCGCCGGCCCTGGCGCTTCGCCTCAAGCTGATGTCAGACCTGGACATCTCCGAAAAGCGCTTGCCGCAGGACGGCCGCTTTGCCGTGCGCGTCAAGAACGCCCGTATCGACGTTCGTATCTCCACCATGCCGACGCAGTATGGCGAATCGATCGTGATGCGTTTGCTGAACCAGAGCGGCATGACCTTGCGCCTGGACGCCATTGGCATGCCCAAGCCCTTGCTCGACCGTTTCCGCGCGATCGTGGCGCGCCCGAATGGCCTGGTGCTGGTAACCGGCCCAACCGGCAGCGGCAAGACCACTACGCTGTACTGCGCACTGGCCGAATTGAATTCGATGGAGAAGAAACTGATCACCGTCGAGGACCCGGTCGAATACCGCCTGCCCGGCATCAACCAGGTGCAGGTCAACGAAAAGATCGAACTGGATTTTGCGCGCGTGCTGCGTTCCGCACTGCGCCAGGACCCGGACATCGTGCTGGTTGGCGAGATGCGCGACCAGGAAACCGCGCAGATCGGCCTGCGCGCTGCCATGACTGGCCACCTGGTGCTGTCGACCCTGCACACCAACGATGCGGCCAGCACGCCTTTGCGCCTGATGGACATGGGTGTGCCGCGCTACATGGTGGGCAGTTCGCTCCAGGCCGTGCTGGCGCAGCGCCTGGTGCGCCTGATCTGCGAGTCCTGCACCACGCCGTACACCTTGACGCCCAACGAGCACGAATGGCTCAGCCTTGAACTGAAGGACAAGGTCGACATGGGCCATTACTTCTATGGCAAAGGCTGTTCCCATTGCAATGGCCTCGGCTATCGTGGCCGCAGCGGGATCTACGAACTGCTGGAGATGACGCAGTCGGTGGTGGATGCCGCCAACGACCCGGATCCGGCAACGTTCCTGAAGGCTGCGGCACAGCAGATGGCGGGACAGACTCTGCGGCGCCACGCGGTGCAACTGGTGGTACAGGGACGCACCACCGTTTCGGAGGCAATGCGTATCAGTAACCAGCTAGAGGATTGAGTTGCCTTATTTCGCATACAAAGGCCGCAATGGCCGTGGTGAATTGCTGGCCGGCGTGCTGGAGGGGGCAGACAGCGGGGCCGTCGCCGACCAATTATTCGCAACCGGCGTGACCCCGGTAGAAATTACCGAGACCACCGACCGTGCGCCCGGCAAGTCAGGCTGGAGCCAGCTGTGGGAAAAGCTGACGGAAAAGAGCGTCAATTCAATGGACGTGCAGCTATTCAGCCGGCAGATGCACACCTTGCTGAAATCGGGCGTTCCCATCATGCGCGGCCTCGGTGGGCTGCAGGAATCGGCCATCAGCAAGGCTTTCGCCCGCGTGATCGCCGACCTGCGCGAGTCGCTCGATGCCGGCCGCGAGCTGTCGGCATCGATGCGCCGCCACCCGGAAGCGTTCACACCGTTTTACCTGTCGATGATCCGGGTCGGCGAGATGACGGGGCGGCTGGACGAAGTTTTCCTGCACCTGTTTGACCACCTCGAGTTCGAGCGGGATATGAAGGAGCGCGTGCGCACGGCACTGCGCTATCCGACCTTCGTGGTGCTGGCGATGGCGGTGGCCATGGTCGTCATCAATATGTGGGTGATTCCCGCGTTCGAAGGGGTGTTTCGCAGCCTGAATGCGGAGCTGCCGCTGATGACGCGCATCCTGCTGGCGACATCGAATTTCACGGTTAAGTACTGGCCCTTGTTCGCAGGGCTGCTGGTGGTTGCCGGCTTTGGATGGCGCTGGTGGATCTCGACGGAAGCGGGGCGATACCGCTGGGACCGATGGAAGCTGCGCCTGCCGATTGCCGGCAAGATCATCCTCAAAGGGACCATGTCGCGCTTTGCACGGAGCTTTTCGCTGTCGGCCCGCAGCGGCGTGCCGATCGTGCAGGCGCTGACAGTGGTGTCGCAGACGGTGGACAACGCTTACCTGGCAGCCCGCGTCGAACAGATGCGCGACGGTGTCGAGCGAGGCGAAAGCATCTTGCGCACTGCTGTGGCGGCGAACGTTTTCACGCCCGTGGTGCTGCAGATGATTGCCGTTGGCGAGGAAACCGGATCGCTTGATGACTTGATGGAAGAGATCGCCGCAATGTATGAGCGCGAAGTCGACTATGAACTGAAGACCTTGTCGGCGCAGATCGAGCCGATCCTGATTACTTTCCTGGGCATCATGGTGCTGATCCTGGCGCTGGGTGTGTTCCTGCCGATCTGGGACCTGGGCAAGGTCGCTTTCAAGAAATGACAAAACCACGCAGGTTCCGGCGTTTTGAATCATTGGTGTGGCTGATCGTTGGTTTGGTGCTACTCGCAGTTTTCCTCGGCAAGATTCCGTTCTACGCTAAAAGCGCTGAAGAACGGGCTGTCGAGGTCACCTTGTCTCAACTGCGCGCCGCAGTGGAAATGCATCGCCTAAGATCAAGCGCAACGACCGGCGCTCTCGAGGGCAGCAATCCCATGCAATTGCTGACGGTAAAGCCAGCCAATTATGCTGGCGAATTCGAAAACCTCGGGAGCGCTCCGGCCCGGCCGGGAACGTGGTTTTTCGACAGGCAAAAAGAAGAACTGGTTTACGTTTTACTTGCTCCAGAGAAATCTTCATTGAAGCAACAACAAATGCTTCATTTCAAGTTAGAATTGCGGCGCTTGCCCGAACCAACCGTCAGGCCTTCAGAGCCGCCCGCAGACAATGCAGGGGTCGTTCTGAATCAAATAGACGACTAGCCACGCCGCTGGTCCAAAAGAATTTTGAACTCATGGGAGAAGTGATGAAAAAGTTTTCTAATTCGATGCCGCGCTCGCAGCAAGCAGGTTTTACCCTGATCGAGTTGATCGTTGTGATTGTGATTCTCGGCATCCTGGCCGCCACCGCTCTGCCGCGCTTCATGGACGTCGGCAAGGACGCCCGCACCGCCAGTGTGCAGGCAGTACGTGGCTCGCTGACCGCTGCAACTGCAATGGTTCACAGCAAGTGGCTGATCACGCCAGGGTCTTCGGTCCAGCTTGAGGGTCTGGCTGTCGCAGTCGATTCTTGGGGTTACCCGACGGTTGCTGCTGGCAATACTCAGATCGAAAGCATGGCTGGCATCAATACGACCAATGACTATAAGCTGATCGCCCCAGGTTCGTCTGCGACTACCGGCCCAACCACTTCAAGCACCGAGGTTGCCTACGTGCCGATGAGCGTCTCTGGTACCACCAAGGGCGCGACCTGCTACGTGAAATATACGGCAGCCGTTAACGCCACGACCCCGGCCGTCGTTTCGATGGATACGAGCGGCTGCTAAGCGGCCCGGCGCCATAACGGAGCGATGACAACCAGCGGAGCTTCGCCTGGCCGCGGCTTCACAATGGTCGAGCTGATCATTGTGCTGGTTGTTATCGGCATCCTGTCGGCAGTGGCACTCAGCCGCTTCTTTGTACGCGGCGACTATGATGCGGCAGGTTTTGCAGCACAGGTGCGGGCAACGCTGCGCTATGGCCAACAGCTCGCCATCGCGCAAAACCGGCCGATCTTCGTTTATCTGGACAGCACCAGCGTGGCGCTTTGTTTTGCCGCCAACTGCAGCGCTGCAAGCCACGTCCGCGACCCGGGCGGCGGCAACAGTTTTAGTGGCGGCCAGTGCGGCGCCGACCGCTCATGGGCGTGCGTTGCGCCCCCGTCCAGCGTAACCCTGGGGCTGTCGCCGGCGGGCGCGGCAAACAACCATTTCTTTTTTGATGCAGGCGGCAAACCGCAGCTGTCTTCCGGGGCGGAGTTCAGTTCCCTCAACCTCCAGGTGAAGGCCGGCAGCGTACAGGAGGCGGTCAGGGTGCAATGGGAAACCGGCTATGTCTATTAGACGCCACCGCCAGTCGGGCCTGACTTTTATCGAACTGATCCTGTTCATCATCATTGTCGGCATCGCGGCTGCAGCCATCTTGCGCACACTCGCCAATACCAGCAATGCCAGTGCCGACCCGCTGCGCCGCAAGCAGGCGCTGCTGATCGCCGAGGGCTTGCTGGAAGAAGTCCAGCTTGCAGCATTTACCTTCTGCGACCCGGTGGACACCACGGAAAACCCTGCCGCGCCTGCCAACTGCACGACGCCGGAAGCAGTCGGTCCAGAGGCCGGCAACGCGCGCCCCTTTGACAACATCAATGACTACGTGCCCAGCCTGGGCGTGCCGTACGCCGCCTTCAATAACGCGGCTGGAAAGCTGGTCGATGCCGCTGGCAATGACCTGGGCGTGAGCGGTTACGCGGCTACACTGACCTTGCGTGCCGAGCCGCTGAACGGAATCACGTCGACCGCTGCTGTGGCGACGCAGGAAGTGCTGCGGCTGACGGTGCGCGTGACCCACGGGCTGCGTGCGGACGACTTCGTCGAACTCGACACCTACCGTACCCGCCACTCGCCGCAGGTGGCGCAATGAGGCGCGCAACGGGCTTTACGCTGGTCGAGATGATCGTGGTGATCGTCCTGACCGGCATTGTGGCCGGCATGGTTGCCGCCTTCCTGCGTGCGCCGGTGCAGGCCTACGTCGACAGTGCCGCGCGCGCCGAGTTGAGCGACGCCGCCGACATCGCCGTGCGGCGCATTGCCCGCGAAGTGCGAAGGGCCTTGCCGAATAGCGCCAGGGTCACCGGGGGCGGGACCACGGTCGAATTCTTTCCCACCAAATCCGGCGGCCGCTATCTTGCCGAAGAAGATGATGAAGGCGCCGGCTACCTCGATTTCGCCGACAGCTCGAAACGGACTTTTACCGTGGTCGGCGAAATGCCGTCGCCGGCGATCGTGCCGGGAACCGATTCGGTCGTGGTGTATAACCTGGGACCCGGCATCGACCGCGCCGATGCTTACGCGGGCGACAATATCGCCCTGGTCAGTTCCGTAGCAGGCAATGTCGTGACCCTGGCCAGCAATCCTTTTGCCAGCACGGGCGCCACGGCCGCTATCCTGAGTTCGCCGGCGCACCGCTTCCAGGTGGTGACCGGGCCTGTCAAGTTTGTATGCGACCTGGCGAATCGCCAGCTGGTCCGGCAATGGGATTACGCGCCGCCGGCGGCAGCGGCACGTTCGGCGGTGCTGGCCACCAACGTCACGGCCTGCCGCTTCACGTATGAGGCGAACATCGCCAATACCCGCTCCGGCCTGCTCGGCATCAGCCTGACGCTGGCGCGGCCGGACATGCCGGCGGAAGCGGTGCAGCTGTTCCACCAGATCCACGTGGATAATCCGATATGACGACCTTGCGTCTCCATTCGCGCCAGCGCGGCGTAAGCCTGGTGGCGGCCATTTTCCTGGTCGTGGTGCTGGCTTTCCTGGCGGTGGCGATCGTCACCGTCACTTCCACCCAGCAGGCCGCCTTCGGGCTCGATGTACAGGGTACGCGTGCCTACCAGGCCGCCCGTTCGGGCGTGGAATGGGGGCTGCACCGCCAGTTGCGCAGCAACGCCCTGTGCCCGGCGGCGAGCGGGGCTTCGTCCACATCGAGCTTCGCCATGCCGGCCAACACAAGCCTCAGCCAATATACTGTGACTGTGACTTGCACCACCACGGTATTTGGGGCAATCAAGCGCTATCGCATGCGCTCAGTGGCCTGCAACCAGCCTGCCGCAGGGGCCTGCCCGAATGCAAACAACAGTTCCGATTACGTGCAGCGGGTCATCCAGGTCGATTTCGGAGATTGAAGACGTGAATAAGCTGTTGCGCCTATGCCGCTTGCTGCTGGCCGCCTCCATCTGGATGGCGCTGGTGGCGCCTGTGCATGCGGACACCACCATCTCCCTGTTCAAGAGCTTTGCCGGCAACGTCAATTTCGTCGGCGCGGAAAGGACGTTGCGCAAGGCGTCCAACAGCACCAATCCTTGCAGCATTTACACGGCCACGGAAACCACCGACGTCACCCTGAGCGGGATTCCAGCGACTGCCAAGATCCTCAGCGCCCAGCTTTACTGGGCTGCTTCCGGCACCACAACCGACTATAGCGTGGTATTCGAAGGCAAGACGGTTACCGCGCCCACTTCGCGCCAGTACAAGAGTGCGACGGTGGGCTATGATTTTTTCAGCGGCGCCTACGACGTCACGGCCGAGGTCACCGCCAAACGCAATGCCAAATATACGTTCTCTGGCCTGACCATCAACAATTCGTCGAAGTGGTGCGATGTGCAGGCCGTGGTCGGCGGCTGGGCGATGGTGGTGGTCTATTCGATGCCGAGCGAAACGTTCCGCGTGCTGAATATTTATGAGGGCTTCCAATATATCCAGTACAGCAGCGTGAGCCTGTCGCTGTCGAACTTCAAGATTCCGCCGCTGACGACCCAGACCGGGCGCGTAGCGCACATCACCTGGGAAGGCGACGCCACGCTGAGCAGCACCTCAAACGGTGAGTACCTGACCTTTAACGGCTATTCGATGTCGAATAGCGTCAATCCGCCCGGCAACCAGTTCAACTCGGTCAGCACCATTGCCGGCACCGATTCGGCTTCCTATGGCATTGACTATGATTCGTACACGGTCAGCAGTCCGGTGATCCAGGCCGGCCAGACCAGCGCCACTACGGTGTACCGTTCGGACCAGGACTTGGTGCTGCTGAGTGCGGAAGTCATCGCGGTCCCGAATACGCCGGTGACCGACCTTGGCATCACGATCTCGCGCGACCAGGCGCCAACGCTCGGCCAAACCATGGTGTACACGGTGAACGTGACCAATTACGGGCCAGCGGCGGAGCCGGGCACCGTGCAGGTGGTCGATACCCTGCCACCGCAAGTAAGCCTGGTGTATGCGGGCGGCGACGGCTGGACCTGCGCCCAGTCAGGCCAGAAAGTCACCTGCAACTACAACACGCCGCTGGACGTGGGCGCCAGCGCGCCGCCGCTGCAGCTGACCGTCATGGTCAACGCCGTGACCAATTCGCTCAGCAACACAGTCACCGTCAGCGGCAGCGAATTCGACAATCAGATGTCGAACAACAGCGCCACCGACACCGCATCAGTGGATGTGGCGCCTTATGTGTTTACGCAATCGAAATGCACCAAGGGCGTGGCGTTCGGCAGTACCGGCCAGTGCCTGTTCATCGACTGGAAGAGCGTGGTCGCCGGCGACGACATCCCCGTGTATATCACGCTGGTGAATTCTTCCGGCGTGCCAACGGCGCCCAGTACTACCTTGCCGACCACAGTGTCGATGCGCTTTGGCATGTCTTGCCAGAACCCGGCCAAGGCATCTTCGGAATTCGCTTCCTTCCCCGACCGTGCCTCGCTGCTGCCGAAATGCGCGGAGAACAGCGCGACACCGAGCGGAACGCAATGGTCGGCCTATCGCGCCCTGGTGGTCGATGCCAACCAGGCGAGCATCGGCAGCCCGCTGACGTTCAATTACTTTGATGTCGGGCGCATCAAGCTGTTCATGCAGGATTCCACCGGCAAGACCGGGGCCAGCGGGCCGGTGGTCATGCGACCCTATATGCTGGAGATGGAGGTCTTCAAGACTGCTGCGGACGGGACCCGCACCGACAATCCAGGCGCCAGCAGTGCCACCGGCGCCAGGTTTGCCGCTGCCGGCGAGCCGTTCACGATACGGGTGGGCGTGCGCACCCGCGACAAGACCAGCGGCACCAAGTACTTCGCGCAGAACTTCGGCAACGAGCTGTCGCCACGCAGCGTGGATTTCAATCCGGACCCAAGCGACGGGCTGAGCTTTGCCGACATGGTGGCGCGGCCGGCGCTCGAGGGGAGCCTCAATCCATTCTCGCTTGGCCGCTCGAGCGGCACCTTCAATTATCCTGAAGTTGGGATCGTCACCGTGAAGGCGACCCTGGCCGGCAACGACTACCTTGGCAGCGGCGGCATCAGTCCGGCCACCACCAATATCGGGCGCTTCGTGCCCGATCACTTCAATACCAAACTCGAAGCGCCGGACGCGCTGGGACCCATCCTGCCTTGCCCGGCCGACGTGCCGTGCTCCGCCACCAGCGGCATGGTGTATTCGGGGCTGCCGTTCGCCACCACGGTCACGGCGCACGACGTGGATGGCAACCTGCTGAAAAATTACCGCGGTGCGTTCTCCAAGGCCCTGTACATGTGCGGTGCGGGCAACCAGACCCTGGCGCCGCCCAGCGGGGGCGTGTGTCCGGCCCTGGTCTTCGGCGCCAGCGCGCCCGACAATTCGCTGCGGCGCGACAAGAAAGCCGCGATGGTGAAAGACAGCGGCGACCTCGATTTCGACAACGACGACGGGACCTTGTCGCTGTCGCTGGACTACAAGCTGGCCAACCCGTATTCGATCACCGGCACGGCAAACGCCGGACGCCAGGCGCCGGTGCTGGTCTATGTGCGCGCCACCGACGCCGACGGCGTCAGCTCGCTGTACGGCTACAATGCGGCACGCGAGCTGGTCGAGGGCCAGGTGGTCGTGGCCAACGCGCGCCTGCAGCTGCCTAACCTGTTCGGCTCGGAGCTGCAATACCAGCCGGTCAACGCGCGCGTGCAATACTGGAACGGCACGCGCTGGGCCACCAGCGCCGGCGATTCGATGGCCGACGTGGTCAATCCCGCCTTGCTGAAATTCACCAACTGCAAGAAGAACCTGCTGGCCGGCACCAGCTGCAAAACAGTGCTGGGCGCGACGTCGACTGCGCTGCGCTCGATCAGCAGCGGCCAGGCGCGCTTCCTGCTGAAGGCTCCGGGCGCCGGGAACAACGGCACGACGGATTACTACTTCGATCCAGTGCTCGCGCCGGAATGGCTGCCCAGCACGGTGGGCAGGGCGACATTTGGCATTTATCGCAACACACCTGTCACCTATATAAGGGAATTGTACTGACACCGGGGCTGAACAATGGCAAAATATGGCATATTAATCAAACAATTACGTTTGTTTCTTCAATTAAAAGATTGAAGACGGGGCGAATGCGATTCTTTTCGAAAGCTAAAAAGGAAAAAGACGCCTGGCTGGTGTTTGCGCCTATGCCCCAGGGCATGGCTTTGACAACGATACGCCGGCACGGCGCCGGCACGCCCGTCGTGCTTGGCTGCGTGGAGGCGGGATTGGAAGGCCAGGGCGCGCAAGACGCCTTGGCGCGTGCCGCGCGCTCGCGCAATGCCGAGCGCTTTCGCTGCAGTACGCTGCTCGAGCCCAGCGAATACCAGCTGTTGACGCTTGAGGCCCCCAACGTTCCCCAGGATGAACTGAAAACGGCAGTGCGCTGGCGCATGAAGGACATGCTCGACTTCCACGTCGACGATGCGACTTTCGACGTGATGGCAATTCCGGTCGAGCGAGCCAGCGGCCGCACCCCGAGCATGTTCGTGGTGGCGGCGCGCAACAGCATTATCCGCCAGCGCCAGGAACTGTTCTTTGGCGCCGGCATCAACCTGGAAGTGATCGACATCCCCGAGACCGCGCAACGCAACGTTTCGGCTTTGCTGGAAGAGGATGGGCGCGGGCTGGCCATGCTGTCGATCGGCGCACACGGTGGCCTGCTGACCGTTACCTACCAGGGCGAGCTTTACCTGGCGCGCCGCATCGATGTCACGCCGGCCCTGCTGGACGAGGGCGATGCCGACCGCCGGCATGCAGCGCTGGACCGCCTGATGCTTGAAATCCAGCGTTCACTGGACCACTTCGAGCGGCAGTTCGGCTTTGTTTCCATTTCCCGGATGGCCCTGGCCCCCGGCTGCGGCGAGTCGCTGCTGAATTACCTGTCGTCGAATATGTACATGCCTGTGGTGCAATGCAACCTGGCGGAAGTCATCGACCTGTCCGCCGTGCCTGAATTGCAGGATAGCGCGCGGCAGGCACATTATTTCTTCGCCCTCGGCGCAGCCTTGCGCCAGGAAGTGATCGCGCCATGAGCCAGCAGATCAACCTGTTCAACCCGATCTTCATGCGGCAGCGCCACAGCCTCGCGGCGCGCGGCATGGCGATCGCGCTGCTGGCCATGGGGGCGGGCACCATCGCGATTACGGTGTTCGCGGACCGGCAATTGCAGCCCTTGCGCAACCAGGCGTCGCTGCAGGAGGCCAGCTTGAAAGAGCGGCAGGCCCGCGTTCAAGCCGTGGCGGCGGAGTTTGCGCCGCGCCCCAGCGATCCGTTGCTGAAGGCGGAACTTGAAAGCAAGCAAGCGCGGCTCAAATCGCTGCAGCAGGCAATGCAGATGCTGCGCCAGGCCGAAGGCGAAGGCGCGCAGGGCTTCTCGGAATATTTCCGCGCGCTGGCACGCCAGAGCGTCAGCGGCTTGTGGCTGACGGAAGTGGCGGTGGAAGGCGAGCGGCGCGACGTGAGCATGCAGGGCAGGGTGCTGCAGGCGGCGCTGGTGCCAGCTTACTTGTCGCGTCTTGGCAGTGAACCTGTCTTGCGCGGCAAGTCTTTCCAGACCCTGGAAATGGGACCCGCGGCGCTACAGCCGCCAGTCGCCGCAGCGGCAGGGCAGGTGCCGCTTAGTGCGCTGCCCGCAGTAGCAGGCGGGGCGGCTAATGCGCTGGCGGCAGCAGCCGCACCGGTCGAAGCGCCGCAGGCGCGTTTTCTCGAATTTCGGTTGCGCAGTACAGCTGCCGTGCCAGGCGGGGGGGCGCCATGAAGGCCGCGCTGCTGAAACTGGAACAGCGCATCGACGGATTGCCGCTGCCGCAGCGTGCGGCGCTGTTCGCAGCGGGAATCCTGCTGATCGCAGCCGTGGCATGGTTCGGCAAATTGGGCCCCTTGCTGGCGGAACGCCAGTCCCTGCGTGCCGCCATCCAGCAGGGCCAATCGCAAACCGACACGTTGGATAAAGAAATTGCTGCCACGCTCAAGGCCTATGCGTCAGACCCGAACGCTACCATGCGGCGCCGTCTGGCAGCGGTGCAGCAGGAGACGCGCGCGACCAGCGACGACTTGCTGAATCGCAAGCAGGGCATGGTGCAGCCGCAACGCATTGTCCCGATGCTGCAGCAAATGCTGGCCGGGCATCCGGGGCTGAAAGTGGTGGGCATGAAGACCTTGCCGGCCAGCGGCCTGCGCGATGGCCAATTCGAACCGGCAGGCCCGCCTGCCTCGGGCGCCGCGCCGCAGCCGTCCAGCCAGGCGCCGGCGATCCTGTACCGCCACGGGGTCGAGCTGGTGGTGCAGGGCAGCTATGCCGACCTGTTGAACTATATGGCGGCGCTGGAAAAGGTTTCACCGCGCCTGATATGGGGCAGCGCGCGCCTGAGCGTCATCAAGCACCCTGAAACCAACCTGACATTGACGGTGTACACATTGAGCCTCGACGAAACTTGGGTGCAGCTATGAGAAAGATCCTGGCCGTCCTGGCGGTCATTGCCGCAACGCCGGTACTGGCGCAAAACGCGCTGCCCGATCCTACCCGGCCGCCGCCCGAAGTGCTGGCGCCACAAGGCGAGCGCAGCGGTCCGGCCGTGGCGGTGGCGGCAGCGGGCCCACAGTTGCAGTCGGTGCTGGTGGCGCGCCGCCCTGGCGGGCGCAGGCTGGCGGTGATCGACGGCGCGATTGTCCCGCTGGGAGGGAAGGTGGGCGGCGCCGTTCTGGTTGAGGTGCGCGAGAGTGCCGTGGTCCTGCAACGCGGGAAGCAAAAACAAGTATTGAAATTGGTATCATCGGGACAGGATAAGGCGCGACAGCCATGACAGAGAAAACAAGCATCTCGAAAGCTTCACAATTTTGCCGGCTGGCGGTGGGCAGCGGCGCCTTCGCGATGCTGGCGGCGTGCACGCAAACGCCGATGCGCGATACCTACAGCAACATCAGCAACGAAGTGAAAGCCGCTGCGCAGTCGGCGGCTGCGGCGCCGGTGCCGCGCCAGGTGTCCGACGCCTTGCTGCCGTCGGCCGAACAGCTGGCAGGGCAGCTGCCCAAGGCGCGTCCGGTGCTCGAGGAACGCTTCAATGTCGCCTTCAACGACGTGCCGGCGAACCAGTTCTTCAATTCGCTGGTGGCGGGCACGCGCTACAACATGCTGGTGCACCCGGAAGTCAGCGGCAACATCACCGCCAACCTGAAGGACGTGACGATCGCGGAGGCACTGGAGGCCGTGCGCGAGATGTATGGCTACGACTACCGGATCGAGGGCACGCGCATCACGATCAAGCCGCTGACCATGCAAAGCCGCATGTTCCAGGTCAATTACCTGACCGGGTCGCGCCGCGGCTCGTCGAACCTGCGCGTGACGTCGACCTCGGTGCAGAATGCCGGCAACAACAATAACAACAACAATAACGGCGACGCCGGCAATAACAATCGCCAGAACCGCAACAGCAATAACGGCGACCCGAATTCCCCCAATGCCAATGTGCTCGATGAAGCGGCCAACGTCACCACGCGCTCGGAGTCCGATTTCTGGGCCGAGCTGAAGCTGTCGCTGGAAGCGATTGTCGGCGCCGGCAAGGATGGGCGCGCCGTCGTCATCAGCCCGCAATCGGGCCTGGTAGTGATCCGGGGCATGCCGGAAGACTTGCGCAACGTCGACCGCTACCTGAAGGCCACCCAGCTGGCGGTGGCGCGCCAGGTGATCCTGGAGGCAAAAATCCTGGAAGTGGAGCTGAGCGAACAGGCGCAGTCCGGCATCAACTGGGCTGCCTTCGGCTCGCGCATTTCTGCCGGCATGGTCGGCCCCGGCACCGCGCTGGCCCCGCGCATCAATGGCGCCACTTCCTTGATGGGCCAGCCGGGTGGCTTGCTGGGCACGCCTGGCAGCGCGTTGGCAGCAGCGACCAATGCGCCCGGCACGCTGTTCGGGCTGGCGTTCCAGAACTCCAATTTCGCCGCGCTGATTTCCTTCCTTGAGTCGCAAGGCACGGTGCATGTGCTGTCGAGTCCGCGTATCGCCACCCTGAACAACCAGAAGGCCGTGCTGAAGATCGGCACCGACGAATTCTTCGTCACCGGGGTCAGCACCACCACCAATACCAATGCGACCGGCAATGGCACGGTTTCGCCGAACGTCACGCTGCAGCCATTCTTCTCCGGCGTGGTGCTGGACGTGACGCCGCAGATCGATGAAAAAGGCAACATCATCCTGCACGTGCACCCGTCGGTGAGCCAGGTCTCGACAGTGAACAAGAGTATCAACCTGGGCAATGCCGGCAGCCTGAACCTGCCGCTGGCGGCATCGGCCACGTCGGAAATGGACAGCATGGTGCGCGGCGAGAACGGCAGCGTGGTGGCGATCGGCGGCCTGATGCGCCAGTCCACCAGTGCCGACCGCTCGCAGATCCCGGTGGTCGGCCGCATTCCCGGGTTCGGCAGCCTGTTCCGCAGCACTGCCGACACCATCCAGAAGCGCGAGCTGGTGGTCCTGATCAAGCCCACCATTGTCGACACAGCCAGCGACTGGAGCCAGGACCTGATGGAAAGCAGCCGCCGCATCGAGCTTCTGGATCCGAAGCAAACGACGGGGCGCCGCTGATCATGTACGAGAGCCACTTCGGCTTGCGCGAGGCGCCGTTCGGCATTACGCCGGACACCAGCTTTTTCTTCAAGAGCCCGCACTCGCAGGAAGCGCTGAACACCTTGCTCGTTGCCGCGCGCAGCGGCGAAGGATTCATCAAGATCACGGGCGAAGTCGGCACCGGGAAGACCCTGCTGTGCCGGACGTTCATGAAGACGCTGGGCGACGATTTCGTCACGGCCTACCTGCCCAACCCGCTGCTTGAGCCGCGCACCCTGATGCTGGCCCTGGCAGACGAACTGGAGTTGCCGCTGGCGAGCGATGTCGACCAGCACCAGTTATTGAAGTCGCTCACCGCGCGTTTGCTGGAGCTGGCGGCGCAAGGCAAGCGCGTTGTGCTGTGCGTAGACGAGGCGCAGACCATTCCACGCGAAAGCCTGGAAGCGCTGCGCCTGCTGACCAACCTGGAAACGGAAAAGCGCAAGCTGCTGCAGATCGTGCTGTTCGGCCAGCCGGAACTCAACGAGCACCTGCAGGCGCAGTCGATCCGCCAGCTGGCGCAGCGCATCACGTTCCAGCACGACCTCGGCGGCCTGACGCGCGACGACATGGAGTACTACCTGGCACACCGGTTGCGGGTGGCGGGTTTTACCGGAGCACGCCTCTTTAGTAAAGGCGCGGTGCGCAAGCTGTTCGCAGCCAGCCGTGGCATTCCGCGCCTGGTCAACATTATTGCGCACAAGGCCATGCTGGTCGCTTACGGCGAAGGCCGCCAGCGCATCGACACGCACCACGTCAGGCTGGCCGCCAGGGATACCGCAGTGGCGAACCAGCGCCAATGGCCTTGGCTCGCCACGGGGCTTGCCTTGGCGGCGCTGGCTGCTGCGGGCGCATTGCTGTCTTATCGTTTGAGCTTATGAGCCTGATCAACAAAATGCTGCAGGACCTGGACGCCAGGGGCAGCGCTCCGCAAGGGAGTGGCCTTTCGAATTCCGTGCAGGCGGTTCGGTACGAGACCTCGCGCAACCGCATTGCCGTGCTGGCGGTTGCGGGAATGCTTGCGGTCGCGGGTCTGGCCGGGTTTGCCGGCTGGCGTTACCTGCGCAGTGGGCCTGTGGACGCGGCCAGCACGCCGGCGTCGGGCGTTATCCGGCAGGCGCAAGTTGCGGAGAAACCGCAGGTGACACCGCCGGAACAGATGGTCGATGGTTTGCAACTGCCGTCCCAGAATCCGGCGGCGGCGGTGGCGCCGCCGCCTGCAGCGCAAGTCGCAGCGGATGTCGTGGCGGCGGTTGGATCAGAGCCTGCCAAGGCAACTGGCACGGCCCCGGAAAAGCGTGCAGCCGGCAGTCCTGGCGCCAAGGCTCCGGCCCGGACGAAAGACGGCGCTGAAAGGGCGGCGGGCGCCTTGCCGCTGCGCGCCGCAGTCAATCCTGGCGGTGCGGTGACACCAGCATCGCAGGAGACAGGCGCACAGGCATCTGCCACGGCCTTGTTCCGGCGTGCTCAGGACAAGCTCGCGCGCGGGCGCGTTGCAGAAGCAATTGTGGACCTGGAGGCGGCGCTCGACATGGATCAGCGCTATCTGGCTGCGCGCGAGACGCTGGTCGGCGTGCTGGTCGAAACTGGCCAGCCAACCGATGCGATGCGCCATTTGCGGCACGCCCTGGCGTTGAATCCGGAACAGTCGGCCATGGCGATGTTGCTTGCACGCCTGCAGCTCGAACACGGCGGCAATGCACTGGATACGCTGCAACGCAGCCTGCCATACGCAGAGTCGAACGCAGAATATCGCGCAATGATCGCCGGCATCCTGCAACGCGCAAACCGCCACAACGATGCGATCGAGCACTACCAGGCGGCAGTACGACTGCAGCCAGACAACGCGGTATGGTGGATGGGATTGGGCATCTCGCTGCAAGGCGAGAAGCGCAACGCCGAAGGAAAAGCCGCGTTCCAGCGCGCCGCCGAGAGCGGCCGCCTGGCGCCGGAATTACAGGCCTTTGTCGAACGCCGGTTGCAGCAGCTGAACTAGAACAGGCTGGCTATCCGGCATGGCTGGCAAAGTAGTAGACCCGCCAGTTGTTGTCCGAAGTTCGACGCAACCGGACGCTCAGTAAGCAAGCGCCCTGAAACTCTACGTGCACTTCGTCCATGTCGACGTTTTGCCCCCGAAAGAGCCGGCGCAACCGGTTTCCATTGGTCTGGGGCGGGGCGGTCCAGACAAGCTGGCCGCTCAGGCAGGTGTGGCGCTGGGCGAACGCGTACAGATCGGCAGGGGTCCTTCCGACATAGCCGCTCTTGGTTGTCAACTCAAAAGCGCTTTCCAAATCACCACGCTGCATCCTGGTTAAAAAGTCCTTGGCCACGGATACAGCCGCTGGCTGGCCGTACTCTGTCTTCGCCCAAATAACGAAGGCGGTAATGGCAAGTGCCAAAGCGAAGCAAGCTAATAGTGCGCGAGCACCAGATTTCAATTTCACAATTAACCCCAATGTCGGCCGGGACTTACAATTTCCAGGCGCCGTGCAGCAGATACAGGTTTCTATGGGAGGGCGATTGAATGGTCAATCGCTTGGTATCAGAAATGCACTTCCACCACGACTTCAATGCTTTGAAGTAGTGCCTGCGGGCGTACTGAACTTTCGCAAGGAAATAACTCGCGACGGGGTATCCATCGCGTACTGCGGCCAGGGAAAATTCTTCCGCCCGTTTCAGGTCTTTGGAAGTTCCGGAGCCGACTAGATAACAGTATCCAAGCACCACACCTGCTTCGGTTGAGCCGAGTTCGTATGCCCGGTGGAACAGCTCCAGGGAATGAGCCCTGTCCTTGTCGACGTGCAGTCCGTTGAAGTAAAACCGCGCTAAGCCAAAGAACCCTGTGCCTTCGTTCGCTTCATAAGCGCTTTTCCGATACCACTCGAAGGCCAGGTCAAGTCTTGGGACGATGCGGTCATTTCCGCCTTCGTAGAGTTCCGCAATTTCCGAGTATTGGAACTCATGGCCGTTGAGAGCAAGCGAACGCAATTGATCGGCAATTGCGGACTTGTCATCGGCAGCAAGGAAGTCTTCCAGCTTCAAAAATTCAGCATCCAGATCTGGCAGGGTCATATTCAAACTATAGCGCTGCCTGCGCGCCCCAGATCTGCTTCATGCTGAAGCGCAGGTCTGCCTGGTCCTCGGTCAGCGCTTCGACGATCGAGCATTCCGGCTGGTCGGTGCGGCGGTGCATGGAGGTTGGCAGGGGCTTGCCCGCTCCGTCGCGCATGCAGTGGACCTCCAGCACGCCATCGCCGCTGTCACGCGCGGTCACGACGCCCAACTCGCCGTTTGCGAGGCGCACCAGCACGCCGGGCGGGTACTTGCCGACCTGGCGGTGGAATTGTTCCTGCAGGGCGGGATCAGCTGGATGCAAAGGGTCGTGCAGGAGTTTTTCGAGCGCCTCGTCCGGCAGCATCGAACAGCGGTAGTTGCGCGCCGAGACGCGGGCGCAGTAGCGGTCGGCCAGGCTTAGCAAGCGTGCGTTGTGCGTGATCTGTTCGCGCGTCATGCCGGCCGGGTAGCCGCTGCCGTCGTCATTCTCATGGTGCATCAGGACGCAGGAGATCCACTCGTCGTCCTCGACGCCCGCGTACTTCAGCATTTCCGCGCTGTCTTCAGGATGGCGGCGCACGATCGCCATTTCTTCGCTGTTCAGCGAGCCCGGTTTGCATTGGAAGTTGTCGTGATGGCGCAGCATGCCCACATTCATGGTCAGCGCCGCTGCCGTCAATGAAATCACTTCGTCGGACGCCTTGCCGAGGCCGCGCGCCACCAGGATCACCACGATGGCGGTCTCGATGCAATGGCGCACCGCATAGGTGCCGGCGATCTGGTTCAGGAACAGGCAGGCCAGCGCGATCTCCGGATTCAGTTCGACCGCGCGCACCACCTCGCGCGCGATGTTGCGCAAGTCGGCATCCGCATTGCGTTCGTTGCGCAAATCCCCCAGCAGCTTTTCCAGGCGCTTGTTGGCGAGGTTGAGTTCATGCAGGACGGACGGCGGCGGTTCAAGCCGCGATCCGCCTTCCATGCCAAGGTCCTGCAAGCCGTTGAGGTACTGGTTCATGATGGGTCCCCTCGTGTTACACGCGCGCCAGTCGCTCCAGTGCGAGCGTCAGCGTCTCGTCTTTCTTGGCAAAGCAGAAGCGCACAATGCCCGAATCCTTGCCGTTGCGGTAGAACGCCGATACCGGGATAGCGGCAACCTTGATCTCGCTGGTCAGCCATTCCGCGAATTCTGCTTCCGAGTGCGAAGAAATGCGGTCATAGCGTACGCACTGGAAGTAGGTACCATCTGCCGGCAGCAATTCGAAACGGCTGCCCTCCAGGCCTTTGCGGAACAGGTCGCGCTTGTGCTGGTAAAAGGCGGGCAGGCCGGCATATGGCGAGGGATCGGCCATGTAGCTGGCGATCCCGTGCTGCATTGGCGTGTTCACGGAGAACACGTTGTATTGGTGGACTTTGCGGAATTCCAGCGACATCATCGCTGGTGCTGCGACATAGCCGACTTTCCAGCCCGTTACGTGATAGGTCTTGCCAAAGCTCGAAACAACGAAGGAGCGCTCGGCCAGGTCCGGATAGCGGCACATGGACTCATGCTGCTGGCCGTCGTAGACCATGTGCTCGTAGACTTCGTCGGACAGGATCAGGATGTCGGTATCGCGCACGATTGCGCGCAGCGCTTCCATGTCCGCAGCACGCAGCACGCTGCCGGTTGGATTGTGTGGCGTGTTGATGATGATCATGCGGGTGCGCTCCGATACGGCCGCGTCCACACGCGCCCACGGTACGCTGAAGCCGCCGTGCGGTGCGACTTCCATCTGCACCAGCACCGGTACGCCGCCCGCCAGTTCGATGGCCGGCAGGTAGCTGTCATAAGCCGGTTCGATCACGATTACTTCGTCGCCGGGATGAACACTGCACAGGATGGCCGTCGTCAGCGCTTCGGTTGCGCCGGGGGTGACAGTGATTTCGGTGTTGACGTCGTAATGGTGGCCGTAGATGCGGCTGATCTTGTCGACGATGGCCTGGCGCAGTTCGAGAGCGCCGACGCCGGTTGGGTATTGGTTGTAACCCTCGCGCATGGCAACGGTGACCATGTCGACCAGCTTCGGATCGCAGGCGAAATCAGGGAAGCCCTGGCCCAGGTTAACTGCGCCGTACTGGCCGGCCAAGGCCGACATGCGCGAGAAGATGGTGGTACCGACGTGGGGCAAACGGGAAGTCAGTTGTTTCATCGTGCTTAGGAAAAGGACATTTTTTCCATTCTAGCGCAGCCGATTAAAACAAGTGTTGCCCCGAGGGTAAATCTAGAAAGTCAAGCTTCCAGGCTCCACTTTTCCGGCAGCATGACTTTGAACATGCCGGCTTTGGCCAGCCGCTTGGCCAGCTTGAGCAAGGCCTTGTCCTTGGTGATCAAAATGTCAGCTTGGGCGTCGCGCGCCAATTCCAGGAACTTTTGGTCGTCGCGGTCGGTGCATACCGGCAGTCGCGCGCCCGATTCCGGCGGCTGCACCACCTTGATGTATTGGTCGAAGCGGGCCGCGCTCAATGGGCGCGTGCTTTCATCGAGCGGCAGGTGAGGGTAGTTCAGGACGAACAGGTATTCGGCCCGGCAGTCGGCGCGGGTGATCGCTTCGACCGCTCCGCTTTCGATCGCCGCCAGCAGGGATGCCCAGCGCGGGTCCTGGAAAACGAACAGGTCGAGGCAGACATTGGTGTCGATGACGATGCGCTTAGGTGAAATATGCGGTGGAACAGGTATCATGTCGAAGTTTTTCGTTTTGAATTTTGAATCTTATGCTGATTGTGCTGTCGCCTGCAAAAAGTCTTGACCTGGAAACCCCGCCAACCACCAAACTCGCAACGCAGCCTGCGTTCCTCGATCATTCGGAGCAGCTGATCGAGCGCCTGCGCGGTTTTTCGCCAAATGAACTGGGTGAGCTGATGGACCTGTCCGACGCCTTGTCGACCCTGAACGTGGCGCGCTACGCATCGTGGACCAAGGATACCAGCGAGGCGCGCCAGGCAGTGATGACCTTCAACGGCGACGTTTACGACGGCCTCGATGCGCGTTCCATGTCGGCCAGGCAGCTCGATTACACCCAGTCGCGCATCCGCATCCTGTCCGGCCTGTACGGCATGCTGAAGCCATTGGACCTGATTCACCCGCACCGCCTGGAAATGGGCACCCGCCTGCAAAACCCGCGCGGCAAGAATCTTTACGAATTCTGGGGCGACATGATTACCGAGGCGCTGAACAAGGAAGGCTCGCCGGTGCTGGTCAACCTGGCTTCGGACGAGTATTTCAAGTCGGTCAAGCCAAAGAAACTGACTATGCCGGTGATTACGCCAGTGTTCGAGGACTGGAAGGGCGGCAAATACAAGATCATTTCCTTCTTCGCCAAACGCGCGCGCGGCATGCTGGCACGTTATGCGGCGGTGAACAACATCACCGACCCGGTAAAGCTGAAGAAGTTCGATGTGGATGGCTATAAATTCGAAGCCGATGCCTCGAACGATACTACCTGGGTATTCCGCCGCAAGATCGCAGCATGATGGCAAAGCGCCTGCCCGGCGGGGCAGGCGCTTGAAGTATTACCAGATGTTGTACCAGGCCTTTTTCTTGGAGCCGTCGTCTTCCAGCATCTTGCTGTCGGGGAAGTTCTTCACGAAGACGCGCTTGGTATCGTCGCGCAGGGTCACGTTTCCCATCTTGTCGTAGCCGCGGTACATGATGGCCAGCGCTTCTTCGATGGATGGCGAATCGGCGTAATCGGTCAGCACGCCCTGGGCGCGGTTGATCGCTGCCAGGTAGGCGCCACGGCGGTAGTAATAACGCGCCACGTAGACTTCATACTTCGCCATCGCGTTGATCAGGTACTTCATGCGATCAATCGCGTCAGGCGTGTATTTGCTGTCAGGAAACTTTTCGACCAGTGCTTTGAAAGCGGCGAAGGCTTCGCGGGTTGCTTTCGGGTCGCGTTCGGCCGGGTCCTGCTCGTACAGGAAGTTCAACAGGCCGATCGAATCGTTGAAGTTCACCAGGCCACGCAGGTAGTACATGTAGTCAACGTTCGGGTGATTCGGGTGCAGCTTGATGAAGCGCTCTACGGCTGCCAGGGCTTGTGCCTGGTCTTGTGCCTTGTAGTGGGAATAGGCGATTTCCATCTGCGCCTGTTGCGCATACGTACCGAACGGGTAGCTGGATTCGAGGCGTTCGAAGAGCTGGACGGCACGTTCATAGTTGCCGCTAGCCTGTTCATCCTTGGCCTCCGAGTATAATTTCGTTGCGGACCAGCCTCGAGTCTCGTCCGCACGTTCTGGTAACAGGCCACAAGCTGACAAACTAAACAGTACGACTGTTGCTGCAACTACTGATAATTTTTTTTGCATGTTGATGTGCAAGGAATCGTTAACCAAAATACTAAACTTGGCTGATTATAGCCGATGGGAATGCTGTGATATTGAAACCTGAGATGAATTCGGCAGAACAAGTGCCTGATAATGATTTTGACGCCGATTTTGAAGGTGATTTAACGGCCGATCCCCTCGCGCCGATCGAGCTCCAACTGAGCAAATCCGATTGCGGCGAGCGCCTGGACAAGGTGGTGGCACGCATGGTGCCCCAGTTTTCGCGAGGCCGCCTGCAGTCCTGGATCGAGGAAGGCCATGTTACTGTCGATGGCAAGCCGGCCAAAGTCCGCGCCACCGTGTATGGCGACGAAAAAATCCTGGTCATTCCCCAGCCGGCGCCGGAAGACGTGGCGTTTACCCCGGAAGATGTGCCGCTGGATATCGTTTATGAAGACGACAACCTGCTGGTCATTAATAAGCCGGCTGGCCTGGTCGTTCACCCGGGCGCCGGCAACTGGTCCGGCACCATGCTGAACGGCCTGCTGTTCCGCTGGCCGCAACTGGGCGGCGTGCCGCGCGCCGGCATTGTGCACCGCCTGGACAAGGACACCAGCGGTCTGATGGTCGTGGGCAAGGACCTGCCGACCCAGACCGACCTGGTGCGCCAGCTGCAAGCCCGTACCGTGAAGCGTGTTTACTGGTGCATCGTGTGGGGCACTCCGCGCATGAGCGGTACCATCGATGCCTCCATGGGCCGCGACCAGAAGGACCGCGTGAAAATGGCGGTGTCCACCAGCATGGGCTCCAAGCCTGCGATTACCCATTACCAGCGCCTGGCTGAGGGTGTACTGGATGGCCGTCCGGTGTCGCTGGTGCAGTGCCGCCTGGAGACTGGCCGCACCCACCAGATCCGCGTCCACATGGCTCACCTGGGCTTCTCGCTGATCGGCGACCAGGTCTACGGCAAGCAGCACATGGCCAGCGTGTTCCCGCGCCAGGCATTGCAGGCGCGCCGCCTGGGCCTGGTGCACCCTGCGACCGGCGAACAGATGGAATGGCTGGTGCCGCTGGCCGACGACTTCAAGGAGCTGATGGAGCGCGCGGGCATCGAGGAGCCGGATGAGTCCGTCCTGTCTGCCGCCGCTGCGACGCACGGCGAATATGAAGACTACGATATCTACGACGACGAATTCGACGACGAATAAATGCAGCAATCTTTCCAAGGGGCGCAATGGCTGGTGCCAGACTGGCCCGGCGCACCGGCCAATATCGGTTTTGTCTGTACCACGCGGCGCGGCGGCGTGAGCCCGGAGCCTTACGGACCGGGGCCGCAGGCCATTGCCACGACCGGCGGCGGCCTGAACCTGGGCGTTCACGTTGGCGACGACCCGTCGAATGTCGCCTTCAACCGGGCAATTTTGCGCGGGCGCTTGCCGACTGAGCCGGCATGGCTGTCGCAAGTCCACGGTGCCGCAGTCGTGCGGGCAGATCGCCTGGGGCGCGGCAGCGTTCCCGAGGCGGATGCCAGCATTGCGTCCATGCCCGGTGCAGTCTGCGCCATCCAGACGGCGGATTGCCTGCCGGTGCTGTTCACCAATCGCGCCGGAACGGTGGTCGGCGCGGCCCATGCGGGCTGGCGCGGGCTGGCCGGTGGCGTGCTGGAGGCGACCGTCGAAGCCATGCGGGCAGAAGCCGGCGCTGCCGGGGGCGAGATCATCGCCTGGCTTGGCCCGGCAATTGGCCCGCAGGAATTCGAGGTTGGGCACGACGTGCTGGACGCTTTCATGGCCGGAGCGGCTAAAGCGGGCGAGGGCGCCGATGGCGAGGGTGCAGTGCGCGCGGCCTTCGTGGCGCGGCCCGGTCAGCCAGGAAAATATTTGGCAGACATATACGCGCTGGCGCGGCTGGCGCTGAAGCGGGTGGGCGTGACGGATGTCAGCGGCGGCGACTTATGCACTGTCACCGACGCCAGCCGCTTCTATTCCTACCGCAGGGACAAGGTCACCGGAAGGCAGGCGACTTTGATCTGGATCAAGGAGTAGGTGGTTCATTGCGACGGGCGGCTTCGGCTGCCCGTTTGCGTTTGCGGCGTTTGCCGCCTGTTAGATAAAATAGTATTCCTAATGGCAACACGCCATACAGCAGGAAAGTCATTATGCCGGCGACCACGGTAGGTTCCGTGAAAGCCATCAGTATTGTGACGTAGAGCCAGGCAACAGCAACAATCAACATAAGTAGTCTTTTTAAATTCTGAATGGACTCAACAATGAACATGCCCGACCCGCAAGCCTTCGCAAACGCATGGATGGCGCAAATCAGTGATCCCAGCCAATGGCAATCCTGGTTCAAGATGATGCCGGAAATGGATGCTGTCCCAGGCGCCGCACTGCTGCGCGATGCAGGTGCTACCGTCCGCCCGGAGGTGATGGAGCAGCTGCGAAACGAATACATGGGCGAGTTCGGTGCGCTGTGGCAGGACTTCCTGGCCGGTAAAGCGCCGGCCCTGAAGGATCGCCGCTTTTCGTCCGAAGCCTGGCAGGGCAATCCGGTGTCCGCGTTCAATGCGGCATCATACCTGCTAAACAGCAAATTCCTGATGCAAATGGCGGAAGCCGTTGAAGCAACCCCGCACCAGAAACAGAAAATCCGCTTCGCGGTGCAGCAGGTCGTCGATGCCATGTCGCCGGCCAACTTCCTGGCTACGAACCCGGAAGCGCACCAGAAACTGATCGAAACCAAGGGCGAAAGCCTGACCAAGGGCCTGGCCAACCTGCTGGGCGACATCCAGAAGGGCCATATCTCGCTGTCCGACGAAAAGGCGTTCGAAGTCGGCCGCAACCTGGCCACGACCGAGGGCCAGGTGGTGTATGAGAACGAGCTGTTCCAGCTGATCCAGTACACACCGCTGACCAAGACCGTACACGAGCGCCCGCTGCTGATGGTGCCGCCTTGCATCAACAAGTATTACATCCTGGACCTGCAGCCGGAGAATTCGCTGGTGCGGTATGCGGTGGAGCAGGGCAATACCGTGTTCCTGGTCTCCTGGCGCAACCCGGACCAGTCGCTGGCGAATACCACCTGGGACGACTACATCGAAAAAGGTGCGATCAACGCGATCAACATCGCCCGCGAGATCACCAAGCAGGACAAGCTGAACGTGCTGGGTTTCTGCGTCGGCGGGACTTTGCTGTCGACCGCGCTGGCCGTACTGGCGGCGCGTGGCGAACAGCCGGCGGCCGGTATCACGCTGCTGACCACCTTCCTGGATTTCAGCGACACCGGCGTGTTGAACGTGTTTGTCGACGAGCCACAGGTTCAACTGCGCGAGCAGACCCTGAAATCCGGCGGTCTGATGCCGGGGCGCGACCTGGCCAGCACCTTCTCCAGCCTGCGTCCCAACGACCTGGTGTGGAACTACGTGCAGTCGAACTACCTGAAGGGCAACGAGCCGCCGCCGTTCGACCTGCTGTACTGGAATTCGGACTCGACCAACCTGCCGGGCCCGATGTTCTGCTGGTACCTGCGCAACACTTACCTGGAAAACAGCCTGAAAGTCCCAGGCAAGCTGACCGTGGCGGGCGAAAAAGTCGATTTGTCGAAGATCCATGCGCCGGCCTTCATCTATGCCTCACGCGAAGACCATATCGTTCCGTGGAATTCGGCCTACCTGTCGACCCGGATACTGAACAATAAGAATCCAGAGCTGAACAAGTTCATCCTGGGCGCATCCGGCCACATCGCAGGCGTGATCAACCCAGCCGCCAAGAAAAAGCGAAGCTATTGGACCAACGACGCCCGTCCCGCCTCGCACGAAGAGTGGTTTAGTGGCGCGACGGAGCACCCTGGAAGCTGGTGGGGCGAGTGGTCGGAGTTCCTGGCGGTAAATGGCGGCAAGGACGTGAAGGCGCGCAGCAAGCTCGGCAACGCGAAATATGAGCCAATCGAGCCGGCACCTGGACGTTATGTTAAGGCTAAGGCTGATTGATTTTTGGTAACGTTAAGTTGCAATGCAATATTGTCGTGCCAAAAGCTTTTTTTTCGCCCTATAATGGGCTTGCAAATATTATCAACGGGACACAGCGATGAGTAGTGCAAAAAAAAGTACTGAACGTTTGATTAAGAAATACCCAAATCGCCGTCTTTACGATACCCAGACCAGTTCCTACATTACCCTGACGGACGTGAAACAACTCGTGCTCGATGCCGAGGAATTTACCGTCGTTGACGCCAAGACTAATGAAGACCTGACCCGCAGCATCCTGCTCCAGATCATCCTGGAAGAGGAAGCGAGTGGCGTCCCGATGTTCTCTACCGACGTACTGGCACAAATCATCCGTTTCTACGGCCATGCAATGCAGGGCATGATGGGCTCTTACCTGGAAAAGAATATCCAGGCATTTACCGATATCCAGCGCAAATTTACGCAGGGTGCCGCAACTTTCGATGGCAAGACGTTCAGCCCCGAAATGTGGACCCAGTTTATGAATGTGCAAGCGCCTATCATGCAGGGAATGATGAATAACTACATCGACCAGTCGAAGAGCCTGTTTGTGCAAATGCAGGAGCAAATGCAGAACCAGAGCAAGAATATCTTCGGCAGCTTCCCGTTTGCTGCACCGCCAACAGATAAAAAGTAAGCAAAAAATGGGCCGTAAAAAATGGGGTACGTCCCCATTTTTTACGGCACTGTTTTTGCTATAATGGTGGATTGCCCTGAATCATCATCAGCTTTCTGCCATGCAATCCAAGCAAATCACCCGCATCACTCCCGCCGACGGCGCACCAGCTCCAAAAGTAGGTTTTGTCTCCCTTGGCTGCCCAAAGGCGCTGGTCGACTCCGAACAGATCCTGACCCAGCTTCGCGCTGAAGGCTACGAAACCGCCAAGTCCTACGACGGCGCCGACCTCGTGATCGTGAATACCTGCGGCTTCATCGATGCCGCCGTGCAGGAATCGCTGGACGCCATTGGCGAAGCGCTGGCTGAAAATGGCAAGGTCATTGTGACCGGCTGCCTGGGCGCCAAGAAGGACAAGGACGGCGACGACATCATTCAGAAGGTGCACCCGAAGGTGCTGGCCGTGACTGGCCCGCATGCCGTGGGTGAGGTGATGGCGCAGGTGCACACCCACCTGCCCAAGCCACACGAGCCGTTCATCGACCTGCTGCCCCCGCAGGGCATCAAGCTGACCCCCAAGCACTACGCTTACCTGAAGATTTCCGAAGGCTGCAACCACCGCTGCTCGTTCTGCATCATCCCTTCGATGCGCGGCGACCTGGTGTCGCGCCCGATCGCTGAACTGATGCTGGAAGCCGAGAACCTGTTCAAGGCCGGCGTGAAGGAACTGCTGGTGATTTCGCAGGACACTTCCGCTTACGGCGTGGACGTGAAGTTCCGTTCCGGTTTCTGGAATGGCCGTCCGGTGAAGACCCACATGACCCAGCTGACCCAGGCCCTGGGCGAGCTGGCCAAGCAGTATGGCGCGTGGGTGCGCCTGCACTACGTTTATCCATACCCGCATGTGGATGAAATCATCCCGATGATGGGCGACGGCCATATCCTGCCTTACCTGGACGTGCCGCTGCAGCACGCGCATCCTGATGTGCTGAAGCGCATGAAGCGCCCGGCTTCCGGCGAGAAGAACCTGGAGCGCATCCTGAAATGGCGCGAGATGAATCCTGAGCTGGTGATTCGCTCGACCTTCATCGCTGGCTTCCCTGGCGAGACCGAGGCGGAGTTCGAGTACCTGCTGGACTTCCTGAAGGAAGCGCAGATTGATCGTCTGGGTTGCTTTGCCTATTCGCCGGTGGAAGGTGCTACCGCGAATGAACTGCCGAACCCTGTGCCGGATGAAGTGCGCGAGGAGCGCCGTGGCCGTGTGATGCTGCTGCAGGAAGATATTTCCCGCAATCGATTGAAGGCGAAGGTTGGCAAGACCGTGAAGGTGCTGATCGATGAGCTGACGCCTAGTGGCGCCATTGGCCGTTCGGCTGCGGATGCGCCGGAGATTGATGGCGTTGTTCATGTCAAGCGTCCGTTTGACCCGAAGAAGAAGCTGGCGGTTGGGCAGTTCTATGACGTAGAGATCACTACCGCCGACGCGCACGACCTTTGGGGCGAGGCGCAGTAAAACCGGTAAACCTGGGTCTGACCCGCAGGGTCAGACCCCGTCTGCTCAGCGGCCGCGGGTTTGGGTTTGAGGCTTTTGCGGCCTTCTCACACCTGGGGTCTGACCCTGCGGGTCAGACCCCGGTTTACCGGGTTTTGGTTAGAATAGCCTTCATGACCAAAAAGCACCTCCAAACCCAAATCATCCACACGGACTATCTGCCGCCCGAAGGTTTCGCCGCCTTTCCCAGCGCAATCCACCACGCGTCCACCGTCCTGTTCAAGAACGTCGCCGCCATGCGTTCCGGCGACTGGAAAGAAAAGAACGCCTACACCTACGGCCTGCACGGCACTCCCACCACCTTCACGCTGGAAGCCCGCCTGGCTGAAATCGAAGGCGGCACTCACTGCCTGCTAGCCCCCAGCGGCCTCGCCGCTATCGCCATGTGCGACTTCGCACTGCTGAAATCCGGCGACGATGTCCTGCTGCCCGACAACGTGTACAGCCCCAACCGCGACCTCGGCAAATGGCTGACCGCCGATTTCGGCATCACCGCGCGGTTGTATGACCCTATGATCGGCGCCGGCATCGCAGAACTGATCCAGCCCAACACGAAGTTGATCTGGACCGAAGCCCCCGGCTCGGTCTCCATGGAAGTCCCCGACCTGCGCGCCATCTGCGACGCGGCAAAGCAAAAGGGCGTACTGGTCGCACTCGACAACACCTGGTCCGCTGGCCTGGCCCTGCGCGGCTTCGACCTTGGCGTCGACATCGTGATGCAGGCGCTGACCAAATACCAGTCCGGTGGCTCTGACGTGCTGATGGGCGCATTGGTTACGCGTGACCCGCTGTTGCACGAGCGCCTCAGCATGGCTCACATGCGCCTCGGGATGGGCGTCAGCGCTGACGACACATACCTTGTGTTGCGCAACCTGCCCACGTTGAAAATCCGCTTTGAAACGCACGACGCTTCTGCGCGCAAAGTGGCGAGTTGGTTGAAAGCTCGCCCGGAAATCCGCAAAGTCCTGCACCCCGCCTTCGAGGACTGCCCCGGCCACGAAAACTGGAAGCGCGATTTCACCGGCGCCGGCGGCCTGTTCTCCGTGCTATTCGACGAGAAATACACTGAAGAGCAAACCGACCGCTTCGTCGATTCGCTCAAGCTGTTCGGGATTGGCTACAGCTGGGGTGGCGCGCACAGTCTGTGCATTCCATACCGAATCCACGCGATGCGCAAGAACTGGAAAGAAAAGGGCACCCTGGTCCGCTTCAACATCGGCCTTGAAGACCCCGAAGACCTGATTGCCGATATCGAGCGCGCATTGGCAACCATGTAGCTAGTCAGCTATCTATGCGATAGATCAATACAATGGCGTGCGCGTATTGATCGATCTTCCATGCTTGCTTACATTGGTCGGACATCAAGCAGGGGAGACCGTCATGCAAATTCGTAAAATTGCAGCAGGCGCCGTGCTGTGTGGCGCTACGTGTTTGATTTCTGCGGCGCCGCCAACCAGTTATATGCCCGTGGTGGCGAAGGAAGATTTCCAGACTACCTTCGAAAGGATGAAGGCAGCGCGGGCTGGGTTGATGCGCGAGCAGGCGGCCTTCCTTGAAAGCCGGTATGACTTGTCGAATCGCCCCGCGAACGGCGTCACCATGTTCCGTGGCAAGCCTGTGCAGGAGGGCATCCGGGTCAAGCTGCCACGCGGTACGACATGGGACAAGCTGGGCGCTATGAGTCCGGATGAAATCCGCGAGAAGGGCCTTTATCCGCAAGGCTTCCTGCCGCTGCCGCACCCGAATCATCCCGAAGGTGGCATGCTGTTCCCGCAGTTTCACATCGATGAAATCAAGAAGCAGGAACAGCGCGATCTGAATCGCTTCGACCTGGCGTTCGACTTTCCCGACCACCTGCTGCCGGAATTTCCCGCGCCAATTTTCCTGACTACGCGCCCCGACCTGGGCGATGTATCGAAGGGCAAACTGCTGACCATCGATAACTTCCACCAGATGTTCAATGGCATCCTGAACCCGAAGCAGCTGGAGGGTTTGCGGCTCCTGCTGACGCCATTCCCGCAGCAGCAATTCAACCAGACCGAAGACCGGCGCTCGGAGCGGCCAAGCCGCGGCGTCACCTGCTTTGACTGCCACGCGAACGGCCATACCAACGCATCGACCCACCTGGCAGGCGACGCGCGGCCGCAGGCATTCCGGCACCGCATTGATACGCCCTCCCTGCGCGGCGTGAACTTGCAGCGGCTATTCGGCTCGCAGCGCGCATTGAAGTCGGTCGAAGACTTCACCGAGTTCGAGCAACGCGCCGCCTACTTCGACGGCGACCCTGTGATCGCGACCAAGAAGGGCGTCAACGTGTTGGAGCGCGGCAGCCAGGTGCACTTCATGGCCGAATTCCAGGAACTGCTCGATTTCCCGCCAGCCCCCAAGCTGGGTGTCACCGGCAAGCTCGATCCGCGCAAGGCAAACGAACAGGAGTTGCGCGGCCAGGCGCTCTTCTTCGGCAAGGCCCAATGCGTCACCTGCCATACGCCGCCGCACTTTAGCGACAACATGATGCACAACCTGCACACAGAGCGCTTCTTCAAGCCGCATGAAGTGAAGGGCGCGATGATGGTGGGCGATGGCCCGATCAAGACTTTCCCGCTAAGGGGCATCAAGGAGTCGCCGCCCTACCTGCATGATGGGCGGCTGCTGACACTCGAGGATACGGTGGAATTCTTCAACCTGATCCTCGAGACGAAGCTGACAGCGGCAGAGAAGGCCGACTTGGTGGCCTTCTTGCGCACCTTATGAATTGCCGACTGGGACGTTGCTGTTGAGGGCCGAGATGCCGCGAATCAGGCGGTAAATCTTCCACAGCCAGGCACCAACCCAGACCATCCATGCGAGAGGGATGCCGAAGATGGTGATGAATAGCATCCAGCCGACAGCGATCCAGACCAGGTACCACCAGAACGATCGGATCATCCATCCGTGGTGGCTGTGGACGAAGGTGCCGGCGCTGTCGTCGCGTTTGATGTAATTGAGGATCAGGGGAATAAAGGACGCGGCGCCGAGCGTGAAGAACACGCTCAAGCCGTGGCCGAGGTAAAGCCAGAATGCCCAGTCTTTGGCGGATTGGGTCTGGCTGTCGAAAACGAGTTCTTGTGCCATTTTGGCTCCTTACAGTTTGCGACCGTCGTAATGCTGGACCGGGTAACTGTCCAGTTCAATGTCTTCCAGCACGCGGGCATTAACGGCGGCCATTTCACCGCCATTTGGCGCTGTGCCTTCGCCGTAGGTATGGATGCCGCACTTCGGGCAGAAACGGTGCTTGATCACGTGCTTGTTGAAAACGTAGGTTGCCTGGTCTTCCTCCGGCGTCAGCAGTTTCAGGCTGGTGCGAGGAATGAACCACATCAATGCGCCTTTGCGCTGGCAGATGGAGCAGTTGCAGGCTATCAGGCCTTCGATATTGCCTTCTGCCTCGAACTTCACATTGCCGCAGTGGCAGCTTCCCTTGTACAGCATTTTTCGCCTCCGGTTAGAATGATTGGCTTGGCGCTAATGATAATGTAATTGCAAGAGGAGTGGGCAAAATGGCGGGTCCGTTGCAGGGAATTAAAGTTATCGAAATTGGGACGCTGATCGCGGCGCCGTTTGCGGCGCGGCTGATGGCGGAATTCGGGGCGGAGGTGATCAAGATCGAGGCGCCAGGCGAGGGCGATCCGATTCGCAAATGGCGCAAGCTGCACAAGGGGACTTCGCTGTGGTGGTACCTCCAGTCGAGGAACAAGAAGTCCATCTCCATCAACCTGAAGGCGCCGGAAGGCATCGCGCTGGTCAAGCAGTTGTGCGCTGACGCCGATGTGCTGATCGAGAATATGAAGCCGGGCGCGCTGGAGAAGCTGGGCCTTGGCTGGGATGTCCTGCATACGCTGAACCCGAAGCTGACCATGGTGCGCATTTCCGGCTACGGCCAGACTGGCCCGTACAAGGACCGGCCGGGCTTTGGCGCCATCGGCGAGGCGATGGGCGGTATCCGCTACACCACAGGCGAGGCCGGCGGCGTGCCGGCGCGTGTGGGCGTGAGCCTTGGCGATTCGCTGGCGTCGCTTCATGCCGTGATGGGGGCGCTGATGTCGGTGTTGCGCGTGAAGATGGGGAATGGCGATGGCCAGGTGGTAGACGTGTCGCTGGTCGAAAGCGTGTTCAACCTGATGGAGTCCTTGGTGCCCGAGTACGACCTGCTTGGCCACGTGCGCGAGCGCAGCGGCGGGGCGTTGCCGGGCATAGCACCGTCGAATACCTATCCAACGCGCGACGGCTCGTATGTGGTCATTGCCGGCAACAGCAACCCGATCTACAAGCGCCTGATGCACTCGATCGGCCGAGCCGACATGGCTGAAGACCCGCAGTTCGCGCAGAACGACGGCCGCGCCGCTCAGGAGAAGCTGATTGACGCTGCGATCGCCGGCTGGACCTCTGCACACACCATCGACGAAGTGCTGGCAGTGCTGGAAGGCGCCGAAGTGCCGGCAGGCCGAATTTATTCAGTCAAGGACATCGTTACCGACCCACACTACCAGGCGCGCGACATGCTACTCGACACAGAGCTGCCGGACGGCGTGCATGTGAAGATGCCGGGCATCGTACCCAAGCTGTCGGAAACGCCAGGCGAAGTGCGCTGGCAGGGTCCGACGCTGGGGGAGCATACCGACAGCGTCTTGTCCGCCATGGGCTTGCTAGCAGCGGAAATCACCGCGCTTCGGGAACGGGGCGTGATTGCCTGATATCGAGTCAACGCAGGGAAAAGGAAATGAAGTTAGCAATCAAAAGACTGCACGCAAAATACACTGATGGGAAACTTGCCGTGTTTGGCGCGGCTTCTATTTTCGGGGGATTCCTCTGCGGAAAGCAAATGGTCGGCGCCGTTGCCGAAGGAAGGCTGATGCTTAAGGCTAAATCGGGCCAAACAAGCACCATCTTGGTTGCGAATGAGCCCGGATTGTTCTTGGTAGCGATGATCGTTTTGGCGCTTGTAGCAACGGCGCTGGCGTACGCCGGCGTGCTCAGCCTGATAGCAGCGATGTCGACACGGCAATCCGAAAAGGATCCTCGCCGTGATGATCGACCAATCGGATTTTAAGTAGGTATCGAGGTCACCTTCATGGACTCAGCGATGTTTCGACTGCCGCCAAACATTTCGGCCGAGTTGGCCGGATATAAATGGGTCCGTGATACTGTCGGCCAATCGGGAGGAGAGGTCTACCGGCTTTATGGCAAAGCGGGGGCTCCCGACTTGTTTTTGAAGTCGGGCGAAGGCGCACTCGCCGATGATGTAAGCGATGAAATGGCAAGGCTGCGATGGTTGGGCCGGCACGTGCCGATGCCCGCGATTGCCCATTTCGTCCGCACCCGCAACGAAGCATGGTTGTTGATGACGGCAGTGCCCGGTGAGACTGCATTCCAGGTGATGCAGGCACACCCGGAGCGCCGGATTGCAATCGTGGACGCGATCGCAGAGTTTCTGCGCTGCATTCATGCAATCCCGATCGGGCTTTGTCCGTTCACAAGCAACCATGAGTATCGGATGCTTCGCGCGCGGGCACGGATCGATGCGAACTTGGTGGACGAGGAGGACTTCGACGAAGACCGCGAAGGCTGGACTGCCGAACAGGTTTGGAACGCCATGCAAGTCCTTCTGCCGCTGGCACCGGACGCTGTCGTCACCCATGGCGATTACTCCCTGGATAATCTGCTTATCCATGATGGAGAGGTGGCGGGCTGTATTGATGCCGGGCGAGTCGGTATCGCCGATCGCTACCAGGATCTAGCGATCGCCTGGAATTGCCTTAGCGAATTTGGCGCATCCCTTCAGGAGCGATTCTTGGTGCAGTACGGTATCCAGGATCTGGACCGCGGCAAGATGCAGTTCCATCTGATGCTGGATGAGCTGTTCTGAACCAGGGACCTCGGAGCGCGGGACTGACGAACGGACAAAATGTCCGATTGCCAGACCTGACCCCGACTTTTAATGTGCGAGCAGGTTCAGGATGCCGTCCAGGCCGACAAAGTTGAGGGCTACGTTGGCTTGCTCGCGCACGACTGGCTTGGCGCGGAAGGCGACTGACATGCCGGAGATGCTCATCATCTTCAGGTCGTTGGCGCCGTCGCCCATGACGATGGCTTGCTCGGGCAGGATGCCGATGGCGGCGCAGACGTGCTCCACGGTGTTGCGTTTGACGGTGGCGTCGACGATTTCGCCGATGACCTTGCCGGTCAGTTTGCCGTCAACGATTTCAAGCTCGTTGGCGCGGGTGAAGTCGAGGCCGAGGCGGGTTTTCAGGCGTTCGGTGAAGAAGGTGAAACCGCCCGAGACCAGCAGGGTTTTCAGGCCGGCAGCCTGCACTGCTTTCAGCATGTTTTCGGCGCCCATGGACAGGCGCAGGCGTTCTTCGTAGACGCGTTCCAGCGCCGAGGCTTCCAGGCCTTCCAGCAGCGCTACGCGGCGTTTCAGGCTTTCGGAGAAATCCAGTTCGCCGCGCATGGCGGCTTCGGTGATTTCGGCGACTTGTGGCTTCAGGCCCTGCATGTCGGCGATTTCGTCGATGCACTCGATGGTGATCAGGGTCGAATCCATATCCATTGCCACCAGCTTGAATTCGTCCAGGCGGCGCACGCCCATCATGTAGGTGGCGTCGAGCTGGGCTGCCTGGGCCGCGATCTCGATGGTCTGGCGCAGCGCTGGCGTGAAGCTGATTCCTTCGCAGCGCAGGGCGTTGTCGGAAACCGTGACGACGTTCTTGGGCGCGGTCAGGGCGGCGATGCGCTGCAGGCGGGCGGCGCAGTCGCCGACGCCTTGCAGCACGAGGTTCATGGTCATGTCGTTGTTCATGATAACTGTTTGATGGCGGTCTTGATCTGGTTCACGCGGGCCGCCAGGTCAGGCATGTTCGCTGTGATCTTGAGCTTGTCCTGTCCATTCAGCTTGATGTGGCGCTGGTTCTGGATCAGGTGAATGATGCGCATCGGGTCGATTGGCGGCTTGGGCATGAACTGCAGGTTGACCGCTTCCGAGTGGGCATCGATCTTGATGATGCCGACGGTCTTGGCGGCGATGCGCAGGCGGTGGGTTTCCACCAGGGCCTTGGCGGAATCGGGCAGTTTGCCGAAGCGGTCGATCAGCTCCTCTTGCAGGTCGTCGATTGCGTTCTGGGTTTCGCAATTGGCCAGGCGTTTGTAGATCGACAGGCGTTCGTGCACGTCGCCGCAGAAGTCCGCTGGTAGCAGGGCTGGCGTGTGCAGGTTGATTTCAGTAGTGGTGGCCAGTGGTGCGGCCAGGTCAGGTTCTTTGCCGGCCTTCAGCGCGCGCACGGCTTCGTTCAGCATATCAGTGTAGAGCTGGAAGCCGACTTCCAGCATTTCGCCAGACTGGTTTTCGCCCAGCACTTCGCCCGCGCCGCGGATTTCCAGGTCGTGCATCGCTAGATAGAAGCCAGAGCCCAGTTCTTCCATCTGCTGGATGGCGTCGAGGCGGCGCTGCGCCTGTTTGCTCAGGCCCTGCACGTCGGTCACCAGCAGGTAGGCGTACGCCTGGTGGTGCGAACGGCCGACGCGGCCGCGCAGCTGGTGCAATTGCGCCAGGCCGAACTTGTCGGCGCGGTGCATGATGATGGTGTTCGCGGTCGGGACGTCGATACCGGTTTCAATGATCGTGGTGCACAGCAGGATGTTGTAGCGCTGTGCCACGAAATCGCGCATGACCTTTTCCAGGTCGCGTTCGTGCATCTGGCCGTGGGCGACGGCGATGCGCGCTTCCGGCAGCATTTCGGTCAGCTTGGCCAGGCGGTTCTGGATGGTCTCGACTTCGTTGTGCAGGAAGTAGACCTGGCCGCCGCGCTTGAGTTCACGCAGTACGGCTTCGCGAATGATGGAGTCGTTCTCGCTGCGCACGAAAGTCTTGATGGCCAGGCGCTTTTGCGGCGCGGTGGCGATCACGGAGAAGTCGCGCAGGCCTTCCAGCGCCATGCCGAGGGTACGCGGGATTGGCGTAGCGGTCAGGGTCAGAACGTCGACTTCGGCGCGAAGGGATTTCAGCGCTTCCTTCTGGCGCACGCCGAAACGGTGTTCTTCGTCGATGATGACCAGGCCGAGGCGGTCGAACTTGACGTCGTCCGACAGCAGCTTGTGGGTGCCGATCACAATGTCCAGCGTGCCGTCCTGCATGCCCTTGATGGCGTTGGCGATTTCCTTGCCGGTGCGGAAGCGCGACATCTCGGCGATGCGCACAGGCCAGTCGGCGAAGCGGTCGGCGAAGGTCTGCGCGTGCTGTTCGGCGAGCAGGGTGGTCGGCGCGAGGATGGCGACCTGCTTGCCGCCCATGACGGCGATGAAGGCCGCGCGCAGGGCGACTTCGGTCTTGCCGAAGCCGACGTCGCCGCACACCAGGCGGTCCATCGGTTTGCCAGAGGTCATATCCTTGATCACGCTGCCGATGGCGGCTGCCTGGTCGGGCGTTTCGTCGAAGCCGAAGCTGTCGGCAAAGCGTTCGTAATCGTGCGAGGAATATTCAAACGAGTGGCCTTGGCGCGAGGCGCGGCGGGCATACAGGTTGAGCAGCTCGGCGGCGGTGTCGCGCACCTGTTCGGCAGCCTTGCGCTTGGCTTTGTCCCATTGGCCGGAGCCGAGGGTGTGCAGCGGCGCGTCATCCGGCGAAGCGCCGGAGTAGCGCGAGATCACGTGCAGCTGCGACACCGGCACGTACAGCTTGCTCTCCTTGGCGTATTCCAAGTGCAGGAATTCGGTCTCGCCTTCGCCCAGGTCCATGCTGACCAGGCCCATATAGCGGCCAATGCCGTGGTTGATGTGCACCACCGGGTCGCCGATCTTGAGCTCGGACAGGTCGCGCACCATCGATTCGACTTGTGTGACCGCTTCCTGCTTCTTGCGGCCGACGCGGCGGCCACTGCCGGCATACAGCTCGGTTTCGGTGATGAAGGCCAGGCCGTCATCCAGCTCGAAGCCGGCGTGCAGGGGCGAGACGCCCAGCACCACCTTGGCATCGCTGGCGAGGAAGCCGTCGAAGCCTTCGATCAGGGCTGGCGACAGGTCGAATTCGGCAAAGTACTGCTGCAGCGTTTCGCGGCGGCCGTTGGTTTCGGCGCAGATCATTACGCGGCGGCCCGATTGCATCAGGTAGGCGCGCAGGTTGGTCAGCGGGTCGTCCAGGTGGCGGTTGACCGCGATGTTCGGGATCGGCGCCGACAGCTCGGAGGCCGGCAGCGACATGTCGCGCGAGATGGCAATGCGCGGGTGCGGCTTGGCCAGCACGAAGAACTGCTCGTCGCCGAGGAAGATGTCTTGCGGCGGCAGGATCGGGCGTTCGCGGTCAGCCTTCAGGAACTTGTAGCGCGATTCGGTGTCGGCCCAGAAGCGCTTGATGGCGGCGTCGATGTCGCCGACCATGGCCACGCTGGCTTCTGCCGGCAGGTAGTCGAAGAAGGTGGCCGTTTCGTCGAAGAACAGCGGCAGGTAGTACTCGATACCGGCGGAGGCGATACCGCTGCTGATGTCCTTGTAGACCACAGCGCGCGACGGGTCGCCTTCGAAAGTCTCACGCCAGCGGCTGCGGAAGGCCGTGCGCGACGCTTCATCCATCGGGAACTCGCGGCCTGGCAGCAGGCGCACTTCCTTGACCGGGTACAGCGAGCGCTGGGTGTCAGCGTCGAAAGTACGGATGGTTTCGATGGTGTCGCCGAACAGGTCCAGGCGGTACGGCAGGGCCGAACCCATAGGGAATAGGTCGATCAGGCCACCGCGCACGGAATATTCGCCCGGCGACATCACCTGGGCGACGTGGGTATAGCCGGCCAGGGTCAGTTGCGACTTAAGTTTAGCCTCATCCAGCGATTCGCCTTGCTTGAAGAAGAAGGTGTAAGCGGCCAGGAAGGAGGGCGGCGCCATGCGCACCAGCGCGGTCGTGGCCGGAATAATCGCGACGTCGCACTGGCCGGTCTGGATCTCATGCAAAGTCGCCAGGCGCTCGGATACCAGGTCCTGGTGCGGCGAAAATGCGTCGTAAGGGAGGGTTTCCCAGTCGGGCAGCAGGTGGCAGCGCAGGCCGCCGTTGGCGAACCACGGGATTTCGGCCAGCAGGCGCTGGCCATCGCTGGCCTGGGCGACAACCACGGCCAGCATCTGGCCGCGTGCTTTCAATTCGAGTGCCGTTTGCGCCAGCGCGTAGGCGTCACCGGAGCCGAACAGGTTGGGCAACGCGAAGCGGTTGCCGGGCTTGGGAAGTGCTTTTTTGAAGTCGAAAGGCATGCAAACGTGGCGCTAACTGAGGGGACACTAATATGCTGGCCCCACATTATAGTGCAACCGTCTATTCGTAGGCGCCCAGCCGTTTTTGCTCCCATGATGTAAAAAGATTATCGCGCAACTGCTGGATCGCGGCCGGGTTTCCGCCTAAACCGGCGCTTGCAGAGCGGTAGGCGGCGACCCTGCGCAGCCATTCGGCCTGCTCCCGGTCGAGCTGGGCCAGCCGGTTGGCGGCTTGCGGGTCGAATGCCGCTGAGCGCAGGCGGAAGATGTCGTCGTCGCTGGCGCCGGCGCCGCGGGCGGCTTCGACCTGCTGTTCGACATTCACGACCCGTAGCGGTGCGGCCCGCTCCTGCAGCAGGGCTGGCGGCAGGTTGCGGTCGAGGTCTGCCATCTTTTGCAGGCGCTGCGACGGCGTCAGGGTCTTATCGTCCACCAGTTCGAGGCGGGCGATGGCGTCCTGGTCGCGGGCATCGGTGTCGCCAAACAGGCCGGCGGCTTCTGTTGGGCTGAAAAAGCGCTTGCGCAGGTCTTGCATGGCAAGCAGGCGGTTGCGGGCTGCTGCGGCGAAGGAGGTGCCGCCCGCTGGCACGGCCTGGGTGCGTTCAGCGTCGGCCAGAGCGCGCTTGTAGGCGAGGTATTGCCCAAGCAGGCGTTTGGCTTCGGCGGCCTCGGCGGGTTTCAGGCGCCGCTCCAGCTCTTGCTCGATGCCGGCGCGGATGGCTGGCAGCTCGACTTCACCCAGCGCGGACAGGTAGTAGTCGAACAGGTGGCGCAATTCTGCGTCGACCTTCAGTGCGTCGCCGGCATCGGCGCCCAGCCGGCCGTCGGGAAGGGTGCCGGCCATGGACGGTACGAAGGGGGCTGGCACTGCCTGTGCCGGCAAGGGCGACGGTTGTGCTGGCGGCGCTGCGCCGCCAGACGTCCAGAGTGCGAGCGCGCCGGCTGCCGCCAGGACGAACGCTGCCAATCCCGCCCGCACCCGGGCGCTCACAGGCCCATTCCCTGCAGGCGGTTGGCGTGCTGGCGGAACAGTGTCACCGGGCTCGTTTCGAACAGGTGAGTGATGCCGACCATCTGATTGACCTCATCGAGGTGGTTCATCCAGTAGTCGTCGCGGATCACGCGCCCGAGGTGGGAGGAGCAGCTTGCGACGAGGCCATCGTTCTTGGCGCCGCCGAAAGCGATCGAGGTGACGGCCAGGAAGGGATCGGCAGGATCGAAAATATTGGTATAGGGCGTTGCGCCGCTCCAGGAGAAGTAATACACGCCGTTGGCTTGGTGCGCGCCCTCGCCGCAGGCGGTTGTCGGCAGCCCGGCGGGATGGCGGGCATTGAAGGCCGCGGTGCCGGCGGTACTGAGCGACTGTGCCGCCGCGTAGGCATCCTGCGGCAGCGAAGAGCTGCCGGATATGAGGCTAAGGAAGCCGCCCAGCGCATTGCCGATGCTGTAGACCAGGTCCGGCGCGGCGCCAACCAGCGCGTCCGCTACTTTCGAGCCTTTATTCACGCCGCCAATGCTGGTCACCGACGCCACCAGGTCGGGACGGACCGAAGCCACGTAGCGCGAGGTCGGGCCGCCGTGGCTATGGCCGATCAGGTTGACCTTCTCCGCACCGGTGGCGGCAAGTATCTGGCGCACCTGGAACAGGAGCTGTTCGCCGCGCACTTCCGTGCTGTTGGCCGCTGAAACCGAGGTCACGTAAACTTGCGCGCCACCGCTGCGCAGCGCACCGGGAACACCGTAGAAATATTCAAGTGGCCCCAGGCTGTCAAAGCCAAACAGGCCGTGGACCAGGACGATGGGGTAACGGGTTTGCGTGTAGCCGGTTGCCGAAGCGGGAAGAGAGGTGATGGCGATGAACAGGACCGAGAGCAGCTGCCAGACGAACTTCTTCATAAAGCCTCCTGTGCTGATTGGTTGTTGGAGAGCCCAATCTAGCACCCGCAGCGCCGAGCGCGACAAGATCGCTGAATTAGCACGGTGGGTTCCTTCAGTGCCAAAGCACTTTGTTGCGTAGAAGGCGCGCTGCAGCCGTTTTTCGTTGGCGCTGGGGAAGTATTCTCAGGCCGGGCAGAGCAGCAGGACGGCCGTGATGTTATCGCGGCTGCCATCCTGTTTGGCTTTTTCGACCAGTGCGGCGCAGGTCTCGGGCAGCTTATCCGGTGCGGCAGTCGCCAGCTGCGCGGATAAGTCTTCGTGCGCGGTTGCGCCGTACAAGCCATCGCTGCACAACAGGTAAATGTCGCCTGGCGCCATCTGATGCGAGAACACATCCGGACGCACTTCTTCGCCTGGCCCGATTGCCTGCAGCAGCAGGTTCCGCGGCGGCAGGATACCCTTCATGCCGGCCTCCAACGCCTGCTGGTACAGGGTCTGGTCGTGGGTCAGCTGGACCAGTTGCCCGTCGCGGTAGCGATAGATGCGGCTGTCGCCGACGTGGAAAATGAAAGAAGGCCCGTCGGCATGCGGTTGCCACATGCCAGTCAGCGTAGTGCCCATGCCATAGCCATCGGCCAGGCCGGCGGCCGAGTTATTGCTGAACAGGGTGCTGTTCGCGAACAGGACCGCATCATGCAACTGGCGCAGCGCCTCGGCATCGCTGCCCGGCGTGTGCTGGGCGCGCAGGTGCTTCCATACCAGCAGCAGGGCCTCGGTGCTGGCGATGTCGCCGCCAACGTGTCCGCCCATGCCGTCGGCCACTGCAACGAGGTTCATTTCCGGCAGCAGGAGCAGGTTGTCCTGGTTGCTGGGGCGTACAGTGCCGACGTCAGTCAATCCATAGGCCAGGCCCATGGTCATCTGCTGCAATACCGGCGGCGACAGCGGGATCATTTGATTTGCTCCGCAAACTGCAGCACGCGGGCCGGCGGCATCATGCCGAGCTGGCGTGCCACGTCCATGTTGACGAGGTAAGAGTAAGTGCCCGGCGTTTCAATCGGAAGCGCGGCGGGTTTGACGCGATGGTACAGGATCTGGGCGACTTTATGGGCGGTCAAGCGCCCGACATTCTTATAGCCAGCTACCAGCCCAAACAGGGCACTGCCGTCGCGCAGCGCGACTTCGGCGGCGGAAAATACGGGCAGGCCGAGTGCCAGCGCTGTTTCCGTGACCAGGATGCGCTGGGATGCGATGAAGCTGTCCGGGCCAATGTAGAGCAGCTGCGCCTTGCGTTCTGCGAAGTCTTTCAGCATCTCCGGAATCGCGTCGGCGCGCGGCTGCCCCTGTTCATCGAGAGGTATGGAATGGGGCGTGAATTCGACGCCAACGCGTTCGGCTTCAGCGCGCATTTCGCGCATGGCGACTTTTGCGTTGATCTCGTTCGGGTTGAAGATTGCGCCGATCCGTTCGAAGCGGCGGTAGCTGTGGATGGCGCTCATTTGCTGGCGGGCCGGCACGACGTGGCTGACGCCAGTCAGGTTGCGCCGGGACGAAGCCAGGCTTTGCACCAGCCCGGCCGCGACTGGTGCAGAAACCATGGTGAACACGATAGGGATCTGGAACTCCCTGGCTGCCACCGCCAGGCTGACGGGGGTGCCCCAGGTGTAGATCAGGTCTGCATGCCATGCGCGGGCCTCGTCTAGCAAGGCCGGTACGCGGCTGGGATCCAGGTCCACGCTGCGCACCATGAATTCTGCTTGCAGGCCCTTGTCCCTGAACCATTGGTGAAAGCCGGCTTCAACGTCGGTCTCGCCGCGGAACAGGATCATGTAAACGCGCGGGATGCGCGCGCTTGCGCTGCGTGCGGCGGCGGCCGGCGCGATGGCTGCCAGCGGCGCCAGCATCGCTGCGGCGCCGAGCAGCCGCCGGCGCCGGAACGAGGGAGCCCGTTGGCCCGGCATGATCAGAGTCCCACCGGCGCTTGCTGTTGCGGGATCTGCTGTAGCGCGGGCTGGTTAGGCGGCGTTGGCTGGGTTGGCGCGGGTGGAGTGGCTGGCTGCGGCTGCGTGCCCTCGGCTGGAGCTGGCTGCTCGCCTTCGGCCGGCACGTCGCCCATGTCGATTGCCAGCACGGTCGGGTCGTTGGCATATTCTTCCAGCAGCCAGTCGCCGTTCAACTGCACTACGCCTTCCGGTACCGGGCGGTCGACCGGAGGATGCTTCGGCAGCGCCGAGCGCATATAGTCCATCCAGATCGGCAGCGAGAGGGTGGCGCCGAACTCGCGGCCGCCAAGCGACTTCGGATCGTCGTAACCCATCCAGGCTACGGCCACTACGCCGCCGCCGTAACCGGCGAACCAGCCGTCGAAGGAATCGCTGGTGGTACCGGTCTTGCCGGCCAGGTCAGGGCGTCCGAGGCGGCCGGCAGCAGCGCCGGTACCGCTGCGGGCCACGTCGCGCATCATGCTGTCCATGATGAAGACGTTGCGCTCGTCGACGACGCGTTCGCCGGAAGTGGCGGGCGCCGGCGGCTGGATGTCCATGATCGGCACGCCCTTCGAATCGGTAACGCGCGAGATCAGGTAAGGCGTGGCCTTGTAGCCGCCATTGGCAAAGACCGCGTAGGCGCCCGCCAGTTGCAGCGGCGTGACGGCGCCAGTGCCCAGCGCCATGGTGAAGTTCTTCGGATGGCGCGACAGGTCAAAGCCGAAGCGGGCCAGGTAGGCGTGGGTGTCGTCCAGGCCGGAAGCGCGCAGGATGCGCACTGAAGGCACGTTTTTCGATGCCGCCAGCGAACGGCGCATGGTGACCTGGCCGTCGAACTTGCCGTCGTCGTTTTGCGGCTTCCAGGGCTGGCCGATCGAGCTGCCAGGCAGTTCCAGCGGTTCGTCGGCAATCACGGTGCCAGGGCCGAAGCCCTTGGCCACAGCGGCAGAGTAGATGAAGGGCTTGATCGAGGAACCCGGCTGGCGCCAGGCCTGGGTCACGTGGTTGAACTTTTGCAGGCCGTAATCAAAGCCACCGACCATGGCCTGGTAGGCGCCGGTGTTGGCATCCAGCGCCACGAAGGCCGCCGCAACTTGCGGCACCTGGGTGATGGCCCAGGCTTTCTTCTCTGTTTGCATAACGCGGATGACCGCGCCGGGACGGATCGCCGATCCCGGCTTGGCCTTGCTGGACAGAGCGGATGCGGCCAGTTTCAGGCCTTCGCCGCTGATGGCCAGCACGTCGCCGTCCGAGGTTTCGGCCTTGACCAGGGTAGGGCTGGCTTCCAGCACCACGGCCGGGATCAGGCCATCGCTAACCACGCGCTTGCCGAGCACTTCGTCGATGGCGTCGCCGCGTTCTTCTTCGTCGGCAGGCAATTCGATATAAGCTTCCGGGCCGCGGTAGCCGTGGCGCTGGTCGTAGGCCACCACATTGCGGCGCACGGAATCGTAAGCCGCTTCCTGGTCGCGCGACTGGATGGTGGTGTAGACGTTGATGCCCTTGGTGTAGCTCTCTTCCTTGAACTGCGCGAATACCGCCTGGCGCGCCAGTTCGGCCACGTATTCGGCGTGCACGTCGAATTCCTGGCCGCGGTGGTTGACGTGCAGCTGTTCCTTCTTCGCCTTTTCGTACTGTGCTTCGGTGATGTATTCGAGTTCGAACATGCGGCGCAACACCACTTGCTGGCGCGAGCGCGCCTTCTTCGGATTGACCGCAGGGTTGTTGCGCGAAGGGTTTTGCGGCAAGCCAGCCAGCATCGCCGTTTCGGCAATCGACAGCTCCTTCAGCGATTTGCCGAAGTATGCCTGGGCGGCGCTGGCGAAGCCGTAGGAGCGCTGGCCCAGGTAGATATTGTTCATGTACAGCTCAAGGATCTTGTCCTTGTCCAGCGCATCTTCGATGCGATAGGCGAGCATGGCTTCAGCCAGCTTGCGCGAGATGAACTTGTCTTTGCTGAGGTAGAAATCGCGCGCCACCTGCATGGTGATGGTCGAGCCGCCCTGGCGGAAGCTGCCGCGCAGGTTGGCGCGGGCCGCGCCCAGCACGCGTTTCCAGTCGATGCCGCCGTGTTCAAAGAAACGCGAGTCTTCAATGGCCAGCACGGCCTTCTTCATCAGGTCCGGCACCTGGTCAATCGGAGTAAAGTCGCGATGCTCTTCGCCGAATTCTCCGATCAGCACCTTGTCTGCCGTGTAAATGCGCAGCGGGATTTTGGGGCGGTAGTCGGTGACAGCTTCCAGTGTTGGCAGGTTAGGGCGGATCACAAAGGCGGCATAACAGGCCAGGGCGATGCCGCCGGCGAGGGCGGCGAGGCCTGCGCCGATACTGGCGCGAATGACGTTGCGGCGGTTCAGCCAGGAAGGACGATTGATCAAATCAGCTCTCTCGGTTGCTAGGTCGGGGCATTATAGACTACTCGATAGTTGCTACTTCATTGCTATTTATGCCATAGTCCTAGATGTTTTAGTCTAAAAGGATTTACGTGTTCCGTCCCTATATACCCGACGAGGCGCGGCTGCCGGAAATGACGTTCCGCGCCTTGTTCCTCGGTACCGTGCTGGGCATGGTGTTTGGCGCTTCCTCGCTTTACCTGGTTCTCAAAGTCGGCCTGACTGTCAGCGCATCGATTCCCGTAGCGGTTATTGCCATCACTTTCTTTGGCCTGGCCAGGAAAATGGGCGGCAAGGACGCCAGCATCCTGGAAAACAGCATCGCGCAGACTGCCGGCTCGGCCGGCGAATCGATTGCCTTTGGCCTGGGTGTGACCATGCCGGCCATCCTGATCCTCGGCTTCGAGCTGGAAATCTGGCGTGTGATGCTGGTGGGCGTGCTGGGCGGCTTGCTGGGCATCCTGATGATGATCCCGATGCGCCGCACGATGATTGTGGACCAGCACCAGGAACTGAAATTCCCCGAAGGGACGGCGTGTGCCGAGGTGTTGAAGGCGGCAGCCAGCGATACATCGCGCCAGGCGGCCGGAGAGCCGGTGCAGGGCGAGTCGGAAGCGGCGCGCGATGCTCGGCGCCGCGCCCGCCTCATTTTCGGGGGCTTTGCAATCGGACTGCTGTACAAGGCGCTGAACGTTTCGTTCAAGGGCTGGAAGGATACGCCGGAAGTCGTGCTGGGCGCGCCGCTGAAAGGCGGCTCGATCGGCGCCGAAGTGTCGCCGGAGCTGCTCGGCGTCGGCTACATCATCGGTCCGCGCATTGCGCTGACCATGACGGCGGGCGGCGTGCTGTCCTACCTGCTGCTGATCCCGATGATCAAGTTCTTCGGCGACCCGCTGACCACCATCCTGGCGCCCGGCACCATGCTGATTTCCGAGATGGGGCCGGACGACGTGCGCGGCGCCTACATCCTCTACATCGGCGCGGGTGCTGTGGCGGCGGGCGGCCTGATTGCTTTGCTGCGCGCCTTGCCAATGATCTGGCGCAGCCTGGCGGCCGGCTTGTCCGGCGTAGGCAAGGGCAGCAAGGCCGATGTGACGCGCCGCACCGAACAGGATATCCCGATGAAGTGGGTGGTGATCGGCTGCCTGGGCCTGATCGCGGTGATCACGGCTTCCGCCCCGCTGCACATGAATTTGCTGGGTGCCTTGCTGATCCTGGTGTTCGGCTTCCTGTTCTCCACGGTGTCGTCGCGCCTGACCGGCGAAATCGGCTCGTCTTCCAATCCGACTTCCGGCATGGCGGTGGCGACGCTGCTGTTCACTTGCCTGATTTTCCTGATGGTCGGCTGGACCGGCGGCCAGTATTATGTGACGGCGCTCTCGGTCGGTGCGATCGTCTGCATCGCTTCCGCCAATGCCGGCACGGTCTCGCAGGACTTGAAGACCGGTTTCCTGGTCGGCTCCACGCCACGCCTGCAGCAGTACGCGATGCTCGTCGGATCGCTGGCTTCAGCCCTGCTGCTTGGCCCGATCCTGCTGCAACTGAATAATTCCAGCACGGTCTACGTGCCGGCGGCCCAGGTTGCACCAGGGCTGTCGACGGATGCGTCGCGGCTGACCGCCACGGCACGCCTGGACGGCCCGCAGGCGGCCAGCGACAGTTCGACCTACAAAGTGTGGCAGAAGTCGGACGCGCAGGGCGGCCCGGAAGGCAAATACCTGGTCGCGCCGGACGGCAAGGCGGTCTGGTTCGTCGATCCGGGCATCAACGGCACGCACCACAAGCGCCCGGACGGTACCGAGGTACGCAAATACGATGCGCCGAAGGCGGTATTGGTGTCCTATATCATCAAGGGCATATTGGACCAGCAGTTGCCGTGGACGCTGGTGATGCTGGGCGTGATGATCGCCGTGGTGCTGGAGATGTCGGGCGTGCAGTCGCTGTCGTTTGCGGTCGGCGTGTACCTGCCGCTGTCAGCCACGCTGCCAATCGCCGTGGGCGGCGTGCTGCGCTGGCTGGCCGACCGCCGCAACAACAAGCTGCCGCAATACGCCGGCATGAACGCGGAAGAGCTGCAGTCCGCGGGAGACCGCAGCGAGGGCGTGCTGCTGGCATCCGGCTATATCGCCGGTGGCGCCCTGGCCGGTATCGTGATCGCGATCACCGCAGGTGTGATGACCAATTTCGACGCGGCGGTGACTGCCTGGGCTGAAACCAGCAACCCGTTTTTCAGTGGCCCGATGGCGGATTTGCTGTCCTTGCTGCCTTATGCTGTAATCATGGCGCTGCTGCTTTGGGCGGCGCGCGAAAAATCCACACGTTAAAGGAGGCTGGGCGATGAGGAAACTGGGTGCTGCAGGCCTGCTGCTGGCAATGGGGACGGCCAATGCAATGACCGTCGATTGCGGCCGCCTGCTGGACGTCAAGGCCGGGGTATGGCGCGAGAAGGTGACGGTGCAGATCGAGAATGGCACCGTCAAGTCCATCGAGCCAACCAAGGGCAAGGGCGACGTGGACCTGGGCGCCATGTCGTGCATGCCCGGTTTCATCGATATGCACGTGCACCTGACCAGCCAGACCCAGCCCCAGGTCGAAGCCCTGCGCGGCCAGATGACGCTGGACGCCATCGACCGTGCCTATGATTCGGTTGCCTTTGCTGAGCGCACGCTGAGAGCCGGCTTCACCACCGTGCGTGACCTGGGCGCCAACGAAGGCCTGAACATCGCCATGAAGCGGGCTATCAACACCGGCGCCATCATCGGCCCGCGCATGTTCACTGCCGGCAAAACGATTGCCACCACCGGGGGCCATGGCGACCCAAGCAACGGCCAGTCGCGCGAATTGCGCCACCTGCACGGCACGCCGGGGCCGGACGAAGGCGTCATCAATAGCCCCGACGAGGCCCGCCAGGCCGTTCGCGCCCGTTACCAGGAAGGTGCGGACCTTATCAAGATCACCGCCACTGGCGGTGTCCTGAGCCAGGCCAGCAGCGGCATGAATTCGCAGTTCGACGACGCCGAACTGAAAGCGCTGATTGCCACCGCCAGGGATTATGGCTTCAAGGTTGCCGCGCACGCCCATGGTGCGGAAGGCATGAAACGCGCCCTGAAAGCGGGCGTGGATTCGATCGAGCACGGCACCTTCATGGACGACGAGGCGATTGGCCTGTTCAAGAAGACCGGCGGCTGGTACGTGCCGACCATCAGCGCAGGCCGCTACGTAGCAGACAAGGCCAGGGAGCCCAATTACTATTCGCCGCTGGTGCGTCCCAAGGCTGCCGCCATCGGACCGCAAATCCAGGGTACGTTTGCGCGCGCCTACAAGGCTGGCGTGAAAATCGCTTTCGGTACAGATGCAGGGGTGTTCCCGCACGGGGAAAATGCCAAGGAATTCGCGTATATGGTGGAAGCAGGAATGTCGGCACTGGAGGCAATCCGCTCCGCCACGCTCAGCGCCGCAACGCTGCTTGGCCAGTCCAACCGCCTGGGTTCGCTGGAACCGGGCTTTGCGGCCGATATCGTGGCGGTGGCGGGCGATCCATTGAAAGACATCACCCTGCTGCAGAAGGTAGGATTCGTGATGAAGGAAGGCGTCGTTTATAAACAGTAATCGGGGAGCGCATGGCGGACGTAGATTGCGATGTACTGGTAGTTGGCGGCGGAATTAATGGAGCGGGCATAGCGCGCGATGCGGCAGGCCGCGGCCTGTGCGTCGTGCTGTGCGAGAAGGACGACCTGGCGTCGCACACTTCGTCCGCCTCCACCAAATTGATTCACGGTGGCTTACGCTACCTCGAATACTATGAATTCCGGCTGGTGCGCAAGGCGCTGGCCGAACGCGAAGTGCTGTTGCGCAGCGCGCCGCACATCATGTGGCCGATGCGCTTCGTGATGCCGCACGACGCCGGGCAGCGGCCAGCGCTGCTGATCCGTGCCGGGCTTTTCCTTTACGATATGCTGGCCAAGCGCGAGCTGCTGCCCGGTTCGCGCGGCATCAACCTGCGTTGCCATCCGGCGGGGCGGCCGCTGAAAGAGTCTTTCAGTGCAGGCTTTGAATATTCCGATGGCTGGGTCGATGACGCCCGGCTGGTGGTCCTGAACGCGATGGACGCTTGCTCCAAAGGCGCCTGCATCCTGACCCGTACCACCTGCGTCGGCGTCGAGCGCCACGCCGATCACTGGGTGGCGACGCTGCGCAAGGCCGACGGCACCGAAAAGCGCATCACCGCCCGAACTGTGGTCAACGCGGCGGGGCCTTGGGCGCAGTCCTTCATCCAGACCGCGGGCGGCAAGCAGCAGTCGCGCAATCTGCGGCTTGTCAAAGGCAGCCATATCGTGGTGCGCCGCATATTCGAGCATGACCAGGCCTATATTTTCCAGAACAAGGATGGCCGCATCGTATTTGCCATCCCCTATGAACGTGACTTCACGCTGATCGGCACGACGGATCTTGAATACAAGGGCGACCCACAGCGCGTAGCGATTGACGAAAGCGAAATTCGCTACCTGTGCGAATTGGCCAGCAGTTATTTCCGCGATCCGGTGCGCCCGGCCGACGTGGTCTGGACTTACGCCGGCGTGCGCCCACTGCTGGAAGATGCTGCAGCCGATGCCAAGGCCGTAACGCGCGACTATTTCCTGGAGCTGGACAAGGAAGGCGCCCCGCTGCTGAATATCTTCGGCGGGAAGATCACGACCTTCCGCAAACTGGCCGAAGACGCAGTCGACATCCTTTGCAAGACACTGGGCCGGCCGGAAAAGGGCTGGACCGAGAAAGCCTGCCTGCCAGGCGGCGACCTGTTTGGTGCCGAGCCGCAGAACCGTTCGGTGCTGGAGTTCTGCGACTGGGCCGCCGCGGTGCAGGTGAAATACGACTGGCTGCCGCAGGAGCTGGTCAGGCGCTACGTCCGCGCCTATGGCACGCGGGTGCACACGCTGCTCGAAGGCTGCGCATCGCTGGCAGACATGGGGGAGGAGATCCTGCCTGGCGTGTACGCGGCGGAAGTGAACTACCTGCGCCGCAAGGAATGGGCAGTGACGGCCGCCGACATCCTGTGGCGCCGTTCCAAGCTGGGCCTGCATTTGCCGGCGGGAGCCGAAGCCAGGCTCGACGCCTGGCTGGCAGCGAACTAAAAGAAAAGGCAGCCGAAGCTGCCTTTTTTGTTGCTTAATAAATGGGGACGTACCCCATTTATTTACTTGACGCCGTGCATCAGTTTCTGGATGAACGGGGCGAGGATGAACAGCAGCACGCCGCCGCCGATCAGGATCCAGAAGCCCTGGGTGTAGCCGGTCAGTGCCGATTCCACAGTCATGCCATGTTCGCCGGACATCATCGAAGCGACGATACCGGACAGGTTGTTGCCGATACCGGTGGACAGGAACCAGCCGCCCATGCCCATGCCAACCAGGCGGGTCGGGGCCAGCTTGGTCACCATCGACAGGCCGATCGGCGACAGGCACAGCTCACCGATGGACTGGATCACGTAGACCATGAACAGAGTCCAGAACGGGATCATTTTCTTGTCGTCGACCAGGTGGGTCAGCGCGTACATCAGCAGGCCGAACGCCAGGCCGTTGCCGATAATGCCCAGGGCGAATTTACGCGGGATCGATGGGTTCTTGCCACGCTTGCCCATCCAGACCCAAACAGCCGCCACGACTGGTGCGAAGAAGATGATCGCCAGCGAATTCACGGACTGGAACCAGGCGGTTGGGAAGACCATGAAGCCCAGGTCGCGGTTCACGATCTGGTCGGCCAGGAAGGTGAACGAGGAACCAGCCTGCTCGAAGAAGCACCAGAACATGATGTTGAACGCGAAGATCACCATCATGGCGATGGTCTTGTCGCGGGACACAGGACCATTGCGCACGCCTTCGACGATCAGCATGATCACCAGGATCAGGAACAGTACGGACAGCACGCCTTGCAGCGCGGCTGCGCCAACGGCCAGCAGCGAGTACACGACCGGGATCACGGCCAGCGCGCCCAGCGCCACGTATGCGATACGCTTTGGATCCTTGGCTTCCGGTGCCGGCTCGCCAATGCCCTTCAGGCCGCGGCGGCCCATGTAGAACCAGAACAGCGAAATGATCATGCCCACGCCGGCGGAGATGAACACGATCTTGTAGGCCGGGGTATCGCCGGTGTTGAAGACCTTCTGCGCCAGCAGCTGGGTAATGATCGGGGCCAGGAAGCCGCCGACGTTAATGCCCATGTAGAAGATGGTGAAGCCGGAATCGCGGCGGGTGTCGCCCAGCGAATACAGCTTGCCGACCATGGTCGAAATATTCGGCTTGAACATGCCGTTACCGACGATGATGGTCGCCAGGCCGAACTTGAAGATCGTCGGGTCCGGGATGGCGATCATGAACAGGCCGGCCGCCATGAAGGTTGCGCCGACCAGGATGGAACGCTGGTAGCCCAGCACGCGATCGGCGACATAGCCGCCGAACAGTGCGCCGGCGTACACCAGCGCCAGGTAGGAACCGTAAGTCAGGTTGGCCGCAGCCTGGCCCGATGCATCGCCCTGGTAGAACTGCGCAACGATGTACAGCACCAGCGCCCAGCGAATCCCGTAAAACGCAAAGCGTTCCCAGAACTCGGACATGAACAGCATCCAGAGCGGAGCAGGGTGACCCATGATCTGCCTGAATTCAGGGATTTTAGCCTCGGTGGTTTGGGTGATAGGACCGCTCATGCGGTTTCTCCTGGTCGAAAAAAAGCCGAATTGTAATCTACCCCGCGCGGTAAAGGGCAATTTCGCGTGCTGCAAAGCAGCATTGTGGTATGTTTGCCAAGCTTGCGTCTGTGAATCGGCATACCAAGAGCGTATATTGAAGGTGCAGCCCCCAAAAAGTTAAATAAAAGGATTTATGTATCATGGACAGCAACGTTGTCGATACTCTCATTGCTCCAGAGGGCAGGCTGGAAGTCCTGTCCAAGGCGGAGGTGGTCCAACTGCTCGACTCGGGCAAAGGCGGCCTCTATAACATTTTCCGCAATTGCGCCCTGGCGGTGCTGAATTGCGGCAGCACGATCGACGATGGAAAGGAGTTGCTGGATCGCTTCAAGTCGTTTGACATCAACATCCTGCAGCGCGAGCGCGGCATCAAGCTGGAAATCAAAGGGGCACCTGCCATCGCTTTCGTCGATGGCAAGATGATCAAGGGTATCCACGAGCACCTGTTTGCGGTGCTGCGCGATATCGTCTTTGTCAGCAACGAGGTGACGGGCAATCCGAAGTTCGACCTGGCGCGCAGCGAGGGCATTACCGATGCGGTATTCCATATCCTGCGCAATGCCAATGTGCTGAAGCCGCAGCTCAATCCGAACCTGGTGGTGTGCTGGGGCGGCCATTCGATCAACCGCGCCGAATACAATTATTCGAAGGAAGTGGGCTACCAGCTTGGCTTGCGCGGGCTGGATATCTGCACCGGCTGCGGCCCGGGTGCGATGAAGGGTCCGATGAAGGGCGCCACCATCGGCCACGCCAAGCAGCGCTTTACCGGCGGGCGTTACCTCGGTATTACGGAGCCGGGCATCATCGCGGCCGAATCGCCGAACCCGATCGTCAACGACCTGGTGATCATGCCGGATATCGAAAAACGCCTGGAGGCCTTTGTGCGTGTCGGCCACGGCATTTGCGTGTTCCCGGGCGGTGCGGGTACGGCGGAGGAGATCCTCTACATCCTCGGCATCCTGCTGCATCCCGATAATGCGGACATTCCGTTCCCGCTGATCTTTACCGGGCCGGAAACCTCGCGCGAGTACTTCGTGCAGATCAATGAATTCATCGGCCTGACCCTCGGGCCGGAGGCACAGAAGCGCTACAAGATCATCGTTGACGATCCGGAACTGGTGGCGCAGGAGATGCAGGAGGGGATGAAGCAGGTGCGCGAATTCCGCAAATCGCGTTCGGACGCTTATTACTTCAACTGGGCCCTGAAGATTGACGACGAGTTCCAGCGCCCGTTCGCGCCGACGCACGAAAACATGCGCAACCTGAGCCTGCACAAGAACCAGCCGGTGCATGTGCTGGCGGCTAACCTGCGCCGTGCTTTCTCTGGCGTGGTGGCGGGGAATGTGAAGGAAGAGGGCATCCGCACCATCGAGAAGTATGGCCACTTCGAGATCCACGGCGACAAGGAAATCATGGGGCCAATGGATGCGCTGCTGGCGTCCTTCGTGGCGCAAAGCCGGATGAAGCTGGCGGGCAAGGCTTACACGCCTTGCTACCGCGTGATCCAGTAAACAGCAGAGACCGTGTCACACTTGGGGTGGCCCCTAGGGGCGAAGGTGTGACACGGGCTCGTCCGTAAGGCTGGACTTAGTCTTCTTTGCGCAGGTGCGGGAAGAGCAGGACGTCGCGGATGTTCGGCGAGTCGGTCAGCAGCATCATCAGGCGGTCGATGCCGATGCCGCAGCCGCCGGCTGGCGGCATGCCGTATTCCAGGGCGCGGATGAAGTCTGCGTCGTAGTACATCGCTTCGTCGTCGCCGGCTTCCTTGGCCTTCATCTGGGCCAGGAAACGTGCCGACTGGTCTTCGGCGTCGTTCAGCTCGGAGAAGCCGTTGGCGATTTCACGGCCGACCATGAACAGCTCGAAGCGCTCGGTGATGCCTTCGCGGGTGTCGGAGGCGCGGGCCAGCGGGGACACTTCGATCGGGTAGTCGATGATGAAGGTCGGTTCCCACAGCTGCGCTTCGGCGGTTTCTTCGAACAGCGCCAGCTGCAGCGCGCCCAGGCCGGCGGTGGCGAATGGCTTGACGCCGAATTTCAGCAGTTCGGCCTTCAGGAAGTCCATGTCGTTCAGCTGCGCTTCGGTGTAGCCTGGCGCGTACTTGTTGATGGCGCCGCAGATGGTCAGGCGCTGGAACGGCTTGGACAGGTCCAGCTCGCGGCCGCCGTAGGTCAGCACCGCAGTGCCCTTGGCGTCGATGGCGGCCTGGCGGATCACCTTCTCGGTAAAGTCCATGATCCATTCGTAGTCGGTGTAGGCCGCGTAGAATTCCATCATGGTGAATTCAGGATTGTGGCGGACCGACACGCCTTCGTTACGGAAGTTGCGGTTGATTTCGAACACGCGGTCGAAGCCGCCCACCACCAGGCGCTTCAGGTACAGCTCAGGCGCGATACGCATGTACATCTGCATGTCCAGCGCGTTGTGGTGGGTGATGAATGGCTTGGCCGATGCGCCGCCAGGGATCGGGTGCAGCATCGGGGTTTCGACTTCCATGAACTCGTTGGCTTCCATGAAGCGGCGGATCGAGGAGATCGCAGCGGTACGCGCCTTGAAGGTGCGGCGGGTTTCTTCGCTGGTGATCAGGTCGACGTAGCGCTGGCGGTACTTGGTTTCCTGGTCGGCCAGGCCGTGGAACTTGTCGGGCAGCGGGCGCAGGGCCTTGGTGATCAGCTTGATGTCGCTGACCTTGACGGTCAATTCGTCGGTCTTGGTCTTGAACAGGGTGCCGGTCACGCCCAGGATGTCGCCCAGGTCCCAGCCGCGGAAGGCTTCCATTGCTTCTTCGCCGGTGGTGTCCACGGTGACGTAGATCTGGATGCGGCCATCGGCTTTCTGGCCGGAGGAGTCCTGCAGGGTGGCGAAAGCGGCTTTCTTGCCGGCTTCGCGGCGCAGCATCATGCGGCCGGCGATCACGACGGGAACTGGGTTGGCTTCCAGTTCTTCACGGGTTTTCTCGCCAAACTGCACGTGCAGGTCGGCAGCCTTGTGCTGAGGGCGGAAATCGTTAGGGAAGGCGACCTTCTGTTTTTCGCGGATTGCGGCCAGCTTGGCGCGGCGCTCGGCGATGATCTTGTTGTCGTCCTGGCCTGGCGCCTGGTCTTGCACTTGGTTTTCCGTAGTCATGGTTGGATTAGTTTGTCAGTTTATTGATATCGATTTCGCTGAAGTCGCGTGCAATGCAGATCACATTGTCGAAAGCACTGAACGCTTCAGCAGGCAAAGTGGTTGTCAGGACGACGCAGCGCATGCCGGCTCGGCGCGCTGCTTCGACACCCAAAGGCGCGTCCTCGAACACGATGCAGTGCGCCGGATCGGCGCCGCAGCGTTCGGCGGCCAGCAGGAAAACGTCCGGTTCCGGCTTGCCGCGTTTGACGTCGGCGGCGCCGACGACGGTGTCGAACAGTTCGCGCACGCCCAGTCCATCCAGCGTGAAGTCCACGTTGGAAGGCGGGGCGGCGGTGCCGACCGCCAGGCGGATGCCGGCAGCCTGCGCCGCGCTCACCAGAGCGCCGAAGCCTTCGACCGCGCGCAGGTGCGGCGCGTAGATCTCGCGGTACAGCACTTCCTTCTCGTCGATCAGGGCCGGAATGTCGTCATGCGCCAGGTCCTCGCCGAGGTATTGGCGCATGATTTCGTGTCCGGTGCGGCCGGCCGTGGCGGCAAAGAACGCCGCTTCGTCGACAGCATGGCCGCGGCGGCTGAAGAATTCCAGCCACGAGCGGGTGTGGAAACCCATGTTGTCGACGATGGTGCCGTCCATGTCGAAGATGAAGGCGCGCTGCATCGCTTAGATGCCTTGCTTCAGGGACGCGGAGATGAAATCGTCCAGGTCGCCGTCCAGCACGCCCTTGGTGTTGCCGGTCTCGAAGTTGGTGCGCAGGTCCTTGATGCGGGACTGGTCCAGCACGTAGGAACGGATCTGGTGGCCCCAGCCCACGTCGGTCTTGGAGTCTTCCAGCGACTGCTGCTCGCTCATGCGCTTGCGCAGCTCCAGTTCGTACAGCTTGGCCTTCAGCATGTCCATCGCTTCGGCCTTGTTGCGGTGCTGGGAACGGTCGTTCTGGCACTGCACGACGATGCCGGACGGTGCGTGGGTAATACGCACTGCGGAGTCGGTCTTGTTGATGTGCTGGCCACCGGCGCCGGATGCGCGGTAGGTGTCGATGCGCAGGTCGGCCGGGTTGATCTCGATCTCGATTGAGTCATCCACTTCCGGATAGACGAACAGCGACACGAAGGAGGTGTGGCGGCCGCCCGAGGAGTCGAACGGGGACTTGCGCACCAGGCGGTGCACGCCGGTTTCGGTGCGCAGGTGGCCATAGGCGTATTCGCCGTCCACTTTCAGGGTGGCGGTCTTGATGCCGGCAACCTCGCCCTCGGAAACTTCCAGAATCTCAACCTTGAAGCCCTTGCGTTCGCAATAGCGCAGGTACTGGCGCAGCAGCATGGACGCCCAGTCCTGGGCTTCGGTACCGCCGGCGCCGGCCTGGATGTCGATGAAGCAGTTGTTCGGGTCCATCGGATTGCTGAACATCCGGCGGAATTCCATCTGTTCGATGGTTTTCTGGATTTCAGCGGTATCCGCAATCACGGCTTCGAGCGTGTCGTCGTCGCCTTCTTCCTTGCCCATCGCGAACAGTTCGTTCATGTCGCGCAGGTCGCTCTCCGCTTTTTGCAGGGTGAGGACCACGCCTTCGAGGGCTTTTTTCTCGCGGCCCATGTCCTGGGCTTTTTTCGGGTCATTCCAAACGGCCGGATCTTCGAGTTCGGCGTTCAGTTGTTCCAGTTTCTCCGACTTCTTATCGAAGTCAAAGATACCTCCGAAGTTCGGCTTCGCGGTTGGTCAGGTCCGCGAGCAGGTTGGCGAGGGAATTGATGCGTTCAGCTTCCATGGTTTTTCAGGTCTGATAGTTGTTAAATCGAACCTGAAATTATACCTCAGAGGCTGGCGCATCGGGCGGGTCACACAAGCAGGCTGAATTCGGCGCGGTAGAGGGCGCCCAGGCCGCTTGCCGGGCCGCGGCCGGCCGGCTCCATGTAGATGGACAGGCGCCCGGCCAATGCGTTGTCGATTTCATAAATTCCGGCGTCCAGTCCCGGTGCGCCGTTGAACAGCAGGGTGAATTGTTCCTGGTGCGGCGCTTCCTTGCCGGGCCGCACAGCGTGCAGGTCGAGCGACGTGCCGCGCTTGCCCTGGTAGGCGATGAATTGCTGGCCCACCAGGTCGCGGAAGCCGGCCATGCGCAGCGTGGAAGGCGTTGGCGGCAAGGCTGCCAGCGAGGCGGCGCGGCCGACGGCCGGGGCGCCAACCAGGCTTCCGGCGGCGAGGATGAAGTTACGACGTTCCATGAGTTATTCCTTTAACAAAATTGGTTGCCATTCCATGGCCAGGTGCATGCCCTCGGCCACGCCCGGCAGGAAGCCGAGCCGGCGGTAAAGTTCGCCGGCCGGATTTCCTTGTAAAACGTGCAGGCGCAACGGCCGGCCGGATTGCCGGCTCTCATCTTGCAGCAAGGCCAGCAGGCGGCGCCCGATGCCCTGGCAGCGGAATGCGGGAAGCGGGCTGATGTCGACCACGCGTATCTCGTCCGCCCTGCGCGCCACGATCAGGCGGCCGGCCAGGACCCTGTCGGCCAGCACGACGCTTTCTTCCAGCTTGGGAAAGCGGCGCCGGTAGTCGGTGAGCTGGGCCTCGTATTGCATGCGGACCAGCATGGCCCGGACGGTGCGGTCAAGGATTGCCAGGTCTTCGCGCGCGCTTTCCACCAGGGCCAGCAGGAAGGGCTGGTCGCCGGCTTCAACGGGCCGCAAGGTGAGCTGGCTGTCCATGTTCAATCAGCTGCGTGGCGGGAAAATGCCGGATAGGGCAATGATGAAGTTGAGCACCAGGTAGGGCTGGAAGTTGTTGTGCGGGCTGCTTCCGCCGGCGATGCCGAGCGGCCCCTCCGGTGAAGGCGCAATGGCCGCCGCATCATGGTAAGGCGCGCTGACCGTGATCGGCTTGGCGAGCAAGGCGTTGGCAGGCGATTGCACCGAGGCTGTCGTGTTGGAGGCCGACATGCCATGGCTGTGCGATGGCATTTGCAGCGCCGTCAGCGTGGTAGCCGCCTCGCCGCCTTGCTCACCGAGGTCGCGGGGAGTGAGCCCGGGACCTGTGCCGGCATGCATGGGAATGCGCTGGCGCAGGTCGGGCAGGCCGAAGTTGGTTTTGCCATTGCCGCCGTAAGTAGTGCCGAGAATGGAAAACAGTGCCGTGTTCTGCGAAATGGGAAGAAGCTGGCCATTGCACAAGGCCCAGCCTGCGGGGGCGAAATTCCCGCTGAAAATGCGGATCTCGCCGATATAACGCTCTGCCATGCTGGACTCCTCGACTAGCTCTGCGAAGGGAAGATGCCTTCAATGGCGATGATGAAGCTGACCGCCAGGAAGGGAGCCATATTGTTATGGGGCTGGTTGCCGCCGGCCGGCTGGATCGCTTGCGGCGACATGGCGGCCGCGCTGGAACCGGCAGGCGCGTAGAACTTGGGTTTGGCCGGTGCCGCGGGCACATAAATGCCTGGCCCGGTCAGGTTGATGCCGGTCCCGGTAGCGGGCGGTACGGCGGTGCTGGCGCTCGCGCTGTGGCTGTGGGACGGGATCTGGCTGCTGGTCAGCGTCACGGTTTCGACGCCCGCCTGCTGGCCCATGACGTAGCTGTTTCCGGTGCCGGGTTGCGTGCCCTGGTGCAGCGGCACGCGGCCGCGCAGGTCGGGCAGGGCGAACGTGGTTTGGCCATTGCCGCCGTAGGTGGTGCCGATCAGGGCAAACAGGGCGGTGTTTTGCGCGATCGACATCAGGCTGCCGTCGCAAAAAGCCCAGCCGAGGGGCGGGAAGTTACCCGCGAACAGGCGAATCTCGCCGATGAAGTTGTCCATGCGCCGGCTCCGGTCGGGTTCAGCTCTGCGAGGGGAAAATGCCCTGCAGCGCGATGATGAAGTTGATGGTCAGGTAGGGCTGCATATTCTCGTGGGGCTGGCTGCCACCCGAATTGCCCACCGTGCCGGGCGCCAGGGTGGCAGTGCCATCCTGCGGCGCATAATAGTTAAGCGCTCCGGCTTCGACGTTGCCGAGCACCCGCCCCGATGGATCGGCCTGGTGGCTCGCGGCCGTTGAAATGCCAAGCGTGTGGGTGTGTGCCGGCATTTCGCTGGCGATCAGGGTGTGGCTTGCTTCGCCTCCTTGCTGGCCCAGGTTGAAGTTGGCGTGCATGTGGACCGGCACCCGGCCGCGCAAATCGGGCAGGGCGAAGGTCGTCTGGCCGTTGCCGCCGTACGTGGTGCCAAGGATGGAGAACAGCGCCTGGTTCTGGTTGATAGGCAGGATCTGGCCATTGCACAGGGCCCAGCCCTTGGGTGCAAAGCTGAATCCCGTCATCCGGATTTCTGCGAGATACGGTTCGGACATGCAGCCTCCTTGCAGGTGCAAGCGCCCTGGCCGGGGCGTTGCGGCCGTTTCAGTGGATGGATAGGGTCAGGCGCCGACGGCGCGCCGGCGGCCGAAGCGCATGGCCAGCAGGCCTCCCGCCAGCAAGGCCAGCGTGGCCGGTTCGGGCACGCCGGGGCCGCCGGGATCGTTTGGGCCGCGCACGAACTCAAGACTGATGTTGTCGAGCTGGTTCCAGAAGATCGGATCGTTGTTGAAGTTGCCGAACTCAAGGACCGTGCTGTTGGTGAGGGCGGTGACGATCAGGGTGTGGGTGGTCCAATCGTCGGTCATGTCCAATTGGTTGAAGACCTGGGTGGTGCCGAAATTGACCTGTGCCTGGTTATCGGGCTGGAACTGCAGGTCCGCTGTCCAGCGCTGCAGGTCAAACTTCAACTGGTAGGTTGCTCCAGCAATGGTGGCGATGGTTTGCCGCAGGAAGCCAAGTTCGGTGGTGTTGAGGTCGCCGAAGACGTGGTTGCTGGCGTTTGACAGCGGCGAACCGGTGGGATCGGTGCCGAAGGCCTGGCCGCCGCCACCGGGACTGTCTAGCGTCCACATGCTGTAGTCCAGGTTTTCGAAATCACCGTTCAAGACCAGGTTGGGACCCGCTTGCGCAAGTGATGCTGTGAGGAGCAGGATCGCGGTCAGCGCAGCACGGATTTTCATGGTCTTTTTCCTTTTGGCGGATGGCTGAAAGTTGAGATGGATCATACGACCGAGTATTGACAATCAAACATTTATTTGCGTCAACGTGGCGCTTTTGCAAAGATTCCATATAATTTTGCAAGCCTATATGCAGTGCACGAGAGTGCAATGTGCAATTCTTTGGATTGCAAGGACTTATCAATGGTGCTGGGCAAATATTCACCCCTAAATTTCAATTCAAAAGACAGTAAATGCGCATCCTTTTTTTAGCGCCGGCAGCCGCCTGGCTGGCGGGCTGCAGCAGCATCCCGGCGCAGCCGCCGCAGGGCTCGCAGGCCACCTTCGTGATCCTCGAAACGACGGACCTGCACGCCAACGTCCGCAGTTACGACTACTACAAACTGGCGCCGGACGCATCGCTTGGCCTGGAGCGCACCGCAACCCTGATCCGCCAGGCGCGCAAGGAATTCCCGAATTCGCTGCTGCTCGATAACGGCGATACGATCCAGGGCACGGCGCTGGGCGATTACCAGGCGCTGGTGGCGCCGGTTGGCTGCAAGCAGCCGCTGGCCATCTACAAAGCCATGAATGCGCTGGGCTTCGAAGGCGGCTCGGTGGGTAACCACGAATTCAACTGGGGACTGGACTTCCTCGGCCAGGTCACAGCAAGCCGGTTCGGTGCGGAAGGCCCTTCGGTGCGTGCCCAGCCCTGCGCCGGGCCGGCATTCCCGGTGGTCCTTTCGAACGTGGTCAACGCCAGCACTGGCGTGCCGCTGTTCGAGCCATACCGCATCGTTGAAAAGCGCGTGAGCGCGACCGCGCCGGATGGGAAGCCTGTCACGGCGATGGTCAAGGTGGGCATCATTGGCTTCACGACGCCGGCCATCATGGGCTGGGACAAGCGTTGGCTGGAGGGGCGCGTGCGCACGGAAGGCTGGCGCGAAACGGCGCAGCGGTATATTCCCGAGATGCGTGCCAAAGGCGCGGAAGTGATCGTTGCGATCTCGCACGCAGGGCTGGATGGCGCAGCCTATGCGCCTTCGATGGAGAACGGCAGCCTGTACCTGGCAGAGGTGCCTGGCATTGATGCGCTGCTGCTGGGGCATTCGCACGATGTCTTCCCGAACGCGGCCAGCAAGGCTGCTGGCTTCAACTTGCCCGGAGTGGAGAAGGTCCAGGGGCGGGTTCACGGCGTGCCGGCAGTGATGCCGGGCCTGTGGGGCAAGCATCTTGGCGTGATCCAGCTTGCGCTGCGCCACGACGGCAAACGCTGGGTCGCGGATGCCGCTGCGGCGAAGGTCGAGACGCGCAGCATCCAGCGCCCTGACCGCAGCTTCGTTGAGCCGGACGCGGAAATTGCCGCGCTGGTGAAGGCGGAACATGAGGCGACCATCGCCTACGTCAAGACGCCGCTTGGCGATACGGATTTCCGCATGTCGGCTTACTTTGCCGATGTCGGCGACGTATCGGCGATCCAGGTCGTGAACCAGGCGCAGGCCGGCTACGTGCGCCGCTACATCCAGGCCAATATGCCGCAATATGCGCATTTGCCGGTGCTGTCGATGTCGGCACCTTTCAAGACCGGCGCGGCAGGCATGGCCGACTACACTGATGTCGCTCCCGGCAAATTGGCCCTGAACAACGCCGCCGACCTTTACCTGTATCCGAACGACCTGCACGCTGTAAAGGTAGACGGTGCGACATTGAAGGCCTGGCTGGAGAAGGCTGCCGGCCGCTTCAACACCATCGATCCAACGCGCAGCGAACCGCAGGAACTGGTGAATGCCGGCTTCCCAGGCTTCAATTTCGACATGCTGACCGACCCCGACGTGCGTTACCAGATCGATGTGACGCAGCCGCTTGGCCAGCGCATCAAAGACTTGTCATGGCGCGGCCAGCCGGTGCGCGCGGAGCAGGAATTCATCGTCGCGACCAACAACTTCCGCGCCAGCGGGGGCGGCGGGTTCCCTGGGCTGGACGGCAGCAAGACCATTTTCGCTTCGCCCGACAATAACCGTGCGGTGCTGATCGACTATTTGAAGCAGGTGCGGCGGGTCACGCGTGCGGAGAACGGTTCGGCGCGCAGCTGGCGTTTTGCGCCCGTGAAGACGCACGGGCCGGTGGTGTTCCGCTCCGCGCCAGGCAAGCTGGCGCTGGCGCGCGAAGCTGGCCTGGAGTTTGTGCGGGAGCTGTCCTCCGACGGACAGTATGAGGTTGTACTGGATGGGCGTTAGCCAGCCTTCAGCGCTTTGAGCCGTTCGACAGCGTTGAGGTTTTTCGGGTTCAGTTCCAGCGAACGGTTGTAATTGCGGATTGCATCTTCCCGCAACCCGGCCTCTGCCTGCGCTTCGGCCAGGCTGTCGAACAGGTTTGAATCTTCCGGGATCAACTGGGTGCCGAACTGGAAGATGGCGATGGATTCTTTCTGTTTGCCCAAGCGCAGCAACTCATAGCCCCAGCTGTTGATCACGTCGGCGTCGAGGGTAAAGCTGGCGCCTTTGCCTTGCATTTCCTTGTAGATGGCGTGAGCCTGGTCGAAGCCGCGTGCGGCCAGCTGTGCGGCAAACGCTTCGCGGTTCAGCGGTGCAGATTTGGCGCGGCGCATGTCCATCGTCATCATGTGCGGCGGAACACCGTTGGCAACGGGTTTCTTGTCAAGGAAGGCCAGCGCACTGGCATCGTTCTTCAGGTAGGCATCCAGGAAGCGCAGTACATAGCGCGATACCCAGCTATATGCGGTAGAAACCTCGTCACGCGTGTAGTCCCCCAATTCGGCTTCAGGGAGGAAGTGCAGGTTGTCGGCTGCAAAATGGCCATGCGTCATGGGATACATGGTGGCGATCATGACGTCGCTGTATTCCATTTTATTAAGCAGGTTGTAAGAGATGTTGGCGCCGGAGCGATTCAGCGCTTCCAGCGAGCGCGGTTTCTGTGCGAAGTAAATCAGGGGAATCGGCAAGCGCGCTGGGTTGACGTAACGGATAGCGTCCTTGCCGCCGTCGACCATCTGCGGGTAGTATCGTACCGAACCATCGAGCACCACCAGGGCCTTGATGCGGTCGTCGCGCGCGGCGGCAGCGACGTTCGACAATCCGCCCCAGCTGAAGCCGGCGACGGCGATCCGGCTCATGTCCGTGTGCTTCATTGTTGCGGCATAGGAGATCAGGTAGCCGATATCGCTGGCCTGCGCCTCTACGCCGGCGATATCGGTGGTCATTGCGCGCGACTGGGTGCCCATGGATGCGCTTGCGATGACGATGTAGCCATGGCTGGCCAGGTATTCGCACAGGTCAAGGTTCTCGCTGGCAGTGGCGCTATAGCTTGGTGCATAGATCACTACCGGAAATTTGCCGTCTTTTTCCGGCACATCGCGCATTGCCCACATTGGGCGTGCCAGCTCTTTCGCTGCGAGCGGGAAGCGCGCCTTGTTGTCGGCAATCCGGCGCGCGGTGGCGCTCTTTACTGCCGCTGGATCAAGCGTGAAGTCGTCTTCGGTGGCGCGGGTAGCCAGGTAGTCTTCAATGGTGACGTGCTTGCCGCGGGCGGAGGCGGCTGGATACCAGACAAGCATTTGCATCGGGCGTGCACGCTCGCCGGAACTTGGCTGGCCGGTCACCAGCGATACGCGGGTTTTGAATACGCGCGACTGGTCGTACTGCTGGATGATTTTCAGGCCTACTGCGTGGGGACCGGATTCGTTCTTGAATTCGAAAGTGTCGGCTGCGTGGGCGGTGCCAGCGGCCATGATGAGCACGGCAAACAGTGAGCGGATCATGTTCGGCAGGGTTGGTTGGGGAGGGCCGAGTATATCTGGCCCGCATCGCCCCAATTCTCGCCGATTGTCACTTTATTAATGCGGCTTGCGCTTTTCCTGCTGGACGAGAATAAACGGGCTGACGACGCTGGCCCACAGGTTGGCGTCGCTGGCGATCCATTCCTGGCATTGCTGGTCGGAGACTTTGGCGACCTGGCCTGCTTCCATCCAGGCCGAAATGCTGGCCTTGTCGTCGTGGGCGATGCGCACGGCGACGTCCACAAGGTCCAGTTCATCGGCCACCCACACCACATTGCCCTGGGCGAAGTGCTTGAGCAGTTCGCTCCAAGGGATGCGTGCGGTTTCGCGGTTCACTTTGGCGCGGAGTTCCGCGTCTTTTTCTGGCTTGAGCTGCATTTTTTACTCTTAAATCGTGGGAATCTGCTCGACGATGGCCGCCGGCGAACCCCGCCATGTTAACCGATACGCCGGGCCTTTGCGAACATTGCCCACCAGTGCCGGGCGGAAGCAGGCGAGGTTGGTGCCGCCTTCGCGGCGCACGCTCGGGTAGATGATGCCGGTCGAGCCTTCGGCCAGCAGGTTGCGGGCCAGGCGCTGTGAGGCAACGTAGCTGTCCGGGGCCAGGCAATCGGCATATTCTGGCTGGCCGCAGATATCGTGGAATTGGGCGCTGAAGTCCGAGAGCAGGGCCTGGTAGCTGACGCTGTCGTCGAAGCGGTCGATCTCGGCATATTCCACGGTCTTGTGGAAGATCACTTCCGCCAGCGCCGTTTCATGCTCGAAAGCGCAGTACCAGGCGCCACGCTGGCCGTCGTTGAAGCGGCTGCCCTGCGGGCGGGCGTAGGTGAAGGCGGCATTGATGCTGCGGTAGTTGGGGACGTAATAGACCAGTTCCTCGATGCTGATACCGATGGCACCGCCGTGTTCGGCGCGCAGGCGGGCATTGGTGGCGTTATCGAGTTCAAACAGCTGGTGCAGCTCGGCGTCGTTATCGGCGAGGGCAGCCAGCACGGAATCTTCTTTATCGACGAAGCGCGACGGGATCAGGCGCACAGTGTCGAATTGGCGCAGCAGGCGGAATGGCGGCAATTACAGGCCTCCGCGACGAGCGTCGAGTAGTTGGCGCACGGTCTGCATGGCGAGCAGGCCGCCGGCCTCCATATAGTCGAGCGGCGTGCGGCCGCCGAAAATACTGTTGCGGTTGGCCAGGCTGACCCATTCGTCGGCCAGCTTGTCGCCGTAAATGATGTGCAGGGATTTGTAGATGCCCAGCAGGTAGGAAATACGCGTAATGCGGTCGACTTCAAGCACGCGGTCCGGGTGCTTTTTCCACTCATAAAAGGCGCTGCTGGACAGGCCGCCCAGCAATTCGCGGGCGTCGTCGTCGCGCAATTTCCAGGCGGCGGCTAGCTTGAAAAAGCCCTTGAGGGCGGCATGCGACAGGCGCTCACGTTCCTCTTTGCGGCTCAGGTCAACCGGTTGGGGGATGGTGTATTCGCTGTTGGGGTAGGCAAAGGCGGGATTCATATATCCTCCGTTTATGGATTATTTATACTCCATTTCCGCATTTATTTCAAGTTGAATGTGTTTGTGCGGTGTCAAAACGGGGTATTCTGCCTGCTGTCAATATTGCACCAAATCATCAGACAGGGGGCGCGATGGAGAAAATTCTTCCGGCGCTGGAGGGGCAATTAAGGCGATTCAGGGCGAATGCCGGACGGATGGCGGAGCGGCATCCGGGCTTGGCGCGCCAGCTTGGGCCGCGGGACTGGCCGCCCGATGCCCACGTCGACCGGCTGGTGCAGGGCGTCGCGACCCTTCATGCGCGGACTACGCTGGCCCTGCAGCGGGCTCGCTGCCAGCAGGACGAGCATTTGCTCGAGCTGCATTTTCCGGAGCAGTTGCGCCCATTCCCGGCATGCCGGGTCGGGCCGCCGGCAGGTGGCGCCAGCGGCACGGGCGCCGAGGTCGTTTCCGCCCGCTATAGCCACGGCCAGCCGGCCCTGATCGAGCTGGAACTCGATTTGGACCCGCAGGCTGGCAAGGCCCTGGACATCTTCATTGATGGTGACGCGGCCTTCAGCGCCGCGCTTCGCGGTGCGTTGCTTGGTGTTTCCGGTGGCGCTGCAGGGGCTCTCGCTTCAGCCGAGGGCATGGACGATACTGGCGATTGGCGTCCGCTTGCGCACTGGCCGTTCGCACCAACTGGCCTCGATCCGGAGGAAGCGCTGCTCCCGCGTCCGCCGGGCGCGCATGCCGGGCTGGCGCTGCTGCGCGAATATTTCACCTTTCCCGCGCGCTTCAATGTCCTGCGCCTGGATCATTCCCGTTTTTCGAATGCCGGGCGCATGAAAATAAGGTTGCCCGTGGCCGCAGCGCGAGTGCTGGAACCGCTGCAAGCCACCAACCTGCGCGCCGGGTGGTCGGCACGCGCATGCTTGCAGAAGATAGCCGCAACGCCGGTGAGAATTGACGGGCGCCAAAGCGAATACCTCCTTTCAGTCCCACCCGAGCTGGAAATCTTCCGCATCGACCGCGTCCACGTGGGTGGAGCGGCCGGCCCCGGTTGGAGCGCACGCCGGGTGGCAGACGCGCCAGCCGGCCACGAATGGCGCATTGCCTTCCACGGCGCACAGGCGTGGAAGGCTGGCACAGTCGCATCGATCGACGTGACCTGCTGCGCACGTGGCGAAGTGCTGGCTCGTCCCGCCCGAGGCGAGGGCTGCCGATGGCAGCTCAACTCCCTGGTGGCGCTGGACCACCTGCCGCTCAACGCGAGCTCACTGCGCGAGTTGATGGCAAGCCAGGCCATCGATCAATCTCCTGAGGGCCGTGTAATCATCAGCGCAGTGCACGCGCTGGATGCCAAGTCCGCGCTGCTGCGTCCTGGCCGGGCTACGCCACTGATGGGCACCGAAATCCGCCTGAAAATCGATGAAGCGGCATTCGCAGCCAGCGGCCTGCTGCTGTTCGCGCAAGTCATGGATCGCTTCTTCGGTGAATGCGCGCACATAAACACATTTACCCGCCTGGTGCTGATATCGGCCACCACGGGCGAGGAGCTGACGCGATGCAAAGCGAGGAACGCCGGCACGGTGCTGGAATAAGCGCCGCAAGCGCCCACGGATACGCCATCTTCCAGTTGGCAGGCCTGCTCGGCGCGCCGGAATGGCGCAATGGCCTGTCGCTGGCATTCCCGGCGAGCGATGTCTCGGCGGTGGATGGCGGGGTTGTCACGCCAGCTTGCATAGGCCTGCTTGGTATGGCAGGTGCACTGCCTTACTATTACACAGAGGCGGTGGCGCGGGCGGAACGCGCCGGGGCGCGCGCTTTCATCGACTTGTTGTCGGCGCCGGCAATTGATGCATTTTGCGCTGCATGGCGTGAAGGCCGGCCTGAATTCACGCCTTTGCCCCCAATGCCGGCCCAGCGCGGCCCTTCCAGAGCGAGGGCGCTTGGCGAACAGCTCTCCCATGCGTTGGGCGTGCCGGTCCGAATCGAGCAGTTTGCCGGACGATGGGAAAAGCTGCCGCAAGTGCAGGCCAGTGCCCTCGGTAGCGTGAATGTCTGTTGCGGAGTCGGCGCGCTGCTTGGGGAGCGCCTGTGGCGCATCGATAGTGCCATCCGGATCCACGTCGGTCCGCTCGACGCACAGTCGGCCAAGGCCTTCTTGCCTGGCGGCCGCGGTGCGCTGATGCTTGCACAGTTATGGCGTTCAGCCGCTGGCGAAAGCGGCATTCAGTCCGAAGCCTGGGTGCACGTTGCCCCTGGCGCGGGTGCAGGTACGCACTTGGGGACCGGCCAGTGCCTGGGATACGACGCGCTACTGGCCACTCGACCGATAAGCGAGATGGATGACTTGCGTTATCGGCTTTGCTAGTATTTAGCACCCAATAGAGCGAATAGAGCGAGGCGACAAAATGAAAAAGACGATCCTGCTGGCAGTGGCTGTGGCGTGCACCAACGTGTATGCGGCGCCAGGCAACGCGGAGTTGAAGCAGCAAGTTGCTGATACTGAGCGTGCCTTCGCCGCCACAATGGCCAAGCGCGATCACCAGGCTTTCACGTCTTTCCTGGCTGACGAGGCGATTTTCTACAGCGGCCCCAAGGTCTTGCGTGGCAAAGACACCGTCGCAGCCGAATGGAAGGCTTTCTATGAAAAGGCGGATGCGCCATTCAGTTGGGAGCCTGACCAGGTCGAAGTCCTGGATTCCGGCACCCTGGCGCATTCCTCCGGTCCGGTACGCGACCCGCAAGGCAAGGTGACCGGACGCTTCAATTCCGTCTGGCGGCAGGAAGCGCCGGGCAAATGGCGTATCGTGTTCGACAAGGGCGAACGCATTTGCGACTGCAAAAAGCCGTAATCAGGCTGATTCGGCGTGCTCCACCAGCAACTGGACCCGGGTCACGCCGTTGTATTCATTAGCATCCAGGCGGAAAGCGACGCGAGCCCGTTCGCCCAGCGCATCGGTATGGCCAAACCAGATCGCGTCGTAGCGCACGCCTTTCTTTTCCAGCATCAGCTTCAGGTGGCGGTCTTTCAGGATACGCTGGCTTAGCACGCGGAATTCGTCGCAGAACACCGGCGGTGCAAAGCCCTGGCCCCACACCTGGCCATCCAGCAGTTCAATGAACTGGGTCGTATAGCAGTATTCTTCCAGGGGGCCGTCGGTTTCGACTACGCGCTCCAGTTGCGATTCGGTCAGCCAGGCCTGGCCAACTGCCTCGAAGGCGGCGCAGAAATGTTCGAAGGCTTCGGCGCGCAGGCTAAGGCCTGCTGCCATAGCGTGGCCGCCGAACTTGTCGATGACGCCCGGGGCGCGCTTGGAAACCAGGTCCAGTGCATCGCGAAGGTGGAAGCCGGGGATCGAGCGGCCGGAACCCTTGATCATGCCGTCGCCGGCGGGGGCGAAGGTGATCGTCGGACGGTAGAAACGTTCTTTCAGGCGCGAAGCCACGATGCCGATCACGCCTTGGTGCCAGCTGTCGTCGTAGACGCAGATGGTGGTGCGGTCGGCTGGCTGGAAATCGTCCAGGTGCAGCAGGGCGGCGTCCTGCATTTCCGCTTCGATCTCGCGGCGCTTCAGGTTGATGTCGTTCAATTGCTGCGCCAGTTCCCAGGCGCGTGTCTCATCATCCGTGAGGAGGCATTCGATCCCGAGCGACATGTCTTCCAGGCGGCCGGCCGCGTTGAGGCGCGGGCCAAGGGCGAAACCCAGGTCGAAAGGAGAGGCGGTGCGCGCGGCACGCCCGGAAACGCGGAACAGCGCCGCTACGCCGGGATGCATGCGGCCGGCACGCATGCGCTTCACGCCTTGGGCGACGAGGATGCGGTTATTGCTGTCCAGGCGCACCACGTCGGCCACGGTGCCCAGGGCGACCAGGTCCAGCAGGCTATCGAGCTTGGGCTGGGTCTGTGCGTCGAACACGCCGCGGCGGCGCATCTCGGCGCGCAGTGCCAGCAGCACGTAGAACACGACGCCCACGCCGGCCAGGTGTTTGGAAGGGAAGCCGCAGGCCGGCTGGTTCGGGTTAACGATGACGCGGGCATCCGGCAGGCTGTCGCCCGGCAGGTGGTGGTCCGTGACCACGACGTCGATCCCGCGGCGCTTGGCTTCTTCTACGCCTTCGATGCTGGCGATGCCGTTATCGACTGTGATGATGATGTCCGGCGATTTTTCGCGGGCCGTCAGGTCGACGATTTCCGGGGTCAGGCCGTAGCCATATTCGAAGCGGTTGGGGACGATGAAGTCCACGTTGGCGCCCATGGCGCGCAAGCCACGAATGGCGGTGGCGCAGGCGGTGGCGCCGTCGCAGTCGTAGTCGGCCACGATGACCATGCGTTTGCTGGCCGCGATGGCATCGGCCAGGAATTCGGCGGCCCGGTCGATATGCAACAGGCCGGAGGGCTGGATCAGTGCCGCCAGTTCGCTGGAAAGTTCTGCCGGGTTGTTCAGGCCCCGCGCGGCAAACAGGCGGGCAAGTACGGGGTGGACGCCGCCTTCGCGCAGCAGTTCGGCTTCCTGTGACGGGCAGGGACGGATGGCGATACGGGTCATTGCGTGAGGTTCTTCAGGTTCTGTGCGCGCCAGAATTTGCGCAGGGCGGCCTTGCTGGTGCGGATTTCCGTGCAGCCTTCGCGGCTGGTCAGGATCATTGTCAATTCATTCGTGCTGCCGCTGCGCACGGCCGCCAGCAGTGGCGCGAACCATTCGTGTTCCAATTGCTGCATGGCGCCGAGCCAGGCGTCCCAGTCGTTGCCGGCGCCCATCGGGATCAGGTGGGGCAGGACGACGGTCCCGCGTCCCCCTGGCGCTGCTGCTGCGCTGCCGGCCGACAGGGCTTTCAGCCAGGACGGCACGATTCCCGCTGGGCCGGCGGGCGCCGCCACCGTCAGCAAAGGGCCGTGCGCGCCTCCGGCCGCAGCAGCTTGTGCGCCGCCCCACATCCAGAACGAATTGACGGGCGCGAGGCCTCGCTGCTGGCGGGCTTCGTTGACGGGATGCTCATGCCACAGCATCTGGATCTCATTTTGCAGCTTCTTGAAGGCCAAAGCGGTCGGGCCGACAGGCATCCAGTCGGAGAGGTTGCTGCCCATGGCGGCATCCGGCGACGCGGTATCCAGCCCTTGCCAGCCATCCGCGCGCATGAACCAGGTTTCGGCGTCGCCCCAAACCAGTTCGTCGAAATACGGCTTGGCCAGGTCAAACAGTACACGCGCGTCCGCCTCGTCCAGGCGTAAACGGCGCGAATCGGCCAGCACCAGGTGGTTGCGCGCGAGCTGAATATGGACCGGATGGACGATGAACCAGTAGCCTTCCTTCGGCGCCAGCCCAAAGCCATGCATCACGGCTGCCGCGAGGCCGCCGCGCTCGCGGGCCAGCCACGCTTCGTGCGGCAAGATGCGGCTATCGTCGCCGATAACATGCCTTTTCAGCAAGCTATTGCGCGAGAGTAACGTCGCAAGGGAAGGCGCCTGCAGGTTGCGGGAGAGTTCCGGTGCCAATTCGGCGGGCGGTAAAGCGAAGGGGAGTACGACGGTCGTGGAAGCCATGCGGCATTGTAGTGGAATCTCTTTATATGGCAAACTGCGGGCTTTACTGTGTCAATTTAATAAAAATGCCGTTTGAATGGCTGGTTGGCCTGCGCTATACACGCGCTGGCAGGCGCAATGGGCGCAATAGCTTCATCTCTTTTATTTCCGCGATTTCGATGGCAGGCATCGCTCTTGGCGTCACCGCCTTGATTGTGGTGCTATCGGTATATAACGGCTTCCAGACGGTGGTGACGGACCGCATGGTATCCGTACTGGGGCACGTGGAAGTCTATGAAGTGAGTGGGTCCGGACTGGGCGACTGGCACGCCACTGCGGCTTCCGCTGCCCGCAATCCCCAAGTGAAGGGCGCAGCGCCATTCATTGAACTGCAAGGGATGCTGGTGCATGGTGGCGACTTGATGCGTCCTTCGATTGTGCGCGGCATCCTGCCGGGCGAAGAGCCCAAGGTGTCCGATATCGGCAAGCAGATGACGGACGGCACGCTGGACGTCTTGCAGCCTGGCGCGTCCAACATCATCCTGGGCGCCGAACTGGCCAAAGAGCTTGAGGTGAAGCCAGGAGATAAGGTGGCGCTGGCGATGGCGCAGGGGAACTCGACTTCGAACATGGCGCCGACCATGCATTCCTTCACCGTGTCCGGCATTTTCGAATCGGGCCACAACGAGTTCGACTCCGGGCTGGCGCTGATCCACCTGGACGATGCGCAGGAACTGATCAAGGCTGCCGGCCCGTTCGGCCTGCGCCTGCGCCTGCAGGATATGCAGAAGGCTCCGGCCGTGGCAGATGAACTGCGCACGGTCATGCCGGGCCAGCTGGTGATACGTGACTGGACCAAGCTCAATTCGGCATGGTTCGCGGCCGTGAAGTCGCAAAAGAACATGATGTTCATTATCCTGACCCTGATCATCGCGGTGGCGGCCTTTAACCTGGTGGCTACGCTGGTGATGACGGTGACCGACAAGCAGGCCGATATCGCCATCCTGCGCACACTGGGCGCTTCTCCGTTCTCGATCATGAAGATATTCGTGGTGCAGGGGGCCCTGGTTGGCGTGTTCGGCACGGCTATCGGCGTTGTCTGCGGCGTGCTGCTGGCGCTGAATGTAGGGACCATCGTGGGTGGGATGGAAGACCTGTTCGGGATTCACTTCCTGTCCAAGGAAATCTATTTCATCAGTGCCGTGCCATCGGACCTGCGATGGGGCGATGTCGCCTCCATCGGCGTGACGTCGCTGCTGCTGGCACTTATCTCGACCCTCTACCCAAGCTGGTGGGCCGCCCGCGTCAAACCTGCGGAGGCCCTGCGTTATGAGTAAAAACCTGCCATTCGAATGGATCGTCGGCTTGCGCTATACCCGTGCGGGCAAGCGCAATAGCCGCAACAGCTTCATTTCCTTCATCTCGCTGATCTCAGTCGGCGGCATCGCGCTTGGCGTTGGCGCCATGATCATCATCCTGTCGGTGATGAACGGTTTCCGGAAAGATGTGACGGGCCGCATGCTGTCGGTGCTGGCCCACGTCGAAGTGTTTGAGCGCGGCACCAGCTTGCCGAACTGGCAAGACCTGGCAAAAAAGCTGCAAGCCAATCCAGAAGTGAAGGGCGCTGCACCGTTCGTGCAGGCCGAAGCCATGTTGTCGCATGGAGGCGAGGCGCTGCGTCCGGCTGTGGTGCGCGGCGTGCTGCCTGAGGTGGAACCGAATGTGTCCGACCTGGCAAAGACCACCCGCTACGGCAGTTTCAATGACCTGAAGCCTGGCGAATTCCGCATTGTGCTGGGCATCGACATGGCCCGCGCCTTGCAAGTCAATCTCGGCGACAAGGTCACCATGGTGCTGCCACAAGGCACGGTGACCCCTGCCGGCATCGTGCCGCGCATGCGCACGTTCACCGTGGCCGGCGTGTTCGTGGCCGGGCACCAGAAGTTCGACGACAGCATGGCCTTCATCCATATCGAAGATGCGCAGAAACTGCTGCGGCTGGACGGCCCGGCTGGCCTGCGCCTGCGCCTGGAAGACATGCACCGCGCGCCGGAAGTGGCTGGGGAGCTGCAAAAACTGGTTCCGAAGGAAATGACTGTACGGGATTGGTCAAAACTCAATGCGACCTGGTTCGCCGCGGTGCAAACTGAGAAGCGCATGATGTTTGTGGTGCTGGCGCTGATCGTGGCAGTAGCGGCTTTCAACCTGGTGTCGACCCTGGTGATGACCGTCACGGACAAGCAAGCCGATATCGCGATCCTGCGCACGATTGGGGCCTCGCCGCGCTCGATCCAGAAAATCTTTGTGATCCAGGGCGCGCTGGTCGGCCTGCTCGGCGCGGTGCTTGGCGTGGCCGGCGGTGTGCTGGTGTCGCTGAACATCGACGTCATCGTTCCATTTATTGAAAACCTCCTGGGAGTGCAGTTCTTGCCTAAAGATATTTACACAATCAGCTCCGTGCCTTCGGACATGCATTGGTCCGATGTTGGCGTGATCGGCGTGGTGGCCGTGCTGCTGGCGTTCGTGGCGACTTTGTACCCAAGCCGCTGGGCGGCCAACGTCAAGCCTGCGGAGGCACTGCGCTATGAGTAATGTGTTGAGCTGCCGGAACCTCGGCAAGACTTTCGTCCAGGGCAGCTACAAGGTCAAGGTACTGGAGAAGATCAACCTGTCGGTCGCGCGCGGCGAGCGCGTGGCAATTGTCGGCGCTTCCGGCTCCGGCAAGTCGACGCTGTTGCACCTGTTGGGTGGACTGGATACGCCAACTGATGGCAATGTAGTCCTGAAAGGCAGCGACTTCGCCTCGATGAATGAGGCGGCGCGCGGCGACCTGCGCAACCGCGAACTGGGCTTCGTCTACCAGTTCCACCACCTGCTGCCGGAATTCTCTGCACTGGACAATGTGGCAATGCCGCTGCTGATTCGGCGCGTCAAGCGCGCAGAGGCGGAGCAGCAGGCGCGCGAGATGCTGGCGCGCGTGGGGCTGGAGAAACGTGTAAGCCACGTGCCGGGCGAACTGTCCGGCGGCGAACGCCAGCGCGTAGCCCTGGCACGCGCGCTGGTGACCCAGCCAGCTTGCGTGCTGGCCGATGAACCGACCGGCAACCTCGATCACACGACCGCGGAAAAGGTCTTCGACCTGATGCTCGAACTGTCGCGCACACTGGGTACGGCCTTCATCATCGTGACTCACGACCCAGGACTGGCCGAGCGCTGCGACCGCATGCTGCGCCTGACTGACGAAGGTTTGCACCCTGCCTGAGGCCCGAGCCATGTGGATCGATACACATTGCCACCTTGATGCCCACGAATTCGGCGCCCAGTCGCTGGCGCTCGCTGCCCAAGCGCAGGAGCGGGGCGTGGGAATGGTGGTGATTCCGGCGGTCGACCGCGCCAACTTTGCCGTAGTGCGCGAGTTGGCGCACAAGGCCCCAAATGCGAGCTATGGGCTGGGCATTCATCCGATCTATGTGCCGCACGCGGTGGAGGACGACCTGGCCTTCATGCGCGAGGCGGTGGCGCAGGCGATGGGTGATCCGCGCTTCGTGGCCATCGGCGAGATCGGGCTGGATTTCTTCATCCCCATGCTGTGCGAGCCCGAGATGCGCGAGAAGCAGGTGTTTTTCTTGCGTGAACAGCTGAAGATTGCACGGGATTTCGAATTGCCGGTCTTGTGCCATGTGCGCAAGTCGCAGGACCAGGTGCTGAAGCATGTGCGGCAAGTCGGGCCTGCGGGCGGGATTGCCCATGCATTCAATGGCAGTTTCCAGCAGGCGCAGGCTTATATCGATGCCGGCTTCAAGCTTGGATTCGGCGGCAACCTGACGTTTACCCGGGCGCTGCAGATCCGCCGTCTGGCGACCGAATTGCCGCTGTCTTCCATCGTGGTTGAGACGGATGCCCCGGATATTGCGCCATCGTGGGTGCACCCGGGCGTGAATACGCCGGCCGAGGTGGCGGGGATCGGTGAAGCGCTGGCCGGCTTGCGGGGCGAGGAACCGGCCGGCGTCGCTGCGGCAACGACGCAAAATGCGTTGGATGTGATGCCGCGCTTGCGGGCCTTGATGGCCGCCTGACCGGCCAGCCAGCCGGGGAGGGGAGATGCGCTGCGCAATCCTCGGCCTGATCGGCGGCGTAGCCTGGCTCCAGGCGCAGGCAGTATTGCCGGAAGCGGGCCAGCAATTGGCGTGCGCATGCGGTGCAATGCTTGTCATAGCCGGCAGCGCGTGGCTCATGCGGCGCGCGGCGCGGGAAGTTCCGCAGCGCCTGGCCGCTTTCCTCTTCCTTTTCCGCAAGGGCCTTGCGGCGGCGGCGGGGGCTTTGACGGGCTTCGCCTGGGCCGCCTTCATTGCGCAGGCTGCACTGTCCAACGAGCTTGCGAAATCCGACGAAGGGCAGGACGTTGACATCGTCGGCACAGTCGACAGCCTGCCAAGCCGCCAGGACGGCAGCACGCGCTTCACTTTCGCCGTTGAATCGCCATCGGCGGTCCCGCCGCGCATTGTGCTGTCCTGGTACGCGGGGACGCGAGGCGGCAACGCTGCGCCGCCGCCGGAATTGCTGCCAGGTGAGCGCTGGCGCTTGACGGTACGCCTGCAGAGGCCACATGGAAACGTCAACCCTTTCGGGTTCGACTATGAGCTGTGGCTGCTGGAGCAGGGCATCCGCGCTACCGGCTATGTGCGCGCCGAGGGGCACAATGAGCGGCTGTCCGGTTTCGTGCCGAGCGCGCACAATGCGGTTGAACGCGCCCGCTATGCGATTCGCCAGCATATCAATGCCGCGCTGCCGGGTGCACGGTTTGCCGGCGTAATCGCTGCGCTGGCGATGGGCGACCAGCGCGGGATCTCGCAGCAGGATTGGCAAGTCTTCAGCCGCACGGGCATTTCGCACCTCGTTTCCATTTCGGGACTGCACATCACCATGATCGCTGGGCTGGTCGCGTGGGTGGTGGGCTGGTTGTGGCGGAAATCGTTCTTCATGCCGGAATGGCAGTTGCCGTTGCTGATGCCAGCCGCGCGGCTGGCGGTGATCGCGGGCTTCCTGGCCGCGTGGGGCTATGTCGCATTGGCAGGGTTCGGGGTTCCGGCGCAGCGGACCTTGTACATGCTGGCGGTGGTCGCCATCGCGGTGTGGCTGGACCGGGTGTCGGCGATTTCGCACGTACTGGCGCTGGCGGCAGGCGTGGTCGTGATCCTTGATCCCTGGGCGGTATTGTGGCCGGGATTCTGGCTGTCGTTTGGGGCAGTCGCTGCGATCCTGTATGCGACGGCCGGCAGGATGTCGTTGTCCGGTGCCACCGAAGCTGCGGGCGCGCAGGCGGTTGCTCCAGCAAGCATCGCCTCGGTTGCCCCTGGACCCGCGACCGGCGGCTGGCGAAATGCAGCATGGCTGGCCGGCATACGCGAGAATCTCCGCCTGGCCGCGCTGACGCAGCTTGCCGTCACGGCCGGCCTGGTCCCGCTGACAATGCTCCTGTTTTCGCAAGTTTCACTGGTAAGCCCGCTGGCTAATGCCATCGCAATTCCTATCGTCAGCCTGCTGGTCACCCCCCTCGCTTTGGCAGGCAGCGTCTTGCCCGACCCTTTGGCCGCGCCAGTGCTCCAATGCGCCCACTGGGTGCTGGAAGCGTTGCTCGGCTTGCTGCAGTGGCTGTCCGCGCAACCGCTCGCAGTCTGGGCCGCACCAACGCCAAGCTGGCCAATATTTGCCTTCGCCGTCGCCGGAACTGCCTGGATGCTGGCCCCTCGCGGCTGGCCGCTGCGCTGGCTTGGCCTGGCCTGTTGGCTGCCGCTGCTGTCAGCGCGCCCGGAAAGCCCGCCGCCGGGCGAAATGCGCGCCGTCGCCTTTGACGTGGGGCAGGGCATGGCCGTCTTGATAGAAACGGATAAGCACCGCCTGCTGTACGACACCGGCCCCGCCTACACGCCTGAGACTAATGGCGGCAACCGCGTAATCTTGCCGTACCTTCGGCAGCGTGGCATCGCACGGCTTGACGGGATGGTGGTCAGTCACAGCGACACTGACCATAGCGGCGGCGCGCTGGCAGTATTGGGCGAACAGGAAGTGGGCTGGGTCGCCTCGTCGCTGGAGGCTGGCCACCCGATCGTCCGGACGGCGAGGCGATATTTTCATTGTGCGGCGGGACAGCATTGGGAGTGGGACGGCGTGCGCTTCGAGATGCTGCATCCGGCAGCCGGCAGCTATGCCGACCGTGGGCTGAAGGCGAATGCGCGCAGTTGCACGCTAAGGATTACGAATGGCCGCACGGCGATCCTGCTGGCAGGCGATATCGAAGCGGCGCAAGAAACGGAACTGCTGCTGCGCGGCGCCGGCCAGTTGCGTGCGGACGTGCTGCTGGCGCCACACCACGGCAGCGGCACCTCGTCGACAGCGGCATTTCTCGCTGCGGTACATCCTGCGGTGGCGGTATTCCAGGCGGGGTGGAGGAACCGCTACCACCACCCGAAAGACACAGTCTGGACGCGCTATGGTGAACTGGGCATACGCCGCGTGCGTACGGACGAGGAGGGCGCCGTGATGCTCGCGTTCGGCGACCGGGTCGACGTCAACACATGGCGCACGCAACGTGCGCGCTACTGGTATGGACGCTAGCGATGATCACGGCAACATGGTAATTGCCGATAGTCAATGTTATCATGTTGGCTACTTAGTTATCATTTTGTCGGAAGGTGCAGCATCGTGGCAACAGATTATTGCGTATATCACGCGGACAAGGCTGCAAGCTGGAATTGCGTAGCTTGCGGCACACTGCTGTGCCAGGAATGTTTCCCGGCGTCGACCCAGGCAAGCCATTCGCTGTATTGCACGCTGTGTACGGGCAAGATGCAACGTCTTGGCGCCGGTAATACCCTGCCGTCGTTCTGGTCGCAATTGTCCCGCTTCTTCGCCTATCCGTTTGCCAGGAATGGGTTGATTTTCCTTGCCTTCCTTGCCGGCGTAACCAGCGCGTCGGCGATGCTGTTTGACCTGCGCAGCATGCTCATCCTGCTGCCGATTTTCATTGTGCTTGCGCTGGCAATCCGGCAAAGCCTGCGGGTCATCGAGTTTTGCAGCCAGGGCAGGGCGCAGCCGCCCAGCATTGCAGAACTGTTCGACGGCAATCCTACGACGCTCAAGATGTTCGGACTGATGCTGGCTTACGGGATAGCGGTGGCTTGCCTGGGGCGTTTCGGCTTGCTGGGTCTCGGGATGATTATTTGCCTGTCGGGTTTGCTACCGGCCAGCATCATGCTGTTGGCGATTCACGGCACCTTGCGGGACGCCTTGGATCCCATCCAGGTAATTCAGCTCGCATTCCGTATTGGCTGGTCCTACCTTGGCCTGCTTCTGGTACTGCTCATTACCGCGCAAGGCCCGGAACAGGCGATGAGGCTCTTGCCTACCGCAACACTCAAGTACCTGGCGCAGCACAATCCCTACGTGCTGATCGCAATTCCGGTTGTCATCATGGCCTATTTCAATATGGTCATGGGCGCGATGATGGGTTACCTGCTGTTCCAGCACCACGAGGACCTGGGCATTGAGCCTGACGACGACCAGGCGGCCGCGCCAGCGGACTATCGCGCCCTGGAGCTGGCCCGTGCCGTGATACTGGTGCGGGAGTCCCGTTACCCGGACGCGTTGAAGCACATGGCCGGCATGGTTGCCGACTACCCGAACGACCTGCAGGTGCTCGAGTATCACCACAAGCTGCTGTGCCAATCGCGCGGCGACCCGGACCGCGTACAGCTCCATACGGAGCGATACCTTCAAGCCTTGTTCGACATGCAGCGCAAGAACCGCATGATCGCCGCCCTGGAAGCGGCATGCCAGGTGGTACCGCACTACAAGCCGAAGAGCATTGCCCTGCGGCGCGCATTGGCGGAGGAGTATTTCCTGCAGAAGCAATTCAAGCCAGCGGTTGCGCTGATCGGCATGCTGCACAAGGAAGCACCTGCGAGCGAGGAACTGCCGGCGGCCTATTATCTGCTGGCGCGCATCTACTCGGAAGGATTGCGCGACGATGGCAAGGCCGTCATGATCCTCGACTTCCTGCTGAAGCACCATGCTGGTCATGCCCTCGCCGGCGAGCTTGAGAATTACCGCAAGGTGATCCTGTCGCTCCGGCAAATGGGTCAGGCTGCGGTGTGAGCGGCCAATTGGCGGGCTTCTTCCGAATCGGGGAAGCGCGCCCGTAACTCTTCGCGGTAGCGCTGCGCCTGGGCCGTCAGCATTGCCTTGGCGGACAGGTTGGCCGCCGCCTGCAGAATTCGTGGCATCGTATCGTGCCGGCATTGTCGTTCCAGCAGGCGCTCGGTCAGGGCGCCCAGCGGTTTGATATGTTCGACACGGCCAAGGCGTGGTGCAAGCAGGAGCGACACCGATTCCGTCAGCGCAGGAGTAGCGCCACCGGTTCCGGTGTATTCATGCGCGACCTCCTCGATAAGTTTTTGCATTGCCGGATCGCGTGCGGCATGGCCGGCTTGCTTGAACAAGGCGTGCACAGTCTCGTGATATTCCCGGCTACCGGGAGAGATTTTCACGATGTTATACAAGGCGCGCCACCCACGCGCATCGTGCGGGTGCGCCTTGACCAGCTGCACGGCAGCCCGTCGCGCCTCATCCAGCTTCATCGTGACGACCAGCTCCTGAATCCGCGACAGTGCGGACTTGAATGGGCCGTCCTGGTCAATCTTCTCGACGAAATTGCGGTTGTAGTTGAGGCCCAGGCGCATCCAGAGGGCAAGCAGCACGAAGCCGAATAACAACCCGCCCGTGTGGGCCCAGTGCGCAATGCCGTCATTGCCCCGGCTCGATCCCAGCAATTCATACCCCACCCAGATGGGAAAGACGATGAGCGCCGGTGCCCGCACCTGCCCGGTAAAAAAGATCACGTTGTAGAAGAAGTTGATTTTTCTCAGGCCATACAAAGCGATATACATGCCCATCAAGCCCGAAATTGCGCCCGACGCGCCCAACGCGCTCTGGTCAATGCCATATTCCGACATCCAGTACAGCAAGGTGCCGCCCAATCCGCTGCACAGATAAAGCAGCAGGAAAACACCGCGGCCAATGGCGATTTCCAGCGCAAAGCCGAACAGGAAGAGGAAGACCATATTCCCCAGCAGGTGCATGAAGCTGCCGTGCAGGAACATATTGGTGATCCAGGTATCCCAGCGTGCTTCCTTGGCATTGAAGGCATAGGCCCTGGAACTCAGGGAGTTGACCAATTGCTCGAATCGGCTACGATTTGCGTGCCATTGCGGATCGCTGTCCAGTTCCTGGTGCAAGGCTTGGATGAACTGCCGGTCGTAGGCCGAATGCTCGAACTGCAGGGCGTGCTGCCGAGCCTGCGGACTGTCCTCCTCATCATCCTCATCGGAAGATTTCTTCAATTGCGGCGAGGACCGGCTCAGGTAGTGGGCAAACGGTTCTTTCTCGCGCTCGCGCAGTCCTGATTCCACATACCACTTATAGGATTGCTCCAGCCGTTGCGGGTCTTTGCCTTGATAGACAAAGAAGACCAGCACGTTGATGAGGATGAGCAGCAGGGTCGCAACAGGTGGATTCTTCCAATCAGGCCGGTTTTCTATGGGGACAATAAGCATCGGATTTATTGCAATTTGGACATATCTTGGGATCTTACATGGCTTAAAGACGTGGCGTCCAGCGGCATGCCCAATACTGGCACGGGCGCGGATCCTGAGCGATAATTGCAAGCTTGTATGAAACAATTGTTGCCATTGCTTTTAGAGTAAGTCGATGACGAAACCGAAAGTCCATTTCGCGCACGCGAACAGTTATCCGGCGGGAACCTACCGCCAGTTCTTCGAGTACCTTGGCCAGGATTTCGAAGTAGAGGCGCTCGACATGCACGGGCATAACCCGCGCTACCCGGTCGAAGATGGCTGGGCCAAGCTGGTCGACGAACTGGTCGCCGAGCTGGAAACCCGCTATCAGAAAGAGTCCGTGATCCTGGTCGGCCACTCGCTGGGCGGCCTGCTTAGCCTGATGGCTGCAGCCCAGCGTCCGGAACTGGTGCGCTGCGTGGTGATGCTCGATTCCCCTGTGGTTGCGGGCTGGCGCGCCAGAGTATTGCGCCTGTTCAAGGGCACGCGTTTCTCGGACCGCTATTCCCCGGCGCGCTTCTCGGTCAAGCGCCGCAATGTCTGGCCAAGCCACAAGGAAGCGCTGCGCCACTTCGCCAGCAAGGAAATGTTTGGCGCTTGGGCGCCAGGCGTCCTGCTGGACTACCTGGAGCACGGCTTGGTCGAGCACCCGGAAGGTGTGCAGTTGCGCTTCAGTCGCGAAATCGAAACCGCCATCTACCGCACCCTGCCGCATCACATCGGCACGCTGGTCAAAGGCCAATTCCCGGTGCCGGTGGCCTATGTAGCGGGCGATAACTCGGAAGAAAACCGCCAGGCCGGCCTGGAGCACACCCGCAAGCTGGTGGGACGCAATTTCCGCATGATGCGCGGCTCCCACTTGTTCCCGATGGAGATGCCGCGCCTTGCCGCCGAAATGACACGCGATCTGATCCGCCAGATGCTGGGGAGCGAGCTCCAGGCCAGCGAAGCGCCCCAGCGCATGCGCGCGTGATGTAAAATCCGCACCATTATTTAAACCAGAAAGCATCTGCGATGACGATTAAAAGCGATAAATGGATACGCCGCATGGCGGAACAACACGGCATGATCGAGCCGTACGAACCCGGCCAGGTTCGCGCCGTGGACGGCCGCAAGGTGATTTCCTATGGCACTTCCTCCTACGGCTACGACATTCGCTGCGCCGACGAATTCAAGGTTTTCACCAACATCAACAGCACCATCGTCGACCCGAAGAACTTCGATTCGAACTCCTTCGTCGACGTGAAGAGCGATGTCTGCATCATTCCACCGAACTCCTTCGCACTGGCCCGTACCATCGAGTACTTCCGCATTCCACGCAATGTGCTGACCGTTTGCCTGGGCAAGTCGACCTATGCGCGCTGCGGCATCATCGTCAACGTGACCCCATTCGAGCCTGAGTGGGAAGGTTATGTAACCCTGGAATTCTCGAACACCACCCCGCTGCCGGCCAAAATCTACGCCGGCGAAGGCTGCGCCCAGGTGCTGTTCTTCGAGAGCGATGAGATTTGCGAGACCTCGTACAAAGACCGCAATGGCAAGTACCAGGGCCAGCATGGCGTGACCCTGCCAAAGGCGTAAGCTAGGCGCTCATCAGCGGGAGCGAAAGCTCCACACAAAGTCCGCCGCCGGTTCGATTGGCGGCGGCGATGCGGCCGCCGTGCTGCTGTACCACCTGCTGGGCGATTGCCAGGCCCAGGCCATGTCCGTCCACGTCTTTCTCCGTGTTGCTGCTGCGGTAGAAAGGCTGGAAAATCCTCCCCAAGTCTTCCTGTGCTACGCCAGGGCCGTTGTCCATGACGCGAATGCGGATGAAGCGCGCGTCGAGCGCGGTTTCCACTTCGATCTTGCCGCCGGCGGGGCTGTGCTTGATGGCGTTGCGGATCACGTTTTCGATGGCACGCGCGAGGAGTTCTGGCTGTCCGTTGACCTGGCCGTCTGCGCTGCTGCTGAACTGGACTTCGCGGCCGTTGGTGGCGGCTTCGAATTTTGCGTCTTGCACGATGTCGTCGAGCAGTTCGCCGATGCTGAATTGCTGTTTCGGCGCGTCGAAAGCGCCTGCTTCAAGACGGGACAGGGTAAGCAGTTCGCCGACCAGCTTGTCCATTCGTACGCTTTCGCGCTCGATGCGTTCCATCGAGGCGGCTGCCTTTTCCGGCTGCTGGTGGGCCAGGCCGATGGCTGCCTGCAGGCGCGCCAGCGGGGAGCGCAGTTCGTGCGAGACGTCGTGCAGGAGGTTTTTCTGGCCATCCAGCAGGGCGCGCAGGCGGCCTGTCATGCGGTCGAAATCGCGGCCCAGGGTAGTGAGTTCGTCACCGCCGGCACGGGCCTTGTCGGTGAAGCGCGGGGCGAGGTCGCCGCTTGCTGCGGCGTCGAAGGCCTGGCGCAGTTCGCGGATGGGGCGGGCGAAGTACCACGCGAGCAGGGCGGCGAACAGCAGGCTTGCCAGCACGGCGGCGCCAATCGGGACGAAGGGCGTCAAAGGACGAAAGCGGGGCGGTGGGCCTCCTGGTTCGCCACGGCCAGGTTCCGGGCCAGGGCCCGCGCCAGCCGGATTCGCTGGGCCGCCAGGCGGTGGCGGTAAAGGTGGGCGGGCTTCCTGGCGGCGGAAAGCGCGCGGGTCGAGTCCGGGGATGCCCGATCCTGCGAGCAGGGCTCGTGAGTCGGGCGCATCAAGGGCGCCCTGGTGGCGGCGGGAAGGCAGGAACAGCAGGAAGCGCTGGCCGTTCGGCGCAGTCACCTGGCGAACGCCGCGCGGATCGGGGCTGGCCAGCATCTTCTGGGCTTCCGACAGCATGTGAGGACTGGTGATGCGCCCCAGCAGTTCCTTGCCATCATCTCCCACTGCATATACCCGATGCCGCGGCATGTTTTCCAGCAACTGGCGCAAGCCTTCGGTCCCGCCGAAAGCCAGCGTGGCGGCCGCAGACTCGATGGACATTTCCGCCGGCGGGCCGGTCTCGATGTCGGAAGGCCGCGCTTCAGCGGCAGCGCGCGCCTTGAGCCAGACAGCGCCGCCAATCGCAGCGGTGGCTGCAACCTGGGCGAGCAGGATTGAAAAGAAGAACTTCCAGAACAGGCGTCCCACGGCTTATTCCCGGATCAACTGGTAACCCAGGCGGTAGACCGTCTGAAGGCATGAACGGCCATCCGAGATGGAGCCCAGCTTGTGGCGCAAGCTGCTCATGTGGACATCGATATTGCGGTCAAAGCGGGCCATCGGGCGCCCCAGCCCCTGCTCGGACAGCACGTTCTTGCTGACCGGCTTGCCCGCATTGCGCGCCAGTACTTCGAGCAGGTTGAATTCAGTGCTGGTCAACTCCAGCGGCACGCCAGCCCATGCAGCGCGGCGCTGTTCCGGCCACATGGTGAGCTGGCCGACTACCAGCGGCCCGCTACCGGTATCGGGCACGGCCTGGGTGCGGCGCAGGATCGCGCGGATGCGTGCCGTCAGTTCGCGCGGCGTGCATGGCTTGGTGACGTAATCATCCGCGCCCAGCTCGAGGCCGACGATCCGGTCGGTATCGTCGCCGCGCGCCGTCAGCATCAGGATCGGCATCTGGCTTACGGCGCGGATGCGGCGCAGCGTTTCCAGGCCATTCATGCGCGGCATCATCACATCGAGGACGGCAATGGCATACGCCCCCGTCAAGGCGGAGGCGGTGCCGTTTTCGCCATCATGGGCGGTGCCGACTTCGAAGCCTTCCTGCGCCAGGTATTCCTGGAACATGCCGACCAGCTCGACGTCATCGTCAATCAACAGGACCTTGTTCATGGGAGCCATGATAACAAATGGCTCCCGTCGGGCTCCTCCATCTTTACACGTTTTTACCTGCTGCTTACGGCGCTTTACAGGCCGTAGCCAGAGAATGGAATCTCACTATCACCACTGGAGACCCACAATGAACAAAAGCAAATTGACCCAGCTCCTGCTGGCTGCCGCCATGGCGCTGCCGCTGCTGGCCCGCGCAGAAGAAGCGATGCCGGCGGAAGGCGGCCGCCCGCCGCTGGCCGGCCCGCACGTCGACGGCCAGCGCGCTGAATTCCCGGGCGGCCATCCTGGCGGTCCATCCGGCGGCCATTTCCGCGCTCCGGGCTTGCCATTCCTGCATGGGCTGGAATTGTCGGAAAGCCAAGAGGACAAGCTGTTCCAGCTGATGCACAACCAGGCGCCATACCTGCGCGAACAAGAGCGCGCCCGCGAGAAGGCGATGCGCGCCCTGCACGAGATGCGCGAGGCTGAAAAATTCGATGATGCTGCCGCCGCCAAGCTGGCGCAGGCCGCCGCGCAGGCGCAAGCCAACCTGACTTTGGCCCATATCCGCACGCACCAGAAGGTGCTGGCCCTGCTGACCCCAGAGCAGCGCAAGCAACTGGACGAACGCAAGGCCCGCCAACAGCGAGGAGGCTTCAATGAACGTTAATTCGGTCGGTTTCAGCAGCTACACCAGCCAGCTCTCCAGCAGCGGCACAGACCAGGCGCGCCAGGCGCCGCCGCCACCGCCACCAGGCCCGCCGCCGGGCGAGGGTGGCTTTATCAACGCGATCGGCTCGGCACTGGAATCGCTGGGCGTGACCGATGTTGCGGCCAGCGACAAGGAAAGCGCGGCGTCGTCGCTGGGCAGCTTCCTGCAGGAGCTCATGACTTCCCTGCACGAGCAGGGGGAGGCCAACGGCGCGGGCCCGGAAGGCGCTGGAGGACCGGGCGCTGGACCCGGCCGCCTGGCGGAAGACTTGCAAAGCCTGATCTCCTCGCTGCAGGACGATACGTCCGGATCCAGCGGCACGTCTTCACTCGAGTCTTCGTTCTCATCGCTGCTTTCGTCGCTTGGAGCGGACAGCAGCGATTCAAAGTCCAAGCTGGCCAGTTTCCTGCAAGCGCTGGCGGACAAGCTGCCGCAAGCAGGCAGCAGCGGCAACCTGATTAACACCATGGCATAAAAAGGAGAACTTCATGCACGCGCACGACCACGGCCTGGCAGCGGACCTGGAAGTAATGATGAATATGGACAGCACCCGCCGCCGCTCTCTGCGGTGGCTGCTGGCCGGCGCAGCTACGCTGCCGCTGATGGCCTGCGGCGGCGGGGCGGGCAGCGCGAGCACCGGCAGCAGTAGCAGCACCGGGACCGGCAGCACAGGAAGCAGCACTGGCAGCACCGCCACCGGAAGCTGCACGGTGATCCCTGAAGAAACCGGCGGCCCATATCCTGGCGACGGCACAAACAGCAATGCCAGCGGCATCGTCAACGTGCTGACGCAAACCGGGGTCGTGCGCAGCGATATCCGCAGCAGCTTCAACGGCGCCAGCGGCAACGCGGCCGGGATCCCGCTCACGATCAGGCTGAAGATCGTCAACGCCAACAACAGCTGTGGCGTGGCTGGCGGTTTCGCTGTCTACTTGTGGCACTGCGACCGCGATGGCCGCTATTCGCTGTACTCGAGCGGCGTGACGGACCAGAATTACCTACGTGGCGTGCAGGCCGCAGACGCCAATGGGGACCTGTCCTTCACTACCATTTTCCCCGGCTGTTACGACGGCCGCATGCCCCATGTTCACTTCGAGGTCTATCGCAGCCTGGCGCAAAGCGCCAGTGCCTCGAACCGCATCAAGACTTCGCAATTCACCTTCCCGATGGCGACACTGAACGAAGCCTATGCCACATCGGGTTACAGCAGTTCGGCAAGCAACCTGTCGCGCATCAGCTATGCCACCGACAATATCTTCAGCGACGGCTACTCCCTGCAGCTCGGCACCATGAGCGGCAATGTCACCGACGGCTACGTCGTGAACCTGACGGTGGCAGTCGCCGCCTGATTCCCGCCGGGCGAAGCCGATTTCGCCCCGAATCGTCCTTTTTCGCCATCCCCGAAACCGCTTTCGCCGCGGCCAGCGCCTGCCCCAAGGGAGGCGCTGGCACGCGCCTTGCACTAATCCTTGCACGGATAAGGCACTGGAGAAAGCATGGACCGTTTGCTCAGCTATCGGCCGGAACTGGAACTGTCGCCGGCGGCGCCACAGGCGACGTGGCGCGATGAAAGCCTGCCGCAAGCAGCCGAACTGCTGGCGGCGCGCCGCGAGCGCCGTTTGCCGGCCTGGTTTCGCCACGTAGCGCCCGGCCTTGATGGTGTGCTGCCCAGGCTGGCCGAGCAGGTGCTTTCCGCCGGGCCCAGGGGTGGCCGCCTGCTCGGCATGGAACTCGAAGGACTGAGCGCCGAAGACCGCGAATTCGAAACGGCGCGGCAGTTCATGCGCTTTGCCGGCCTTGCTGCACGCCGGGCAAGGCAGGCTGCGCGCGGCGACCCGCGCCAGGTAAGGCGCGCCGCCTTGAGCATCGCAGCAAGGCAGTATGCGCCAGGGCTGTTGCCCACCATCGTATCCATCATGGAACGGCATCCCGTTCCACCATCCGCAGCATCACATCAAAGGGGGCTAATCATGCATGACATCGACCGTACCACCCTGGAATTCGGAAACGAAACTTCCTATGAAGGCGAGTATGAGTTTGGCGAATCGGAATGGGGCGGCGAAATGGGGCAGCAGGGGATGCTGACCGAAGCCGAGGAAATGGAACTGGCCAGCGAACTGCTGTCGGTGACCAATGAAGCGGAACTGGAGCAGTTCCTGGGCAGCTTCCTGAAGAAGGCGGCATCTTTCGCTGGCAACGTGATCCGCTCGCCAGTTGGCAAAGCGATCGGCGGCGCACTGAAAGGGGTGGCCAAGAAAGCGCTGCCGCTGGCCGGCGGCGCCATCGGAGGCTATTTCGGCGGACCGCTGGGCGCCAAGATCGGCAGCGGCCTGGCCTCGGCGGCGGGCAGCGCGCTGGGGCTGGAGGCGGAAGGCGAAATGTCGGGTGAGGACCGCGAATTCGACGGTGCCCGCACTTTCGTGAAAGTGGCAGCTGATACCGTCAACCGCGCCGCCCAGGCACGCGGCGGCGATCCGCGCCAGATCGCCATGCAAGCGGCTACGGCGGCCGTACGCCAGCACGCGCCGGGCTTGCTCGCCAGGGCCGGGCAGCAGGGCGGCCAGCAGGGAGCCTCCGGCCGCGGCATGGGCGGTGTGGCTGGCGCGATGCATGGCAACGCCGGACGCTGGGTGCGCCAAGGCCGCAAAATCGTCCTGTACGGAGCTTGAGCCAAATGAGCCCGTACGCCGCCTGGATGCTGGCACAGGAGGCGCGGTCCTTGCTGACGCGCCTGGCCCGGGTGCTGCCATTCGCCCTGATCGAGCCGATGGTGCCTGCAGCCGCTTTGCTGCCGCGCGCGCAGCTTGGCATCGAGCGGCAACTGGTGGCAGGGCGGCGCGAGTTGCGGGCCATGGTGCGCGGCTTCCTGCACTGGCTGCGCGGCCCCGACGGGCGGCGCGCCAGCCCGGCCCACGCCCAGCGCCGCTTCACCTTCCTGCGCATGAAGTTCAATGCGGCATTGATCCAGTTCGACATGTTCAACGACGTGATCACACAGCGCAGCGAACATCGCAACGGCGTTTGGCTGGCAGGGCTGGACATTGCTTCGGCCGATGCCCTGGCGCTGCGGGGCGGCTATTACACGCCGCCGCCGGTGGTGTGCTACCTGGATCGCGGGCCTGGCGCGGCGATCCGGCGCGCCCGCACACGCCTGCCGGGAGGCGGCGACAATCCCGTCGCCATCATCCGGGTGCCGCGCGAGCGGATGGTGGGCGCCAGCATTGCGTCCTCGCTATTCCATGAGGTCGGGCACCAGGGAGCTGCGCTGCTGGACCTGGTCAACTCGCTGCGGCCGATGCTGCAATCGCTGCAATCCGGCGCTACCGGGCCTGTGCAGGTGTGGAAGCTGTGGGAGCGCTGGATTTCCGAAATCGTCGCCGATTTCTGGTCGCTGGCGAGGGTGGGGGTAGCTGCCACCCACGGCCTGATCGGCGTGGTGAGCCTGCCGCGCATTTTCGTCTTCCGCATCAACATTGAGGACCCGCACCCGGTGCCGTGGATCCGGGTTCTCCTGAGTTGCGCGATGGGCGACCGGCTTTATCCGCACCCGCAGTGGCAGCGCATGGCACGCCTGTGGGAATCCTACTATCCCCTGCATGGCGTGCCGGAGCCGGACCGGCAGTTGCTGATGGCCCTGCGCGATTCGATGCCGGCGCTGGCGGGCATGCTGGCCAGCCACCGTCCAGCCCTGCTGCGCGGGGCTTCGCTGCCGCAAGCGCTGCAGGTGGGGCGACGCCAGCCCGCCTACCTGGCCTTGCTGTTCCGGCTCTGGCAGCGCAAGCCGCAGCGCATGTACGAGGCTTCGCCGGTGCTGGTGTTCGCGGTGATCGGCCAGGCGCGGGCGGACGGGATCCTGAGCCCGGAACACGAAAGCATCCTGCTGGGGCGCCTGCTGACGCATTGGGCACTTCGCAACACCTTGACTGATATTTGAGGAGAGTTCCATCATGACGAAAACGAGTGCGGCAGCCGCCGGCGCAAGCGGCAAGATCGATGTCAACGTGCGGGCCCGGATATCGGACAACCGCTGGGTCCCGGTGGTGCATGCGCACCTGCTGCTGGTCCATCCTTCGGACGCGCAGCTGAAACAGCTACAGCAATTCAATGCGGCGGCGGGCAGCCCGGAAGAGGCCCGCAAGATGATGGCAGCCTGGCCTGTGCTGCGCCCGGCCCATACGGGCCCTGATGGCCATGCGCGCTTCGACGGGCTGGACATCGGCACCTATTATGTGGTCTATAACAACGTCACGCCCTTCGACAAGGATTTCGAGCGCTATAACCGGATCGACATCCTGACGTCCGACACGCGCGGGGAGACCGAATTCCTGCTTGACCCGCCATTCAGGCTGGATCCGGTTTTCTTCGCCAACGGCGATGAGCAGGACCGGCCGCACGGCCTGGTCGGCGATACGGTCTGGGTAACGGTATCGCACGGCGTGGCCGGGCAAAAGAATCCGATGGACGGCACGTATTATGTGCCGGAGCCTCCGCTGCAAAGCCAGGCGCAGCAAGGCGTGAAGTCGAGCATGCGCCTGAATGCAACCGGCACCGCCGAAGTCGCGGTGCACGTCTATATGGCTGCGCTGGAACCGGATGGTGTCACGCCAGACCCGAACGACGCCGCCCATTATCGCGCCTCGGAGCCGATCATCGTCGACGAAGGCAGCGCAACGCAGGTGAGCGGCACCATCACCACCCAGGCCTCCCGCACGGAAGCCGAATTCCGCCCGGTGCTGGCCCACTGGACCCTGATCCGCAACAGTGCCGAGGCCTTGTCTTTCAATACCTACAAGCTGTTCATCGACCACCTGTTCTGCAACGACGCCGGCGGTGAAGTGCCCGAGTTTGAGCGCAGCCGCTTCAACGACAAGGAGCGCGCCTTCCGGCTGCTGGAAAAGCGCCGCAGCCTGCCATTCAGCGATTCGGAATCGTACCGTGTGCTGAAGGCCGCAACGGAGGCTTTCGTCATGGTCAATTGCGGCGTACTGCGTGCCCCATACGCCTTCCGCCCGCAGGAAGATGCCGATTACCTGGACCGCCGCGATTTGCCGGGCGACCGCAAGCTGGAAGACGAACTGGTCAAGCGCTACCTGACTTCCCTGGACCAGAATACGCGCATCCTGCCTTACCTGGCCCTGATCCGCAGCAAGCTGCCGGACGTCCGCATCCACATTGGCCACAAGGATCACCATGACGCCGAACTGTGCGCGGGCTTCATTCGCGACCGGCTGGTCAATCCCTGCATGATGGAACTGATCTGGTCCTATTGGCAGGAGGAAGGCATGCTGGTGCAGACGATGAACGCGATCACGCGCCGCTTCCAGAACGTGCGCTCGGCGGCACACGGCAACGGGCCAGATCCGCTGGCCAATATGGAAGTGGACATGCTGAGGCCCTTGAACAACCTGCTATGGGGCTATGTGCAGGATGAGCAGCACCGTTTGAGCGTGGTGCGCCGCAATTACGAGTACGACCACCACTACGGCATCCACCTGGACGGCAAAGCCGTGCGCGACTTCCGGCCGGCCGACAGCCGCTCCAAGTTCATCGAGGCCTTCCACAACCTCTTGCGCCAACTGATGCCTTTCTATCGCCAGGACGACGACACCACTGTCAAAGCCGACGCCTTCCCGATCCTCAACGCGCTGAAGGAAGTGCACCTGATACTGTCGCAAGGGGCGCATAACCAGTTCGGCGACCTGCCTTCCACGGCGCGCATCGAAATGCTGATGCAGCAATGGATGCTGGCGCGTCCGGAATTCCGCGAATTCCTGCCGACCCGGCTGATGGTGGCGCATCCCGAGCCGTGGATGGACCGGGTGGATGCGATGAAGAAGGTGCAGGGCTGGAGCGACACCAGCATCGCACACTTCCGCGACCTGGCCATGTTCGGCGAGCAGTTGCTGCTGTCGATCCGCTACACGCACTGGAGCGAAGTGTACGACCCGACCGAAGCGTTTGCGTGGGCGCGCTTCTGGCGTCCGCAGGCACAGGGCTATATGCATGCCTATCGTGCCGTGACGGGTGTCGACCTGACTGCGGAAACGGCCAATCCGAAACTGGAGGCCACCATGCCCTCGGTGCTGCTGCGCCAGCGGCTGGAAGCCATGCCGCGCACAGCGTGAGGCAGCGGTGCGCGCCGACTTCACCAGCGCCCTGTACCTTGGCATGCGCCATCCGGCGCAGTCGCTGCCGGCCTGGGACGAGCTTACGCTGGGGAAGCCGGCCGCACTGGAACCGGTGCCGGGCGAGCCGGAACTCGGCGCGGCGCTGGCGCGCCTGATGGATTGCGAGGCGGCCTGCCTGCTGCCTTCCAGTCTGCACCTGTTCTGGGATTTGTTCGGGTGGCTGGCGTTCGAGCAGGTAGCGCTGCTTGTCGACAGCGCGGCCTATCCTGTAGCGCGCTGGGGTGCCGAACGCGCCTGCTCGCAAGGCGTTCCGTTGCAGTGTTTCAGCCACTGCAATGCGCCCCAGGCGGCGGCGATGGCGCGCCGCTGGCACGAAGCAGGACGCAGGCCGGTGATCCTGTCGGATGGCTATACGCCGGGCGATGAGGCGGCGCCACCGCTGGCAGCTTATGCCGGCATTGCCGATTCCTGCGGCGGCCTGCTGCTGTTGGACGACACGCAGGCGCTTGGCGTGCAAGGGCCGGACGGCGGCGGATCGGTGGCCGAGCACGGCCTTGGCGGCGGACCCGTATTGGCGGGCGCTTCGCTGGCCAAAGGCTTCGGCGCCCCGCTGGCCGTCCTGGCTGGACCACGCAAGATGCTGGGCAGTTTCATGGCGGCGAGCGCAACGCGGATTCACTGCAGCCCGCCTTCAGTAGCGGCGATCGCTGCTGGCCGCTGCGCACTGGAAGCCAACCGCAGGATAGGGGGGGCCTTGCGCGCGCGATTGCGCGAACGGACAGCGCAACTGCAGGCTGCCCTGGCTGCACAGGGAATAGATTGCCGCGGCGGTGACTTCCCGGTGCAGCGCATCATGCTGCCGACTGCGTGCGATGGCGAAGCCCTGAGGCGCGAATTGTCGCTGGCTGGAATAGAGGTGCTGTTGCAGGGAACACAGGCAAGACAAATCCTGACCTTGCTGCTGCGTGCCGACCACAGCGCACAGCAAGTCGCATATGCCGCCCGGTCAATCGGACAACTGATGGAGGTGCTCCATGTTTGAGACGATGGAATTCGAATGGCGGCCCAAGGGTGGCCGCGCAATGGGCCGGCCGCGTATGCGCCCATCCCGCAGACCCCGGCCGGCGCTGGTGTACGGCGGCTTCTGGCCCTACCGAGCGCCAGTGTTCGAACCACTGCCGCTGCTCGAGCCGCCCGCCGGGGACGAACCGGAGCCCGATGAAGGCGACAGCGAACTGCCGCCGACTATCGCCCAAGCCGTCGGGCAGATGCCGCGTGCCTTGCAGCCGGCCTATGCTCCGGTTGCCTCGCTTGACCGCGCGCCCGGCGATCCGCGCACGCATGGGCCAGGGCTGTACTACCTGGAATTTACTGTCAACGGCCAACGCAGGGGCTATAGCGGCCAGGCCCGGCATATGGGGCAGCGCCTCGCGCAGCATCGCATCTGTGCGGGCATGATGGGCATCCGGCCGTCGCAAGTCAGCGTCTACGTTGCCGCGAACCTGTCCGACGATGCCGACCGCAGGAGGCGCGAACGGATGCTGCACGATACGATGTTCCGGCACAACCAGGGCGTGTTGACCAACCAGCGCCGCGAACTGGAGTTCGCGGTGTTGGGCGAGGAGCACGAAGCGCCCTGCGGCTGCAAGCGCTGCCGGAACGGCCCATTCAGCGAAGAGCAGGAGATGGCGCTGGCGATGGAGCTGCTTGGCGTGCAGGGCGAGGAAGAGCTTGAGCAGTTCCTCGGCAAGATGTTCAAGGGCGTCTGGAAAGGCATCAAGAAGGTCGCCAAGCCGCTGGGCGGGATCCTGAAGGGGATTGCGAAAAAGGCCTTGCCCTTCGTCGGGGGCGCACTAGGGTCATTCATCCCGATTCCGGGCGTCGGCACCGCACTGGGACGCGCACTGGGCGGTGCGCTAAGCAATGCGCTAGAGATGGAAATGCGGGAAATGCCCGAAGTGGACCGCGAGCTCGAAGTGGCGCGCCGCTTTGTGCGCATCGCCGGCACTGCCGCTCAGGCGGCCGGCGACAGCGATGGCAGCCCGCAAGCGGTGCGGCGCGCTGTACTGGAGGCACTGCGCACCCATGCTCCGCAGTTCGGCAAGTCATGATCATCGACTGCCACTGCCACGCGGGCCCTGGCGACGGCTTGACCGGGCCGTGGGACAGCAATGCCGCGCTGGGACGTTATGCCCGGCGCGCGCGCGAAGCGGGCATCGACAAGACAGTGCTGCTGGCAGCCTTTCACTCCGATTACGGCGCCGCTAACGCCGGCGTGGCGCGCCTGGTGGCGGCGGAACCTGAGCGCTACCTGGCCTTCGCTTTCGTCCATGCGCGGCGCGATGCGGGAAGGATTGCGGCCCTGGTGCGCAAGGCAGTGGAGGAATATGGCTTTGTCGGCATCAAGCTGCACCGGCACGACGCTCCGATCACCGGCGAGGTGTGCGACGTTGCCCGCCACTTTTGCGTGCCGGTGCTGTACGACCCGGTCGGCGTGACTTCGGTGGCGGAGCTGCTGGCGGGCCAATATCCGGATGTGAATTTCATCTTGCCCCACCTGGGCAGCTTTGCCGACGATTGGGCAGCGCAGCTGGCCTTGGTCGATCACCTTGCGCGCCACAGGAACATCTATACCGACAGCGCAGGCGTGCGGCGCTTCGACTTGCTGGAGCAGGCGATCCGGCGAGCCGGTGCGCACAAGGTCCTCTTCGGGACCGACGGGCCCTGGCTGCACCCGGGAGTGGAGCTGGAGAAGATCCGCTTGCTACGGCTCGGGGCAGGGGACGAAGGGCTGGTATTGGGCGGCAACTTGCTGCGGCTGATCGGCAGGGACTAGCTTAGAGCGGCGCGTTACGGGCCTTGCGGCGCAGTTGCAGCGTGCGATCGGTCACGCCAAGGCGCAGGGCGGCGCGCTGGTTGTTGTCGCCTTCCTGCTGCAGCACCAGCTGGATCGCAGTGTCGGTGGCGGCCTGGCCGATGCGCGACAGGCTGACACAAAGATCCACCGCGCGCCCAATCGAATTGATAAAGGCGGCGTCTGGCCAGCAGGCACCGCCAGCGGCCGGCCGCTCTTCCGGCGGCACATCGCCGATGGTGAGCGGCCCTGGCCCGATATGGCGGTGCCAAAGGCGTGCCACGGTCTGCCGCAGGTCGCGCACATTGCCTGGATAGTTGCGGGTCAGCAAATACTGGCGCACAGCCGGATCGAGTTCGACGTCCTGTCCGCCAAGCTGGCGCAGGAAGTGCTGCACCAGCGGCAGGATATCGCCCTGGCGCTCGCGCAGGGGCGGCGTGCGGCAGCGCCAGGCTGCAATGCGGTAGTACAGGTCGGCCCGAAAGGCGCCGCGCTCGACCTCTGCCTCGAGGTCGCGATTGGTGGCGCACACGAGGCGGAAACGCGTCGGGTGCCAGTCATTGCTGCCGACGCGCCGATACTGCTGCTCCTGGATTACACGCAGGAGCTGTGCCTGCAGCGGCAACGGCAATTCGCCCACTTCATCGAGGAACAGCACGCCGCCATTGGCTGCGGCAAAGGCGCCATCGCGCGCACTGTAGGCGCCAGTGAACGCGCCGCGTTCGTGTCCAAACAGTTCGCTGCCCGCCAGCTCCGGCGACAGCGTGGTGCAATCGACGACGGTCAGGGGGCCTGGGCCACCTTGCAGTCGGTGAATGGCCTGGGCCAGCAGGTCCTTGCCGGTGCCGGTTTCGCCAGTGATCAGGGCCGGAGAGTCGGTGAAGGCAGCAACTTCCACCAGGCTGCGCAGCATGCACCGCCACGCCGCACTTTGCCCAACCAGGCAGGCGCGTATGCGATCGGAAGACATGAGTTGCGCGATTTCGTGCCAGCGCTCCAGGCGCGCCAGCACTTGCGGCAGGATCGCCTCGCCATTGCGCCACAGGAGCAGGTCGGAGGCGCCTGCCGCGAGCACTTCCCACATGGCGTCGGCTGCCAGTTCGGCAGGCTCGCAACAGATGGCCAGCATTTGCTGAGCACCCGCTGCCTGCAGGTTGGCGGCCAGTTCGGCGTCCCACTGTTTGAACAAGAGGATGGAAGCGTCGCTTTCCTGCGGCGCTTCGATGAGGGATACGCCAGCGTCGGACAAATCAGTCCGCAGCCTGTTGCTGGCATCGGCCGGCGCCTTCCCAGTCGCCAGGATGCAAGCTGAAAGCGCCATATAGTCGCCCCTTCGCAAGGACAGGACGTCAACTATAGGGCGAAATCGTGGGGAGCCGCGTTGAGCTTGCTCAATCGTGCGCCGGGGTGCGGCGCACGATCCACAGTGCAGATTTATTGCTTGACGCAGTCGACGAAGTAGTCTTTGCGGCCGTTCACCTCGCGCTTGACCAGGCCATGCACGTCGGTTTCGAAGCCTGGGAAGCGTTCGTTGAAGTCGCGTGCGAAGCGCAGGTAATCGACGATGGTCTTGTTGAAGCGCTCGCCCGGGATCAGCAGCGGGATGCCCGGTGGGTAAGGCGTCAGCAGGATCGAGGTGATGCGGCCTTCCAGGTCGTCCAAGGCGACACGTTCGATCTCGCGGTGCGCCATCTTGGCGAAAGCGTCCGACGGCTTCATCGCAGGCACCATGTCCGACAGGTACATCTCAGTGGTCAGGCGCGCCACGTCATAAGCCTTGTAGAAGTCGTGGATCTGCTGGCACAGGTCGCGCAGGCCCATTTGTTCGTAACGCGGGTTGGCAGCCGAGAACTCCGGCAGGATGCGCCACATCGGGGCGTTCTTGTCGTAGTCGTCCTTGAACTGTTGCAGTGCCGTCAGCAGCGTGTTCCAGCGGCCTTTGGTGATGCCGATGGTGAACATGATGAAGAAGGAATACAGGCCGCACTTCTCGACGATCACGCCGTGTTCTGCCAGGTACTTGGTCACGATCGACGCCGGGATGCCGGTCTCGCCGAACTGGCCGTCCAGCGACAGGCCCGGGTTGACGATGGTTGCCTTGATCGGGTCGAGCATGTTGAAGCCGGGCTTCAGGTCGCCGAAGCCGTGCCACTTCTTGCTCTCTTCGGTGAAGATCCAGTCCTCCTGCGAACCGATGCCTTCTTCGGCGAACGTGTCCGGACCCCAGACCTTGAACCACCAGTCCTGGCCCCATTCCTCGTCGATCTTCTTCATCGCGCGGCGGAAGTCCAGCGCTTCCAGGATGGACTCTTCGACCAGGGCGGTGCCGCCAGGCGCTTCCATCATGGCCGCTGCCACGTCGCAGGAGGCGATGATCGAGTACTGCGGCGAGGTCGAAGTGTGCATCAGGTATGCCTCGTTGAAGGCATCCTTGTCCAGCTTGACGGTCTCGGAGTCGCGCACCAGCACCTGCGAAGCCTGCGACAGGCCGGCCAGCAGCTTGTGGGTCGACTGGGTCGAGAAGATCATCGACTCTTTCGCGCGCGGACGGTCCTTGCCGATCGCGTGCATGTTCTTGTAGAAGTCGTGGAAGGTTGCGTGCGGCAGCCAGGCTTCGTCGAAGTGCAGGGTGTCGATCTTGCCGTCCAACATTTCGCGCAGGGTTTCCACGTTGTAGACCACGCCGTCATAGGTCGACTGGGTGATGGTCAGGATGCGCGGCTTCTTGTTGACCGCGGCCTGGGCGAACGGGTTGTTGGCGATCTTGCGCTCGATGCTCTCCATCGAGAACTCTTCCAGCGGGATCGGGCCGATGATGCCCAGGTTATTCCGGGTTGGCATCAGGAATACCGGGATCGCGCCGCACATGATGATCGAGTGCAGGATCGATTTGTGGCAGTTGCGGTCCACCACGACGATGTCGCCAGGCGCCACGGTCGAATGCCACACCATCTTGTTGGAGGTGGAGGTGCCGTTGGTGACGAAGTAGGCGTGGTCGGCGTTATAGATGCGGGCAGCATTGCGCTCGGACGCGGCCACGGGGCCGGTGTGGTCCAGCAGCTGGCCCAGTTCTTCCACCGCGTTGCAGACGTCGGCGCGCAGCATGTTCTCGCCGAAGAACTGGTGGAACATCTGGCCTATCGGGGACTTCAGGAAAGCCACGCCACCGGAGTGGCCCGGGCAGTGCCAGGAGTAGGAACCGTCGTTCGCGTAGTGCACCAGGGCGCGGAAGAAGGGCGGCGCCAGGCTGTCCAGGTAAGACTTGGCTTCGCGGATGATGTGGCGTGCCACGAATTCCGGGGTGTCCTCGAACATGTGGATGAAGCCGTGCAGCTCGCGCAGGATATCGTTGGGGATATGGCGCGAGGTGCGGGTTTCGCCGTACAGGTAGATCGGGATGTCGGCATTCTTGTGGCGGATCTCGGAAACGAAGGCGCGCAGCGAGGCCAGCGCGAAGTCGGTTTCCTCCGGGGTGCCGCCGCCGAACTCTTCGTCGTCGATGGACAGCACGAAGGCGGAGGCGCGCGACTGCTGCTGCGCGAACTGCGCCAGGTCGCCGTAACTGGTCACGCCCAGGACGTCCATGCCCTCATTTTCCATCGCCGCAGCCAGGGCGCGAATGCCCAGGCCAGACGTGTTCTCGGAACGGAAATCCTCGTCAATGATGACGATGGGGAAGCGGAATTTCATCGATGGTCTCCAGGCGCGACCAAGCGCCTCAAAAAAAATAAGACCGGGAGTATCGCAGAAATTAAGCTCCCGGGGTAAAAAACTTTAGAGTATTGCCAACACGCCCAGGCCGAGGCCCACCGCGGCCACGCCGTAGGTGGCATACATCAGCCATTTACGGTTGGTCAGCAGGGTAATCGCGGCCAGTGCGATGGCGATTTGTTCGGCCGTGGTGGCCAGCGCCCACTGGTGGTGCTTGTGCAGGGCGTGGTCGGATTTATGGTCCCACTCGGCCGACTTGGCTTCCCATTCCTCGGCATCCTTCTTGATGGCGTCTTTTTCTTCCTTGTAGCGCAGCACTTCGGCCTTGAATTTCTCAGTGTCGGCATTCGGCAGCAGCATGGCCAGCTCGGCCAGGTTCTGCTTGGACGATTTGGCCTGGTAATAGTTCCAGCGGTTGGACGCTTCGGTCTTCGCAATGGCGGCATTGTTCTTGAACAGTGCCGCATCGTTCTGCGTAGCGCCGCCCTGGTAGCCGAAAATGGCGCCCACCGTGGCCAGGATGGCCGTGGTCACGGCGATATTGCCGGAGAATTTGTCGTTGCTGTGTGCTGCGTGTTCCACGGCGTGCTCGTGCGGGCCGTGGACGTGGAAACCGTGTCCGGACATGTTTTAGTTCCTGATAAAGCTGATAAAAGAGTAGGGCAGCCCGGCTGCCGAAACGTGTTCCTCACGCGCTACTTCCTTCCATTCGCCGGCAGGCAGCGCCGGGAAGAATGCATCGCATTCGTAAGTGCGGCCGATGCGTGTGATTACAAGCTTGCCGACCAGCGGCATGGCTTGCTGGTACACCTGCGCGCCGCCGATCACGAAAGCCTCGCCGGCGCCGGCAACCAGCGCTTGCGCTTCCTCCAGTGAACCAACGCGCTCCACGCCCTCATGCTGCCAGCCCGGATTGCGGCTGATGACGATGTTGCGGCGGTTCGGTAATGGCCGGCCGATCGATTCGAAGGTCTTGCGGCCCATGATAATCGGATGGCCGGAAGTGAGGCGCTTGAAGTGCGCGAGGTCTTCCGGCAAGTGCCATGGCAGCGTGTTGTTGATGCCTATGCCATTGTTGGAATCAGTGGCAACGATAATGGTCAAATTTGTCATGGCCGACATTATATATCGGAGCACTTTGCTATTCGGTCACGTTGCGGAATTGCGCCACCGCAATCTATTTTCGGTCCGGAATGGGGGCTTGTGACGTTTGGAGAGTTTTGGCCGGGGTGTGTCGGCGTATCGTTGCTTCCAGCGCGCTAGGAATTACTGCTGAGTAATTCTGTTTATTGGTTTTATAACGATACGGACCCCAGGAGAACCCCTGATGAAACACCCACTCAAGCATCCCTACGGGAATGCCGGGCGCGCTATTCTCGCATTAGCTGATGGCACCCTGTTCGAAGGCATCGCGATTGGTGCGAACGGCGCCACGGCTGGCGAAGTCGTCTTCAATACCGCCATGAGCGGCTACCAGGAAATCCTGAGTGACCCAAGCTACAGCCGCCAGATTGTGACGCTGACTTATCCGCACATCGGCAACACGGGCGTCAACCGTGAAGATGGCGAGGCCCCGCGGATCCATGCGGCCGGCCTGGTAGTAAAAGATTTGCCGTTACTGGCATCGAACTTCCGCAGCGAGCAGGACCTGTCGTCCTGGCTGGGCGAGCAGGGCGTGGTGGCAATCGCCGGCATTGATACCCGCAAGCTGACCCGCATCCTGCGCGAAAAGGGCGCCCAGTCCGGTGCCATCGTCGCCGGCGGCAGCGCCGATGATGCACTGCGCCTGGCGCGCGAATTCCCCGGCCTGTCGGGCATGGACCTGGCGCAAACCGTCAGCACGGCAGCGCCTTATGAATGGAGCGAAACCGAATGGTCGCTGGGCCAGGGCCATGGCCGCCAGATTGAGCCGCGCTGCCACGTGGTGGCGTTTGACTTCGGAGTCAAGGCGAACATTTTGCGCATGCTGGCCCAGCGCGGTTGCCGTGTGACCGTGCTGCCTGCAAAAGCCGGCGCCGCCGCCGCGCTTGCCCTGAACCCGGACGGGATCTTCCTGTCCAATGGGCCGGGCGACCCCCAGCCCTGCAATTACGCGATTGAAGCCGCACGCGAACTGATTGAACGCGGCGTGCCGACCTTCGGCATCTGCCTCGGCCACCAGATCATGGCACTGGCTTCGGGCGCCCGCACGATAAAAATGAAATTCGGCCATCACGGCGCGAACCACCCTGTACAAGACATTGAAACCGGACGTGTAATGATCACTTCGCAGAACCACGGCTTCGCCGTCGATCCTGACTCGCTGCCGAATAACTGCGCAGTCACTCATATTTCGCTGTTCGATGGATCGCTGCAAGGCTTCCGCCGCACCGACAAGCCTGCTTTCTGTTTCCAGGGCCACCCGGAGGCTTCGCCCGGGCCGCACGACCTGGCGCCGCTGTTCGACCGCTTCGTCAGCATGATGGAGGGCGCCCGCCATGGCTAAGCGTACCGACATCCAGCGCATCCTGATCATTGGCGCCGGCCCGATCGTGATCGGCCAGGCCTGCGAATTCGATTACTCCGGCGCCCAGGCCTGCAAGGCCCTGCGCGAAGAAGGCTACCAGGTGGTGCTGGTCAACAGCAACCCGGCCACCATCATGACCGACCCGGGCATGGCCGACGTCACCTACATCGAGCCGATCACCTGGGAAACCGTGGCGCGCATCATCGAGAAAGAACGGCCACAGGCCGTACTGCCGACCATGGGCGGCCAGACTGCGCTCAATTGCGCGCTGGACCTGCACCGCCACGGTGTGCTGGAACGCTTTAATGTGGAGCTGATTGGCGCCACGCCGGAAGCGATTGACCGCGCCGAAGACCGCGCCAAGTTCAAGGCTGCCATGGAGCGCATCGGCCTGCAATCGGCACGTTCCGGCATCGCCCACACCATGGCCGAAGCCTGGCAGGCGCAGGAGCGCCTCGGCTTCCCGGTCATCATCCGCCCGTCCTTTACGATGGGTGGCAGCGGCGGCGGCATTGCCCGCAATGCCGACGAATTCACCGCCATCTGCCTGCGCGGCCTGGAACTGTCGCCGACTTCCGAACTGCTGATCGAAGAATCGCTGATCGGCTGGAAGGAATTCGAGATGGAAGTGGTGCGCGACCGCAAGGACAACTGCATCATCGTCTGCTCGATCGAGAACCTCGACCCGATGGGCGTGCACACCGGCGACTCCATCACCGTCGCTCCGGCACAGACCCTGACCGACAAGGAATACCAGATCATGCGCGACGCGTCGCTGAACGTGCTGCGCGAAATCGGTGTGGATACCGGCGGCTCGAACGTGCAGTTCGCGGTCAACCCGCAAGATGGCCGCATGATCGTGATCGAGATGAACCCGCGTGTATCGCGTTCCTCGGCGCTGGCGTCCAAGGCCACCGGCTTCCCGATTGCCCGCGTCGCCGCCAAACTGGCGATCGGCTTCACGCTGGACGAACTGCAGAACGATATCACCGGTGGCGCCACCCCGGCCTCGTTCGAACCGGCGATTGACTACGTCGTCACCAAGATCCCGCGCTTTGCTTTCGAGAAGTTCCCCGACGCGAATAACCGCCTGACCACCCAGATGAAATCGGTCGGCGAGGTGATGGCGATGGGACGCACCTTCCAGGAGTCGTTCCAGAAGGCGCTGCGCGGACTGGACATCGGCGTCGATGGCCTGCAACGCATCGCCACCGGACGTGACGTGATCGAACAGGAACTGCGCCAGCCCGGCCCCCTGCGCATCTGGTACGTGGGCGAGGCTTTCGCGCAAGGCATGTCGCTGGTGGAGGTGAACCGCCTGTCGCATATCGACCCATGGTTCCTGGCCCAGATCCAGGACCTGGTGGAAGTCGAGGCCTGGGTGGCCACGCAGCAGCTGGGCGGCTTGGACCGCCATGTGCTGCGCCGCCTGAAACAGCAAGGCTTCGGCGACCGCCGCCTGGCGCAACTGCTGGGAGTGCATGAAGACGAGGTACGCGTGCAGCGCCACGCCCAGGGCATCCGCCCGGTCTACAAGCGTGTGGACACCTGCGCCGGCGAATTCGCAACACGCACCGCCTATATGTACTCGACTTACGACGAGGAATGCGAAGCCCAGCCGACCAGCGCGCGCAAGATCATGGTGCTGGGCGGTGGCCCGAACCGCATCGGCCAGGGCATCGAATTCGACTACTGCTGCGTGCATGCCGCGCTGGCGATGCGCGAAGACGGCTACGAAACCATCATGGTCAACTGCAACCCGGAGACCGTGTCGACCGACTACGACACGTCCGACCGCCTGTACTTCGAATCGCTGACGCTGGAAGACGTGCTGGAAATCGTCGCCATCGAAAAGCCGGAAGGCGTGATCGTGCAGTACGGCGGCCAGACCCCGCTCAAGCTGGCCTTGGCGCTGGAGGCAAACGGCGTGCCGATCATCGGCACCTCGCCGGACATGATCGATGCCGCGGAAGACCGCGAGCGTTTCCAGAAGCTGCTGCATGAGATGGACCTGCGCCAGCCTTCCAACCGCACCGCCCGCGACGAGCAGCAAGCAGTGGCCATGGCCGAAGAAATCGGCTATCCGCTGGTGGTTCGTCCTTCTTATGTGCTGGGCGGCCGCGCCATGGAAATCGTGCACGAACGGGCCGACCTCGAGCGCTATATGCGCGAAGCGGTCAAGGTTTCGCACGATTCACCTGTGCTGCTGGACCGCTTCCTGAACGACGCCATCGAGGTGGACGTGGACTGCGTCAGCGACGGTCACGAAGTCGTGATCGGCGGCGTGATGGAGCATGTGGAACAGGCCGGCATCCACTCGGGCGACTCAGCCTGCAGCCTGCCGCCGTATTCGCTGTCCGAGGCGACCGTGGCCGAGATCAAGCGCCAGACCGTGCGCCTGGCACGCGGCCTGGATGTGGTAGGGCTGATGAACGTGCAGTTCGCGGTGCAGCGCCAGAAAGCCGATGGCCGCATGGTGGACCGGGTCTACGTGCTGGAAGTGAACCCGCGCGCCTCTCGCACCGTTCCTTTCGTGTCGAAGGCGACCGGCGTGCAGTTGGCCAAGGTCGCAGCGCGCTGCATGGCCGGCCGCTCGCTGGCGGAGCAGGGCGTGACCGCGGAAGTGATTCCGCCTTATTACAGCGTCAAGGAGTCTGTCCTGCCGTTTGCGAAATTCCCCGGCGTCGACACCATTCTCGGGCCGGAAATGAAGTCCACCGGCGAAGTGATGGGCACTGGCACCAGCTTCGGCGAAGCCTTCCTGAAGGCCGAACTGGGTGCCGGCGTGCGCATCCCGACGGCTGGCTATGTCTATATGCGGGTGCGCAAGGCTGACCAGGCGCGCGCCGTGGCCCTGGCACGCGAGTTGGCCGATGCCGGCTACCTGCTGTGCGCCAGCGAGGTGACGGCAGCCGTGCTGGAGGCGGGCGAAGTGCCTGTCAATGCCATCGAAGACGAAACCCTGCTTGGCTTGCTGGCCCTGCGCGAGATCGCCATGGCCGTGGTCACGGTCGACGAGAAGCGCGTCGCGATTGCGGCCACGCGCAGCCTGCGCATGGCGGCACTGGCTTCCGGTACCGTGATGTTTACGACCATCGCAGCAGCCGAGGCGGCGGCGGAGGCGCGCAAGCATTCCGGCAACAGCACTGTGCGTTCGCTGCAGGAGCTGCACGCCATGCTCGGCAGCGAACTGCGCCAGGTCCCGCCTCCGGCACCGCGTCCTGTGCCCGGCGCAGCCGACCTGGCAGCGGCAGCCTGGCAGATGCCTGAACGCCGCGCCCAAGTGCGACAGCGCAGTGTCGGCGTCGAGCCGCTCAAGGTCTTCATCCGCCAGCCATTCACCGAATCGGACGAGCGCGAACAGCGCATGATCGGCGAAATCATGCAGATGATCGACAGCGCCAACGGCTTGCCGCATGCCTTCGATTACCTGACCGGCTTGCAGGCCGAGAGCGCGGAAACCTTCCGCGCCTCGTTCGAGCGCAGCCAGGGCTTGCCGTTCACGCCGCAGAACTTCCGCCGTCACCGGCTCGCATTGCTGGACCAGGCGGACGTCTTGGTCAACATTCGCGTCGGAATGAGCGAGAGCAGTGCATTCGAGTTGAGCTATCACATATTCAAAGGCCGCCGAACGCCTATCCTGTTCCTGGTATGGAAAGGCGCGCCAATCAAGACCACGCTGCTGCGCGAGCTCGATGACCTGGTGGACATCACCTATATCGAATTCGACGACGTTTCAGAGTTGCGTGGCCGGTTGCATCAGTTTTTCAAATGTTTGGTAAAGGAGTGAGCGATGTTCAATAATTTCAAGATCAAGACCCTGCTGGTAGGTGTGCTGGGTTTGCTGATTGGCCTGCTGGCGATTATTGGCGGCCTCGGAATCCTGAGCGCACAGCGCTCGGTCGACCTGGTGCAAGACTTTACGGTCGCCAACCAGAAAAATATCGCGGAGCGTAATGCGATCCGCCTGGACATGGAAACGGGCCGCAGCCAGATCCTGCAAGCGCTGCAGCACAATCCTGACCTGGCCTGGAGCAAGCTGCACGACCACCCGCTGACCGCCCACTTCAACATCGTCGACGAAGTCACGGCGCGCGTGAACAAGCGCTGGGAAGGCTACCTGGCGAGCGTCAAGTCGCCGGACGAGCGCAAGCTGGCCGAAGACTGGTTTGCCAAGAGCGATGGCCTGGGTGTCGAGCATGTCCGCGCCGCCGCGGCCGCAGTGAAGGAGGGCCGCTGGGACGATGCGGAAACGGTCCTGATCAAGAAGCTCAACCCGTCCTACCGCATCGGCGATGGCGCGCTGAAAGCCTTGTCCGAGCACGCCGACAAGCGTATCGAAGCCGATGCCGCCGCTGTTGCCGCGGGCCTGAGCCGCAACAGCACTACCGTGACCGTGGTCCTGGTTGGCGGCCTGTTACTGAGCGTGTTCGCCGGCCTGGTGCTGATGAAGGCGATCTCCGAACCGCTGGCAGAAGCCATGGACGTAGCCCACCGGGTGGCCGACGGCGACCTGAAAGGCCAGGCGACCAAGCATGCGGACAACGAATTCGGCGAACTGCTGCGCGCCCTGGACAAGATGCGCGACAACCTGGCCGCCATCGTGGCCGAAGTACGTGGTGGCAGCGACACGATTTCCAGCGCCTCCGCCCAGATCGCGGCCGGCAATATGGACTTGTCCGACCGCACCGGCGAGCAGGCCGCTTCGCTGGAGGAGACCGCCTCTTCGATGGAAGAACTGACCAGCACCGTGCGCCAGAACGCCGACAATGCACGCCAGGCCAACCAGCTTGCCGTTTCGGCATCATCCATCGCCACCAAGGGCGGCGAAGTCGTGGAACAGGTGGTGGAAACCATGGGTTCGATCAACGAGTCGTCCAACAAGATCGTGGACATCATCGCGGTGATCGACGGCATCGCCTTCCAGACCAACATCCTGGCGCTGAATGCGGCAGTGGAAGCGGCACGCGCCGGTGAGCAGGGCCGAGGCTTCGCGGTGGTAGCCAGCGAGGTGCGCAACCTGGCGCAGCGTTCGGCCGCTGCTGCCAAGGAAATCAAGCAGTTGATCGACGATTCTGTTGGCAAAGTGGAAAGTGGCGCCAAGCTTGTCAACCAGGCCGGGCACACCATGAAGGAAATCGTGACGAGCATTCAGCGCGTGACTGATATTATGGGAGAAATTACCAGTGCTACGCAGGAACAAACTGCGGGTCTGGAACAGATCCACCAGGCCATCAATGAGATGGATACAATCACGCAGCAAAACGTGGCGCTGGTGGAGGAGGCAGCTTCGGCGTCCACGGCCTTGCAAGACCAGGCCAGCAGCCTGTCGAAGATTGTCAGCGTGTTCCAGATCGATGGCCCGCGCCGCGAGCATCCTGCCGCGGTGCAGGCGCGCGCAGTGATCCAGGCGGTTCGCACCAAGCCTGCATTGCCGGCCAAGGCCAAGCCAGTGCAGCGTGACGGCAAGGCGCCGGCAACGCGCAAGGTCGCCAATAGCGAGGTAGGAGACTGGGAAGAGTTTTAAATGGAGAAGCATGATTGGAATACAAAGCGTTTGAGCACTTAGTCCGCCGGCTGGAAATCGATTCGAATTCCAGCCCGGAGACCTTCCGCCGCAAGGTGTTTGCGATCAGCCTGGCCGCATACGTGATCCTGTTCGGATTACTGGCCGGGCTTCTTGCATTATTTGCCATGCTCGTACAATGGGCGATCGCATCGCACCGCGCCTTTGTGATGATCAAGACGGGCCTGGCCGGCCTGTTCCTGCTTTCGCTGATCTTTGTCATCCTGCGCGTCATGCTGATGCGGCTGGACCCTCCGATGGGGCGTGAACTGGCCCGGGATGAAGCGCCCAAGCTGTTCGACATCCTCGAAAAGTTGTACGGCAAGCTGAAAGGCCCGCGCATCCACCATGTGCTGGTGACGGATGAATACAACGCTGCGATCGTGCAGCATGCCCGCTTTGGCATCTTCGGCGGCTACCGCAACTACCTGTTGGTCGGCCTGCCATTCCTGCTTGGTTCCACCCCTAAGGAAATGCTGGCGGTGCTGGCCCACGAATATGGCCACCTGTGCGGCGACCATGCCAAGGGCTCAACCCGGATTTATCGCCAGCGCCGCCTGTTCGTCGCCATGTACGAACACCTGGAGAGCAGTGCGGACGACAATGTGCTTAGCGCGGCAATCGTCCGTGCCCTGCAACGCTTCTTCCCTTATTACAGCGCCTATACCTTTGTGTTGTCGCGCCAGGACGAATACGAGGCCGACCGTACCGCGGTCGACATGGCCGGCCACACGGCGACCTCGCAAATGCTGGTGCGGGCCCGCTTGCTGGGCGACTGGATCGCCCGCGATTTCTGGCCCAGCATGTACGAGAATGCAGACCGGCTGGAAAAGCCGCCATTCATGCCGTTTTCCTCGATGCGCCTGGCGGTCAAGGCCAATTACGACGAATGGGCCACCAAGAAGGCACTGGACGGTGCATGGTCGGCGCGCTCGGGTCTTGACGATACCCATCCCTGCCTGCGTGAACGGCTGGATGCAATCGACATGGCCCCGGTCCTGCCGCCGCCGGTCGATACCAGCGCCGCCGACGTACTGCTTGCGTCAGGCGTTGGCAAAAAGCTGGAAGCGGAGCTGGACCAGGACTGGTGGGAAGTCAATTCACGCGGCTGGGTTCATCGCTTCCGCCATGTGCAGAATTCACGCGCCCGCATCGGAGAACTTTCCGCATCGCCGCTGGCGAGCTTGCCGGTGCAGGATTTGATGGAGCTGGCTTCGCTGAAGCTGGAATTCGAGGACACTGCTGCCGCCAAGCCGGCGGTGGTCGAACTGATGAAGCGACCAGGCGGGCTGAATCCACGGGCTTCGCTGATGTATGGACGGGTGCTGGTGGCGGAAGGTGACCGGCGGGGCGTCGATCACCTGCGGGAAGCCGCACTGAACGAGCCGCGCCTGCTGGAAGAAGCCGTGCAGCGCGGCTACCAGTTCCTGCTGGAGCGCGATGGCGAAGCCGTCGCCAAGCGCTGGTGGGGCAGCATCGTGCCCCAGGACGAACCGGCTTAAACCGCCATCGGCGCCGTCAGCGGCGCGTGGTGCTGGTAGCCTTCCAGCGTGAAGTCGGAAGGCTCGATCTTTTCCAGCCATTCCGGCTCGTATTTGCCGGTCTCGGCGAACGACGGCACGCGGCTGTTGATGTGCAATTGCGGCAGCGGCAGCGGTTCTCGCTTCAACTGCTCCTGCACCATCTCCATGTGGTTCTCGTAGATGTGGGCGTCGCCGATAAAGTAGCTGAACCAGCGGGGCTTGTAGCCGGTCAGGCGTGCCACCAGGTGCAGCAGGGCGGCGCCTTCCGCGATATTGAATGGGGTGCCCAGGCCGATATCGTTGCTGCGCACGTAAAGGCACAGCGATATCTCGCGCGTGGTGGCATTCGGGATGAACTGGTACAGCAGGTGGCAGGCCGGCAGCGCCACCTGGTCCAGCACCGCCGGATTCCAGCCATGGAACAGGATGCGGCGGCTCGAAGGATTGTTGACGATGGTGTCCAGGCACTCGCGCAACTGGTCGATGGCCTTGTACATCAGCACTTTCTGCACGCCGTCTTCTTCCAGCGGGGCGACCTGGCGGAAGCCGTTGCGTTCCGCATCTTCAATTTGCGCGGCCGCGGAGGCGTCCAGCACCTTGTAGCCTGGCCATTGGCGCCATTGCACGCCGTACACCGGACCCAGGTCGTCGGTGCCGGTGCGGTGCGGGTTGGCCAGCCATTGCGCGTTCTCGTTGGCGTTCTGGTCCCATACTTTGCAGCCCAGGGCGCGGAAGTCTGCGGCGCTGCGGGAGGCGCGCAGGAAGGCGCACAGCTCACCAACCACCGACTTGAAGGCCAGCTTCTTGGTCGTTACGGCGGGGAAGCCTTCGTTCAGGTCGAAGCGCATCATTGCGCCAGGCACGCTCAGGGTGCGGATACCGGTGCGGTTGTCCTGCCAACTGCCTTGTTCCAGCACGGTGCTGATCAATTCTTTGTACTGCTTCATCTGTTTCTCCGTTTATCGTTTGTTTCCGCGGCCGCCGGGCTTGGACGCTGCGCGGCCGGCGGCGCGTGCGGCCGATTTGGCGCCGCGCGTCGCGGTCACCACGACTTTGCCGCCACCACCGCCAGCGCCGCCACGGCCTTCGCCGCTCGTTGTCCGTCCCCCGGTACCGGCACCAGGGCTTCCCGCGCGCGCGCCGTAGATCGGTCCGCGCGAGCGTTGTTTTTCCTTCGGCGGCAGTTCTTCTTTCAGTCCGCCAAATCCGCCAGCAGGGCGCGGTGTATCGTCCCGCGCTGGCGCAAGTTGTTTTGCTGCCGGACGTGCTGTTGCGCCAACTGCCACGCCTTTCGCCGTCTTGGCCGGGCCCCGAGCCGGCTTCGCTGCGGTGGCGCGCGTCGAGGATACGGCCGGCGTGCCCGTCGACGGCACGCGGTGATCTGCCTCGAAGCCCGCTTCTTCCTGTCGCGGAAGAACAGCGCCGGTCAGCTTTTCAATCGCCCGCAGCAAATCGACTTCATCTGCACAAACGAGCGACACCGCCTCACCCTCAGCGCCGGCGCGGCCCGTGCGGCCGATGCGGTGCACATAATCCTCCGCCACGGTCGGCAGGTCGAAATTGACCACCAGCGGCAGGGCTTCAATGTCAAGCCCTCGCGCTGCAACGTCCGTCGCCACCAGAACCTGCACATCGTTCGCCTTGAAGCGCTTGAGCGCCTTGATGCGGGCTGGCTGTGGCTTGTCACCGTGGATTGAATCGGCCGAGATGCCTTCGCCCTGCAGCAGGGCGACCAGTTGCTCGACGCCTTTGCGTGTCTTGACGAACACCAGCACCTGGCCCCAGCCTTCCTTGCGCAGCAGGTGTACGAACAGTTCCGGCTTATTGCGTTTGTCGGTCGTGAACACCACCTGGCGCACGGTGCGTGCCGCCGTGTTCGGCGCGCTGGCCTGCACGGTGAGCGGATCGCGCAGCAACTGCCTGGCCATGGCCCGGATCGAATCCGGCATGGTGGCCGAGAACAGCAAGGTCTGGCGCTCGGCCGGAAGCACGGCAAACAGCAAATCCAGGTCGGCTGCAAAGCCAAGGTCCAGCATGCGGTCCGCCTCGTCCAGCACCAGGGCTGTCAGCTGGCCAAATTCCAGGGAACCTTTGCGGTGCAGGTCAAGAAGGCGGCCAGGCGTCGCCACCAGTACGTCCAAACCCTTGCGCAGCTTCGCCAGTTGCGGCTCCATCGGCACACCGCCGTAGGCGACGGCGCAACGCAGCGGCAGGTTGAAGCCGTAGGTTTGGAAACTCTGGTAGACCTGGTCCGCCAGTTCGCGCGTAGGAACCAGCACCAGGCAACGAATATGGTTCGGTGCGGCCTGGTCGCCTTCCATGGCCAGGCGCTGCAGCAGGGGCAGGGCAAAGGCGGCGGTCTTGCCGGTACCGGTCTGCGCGGCGCCCAGCAGGTCGCGGCCGGCCAGGATCGCGGGAATGGCTTGTTTCTGGATTGGCGTCGGTGTCTTGTAGCCAATTGATTCGAGTGTGCGAAGGAGCCCGTCAATCAGGTCCAGCGAAGCAAAACTCATAGTGCGTCGCTCCATAAAGTGAGGGCTTGGCGGACTTCATCGTCCGAAAGTGCAAGCAGGTTATCGCCGACATACCACTCGGTATAGCTGGTGCCGGGCAACTGGGCATGGGCCGCGCGATTCAGCAGCCACACGCCGTGATGCGCCGCGACCTCATTGCGAATCTGCAGCAGGCGGTCGCGATCGACCGGCACATGGATATGCAGCATATTCGCATGCGGCTGCGAAGGATTGGCGCGCAATCGCGGATAGTCTCGCAAGGTGTCGTAAAGCCATTGCGTACGGCGGAAATATTCAGGCGTTGCCGCCAGCCGTGCGTCGAACTGCATGGCGGCGGCGACCACGTAAGGCGTGCGGTGGATTACGTTGCCGCCCTGGCGCCGGAACCATTCCTGGGCGCGCGCAATGAAGGCGCGGCTGCCCAGGAGCATGGCGCCGCCCAGGCCGCCGATGCCCTTGTACAGCGAAACGTAGACGCTGTCGAAGCCCGCTGCTATATCGGCCGGCGAACGGCCATAGCCGGCAGCCGCTTCCCACAGGCGCGCGCCGTCCATATGCAAGTGGATGCCGTGTTGGCGGCAGTGGGACTTGATCGCTTCCAGTTCATCCCAGCGCGGCGACTGGCCGCCGAGTTCACGCGCCGGCAACTCAAGCGATACGGCTGCCAGCCGATCGGGCACAGCCTGCAGCTCGCCCAGGGTGAATGGACGGTGCAGGTCGCCCAGCTGGATGGCCTGGAAATGGTCCAGGAGCTGGTGGTTGCTGCGTTCATGCTTGAAGATATGCGCGGTCGGATGCAGCGCCACCAGGCGGCTGCCGCGCTCCATGCAGGCCAGGCGCAGCGCCGTGACCTGGGTCATGGTGCCGGTGATGCAGAAGGTTGCCGCCTCGAAGCCCAACAGGTCGGCGACTTTCTGCTCGAAGGCCTGGATCAGCTCTCCCTCGCCATACACGTCGTGGGCAATGCCGTTGGCTTCGCACCATGCGGACATGGCGGCAAAGGTTTCCGCCGGCGAAGGCTGGCGATGGCCCGGCAGGACAGTGTGGCAGCTCTGGCGCAATTCAGCGTCGGTCACGTAGCGCCTCAATGGGTGACATGCACATTGTGGAACTGCAGCGCCGCCAGGTTGGCATAGATGCCGCCCAGCGCGACCAGGGACTGGTGGGTACCGGTTTCGACGATCTTGCCGTCTTCCATGACGATGATGCGGTCGGCGCGCTGCACGGTTGCCAGGCGGTGCGCAATGATGATCGTGGTACGGCCCACCATGGCCGCCTCCAGTGCACCTTGCACCAGGCGCTCGGATTCCGCGTCCAGCGCGCTGGTCGCTTCATCGAGCAGCAGCAGTGGAGGATTCTTCAGCAAGGCGCGTGCAATTGCGATGCGCTGACGTTGTCCGCCAGACAGGCGCACGCCGCGCTCGCCGAGGAAGGACTTGTAGCCGTTCGGCAGGCGCTCGATGAATTCGTGGGCAGCTGCCAGCCGCGCGGCCTGGATTACTTCCTGGTCGGTGGCATCGGCGCGGCCGTAGCGGATGTTTTCCATCGCGTCGGCCGAGAAGATCACCGTATCCTGCGGCACGATGCCGATGGCGCCGCGCAGGGTGTGCAAGTCGAGCAGGCGGATATCGGTGCCGTCAAGGCGGATTGCGCCCGATTGCGGATCGTAGAAACGCAGGAGCATCTGGAACAGGGTGGTCTTGCCGGCGCCGGAAGGGCCAACCACGGCAACGGTCTCGCCCGGCTTGATATCCAGCGTCACGTGGTCCAGGGCCAGTGTGTCGGGGCGCGACGGGTAGCTGAACGACACTTCGGACAGGCTCAGGGCCGCGCCATTGGCAGCACGCGGCGGCAGTGCCTGCGGCTGCGCCGGGTTCTGGATGTCGGAGCGCACGGCCAGCAATTCCAGCAGGCGCTCGGTGGCGCCTGCGGCACGCTGGGCCTCGCCCATCACTTCGGACAGGGCGCCGATCGCACCGGCCACGATGGAGGCGTACAGGATGAACTGTCCCAGGTCGCCTCCGGTCATCGTGCCCTCGAGCACCGCATGGGCGCCGAGCCACAGCACGAATACGATGGTCCCGAATACCAGCACGATGGCCAGCATGGTCAGGAAAGCGCGTGCCTGGATGCGGCGCATTGCGGTATTGAACGCGCCTTCGACGGATCCGCCGAAGCGTTTCGCTTCCAGGCCTTCATGGGTGAAGGCTTGCACGGTCGGCATGGCGTTCAGGATTTCGCCGGCCATCGCTGACGCATCGGCCACGCGATCCTGCGAATCGCGCGACAGCTTGCGCACGCGGCGGCCAAAAATCACGATCGGCAGCACGGTCAGTACCAGCAGGCCGATGATGATGGAGGAGAGTTTGGGGCTGGTAACGAACAGCATCACCAGGCCGCCCAGAAACAGCAGCACATTCCGCAAGGCCATCGAAATACTGGTGCCCACCACGCTCTGGATCAGGGTGGTGTCGGTGGTCAGGCGCGACAGCACCTCGCCAGTCTTGGTGGTTTCGAAGAATTCGGGGCTTTGCTGCACCACATGCGAGTAGACGGCATTGCGAATATCGGCGGTCACGCGTTCGCCCAGCCAGGACACGCTGTAGAAGCGCGCCGCGGTCGCCAGCGCCAGGACCGTGGCAACCGCGAACAGGGCCAGGAACACCTCGTTCACATGGGCAGCGCTGCGCACGCCCGCATTGGCGCCGAAGCCCAGGTCGATCATCTGCTTGAACGCGTACGGAATCGCCAGCGTGGAGCCAGCGGCGACCACCAGCGCGATGCCGGCAATGACGAAGCGGTTGCGGTAAGGCTTGAGGAAGGGCAGCAGGCCCCTGAAGGCGGCCAGGCTGCCTTTCTTGAGTTCTCGGGCTTCAGGCTGGCCGTTGTTGGTGGTGCTCATGCGTATTCTACGTTCTTGTTCAAAGTTTCATCGGACGGACATAGCCCGTCAACTCCAGGTAGCCGCGCCCCGCCGGCTTGCCGCTTCGCGAGACTGTCACCGCGCCTTCCCAATACACCGCACCGGTCGAGCGGCGCGAATCCAGTTCCTGGTCCTGCTGCAAAGGACTGAGCTGCCACTGTTCGGGGCCGGTGCTTATCAGGGTGGCTACGGGATACTCGGCTTGCGTGTGCGGCGATTTCCATCGCAGCTGCGGAGTAAAACTGACCTGGTCCTGCGAATAGTGCGTGATCTTACCGGATGCATCGCGCCATGTCGCGTGGGCCCACAGTTTACCACCTTGGCGGTCCCGTATCTGGAATGCCATCAGGGCGCCGCCATCATTCAAATTGATGCCGGCCCAGTCCCAGCCCGCAGCGGCCGGATCGAGCACCTGGCTTGACCATTCGTGATCGAGCCAGGTGACGCCGGTCACGGCCTGCGGCGCGGCTTTGCGGCGGCCCAGGGTGCCGCTGGTGCGCAGTTGTGGCTTGCTATAGTAATAACTTGCCTGTTCGGGTTTCGGGCCTTTGCGGGAGAAGCCGGCGTCGCCTTGCAGCAGCACGGGCTGGGTCGGTTGCAGCTTCAGGGCGAGCGTGAATTCGGCGGCCTCGATGTCGATATGATAAGTGCCATCTTCGGCGCGCTGCATGCGCCAGCCGTCCAGTTGCACGTTGGTGTCTTGCGTGGAAGCGCTGGCCAGGCCAAAACCGGCGCGGGCGGTGCGCTGGTCGTGCAGCAGCCTGCCTTGCGCTGGATCAGACAGTGCGACGTGCGCGACGATGATGTCTTTCGGCGCGAACTGGCTCGGGTTGTCGCGGCCATGGCCGGTGCTGCTGCGGAAGAAGGTCACCTGGTAGCCGAGCTGGCGGCCGTCGGCGGTGTCCAGCCAGCCGGTGGCATACCACCACTCGGTCTTGAAGCCTGGGTGGGCGCCGAAGTCGCGCGGGAACTGAAGCTGGACGCCGGGCGTGACCGGTGTGAAGTCAGCTGCTCGCAGCGGCAGGTTGGCTGCCAGGGCCACCAGCAAGCAAAGCAGGGCGCGCATCACCAGTCCTCCCTTACGGCACGAATCGGGCCGCCGGACAGCGCCTGCCGGCCTGCGAAGAGCGCAGTTGCGGCGGATGAGATCAGCAGGGCCAGGGCGACGGTGGCCAGCAGGGGCCAGGGATAGTGCGTTTGCATCGTCCAGTGGAAGGATTGCGGGTTGATGACGTGGACCAGCACCAGGCTGATGAACCAGCCGAGGGCGAAGCCGGCCACGATGCCGAGGATGGTCAGGGCGGCACCTTCCAGCGCGAGGATGGCGAGTACCTGGCCGCGTGTGACGCCAACGTGGCGCAGCATGCCGAATTCACGCGCCCGCGCCAGCGTTTGGGCGGAGAAGGTGGCTGCGACGCCAAACAGGCCGATCACGATGGCGATGGCTTCCAGCAAATAGGTGACGGCGAAGCTGCGGTCGAAGATTTTCAGCGTCAGGTTGCGGATTTCGGATGGGACGCTGGTTTCCACCAGGTCGCCGAAGGGCAGTTTGCGGATGTTTTCCTGCACCTGGGCCGCGCTGGTGTTCTTGGCGAGCCAGATTGCGGCATCGCCTGCGTCGCGGTCACCGGTCAGGGCGATGTAGTCTGAACGGCGCAAGATGACGGCGCCGCCGGCGCGGGCGTAGTCGCGCCAGATGCCGGCGACGCGGAACTCGCGCAGTTGGCCCTGCAGCGGCAGGTGCAGGGTGGCGCCGGGGCGTAGCCCGTACAGGTCGGACATGGCTTCCGATACCCAGGCCGGGGGAAGCGCTGGGGAGGGGCCCGCTATCGCGGCGGATGATGCCGTCCCTGCATGCACCGAGCCCTCGACGAGGACCATTGCGCGGCCAGGATCGGCCGGATCGACATCCCGCGCCAGCACGGCGACATTGGCCCGCTGCTGCGACAGGGAGACTGAACGCACGCGCAGGAATTCAATGCGGGCGATGCCGGGCACTGCGCGTAGTGCATCCTGTTCGGCGGGCGAGAGGCCACCTGTAGTACCGCCAGACGCGCTGCGCACGTACACGTCTGCCGGCAGGATGCGCAACACCCATTCGTCGACCGAGGTGCGGAAACTGGCAACCATGATCGCCATCGCCACCATCAGGCTGAAGCTCGCCAGGACGCCGCCCAGCGCAATGCCGGCCTGGCCAGATGCGTTGGCCAGCCGCGCCAGCGCAAGTGCGCGCACGGGACTCGCCGCTGCGCGCAGTCCAGGGTTGCCGGATGACGTGTAGCGGGCCAGGGAAGCGAAGACCATGCCGGACAAGCGCGGCATCAGGGCGATGGCGCCAACAAGGAGCAGGGCGATAGACAGGTAGCCGAATATCGGCAGCTCCAGTACCGGCGGAGCGAACACCATCGCGGCGGCCAAGCCGAGGCAAGCGAGCCCAGGCCAAGGCCGCGAGAGCGGCCGCAACGCGGTTTCGTCGGTACCGGCCTTGAGCGCCACGGCCGGCCGCGCGCGGGCCGCATCGAAGGCTGGCGCCAGCCCGCCAAGCAAGGCAACGCCCAAGCCGAGCGCAAAGTAGGCCAGGGCCGCCAGCGGCGCCCATTGCACGCTTGGCTGGACGCCTGCAAAGTAACCTGCACCAAGATCGCCACCAAAGACTCGCAGCACAGCTGCCGCGAGCGCATAGCCGCCCGCCACGCCAAGGGCAGAACCGATGCTACCCAACAGCGCTCCCTCGAGAACGACCTGGCGAATCAGCTGCTTGCGCTCCAGCCCCAGCACGCGCAGCAGCGCGAATTCGCTGCGCCGGCGTAGCACGGACAGCGCTTGCGAAGAAAAGACGAGGAAGGCCCCAGTGAACAACGCAACCAGCGCGAGCACGCTCAGATTGACGCGATATGCCCGGCTCAAGTTCGCGTTGCGGCTTTCCTGCTCCGCATCATTCGGCTGGCCGACCCGGAAACGGCCGGGAAATTCGCGCTCAAGCCGAGCCGCCAGGGAACGCTCGAATCCGCCCCGATCAACGCCATCGCGCAACTTCAAGTCGACGCGCGACAGTTTCCCCAAACGCTGGAATTGCCATTGCGCCGCCGCGATGTCCATCACCGCGAACCGCTGCCCCACGCGCGCTCGCTGCAGCGAGCCTGCCACGCGGAGAACCGCCACCTTGCTGCCCGCTTGAAGGCGAAGCTCGCCACCGGGCCGCGATTGCAGCCACTTCATTGCGGCGGGCGACAGGAAGATCGCGTCGTCCGCCAGCGTGTCGTAGGGAAGATCTTCTTCAGGCGCGCCGATCAAGTCAGGCGTGATAAAGCCAGCCCGGAACACGTCGAGGCCGATGATTTTCAGTGCCTGCCGTGCACCCGGCATCGACGCGTCGAATTCCAGCACCGGTGAAGCCACCGCCACCTCGGGCAGCCGCGCCAGGATTGGATAGACACCTTCGTCAAACGTCGCTTCGGTCCCGCTCACCTGGATATCCGCCTGGCCCGACAGGCTGTGGACGGCAGTGGTGAACTCATTGAGCGCTGCCGCGTTCACGAGGTGGATTGCAAACCCCAGGGCCACGCCAATAGCAATCGCCGCAATAGCAGTCAGCGCCCGCAGCGGATGTGAGCGCCATTCACCAAGTGCCAGCCAGCGCGTCAGCCGCCGCATTCCAATTGGTACATGTCTGCGGCGCGTTTCGCTTTCACTTTTGCGCGTTCGGAGTTCTGGAGCGTGGCGCCGCGCGCATCTTCCTCCGCCCATTTCTGCTGCATGTGGAGCTTCTTGCATTTCTTATTGTGGCTGGCAACAGCCCGCGCCTCGGCCAGGCTATCGCGCTCCTCGCGTGCCTCCCGCTTGCGGCGCTCGCTGGCCATTTTCTCGGCCTCGCGTTCCTGGCGCTTGATGTTCGCCGCCGCAGCGGGATCCGGCGCCGGCGCGGCCGGCACTGCGATCGTGCTGGCCACGCCTTTCTCGCAAGGCTGCTGCGAGTAGCTCACTTTCCCATCGACAGTGCACTTGTGCAGGGCTTGTGCGCCTGCAGGAAGCGCCATCGCCACCAGCAGCAAGGGCAGGAGTTTCATAGTATTTTCCCTGGATTCATCAGGCCCAAAGGATCCAATGCGGCCTTGATCGCCCGCATCAGGTTCAACTCCACCGGCGACTTGTAGCGCGCCAGTTCGTCACGCTTCAATGCGCCAATACCATGTTCCGCCGAAATCGAGCCACCAAAAGCTGCGACGGCATCGTGCACAACGCGGTTGACGGCCTCCTGGCTGTGCAGGAATTCTTCGTTTGCCACGTCAACCGGCGGTGCGACGTTGAAATGCAGGTTTCCATCGCCAAGATGGCCGAAACACACCAGCTGGCACCCCGGGAACGCCGCCTGCAATTGCGGCTCTGTACTGGCGATGAAATCCGCAATCGAGGAAACCGGCAGCGAAATGTCGTGCTTGATGTTCTTGCCGTCCGCCGCCTGGGCCAGGGGAATATGCTCGCGCAGGTCCCACAGCCCACGCGATTGCGCCGCGGAGCTGGCAACCACCGCATCCTGCACCACGCCTTCGCCGAGGGCTGCTCCAAGCGCGCTCTCAAGCAGGGACGCCGCATGGGCTTCCGACTCGCTGCTGGAGAGCTCCAGCAAGGCATATTGCGCATGCCCGTCGGCCAATGGCTGCGGCAGCGCCGGGAAGTGCTTGGCCACCAGCCGCAGGCAGAAATCCGACATCAGCTCAAAGCCGGTCAGGCTCGCGCCGCAATGGTCCTGCATGATCGACAGCAGCCGCAATGCCGCCGCCGGCGATTCCATGGCAGCCAGTGCCGTGACGGAAGCCTTGGGCTGCGGATAAAGCTTGAGCACGGCGCCGGTAATGATGCCAAGCGTGCCCTCGGCCCCGATGAACAGGTCGCGCAGGTCGTAGCCGGTATTGTCCTTGCGCAGCCCGCGCAGCCCGGACCAGACCTCGCCCTGCGGCGTGACGACTTCCAGCCCCAAGCACAGTTCGCGCGTATTACCGTATCGAAGTACGCCGGTGCCGCCGGCATTGGTCGACAGGTTGCCGCCGATGGTGCAACTGCCTTCCGCTGCCAGGGAAAGCGGGAACAGGCAGCCCTGTTCGGCCGCTGCTTCCTGCGCGCGTTGCAGGATCACTCCGGCGTCGACCGTCATGGTGCGGTTGACCGGATCGACCTTGCGCACCTTTTGCATGCGCGCCAGCGAGAGCACCACAGCGGTGCCGCTGGCATCGGGCACGCTGCCCAGCACCAGCCCTGTATTGCCGCCTTGCGGCACGATTGGGATGCGCGCTTCAACGCACAGCTTGACAGTTGCAGCGACTTGTCCGGTATCGGCCGGCCGCAGCACAGCCAGGGCGCGGCCGGTGAAGCGTCCACGCCAATCGCGCAGGTAAGGCGCCATGTCCGCTTGATCGGAAATGACGTGCGCGTCGCCGAGCAAGGCGCGGCAAGCGCCCAGGAAAGCAGGGTTGTCCATATTTACTTGGTCTTGCTGGTGTTGACCTTTTCCAGCAATTCGCGGGCTGCCTGCTTGGCTGCCTTCTTATATGGCTGCACGTAAAGGATGGCGCACAGGAAGTAGACCACCACGATAGCCGCTTCGCCCCAGCCCAGCCACGGCGTGACTTTGTCGCCGTATGCGCGCACCACGCCTTCAATGAAGTAAATCAGGATCATCATCGAAGTCCATTGCAGCGTGTAGATATCGCGCTTGATCACACCCAGCAGCGGGAACAGCAGCGGTACCGCCTTCAGTACCAGCCAGGAACCGCCGGGCTTGTACGGGGAGAGCCACATTTCCCAGGCCACGCTCCAGATAATGAGCAAGGCCAGGCTGGCAATCGCGCCCCAATGGAAAAGTTTGTGCTTGGTACTGTTCATGGTTACTGTCTCCGCAGCTTGACCGCCGTTTCGGCCAGCCGGCGACCCATCGCGATCGCCAGGCGTTTCTCATCTTCCGTGAACGGCTTCTTGCCGTCCAGTCCCGACCAGTGGGATGCGCCGTAGGGCGAACCGCCGCTGGTCGTCGTCATCAGTTCGGGATGGGTGTAGGGCAGGCCCATGACCATCATCCCATGGTGCAGCAACGGCACCATCATCGTCAGCAGCGTCGACTCCTGGCCGCCGTGCTGGCTGCCGGTCGAGGTAAAGACGCAGGCCGGCTTGCCGGACAGGGTGCCGGACAGCCATTGTGCCGACGTCCCGTCCCAAAAATACTTCATGGCCGCTGCCATGTTGCCGAAACGGGTGGGGGAGCCCAGCGCCAGACCGTCGCATTCCTCCAGGTCTTGCAATTCGACATAAGGCGCGCCATCCAGTGGCACTTCCGGCGCCGTCGCTTCCGATACGGTGGAAACGGCTGGCACGGTGCGCAGGCGGGCATCGCAGCCCGGCACGGACTCGACGCCCTGGGCAATCATTTCCGCCAATTTACGCACCGATCCGTGCCTTGAATAATACAAAATTAGAATTGTGAGGTTAGTTCTGTTCATCGTTGATATTATATGGCCCTTTGCACAAGTTGCATGACTAATAAGCTTCACTGATGGTTTTTAAGTCCCTCTACACCAACGTCGCCCGTGCCTGCACAAAAGGCGTGGCTGAACTGCGCGCGCTCTCGTGGAGCGAACTGCACGACCTGTTCCAGTTCGGGCGCCGTCGCCTGCGCGAAGAAAGCCTGCCCCAAGTGGCCGGCGGCCTGACGTTTACGACCGTTTTCGCGCTGGTGCCGGTCCTGACGATCGCGCTGGCGATCTTCACGACTTTCCCGATGTTCAATACCTTCCGCACCGCGCTGGAAGCGTATTTCATCAAGAGCGTGATGCCGAAGGCAATTTCCAGCACCATCCTGGGTTACCTGACCACGTTCGCGGCCAAGGCGACGCGACTTTCAGCTGTCGGCGCCGTGACGCTGGTGCTGACCTCCGTGGCGATGATGAGCATGATCGAGCGCGCCTTCAACCGCATCTGGCGCGTCAAGACCGAGCGCCGGCTGGTGCGGCGCGTGCTGGTGTATTGGGCGCTGATTACCCTTGGCCCGCTGCTGATTGGTGTTTCGATCAGCCTGTCGACCCACTTGTTCGACGCGACCAGCGGCCTGGTTGGATCGGTAACCGGGCCAATTTTCTACACGTTGCTGTCGGTCCTTCTGACAACCCTGGCCTTCACGTTCCTCTACATTACGGTGCCGAACCGCATGGTGGACTGGCGCGACGCGATTTGCGGCGGCGCACTGGCGGCGGTGTCATTCGAGCTGGCCAAGCGCGGCTTCGCGATTTTCATTACGCAGGCGCCGACCTATTCGAAGATATATGGCGCGCTGGCGGCCTTGCCATTGTTCCTGTTGTGGATTTATGTTTCCTGGCTGATTACGCTGCTGGGCGCCTTGCTGACGGCAGCGCTGCCGGTAGTGAAGTATGAGCGCTGGTGGCACGAGGCGGTTCCAGGCGGGGAATTTGTCGACGCCATGGCAGTGCTGAAAGTTCTGCACCAGGCGCGGGAGCAGGGCGATAACGCTGCCGTGAGCTCGGCGGAGATACGCGGCCGCACCCGGCTTGGCTTCGATGAGATGGACACCCTGTTGGAGAAAATGCTGGTGCCCGGCTGGGTGGCAAAGGTGAAGATTGCGCCGCCGTCGCGCGTGCAGTTCGGCAAGCGGGTCAGCGAAGGCGCGGATAACTGGGTCCTGCTGGCCAACGTCCACAAGATCACGGTGGCCGATGTCTACCGTCTCTTCGTATTTGGGGGCATGTCACTGAACGCCGGCGTCCTGGCCGATTCCGATGACGAGACTGACCGCCAGGCCAGCCGCGATGCTGCCATCCTGGCGCGCCAGGTGGAGACGGCAGTGGAAGCAGGGCTGGGCACCACCCTGGCGGAGCATTTCGGCGCCGCCTGAGGGTTCCGGCAGGGGTTAGCGCAGGAAGGAAATCAGTGCATCCAGCACGGCGTCCGGCTGCTCGGCCATCATCTGGTGGCCTGCGTCGACTGTCACAGTCTTTGCGCCCGAAAGCGCCGCCAGCAGGGCTTTGGTGCTGCGCGGTGGCGTCATCATGTCCTTGCTGCCGAAGATGAACTGCACCGGGCAGCGCACGCTTGCAGCTGCCGCGTCGCCATTCGCATAGCTGTTGCAGGCGCTGAAATCGGTGTGGAACAGCAGCTCTTCACCTTGCGCCGAGATGCGCTCCATCAGCCGTTTCGACATCCCGCTGACGTAGAAGCCCGGTCCCGGGCAGGACGGCTTCTGCGCGTAAGAGCTGTGCGACCAGATATTGACCATGTCGATCGCGTCACTCTCGGCCTCGCGTGCAGCGGTGAGCAGCGCATCGGAAACCTTCATTGGATAGGTTGCGCCGAGTAGCGCCAGACGCGTGATGCGCTCCGGCGCGCGGTGGGCAGCCTCCAGCGCGATCAGGGAGCCCATGCTGTGTCCCACCAGCGCAGCCTTCGCTACGCCAGCCTTGTCCAGCAAGGAAAGCAGCCAGCCGGCCATCTCCTCGACGCTGCGCAGCGCTGTGCCGCGGCTGCGGCCATGTCCCGGCAAGTCGACTGCCAGCACGCCAAAGCCGTGATGCGCCAGGTAGCGCGATTGCAGTGCCCAGACCGAATGGTCATTCTGCGCGCCATGGATCATGACGACTGTCGGCAGTCCCGGGTCGAATGCCTTGCCGCCCGTGTAGCAATACGTTTCACCGAACAGCATGTTCAAGCCCCTTTCTGCGAGGCTTTGAGCCCGCGTGCCAGGTCTTCGAGCAGGTCATCGGCATCTTCCAGGCCGACGGACAGCCGCATTGTGCCCTCCGCAATTCCCGACGCGGCCAGCTGGTCGGCGGGCACGCGGAAATGCGTAGTCGAAGCGGGGTGGATCACCAGCGAACGGGCATCACCGACGTTGGCCAGGTGCGAAAACACTTTCAGGCTATCGACGAAGCGTTTGCCGGCCGCGCGGTCGCCTTTCAGCGTGAACGAGAGCACGGCGCCGGCGCCTTTCGGCAGCAGCTTGGCGGCCAGCGCGCGGTCCGGATGGCTTTCGAGTTCGGGGTAGATCACCGATTCGACCGCTGGATTGGCGAGCAGGAATTCCGCCACGCGGCGCGTGTTGGCGACATGCCGGTCCATGCGTACCGCCAGCGTTTCGACACCCTGCAAGATGGCGAAGGCATTGTGCGGGCTCATGGCCGCGCCGAAATCGCGCAGGCCTTCACGTCGAGCGCGCAGCGCAAACGGCGCCACGGTCGATTCTTCGGCAAACACCATCCCGTGGAAGCCGTCATACGGCTCGCACAGCTCGGCAAAGCGCCCAGTCGCCTCATAGGCCGCCTGCCAGTCGAAAGTGCCGCCATCAATCAATACGCCGCCAATCGCGGTACCGTGCCCGCACAGGAATTTGGTGGCGGAATGGAATATCAGGTCGGCGCCATGCTCGAATGGCCGCAGCAGGTAGGGTGTGGTGAAGGTCGAATCGACCATCAGCGGAAGGTGGGCCTCATGCGCGATCGCCGCCACGTTGGGGATGTCCAGCACGTCCAGGCCCGGATTGCCCAGCGTTTCGCCGAACAGCACCTTGGTATTGGGCCTGATGGCCGTGCGCCAGGCGTCCAGGTCGCGCGGATCGACAAAAGTGGTCTCGATGCCGAAGCGTTTCAGGGTATAGCCGAGCAGGTTGTGCGAGCCGCCGTACAGTGCCCGCGACGCGACGATGTGCGAGCCTGCGCCGGCAATCGTGGCCAGCCCCAGGTGCATCGCCGCCTGGCCGCTGGCGGTGGCAATGCCCGCCACGCCGCCTTCCAGCGCCGCCATGCGTTCCTCGAGCACCGCATTGGTGGGGTTGGAAATGCGCGAATACACGTGGCCGGCCCGCTCCATATTGAACAGGGCCGCCGCATGGTCCGAATCGCGGAAAGCGAAGGAGGACGTGAAATAGATGGGGGTAGCGCGGCTGCCGGTGGCCTGATCTGGCGTGGCGCCCGCGTGCAGGGCGAGGGTATCGAACCCGGGATAATTTGGCGTTGTCATGGTTGCCATGCTATCGTGTTATTTAGCTTGTGAATACTGTTGCGTTTTGATTAATCCAACTCTGGATTTTTCGCTTGGCATACGCTAAATTCGATGGTAAGGCTTACAATAAAACCATAATCACCACCGGACAGGACGGCCCAAAATGAAAGTATCTGAAATCCTCCAAGTCAAAGGGAACATCCTCTATACGATCACTCCGGACCAGCCGCTGGTCGAAGCGGCAAACACCATGGCCGAAAAAGACATCGGTTCGCTGGTGGTGATGGAATACGGTGACCTGGTCGGCATGCTCACGTTCCGCGAAGTGCTGAAGGCACTGCACGCGAACCAGGGGTCGGTCGGCGGCGGCACCGTGCGCAAGCACATGGATGACCACCCGATCACCGTAACCCCGGACACCGAAGTTAATGAAGTGCGCCGCATCATGCTGGAAAAGCATGCGCGCTACCTGCCGGTGATGAACGCCAAGACCCTGCTGGGCGTGATTTCGTTCTACGACGTGGCGCGCGCCGTGCTGGAAGCGCAAAGCTTTGAAAACCGCATGCTGAAGGCTTACATCCGCGACTGGCCGGCCGAGGAAGAAGAAAAGTCCGAGGGCTGAAATAAAAAATGGGGACGTACCCCATTTTCGCAGTTCTGAAAAATGGGGTACGTCCCCATTTTTTATTTATGCGACGCCGGCCATGGCGTCGTCGCTAAGCCACCCGACCAGAGCTTCGCCCGTCATCGGGCGTGCAAACAGGAAGCCCTGGCCCAGCGGGCAACCCAGGGTGTGCAGGATTTGCGCCTGGCGCTCGTCCTCCACCCCTTCCGCGATCACGGCCAGGCCAAGGTTGCGTCCGAGTTGCACGACCATTTCGGCGATGCTGCTGCCACGGGCGGAATTGGTGATCTCGGTGACAAAGGCACGGTCGATCTTCAGGCGGTCGACCTGCAGGCGCTGCAGGTAAGAGAGCGACGAGAAGCCGGTGCCGAAATCGTCAATCGCGATGGTCACGCCGGTCTGTTTGATCTGCGCCAGCATCTTGATCAGCATGTCCGGTTCTTCCATCGCCATCGATTCGGTAATCTCCAGCTCCACATATTCCGGTGGGGCGCCCGTTTCGTGCAGCGCATTGCGCAGCATGTCGAGGAAATGAGGATGGCGGAACTGCACCTGCGATACGTTGATCGACATGGTGAATTCGGTGTGGCCCGCTGCGCGCAAGGCCACCAGCTCCTGCATCGAAGTGCGCATCACCCATTCGCCCAGGTCGATAATCAGCCCCGAATACTCCGCGATTGGGATGAAGCGGTCCGGCGACACGTATTTGCCGTCCGGCGTCTGCCAGCGCAGCAGGGCTTCTGCACCCATCGGCCGGCGCGAACCCAGGTCGACTTGCGGTTGGTAGACAACAAAGAGTTGGTTCTGGCTGAAACCGGTGCGCAGGGCGTGCATCATGCGCACGCGCTCACGGATTTCCACGCCCATGCTGCGCGAGAAGTAGAAGTGTCCGGCGCGCTGCTGCGTTTTGGCGCGCTTCAGCGCAATGTCGGCATCCTTCAGCGCATCGGCGCCGCTGCCGTCATGTTCGAGCAGCCGCACCAGGCCGAGGGTTGCAGAGAGCTGCACGTCCTGGCCGTCGATGCTGAATGGGGTCGAGAAGAGGGCGATGATGTTGGCCGGGTTGACCTGGCCGGCATCGCCCAGCACGCAAAATATGTCTCCGCCGATGCGCGCGACCGTCAACTGCTTGCCGAGGCTATTTTGCAGGCGGGCCGCGACGGCGGATAGCAGCAGGTCGCCGAATTCATGGCCCAGCGCGTCGTTAGTCTCGGCAAAGTGGTCAAGGTCGACCAGGCAAAGGGTCGCGTCCTGCTTGGCCGGGCCGGCCAGCGTAGCATCGAGGATTTCGATCAGGCGCGTGCGGTTCGGCAGCTTGGACAGGTTGTCATAGAAGGCCGCCGTATGCAGGTGCGACACCAGTTCCACATTATCGAGGCCAACGGCCACATTGCTGCAGAAGACTTCCAGCAGGCTTTCTTCCAGCGCGGTCGGTGCACGCGTGACATCCATGAACGCGACGAAGGTGCGGCTGGCCTTGCCGGCGAAGTGCAGGGTGATGCTGTCGGGGGTATAAATATTGCGGCGCGCTGCCAGGCACTCCTCCATCGCCTTGTGCACGCGCGGGTCTTCGTTGGCGGTGAGCTGGGAATTCGACAGGTTATGGTGGCTGCCGGTGGCGGCCATCACGACCAGCTCATGGCAGCCGGCATCCGGGCATTCCTGCACGCACAGCACGCCGTGCGCCTCCTGGCCGAGCAGTTCAGCGATCTGCGACAGCACACCGGAAGCAAAATTCTGCACGCCGTGCAGCGCCATCAACTCGGTGCTGGAATGGACGATGCGTGCCAGGCCGCGCCGGCTTTCGTTGATATTGCGGATTTGTTCGTATGAGCGGATCGCGGCAGTCACGGTGGTGAACAGCTTGATGCGCGTCAGCTCGGACTTGGTCTTGTAATCGTTGATGTCGAAATCGCGGATCGCGTCGATTTCAGGCGCGTAGCCGGGCTGGCCGGTACGCAGGATGATGCGCACGTCGGCCAGCTTCAGTGTTTCGCGGATATAGCGCACCAGGTGCAAACCGGCGTCATCCTGCTCCATGACTACGTCGAGCAGGATCACGGCGATTTCCTGTTCGTGCTTGAGCATTTCGCGCGCCTGTGCGGCGGAATAAGCGTGCACGAATTCCAGGGGGCGGTGCTGCATGTCCAGGTTGCCAAGGGCGAACGTGGTCGTCGAATGGACGTCTTCGTCGTCATCGATAATCATCACGCGCCAGACATTGCGCTGTGTAGGGAGAGCTGGCTGAGCCGTATGCTCTTCTAAGAAAACCAGATCGTCCTGATCGTCGTGGCCGCCATCGGGCGCCGTGATCGAAGGGGGCATGTGTCGCTTCTCCAAGGGGTCTCGGTGTTCTTACAACTTAGTATATAGCGAATTGTTCCTGAGAACGACCATTAAAACACTTTCATGGAAGTTAACGAATAGCGGTGTGCTAGTTTCGCAAAAGTTGTAGCTTAAAAAGCTACTTCCTGCGAGTTTTGCCATATCGGGTTAGAATGGGGAGTTTCTCCCTGCTACTACTCATCGTCTCCATCATGTCCGGCAATTCCTTTGGCAAGCTGTTCACCGTCACCACGTTTGGCGAATCCCATGGTCCTGCAATTGGTTGCGTCATTGATGGCTGCCCTCCGGGCCTGGCGCTGACCGAGGCGGACATCCAGCCGGAACTGGACCGCCGCAAGCCCGGCACTTCGCGCCACGTGACGCAGCGCCAGGAACCTGATACGGTGCAGATCCTGTCCGGCGTCTACCAGGGCGTGACCACCGGCACCCCGATTGCGCTGCTGATCAAGAATGAAGACCAGCGCAGCAAGGACTACGGCAATATCGCCGAGAGCTTCCGCCCAGGCCACGCCGACTACACCTATTGGCACAAGTACGGCGTGCGCGACCCGCGCGGCGGCGGCCGTTCCTCGGCGCGCCTGACCGCGCCGGTGGTAGGCGCCGCGGCCATCGCCAAGAAATGGCTGAAGGAAAAGTACGGCACCGAGTTCGCCGGCTGCATGAGCCAGTTGGGCGAGATCGAAGTGCCGTTCGAGAGTTTTGAACACGTGCCTTCCAACCCGTTCTTTGCCGCCACTTCGGATGCGGCCCTGATCGAGCGCATGGAAGACTATATGGACGGCCTGCGCAAGGATGGCGATTCGATTGGTGCCCGCATCGACGTGGTGGCACGCAACGTGCCGGTCGGCCTGGGCCAGCCAATTTACGACAAGCTGGATGCAGACATCGCCTACGCGATGATGGGCATCAATGCTGTGAAGGGCGTCGAAATCGGCGCCGGCTTCGACAGCGTCGCGCAGCGCGGCTCCGAGCATGGCGATGAACTGACCCTGGAAGGCTTTGTCGGCAATAACTCCGGCGGCGTACTGGGCGGCATTTCGACTGGCCAGGACATCACAGTGTCGATCGCCATCAAGCCGACTTCCTCGATCCGCACGCCACGCCGTTCGATCGACAAGGAAGGCAATCCCGTGATGGTGGAAACCTTTGGCCGCCACGATCCTTGCGTCGGCATTCGCGCCACGCCGATTGCCGAAGCGATGCTGGCCCTGGTGCTGATGGATCATGCGCTGATGCACCGCGCCCAATGCGGCGACGTAAAAGTCTCCACGCCGGACATCAGCAAAGCGTGATACCTGCCCAGGCTTTCGGATTCGCGCTTTTCCTCTTCTGTTATTACGCATACGCCGGTACTTTTTCGACTTACGCCAGCCTGTATTTCCAGGGCAGGGGGATGTCGGTAGCGCAGATCGGCGTCCTGATGTCGCTGATCCAGGTACTGCGGATTTTTGGCCCCAACGTCTGGGGCTATGTTGCTGACCATTCCGAACGGCGCGTGTTCGTGCTGCGCCTGACCGGCGTTGCGGCGCTGGTTTCTTTTTCGGGTTTCGTTTTCGGTTCTACCTTCGCGCACTTTTTTGCCGCGATGGTGCTGCTCAACCTTTTCACCAGTGCGCAAGGCCCGATGTGCGAAGCGCTGATGCTGTCCGAAATGCGCGGCGACCTCACTTACTATGGGCGCATTCGCCTGTGGGGTTCGATCGGCTTCATCGTCACCGTGATGCTGGCGTCGTTCCTGATGGACTGGCAGGGCACCGGCGCCCTGGTCTGGTTCTGCGGCGCACTGCTGGTCTGCGTGCTGGCGGCCGCCTTCCGCCTGAAAGACGTGCCGCGCATGACCCATGCCGGCAAGCCGCCAGCCTTGCTTGCCGTGCTGCGCAAGAAAGAGGTGCTGGCCTTCTTTGCCTCGACGGCGCTGATGGTATCCGCCCACGCTGCGCTCTACACTTTCTACTCGCTCTACCTGGAAAGACAGGGCTATAGCAAGACCGTGACCGGATTGATGTGGTCGCTCGGCGTGGTGGCGGAAGTGCTGTGCTTCTATTACCAGGCGCCCCTGTTCCGGCGCTGGGGCGCCAGGCGGCTGATGTTTGCCTGCTTCGCCTTTGGCATCGTGCGTTTCGCGTTGATCGGTGCTGGCGCCCAGTCGCTGGCCCTGCTGGTGGCGGCGCAGCTGATGCACGCAGCGACCTTCGCACTGCATCACTCGGCTTCGGTGCAAACCATGCAGCGCTGGTTCAGCGGCCCGTTGCAGGCACGCGGGCAGGCGCTGTACATCAGCATTTCTTACGGCTTGGGCGGCAGTATCGGCAGCCTGGGGCTGACGACCGTTTGGCAGAACGCCGGGCCGCAGTACATTTTCTACGTTGCGTCGGGACTGGTGGCCGCGGGCGCCGTGGCCGCTGCGCTGAGCTACCGCTGGCAGCGCTAGCGGGAGAGGTCAGGCAGCGCGGTTGACGACGCCGACCTGGTGGCGGCGCTCGGCCGCCTTCATCACCATGGAACGAATGTCGTTCAGCAGCGAGAACTCGGTCGGGCTGAGGTGGATGGCCGGGAAGGAATCATCCCAGTCACCGTACAGGAAGCCGGTCGGCTGGCCGTTGGAGCAAAGCGGCAGGATCACGAAGCTGCGTGCATCGCTCAAGGTATCGCGCCACCAGGCAGGAAGCTTGGCCGCGAATTTCGGGTCGGCCGCGTTTTCAATGAAGATCACGCGGTCGCTGCTCAGGGCGGCATGGAACACGTTCGGCTCGTAAGCATCGGCAAAATGCATCTGTTCCAGGTGTTCGCGCACGCCTTCGCCCAGGCACATGCGCGCGACATATTTGTTGTCGCGGCGGTTGCGCACGAAGGCCACCGCGCGCGTGAATTGGAGGCCCTTGAACACAGTTTCCAGTGCAATCGAAACCATCTGGCCAGGACTCGCGGTGTCGAGCGAGTCGCGCATATCGGACAGGCCGCTAAGCAGGATGTTGTTGCCCGCGGCGCGCTGGCGGGTTTGCGCCAGGGCTTTCGCGCGGCGTTCGGCGGGCTTGGACAGTGGTGCAATCGACAGGTCGGTTGCCGCAACGACTTTGGCTTGCTCAATGGCCAGCGCCAGCTTGTCGGTACTGACGCCAATCATGGTCGAATAGCGGGCAGTGATGCGCTTGACTTCCGCCGCGCCTTCTTCGTTATCGTTCCACAGCGCACCCGCGCAGATGCAGGACATGGTTGAAACGCCCGCCACCCAGTCTTCCTGGCTTAGTGGTTCGGCCGGTTCATCGCCAGCAGGCGGCACCAGGGTGCGCATGCCGGAAAGAAGGTTTTCCGGCAGGCCCCAGTGCACGGCGGCAGCGCGCCCGATATCCTGCAGGCTCAGGCCCAGCATCTCGACCGCGGCGCTGTCCTCCTTGCCTTCGCCGGCAGCCTGCTGCAGCGCGGTCCAGCGTTCCGGCATGTAGAAGGTGACGAGCATGCGGCCCAGGGTTTGCAGCATGGAGCACACCACGGCTTCTTCGCCGTGACGGTTTTCCGCCGTCGCCGACACTTCGCGCGCGACGATGCCGGCCAGGACTGCCTTTTCCATTTCAATGTGGGCCATTCCGGAATCCGGCGACACCACGGACAATTCTTCGATGAGCTTCAGGCCAAGCGCCAGATGGCCAATGGCTTCTGTGCCCAGCACCAGCATGGCCTTGCTGACGGTATTGATTTGCTGGCCGAATGCAGAATACATGCCGCTGTTTGCCAGCCGCAGTACCTTTTGGGTCAGGACAGGATCCGACAGCACGGTGCGCGCCATGTCGAATTCCTTGTCGTCTTCGCCGCGCATGGCGCCCAGGATGGCGCTGATGGCCTTGGCGAAGCCTGGCATGTCGCCTTGCTGGCGCGTGCGTTCCCACAGGGTCGACAGGGTCTGTTCGCTCAATGCGCTCATTGGGCCACCTGCCGCGGTTCTTCGGTCATCAGGGATGCGTAAGTGCGTTCTTTCAGCGCAGCCATGGCGGTGTGTGCGGCCATGGGGCGGCCGGTCAGGAAACCCTGAACGTATTGGCAGCCGCGCTGTGCAACGTACTGCATTTGCTCTTCGGTTTCGACACCTTCGGCAACTACCGACAAATCCAGGTGCTTGGCCAGGTCCAGCACTGCATTGCAGATGGCGCCGTCTTTCTCCGAACCTGGCAGGTCGCGGATAAAGGTCCGGTCGATCTTCAGCACGGAAATCGGAAAGCGTTTCAGGTAGGACAGCGAGGAGTAGCCAGTGCCAAAGTCGTCGATCGCGATACGGGCGCGGCGTTCCGTCATCTTGGCAAGGATCATCTCGGCGTGAGCCGGATCGATCATCAGTGTGCCTTCGGTAATTTCTAACACCAATTGTTCACCAGGCAGGCCGGAGAAGGCCAATGCATCGTCGAGTACATCGAGGAATTTATCGTTGCGGAATTGACGGGGGCTGATATTAACAGATATGTATAGAGGCCGTTTTGCCACTTCCTGGAACTGCTTCAGTTGCACACAGGCTGACTTCAGTGCCCAGGCGCCGAGCAGGTTGATCAGGCCATTGGTTTCCGCAATTGGGATGAAGCGGGCTGGCGGCACCATGCCGAGGGTAGGGTGCTTCCAGCGCATCAGGGTTTCGAAGCCCTCGATTTCGCGCGTGCCGGAATTGACGATAGGCTGGTAATACAAGAGGAACTCGCCTTCGCGCACGGCCTGGAACATGGCCGCTTCCAGCGAAATATCGTGCCCGGGCGGGCCGCTTTGGCGCTGGCTGTAAACTACGCAGCGGGCCTTGCCCGTTTCCTTTGCGCGCGACATGGCGGCATCGGCCAGCGCGACCAGGCGCACTTCATCTTCCGCATGTTCGGGATAGACCGATACGCCGAGCGAGGCGCTGACATAAATGGTGTGCTGCTCCACCTCAAACGGCGCCTGCAGCGTAGCTAACAGGCGGCCGGTGACCAGCTTGATTTGCCCTTCGTTGTAGGTGCCGGGCAGCACGGCGACGAATTCATCGCCGCCAACGCGTGCCAGGGTGTCACTGTCACGCAAGGTTTTGCGCAAGCGCCCAGCAGCCATTTTCAGCACGGCGTCGCCGACCGGATGGCCCAGGCCATCGTTCACTTTCTTGAAGCTGTCGAGGCCAATGGTAGCCACCGCAAAGCCCTGGCCCGAACGACGCGCCTGGGCGATGGTCATGCGCAAGCGGTCCGTTAACAGCAGGCGGTTAGGCAGCTCGGTCAGGCCATCGTGGGTGGCCATGTGGCGCAAACGTTCTTCGGTCGCATGCTGGGCTGTCATGTCGCGGCCGACCACCAGTAATTCATAAGCCTTGTTGCCGGTGGCATAGCTGCTGATGCGCAGTTCAAAGCAGATTTCCTGCTCGGGAGTCTTGAGGCGGATTTCGACGCGGTGCGCACCGCGGGCCTGGACCGATTCGGACAGCGCAGACTTCAGGGCCGCATGATCCAGATCGCAAATGAAGGCAAGGAAAGGTTGGCCTTCAAGGTCTTTGCCGTTACGTAGCAAATTTACAGCACGCTGGCTGGCGAAGAGAATTTGACCCATCAGGTTCAGCCTGAACACTACATCACCCGCTTCCTCTAGCAGGAGGTTTGCCTCATGGTGTGGTGTTGTCAGGGGCACTGTTGGGGAGCTGGAAAGCATTGTTGCGCTCGATTCTTTCTCTTCGGGTCGAAACCAGAGAGAAATGTATCACTTAAACCTCATGTTTCACATGAAAAAGAGCAACATTAGTCGATGTTTTTAGGAAATTTGTTGCCCCAGATCAGTTTTGAATCAAATCGAAAGGGCTTTGATGCTTTAGCAAGCAATCTTTCATTTTTACGCTAACCTTGCTACTGCTGAAAGTTTGCGCTAGCCTCGCGTTACCAGGAGTCTAGGAGAGCGAAATGAACCGTTTCGACACGCACGAGGTCTTCAACCAGGTGAGCCCGTTTGTGAACGTCAACCTGTTCACATGCGACACCGCTTTGCGCGAAGCGCTGGAGCGCGAAGGGGGCGCGTTTGCCATCGCCTCGTTGATGGAATTGGGCGCAGAACTGGGCTCCGCGGAGATGCAGGAGTTGGCGCGCCAGGCCAATGAACACCCGCCAGTGCTGAAGAATTTCGATCGTGCGGGTCACCGGATCGACGAAGTCGAATTCCACCCCGCCTGGCATAAGCTGATGGAGCAGATGATTGCAGCCGGCGCCCACGCCTCGCCATGGGAAGGCAAGCATCCGCACCATGGCGCCCAAGTCGCGCGCGCGGCGCGCTACATCCTGTTCGGGCAAGTGGAAAACGGCGCACAGTGCCCGATCACGATGACCTACGCCAGCGTGCCTGCGCTGCGCCAAAGCCCCGGCCTTGCCGCACGCTGGCTGCCCAAGATCCTGTCGCGGGTTTACGATCCAAGCCCGCTGCCGATTGACGAAAAGCGTGGCGCATTGATCGGCATGGGCATGACGGAAAAGCAGGGCGGTTCCGACCTGCGCGCCAACACGACGCAAGCCGAAGCGGTTGCTGCCGATGAAGTACGCGCGCTGTTCGGCGCGGATAGCGAACCAGTGTATCGGCTGACCGGCCACAAATGGTTTTTCTCCGCGCCGCAATGCGACGCCCACCTGGTGCTGGCGCAGGCCGGCGATGCTGGCCTGAGCTGCTTCCTCGTCCCGCGCTTCCTGCCGAATGGCGCACGCAACCAGGTGCGCGTTCAGCGCCTGAAGGAAAAACTGGGCAACAAATCGAATGCCTCCTCCGAAGTTGAGTTCACAGGCGCCTACGGCTGGCTGCTTGGCCCGCTGGGCCGCGGCGTGCCGACCATCCTCGAAATGGGGAATCACACGCGCCTCGATTGTGTGCTCGGCACGGCCGGCATCATGCGCGCGGCTCTGACCCAGGTACTGCACCATGCGCGCCGCCGCAGCGCGTTCGGCAAACCGCTGGCGGAACAGCCCCTGATGCAGAACGTGCTGGCCGACCTTGCGCTGGAGTCGGAAGCGGCAACGGTTTTCGCAATGCGCCTGGCGCGCTGCTTCGACCATATGGATAACCCTGCGGAAGCCCTGCTTGCCAGGCTGTTGACGCCAGCCGGCAAATACTGGATCTGCAAACGCGGTCCCGGCTTTGGGGCCGAAGCGATGGAAGTGCTGGGCGGCAGCGGCTATGTAGAGGAAAGCTCGCTGGCACGCCTGTATCGAGAGTTGCCGGTCAATTCGATCTGGGAAGGTTCCGGTAATGTGATGTGCCTGGATTTGCTGCGTGCCTTGTCCAAATCAGGCCAGGCGCTGGAAGTGTTGAGCGCCGAACTGGGCGAGGGCAGCCACGCCGATCCTGAATATGTGCGTTTCGTCAGCCAATTGCTGGCTGACCTGCCCAAAGCCCGCGAAGATGAATTCGGCGCACGCCAACTGGCCGAGCGCATCGTGCTGGCGACGCAAGCCGGCCTGCTGCTGCGCCATGCGCCTGCCTTCGTCAGTTCCGCCTTCGTTGCCAGCCGCCTGGCACGCGAACCGGGCGGCGCCTACGGCCGGTTGCCTGCGGGAACAAACTGTGAGGCCATTCTACAGCGGGCGCTGGTAGAAAACGCCTGAGGCTGGGATAATGCGCGCAATTGAACGAATTTATTCCTAATTAACATGAAACAAGATCCGCGCTTTCCGAACCTGTTCATTACCGACCACCCGCTGATCCAGCACAAGCTGAGCCACATGCGCGACAAGGCAACGTCCACGCGCACTTTCCGCGAACTGCTGAAAGAAATCACCTTGTTGATGGGGTACGAAATCACCCGTGACCTGCCGCTGACCACGCGCGAGATCGAAACCCCGCTGCAAACCATCCAGGCTCCGGTGATTGCCGGCCGCAAGCTGGCCGTGGTGCCGATCCTGCGCGCAGGCGTAGGCATGAGCGACGGTCTCCTGAACCTAGTGCCATCGGCACGCGTCGGCCACATCGGCGTGTTCCGCGACCCGGAAACCCACCAGCCGGTTGAGTACCTGGTGCGGCTGCCTGACCTGGCCGACCGCACCTTCATCCTGTGTGACCCGATGGTAGCGACCGGTAACTCGGCCGTGCACGCAGTGGACGTACTGAAGAAGCGCGGTGTTTCCGACGACCAGATCATCTTCCTGGCCCTGGTCGCCGCGCCGGAAGGCATCGAAGTGTTCCAGAAATCGCACCCGAACGTGAAGATTTTCTGCGCGTCGCTGGACTCCCACCTCAACGACCACGCCTACATCATTCCAGGCCTGGGCGACGCGGGCGACCGCATTTTCGGCACCAAATAAGCCATGGCGACGCCGGTCGACCCAGCATTCCACGACCGGCTGCAAGCCTTGCGCGACAAATATGCCGCCAGCGTTCCCGAACGCTTGGCAGCAATCCGCGATGCCCTGGTGTTATGCCAGGGCAACCTGATCCCACACCACATCGAGCAACTGCACCACGCACTGCACAGCGTGGCTGGCTCTGCCGGCTCGTTCGGCCTGGCCGCCCTGGGAGACGAAGCACGCCGCATCGAGCAGATGGTGCGCGCGGTCATGGAGGCTGGCGCACCCTGGACCGGTATCGAAGCTGCGGTTCAAGCTTTGTTGCAATGGGCCGACAACGATTTTGGCGCAGGGAAAATTGCCGCGCACGATTGATATTTATCAAACAAGATTGATAAATCTTGTCTATAGTTAGCCATACATGTTCGGGACTTGTTGGCACGGCGTGAATTAATTTTCATCGCGGCGTGTTTTTAACAGGTATTTCGGTATAATGGCGGATCGTTTAGATTCAGGCGACTGGGTTCAAACGGTATCACGGGCGTAAAGCTCATTTAACTGTAATAGGAATTGTAATGGCAACTGGTATCGTAAAATGGTTCAACGACGCAAAGGGTTTTGGCTTCATTACCCCTGATGAAGGCGGCGAAGATCTGTTTGCTCACTTCTCGGCTATCCAAAGCGCCGGCTTCAAGTCGCTGCAGGAAAACCAACGCGTGTCCTTCGACGTGACCTCCGGCCCAAAAGGCAAGCAGGCGTCGAACATCCAGCCTCTGTAATCGAGACGGATCAAAACGATAAAAAATCCTCCAAATCGGAGGATTTTTTTTCGCCCCTACATATCAGCCCGTGTCAACCTTGGGGTCTGGCTCTTGGGTTGACGGGACGGCCATCCGGCGGGCTCAGCCTTTGCGCCAATAGCCGGGCTGGGAGTAGGTATGGCGCAGGAAGTCGACGAAGGCGCGGATGCGGAATGGCAAATGGCGGCGCTGTGCAAATACGGCGTAAATATCATTTCCCGGCGCCGAGAATTCGTTGAGCACGGGTTTTAATCGCCCCGCCTCAATATCTGCACCGACCTCCCACATTGAGCGCCAGGCCAGCCCTTTGCCGGCCAATACCCAGTCGTGCAGCACCGCGCCGTCGTTGCAGCTCATATTCCCCGCAATTTTCAGCGTCACGTTTTTATCGCCTTCGCGGAAGGTCCAGCCGCGCTGGCTGCCTTCGCTGCTGATCGTCATGCAGTTATGCCGCGACAGGTCGTCCAGCGACTTCGGTACCCCGTGTCGCTTGAGATAGGCGGGCGTGCCGACCACCACGCGGTGGTTATCAGCCAGCTTCACGCTCACCAGGTTGGAATCCGACATCGAGGCGATGCGGATCGCCACGTCCACGCCCTCGCCAATCAAATCCACCACGCGGTCATTCAGGTTCAATGTCACCGCCACGTCACGGTGTTCCGCTAAAAAGGAAGGGATCAAGGGCGCTACGTGCAGCCGTCCAAAGCCGGCCGGCGCCGAAATCAGCAGGTGTCCCGTGGCGCGCGCGCTACGTTCTGCCACCGCGGCTTCGGCACTCTCAAGGTCCACGAGGATGCGTTGGCAATCTTCAAGGAAAGCGGCGCCTTCGTCCGTCAGCGCCAGCTTGCGCGTGGTACGCTGGAGCAGTTTGACGCCGAGCCGTTGCTCCAGCGCGTCCAGCCGGCGGCCAATAACGGCGGGCGCTATGCCTTCCGCGCGGGCTGCCGCCGACAGGCTGCCGCGGTTGACCACTTCTACAAAGGTGGAGATTTGCCTGAACTGACCCATAAGACCTCATTTATGACTAAAACGCACAGATGAAGTGCTTTTTAGTCTTGTTTCTCTATGTTTTTAGTCAATATACTGGAAAACATCGAATCACAACACTAATCATCAATCACGGAGAAAGACTATGAGCATCACTCTGCCAGCAGGTATGCAAATCACAGGAGAAATCAAGCCAGGTTTCGAACGCGTGCTGACCCCGGAAGCATTGGCCCTGGTCGCCAAACTGAGCCGCGAATTCGAACCGCGCCGCCAGGAACTGCTGGCCAAGCGCGTTGAGCGCGCCAAGCGCCTGGATGCCGGCGAGCGCCCGGACTTCCTGGCCGAAACCGCCCATATCCGCAATGGCGACTGGAAGATCGCGCCGATTCCCAAGGCCCTGGAATGCCGCCGCGTGGAAATCACCGGCCCGGTCGACCGCAAGATGGTCATCAACGCGCTGAACTCCGGCGCGGACTCCTACATGACCGACTTCGAAGACTCGAACACCCCGAACTGGGACAACCAGATCTCCGGCCAGCTCAATATGCAGGACGCAGTCCGCAAGACCATCTCGCTGGAACAGAACGGCAAGTCCTACAAGCTGAATGAAAAGACCGCGACCCTGGTGGTGCGTCCACGCGGCTGGCACCTGGACGAAAAGCACGTAACGGTTGACGGCAAGCGTGTTTCGGGCGGCATCTTCGACTTCGCCCTGTTCATGATCCATAACGCGAAAGAGCAACTGGCACGCGGCGCCGGCCCATACTTCTACCTGCCGAAGATGGAATCGCACCTGGAAGCGCGCCTGTGGAATGACATCTTCGTCATGACCCAGAATGAACTGGGCCTGCCGCAAGGCACCATCAAAGCCACCGTGCTGATCGAAACCATTCTGGCAGCTTTCGAGATGGATGAAATCCTGTACGAACTGCGCGAGCACAGCTCCGGCCTGAACGCCGGCCGTTGGGACTACATCTTCAGCTGCATCAAGAAATTCAAGCTGGATAAGGACTTCTGCCTGGCCGACCGCGCGAAGGTCACCATGACTGCGCCGTTCATGCGTGCCTATGCACTGCTGCTGCTGAAAACCTGCCACAAGCGTAATGCGCCGGCAATCGGCGGCATGGCTGCGCTGATCCCGATCAAGAACGATCCGGAAAAGAACGAAGTGGCAATGGGCGGCGTGCGCAACGACAAGGCGCGCGATGCGACCGATGGCTACGATGGCGGCTGGGTGGCTCACCCAGGCCTGGTGGAACTGGCCATGGGCGAGTTCAAGAAAGTGCTGGGCGATGCGCCGAACCAGATCTCCAAGCAGCGGCCGGATGTGGAGGTTACCGCCGCCGAACTGCTGGACTTCAAGCCGGAAGCACCGATCACCGAAGCTGGCCTGCGCTACAACATCAACGTCGGCATCCACTACCTGGGCAGCTGGCTGAACGGCAACGGCTGCGTGCCGATCCATAACCTGATGGAAGATGCGGCGACTGCTGAAATCTCGCGCTCGCAGGTGTGGCAGTGGATTCGCTCGTCGAAGGGCGTGCTGGAGGATGGCCGTAAAGTGACCGCTGACATGGTGCGCGCGATGATTCCGGAAGAACTGCCGAAGGTAAAGGCTGCGGCCCCGGATGGTTCGACTCCGGCGTACGATCGCGCTGCGCAGATCTTTGAGAAGATGTCGACCTCGGAGGCGTTTGAGGAGTTCCTGACGCTGCCGTTGTACGAAGAAATCTAAACCGGCGAATCTGGGTCAGACCCAAGGGTCTGACCCTATCTGCCCGAATGCCACGGGCGGGTACCAAGCCCCGTTGGCCGGCGAGCAGTCTGGTTCTGACCCTGTAAGTCAGACCCAGGTTTACCGGTTTTGGCGCGAAGCCAGCGGCGGCCTGTCCAGAAACTCCCGCAAGCGCGCCTCATCGATCCGATGCCCCGCAATCCTGCGCAGCAGGCTCTCGATCCGATCCGCCCCCCAGAACAACTCCCCCTCAAACACAAAACTTGGCACGCCAAACACGCCATCGTTAATGGCCTGCTCAGTCGCCCGGGCCAGTTCCGCCTTCACCTCCGCCGTTCCCGCCGCAGCCACAAGCGCCTCGCCATCCAGCCCGCAATCCCGCGCCACCCGCGCCAGCACGCCGAAATCCTGCGCATCCTGTCCCTGTTCCCAAGTCGCCGCCATTACCGCAGTCACGAACGCAATCCGCTCCGCACGGCCGGCAATCGCCGTCGCCATCCGCAGCATCGGCAAAGGATTGAAGGGATGCCCCGGCGGCCCTACAAACTCCAGCCCCTGCGCCGACGCCTGCCGCATCACATCGCGGAAGGTCAGCACGCGTTTGGCCGGCACCTCCGCCGGTCCCACCAAGCCATGCTTGTTCAGCATCGCTGCAAACAATACAGGCACCATTTCAACCTGCACACCCGCCGCCTCGATGCGGGCAATCTGCTTGGTTGCCAGCCACACGAAAGGGCTGATGGGATCAACGTACATGCGGACGGTTTGCATAAATCTCCTCAGGTCAGAAGTTATTCTTCCACTCCCTTAGCGCTGCAAAGACGGCAACTGGCGGCTCACCGCCACGCAATTTGCCTGCGGCGCGCAACTGGGCAGCGATTTCAGGCTCACGATAACGCAGGAAAGGATTGGTAGCGCGTTCCAGTCCAATGGTACTCGGCACCGTCGGCTGGCCACGATCGCGGGTCGCGGAATCGGCTGCAACGCGGGACTGCAAGGCCGCATTCCCGGGTTCCATCGCGCTGGCGAAACGCAGGTTGGACAGCGTATATTCATGGGCGCAGAACACCTTGGTCGTCTCCGGCAGTGCCGCCAGCTTGCCAAGCGAGGTGACCATCTGCTCCGGCGTCCCCTCAAACAGGCGCCCGCAGCCGCCGGCAAACAGGGTGTCACCGCAAAATACCCAGGGATCTGCGCCATCCCGTACATAAGCTATATGGCCGAGGGTGTGGCCCGGCACATCCAGCACCCGCAGCGCCAACTCCAGGCCCGGAACCTCAAGACGGTCGCCTTCGCCCAACGGCACGGTCACGGCTGCGATACCATCATGGCGGGGACCGAAAACCGGCACCTGGAAACGGGCCAAAAGGCCTGGCACACCCCCAATATGGTCAGCATGGTGATGGGTGAGTAGAATGGCGGTAAGTGTCAGGCCGTGCTCCTGCAGTGCAGTGAGGATAGGCGCCGCGTCGCCGGGATCGACTGCCGCAGCATTACGGCCATCGTGGACCAGCCACAGGTAGTTATCCTTGAAGGCAGGGACGGTCAGGACAGAAACAGGTTTGCTCATGGGCTCAGTAAAGGGAATGCATGGATAGCGCAACATCCGACGAATCCATTATAGCGTTCGACAAATGGCTGGAAACACCGCCGGGTGCATACGTGCGCGCCTGGGAGCAGGCATGCCTGGACAAGATGGTAGCCGATATCTTCGGCTTCAACGCCGTTCAGATCGGCATGCCGCAGATCGATGCACTGGCTGCCAACCGCATGCCGCACCAATGGCTGGCCGACATCCGCCTGCACCCGCGCCAGTCTGGCAGCACGCGCCCGGTAGCAGTGACCCTGGACAGCGTGGAGCTGCCATTCGCCACCAGCAGCATGGACCTGGTCGTTCTGCCGCACGTGCTGGAATTCTCCGCCGAGCCGCATCAGGTGTTGCGCGAAGTGGAAAGGGTGCTGATCCCGGAAGGCCAGGTCATTGTCTGCGGCTTCAACCCCGCCAGCCTATGGGGCCTGCGCCAGTTAAGCGGGCGCCTGACCGGGTCGCACTACCTGCCCAAAGCCGGCGAGTTCATCTCCATGCCGCGTATCAAAGACTGGCTAAAATTGCTGAATATGGGCGTCAGCCACACGCACTTGGGCTGCTATGCGCCGGCCTGCCGCACCGAGCGCTGGCTGGCGCGCTACCACTTCATGGATCGCGCCGGCCCCAATTACTGGCCTTATTTCGGTGCGGTCTACATGGTACAGGCGATCAAGCGCGTGAAAGGCATGCGCCTGATTGGCCCGGCCTGGAAACAGAAAACGGCCAAGGCAGGCGTCCCTGTCCCGGCCACCAACAAACACAAAGAAAGACTCGATGGATAAAGTAGAGATTTATACCGACGGCGCATGCAAGGGCAATCCTGGCACCGGCGGCTGGGGCGCGCTGATGATCGCTGGCGATGCCAAAAAGGAATTGTTCGGCGGCGAGCTGAATACCACCAACAACCGCATGGAGCTGACCGCGGTAATCGAATCGCTGAAAGCCCTGAAGCGGCCATGCGAAGTGGTGCTGCACACCGACAGCCAGTACGTCCAGAAAGGCATCAGCGAATGGATCCACGGCTGGAAGGCGCGCGGCTGGAAGACTTCGACCAAGGAACCAGTCAAGAACGCCGACCTGTGGCAGGCCCTCGACGCAGCGCAAGCCGTTCATACGGTTGATTGGCGCTGGGTGCGTGGCCATAATGGCCACCCTGGCAATGAACGGGCCGACCAACTGGCCAACCTGGGCGTTGAATCGGTGCGCCGCAAATAAGGCCTGTTATACTTCGCCGCTTGCTACGAACATCTTCGTGAATTTATGCGTCAAATCGTCCTCGATACCGAAACCACCGGCATTAACCCGAAACAGGGTAACCGAATCATTGAAATTGGCTGCGTTGAGCTGTTTGAGCGCAAGCTGACCGGGAATAACTTCCACCGCTACATCAATCCAGAGCGTGATTCGGAAGAGGGTGCATTGGCGGTGCACGGTTTGACTACGGAGTTCCTGCGCGATAAACCGCGCTTCCACGAAGTCGTGGAGGAGCTGCGGGAATACATTCAGGGCGCGGAAGTCATCATTCACAACGCGCCGTTCGACCTTGGCTTCCTGAATCACGAGTTCAACCTGCTCAAGCTGCCGACCTTCGATTCCCATATCAGCGGCGTGATCGACACCCTGGTGCAGGCAAAGGAAATGCGTCCAGGGAAGCGCAACTCGCTGGATGCGCTGTGCGAACACTTCGGCATCTCCAACGCCCACCGCAAGCTGCACGGCGCGCTGCTGGACGCGGAATTGCTGGCCGATGTGTACCTGGCGATGACCCGCGGCCAAAACAGCCTGGGCATGGATATTGTCATCGAAGAAACCGGCACCGGCATCGCCATGGCAGAAATCGCGCTGGCTGAGGTAATGGTGTTGCGCGCAAACGAGGCCGAAGAGGCTGAGCACATTGCCCTGCTCGATGGCCTGGACAAGGCGGTCAAGGGAACTTGTGTTTGGCGCAACCCTAGTCTATAATAGCGCCACTTCGGGAGGTTAGCTCAGGGGTAGAGCACTGCATTCACACTGCAGGGGTCGCAAGTTCGAAACTTGCACTTCCCACCAAAATGCCCATAAAATCAAGCGCATACAGCGTCAATTCAAGAGTTTGTAATGTGCAGGGGTCGCAGGAAGGAAAACCTGTGCTGATCTCTTGAAATTACCAATCAAATCAACGGCTTGCGAACTTGTGTCGCAGGCCGTTTTTGTTTGGTACGGAAAAAGTACGGAAAAAGTACGGAAAAGTTCTCCCCACAGCAGGGCGTGAAGGGTATTCCGGCAAGGCGCTGGCCCCTGGAATGGCATTGAATTGGAAGACCTCTGCACTTCTACTGCAGGGGCTACTCGTGTCGTTGGTGTATTGACGGGGAGTTTTAACAATTAAATCAAAGATCTGCGCCTTTGAGAGAAAATGCTGTTGAGCTCAGTATGCAAGAAGCATGAAAGCTCCTTGTGGCGGAAAGGCAGAATACGTTGGGTCGCGATCGGGTATCTAGGTGAGGCAGGCTGGTTAGCGTTGCAGGTATTCGAGCGGTTCACTGGACAGAGAGTCATAGGCTCAGCGCCAGCGCAACCCATCTAGTGGGCAGAATGGTTGCTGTTCATTGTGCGACGAATACCGGAACTACTTCCCTAGTCGAGATCCAAGTGAGTCAGATTTCAATGCAACTCAGCACCATTCCGCTGCCGAAAGCCTGATGCAGGATGCGTTGCACGACGGCAATGTTGCGCCGATTTCGCGATTAGGTGCTTATTTGCCGAGCAAACGAAGGGACTCTTCCCAATCGCTTTCCCAAGCGTAGAGAAAGTCGTGCGATTTGAATGCGCGCTTTAAAGGGCCGAGCGGGACACGGTAGACGTCGTGCAGGCCCAGGGCGAGCGTGACAGGATTCCACACCGCGTTGCGTTTCGATTTTCGGGCGCTTGCTTTGACGCGAGCGCCATCGTCGCCGAAGATGCCCACCGCCGCATCCAGTTCGCGCGCCAGGTCCAGGCGCACGAAACCGGAAAACGCCGCCAACACCTCGGCCTTGCCAATCCCGAACTGCGACTCGCTGGCTCCCGGGGCTGGCGCTTGCTGCTGCGCTGGGCGCGCCTCGTGTTTGAGTTTTCCGGCGAGCCGCTCCAGGTCCTTTTTGAGAAAGCGCAATTCCTCGAGCGAGCGACGAAATCCCGGCGCAGGCAACCGCGCCGGCAGTTTGTAGGCATCTTTTGTGAACGTGATCAGGACATCTTCGCTGCCGGCCACCAGGCGGGCAATATCGTCCTGGAAGAAAATCGGCGCTGCATAACCGCCATTGGCATCGCCGAAGAGTTCGGGATATGTCGCATCGTAGTCAAGCCAGACGACAGGCGTTAGCCCGTTCTCGAGAAGTCGGGCCAGGGTCCAAGGAGACTCGGTCTGCTGCGTCAGCCAGGCGCAGGCTTCATTGGCGGTGGCCCGGAAAGGCAGTTCGATATCGCTCATTCGCGTTTCTAAAGGTTTTGCTGCAAGCCAGTCATTATATCTGCAGTATCCGCCGAGTCTTTGTGCACGTTTCGGAAAACTGGTATATGATGGTCATCATGCCGAAGAAAACCCCCAAGCAGCAGTTGCCAAGTCGTAAAGAGGAAACGCACGAGCGTATCGTGGAAGTCGCCGCGCGCGCGATTCGGCGCACCGGCTATAGCGGTACTGGCGTCGCTGACATCATGAAGGAGGCTGGCCTGACGCACGGCGGTTTCTACGCACACTTCAATTCGCGCGATGCGCTGCTCGCTGAAGCGGGGGATCGTGCTGGTGCCGAATCGGTGGCGCTGGCGGCACGCGTGGCGGCTACAGCTCCACCAGGGCAAGCATTGCAGGCAATGATGCAAGCATACCTGTCCCCGGAACACATCGCGGCCATTGAAACCGGTTGTCCGGTCTCGGCACTAGGCTCGGAAATGCCAAGGCAAGCGCCGGAGGTGCGGCGCGCGGCGACCATCCACATCAAGGAGATGATCGACTTGTTTGCGCGTCAATTGCCGGACTGGGGTCAGCCCCAGGCGCATGAGCAGGCAATGGCACTGGTATGCGGTTTGATTGGTACAACGATGGTGGCTCGCGCGGTCGACGACCCCAAGTTGTCGCAAGCACTTTGTGCAGCTGCTCTAAAACAATTTTCACCGGCAGCAGGGTGATGTGGGCGCTAAGGCCGCGCCTTTTTTGCTTCGGAATATGATGGACATCATATTCCTTGTTCGATTTGAGAGGATACCGACGTTATGAAAAAAATTGCATTGGTTACCGGCGCTTCGTCCGGCATTGGCGAGGCGACGGCAACGCGCCTGTCAGAGGCTGGCTTCACGGTGTACGGCACCAGCCGCCGCGGCGCCCAAGGGGAGAAACGGGCATACGAAATGCTGCCTCTCGATGTGACCAGCGACGATTCGGTGCAAACCGCTGTCGCGGCAGTGATTTCCATCGAAGGGCGTATCGATTTGCTCGTCAATAATGCGGGATTCGGCGTCGCTCCAGCGGGTGCCGAAGAAAGTTCGATCGAGCAGGCGCAAGCGATTTTCGACACGAACTTCTTTGGCGTGGTTCGCATGACGCGCGCCGTGCTGCCGCATATGCGGAGCAGGGGGCAGGGGCGCATCCTCCACATCGGTTCCGTGCTGGGCTTCCTTCCGATGCCATACGGCGCCTTGTATGCGGCCACCAAGCATGCCATCGAAGGTTACTCGGAATCGCTGGACCACGAATTGCGCAACTGGGGTATTCGCTCAATCGTCATCGAACCGGCGTACACCAAGACACCATTCGATGCCAACCTGCTGGAGCCTGATGCCAAGCTGGATGTTTACGGCGAAGTGCGGGACACCGTGACCCGCCGGGTGCAGGAAGCGATGGCTGGCGCCGAAGGGCCGGTTGTGGTTGCGGAAACTGTATTGAAAGCAGCGCTGGCAAGCAAGCCAAAGCTGCGCTACACGGCTGGTGGCCTGGCAAAGCGCCTGCGCCTGTTGCGCTCGTTCGCGCCAGCGGGCCTGGTTGATGCCGGCTTGCGCAAGGATTTAAGCCTGGTCTAGGAGAGACTCCGATGAAAGCATTGATTTTAAGGCGCTACGGCGGCGCAAAGAACGTCGAATTCGCGGACCTTCCGCAGCCCACGATTAAACCGGATGAGATCCTGGTCCAGGTGTACGCGGCCGGACTTAATCCCATCGATAACATGATTCCCACCGGGAGCTTTAAACCCATCGTCAAACTTCAATTGCCTGCGACCATGGGCAGCGACCTCGCCGGCGTTGTCGTTGAAGTCGGGAGCCGGGTGACCCGGTTTAAAGTCGGTGACGCGGTATTTGCCAGCACCTTTGACCTCGGCGTCGGTGCGCTCGCCGAATACGCCGCAGTGCCGGAGCACGCGGCGGCGCTGAAACCAGAGAACCTGGACTTTGTGCAGGCTGCGTCAATTCCAATGGTGGGGCTAACTTCGTGGCAGGCGTTCGTAGAACGAACCAAACTTCAGTCAGGCCAAAAGGTCTTTATTCCGGCAGGTGCTGGTGGTATCGGCACCTTTGCCATCCAGTTGGCGAAACTACTGGGAGCCAAGGTCGCAACGACGACAAGCACCGCCAACGTTGAATTTGTGCGCAAGCTCGGCGCGGATGAAGTGATCGACTATAAAAAGCAGCGATTCGAAGAGCAACTGCACGACTACGACGTCGTGCTTGGCACATTGCGCGGCGGCGAACTGGAAAAGTCGCTGCAGGTCGTCAGGCCCGGCAGCCAGATTGTTTCGTTGATCGGGCCGCCCGATGCGGCATTCGCTCAGCAGCGCGGAATGAACTTCCTGATGAAGCTCGTGTTCGGCCTGCTGAGCGGGAAAATCATTCGAAAGGCGAAGCAGCGTGAGGCCAGCTATTCTTTTCTTTTCGTGCATCCGGATGGACAGCAATTGGCAAAAATCGGCGCGCACCTTGTTGCATCGCGCCTGCACCCGGTGGTTGATCGGGTATTTCCCTTTGCCCAGGCAAAGGACGGGCTCGCGTACCTTGAGCAAGGCAGGGCGAAAGGCAAGGTAGTTGTGCAACTGGTGAAGCCGCTCTTAAAGGGGTAGCCTTCTTGCTGTTTGCGCAGGTGCCAATAGACGGAATATCGTTGATGATGCAGGTCCAACAACGGATGAAGGACAATCCAGTTTGCCGGCCCAGTATCCCTTATCCTGACGGCGGACGGATTGCCGCAGAGTGACGCGGGCCAATCGGCGAGATTGCTGGACGTGCTGACAAAAGCCAGCATCACGGCACCAGAGAGCCCAGCACACGATTGACGCATAGATGAACGCACGCGCACTGACTGAGCTGATTGTCCTGAAAATCGGCTTTGGGCACTGACATAGTCGAGTTTCGGGTTCTCATCCGCCGAGCGCCTTGAACGCCGCGACGGCGGCACGGGCGGATTCGGTTTGAGCTTGTGCTTGCGCGTCGGCGGCATGCAGCAGATTTTCATCGGCTAGCAGCACTTCGACCAAGCTCACGATTCCTTGCTGGTATGCCGCAAACGAGGCCGCGCGTGCCCGTCCAAGCGAACTCACGCCGTCATTGAGGATGCTGACTTGCTGTTCGCGGTTGACCAGGGCGGACATTGCATTCTCCACGTCTTCCATAGCATGCAGGGCTGATAGACGGTAGGCTGCCAGAGCTTCGGACTCCCTGCCTTTGGCCACTTCAATTTGCGCGTTGATGCGTGCAAAATCGAACAGTCGCCAGCGCAAGCCCAGCACCCCCGCAGCTTGGTTTGCACTGCTGGAGAAAAGGTTACCGGCCGAAATGGCCGTTGTGCTGCCAAGCAGCCCGCTCAGCGACAGCTTTGGATAGTATTCAGCCGTTGCCGCGCCAATGCGGGCATTCGATGCCGCAAGGCGGCGTTCGGCAACGATCAGGTCGGGCCGGCGCCGGAGCAGATCACGCGGCGATCCGACGGACGCGACCTTGGGAATGGACGGAAGCACCGCTGGTGCCTCCGCCAGATCCTTTCGGTACGTTCCTGGAGCACTGCCAAGCATCACGTCCAATGCATTCATGGCCGCATCCAATCCTGCCTGCAGCACAGGCACCGTTGCCCGTACCTGCGCCAGGGCGCCTTCGGTTTGCCGCACTTGTAGCTCGGCTGCCAGGCCCTGGTCGTAAAGCTGCTTGATCTTGGCCAACAGTTCTTGCTGGGTCTGTATTTGCCTGCCTGCGACGTCGAGGCGAATTTGCAGGCCACGGATGGTCATGTAAAGGTCGGCAGTCTGAGCCGCCACAGCCAATCGCACGGCCGCTGCGCCAGCTTCGGAAGCCTGATATTCGGCAAGTGCTGCCTCTCGGTCGCGCCGCAAGCCGCCAAACAAATCCAATTCCCATGACGCTGCGAGATTGACTTCATAGGCGTTGCCATTTCGGTCATAGCCTGGCGTCGAACTCAAAACTTGCCCCAAAGGTGTTTCCAGCGACTGGTGGGCACGCGCGCCCTGGGCGCCGATGCTGGCCGACGGCAGCAGTGCCGCATTGGTTGAAGTCAGTCCGGCCCTGACTTGGGTGATGCGGGCCGCGGCCTGGGCGATGTCAAGGTTCCGCTGCAGTGCGAGCGTAATCAGGCGATTCAGTTGCGGGTCGTCAAAGCCTTCCCACCAAGCGACGGGTGGCGCTGTATCACCGGTGCCTCGCGGTTCGATGGCTTCCTGGCGGAGAAACTGGCCGGGGAGGGGAGTCTCGGGACGAACATAGTCGGGGCCGACCGCGCAACCGGCTGTCAGGCTGGCTATTACTGAAATGAGAAGGCTGGTTTTTACCATGGCTGTCTTTCGAGAGAGGTGGATTTTAATGTGACTGTATCACGAAATGGTCACTAGTTGTGCGAAATGGAGCCAGGCGGTAAGCTGTCGGTCATGAATACAGCAACCGTTACCCCCAGCCCAACCCGCGGACCGGTCGACCATGAGGTGCGCGACCAGATCGTCGCCGCGGCGAGTGAGCATTTCCGTTTGTATGGCTATGAAAAGACCACCGTTTCCGACTTGGCTAAGTCGATCGGCTTTTCCAAGGCGTATATCTACAAATTCTTTGATTCCAAGCAGGCGATTGGCGAGCAGATTTGTGCGAACTGCCTGGCTGAAATCGAGTCGGATGTCAGGGCAGCTATCGACGCGGTCGAGAAGCCGCCCGAGAAACTACGCCGTATGTTCAAGGCGATTGTCGAATCGAGCCTCCGTTTGTTCTTCGAAAATCGCAAACTTTACGATATCGCAGCAGCGGCAGCCACGGGAAACTGGGAAGCCACCAACATGTATGAGCGGCGCATCCAGAGCATCTTGCAGGACATCTTGCGGCAAGGCCGCGAGTCGGAAGATTTCGAGCGAAAGACGCCACTCGACGAGGCCGTGAACTCGATTTACCTGGTGATGCGCCCGTACCTGAACCCGGTCCTGTTGCAGTACGGCCTCGACTCCGCGCACGAGGCTCCGCTTCAATTGTCGAGCCTGGTGCTCCGGAGTTTGTCGCCTTAAACGAGCACGTCCGGCAAAAAAACACGGCTGTGACTATTGACTTAAATGGTCACTGGTCGCAAAATGGAATCCTGTCTGTTTGCTTTTCGGGATTCCTATGCGCCGCCGCAACCTCGCTTTTTCGTCTGTTATTGCCGTCCTGCCCCTTGCGTTAGCCGCTTGCGGCGAGAAACTGCCGTCCGATCCCCGTACTGCGGCTCCATTGGTGCGGGCGGTCGAGGTCGAGGGCGATGCCGCAGACGCACGCTCATTCACTGGTACGGTCGCTGCCCGCGTGCAAAGCGACCTGGGTTTTCGTGTCGCCGGCAAGGTGTTGGAGCGGCTGGTGGATACAGGTCAAGCCGTCAAGCGCGGCCAGGCGCTGATGCGTATCGATCCCGCCGACCTGAAGCTCGCGGTGAACGCCCAGCAGGAAGTCGTTGCTGCAGCCCGGGCGCGCGCCCAGCAAACAGCCGACGATGAAGCGCGCTACCGCGGCTTGCGCGGTACCGGCGCCATCTCGGCATCGGCCTACGACCAGGCCAAGGCGGCAGCAGATGCGGCCAAAGCACAGCTCAGCGCGGCTGAATCGCAGGCGGAAGTGGCACGCAACGCGAGCCGTTATGCGGAACTGGTGGCAGATGCGGATGGAGTGGTTGTCGAAACGCTGGCAGAGCCGGGCCAGGTCGTCAATGCAGGGCAGATCGTAGTGCGTGTAGCGCACGCCGGCCGGCGCGAAGCCGTCATCCAGTTGCCGGAAACACTGCGCCCGGCCGTAGGCACCACCGCGCAAGCCAGGCTGTTTGGCAAGGAAGAACTGTCGGTGCCGGCCCGGTTGCGCCAGCTTTCCGATGCCGCTGACCGGCTGACGCGCACGTATGAGGCCCGTTTTGTGCTCGAAGGCGAGCTTTCGAATGCGCCGCTTGGCGCCACTGTCACCATCCAGGTTCCGCTAGCGAATGCGCAGGCGTCGGGCGGTTTGCGTGTGCCGATCGGCGCGCTGTTTGATGCAGGAAAGGGGCCAGGTGTCTGGGTGCTCGCAGGGGAGCCGGCCAAGGTCTCTTGGCGGCCGGTCGCCGTGCGGGGCATGGATGACGATAGCGCGCGGATTGCCGGCAGTCTTAAACAGGGCGACCGCATCGTCGCCCTCGGTGCACACCTGCTGCATGAAGGCGACCATGTTCGTGTAGCTGGCCAGGCCGTTGCTGCAACCGTTGCGGGGCGGCCATGAGTGAAGGGCGCTTCAACCTGTCAGCGCTGGCGGTACGCGAGCGCTCCGTCACCCTGTTCCTGATTTGCCTGATCTCCCTGGCCGGCATTATTGCTTTCTTTAAGTTGGGACGCGCGGAAGATCCTGCGTTCACTGTCAAGGTGATGACCATCGTTACTGCCTGGCCCGGCGCCACAGCGCAGGAAATGCAAGACCAGGTCGCGGAAAAGATCGAGAAGCGCTTGCAGGAATTGCGCTGGTACGACCGAAGCGAAACCTATACCCGTCCAGGACTGGCCTTTACGACCTTGACCCTGCTCGACAGCACGCCGCCTTCTGAGGTGCAGGGCGATTTTTATCAGGCGCGCAAAAAAGTCAGCGATGAGATAAGCAACCTGCCGCCCGGCGTCATCGGGCCATTGGTCAACGACGAGTACGCGGACGTTACTTTTGCGCTGTTCGCCCTCAAAGCGAAGGGCGAACCGCAGCGCACACTGGTGCGCGACGCGGAGACGCTACGTCAGCGCCTGCTGCGCGTTCCCGGCGTGAAAAAAGTCAACATCATAGGCGAGCAGGCGGAGCGCATTTACCTTGAGTTCTCGCATGAGCGACTGGCAACGCTTGGCGTCAGTCCGCAGGATGTATTCGCGGCGCTGCAAAGCCAGAATGCACTGACCCCGGCCGGTTCGGTGGAAACCAGGGGCCCCCAAGTGCTGGTGCGCCTGGATGGTGCCTTCGACCAGTTGCAGAAGATTCGCGAAACGCCTGTTGTGGCACAGGGCCGCACCTTGAAGTTATCCGACATCGCCACGGTCAAGCGCGGTTACGAAGACCCGGCAACATTTATGATCCGCAACGGCGGCGAGCCGGCGCTCCTGCTCGGCATAGTCATGCGTGAAGGCTGGAATGGCCTTGACCTTGGCAAGGCGCTCGACAAGGAAGTGAGTGCGATCAATGCTGAACTACCGCTCGGCATGGGGGTGAGCAAGATCACCGACCAAGCCGTGAATATCGGTTCGGCCGTCGATGAATTCATGATCAAGTTCTTCGCCGCGCTGCTGGTGGTGATGGTGGTGTGCTTCGTCAGCATGGGGTGGCGGGTCGGGATCGTGGTTGCCGCGGCCGTGCCGTTGACACTGGCGACGGTGTTCCTGGTGATGGCAGCAACCGGCAAGAATTTCGATCGAATTACGCTGGGCTCGCTCATTCTCGGCCTGGGCTTGCTGGTGGACGACGCCATCATCGCCATCGAGATGATGGTGGTGAAGATGGAGGAGGGCTTTAGCCGTGTCGCCGCCTCGGCCTATGCCTGGAGCCATACTGCGGCGCCAATGCTGGCCGGCACGCTGGTGACCGCGGTAGGCTTCATGCCAAATGGATTTGCCCGTTCTACCGCCGGCGAATACACCAGCAATATGTTCTGGATTGTCGGCATCGCTCTGATTGCCTCATGGGTGGTGGCTGTGGTGTTTACACCTTACCTTGGCGTCAAGCTGCTGCCCGATTTTGAGAAAGTCGCAGGCGGTCACGGAGCACTTTACGACACCCCTCGTTACAACCGCTTCCGCCAGCTCCTGAGCCGCGTGATCGCGCGCAAGTGGCTGGTAGCGGGTGCGGTGGTAGGTTTGTTCGTTGTGGCCGTACTCGGGATGGCCGTGGTGAAGAAGCAGTTCTTCCCGATCTCGGATCGCCCCGAAGTCCTGGTCGAAGTGCAGATGCCTTATGGCACGTCGATTACCGCAACCAGTGCCGCCGCTGCAAAGGTGGAAGCCTGGCTTGCCAAGCAGGATGAGGCAAAAATCGTTACGGCCTACATCGGCCAGGGTGCGCCGCGCTTCTACCTGGCGATGGGCCCGGAATTGCCTGATCCGTCGTTTGCCAAGATCGTGGTGCGCACCGATAGCCAGGTGCAGCGAGAGGAATTGAAACAGCGGCTACGCAAGGCGATTGCCGACGGCCTGGCTCCCGAAGCACGGGTTCGCGTCACCCAGCTTGTGTTCGGACCGTACTCTCCATTCCCGGTGGCCTATCGCGTCTCTGGCGCTGACCCGGAAAAGCTGCGCCATATCGCTGCCGAGGTGCAGCAGGTGATGGGCGCGAGTGCAATGATGCGGACGGTGAATACCGATTGGGGAACCCGCATGCCATCCCTGCACTTCACCCTGCAACAGGACCGGCTGCAAGCCATGGGACTGACTTCAAGCGCGGTGGCGCAGCAACTGCAGTTCTTCTTGAGCGGCGTGCCGATTACCGCAGTGCGCGAGGATATCCGCACGGTGCAAGTGGTGGCCCGCTCGGCCGGCGAGGCCCGTCTCGACCCCGCTAGGATTGCAGATTTCACGCTGACTGGCGCGAATGGTCAGCGCATTCCATTATCCCAGATCGGGAAGGTCGAAGTGCGCGCGGAGGAACCGGTGATGCGCAGGCGTGACCGTCTGCCTACGATCACGGTGCGCGGCGATATCGCCGAGGGCCTGCAGCCGCCGGACGTATCTGCAGCTATCAGCCGCCAGTTACAGCCGCTGATTGACAAGCTGCCGAGTGGTTACCGCATCGAGCAAGCTGGATCCATTGAGGAATCGGGCAAGGCGACTACCGCCATGCTGCCTCTGTTCCCGATCATGCTGGCGATTACGCTGCTGATCATCATCTTCCAGGTGCGCTCGATTTCCGCGATGGTGATGGTGTTCCTGACGAGTCCCCTGGGGTTGATCGGGGTGGTGCCGATGCTGATCCTTTTCGGGCAGCCGTTTGGCATCAACGCACTGGTGGGCTTAATTGCGCTGTCAGGCATCCTGATGCGCAACACGCTGATCCTGATCGGGCAGATTCATGACAACACGCGAGCTGGACTGGATCCATTCCAGGCCGTTGTGGAGGCAACGGTGCAGCGTGCCAGGCCGGTGATCTTGACGGCGCTGGCGGCGATCTTGGCTTTCATCCCGCTGACCCATTCGGTTTTCTGGGGCACGCTTGCTTACACGCTGATCGGCGGAACCTTTGCGGGAACCATTCTTACGCTGGTCTTCCTGCCGGCGATGTATGCGATCTGGTTCAAAATCCAACCTGGCGTCGATAGCAGGGCGGAGGACGAAATTGATAAGCAGGGCAATGTGGCTCTAATCTCGGGACGGCTCGGCCATCATTAATTGAAAAGGAAATGGAAATGTCGGAAGCCATAATTGTTGTTACTGGAGTGTCGTCGGGTATTGGACGCGCCACAGCAGAGAAATTTGCCAAGCGCGGTTGCCGCGTGTTTGGAACTGTGCGGGCGATTGCCGGCACGAGCCCGTTGGTTGGCGTCGAGCTGGTAGAGATGGATGTACGCAGCGACACGTCCGTTAAGCAGGCGTTGCAGCAGATCGTCGCACGCGCCGGGCGCATCGATGTCCTCGTCAATAACGCTGGGGCGACCATCGTCGGCGCGGTGGAAGAGACGTCGACCACGGAAGCGAGCGTGCTGTTCGATACAAACCTGTTCGGTATCCTACGCACGGCGCAAGCAGTTCTACCGCAGATGCGAGTCCAACGTTCCGGCAGGATTGTCAACGTCAGCTCGGTGCTTGGTTTTCTGCCGGCGCCATACATGGGGTTGTATGCGGCGTCCAAGCATGCGGTCGAGGGCTTGTCAGAATCGCTGGACCACGAAGTGCGCCAATTCGGCATTCGGGTGTCGCTGGTCGAACCATCCTTTACCAAAACCAATCTGGATCTCAATGCGCCCCAAACAGCCGCCAGAATCCCCGACTACAACAAAGAGCTTGGCATCGCTTCCCGGGCAATCCAGAACAATGTCCAAAATGCCCCCGAGCCCGATGGCGTAGCCGCCACGATTGTCGATGCTGCTTTGGGAGCTTGGAAGATGCGCCATACGCCCCGAGGCGAGGCCTCTCTCCTGGCAAAGTTGCGCCGCTTCATGCCAGCTGGCCCGGTTGAGAAAGGTCTGCGGAAATCCTTCGGACTTGCCTGACCCTCGAGCACGTAGCGCTGGACGACATTGCACGGCAGGCCCAGCCCCCCTTACCATGCTCAACATGGAGCCCATCACTATGAGTGACGTGATCATTATCGGCGGTAGCTTTGCCGGCCTCGCCGCCGCCCTGCAACTCGGCCGTGCCCGCCGCAAGGTCACCGTTCTCGATACTGGCCTGCCACGCAATCGCTTTGCCGGCCACTCTCATGGCCTACTTGGCCACGATCACAAGCCACCGCTGGACATACTGGCCGAGGCGCGACAGCAACTGGCGCGTTATCCCACGATCAGCCTGGTAAGTGCCCGGGCCGACAGCATCTCCGGCGCCATCGACCATTTCTCCGTCCTCATTGGCGATGGCGAAAGCCTGGGGGCGCGCCGCCTGATCCTGAGTTATGGCGTCGCCGACCAGATGCCTGATGTTCCAGGCTTTGCCGAAAGCTGGGGCACTTCCGTCGTGCCCTGTCCGTATTGCGACGGTTTTGAGGTCGCCGGCCAGCATTGGGGCCTGGTCTGGTCCGGCCCGCAGTCGTATCAGTCTGCCAGGCTGTTCTACGATTGGACCGATAAGTTGACTGTCTTCGCCGACGGTCATAGCATTCCACCCGATATCCGGGCCGACCTGGCGCGCCGCGACATAGCTGTCGCCGACGGCAGGATCGTCGAGATCGCCCATCGCAAAGGCCATATCACCACTGTCAATCTCGATATCGGCCGCCAAATCGCGGTCGACGTCCTGTTCGCCCAACCGCGCAACAAGCCGTCCGCACCCCTGCATGAAGCACTGGGCCTCGCCACGGTCGATACGCCCACCGGCATCGTCCTAAAGGTTGACGAGCGCCGCCAAGCCAGCATGCCCGGCATCTACGCTGCGGGCGACCTTACTACAGCGTTCTTGCCATCGGTCACCCAGGCATCATCGCAGGGCGCGATTGCGGGTATCTTCGCCCAGCAGTCCATGTTGGATTGAGATCTCCGGGCCATTCTCGTTCGCTGACCGGGGTCGCGTGACACGCATCCTTACGGTCGCCGGCTTTGCCGATATCGCTATCGTGCCTTTCGATGCAGCGGTTCCGTTTGGCGAGGGCCGGACGCGGGATGCGGCGACCAACGACGCGGTCAGGATGGCGATCGAGTCGGCCCGCTGTCGCGCCTGGTTGCTGCTCAGCCCGATCGTCACGTCATGGCACACAATCCAGCAAGCTGACTGGGAAGCCGCCATCGCAAGGAACTTCTGTCCGCACGCTCAATGAGGCTGGTGCTTACCCGTCTCGACTTGGCAGATAATGCGATGCAGCGCCACGCGCCGGGTGGACGCCCGTTTACGATCCGTTGATCGGCAAGTTCATGTCGGGTGATCCGCTGATTTCTGACCCTCTGGGGGCGGATGCATTTTGACTGGGCGCCTTGTCGGTCGGTAATCAGTGGTGGGCCGCGAGGGGAATCCTGTGGGCAAAGCCTTAAAATAGCACTATTCGAAATGACGGCCAATCAGGTACTTCGGGCTGGCGCAAAAGAATGTTTGGGAGGCGAGTACGGAGTCGGTACGGAGTACATCGGGAATTTCTGGGACCTGTTGCGAGACGCGAGATGAGCGCTTCTCCTATGAGAGGGGTCTCAAGACAGCTCGCACAGACTCTCATTTGGGCGTTCACACTGCAGGGGTCGCAAGTTCGAAACTTGCACTTCCCACCAAAATGCCCATAAAATCAAGCGCTTACAGCGTCAATTCAAGAGTTTGTAATGTGCAGGGGTCGCAGGAAGGAAAACCTGTGCTGATCTCTTGAAATTACCAATCAAATCAACGGCTTGCGAACTTGTGTCGCAGGCCGTTTTTGTTTGGTACGGAAAAAGTACGGAAAAAGTACGGAAAAGTTCTCCCCACAGCAGGGCGTGAAGGGTATTCCGGCAAGGCGCTGGCCCCTGGAATGGCATTGAATTGGAAGACCTCTGCACTTCTACTGCAGGGAACTGGATCGTGGACGATAGCTTACGGGGAAGTTCATGCATTCAATCAGGGATCTGGATCCAATCGCCGGCAACCAGCTTGTCTGGTATGGAGAAAGTATGAAGATCCCGAGGGAAAGCACGACCTTGGGCCTGACAGGTGCATTCAACATGTCGGATGGGGAGCTAGGCGAGTCCTTTGGAAGCATAACGAACGCAAACGCCATCCGTTGATCTTGCCGGGCGCCACCTTAGAAGTCGTCCGCGTAGGCATGCATGCAGAAGGCCACAATCGGTGGCCATGTTTGCGTTAGGGTGACCTACAGGGGGCCACCAATCGCTGCAAGATTGTTGAGCGCTACCGTAGCATTCAGATCGGCGAAGTGCATGTGCCAAATGGTAGTACAAGCGCCCGCAAATGGTTCGGCGGGTAAGAAATAGATCACTCAACGCGGTGGCGCTCACTAAGAAGTTGGGCTTCCCGATCTTTGAAGTCAGTTCTGGCCTCGACTTCAGTGGCGAAAGTCCTGTCCGACTGGACGCGGTGAGTTTCTTTTCCGCTGGCGTTCTTCCAACTTAAGGACCAATGCCATCCACGGGGATCGTTCAGAAAAATAGGCCTCGGGTTCGTGAGTTCCATGTTCTTTCCCCTAAAAGAGCCCACCATAGCACGGTTTCTACCTGAATCACCGACCTGCATCAGTGTAAACAGCCTGCGAACCTCACGGATGTTCGCAAGCATGGCTTCACAGATTTTCGCGAGCCGACTTGGGCCGCTGGCCCAGTAGCCAATGCGTGTACACGATTCATATTGGGGCGCGGGGGCGCGAGCGCACTACTGGAAGCGGCGCCATCGCGCTTCGTAGAGAAAGTGGCCAGCGTGTGCTCCGTTGGCCTGTGGTGCTGTCGCGCGCCCTGATTGTGCACGCCGCGCCTGTCGATGGACACTGCAAGACATGGGCTTCCGCATCGGCGGAAGGTCTTGCCCTAGCGCGCATGAACAATCTGATCCGGGTGCACGATCGCGAAGGATTGGGGCTCACGCCGGCACTGCGGCGGCGGTTCGGTGGTCGACTTGCTCAGGCGGGCGTAACGTTGGTGGCCTTTTCACCCTTGGGGCTGGGGGCGCGTTCGAATGACACGCGCTGATTTTCAGCCAGTGATTTAAATCCCGTCGCCTTGATATCCTGGAAATGGACAAATAGGTCAGGACCGCCTGTGTCGGGGCTAATAAAGCCAAAGCCTTTGGCTTCGTTGAACCATTTAACAATACCGGTTTGCGTAGTCATGATAGAACCTCGTCATAGATGTGGAGAGTCGGGCCTTGCCCGGCGATGCGCGCCAACAAGCAGGGTCAACAAGCGAGGGAATCAGACAGGAGTTGCCAGGTACGGCAAGACAGGACAGAGACCGCCAATCATTTGCGGTGCTTCATACGCGGTAAGATCAATATACAAGGCTTTGGGCGCCACACCTAGCGCTATTTGCACAAAGTCGGCAATCAAGCCGAAGTCCTACCATCTTGAAAGATCTGATAGGAATCGCCATCGGCACATGGGCTCGGCGCGTGTTACTGTGGAAGCCCATGCAACGGGAACGCGTGACTGGCTTGCATGCTGATACTATGCAAGGGAGTGACCTTGTGACGGGTTTGACCGGCGACGAGTGGCAGCAAGTCCGTCGCGTGACCGCTGAAAAGGTTGGCCCAACGGCAGTCAGCAGGCCTTTCCATGCCGTACAGGATGCTCGAACTTTGAGCGCATGAACAATGGAAAAGATCGAAATCATGTCCGATGCGTACGGGGCAGTGCTGCCAAGGCGAAAGCGTGTTCGGACGGGCGCACAGGTGAACGTTGGCACGAAGCGCCCGCCACGCAAAAGTGAGCTGCTGGCGCTTCTGCGGATCGCCAAGGCGCTGTTGTGTGCAAACAGCGTGGAAGCGGCGCAGCGCGCGGTGGCCGAAGGCTTACCCGGGCTGAGGCCGGACGCGGTTTTGCTCATCAGTCATAGCGATAGCTGCTTCTACCTCGACACGCCGGACGGAGGCAGTTGCCTGGAACTCAACCATCGCATGTGCAGCGAGGTGCGCAAGCTGGTCGGAAGCGGCACGCTTCCCCTCCCTTTGCATGCATTCACGCTGGACAACGGAAGCCACGTGGTGGCCCCCTTCTCGGATGACATCAACGGAAGCTATATTGCGCTGAGCTGGCAGGTGCCGCCGGAGCAGGGAGTGCAGCAGCAAGCGCTCGCGTTCCTTCCCCGCATCGCGGAACTGGCCGGTGTCCGTCTCAACAACCTCCTGGACCAGTTACATCGGGAAGAAGAAGTGCAGGAGCAATACCAGGCCTTTGCTGCGACACAATCACGTCACATGGAGGAACTGCGGGTGAGCGAGCATGAAAAGGTCGAAGCGCGTGAGCTGGCTGCGCAAGATGAGTTGACCGGCCTGCAGAATCGGCGGGGATTCCTGGTGAAATCGGAACAATGCTTGTTGATCGCCCGCCGCCAGGAACTGGCGTGCGCAGTAATCTTCGCTGATGTGGACGGGTTGAAGCTGATTAATGACCAACTGGGTCATGCTGCCGGCGATGAACTGATTCGCGACGCGGCCAACATCTTCCACAGCGCGTTCCGGCACGCGGACGTGGTGGGGCGCGTTGGTGGCGACGAATTTGCGGCATTTACGTTTGACAACGCGACGCCGCGTACCATTGTCGAGCGCATCCGCGCCAAGATTGCTCAGTTCAATGCAGGTAGAAAAGGGGGCCTCACGATGTCACTGAGCATTGGCGTGATCAATTGCGATATCCACAGCGAGGAAACGCTCTCCGAATACCTGGTGCGAGCGGATGAGGAAATGTATCGCCATAAGCGGCGGCGTGGACGGGCGCCACACTAGTACAGCAGGCCAGAATGGGGGGATGTCCGATCCGGAGCGCGAGCGCATGGGCTCGACTGGGCGCGCTACTCGGTAGGTACCTTGGCGCGCATCGGCGTGCGGCGAGCATCGATGGGGGCGCAGAGAACGCGCTCGATGACGTGGAGGGGAATGCAGCGAGACAGTAAATAGCGCTGAGCGCCCGCAATCCCGACGATCGAGCTCAGGACGATGCCGTATTGCACAATAGCGGCGGTCCAGACGTCTTCACGCCGCGTGATCTCGGATTTCTCGTTCATTGCGCACTCCTTTCGTATGAGTAAAGTATTGCACAACGACCGGCTATTACTACGCCATTATGCGTGACGTCAACACAGGGCTTCTTGCCCCCGCGGCATTGCGAGAGGCACTGCAAGGAGCGATGTCGGCGGTCTCCATGCGGGGGTGGCGCACAGTCAATGGTTGGTTTTCTGTGGCTTACTGGTCGGATGACGCACTTGCAGACAATCCTGGCCAACAAATGCACCTCCCTTGATGTCATTGCGGAACAGGTCGAGCCATGAGGTACTATCACTGATCAGATACTGCCTGGTCTGCCCCGTTGATTTGCGCCGCACGGTCAATTCGCCCTGCAATCCCGGCACTTCATCGGTCTTGGGATCCGTCGTGTCCGTAGCGCTGAGAGAAAAGTCTGCACGGATCAAGCGATTACTGCGCAAGATCCTCTGAAATTCGGCAACGTCTTCTGCTTCGATCAGTTCCATACAACCTCCTAATGTGATCCTGCCTATTCAGTATAGGCCTAAACGCTGCTGTACCGATGGGAAGTCACATCGGCCAGCTTGCTCTGCATCGTGTGTGATGCGTTTAGTTCGACATGGTGTGACGCGGGAGACTGACCGTAAACACGCAGCCAATATCCGGTAGGTCACGCACGCTGAGGCTTCCACCGTTCTCGGCACCGAATTGCTTCGCGATCGTCAGGCCAAGCCTGAGACCGGAGCGGTCTAAGCAGCCCTGCTCAAACGGCTGGAATGTACATGCGTATAGTTGAACGCGTTCCGCAGCAGATGGACGACGGTGCCGAATAACATCGGGCGATGCCGTTGAATAGCCAGTTGCCGATCGACCGGCAGGACCTGCGGCCGGCATTCCTTCGCGAAAGCTGCCAGTGGTGCGGTCGGCCCCATTTCGGCGACGAATTCGGCCAGCGAAAACCGATCGCTTCCGTGGTGGAGGTGCTCGCCGCGGACGACATCAATGGCGCCGTTGATCAGACTATCCATTCCGTCGACACTGTGGTTCAGAATGCTGCAAGTTGCAGCGGGTTGCGGGAGGTGGCCCGCTTTGCAGGCTGCAAACGCCAATCTCGCCGTCCCGAGGAGGTCGCGCAGTTCGATAGAAAAGGAGCTCATGCGCTTGCTCTCCGCGACATCGTGCCGGCCGGCTTCAACGACGTCATGTTGTCGGCTAAAGGCGGTGACAGCAGAAAGGCGCGTTGCGCTCGACCGCGAGGGTGGCGATGGCTTGCCACAGGTCGCCGTAGTTGTGGACCACTTCGTCCACGGTAGACCCCAGGCCCAGCATGTCTTCGCCGAGTGGCCTTGCCGACGTCCCGATGTCCGCGTTCACGGCACCTGCGTAATGCGGGCTGCCATACGAATCGAACAGGAAGCGTACTCCGACTGCAGCGAGCGCAACGCGTGAACTAACTGGTTCAGGAACAGCGGCACGCCTTGCAGTAGTTGTTCTGCAGTCGCGGCGTGCGGATGTGGGGTCACAATGCTCCGGCAGCGCGCAACTAATTCCGCGCGATCGTCCCTGAGGGAATCGTGCAGCATGTCAGTGTCCTTCCTGGCCGCGGGACCTGACGGAAATGGAGCGCGCAATCGAACCGTCGAATGGTGGACCGGGCGCCCGCTTCCGCAGTGCGGAGGCACCTATCTGCGCCGTATCGGTGGCGGCTCGCGACCTAGGCCACTGGCACATAGTTTGCTGCCGCTGGCAACGGCGAACTAGGCGTCCGACGAAGAATCTAGCTCGTCATCAAGTGACTTCACATGCATTCTCGTGATGTGATTCAGTGCAATGAATGCGATTGCTTGCGCGAGGCGATCGGTCCCTGGGTGTGCATCCACCTGCAAGTACGTGCGATCAGTATCCCATTGAAGAATGGAGTCTACCAGGTCAGTGCACACTGGTGCGCTGGGTAGCGCCATGTAGACAAGGCCGATGCTCCCATCTGACCGGCAGTAAGTAGCCTTCCATTGCAGCATGTGTTCCATTGATTCCTCTCGACGCAAGAAAATGCAATCGCGGCGCGCTAGAAATGACTGGTGCATTGGGGGCGGGTGCACCGTGGGGTGCAACATTCACAAGGCGCCAATGGCTGGCAAGCGCAGAACCTGCATTCATTATACGTGTGGAGCGCTTCGGTTGCCTGGACCCATTCTTCCGCGCACAACAGGTCGCTGGCGTCGATGCCAAAGCCGGGTGGCATGGATGCCAAGGCCGAATGCGCCAACGATCGTTGGTGCCTGGATTGGTGCGTGCGCATTTTTCGCAAGGTTCGAGGTGAACTGTTTTGCCGGAGCGTATAGTGGAGCAAGGTGCAGTTCCAGCGGCATTTGCTGCACAGTTGGTCTTGGGCTGGTAATAATGCGGGACGCGCAGGCCACCGTGGACGGGGTCGCCAGCTTGTGCACCTAGGCGTGCTGCTTGCGCAGTGACGTTCAGTGAATGTGCCGGGCACGGTGTCCGCGTGGTTGGTTGCGGGTAAATATGTTTGCTGGTGTCTGCCTGACGGACGCGAACGATGACGCGTGAGACGGCGGAGAATGGCGGGCGGGAGTACCGTCGCGCCACGCGTCCGTGCCTGAGGGGAGGCTTCGATGTCGATCGCAACGTGGGTGTTGCTGGGCGGGTTGATTCTGATCGCGACGATGCTGATCGGAACGCTGGTGACGCGCTTGCCGCTTAGTGGTGCGATGATCTACCTGGGGCTTGGCGTCTTGCTCAGCCCGTATGGCTTTGGCGTCTTGGATCTGGACCCCATTGCGCAAAGTGCCCCGCTGGAACTGGTCGCTGAGGCCGCGCTGCTGATCTCCTTGTTTTCTGTTGGATTGAAGCTCGAGGTGCCGATTCTTGATCGCCGATGGATCGCACCGTATCGCCTTGCCTTCCTGTCGATGGTAGTCACGGTAGGCGCGATCGCCGCCATCGGGATGTTTGGCATGGGTTTGCCGCCTGGTATGGCAGTCTTGCTTGGGGGGATTCTGGCACCTACTGACCCGGTATTGGCATCGGCGGTCCATTCCCGGCCAGGGGATAAACATGATTCGATGCGTTTTAGCCTGGCCGGGGAGGGCGCACTCAATGATGGCACGGCGTTTCCGTTGGTCTTGTTGGGGCTAGGGATAATGCGATTACACGATCTGGGCGACGGGGGATGGTCCTGGTGGCTAGTGGATGTCTTGTGGTCGACGATCGGCGGCATGTTGATGGGGACGTTGATCGGCGCGCTACTGGGGAAGCTGGTTATCCACTTACGTACCAGGCACCACAGCGCGATTGGCATGGATGAATTTCTATCGCTGGGCGTGATCGCCGTTGCGTTTGGTGCGGCCCAGAGTTGCCTGGCATCAGGCTTCTTGTCGGTCTTCTTCGCCGGCCTGGCGTTGCGGCGCGCACGCAATTTTCCGCTGGCGGGCACGATGCCGCTGCCCCAGATTCCTAGTGCGCACGGGCACGACGCAGATGATCCCGCGACCCATTCACATCACGCCAGTGGTGTCATGACACGGGCCGTCCTCGGATTCAATGAACAGCTTGAACGGATCGCCGAACTTGGCATGGTCATGATGATTGGCGCCATGTTGCCCTCGGTTGGCAGCGTCACCAACCTGTGGTGGTTTGTACCCCTCATGTTCCTGGTCGTGCGCCCGGCGTCGATTTTGCTCGGGATGGCGGGCGCCGGCGTGCCCCTGTACAGGCAGGTACTGGTCGGTTGGCTCGGCATTCGGGGGATTGGCTCCATTTACTACCTGGTGTTTGCCTTGAATCACGGCGTCACCGAGGTGTTCGCACCAGAGTTGGTGAGTTTGACATTGGGTACGGTGGCTGCCTCGATTCTCGCCCATGGGATCACGGTGCAGCCGTTAATGACCTGGTACGAGCGGCATCCCGTGAAATAAACAGTGTGTTGTGGCGCGGCGCGATGGCGCGACACGCACCGATGCCTGGGGAGCGCGGAGGAGATAACGCTTCAATGGTGGCGAGCGCGCAATTGCTGGGCGATGATCAAATGGTTGGCCGAGGCGCGACGGCTGCGCCATTCGCCAAAGAGCACCCGCTGCAACGTCGATTCGTCAATGCGTTGGTTCCGCAGGAATTCGACAGCATAGCGCCAGCCATGGGTACGTACCAGTTCGATCGCATGGTTCAGATGGCGAAACTGCTGGACGTCGTGCCGTCGATCAGAATAGATGGTCCTCATGATACCCCTCCTTGTGCATGGCAAAGCAGATTGGATCTGGAAGTCGTCAGCAATGAGCCCCAGTCGACCTATCCAGCAAACGCAATCCATGTTCAAAGGGGATCCGCACTGCGAACTTACCAGACTAGCACATTGCGTATGCTCCAGCGATTGGGATTCTATATTGCGCCTGCTGGTAAGCGACCTGTGTTACCGCGGGCGTGTGCCGGACCACGTCATGCTCCCTGCAACGAGGGGCAACGTTTCAGCAAACGTCAAGCTGTCGCTACTCGCGTGGCGCGGGTACGACCTGCGGCTGACGTGGTGTTCCTGGTGGCAAGACCGCCACGGACGCCTAATCGGAGAGCGGTGCTTTCAATGCGGGGGATTGGCTGATGTGCCATGACAGTCACGTGGTGGTGCGATCAAGGAATGCGCGATGCAGAAGGTAGGGAGTGTGTGCTGGCAGAAAGGCCGCTATGCCAGGCGCCTGCGGGGCGCCATGTTGCGCCGGCCCGGCGTTGGGTTGTAGTGCGGGCGCTTGCAGCCTCTGTGTGCGGGAGGCCGCGTCTTCAAACGGGCGGAAAATCTGCAGCCATTGTCCGCACCCGACGGGCGTTCGCCTGCGTAACGCGTGCGGAGAGGTCCTGCGCACCAGCACGTTCAAACAGGGTGTTCCTGCGCCGACAGGTCGATGCATGCGACGCCTTGGCGGCACGCTGCAGTTGGCGCTGGATCAAGCATGGCGTACTGGCCTGCGATAGGGCCCGCCCGCACCAAACCATGCATTGAGGCGTCGCGTCCGGTCCCGGATACATGGCAACGTTTCTGGGTATGACGGGAAGTTGTAGGAAATGCGCGAGTGGTTGTGACGCGATCTGGGCGATGAGTGTAGATTGCTAGGATGTCACGCCGAATTGACCATGCCACTGCGGCGAAAATTGCGGCAGCCTTAGCTGCCAGGGCCGCGTTTGGCGAACGGTTTGCCTACAACTCGGCGCACTTGGCCGGACTGTTGCTGCCTTTGGTACAAGAGATGTTCTCCCGCCCGGTGTGGCAAACGCGCGAACGTCACGCCATTGCCGGGCCACTGCCGGACCGGAGGATTGCAGGTAAACGTTCCTGACAAAGCATCGTTTGCATGGTGGGTGCCGCATGGACAGGAAGCGCGCCGGCCGGAATTGGCGGGGCCGGTAGGCAGGCGCTCCGTTCGCATGAGGTATCCCGGCATCTCCGCCCGTTTAGGACTACCATACTAGTAATAGCAACGTTACTGGGCCGGAGGCAGATGATGGCCATTACCAATGCAATCCGGTATAAGGGTTTCTTCCTGGACTGCGAACCCGTCAAACAGGGTAACGCGTGCTTCGTGGCGCAGGTCATCATCACGCGTGAATGTGGCCAGGCATTGGATGAGTATGCATTTCATGACCTCTGGGTGGCGAGTGCGGCGGCGGACGCGGTGTCCTTCGCCAAGGCATGGGGGCGGGAGTGGATCGACGAGTATCTCCAAGAGGCCGACGCGTGCGCCCGTTTAAGCGTACACTCAGTGTGAGTCACCAAGTAGGAGATCCGTCATGAAAGACTCTGAACCGGAATTCTCCTTCCGCGGCCTACCTCTGAGCGCCGAACAGGAATCTGAAATTCAACACTACATTCACCAACGGAAAAGGCGCGGCCTGCAGCCGGACGTTGAAGAACTGCGCGCCATGGTGCACGACATGCTGGCCCCCCCCGCTAGCGAGAATCCAGGTGAGCGAGCCGAAGCGGAAGGCGCACATGCCGACGCCGAACGCGCTGCCGGCCTGGTCGATAGCGGCGGCGACCCGATCGCCGCGCGCGAAGAACGTACGGCTGCCCGTGAGGCCGAAGCGATGAAGCATTCAACATCGTAAGGGGGGTCTGCGGGTACTGCTCGGTGGAGAGATAGTAATGTTCCGCCATCGACACTCGATGGTGCATGAGCGTGTCGACTAGCATGGCAAGCTAGGTGTATTAGCGCGGGCGATGCCGAAATCGTTAGGTGAACTTCGCTAGTGAGCGTATAGTGAGTAAACAGGTACCCAGCCAACATTCCCAATTTGTGCCGGTCTTCCTCAGCATTGCAGCGTGACAGCGCAATCGCGTCAAAGCCCCTCAACGCCGTGAAGTGGTGTGTTCTGCGACTGGCACGCTGCTGTCGTGCCGCGCCTGAAAGGCGGGTCTGCTCGTTGCTACCGCCTTTCCGAGTCCGTTCCTGCATGCGAGAGAAGGAGTGCACCATGCGCCGACATTCAACATCGTGGTTCCAGGGATGGAAAATCCTGCTGAGGTGTGCCGAATTCAGATGCCAGGATGGTTCGCTGAAGTTCGCATCCACCGCCATCCTCAAACACAGGGCGCCGACAGCGGATTGCACGAGCCTGCAATGGCCGGACAAGGTGACGCGATCGATTGTTTTTCCGGAAGACGCATTCAGCTCCTGTGAAGACGCCAATACCGATGCGATGGCGAAGGCCCAGCGTCAGATTTTGGTAATGAACGGGAGCACGGATAGCCGTGGGAGAAAGATTATGGACAGTGCGGACAATACAGGTGCGCGCCAGGAGTCCGATGAGAGCCTGGCTGCGCAATATGAGATCTCGTTCGATGGGAAAAGGTACGCATTCCGGCAGCACTGTTACGACGTGTTCCAGGATGCCTTGCGCTATGCGGTCGCGGAACACGCCAAAGAAGGCTTCTTGCGCGACGAGGCGTTCCAACCGAGCTGGGTGGCCGCATACCGACCCACTGACGAAGACGAAAGCACGATGAGACTGCATGGTATTGACTATGTCGAGGGCCACTTCCTTTACGGTGGCTATCGATACGGTCAACTGTGTGACGCGGTCGCGTTTGCCGCCGAACATCCGAACTTGTAGGGCCGTGGTCGCGAAGGAGCGCCGGTATGGAGCAGTATCTGCAATGGATGGCTGAAGGATTGCTTGCGCTGAGCTGGTGGCAGCTGCTGCTGATCGGGCTGGTGACGACGCATATGACGATCGTCGCGGTGACGGTCTATTTGCACCGGTGCCAGACGCATCGCTCGCTGACATTACGCCCGCTCGCGGCCCATTGTTTTCGCTTCTGGCTATGGCTGACGACAGGGATGGTAACGCGGGAGTGGGTGGCGGTGCATCGCTGCCATCACGCCCATTGTGAAACCGAGAAGGATCCGCACAGCCCGGTGGTGGTCGGGATCAACCAAGTTCTGTGGCGTGGGGCCGAACTGTACCGGGACGCGACAAGTGACCCCACGCTGGTGGATCGCTACGGCGGTGGGGGACCGGCTGATTGGCTGGAACGACGGATCTACGGCCGCTACACCTGGCAAGGCGTCGGCTTGCTGCTACTGATCGAACTGGTCTTGTTCGGGGCGTCAGGTCTGACGCTGTGGGCTTGCCAGATGATGTGGATTCCGTTTCTGGCCGCCGGGGTTGTCAACGGCTTAGGGCACTATGCCGGCTACCGCAATTACGACTGCAAGGAAGCCGCCACCAACATAGCTCCGTTTGGCCTGCTGATTGGCGGGGAAGAGCTGCATAACAACCATCACACGTTTCCGACGTCTGCAAAATTCTCGGTTCGCTGGTTTGAACTCGATATCGGCTGGGCCTATATCAGCCTGTTGCGGTGGTTGCGGCTGGCAACGCTGCGCCGGCCACCAGAGCGCTTGAGGCGATGCGCGGGGCAGTTCGTGCCGACTCGGGTGACCTTGAAGCTGGTCCTGGGCAATCGTGCGGTACTGATGCGCGAGCTGACAGTCCTGACTTTGGACGTATTTCGGGCTGAACGCATGGGTCTGGCGCAGTTGATCCCCCATGCGGCGATGGTCCAGACGAAGCGTCTGCTGCAGCGCGCACCGTGTCGGCTCACCGGAACGCAAAAGGTGGAGCTGGAACAGGTGCTCGTACACAGCACACGACTCAATACCATGCATGTGGCGCGGCAGGCGCTGGAGAAGTTATGGGAACGTTCGCCGGCAACGCAGGAAGAACTTCTGGCAGTCCTGCAAACCTGGTGCGTGGATGCGGAGCGCTCCGGTCCGCGCCCGCTACAGCGATTTGCGCGACAACTGGCGAGCTATGGGTAGTGATATGAATCTTGCATTGATCCACTCAACGGCGTGCCGGGAATTGCTCAATGAAGGAGACCTGGAGGATGCGGTACGCTATTGCATCGCCCAAGGCATTGAACCACCGGTCCCGCCATGCACCAGTCTCTCCACCGACTACGAGCGGTGCGTGGACGTGGCAAAGGAAACCTTGTCAGACTACGGTTGGTGGGAGAAACGGTTAAAGGTCCGCAGTACGCGTGAACGCAGGCAGGCTGAAATGCAGGAACACTCAGTTGCGAAGTCCCGGTCGCCCTCCGGTGCGGCCACTTGCTGATGCGATCATTTACGCCAGCTGGCGCCGGCCTGGCGATGTCTTGGCGAGATGGGGCCCGCAGTGCTCCAGCGTCCAAGGAATGATTCCAAGGTACGCGGGCCTAGCGTACATCGTGTGCCGTGACTGATGCATTCAACCGATGTGGCAGTCGCGTGGCGGCTGCGCTGAGACGCAGGGGGCAGGTGCTCGATAGTGTGAGCGTGGCGTTCGACGAGCGCCAGAAGTCCCGCAGCAATGGGGCGCGACGTCACGAAGGAGCTGGATATGCAACGCTATCGTGGTTACGAAATTGACTGTTCGACCGTCAGGGCGACTTTGGGCAAACCTAGCGCAAAATGGTACTGCCGATTGAGCATCAGGAAAGTCGGTGATCCAATTCCGACGCGATACCAGGTTGCAGTGATTGCCTGGACCATGCGCTCGGCGAGTGTGCTCGGCCTGCATCGTGCGAAGGAACGCATCGACGATGCGCTCGGAATCGAATTGCCTGCTTGAGATCCTCCCCGCGTTCAGTGACCAGGTTGTAGGGCGCAGCCCTGGTCAATGCGAAGTGCGGTAGCACTGTGTTCCGGGCCTGCCGGTGTTACCGATCGCGCGAAGAGGCGGCGTAACGTAACGCTGTTTGCGGGCGAAAGACGTGCGTCGGGAGGTGTCGGCATGCGATTTCTATCGGGGCGAGTCTCTGCTGCCAAAGCGCGATATCAACGCCAGCAATTCTTCCACGGCTACGGGCTTCGTCAGGCGGGATGCCATGTGTGCGTGTGCCATGGCTTCTCGACTACCGGGGCCATCCCAACCGGTCCATGCAACAATGGGTAGTTCTGCGCATTGGGGAAGGGCATGCATGGCAGTCGCGGTTTCATAGCCGTCCATGTCAGGCATTTGAATGTCGAGGAACACAATATCCGCAGGCCAGTCGGCCAGCAAGGCAACCGCTGAAGCCCCGTCATAGGCAACCCTGTGGTCGATGTGATAAAGACTCAGAAGCTGGGAAACCATGTCGACGGCGTCCTTGTTGTCGTCGACTAGCAGGACCCGGGCATTGATGTGATTCATGGCTCTCTCCTTGCGTCATCGCGACTCCTTCGCGACGGGCTAGAGAGAGGAAATGGCTTAGTGGGCTGGAAATTCAGATTACACGAATCGTGTCATGGGCTCCGCACGCTTCGGAACGAGGCATGATGAAAAGGCTGAATGCTAACGAGAAATTGTGTAAAGCGTAGTGGCGTTGCATTGTACGGGGGGCGAGACCCGCCTGGTGTCTTCTCATTTGCGCAGCGGGCGGCGTTTGAACAGGAGGGGCGCCGGGGCATTCTCGGGAAAGATGTCGTAGTGCCCAATGCGCCCCGTGGGGCGCATCCTCAGGGCCTTTCCTTTCCCGTCGACCATGTGGCGCGCCTGAAGTAGATTCAAATGATGCGCGGCGTGCGCGATCTGCAGGTTGTGCTGGCAAATGTCGTGCCCAGGTGCAAGGCGGGCGAAGGCGCAGGCATCGTCCAGGCAATCGTAGCGATAGGCACCATAGAAATAGCGTCCTGCAATAAATACGATACCGAACTGCTGCATCAGCAGAAGATCGTCGGCGGAAGGTGATGGAACCCGCTTCGTGGGTACGGTCTGCGTTGAAGGCGGCGCATTGGAAGGGTGAAGGAGCATGAGCTGCGCGTAATTGTAGGCATCGATAAAGTTCTCATACGCGTAGCCGCGATACAGGTAGTCACGCCCATTGAACCGGATAGAGCCCGGTCCAGAACCAAACGTGCCTGCCGCACGTCGATAGTAGTGATAAGTTGCCATGCCAACACACTTGCTGCATCGTCGCTGTTACTGCAGCGCCCGCATCAGCCAAATTGCCACGAAAGCGGTGAATTCAGTGTACGCCGATTCGCAGCTTCTCGCTTGGGGGCGCTGACGTGCCTCGCTGTGCCGGCGAAGGCTGGATCATTCCACATCTGACGTCAGGTATCAGCGCTACTGTCGGCGTCAATAGCCTGCGGAGGGGGGCGATGTATCCAGGGAAGATTGGCACATTGTCGCTGTTGTCTTCGATCTTAACTGGTGTCGTGTGGTTGGCTGGTCGACGTGGCCTCAGCGTGCCATGTCAGTGGCGGACGCCGACCCGTACGCGGGTGGCACATCGGGCACTCGCCCGTAACATGATGTCGCTGTCCCCATTCGTAGGGAACGGCGGCAAACAGGAAGGACAACTAGTGAATATACATGTTGCTAGCTATTCGGCGGATGTCGACTAAGATGGCTAGACATAAGTCCAAGCGAGCGGGGAGCAACATGAACACTGACCGTCGAATTGACACACTGCTTGCGGGCATCGTGGACAAGGGATTTGCAATGAACTTCAGCCGCGGCTTTCGCGACGCCGGAGCATTTCTACGGGCGCACCAAGTCTCCGCCCAGGTCATCGTGCGCGTCATTAACTATGGCCCGCGCCGAGCTTTTGCCGCAGCATTGCCGCCAATGGGGAAACACCTGCCTTTCGTCGAGCCGGCCTTGATTCACGCGTCCTTGACTGGTACAGGGGGCGACAGGTGAATCGATTCATCCCTGAATCATTGAATACACTCCCGTGCTGGACGGCATGGACCGTACGCCGTGTGTGCCGACATTCGGATAGATGCTCCATGTAGGAAGATGTGCTTCGGCGGATCAAATGCCAAGACCGCTCTGGCCCGGAAGTGGCGATGCACTTGTACGCTTCTGGCGACCAACGTGAGTGCCGTGGGTCTTATCTGGTTGAGACTTTCACGGAGCTGTTCCGACCCAATGGCACGCTGACTGACGCCTGGCTCCCCGGTGGCGCGCGCGCTCCCCGCTGGGGGGAGTTGCTTCCTCGATGTGAACACGGGACAATGGCGGCATTGTGGCTGGCAAAGAGCATGCCAAATGGCACGGACGTTACGTGGCATAGACTTGGCTCCTGGCAGTCGTTCCATCAAATTGAGGCCAGTGTTACGCACGTCTAAACATGAAAAAACGGGAACTGCTCCAGCAACTTGCAGCCTTTGCTGATGATGACAATATTGTTGTCGAAAGCAGGCCAGGTGAATTTGAAGAACCGGTGATCTATGTGACGACAGTCCGAGCGCGTCGCAGTGACGAGTTGGATACCGCTTTCAAGAGTGAGTTCCTCGCTGACCGGGCTGGAAATGGCGCAGTGGTCATTGGCACCCACTGAGGCTGTATGACGCTTTGAGACATCCCGGGCGCGGCTAGCCGCGCCGACCTGCGAGCGAGCGGCGAGCACTGCCTGATGGTGCTGCGTATATCGCCCCTTGCTGTCGGCAGCCATGGACTCTATGCAGTTACTGGTGTCATTGGAATCCCCAATCGCTCGAGGATGGCGGTCCGTGGTATGGTGTTTGCAACACCGGAGCACGTGTTTGGGAAATGGCAGCCGAAACGAAAACGGAGACCATCATGCCATTGGAACTGCAAGAACGTCGCGCGAGCGATCGACTGGCCGGCGTCATTGATGATGCCCTCGATCTTGTTGAGGAATGCGGTTGGCGTTATGCCATCGCCTATTTGATCAGCGAAAGGATGCCTTCGCCTATCATCCAGCGCTTGCTCGGCGGTGACGGCGGCGTTCGAGGCCCTTTCGGGGGCAGGATGGCCGGGCGCTTGAGTGGAACGGACATGGGGCGGACGACATGAGCGACCTGTTCGCGTCCTTGGATGAGCGCAAGTTGCGAAGAGCATCTGATCGAGGTGGCGTGCCTGGGGTGCCGAGCTCAGATGCGGATTGCGTGGAACCTCAATAGGACTGATGCATACGAATGCATCCCTGGCGACGCCTCTCTGAGATAAAGTGGGACGGCATCCTGGAGCGAAAAGCCCTGCGTCACGGTGTTTCATGCTGGACTTGTCGGCGCTGACGCTTCGATGGCGCGTGCCTTGATCGCCTTCCTTGCCCTTTTTTTTCGTCGCGTCGCTCTCCCTTGTCATGTTTGTTTAACCACCCAGCGTATTCCGGCCTCTCTGGACAGGCGCGCTTCCGTTATTCGAATTGAGCACAGTGCCCAGGTGCGTGGCGACGCTGAGCTCTATTGGCATGCGCGGAGGCACAGGTTCGCCGTGGAAGCGCGTCGTGTGGGGGGGGGAGGGGGCCATGCTGCTCGTTCCGCGCCTCGATCCGAGCATCCTTCCGCCCGTCGCCGATGCGTGGTGTGTCTGGAATATCAGGTCATGGATTATCCGCAGCTTGGCCGACCGCACGTATGGCTGGCTTGCCAGGCTGCGGACATGGGACTGCCATTGCTGCCGCGCTAGCTTGTCGCGTAGGGCATTGCTGTAATACTACTGAACGTGCGCCCGCCGCCGGGCATGACTGGGATATCCTCGAATGCGGTTCCAAGATGCATTTTGTTCGGCTTTCGAGCAATGGTGCGCTTGGCGTGGGCGTTAGAGATAGAATAGCACTGTTCAAAATGACGGCCAATCCGGTACTCTGAGGCAAAAGAATGTTTGGGAGGCGAGTACGGAGCCAGTACGGGGTACATCGGGAATTTCTGGGACCTGTCGGGAGACGCGAGACGTGCCGTTCCCCTATGAGCGGTGTCTCAAGAGAGCTCTCTCTGACTCGCATCTGAGCTTTCACACTGCAAGGGGTTTCCATCGTCGGCGTGTCCTGGACTTTTCTGCTGGGGTTCCACCGCGAGCAGTGCCAGATTGTAGACGGTGATCGGTTTTATACGGGGCATTAGCATTGAGCACCTGTGCAATGCCCGCGGCGTGAACAAGCGCAGCCTTGGTAGGTGAGCCAACGGTCGCGATGACACAGGCTCCCAAATCCTGTGCCCAGCGGCTAGCCTCGACTACCCATTACTCAATTTCGGGCGGCACAGGATGCCGACGACCTCAGGAGTGCGGAGTACTACGCTGCCATTGGCTGGCGTGTTGCGTCAGTCAGCATGAATTCGCGCCAGCTTCCTCATAGATGCAGCCGGTCAATGTGAGGCGGCCTCTGCGCGAAATGTCCTTTGAAAAAACGAATGTGAAAGCAATTGATGATTTCACGCGCCGCCTCGAAGGTCTCTGCAGCGCCGGCAAGGTAGAACAACCAGGCCCTTCGAAAGTTCTCATTGAACCGGATTGGATCGAGCGCGACTATTTTTCCCAGTTTGACTCAAAATTCTTCAGCCAGGCTTCAACACTGCGGTGCTAGTGGTAAGAACGATTCTCTATGCATTCAACATTGAGACCATATTTTTCCATCAGGATCAATGTCTCCGCCAGACTGGGGATGTAGCCGCCGGGAAAGATGTATTTGATCGTGCAGTAATTCGTCGGTCGCTTCCGCATGTTGAATGTAGCGGATATCAAGCCAATTCCGCCAGGACGCAAACAGTCTGCAATGCTCTTAATCCATTGTTCATTGCAGTCGCGTCCGGCATGTTCGTGCACCCCAACCGAGACAAAGCGGTCATAGCAGCGCGGTTCGTCCGACAGTTCGCGGTGATCCTTTTCCATCAGCGCCAGCTTGCCGCTGAATCCGCGCCTGTTCATCACTTGTAGCATGCCATCGTTTTGATTCCTAACAAGCCCATAGCATGTGACGTCGGCGCGATATTTCTCTGCCGCGAGCATTGCCAGGTAGCCCCAGCCGGGGCCAACTTCAATCAATCTATCGCCCGGATTGATACGCAGCTTTTTGCAAATCGCATCAAAGTTGTTATGTTGTGCCTCGTCCAGCGTCGATGTGTCGTTTTCCCAGCATCCTTCGCTATATCCATAGGTATCGCCCAGGACCAGGCGAAAGAATTCCGTCGGTAAGCCGTAATGGAAAGTTGCGTTGCGTTTGACCTGGGCAAAGTTCAGATTGTTCTGGCGCCGCCCCAAGATCTGACGCTTGATCCAGGTTAATGGGTGCTCGACCCGTCCGAATGGCTTTCGATAGCCGATATTGACGAGCCGGCGCAGCGCATGTTCGCCGATGATATCGATCTCGCCTTCAAAATATGCCTCCAGGAATTCGAACATTCCACCAACACCATGCGCCATTCTGCAGCGCGATTGCGGAAAATGATTGTGATATCGGCGCTGCCAAGCTGCGTGCTCTGATACGCGCTCCCGTCTGAAAAGATCACCTGCAGATGGTATTTTTGCCCTTGCGCAACGCTCTTCACGGTGCGGCGAATGATTGCTTTGATGAGGCCGCGTTCTCGATATTCGCGCTCTGAGCCGATGGAAGGCCCCTCTTGCATGATGCCTCCACGAGATCTTGACATCGTTGGCGCTCTTCAACGTCAGCATTATGTTGAGACGGTGGCGATGTGGCGCAGGTGGATTGCAACACCGTTGTGAGCAACGGTCTTCCAAGTCATATTAGCTTGCGTTATAAGCTCACGGAAATCCGGCTGCCATACTTTTAGCGCTCACATCCTGTCGCAGGCCTCCGCGCCCCATTGAAGAACGCCAGCATTTCCTTCGATGCGCATGGCCCGCTTGGATCGGTATGCGAGCCGGCCGGCTGGCCTCCCTGCCACGCGTGTCCAGCTCCATGGACGAGCCAATGCTCCGCAATGCAACTGCCATCTGCGTGCCGCCAGCTCGTTTTGGTATAAGCCCGGCCCGCCGTATGGCCATGCTCGATGCGTTCCTGCAATGCCGAGCCGCGGGCCGTGTCCTGTGCTGCGATGAATTGGCGCAAGACGATGGTGCCGTTCTCAGGATGCACTACACCGTCGGCGTCGCCATGGAAAACGATGATCGGCACACTCTTGCGCAAGTTTGCTTTGCGCTTTGGACGCTTCATGGCGTGGAGGCCCGTAATCATGTCTTTGCCGCTGCCAGCGGCCAGTCCGGAGTGGATGCCAACGGCGGCAAATAGGTCGGGGTAGGTGGCGCCGAGGATGGCAGCCATCGCGCCGCCGGCGGAAAGTCCCGCGACGAATACGCGGCTCTCGTCAACCGCGTGGTCGGCCATGATCTGGCGCGTCATGGCTGCCAGTATCGCCGGTTCTCCAGCGTCGCGCGACTGTTGTGCCGCGTCGAACCAGTTCCAGCATCCGGACGGATTGGCGGCGCGGTCCTGCTCGGGATAGAGCACGATGCAAGCATCGTCATCGGCGAATAAATTCATCGAGGTTCCCAGCGCGAAGTCGCCGGCATTCTGGGTGCAGCCGTGCAACATCACGAGCAGGGGGCGGTTCGCGAGCGAGGCGCCAGGCGGCAAGTAAAGCTTGTAGCGGCGACTGCCGGCCGCACACCTGAATACCCCACTTATGAACTGGCCGCGGCCTTGGTGTTCGATAGTGTCCTGTTCGTTGGGCGTTGATCCGGTGTCGACGGGCGGGCGCCCCATGCGCGGTGGACGCCCAGTGCAGGCAGCGCCCGACCACGTTGGAACGCTGTTCAGGTCGACGAAGCTTGATGGCTCATCTTGGGCGGCTTCCCTGTCGGCGGCAGGCGCTTCCATCAGCCCAGCTTGGCTCAAGGCACGCTGGATGATCTTGGTTGCGCCGGCGGCGTCGTTGGCGCTGGCCAGCTTGGCCGACGCCATCATCTGTTTGAGGAACTGATCGAGAGGTTTCATGTTTTCCCCTAGCGGGTCTGAATGCGGTCTGCCAGCACTTGGCGGACAGCTGGACTAGCGATAAATGCGCCAAGCACTTCGACGCTGGCGATGGCTGCGTCGGCTAGCTCAGGGGCTACCTCCTCTTCGATGACAGCCAGCCCCAGCACCTGGATGGCAAGCCTGTTCCCGCTTGTGACTATCTGTTCCAGTTCCTTACGGGAATATCGGTAGTGGCCGAGGACATAGCTTTTGCGCAGCATGGCCTGCTGGATGGCGTCCGCGTGTACTTGCAGCTGGTTGCGAATCGCCGTGCGTACGAAGTCGGTTCGGTTCGAATAGAACCCTTGGTTGACCAGGAGGTCGAGCTGCGCTAGGTCGACCAGGCCGACATTGACGGTCACCTTGTCACTGTCGGGAATGCGTTGTGGTGCTGTAACGATCTTCATGAAGCCTCCTCGCTGTATTCTATACTCCAATTGGAGTATGCATGGAGTATTTCGAGGGGCGCGCACGGTTGAAAATACCGGCTGGCGGGTCGCTGCTGCATGGCGTCTCGAAGGGGGGCGGCGTCACCGGCGAAGGCATATTGCGGCCGGCGTGCAGGGGCATTCAGGCGCCCACGCCCCCGGAGTGCAGGGGCCTAGGCTTTTCCGCGCGCCGGGAACAGCGCCCCGGCGACACGGTAATGCAGGCAGCGCTATCGGCGGCGCCTGGTCCAGCTGACTGCGATTAGCCCAGGTATTGGGTCAGTCCCACCCCGGGCGGTCGCTGCCTGCGGTGTCCAGCCCTACGCCGCCATTCTGGCCCAGCTGGCCTGCGAAATAGGCGCACTTCCCCCGGCAACAGCAGCGCTGACACGGCGCTGGCGGCATGGCCTGCCGTAGCGCGCCGGCCCAGTCCGTCTGCATGGGCGGTGGCGCTATAGAGCGCTGCACCATCGACGTGGTGGAAGGTGGTGACAAAGAGCCGTTGCGGCGGCGCGCTGTCGATGCCGGCCAGGCTGTCGCTGAAGCACAGCCGGAATTGCAGATCGTGCAGGGGCCGCTCGCAGGTGTTGCGGAACTCGATTGTCATGCGCAGGACGTGGAGGCCGTTCTCCAGCCGGGCCGCGCAATGCGAGCGGATATGCAGGCCCAGAGCCTGCTGTAATCCGCTGGCGATCAGCAGACGGGAAGGTGGGCCGCAGTAATTACTGACCCCCGCGACCATCCAGTGGCCCCGGGGACGTCGGCGCGCCAGCGATATGCGGGGTCGCCGCCGTCCTGCTTCTATGGCGCGCCGGCCGCAACCAGCAGCAGGGCGGTTACAGATGGCGGCACGCCGGCTTCCAGCGCGAGTGCAGGGGCGCTGCCGGTGTCGAAGCGCAGCCAAAAAGGGCCCTGGCGATCCAGTGCAGATGGACTTTTCCGCGGGCGGCGTCTTGGCTGACTCGGCGATCTTTCCTATAACAATGGCCCGCGACTACCATGTCTATCGCCGTTCACCTGGCGGAGGCATTTATTGCGACAGGGTGCGGCGGGGGAGTGTGACGGTGAATACGCAGCCAACGTTTGGAACATCGCGCACACTGAGGCGGCCGCCATTGTCCTCCACGAATTGCTTCGAGATCGTCAAGCCTAAGCCCAAGCCACTGCCTTCCCGGTCGCCCTGTTCAAATGGCTGGAACATGCGTTGCGCAAGGTCCGCGCCAATGCCGCCACAATGGTCTGCCACTTCGATCAGGATGTTGTCGCCATCGGCGTGGCAAGTCAACGTTACTTCGGTGTGGGGATGGGTATATTTGAAGGCGTTCTGCAGCAGGTTGATGACCGCGGCAAGCAGCATCGGCCGGTTTCCGCGGATCGCGAGATCCCGGTTCACCGCTGCGACACGCAAGTGGCAATCCTTGGCGATTGCAGCCAAGGACGCAGTTGCATCGACCTCCGCGATGAAATCGGCCAGCGAGAAGGAGGTTTGCACGCCGTGCAGGTGCTCGTCTCGTACCAGTGCGATGGTGCCGTTGATCAGCACTTCCATGCCATCGACACTACGCGCGAGAATGCTGCCGGTTGCGCCACTCAGGGGGAGGTTGCCGGCATTACAGGCGGCGAAAGCAAGCTTGGCTGTGCCAAGAAGATTGCGCAGCTCATGGACGAAGAAGCCCATGCGCTGATTTTCTTCGGCATCATGGCGCTCCGCCTGGATTGTCTCGCGTTGCTGGCTAAATGCAGTGACGGCGTGCGCAATGGCGACGTCAAGACAGCTATTCAGTGTGCGGAACTCGTCGACGGAGAACGGGGTATCACGTTCCACTGCGAGGTCGGTAATGGCTTGGCACAGGTCGCCGTAATTGTGCACCACCTCGTCAACGCGGAACTCCAGGCTTAACATATCCTTACCATGCTGCATGGCCGAAGCCCCAATGGCTGCGTGTTTGCCGTCGGGCGCAAGCAGGCAGGGATCCGTGAGGCTGAGCGTGGCCTCGGCTTGCACCCTACGCAGTGTCGCGACCAACTGTTCCAGGAACAGCGGTACCCCGTGCAGGAGCTGCTCCGGGGTGGCGGAATGTTCGCGCAAAGCCACTTTGGCGCGGCAACGCGCGATCAGTTCGCTGCGATTGTTCTGGAGGAAATCGTGTAGCATGGCGCCCCTTCAAATGGATGACGTTGGCTCACGCGTCGGATGCGGCATACCTGTCTTCGTCCAATGACTGCACGCTGATCCTGGTGATATGGTTCAGCACAAAAAAACCTTGCCGGTGCGGGCTGGTCTGCTTCTCCAGCGGGCCCGCAGCTAAGGCAACTGGCCGCACCTGCATTCATTATATGCAATGAGTGGCTGCGCGCTCGTGCCAATCGAACTCGTCGCCAACGGGCGCTATTTGCTGGGCCTGATTCTTATCGCGATGGATGCTGGTCGGGACGCTGATGACCTAGGAAACACCCGGTCCGGATGGTCTCGTGGCGCCGAAACGGTGGACCAGGTCGAGCAATTGCTGCACCTCGAACGGCTTTGCCAAACAGTGCACCATTCTGGCGGCGACCAATGCGGCATTGTTGTGGCTGCCGTCCCATGGGGGCCAGGCGATGATCGGCAGTTCGGCGCAGCCGGGCAGCGCATGCATGGCTTTGGCCGTTTCATAGCCATTCAGGCCGGGCATTTGGATGTCCACGAGCACGACGCCGGCCTGCCACGCAGTGAGCAAGGCCAGTGCCGACTGGCCATCATAGGCGACCCTCGTCTCGATTGCATGGTGGTTGAGAAGCTGTGAAACCGTGTCCACCGCATCCCTGTTATCGTCGACAAGCAGCACGCGTGGGTGGCTTTCTTCCATTTTCAAGTCCTAGAGAGTCATTCGCCCCCTACCAGACGGGCTGGAGTGAATGCCCAAAAGATCAGAATAGCGATGCTTGCCAGGGGCGGGCGCACGATAGCATGCCGGCGGCAGCGCCTGCTGTGATGCAGCAGGAGGCGACGGCATTGTTGGTTGACGATTCACGATACCAGGCGCGACTGCTAATGCTATAACGCAATGCGGTGACGAACTGGGCACAATGGATCAAAATTTGACCTGGATCATGGTTGGGAGAGATCCCGCGGCGCACTATCTGCTCATCCGACGCGAAACGAGACGTCCATGCGCACGCTCGTACCTATGCTGCTGGCAAGCTTGCTGGCCACCCATGCTTATTCCGACGACATACATCATCCTCTCGAGGCGGCGGCCAAGGCGGCGCCGGGCAATGCTCTCGAAACCCGTTCAGCTTACTACGTCCGACCTCATGAAGCGACCTGGTGGAAGGGAAGAGGATATCCGTGACAGTTGAAATGCCATATCTACAGCGCAAAGCCTTAAAATAGAACTATTCGAAATGACGGCCAATCCGGTATTTCTTGCGGACGCAAAAGAATGTTTGGGAGGCGAGTACGGAGTCGGTACGGAGTACGGTCGGATTTTCTGGGATCGGTTGGGAGACGCGAGATGAGTGCTTCTCCTATGAGAGGGGTCTCAAGACAGCTCGCACAGACTCTCATTTGAGCGTTCACACTGCAGGGGTCGCAAGTTCGAAACTTGCACTTCCCACCAAATATTCGGTTATATCAAAGGCTTACGCATCCATGTCGTAGGCCTTTTTTATTTGCTATCGAAGTCGGAAATCGGCCGTTTCGATGCCTGGAAGGACGGACGGGCCGACCCGACCATCAGCCCGTCCGGTTTTCATCCACGCAGCGTCAGCAACAGTGCATCCAGGCGCTCGAGCGTGGACGTCATGCCTTCTTTCATACCCATATCGATGACTTTCTGGACGTCTTCCGGCGAGTTGTAATGCACGACAGTGGTGACCAGCGTGTGTTCCCTCAGGTCGGAAAACGTCACGTCCCAGCGCGAACGTGGCATGTCTGGGTTGACGACCCCAGTTTCATCGGTGAAGCCATCCAGCGTCGCATAGCTGTCGATCGGCCGGATGGCCAGGTAATCGACGCGGCTCCAATAGGCTTGCCCATCTGGTGTAACCATGGCGTAGTGCCAGTAGCCGCCTTCCTTGAATTCCATATGTTTGGTCTTGGTGCTCAGGGGTTTGGGCGCAAACCAACGGTCGAGCAATGCGCTCTGCGTATGGCAATCCCAGACCAGCTGGCGTGGGCCAGCAAATTCCCGCGTCACAGTGAGTGTGCTGTTTTCCTTGTCGACCACAAAATCAAACTGAAGCTTAGCTACCATTGACGTCTCCTTGCAGTTGTTCCAAAAGTTTGTCCAGATTCTCGTATCGGTTGCTCCAGAGCGCGCGTTGCTCCTCGAACCAGCGCTCGGCTGCGGCGAGCTTGTCCTGCTCGAGCGTACAGGTCCGCACCCGCCCGCACTTGCTGCTACTTACCAGACCAGACTCTTCCAGCACGCGCATGTGCTTCATGAACGACGGCAATGCCATGTCGAAGGGTTTCGACAAGTCACTGACGGTGGCGGGGCCCGCGCCTAGCCGCTGTACTACGGACCTGCGCGTTGGGTCCGATAAAGCGTGGAAGATGGCGTCCAGCGCAACACGATAGTTATCCATGTGGCTAACTATACGCGCAAAAAAAATGGAATGCAAGCGGCGCCGAGCCTGAGCCGGCGCAAGCTTGTCACGCCTGCGAAATGAACCTGGGCTGGCCGGCACTATGTCCGTTTCCGCACGGAGCGGCTTTATGCTGAGTCGTATGCTCAGGCTATGAAGATGACAGCCAATACCGCAGCAGTCCCGGAAGACCAGGCAGCACCTGCAAAACGGCGCAGGGTGCCGCCATTGTCGCTCGCGGCATGGAAACAGTTCATCAGCGTTGCAAAGCCCTACTGGCTGGAAAATGAAAAGAAGACGGCCTGGGGCTTGCTGCTGCTGTTGATCGTACTGATGCTGGCGGAGACCCAGCTTGCCGTGATGTTGAACAATCAGTCCGGTGAGATGACTTCGGCGCTGGCCGGGCGCAATGGCGACCGCTTCTGGACATCGGTGCGTGCCTGCCTGCTCATCCTGGCGTTTGCAGTGCCAATCTATGCGTTCTACTACTACATGCGGGACATGTTCGCCAACCAGTGGCGGCGCTGGCTCACCGGGCGCTTTCTCGACGGTTATCTCAAGGGACGTAAATACTACGAGCTGACTTCGGAAGGCGAGATCGACAACCCGGACCAGCGCATCAGCGAAGACATCAACACCTTCACCGGTCGTTCGATCCACTTCCTGCTGATCTTCCTCGGTTCGATCATGCAGCTGGTGGCCTTTAGCACGGTGCTCTGGTCGATATCCCGCTTGCTGGTTGGTGTCCTTGCCCTGTATGCATTGGCGGGGACTGTTGTTGCCCTCTACGTGTTTGGCAATCCGTTGATCCGGCTCAATTTCTGGCAACTGAGGCGTGAGGCAGATTTTCGCTTCGGCCTGATGCGCTTGCGCGAGAACGCCGAATCGATCGCTTTTTACCGGGGCGAAGCACAGGAGCGGGCCTACATCGACAGCAAGTTCGACAAGGTGTTCCACAACTACAGCAGGCTCATAAAAAAACAGCGAACATTAAATTTGTTTCAGCGTACGTTCAGTCAACTCACCCTGGTGCTGCCTGGGGTGATCCTTGCAGACGGTGTGCTGTCGGGCGAGCTGGAAGTGGGGAGGGCAATACAGGCAGCTGGGGCTTTTACTGCGGTGCTGGGCGCAGTGGGTGTGATCGTCGATAATTTCGAGAGCCTGAGCCGTTTTGTGGCGGGCACCGAGCGCTTGCAGACCTTGTCGAGGCTCGTGGTGCCTGCTGGCGACGCTGCAGCCGGGAAGACGCGCAGCAGGATCAAGATGCGGCTCGGCAAGCAGATCGCAGTTGATGCCTTGACCGTGTGTCCACCGCAGTCCGAACGGGTGCTTGTAAAGGACTTGTCCTTTGTGCTGGAGCCGGGCGATGCGCTACTGATCACGGGCGACAGTGGATGCGGCAAGAGTTCGCTCTTGCGCGCCATTGCTGGCCTGTGGGACAACGGTTGCGGCTTGATTCACCGCCCGCCAATGGCAGACATGTTTTTCCTGCCCCAGCAGCCTTACCTGCAGCATGGCACGCTGCGCAGCCAGCTTATCTACCCCAGTGTGCAGACAAGCCTCAGCGACGGACAGTTGCAAAAGATCCTGGAGCAAGTGCACCTGCCGCATCTTGCGGAACGATTCGGCGGGCTGGATGCGGTACAGGACTGGGAAAAGCTGCTGTCGGTTGGCGAGCAGCAGCGGCTCGCCTTTGGCCGCGTGCTGGTGCATGAGCCAAGCATTGTGATCCTCGACGAAGCGACCAGTGCTCTTGACAGCAGCAATGAAGCAGCGCTTTACAAGAGCTTACGAGAAAGCGGCGCTACCTTGATCAGCATCGCCCACCGTGCAGCCGTCCGGCGCCATCATACGCATGTGCTGCGATTGAAGGGGGATGGCGGATGGGAGCTGCGTGAAGTCGCTCATGCGCTTTCGACGTCCCCGGGAACCTGATGAATGCGGGTAATCTGGAAGTTGTACTGCTCGGCAGCCACTGGAGAGTCGCTCCTGCGTGATTGTTGTTGCCGCAAATGATCACTGACCAGCATGGCTGCGCCTTGTTCCGTCAGCACGCCTGCCGCCTCTGCCTCTATCTGATGCTCAGACCGGTCGGCATTCCGGTAGGAAATAACCCAAGTTGACACCTGCTTCTCTTTCAATCGCTCTGGTAAGGGAATCACGTATCTTATCAAAGTCAAATGCAATCAAGCGCTCGATTGATGAGATGCTAGTGTTAAATTTCCTAACTGCAAATTTTGATGTCGTAAAATTTAACACATGCAGCAGGGCGATTTCGACTAACTCAGCGTAATCAAGTACTTACAAAGTAGGCATAGTTGATGCTTCGTTCAGGTTGTAGTTTCTTCAACCTAACTATGGAGCGCGATATGAAAGCTAATACGCTGTTCAAGTCTTGCCTGCTGGCCTGCTCCGTTCTGGCGGGTTCTCAAGCGGTAGCCGGTCCCGGCACAGTAAACAGTATTGAATTTAGCTTCATGAACTACAGCAGTACCGCATCACAGTCATTCAGCAGTTTGCCGTTGACGAGCTTCGACAACACTCCAGCTCCTTCGATTGTGCCGATTTCAACTCCGACCCCTCAGGAAATTCATCCCGTCGTTGAGGTGTACGTGCCTTCGACGCCGGTCCAAACCAGCGCACCTGCAGTCATTCCGGCGGCTGACCTGCCGCAGGCGGCGGCAGCCATCCCTGAGCCAGGGACCGTTGCCTTGCTGGGCTTGGGTTGTGCTTTGCTTTTCCTGCGTCGTCGGGAGAAGTTCCATGCTTAATTCGCGCAGTTTTCCAGCGCTTGTACTGACCTTGTTGCTGGCAGCATGCGGTGGTGGAGGGGGCGGATCGGGAGGTGCGCCGGTTGTGTCTCCCGCTCCATCTCCCAACACACCGACGCCGCCATCTCCACTGGAAGGCAACATCGTCACGTCGGTTCCGGCGCCGACTTACGCGGCGGGCAGCGGCAACCTGAGTATCTTCAACGCCATCAATGCCTTGCGCAGCAAGATCGGCTCAGGGCTGTTGGCCCAGAGCCTGTTGCTGGACAAGTCTGCGGGTGCGCACTGGAGTTACATCAACCAGAACGGCATCGGCGAACTGCATGGCGAAACGGCCGGCAAGCCTGGGTACACGGGCGTCCGTGCCGCTGACCGGATTGCTGCGGCAGGCTATACCGCTTCAGTCTCGGGTGAGGCAATCTACAGCACAGTCGGTACCGACAAGTACATGACCTGTGTTGCGGAGTGGGCCAATTCCGTTTATCACGCGGCCCTGCTGTTTGCCAGCACGATCGATATAGGTATCGCGGCAAACAATTTCACGCCGGCGGAAGGCGCCTCAACCCTTTGCGTAGTGGACGTCGCCACGAGCAGCACGCAATCGGCGCAGTTGCCGGGCGCAGGCAGTATCCGCGCCTATCCTTACGCGAACCAGGCGGACGTGCCTTTTGTGTTCTTCAACCGTACTGAAACGCCAACGCCTGTGCCGGACCTGGTCGAAGCCGGCACCCCCGTCACGGTGAGCTTCGAAACCAGGGGCATGGCGTTGACCGCGCCGATTGCCATCAGCCAGTTCAGCCTGACGCCTGCCGGCGGTACTGCTGTGGACGCGCGCATCCTGGTGAATAAAGGAGGCAAGCTTGGCCCGGTCATCGCGACGAATGGCCCTGCATTGACCGACGATGGAAATATGCAAGGCTTCACCGCAACGCTGGTGCCGGTCTCAAGACTCAAGCCAGCGACCACATACAACGTGGCGCTGCTTGCTGTCGTGGATGGCAAAACCATCGACAAGTCCTGGTCGTTCACCACCGCCGCACAGTAATACCGGCAGCAACGGGTCAGCAATCCTGGCGGAACGCTGGCCCTTTTCATTTACTTCGGACGCGGAGGCTGCACGCCTTGATCGGGACGTGGCAGGGCGCCAGTCCGCAGCAATCGCACGGCATGCGCAACGGCGCGCGCGACGTTGCGCACTTCTTCCTGGAAGGCTTCGTCCTTGTCCATCACATCGTGGCTGGTTGCATAGGGCTCGTAATAGCCAAGGTAGCGGTCAAGCTGGGACTGGGTTCCGGCATCGGTCAACCCCATCCAGTCCAGCCAGTCGGACAGGTTGCGCCGCAGGCTTTCGGCGCCGGCGACGTCGCCGTGCACCACCAAGCCATAGGCGCGCCCGGCCAGGTGTTTGGGGTAGGGCCAGCCTGCAAGCTCCAGTGCTTTGGCTTCTTCGGGCTTCTTGCCATGCGTGCTGCTTGGATCCGGATTGCCGCCATCTGCACACACCAGGCGGTCGATCATCAGCTTCAATACGGACGGTGCCTGGTACCAGTAAACCGGCGTAAAGATGATGATGCCGTGTGCGGAGACCCACTGCTCGTAGATATCGTTCATCCAGTCGTCCACCTGGCCAAGGCTGTGGTTGGGGTAGCAGCTGCATGGCCAATGGCACAGCGGCATGGCGGTGGAAACACAGCCTTTGCACGGGTGGATGCGCAACTGATATTCGGAGGTCAGGCGGCTCAGGTCAAGGATGTCGACGCTGATGCCATCAGCGGCCAGTGTGGCCTCAGCCAGTTTCAGCATGCGCCACGTCTTTGAAATTTCGCCGGGGCAGCTGCCGTCATTGCGGGCTGCACCGCAGACCAGCAGGACTCGGGAAGGCGTGGCAGGATTTTTCTGGCGCTCCTCCGCCACCCTCAAGCGGGCGGCGGCGGCCTTCCACTCGAGCGACAGCTCGTAGCCTGGATCGGCAAATCCCGGCCCGGCTGGCTCGGTCACGGGAGCCTTGCGGCTGTCACTGAAGTTCTGCCATGCGACCTCCTCGAGCTTCGCCACTTCCTCGCGCAGCTTGTCAAAACGCGGGTCGGCAAAGGTGCGCATAAAGCGCAGCTGGAACTCGCTACGTTGCAGCTTGGCAGGGGCCTGGCCTTTGCGGACATCTGTCATGGATTCCTCCGTGCTGGAGAAAATGTGCCATGGTCGTCCTGGCGAGTCAGTACGACAGCGAACAGAAACTTGACCTGGATTAAGGATGCCCCCGACGACTGAAGGCTATGATCGCGGCATGGCAAAGAAGTTTCCGATCATCCCCTTGCATCCCGAGCGGGTCTGCTGGGGTTGCGACAAGTACTGTCCTGCTGACAGCCTGGCGTGCGGCAACGGTTCGGAACGAACCCAGCACCCATCTGAGCTGTTTGGGCCGGACTGGATGGGGTTGGAATCTCCGCTCCTGGAACCCCAGCCGGACGCTGGAACGCCGGCCGGCGCGCAGCACGTCCGCTCTTAATTGCCTCCCGTCTTGTATGAATATGAGACCGTGAACCTGCGCTGCGTCCCCGGTGGGAAGACGTTCGTATGCTTTAACGTCCGGGCAACCGCGTCGTCGTAAGCCTGGTCGCGTGAGGCGGAGATTTGCTTCACGTTGATGACTTTCCCCGTCTCGTCCAATTCGACGTCGAAACTCGCCTTCAATACTCCCGACACTTTGCCTGGTTCGGGAATGTAGAAGATTTGCTTCTGCACTGCCTCCAGTTGCGCATCGGTGGGCGGGGTTTCTTTTTGCGTGAGCAAACCCTTTTCCTCGGCAGCTTTGATTTCGTCTCGTATCGCTTGGTTGACCGCCGTGTGGTATGCGGACTGCGGGGCTTGGCTTGGCGCCATCGGATAGGTCGGGGAATTGCTGCTTATGAGTGCTGCGCAGCCTTTCACAAGCAGGAAGATCATGAAAGTGATCTGCCAGCCTGACCAGGTCCACCCTTGCTTGCTGCTGCTCTGCACTGGCGCTTCAGCAAGGGGGACCGGGCTGCCCGCGCCATTGCGCTCGATCTCGGTTTGCGCTGCCTGGTGCCACTTCTGCAGGATCTCGCGATCGATGATGATGGAGAACCAGTGATAGAAACGCTCTGTCAGCTGATGGAACAGGACCAGGTCGTTCCTTGACGCGCCGCGCTCAGGATCTGGTGTGTTGCGGACGGCGTGGATCAGCTGCCGGACGGTGTCCATGGCATGGGCCGGCATCGATTCATACAGCTTCCACTGGTCGATGGCGCGGTCTACCATGGCGCCGGCCTCGCCAAACTGCTGGATGCGGCGACTGTCGCGCGCCCAATCCAGGACTTCGCTGGCCACCACGAACAGGGTTTCGTGTCCCGGCTTCCAGCCTGCGGCGAGCAGGTGGACGATGCGTGCCTCGAAGATCGTGCGCGCCGTGAGGTTGAGCAGGGTTTCGTGCTCAAGCGATGCCTGGAGTATCTCGCGCCAGCGAGACTGGTGGCGGCTCTCGTTCTTCAACACCAGTGACTCTGCGCTGGTTTGGAACTGGGTAAAGGCCACGTCCGCGAGATGGTATGGATCGTCAGGCGCGGTCTCCGGGGCAGCCGGGGCAAGCAATGAAGCAGGTTCGCTCACGGGCTCCGGCGCAGCGGTGGACAGTGAGGGAGCGGGTTCAGTGCCGGATTCGGAAGCCGGCTCTGGGGCTGCAGCTGCCAGCGCTGGAGCAGGTTCGGGCTCGGCGGCTGCCATGACGCTGTCAAGAACCGCTTCCTGGCGCGCGAATTCCTGGTGTGCGTGCCATTGAAGCGCTACATCATAGGCTTGGCGAAGTTCCTGGAAGGCCTCTGGATCGGACTCCTGGTCGATCTTCTTCAGTTCACGCGCATAGGCGCGGCGAATATCCTTTGCGCCAGCCTCGGTATCGAGGCCAAGCCGGACGAGGAAGGGGAAGGTGTCACGCATTTCCGATGACTCTCATGACGTTATACGATATCCACAGCAGCACGATGACGAGCAGCACCAAGGTCCGGGTTATTTCCCAGCCCCGTGACGGTTCTGCTTGATTGCCGATTCGCGGCCACGAGACGTCGGGCGCGACACCGAGCGGCTGTGCCAATTCACGCCAGCGCTGCAGCATCCGCATATCGACTACCAGCGGGGTGAGATTGGCGTAGAAATTTGCAAGATGCTCAAAATAGCCGTGGTCGCGGCGCAGGCGACCCGGCTCCGGTTCGTGCGTTTGCCGCAGGTCGCGTATCACCCGAACCAATGGCGCCCGGAGTGTTTCAGGCTGGTGATGCAGTACCCATCGCTCGAACCATGCTTCTGCAAGTTGGGCGTTTGGCCAGCTGCCTTGTTCCGCCCAGCCAAAATGGTCCGTGGCGGCAAGCAGGAGCGCTTCGTGGCCTGGCTTCCATCCCTGGAGCAGTAACTGGCAGATGGCTGCCTCCAGGTTCCGGCCGGCGTCGATGTTGATTGGTTGCTGCTCGGCCAGTTGCTCTCGCAAGTCGTCGACCCAGATCGTTTCGTCTGCAATGCGGCGGCCAGACGAAATCACAGTGACCGCCGCGACGATCCACTCAAAGGCCTCCCGCGCTCCGTCCTCGGCAACTGATGCCGGAACCTCGGCCAATCCGACAGACTGAGAGCGGATGGCAAGTTCGTAAGCATTGCGCAATGCCTGGAATACTGATAGTTGGGTCTCCTGGTCAATCGTCTTGAGCGCGCGTGCATAGGCGCGGCGCACGTCCTTGACGCTTGCGCTCGCATCGAGCCCGAGATGGGACAGGGCCTTGGAAGTGTCCAGCATCTACCGCTTACGAATCCAGGTTCAGGAAGCTCTGGTGCTCGAAATATTCAAGCGCTTCATTGAAAGTGCGGGCTGCATCACGCGAGATGCGCGTATCCTGGGCCTCCAGCGCCCGCTCGAACTGCATGATCTGGCGCCCCAGATGCTCGCGGGCCTCGCCGCGCAGTTGCTGGTACAGGCGTTCGCCACGGGCGAGCAAGGTACGGAATTCGATACGGTCGCGCGGATGGATCTTCAGCTCGGACAGCGCTGCGAAGCGTTCCTTGATCTCCTCCGGGCTCAGCATTCCAGGATTGCCCTCGATGACCAGCGTGTGGGTCTGCTTGGTCAAGAGCACCGTCGCTTCCACTTGCAGCAAGCCGTTGGCGTCGTAAGTGAAGCGCACGTCCACGCCGTTGTTCTGGCCCTTTACCTGCGAAATTGGCACCTCGATGGTTCCAAGTTCGATATTGTCGCGGGCCATGCGCGCTTCACCCTGGAAGACATTGATGCGCAGGGCCGTCTGCCGGTCGCTGGTCGGCTGGTAGTTTTTTACCTTGCTGACAGGGACCACCGTGTTGCGTTCAATGACCGGGTCAAAGTGGCCGTGCGAGTATTGGTCGCCGCTCAGGTGCATCGATACTTCGACGCCCAGCGAGTATGGCGCGACGTCGGTCATCACCACCTCGTCCAGTGCGGCATCGTTCATTTTCAGGCCGGCTTGCACGGCCGCGCCCAGGGCCACCACTTCATCCGGATTGAGGTCGCAGGAAGGGAAGCGGCCGAACATGCGCGCCACCATGCGCCGTACGATCGGCATGCGCGTGGCGCCACCGGCCAGGACGATGCTATCCAGGCTGGCAGTCGGCAGGTTGGCGTCGCGCAGCGCACGTTCAACCGGCGAACGGAGGCGGGCCAGCAAGGGCGCGGTAATGCGCTCAAGGGCAGCTTCGTCGAGCGGCATGGAGTAGGTGATGCCGCCATGGTTGATCTGCAGCAGTGCTTCCGGCGCTTCGGTGAGCTTGCGCTTGGCCTGTTCGGCTTGCGCCACCAGGCTTTGCATGAAGCGGCCGTCCTGTTTCAGCTCGACCGGGATGGAGGCTTGCTTGAAGAATTCTTCGATCAACAGGTTGACGAAGTCTTCTCCGCCGAGGAAGTTGTCGCCGGCCGAGGCCCGCACTTCCATCACGCCCTCAAACAGGTCGAGTACCGAAACGTCGAAGGTACCGCCGCCCAGGTCGAACACGAGGAACTGGGTTTCCTTGCCCCGCTGGTGAATGCCGTAGGCGAGGGCGGCGGCCGTCGGTTCGTTGAGCAGGCGTTCAACCTTCAGGCCTGCCAACTGGCCAGCCGCGCGGGTTGCCTTGCGCTGTGCATCGGAGAAGTAGGCGGGAACGGTGATGATCGCTTCGGTGATCGGCTGGCCGAGCGCAGCTTCTGCATCTTCCTTCAGCGCGCGCAAGATCAGCGCCGACAGCTCCTCGGCGCGGAAGTTGCGGCCGCCCAGCGTGAACAGCTTGTTGCTGCCCATGTGGCGCTTGAAGACCGCTGCGCTGCTGGTGGGATGCGTCTGCAGGCGCTCGCGCGCCGCCTTGCCGATCAGGATTGTGCCGTCCTCGTCAACGCTGACGCAGGACGGGGTGAGGAATTCCCCAAGGCTATTGGGGATCAACCGGGGCTCACCATTGTGCCAGACGGCGATGAGGCTATTGGTTGTGCCGAGGTCGATGCCGACAATCATTTGCTGCTCCGATGTAAATTTCACAAAAGAGTAGCCTAGCATTTATTTCCAGCCGAGAAAAGCCGTTGTATTTCATGAAATTGCTTCAGAGCCATAGAGTTATCATGAAAGCGACACTTCACCCGATTGCCAGAATCTGTGGCAAGCCGCCTGATCGAGGTTTAACATATTTGATGCACTAAAGAGAAAGGAGGAAATCATGGCTAATCTCAGGCGTTACGATCCATTGACGGACCTGGCCCGTTTCGATCCCTTCCGCAATTTTGAGGACCTGTTCCGCGACTTCCGGATGGCAAACATTACGCGCGAAGGCGAGGGTCAGCAGCCGATTCGTATCGACGTGCATGAAAACGAGTCGTCGTACACCGTTCGTGCCGATGTGCCTGGCGTCAACAAGGACGACATCAAGGTCGACATTTCCGGCAACCGCGTGACGATTTCCGCCGAAACCAAGCGGGTTGAGGAGGAAAAACAGGGCGGCACTGTAGTGCGGAGCGAACGCTACTTCGGCGAGCAGTATCGCAGCTTTACCCTCGAACACGATATCGATGACACCAAGGCCAGCGCCAAGTGCGAAGGCGGCGTGCTGGAGCTGACGTTGCCGAAAAAAGCAAAGCAGGGTAGCCGCAAGCTGCAAATTCACTAAACCCTGACCGGTAGAGTCAGGATGAAGCTGGTGCCCTCTCCGAGGGCACTTTTTACGTCTATCCGTCCACCGAGCAAGCCATACACGATGTTGTAGACGATATTGAGTCCCAGTCCGGAGCCGCCGCGCCCAAGCTTGGTGGTGAAGAATGGGTCGTAGATCTTGCCCATGTTCTCGGGCGCGATGCCAATGCCGTTGTCGCGTACAGCGATCGCCACCGAATCAGTGCCGATGGTCTCGGCCGAAATCACGATTTCACCGTGTTCGCGGCCCTCGAAGGCGTGGATCAGGCCATTGTTGACGAGGTTGATCAGTACCTGGCCGAATGGCCCAGGATAGCTCGCCATTACGATCCCGTGCGCTATGTTGTGACTGACGCGGATACCGGATTTCTTGAACGTCGGCATTAGTACCATCAGGATTTCCGATACCAGCTCGTGCAAATGGAATTCACGGCTTTGCGAGGTCGCCCTGTCGACAGCCACCTGCTTGAAGCTGGACACCAGGTCCACCGCACGGTGCAGGTTGCGCAGCACGATCTGGCTGCCGTTGCTGACGTCGCCGATATAGGCGGTGAGGGCAGATCTCCGGACGCCGGCATCCACCGCGGCGGCGAAGGCTGTGGTTTGGTCCAGCAAGGTGCTGATCGCCAGCAGGCTGTTGCCGATCGGCGTGTTCAATTCGTGCGCGACTCCGGCGACCAGCGACCCCAGGGCCGCCAGTTTTTCGCTGCGCACCAGTTCTTCCTGCGCGCGTTGCAGGGTCCCGAGGGAATCGGCCAACTCGCGGTTGGCGTCGGCAATCTGGCGGGTACGTACGTTGACCAGGTCTTCCAGTTCCAGTTCGCTACGTTTGCGGTCAGTGATGTCGGTGGAGACCCCGCCCAGCGCCCAAATATGTCCGAACTCATCGATCAGGGGGAACTTTTCCGAGATATAGGTGCGTGGGCCGCCTACCGTGCCGCCCGAGGTTTCTTCATAGCTGGTAGCGCGGCCGCTGGCCAGCACGGCGCGGTCGGCCTTGCGGATGGAATGCGCCATTTCGCGGCTGAACAGGACTTCATCGGTGTTCCCCAGCGGCTCGGGCGAGCCAGGAGACAGCAGCATGCGGAAGCTGTGGTTCACCATCAGGTAGCGGCCATCGAGGTCTTTCACATAGATGACCGCCGACGACTTCTCGACGATATTGGTGAGCAAGGCCTGGCTGCGGCGCAGGGCCGCATCGCGTGCCGCAATGGTCGCGAGCATGGCATTGAAAGCCGTGGCCAGGCGGCCGACTTCATCGCGGCTGCTAACTGGCGAGCGCAAGTCAAAGCGCTGTTCGCGCGTCACGCGGTCGGCTACAGCCGACAGGGCAATCAGCGGCTGCGTGACCAGGCGGCGTGAACTCAGGGCATACAGGATGCCGCCGAACGACAGCGTGAGGAGAACGACGCCAAGCACAAGGCCATACTGGCGAAGGCGTTCCAGCACTGACGGCAGGTGGTAATTGGTCACCAGGTATCCGACCACTTCGCGCTCGAAGCGGATGGGGGACAGCACCGACAATGCGTAACCATCGAAGCGATGACCCTCGCGTTCCAGTTCCTGCGACCATTCGCAGGCTGCGGAAGAATCACGATTGAAGCGGGCGAACACGCGCTTGTCAGCGGTGAACAGGCAAGCCTGGGAAATTTCGGCACTGCTGCGCAAGGCTTCGAGCTTGCGGACTGCACTGCCGCTGTCGCCGGAATTCAGGTCGGCGTCGAGGCTTAACGCAAATAGCTGGCTGCGCACGGTAAGATCTTGTACCACGCGCGGACGCGCGACGAGCAAGTCGTAAGTAGCCAGCGCAATCAGTGCAACCAGCATCGCCGCTAACGTCGTAAGGACCGACACCAGCAAGAGCTTGCGCTGGAGTCCTAGGTCACGGAAGAAGCCCTGGAAGCTTTTCATCTGGGTTTGGCCCATTTGCGCCGGAGTAACTATCTTAGCTCAAGCGCTACGCGAGCTACAAGCATGCGACATTCCAATGTAATTGTTGCTATGTTTGGCGTATGACAGAAAAGCAAGAAGACAGCGAGAACGCGCGGCAGCCACCGTCCCCCGATGCTGGTGCGGAGGCGCCTGCGCGTCCCGAGCAGCCGTCGCGTACGCCGCTGGTGGAGTGGCAAGGGCCGGTGTTCTGGATGTCATGCGGGGCCTTGCTGGCGGGGTTAGTGGCAGGAGCAGTCGTCCTGGCGCAGCGTGTTGGCGTTGAGCGGGACCTGATGGCCGTCGCGACGACGCTGCCGCCGGCGGATAGCAAACCGCACACGGCGCCGGCGCCAGAAACCGCGGCCCGGGGACCGGAGCGTGTCGCACAAGCGCCGGTAGACACCGGCCGCCCGGGCGCTTCCGTATTGGAAGGGCCGACCGCACAAGATGTTCCGCCACGCAAGGCCGCAACGGCGCGGCGCCACGGCGTGCGGACGGCAAGCGTCGTGCCGGTGCGATCGCAGCAGCACGCCACTGCCAGGAAGCCCATGGGCAAGAAGAGCGCGGAGCGGCGCAAGGCCTCAGCCGGTACGGACAGGTACTCGGAAGTATTCAAGCGTTGCCCATGGCCGGGGGAGCCAGGTTCGGTGGAATGCCGCCGGCATATCTGCAATGGCGCTGAAAGCGAAGGACCCGCATGCAAGCCGTACAGGTCAAAATTGCGTTAAGCGATAGGCAGTGAAATAAAGGATGGCTGGAGTTCGGCCAGTTCCTGGCACGCCAGGCAGGTGGCTGCACCGGGTTGTGCCTGCATGCGTCCGGCGGAGATCGCGGCGCCGCAGCGCTGGCACTGGCCAAAAGTCCCGTCCTGCAAACGCTTCAGGGCAGCGTCGATCGCCGCAACTCCGGCGGCATCGCGGCCAGCCAGCACCTCGCGCCGCTGCCGCAGGACGGCAGTCCAACGGTCTATTTCTTCAGGTAGCATGACTGGTCTCCACTTTTGCAGTCACTTTAACGGGCATCTTGAGCCTCGTCAGCAGTGCCGCTTGACCTAAGTCAAACTTGGTCGACTTATTCCTGGGGAAGTGGATTTGGCCCCTTGCCGCGATGAACAGTACAATCATAGGATGACAGGATTTGACCACCGACAGGACCGGGCTTTGACTCATTCAACGATTGCGGAACGCAGCCTGCAATGGCTGCTGGCATCAGCGACCGACGCGATGCTGATCATCGACAAGGATGGCCAGCTGATCCTGGTCAATCCTGCGCTGGAAAACCTGTTTGGCTACGGACCTGGCGAGCTGCAGGGAAAATCGCTGGAATCCCTGATTCCTGAACGGTTCCGCCAAGGCCACGTGGGGCTTCGCGGCAGTTACTTTGAACACCCGCGTCCGCGTGCGATGGGCGCTGGTGTCGAACTGTTCGCGACACGCAAGGATGGCACTGAATTTCCGGTTGAAGTGAGCCTGTCTCCGCTGCAGGACAATGACACGCAGCCGATGGTCATGGCGACCATCCACGACATCAGCGCCCGCAAGAAAGCCGAGCACGCACTGCAGGAAAGCGAAGCGCGCATGCGCGCAATCTTCGAAACCGCGGTGGATGCCATCATCACCATCGACGAACACGGCATCATCGAGCGCGTGAATCCGGCGGCCGAGCGCATGTTCGGCTATCCGGAGGCTGACGTCCTGGGCCGCAACGTGAAGATCCTGATGCCTGCGCCGCACCGCGAAGCACATGACGGCTACCTGCACCATTACCTCACGACCGGGGAAAAACGCATCATCGGCAAAGGCCGCGAGGTGCAGGGGCTACGCCGCGACGGCAGCATTTTCCCCATGGACCTGGCGGTGACCGAAATGTCGCTGGGCGGGCGCCGCATGTTCACTGGCCTTGTGCGCGACATTACGGAGCGCAAGCACGCCGAAGAAAAAGCGCAGCAACTGCTGCAGGAACTGACCAGCGCCAACGAAGAACTGACCAATTTCGCCTACGTCGTGTCGCATGACCTGAAGGCCCCGCTGCGCGGCATCGGTTCGCTGGCCGACTGGCTGGCGCATGATTACGCAGACAAGTTCAAAGACGAAGGCAAAGAGCACATGCGGCTCCTGATCAACCGCGTGCACCGCATGGGCGCCCTGATCGACGGCATCCTGCAGTATTCGCGCGTTGGCCGGATCAAGGAGGCCGTGGTGCCGGTGCAGCTTGATCAGCTGGTGGCAGAAGTGATCGATTTGCTGGCCGTGCCGGAACATATCCGGGTTAGCGTCATGCCGGGAATGCCGACCGTCAGCGGCGAGCCGACCCGCATCCAGCAGCTGTTCCACAACCTGGTGTCGAACGCAGTCAAATACATGGACAAGGCGGAGGGCGAGATCGAGGTGGGCTGGGCCGACGAAGGAAGCCAGTGGCGCTTCCACGTCCGCGACAACGGCCCCGGCATCGCTGAACGCCATTTTGAACGGATTTTCCAGTTGTTCCAGACCCTGGCCCCGCGCGACCGCGTCGAAAGCACGGGTGTCGGCCTGGCGCTGGTGAAAAAGATTGTAGAAATGTACCAGGGCAGGGTGTGGTTGGAGTCCGAGCTTGGCAAGGGCACCACCTTCTACTTCACCTTGCCGAAAAAAAGAAAGAACAACGCATGAACAATACGAGCAAGCCAATCCTGCTGGTTGAAGACGACCAGGTTGACGTAATGACCATCCTGCGCGCGCTGAAGGAAGTCCATGTGGGCAACCGCGTCGTGTCGACGGAAAACGGCGAGGCCGCGCTGGAATACCTGCGCGAGCCAGGCAATGAGCAGCCCTGCATCATCCTGCTGGACCTGAACATGCCGATCATGAACGGCATCGAGTTCCTGCAGAACGTCAAGCAGGATCCGCTGCTGCGCCGCATTCCTGTGGTCGTCCTGACCACGTCGGAAGAACAACAGGACAAGATGCGCAGCTTTGACCTGGGCGTGGCGGGTTACATGACCAAGCCGGTGGACTACCGCCAGTTCGTCGAAGTGGTACGTTCGATCAACCTGTACTGGACCATCAGCGAACTGCCATGAGTACAGTAAGGGTCCTTATCGTCGAAGACGATATCGTTGACCGAATCGCCTGCCGCCGGGCCTTTGCCCAGGCGCCGGGTTTCAGTTGCGAGCTGTTGGAAGCGGAAAGCGGCCAGGAAGGGCTGGATATCGCTTTGCGCGAAGAACCCGACTGCATCCTGCTCGATTACCACTTGCCGGACCTGACCGGGCTCGAATTCCTGGCCCGCCTGGCGGCCGAGCGGGGCGAGTCCCAACCGAATATTCCGGTGATGATGCTGACCGGCGCAGACAGCGCCACTGTGGCGGCGGAAGCCATGCGCCGCGGCGCGCGCGACTACCTGGTCAAGGATAGTGATGGGCGCTACCTCGATTTCCTCGCTGGAGCCATTGACCGCCTGCTGCGCGAACAGCGCCTGATCGTTGAAAAGCAGCTGGCCGAACGTGTGCTGCGCCAGTCGCAGAAAGAACTGCGCGAACTCGCTGCCTATCAGGAAAAGCTGAAAGAACACGAGCGCACCCGCATCGCGCAGGAAATCCACGATGAACTGGGCGGGCTCCTGACTGGCATCAAGGCCTATATTTCAGTTGCCATTGAACGCGGCGGCGACCAGGCCGATCCGCTGCTGAAGGATGCCGCCAAGCTGGCGCAGGATGCGATTGAAACCGTGCGCCGCGTAATCACCGACTTGCGGCCCAGTGTGCTGGACCAACTGGGCATCTGGGCCGCGCTGGAATGGTATGCAGAGCAGGTGGCACAGCGCAGTGGCCTGCAATGCAGTTGCAGTATCACGCCCGAAGCGCAGGCACTGGAGCTGGATGCGGAGCGCAGCACGATGCTATTCCGGGTAGCGCAGGAAGCGCTGACCAATGTCGTGCGCCATGCCGAAGCGAGCGAGGCGCGCGTGATTGTCGGCACCGATGGCGAAAGCGTGGTGCTGCGTGTGGAAGATAACGGCAAGGGCATCGAAAGTGCCGGGCTTTCCGACCGCGAATCCTGGGGCCTGTTCGGCATGCACGAACGCACGCGCCGCTTTGCCGGCGAACTGAATATCAGCGGCAAGCCAGGCCAGGGTACAACCCTGCAACTGCGCTTGCCTATGGAGGACAAGAATGGGTGAGAAGATCACCGTTTTGCTGGTCGATGACCATGCGATAGCACGCAATGGCGTGCGCCTGATGCTGGGCACCGCGGCCGACATCAGCGTGGAAGGCGAGGCAGGCAACGCCGTGGAAGCGATGCAGCGGGTGGGCGAACGCAGTTTCGACGTGGCGCTGGTGGACATCAAGATGCCGGGCAAGAACGGCCTGGACCTCTTGAAAACCCTGCGCAGCGAATGCCCGCGCATGGCCGTGCTGGTGCTGAGCACCTACTCGGAAGAGATCTACGCAGTTAGGGCGCTGAAATCGGGCGCATCAGGCTACCTGACCAAGGATGCGCCGACGGCGACCCTGATCGAGGCCGTGCGCAAGGCCGCGTCGGGCGGGAAGCATGTCAGCCCGGCTCTTCTTGAGAAACTGGCAACCCTGGTAGGGGGCGGCCCAAGCGGCGACCACGAGGAGCTTTCCAACCGCGAGCTGGAAGTGTTCAAGCTGATCGCCCAGGGAGAGTCACTGGTGCGCATAGGGGAAAAACTGCACCTGAGCCCGAATACCGTGACAACATATCGCAGCCGCATCCTGGAGAAAATGGGCATGTCCAGCAATGCTGAGCTGACCCGCTATGCCCTCGAGCATGGGCTTATCTGAGCGCTTGTAGGGGAACCACTACAGCAACTGCACGGGATGCTTGATACCGGGAAACGATGCCAAGGGCGATACTCCTTACATCGAAAACAAGGAGCAGCATCATGAGCCCGGTCATCCCAATCACCCCTGCAAACGCCACCAAGTCTTGCGCACCTGTCGCAGCAAAATGCTCGCTGTGCAGCTTCAACCGCCTGTGCCTGCCGCAGGGCCTGGCCGACGAAGATGTTGCGCGCCTGGACCAGATCATCGCACGCCGCCGCCGCGTCAGCCGCGACGATCCGCTGTTCAAAACCGGCGACAGCTTCCATAGCCTGTATGCCGTGCGTTTTGGCCACTTCAAGACCGTGCAGGTGAACCAGCGCGGCGAGCAGACGATTGGCGGTTTCCACATGGCGGGCGACCTGCTGGGCATGGAAGCGATCGGCAACGGCCAGCATTCCTGCAACGCGGTGGCGCTGGAAGACAGCGAAGTCTGCGAGATCCCGTTCTCCCGCCTGCAGGAGCTGGTCATGCAGATCCCTGGCCTGCTGCAGCAATTCCACCGCACCATGAGCCGCGAAATCCAGCGCGAGCAGTCGGTGATGCTGTTCCTGAGCCACATGCGTGCCGAACAGCGCCTGGCCATGTTCCTGCTGAACCTCGCGGGCCGTTACGCCCAGCGCGGCTATTCTTCGACCAGCTTCCAGCTGCGCATGTCGCGTGAAGACATTGGCGGCTACCTTGGCCTGACCGTGGAAAGCGTCAGCCGCCAACTGGCGCGCCTGCGCCAGGATGGCTCAATCGTGCTGCAGAACCGCGACTTGCGCATTACCGACCGCGCCAGGCTGGAAGCCATGTCGTCCGGCGGCATGGCGCAAGAACTCGCAGTCGCCTGATCCAGCAACCAGTTTTATCACCTGTAGGGGGTGTATGGGGTAGCTCTTGCTGCCCCTTTTTTATTGCGCGAAAACTTCTTTGGCGGCCATCAGGCCGTTGAGCGCTGCCGGGAAGCCAGCGTAGACCGCCATCTGCATGATGGTTTCCACGATCTCTTCGCGACTGACACCAACGTTCAGGGCAGCGTGGATGTGCACCTTGAGCTGGGGCGTGGCATTGCCCATGGCGGTCAGCGCAGCGACTACAGCGATTTCGCGTGATCTCAGGTCAAGGCCGGGGCGCGAATAGATGTCGCCAAACGGGAATTCGATCAGGTAGCGTGCGAAGTCCGGGGCGATATCTTCCAGGCTTTGCACCACGCGTGCGCCGGCGTCGCCGTCGATTTCATGCAGTTTTGCGAGCCCGCGCTCGTAGCGGCTTTCGGTGTTCATTGGCATTTCCTCCATCAGTAGTTGGATTCGACGCCAGGGATTGCTCGAGGGAGCGGTAGTACTCGATCTTCTCTTGCAAAGATGCGGAGGATTGTTGCATTGCCTCGATTTCGGCGAGGACGTCCTGCAAGTGCTCCTCCAACATCTGGCGCCGTTCCGGCACCGTCGAGTCCCCAGCGCCGCGAAGTTTGGCGAACGACTGCATTTTGCCGATTGGCATGTGGGTCGTTCGCAAACGCAGCAGGAATTCGATCCAGGCAAGATCCGAAGCCAGGTAGCGCCGCTGGCCGCCCGCTGCACGATTGACCGGGGCAATCAGCCCGATGCGCTCGTAATAGCGGAGGGTGTAGGCTGTGAGGCCAGTGCGTTTGGCGACTTCGTCAATGCTCAGGTGCGAATCCATGGGGTAATCGTAGAAGTTAGAGTGCGCTCTAAGTCAAGCACTTTATTCTAACCGCGATACGGCAACTGCCAGCGCAAGGTCCATGGTGTTGATGTGGGCTTCCAGCCAGTCCGGCAGGGTGCGGATGACGTCGCGGGCTGTGGTTTCTTCGTCGTCGCGCAGCAGGCGCAGGGCGCGTGCGACTTTCTCCAGCAGGTTGCCGTGAGCGGCGCGGTGTGCCTGGGCGGCAGGGTAGCCGATGCGTTCCATCAGGCTGTTTTCTTCGCGAAGGTGCTCCATGAACTCGGTCGCGAGTTCGCGGCAGGCTGCGTCGAAAGCGGGGCGGGGCAGGTTTTCCATCGCGTCGAGCATGTCGAAGACGATGCGGTGCGACTGGTCGAGGACGGGGATGCCGAGGGCCAGGTCAGGACCAAAGACGATGGAATCCATGCGGTTCTCCAGTAGTGTTGAACCGCAATTGTGCCGCCCGGAAACAGGCGGGCACATGATCTATGTCAATTCTTACAGGAAGCGGTCGAGGATCTTCTTGCTGTGCTTGTCCAGCGCGAACTGGTCGCGGATCAGGAAGTGGATGCCGTGGCTGTCCGACACAAGCAGCGAGACGCTGCCGATGCGGCGGATATCCTCTTCGCCGCGCAGCACGAAGCTTGTTTCGCCGCGGTCGGTATCAACCGTCCAGGAGGACGGGCAGGCGTAGCTGCCCACGTCCACGATCCGTTTAATCTCCGGCATGAATTCGCGGCCAGCGAGTTCTTCGCGCACAATGTCGGCCAGTTCCGGCGACAGGTCGGAAATGCGGTCCAGCCAGGCCACTTCCTTGCCGTCGATATTCACCAGTGACAGCCCTTCTTCCGGCGCCTGGATGGGGAAGGCACGCACGGGCGACACGTTTTCATGCAGCACGCCGTTGGCGTCGATCAGGTTCAACTTGCCGAAACTGTCGCGGCTCAGGGAAAAATTAATCATCTTCACGGCTCTTTGCTTTGTCATCCATGTCGGTATCGACGTTACGTGCCTGCGCCTGGTAGAGGCGGTAGTAGGCGCCTTCCTTGGCCATCAGCTCTTCGTGCGGGCCTTCTTCAACCACCTTGCCGCGGTCCATCACCACCAGGCGGTTGGCACGCTGCAGCGTAGACAGGCGGTGCGCAATTGCGATGGTCGTACGGCCGGCCACGAGGTTGTCCAGTGCCTTCTGGATTTCTTTTTCCGTTTCCGAGTCGACCGAGGCAGTTGCTTCGTCCAGGATCAGGATGCGCGGGTCGATCAGCAGTGCGCGCGCAATCGAAATACGCTGGCGCTCACCGCCCGACAGGCCTTGGCCGCGTTCACCCACCATCGAATCGTAGCCCTGCGGCAGTCGCAGGATGAAGTCGTGGGCGTGTGCAGCGCGCGCCGCCTTCATGATCTCTTCGCGGGTCGCTTCCGGTTTGCCGTACGCGATGTTTTCGGCGATGGTGCCGAAGAACAGGAAGGGCTCCTGCAGAACCAGGCCGATATTGCGGCGGTAGTCCGATACGGCAAAGTTGCGGATGTCCTGGCCATCGAGCAGGATCGCGCCTTCCGCCACGTCGTAGAAGCGGCAGATCAGGTTCACCAGGGTCGATTTGCCGGAGCCGGAATGGCCCACCAGGCCAATCATTTCGCCGGCCTTGATCTCCAGGTTGACGCCGCGGTTCACCGCACGGTTACCGTAGCGGAAGCCCACTTCGCGCAGCGTGATGTCGCCGCGGACCTTGTCGACCTTCACCGGCTGCACCGGATCCGGCACGCTCGAGACGTGGTCCAGGATGTCGAAGATGCGCTTGGCCGCGGAAGCGGATTTCTGCGTCACCGACACGATGCGGCTCATGGAATCCAGCTTGCCGTAGAACCGGTTGGCGTACAGGACGAAGGAGCTCAAAACACCGACGGTGATGTTGTGCTTGGAAATCATCCAGATGCCGAACACGTAGATCACCAGGATGCCCAGTTCGGTCAGGAAGGAAACGGTTGGCGAGAACAGCGACCACACCTTGTTCAGCTTGTCGTTGACCGCCAGGTTGTGTTTGTTGGCGGTACGGAAGCGGGTCGCTTCGCGGGTTTCCTGCGCAAAGGCTTTCACTACACGGATGCCGGGGATGGTGTCGGCCAGCACGTTGGTCACTTCGCCCCACACGCGGTCGATCTTCTCGAAGCCGGTGCGCAGCTTGTCGCGCACCAGGTGGATCATCCAGGCGATGAATGGCAGCGGCAACAAGGTAGCCACGGCCAGCCATGGATCGATGGTAAACAGGATGACACCGGTCATGATGATCATCAGGACGTCGGAGGCGAAATCCAGCAAATGCAGCGACAGGAAGACGCAGATGCGGTCGGACTCGGAGCCAATACGCGACATCAGGTCGCCGGTGCGCTTGCCGCCGAAGTACTCCAGCGACATGCGCAACAGGTGTTCATACGTAGTCGTGCGCAGGTCGGCGCCGATGCGTTCCGAGACCAGTGCCAGCACATAGGTCTTGGCCCAGCCGAAAATCCAGGCCAGCACGGCGGCGCCGGTCAGGGCGGCCATGTACTGCACTACCAGCATGTGTTCGACCGGCTTGCCGTTCTGGTAAGGGATCAGCACATTGTCGGTCAGCGGCATGATGATGTACGGCGGGATGAGGTGCGCACCGGTGGACAGCAGCATCATTGCAAAGCCCAGCGCCAGCTGCCATTGATACGGACGCGCAAAGCGCCACAGCCGGAACAGGGTCCAGGTGGAAGGCGGCGTGTGAACGACCTTGGTGCACACCGGGCATTCTTCCTGGTCCGCTTCCAACGGCGCCTTGCAGGTAGGGCAGGAGTTCTGTTCGATTTGCTGCAGCGGCTTGCCGTGCACGTGCGCTTCCAGCAGGCGCGGGAAATTTTCGGACAGGCGGATCGCCAGCAGGTTCTGGCCCAGCGTGAAGCGCCACGCAGCCAGGCGCTGCTTGTCATCCACCAGTTCAAGGTGGCCCACGCCGGCGTGATCGTGCAGTTTTAGCGACATGCCAGGACGATAAGTCCAATCTCGCCATACCGTTTCACCGGGTGCGCGTGCCATAATGCGGCGCTCCGTGAGGAGCACCAGGCCTTTGTTAAAGTGAAGCTTGGAGTCTAGGTCAACCTCCAGCGCGCTAAGTACGTTTTCTTCGGGTGCCAGCGCTGGCAACTCTGTGCGCCACCTGTCGGGAAGTTCTGTCAGGCTGAGCTCAGAGGAAAGTTGGTTTGTTATCATTGTGGATCAGACTCCGGCACTCTTTGCCAAGTGGCAAGAATTGCGAAACAGTGGGAAAATAGAAGGACGGGCGGAGTATACCGCAAGAGGTACAAGAGCTAAAACATGACAAAAAAGAAAGACATTGAGTTTCTCCGTGTAACACACCTGCGCGGACCGAACATCTGGACCTATCGCCCGGTGATTGAGGCTTGGCTGGATATCGGCGAGCTTGAAAACTACCCCTCGAACAAACTCCCCGGTTTTTATGAACGCTTGATCGCCTTCCTGCCAGGCCTGGTCGAGCATCGCTGCGGCGTCGGTGAGCGCGGCGGCTTTCTCGAGCGGCTGCGCGACGGTACCTACGCCGGCCACATCCTCGAACACGTGGTGCTAGAGTTGCAGAACCTGGCCGGCATGCGTACTGGCTTTGGCAAGACCCGCCAGACCGCGGAAGGCAGCGGTATTTATAAAATGGCATTCCGCACCCGCCAGGAGCAGGTTGGCCGCGCCGCACTGGCCGCCGGCAAAGACCTGCTGATGGCTGCCATCGACGACAAGCCATACGACCTGGCTGCCACCGTTGAAAAACTGACCTCGATGGTCGAATCGCTGTGCCTGGGCCCATCGACCGCCTCCATCGTTGACGCGGCGACCGACCGCAAGATCCCGCATATCCGCCTGACCGACGGCAACCTGGTGCAACTGGGCCACGGTGCCCGGCAGCGCCGCATCTGGACTGCGGAAACTGACAATACTTCGGCCATCGCCGAAGGCATCGCTTCCGACAAGGACATGACCAAGGACTTGCTGAAGTCCGTTGGCGTGCCGGTACCGGAAGGCACCCTGGTCAAGAGTGCAGACGAAGCATGGGAAGAGGCGCAGGACATCGGCCTGCCGGTGGCCGTCAAGCCATACGACGGCAACCATGGCCGTGGTGTGTCGCTGAACCTGATGACCGAAGCCGACGTGCGCGCCGCCTACGACATCGCCGTTGCGCGCGGTGGCAGCAAGAGCGTAATCGTTGAGAAATTCATCGTCGGTAATGAACACCGGCTGCTGGTAGTTGGCCGCCGCATGGTGGCTGCTTCCATGGGCGAATCGCTGTGGGTAACCGGCGACGGCAAGTCCTCCGTGCAGGAGCTGGTGGACACCCAGATCAACACCGATCCGCGCCGTGGCACCACCGAAGAATTCCCGCTGAATATCGTTGAACCGAAGAAGTCGGAAGAAGTGCAGCTGGACCTGAAGCGCCAGGGCCTGACCCCGGACTCCGTGGTGGAAGCTGGCCGCAAGGTCCTGATCCAGGTGAACGGCAACGTCGCCAATGACGTGACCGACCTGGTACATCCAGCCGTTGCCGAAATGGCAGCGCTGGCAGCACGCACTATCGGCCTGGACATCGCAGGCATCGACCTGGTTGCCGCCGACATCTCCAAGCCGCTGGAAGAGCAGGGCGGCGCGATCATCGAAGTGAATGCAAGCCCAGGCCTGCTGGCCCACCTGAAGCCTGCCGCCGGCGGCGTTGCACGTCCGGTTGGCCACGCGATTGCCGACCAGCTGTTCGCCGAAGACGACGACGGCCGCATCCCGATCGTGGGCGTGGCCGGCAGCCGCCAGAATGCGCTGATCGCCCGCCTGATCGGCTGGCTGCTGCAAATGAGCGGTCGCTATGTCGGCACCGCGACCGAACAGGGCGTGTTCCTGAATGGCCGCAATGTGGCGCGCGGCCCGCTGACCGAATGGGAATCCGGCGAGCGCCTGCTGCTGAACAAGAACGTTGAAGCAGCAGTCTTCGCCAACTCCGGCCGCATGATCCTGAGCGAAGGCTTCTCCTACGATAAGTGCATGGTAGGCGTGGTCACCGACGCTGCCGGCCACGAAGAACTGGGCGAGTTCTACATCAACACGCCGGAGCAGATGTTCGGCGTGCTGCGCACCCAGGTTGACGTGGTGCTGCCGGAAGGCGCCGCAGTGCTGAATGCCTCCGATGCGCAAGTGGTCGAAATGGCCGAACTGTGCGACGGCGACGTGATCTTCTACGGCACCGGCGAACACGTGCCTGCGATCGACTCGCATCGCCAGGATGGCGGCCGTGCAGTGTTCCTGCGCGATGGCGGTTTCGTCATGGCTGCTGGCCGCGACGAACTGGCAGTGCTGCCGCCGTCCTGCCTGCCGGCGAGCGGCGAAGACCGCAAGGAAGCCGTGCTGGCCGCAATCGGCGCCGGCTGGGCCATGGGCCTGTCGCCGGACCTGATTGGTGCCGCCCTGCGCACCTTTGAGTGGAATACCAAGAAAAACTAAGGATTACCAGGAATGGAAGTTATTCGCCTCCGCGCACTGCGCGGCCCTAATCTGTGGAGCCACCATACGGCTGTCGAGGCCATCGTGTCCTGCGCGCCGGAGGAACGCTCCGTCGACAAGATCCCTGGTTTCGAAGTGCGCCTGCGCACCCGCTTCCCACGCCTGGCGCAATTGCAGCCGGATGGCCACGCCGATACCATCCCGATGGCGCATGTGCTGGAGCTGGCGACCCTTGGCCTGCAAGCCGAAGCCGGCTGCCCGGTCACCTTCAGTCGTACCACCCAGACGCTGGAAGATGGCATCTACCAGATGGTGGTCGAATACACCGAAGAAGCAGTAGGCCGCCTGGCCGTGGAATGGGCCGAAAAGCTGATCAAGGCCGCCGTTGAAGACACGCCGTTCGACCTGGCCGCTGCGCTGCACGAGCTGCGCGAACTGGACGAAGACGTGCGCCTGGGCCCATCGACCGGCTCCATCGTGCATGCCGCCGTGGCACGCAAGATCCCGTTCCGCCGCATGACGGAAGGCTCGATGGTGAGCTTCGGCTGGGGCTCCAAGCAGCGCCGCATCCAGGCCGCTGAAATGGACACTACCAGCGCGATTGCCGAAACCATCGCGCAGGACAAGGAACTGACCAAGAAATTGCTGGACGCCGCTGGCGTGCCAGTGCCTGTCGGCCGCACTGCGGTCGACGCCGAGGACGCGTGGAAGGCCGCACAGGAAATCGGCCTGCCGGTCGTGGTCAAGCCGAAGGATGGCAACCAGGGCAAGGGCGTGACCGTCAACATCACCACCCGCGAGCAGACCATCGCCGCCTACAACGCCGCCAAGGAATTCCGTGACGACATCATGGTCGAGCGCTTCCTGGCTGGCCACGACTTCCGCCTGCTGGTGATCGGCAACAAGCTGGTCGCCGCTGCTCGCCGCGATCCTCCGCACGTGGTGGGCGATGGCGTCCATTCGGTGCGCGAACTGGTGGACATCGTCAACGCCGACCCGCGCCGCGGCACTGGCCACGGCACCGCGCTGACCAAGATCCGTTTCGACGATATCGCCCTGGCGCGCCTGGCGCTGCAAGGCCTGGCTGCCGATTCCGTGCCGCCAATCGGCCAGCGCGTCGTGCTGCGTAACAACGCCAACCTGTCGACCGGCGGTTCCGCCACCGACGTCACCGACGACGTGCACCCTGAAGTGGCAGCGCGCGCGGTGGAAGCGGCGCAGATGATTGGCCTCGATATCTGCGGCGTGGACGTGGTGTGCGATTCCGTGCTGCGTCCAATCGAAGAACAGAATGGCGGCGTGGTGGAAGTGAATGCCGCGCCAGGCCTGCGCATGCACCTGTCGCCTTCGTACGGCAAGGGCCGCCCGATCGGCGAAGCGATCATCAGCTCGATGTTCCCTGAAGGCGACGATGGCCGCATTCCCGTGATTGCGGTGACCGGCACCAACGGCAAGACCACCACCGTCCGCCTGACGGCGCACCTGATCGCATCTTCCGGGCTGCGCGTGGGCATGACCAATACCGATGGCGTGTACGTCAACGGCCGCCAGATCGATTCGGGTGACTGCTCCGGCCCGCGTTCGGCACGCAACGTGCTGCAGCACCCTGACGTGGATGCTGCGGTGTTTGAGACCGCCCGTGGCGGCATCCTGCGCGAAGGCCTGGCCTACGACCGCTGCAAAGTGGCCGTGGTGACCAATATCGGCGCCGGCGACCACCTGGGCTTGAACTACATCACCACCGTGGAAGACCTGGCGGTGCTGAAGCGCGTGATCGTGATGAACGTCGACGAGCATGGCTATGCCGTGCTGAACGCGACCGATCCGATCGTGGCTGCAATGGCGGCCAAGTGCAAGGGCAAGGTGATTTTCTTTGGCGCGGATCGTTACCATCCTGTGGTGGCGACGCACCTGGCGCAGGGCAAGCGCACCGTGTACATCGAGAATGGCCAGCTGGTGGCGGTAGAAGGCAAGAACGAACAGCGCATTCCGCTGGCCGACGTGCCAATCACCTTCAACGGCACCATCGGTTTCCAGGTGGAGAACACCATGGCTGCTGTGGCAGCCGCTTGGGCTGCGGGCATTGACTGGGATTCGATCCGCCGTGGTCTGCTGTCCTTTACCACGGACAGCCACAATGCACCGGGGCGCTTCAATATCTTCAAGTACCGTGGCGCGACCGTGATTGCGGACTACGGCCACAATCCGGATGCGATGCTGGCACTGGTCCAGGCAGTGGATGCGATGCCGGCCAAGCGCCGCTCGGTGGTGATTTCCGGCGCGGGCGATCGCCGCGACCAGGATATCCGCGAGCAGACCGAGATCCTGGGCAAGGCGTTTGATGATGTGATCCTTTACCAGGATGCCTGCCAGCGTGGGCGTGCTGATGGTGAGGTGGTTGGCTTGCTGCGCCAGGGATTGGAAGGTGCCAGCCGCACTAAGAATATCGACCAGATTACCGGCGAATTCATTGCGATTGATACGGCGATGGATCGGCTGCAGGATGGAGATCTTTGCCTGATCCTGGTGGATCAGGTGGAGGAGTCGCTGCGGCATATCGCTAACCGGATCGCTGCGGGCTAAAACCGGTAAACCGGGGTCTGACCCGCAGGGTCAGACCCCCAACGGTACAACGGCCGCGGGTTTGGGGTGTGCGTCTTTGACTTTCTGAAAAAATCAAAGGCCTCCAACCTAAACCCGCGGCCGTAATGCCGCTCAGGGTCAGACCCTTGGGTCTGACCCAGGTTTACCGGTTTTCAAGCAACCAAAGCAGCCTTCGGTAGCACCAGCCGCGCAGTCTCCCCCTCAACAAACTGCGCCGCAAATACCCGCTTTTCAGCCGCCACGTCCCCGTCAGCCTCAATGAGGTTGCAAATCAAGTCCGCAGTCGCCACCGCCATCTTGTGCAATGGCTGCTTCAAAGTCGTGAGCTCATAGCTCAACCACTGCGACCCTTCCACCGCATCACACCCTACAACCGACATCTGCGAAGGCACGTCGATATGCAAATGCTGGCGCGCCGCATCCACGCAACCCATCGCCATCGCGTCATTCCCGCAAATCACGGTATCCGGCACCGCGCCAATGCGCGCGATCAGTTCATGCAGGCCCGCCACGCCGCTGGAATAGTCAAAGCAGCCATGGAATACCGGCGCTTCCGGCAAGCCCAGTTCAGCGATCCGGTCCAGCGCCCCGCGCAAGCGCTCGCGCGCCACCGAGTTCTGCGCCGGCCCGCCAATCAGGGCAAACTGCCGATGCCCTGCAGCCGCCAGGCGGGTCACCAGGGCCCGGCTAGCCTCATACTGGTCGCACAGCACCGTATTCACGTCCAGGTCGCGCAAATGGCGGTTGAACACCACCAGCGGCACCCTCCGGCGCTTGAATTCGGCCACGTGCGCCTCGGTCAGCCTGGAAGCGGCCACCACGCCGTCCACCTGGAACTGCCAGATCTCGGTCATGATGCTCTCGATCTCGCCCTCATGCTGCATGGTGAAGAGCAGGGCGCGCTTGCCACGGCGATTGAGCTGCTGGCTAAGCTCCGACAAGGCCGCCGGGTTGTACAGCATGCTGGTGTGGGACACCACGATTGCCACGATATTGGTGCGCCGCGTAATCAGGCTGCGCGCCGCCGCGTTCGGGATGTATTCGAGCCCCTCGGCCGCCTTCATTACCCGCGCATAAGTCGCTTTCGACACGCTGGCGCCGGGCTTGAAGCAGCGCGAAACCGCCGATTGCGATACGCCCGCCACGAGCGCGACATCATAGGAGGTGACACGGCGTCCCTCCCGTAGGATGATGGCCTTTTGCTCGGCAAGGCTGATTGCAGGTTGTGGCGTGGTTTGGCGCATGAATGCGGGTTTGCGGCTGGAATGCTTGCGATTTTGAAAATAGACCCCCAATCTTACCACATGGCAATAGTTTCCCTGCGTTTACAGGCCCCGGCCGGGGCATGGGTGTGGCGCACAAGCCGCGCTGCGCTCTGTTAAAATACCGCCCCTTTTGGTTTCGGATGATTAAGATGGCACAGGCTTGCGGCATCGACTTTGGCACTTCCAACTCCACCGTAGGATGGGTACGCCCCGGCCAGCCCATCATGCTGGAACTCGAAGATGGCAAAATGACCCTGCCTTCGGTGGTCTTCTTCAATGCGGAGGACGAGGAAACCAGCTATGGCCGTGCCGCCCTGGCCGAATACCTGGCCGGCTGCGAGGGGCGCCTGATGCGCTCCCTGAAAAGCCTGCTGGGCACCAGCCTGATAGACGGCCAGACCGAAGTCGGCGGCCGTGCGCTGCCATTCCGCCTGCTGCTGTCGCAGTTCATCGGGGAAGTGAAACGCCGTGCCGAAAGTGCCGCGGGCCGCCATTTCGACCATGTGGTGATGGGACGTCCGGTGCATTTCATCGATGACGACAAGGCAGCCGACCAGCTGGCCGAAGACACGCTGGCAGAAATCGCACGCAGTGTCGGCTTCCGCGAAGTGGCCTTCCAGTACGAGCCGATTGCGGCCGCGTTCGAATACGAGTCCCAGATCGACCGCGAAGAACTGGTTCTGATCGCCGACATCGGCGGCGGTACTTCCGACTTCACCCTGGTGCGCCTGGGCCCGGACCGTGTGGCGCGCCCCGAGCGTGTGGACGACATCCTGGCGACGGGTGGCGTGCATATCGGCGGTACCGATTTCGATAAATACCTCAGCCTGTCGAGCGTGATGCCGCTGCTGGGCTATGGCAGCCAGTTCCTGAGCGGCGCCGAGGTGCCGTCGAGCTACTACTTCAACCTCGCGACCTGGCACACCATCAACCAGGCATACACCCGCAAGATGCAGGCGCAGTTGACCGAAATGATCCGCGATGCGCGCGAGGCGGCCAAGCTGGAGCGGCTGCAGCACCTGATCGAGGAGCGCGCGGGACACTGGCTGGCATTGAAGGTGGAGGAGGCCAAGATCGGCCTGTCCACAGCCGATGACGTGCAGCTCAACCTGGAGCGCTTCACGCCGCCGGTGCTGTTGGACGTCACGCGCGGCAGCTTCGATAGTGCCGTGGACCACCTGGTCTCGAGCGTTGGCGCTACGGTAACCCAACTGCTGGCCGATGCCGGCGTGCAGCCAGGGCAGGTCGACACCATTTTCTTCACTGGCGGTTCCAGCGGCGTGCGCCTGCTGCGTGAGCGGATTGCCGCGCTGGTGCCGGGAGCACGCCGTGTCGAGGGAGACCTGTTCGGCAGTATTGGCGCCGGCCTGGCACGTGATGCATTGCGCAAGTTTGCATAATCTGCTTACAATAGCCGCCGTGAAGAAAGCCAATCGCCATTTCCTGCACGTTTTACTCGCGCTGCTGCTGGTACTGTCCCAGCAGCTCGGGATGGCGCACGCGGTTTCGCACTGGTCGGACTTCCGCCACGGCGGCGAGCAGCAGCAGGCAACTGACGTCGACGGCAATGGCCTGAGTGCCGGTCTTGCGCTCGACCACAACTGCAGCCAGTGCGCGGCTTTTGCTTCGCTGGCGACGGCGATTCACACCCCGAGCTTTACTTTCCCGGCTGTCGACTACAGCGCGCCGCAAGCCGGCGTCGTCCTGCCACAGCTGGACGGCACGCGCACTGCACGCGCCTACGATTCTCGCGCTCCACCCCTGGTTTGACGCAAACAACGTAGTGCATTTGCTGCCGCCGTGGCCTGTGCCGCGCGCTGGCTATTGTTTGTCGTATCCAGAGGTTAAATATGAATTTCAAGTACTCCCTGCTGGCAGGCGCTGTCCTGTCGGCCGTATCCGCCATTGCATGCGCCGATGACGGCGAAGTGACCAAGGTTGTCGTGACCGCCAACCCTTTCCACAAAGGCGAAACCGAGCAAATCCTGCTGCCGGCCAAAGTTCTGTCGGGCGATGAACTGCGTGACAAGATGGCGAATTCGCTGGGCGAAACGCTGTCGTCAGAATTGGGTGTATCGTCTTCGGCTTTTGGCGCCGGTGCTTCTCGCCCAATCATCCGCGGCCTGGAAGGTGCCCGCGTGAAGATGCTGGAAAACGGCATGGCCGTTTCCGACGTATCGGGCCTGTCCAACGACCACGCTGTTTCGGCTGAAGGCGCCGTGGCGCACCAGATCGAAATCCTGCGCGGCCCCGCATCCCTGATGTACGGCTCGGGCGCGATTGGCGGCCTGGTGAACGTGGTGAATGAGCGCATTCCCCCGGCGCTGGAGCAGAAGCTGACCGGCCAGGCCGAGGCGCGCTACAGCACCGTTGACGATGGCAAGGCGACTTCCGGCACCATCGACGGCGCTATCGGCAAAGTGGCGCTGCACCTGGACGCCAACACCCGACAGACCGGCGACTACAAGATCCCTGGCAATCGTATCGAAGGCGATCCTGATTCGGCTTCCGGCCGCTTGCCGCATTCCGGCACCAAGGAAAAGGGCGCCGGCTTCGGCGGTTCCTACATCGATAGCTGGGGCTATGTAGGCGCTTCCGTTTCGGGCCTGGACAACAAGTACGGCATCCCAAGTGCCGAAGGTTCGACCATTGACCAGCACCAGACACGTTACGACATCGATAGCCTGTTCAAGAATCCGCTGCCGGGCATCGAGTCGGCCAAGTTCAAGGCCGGCTATACCGATTACCACCACGCAGAACTGGGCGAAGATGGCCAGCCGGAAGTTCTGTTCAAGAACCGCGCGATCGAAACCCGCGCCGAAGCTGTGCACAAGGGCATCGGCGGCTGGCACGGCACGTTCGGCATGCAGACCGAATTGACGCACTTCTCGGCGCTCAGTGCTGAGGGCGGGCCGGATACCGTGCCGGTCACCCGCTCGAATTCGACCGCCGGCTTCCTCGTCGAGGAAAAGGAATGGGGCCCGGTGCGCGTCAACGCCGGCCTGCGCCTGGAGCGTGTGAAGCGCGAGCCGGTGAGTGGCCTGGACCGTTCCTTCTCGCTGCAAAGTGGCGCCCTCGGCGCACTGTGGTCGTTCACGCCGGGCTATGCGACTGGCCTGACCCTGTCGCGCGCGCAGCGCGCTCCATCGACGGAGGAACTGTACTCGGGCGGACCGCACGATGCGACCATCACGTTTGACCAGGGCGACCCGAACCTGGGCAAGGAAACTTCACGCAATATCGAATTCTCGCTGCAAAAGACTGCTGGCGTGATCCGCTGGAAGGCCAACCTGTTCCACAACAGCATTTCGGACTTCATTTACGGCCACGTCACCGGCCGCATGCTCGATGAAGAAGGCAATGAGGGCGGCGAATTCCGCGAGCGCCTGTTCAGCCAGGGCGATGCCACCGTGCGCGGCGCCGAAGCGGAAATCGAATACAACCCGCTGGCTATGGGCCTGAACGGCCGCCTGTTCGCCGACACCTCGCATGGTGACCTGAAAAACAGCGGCAGCCTGCCGTTGCAGCCAGCGTCGCGCGTTGGCGCCACCATTGGCTACCGCAGTGCCAACTGGCGCGCCGGCGCTACCTGGATCCACGCGCAGTCGCAGGACCGGCTGGCATCGTTCGAGTCAACTCCGACCGGTTCCTACAACCAGTTGAACGCCAATCTCTCGTACACGCAGAAGTTGCAAGACATGGACCTGACCTGGTTCGTGCTGGCGAAGAACCTGCTGAATGACGAAATCCGCGTATCGACCTCGCTGCTGAAGGATGTCTCGCCCCTGCCGGGCCGCAGTTTCGTATTTGGTGTGCGCGCCAAGTTCTGAGTTTGCGCAAAATCAAACGTAGCACGGAGTCGCTTCTTATACTTTAGATAACAATCTAGGGCATGGGAGGCGACGATGGGCAAACGTCTGGCAGACCGGGAGCGCATCTTCCGGTGGTTCCTTGGCCCCGCCCAGCGGGGCAATCCCTACGCCCAGTTCAACCTGGCGCTCCTTTACAAAAACGGGCACGGCGTCGAACCCGACGCGCGCCAGGCTTTCAGCTGGATGCGCATGTCGGCCCTGCAAGGCCTCGCCTTCGCCCAGAACCAGCTTGGCGCCATGTACTACAAGGGCGCTGGCACCGGCTGCAGTGATGCCGAAGCGCTGTACTGGTTCCGGCGCGCTGCGCGCCAGGGCGACGCCGCCGCCCAGCAGAACCTGGGACAGATGTACCGGCGCGGCCGCGGTGTGCCAGTGAACGAGGCGATGGCTGTGCGCTGGTTCAGCCGCGCCGCCGAACAGGGCGTCTCGAGCGCGCAAGCGCTGCTTGGCGAGGCCTATCTGAACGGGCGGGGCGTGGCGCCTGACTGCAAGCTGGCGCAAGCCTGGCTGCGCAAGGCGGCCGTGCGTGGCGAAGTGCATGCGCAATGCCTGCTGGGCAGCATGTTCGCCCATGGCACCGGTGTGGAACGCGATACGGTGCAAGCCCTGATGTGGTACAGCCTCGCCGCCGAAGGCGGATCGGCGCAGGCGCAGTTCAGCGCGGCCGTGCTGTATGCCAGCGGCGATGGCGTACAGCGCGACCTGGTACAGGCAGTGCGCTGGTACCGCAGCGCGGCCGAGAAAGGCGATGCCGCGGCCCAGAACAATCTCGGCGTGCTGTATGCGACGGGGCAGGGCGTTACACAGGATGAAGCTGAAGCGCTGCGCTGGTACCGCCGCGCAGCGGCACAAGGCCATGCACTGGCACGGCACAACCTCGCCGGCCTGCGCGATGGCGTGGCGAACGAAGCGCTGCCTGACGAACACGCCCGCGGCACCATTGATTTCGATGAAACCTTGCGGCCACGCGTCCACGTGCCGGAGGCACGCAACAGCCCGCGCTGAGGCGGCTTAGCGCTGCGCGGACAGGGGGTGATCGGTGCTCGGGGCCAGCACCACCATCGTGTTCAGGCGTTCCAGTCCGGCCTGGGCGTCGACGTTTTCGATGCGCACAGTGTAGGTGCCGCGCGACAGCGCAAAATTGCCAAGGCTGCGCGAGCGCTGGTTGGCCCACTTGCTGGCTACGCACAAAGTATTCACGGTACGCGCATGAACCAGCGCATTGTCTGGCTTGTGCCGCACCTCCACCTTGAACGCCATCGGGCGGCCATAGCTGATGCGGTCCTGTTTCGCGACTTTGGCCAGGTCGGTCCCTTCGTCGCAATCTTCCACGCGTCGATCACCGATGATCGTGATTTCCTGCTTGCTCAGGGAATCGCCGGCAGGATTGCTCATTTCAAGCATCAAGGTGTAGCTCAGGTCCACCGGTACTTCGACGTCGGCAGTGACGACGGTGCCGGCTTCGCCGAGCTTCATCTGGACGTCTTTCATGAGCGGAGGGAATTCGCACAATGCTACAGTCGCCATCGCCAAGCCGACAATGGGTTTCTGGCACAGGTTGTAGATCAAGGGGCTCATGAAATCAATATAGACTACGCTCCCTGCGTTTGCATCCTGCGGTCGAGGAAAAGACTGTTGCCATGTATCTTTTTTGCCTGTTTCTTGGCATCGGCTGCGCTGGCGGCAATCTGGTGATGCGAGTAGTACTGGCGCGGTTCGACGCGGATCACGCCCAGCGACAGGCTCATTAGCGAGTAGAAGACTTTCTTGCCCTGGCGGTCTTCGCTGATGTAGCCGCCGCGTTCACGGTCTTCGTTGCTGTAAAAGTCTGCGATGGCGGTAGTGAAATCCTCAAGCACGGCATGGCAGCGTGGCTCCCAGTCTTCGCTCTGGAACAGGATCACGAAGTCGTCGCCGCCGATATGGCCGACGAAATCGCGATTGCGGTCACCGTGCTTGGCCAGGATGTTGCCGGTCAGCTGGATGACGTCGTCGCCGCGGCGATAGCCGTAGACGTCGTTGAAGGGCTTGAAGTGGTCCAGGTCCACATAGCAGACCCAGAAACGCGTGCCGCTTTCCAGCAGGCGGTCGATATGCTCGTTGATCGGCACGTTTCCCGGCAACTGGGTCAACGGATTGGCGTAGCGCGCGGCATTGATCTGCATCTGTGTAATCTCGCGCATCAGGTCATGGCCGGTGCCCATGCCGATGTAGCTGCCGTTCTCGGTAATGATGAAGCCATTGAACAAGTGGTGGGCGTCCGATTCGGCCATGCGGCAGGACAGGTCTTGCAGGCTGGTGTCGACGTCGGCAATGATCGGTTTGGCATCCATGAAAAGTGTGCATGGTTTCTTGCCATACAACTCGCGCTGGTAAGGGCGCGCGAAATGGTCGATCATTTCGAAGCGCGATACCAGCCCACGCGGGCAGCCGGCGTCGACCACGGGAATGATCATCAGCTTGGGATCGGCCATGAAGATTTCATAGACGTCGTTGTTGTTCATGGACGGCGGCACAGCAGCCACGTCGTGCAACAGCTTTCGGATAGACACGGAATTTCTCTCGGCAGCGCGCTGCGGGTAAACCGCCACGCCATTGCGGCCCAGTACCTTGACTACTTCCGCCGGCAGGGCCCGTGCCGGTTGAATGTGCGGACGCCCGAGGTGGTAACCCTGGCCGTACGCAATACCCAGGTCGCGCAGCACCAGCAGTTCCGCTGCCTTCTCGATGCCTTCTGCAATGACGAGGGTGTTGGATTTGTCGGCGATTTCTTGGATCGAGCGCACGAACTGCAGCTTCACCGGATCGTGATCGATGCCCTGGATGAAATGCATGTCGATCTTGACGAATTCCGGTCGCAGTTCGGACCACAGGCGCAGGCTGGAAAAGCCTTCGCCCAGGTCATCGATCGCGATCTGGAAGCCCATTTTGCGGTAATGGAGTACCGCTTCGCGCATCCGTTCGTAATCGTAGGTCGGCTGGTTTTCGGTCAGCTCGATGATGACGTTGGCCGGATTCAGGCCGAATTCGTGGATGTAGCCGAGGGTTTCCCCCTGGCTGCCGTCATTTTGCCGCACCAGCGACTCAGGACTGACGTTCAGGAATAGCTTGCCGGGCAGCTGCAGTTCGGCGAAGCGTTCCAGCACGATGCGCCGGCACAGGTATTCCACTTCCCGTGACAGGTTGTTGGCGCGCGCCACGCGAAACAGGTTGAGCGGTGAGTGCAGCGGGCTGTCAGAGGGGCCGCGAATCAGGCCTTCGTAAGCGATGATTTCGCCGCTTTGCATGTGGACGATGGGCTGGAAGAGGGCGTGCAGCTGGCGGCGCTGGATGATGTCCAGCAGGTGCTGGCCGAGCATGTCATCCGGCGGCGGGCGCAGGTAAGTCACGTTGTTCGGGAGGGCGGCGGTTGAAGTGCTCACGATGGCGGTCGCAAAAATGGCAACATCATGATTCTGTGTCGCAATTGTGACAGCATGATGAACATGGGAAACACTTTTTGGCGTTACAATAAGCTTCCAGTCCCTGAATGAGAACGACGCCGTGGTCTGCTCCGAATCCGGTCCGGACGCTCAAGCCAACTGACACCATGCGATTCCGCAGCCTCGAAAGCCGTATCGTCACGCTGTTCCTCGTGCTGCTGATCATGGTGCAGCTTGTGGGGCTGGTTGTGATCCAGCGAGGCATCGACAGCAATGCGCGCGCCGCGATTGCCTCGGAACTGGTGAATGGCAGCAAAGTGTTCGCCCGCCTGGTGGACCAGAATGCCCAAAACCTGCGCAACGGCGCGCGCCTGCTGTCGCGCGACGCGGGCTTCCTGTCGGCGATCGGCAAGAAGAACGGCGATGACCGAGCCACCATCGAATCGGCGCTGGCCTTCCACGGCCGCCGCATCAACGCAGCAATGACGATGCTGGTGAGTCCCGAGCGCAAGGTTGTCGCTTCGACCAGCGACGCGCAGGCAGCAGGGCTGGAGCACATGGTGATGGCCATGCTGGACAAGGCCGAACAGGATGATGGCGCAAATAGCGTCGCCATCGTCGAACGGCTGCCGTACCAGGTCGTCGTGGTGCCAGTGAAAGCGCCGGCCACCATCGGCTTCGTGGTGATGACATTCCCGCTGGATGAACGCCTGGCGCGAGATATGCAGGAAACCACCGCACTGCAAACCCTGCTGCTGACGCGCGATACGAATAGGCGCTGGCTGCCCGTTGCCTCCAGCCTTGCTCCGCCTGTCGTGGAGCGCATCATGCTCCAATTGCAGCGCATGGGCAGCATGCCTGCTGAAGCGTTTGATGTCGACATCGCCAGCGACAAGCTCAGTGTGCACATGACAAAAATTGGCGAGGACGACGGCAATGTCGCGGTGGCAATGCTTGGCCGTTCAATCGACGAAGCCACGGCAGAATACACGCGCCTTGAACACTGGCTGCTTGGCTTGACCGCAGCCGGCATGGTTATTTGTGTCATTGCGAGCGTGCTGACGGCCAAGCGCATTGCGCAGCCGCTGCGGCAATTGGCCGATACGGCAAAAAAGCTGGAGCAAGGCGATTACAAGGTGGATATCGGGTCGTCCCGCGCCGACGAAATCGGAGAACTGGCGCACGCTTTCGGCAGCATGCGGGATGGTATCGCCAAGCGCGAACAGGAGATCCGCCGGCTGGCGTACTGGGATCCGCTGACCAACCTGCCGAATCGCGCACAGTTCCTGCTGCTGTTGAATGAAGCGCTGGGCGAGGCGCGCAAGCGCGGCGGGTCAGTTTATGTGCTGATGATGGACCTGGATCGTTTCAAGCACGTGAACGACGTGATGGGTCACAGTTTTGGCGACGCCCTGCTGAAGCAGGTGGCGGGCCGCCTGCTCCAGAAGCTGGCCAACCGGCGCCATCCGGCCCAGGTGGCGCGCCTGGGGGGAGACGAATTCGCCGTGCTGCTGCCTGGCTCCGGCCTTGACCAGGCAGTGGTGGTTGCGGCCGAGATCCTGCAGGCACTGGAATCGCCGCTGTCCCTGGACGAGCAGATGGTCGACATTGGCGCTGGCATCGGCATTGCCGGCTTCCCTGAGAACGGCATCGATGGCGAAGAACTGCTAAGCAAATCGGAGATCGCCATGTACACGGCCAAGCAGCGCAACGAAGGCGCCGTGGTGTATGAGGACGCGATCGACAAAGGCAGCCAGCAAAGCCTTTCCTTGCTGACGGAACTGCGGCAGGCCGTAGAAAACAATGAGCTGCGCCTGTTCGTGCAGCCCAAGGTGACTCTGGCCACCGGCCATGTGGTCGGCATGGAAGCGCTGTTGCGCTGGCAGCACCCAGTGCGTGGCAATGTCTTCCCCGACCAGTTCATTCCGTTTGCCGAGCAGACCGGCTTTATCCGGGTGATCACGCATTGGGTATTGGAGCGTTCGGCGGAGTTGTGCCACGAGCTGGCCGGGCGCGGCATCCACCTGAAGGTGTCGGTGAACCTCTCCACCTGCGACCTGCTGGACCAGGAATTGCCGTTCAAGTTCGGCGAAATCTTCATGCGCCACCACGTTTCGCCGGGCGCATTCTGCCTTGAGATCACGGAAAGTGCGATCATGGAAGACCCGGTGCGCGCCCAGCAGACGCTGGAACGCTTGCACAGCATGGGCTGCGATCTTTCGATTGACGATTTCGGCACAGGCTATTCCTCCCTGGCCTACCTCAAACGCTTGCCGGTCGACGAACTGAAAATCGATAAATCGTTTGTGCTGAATATGGCCAACGACGTGGGCGACGCCAAGATCGTGCGTTCCACCATCGACCTTGGCCACAATATGGGCCTGCGCGTCGTCGCCGAAGGCATCGAGAGCGAGGCGGCATGGGACATCCTGGCGGAGATGGGCTGCGACCAGGGGCAGGGCTACTACATGAGCCGCCCGATTCCGGCCGCCGAACTGGCAAGCTGGGTCGAGAACTGGAAAGCATCCGCATTGGCCGAATAATCACCGGCGCCGGGGGCTGCGGAGAGTTACTTATTTGTTAAAGTTCAAGTTATGATCGCAGCCGCATCATAACTACTCCATGGACGACAAATGCCATTCAAGCGCGCCACCCTTGTACTTTCCCTCATTGCCGCCTTCTCCGCACCTGCCTTTGCACAGACCTGTCCCGCAGGTGCTGCCGCAGTGAGCTATCCAGCCTCCAAAAAGGTCGACCAGCAGGACAACTACCACGGCACCATGGTCGCCGACCCATACCGCTGGCTGGAAGACGCCAACAGCGAAGAGACCAAGGCCTGGGTGGTGGAACAGAACAAGGTAACGCAATCGTGGCTAGCCCAGATCCCGGAGCGTGAAGCAATCAAGGCGCGCCTGACCAAGCTGTGGAACTACGAGCGTTATGGCGTGCCATCGAAGAAGGGCGGCCGCTATTTCTACAGCCGTAACGACGGCCTGCAGAACCAGTCGGTCCTGTACACCGCCAAGACCCTGTCCGAAGCCCCGCGTGTGCTGCTCGACCCGAACACCCTGGCGTCCGACGGTACCGTGGCGCTGGCCGGCACCGCTGTCAGCCCGAATGGCAAGTTCCTGGCTTACAGCACTGCCGCTTCCGGCTCCGACTGGAACGAAATCAAGGTGCGCGATATCGCGACCGGGAAGGACCTGGCCGACCACATCAAGTGGGTCAAGTTCTCCAACACCGCCTGGGCCGCTGATGGTTCCGGCTTCTACTACAGCCGCTATGACGAGCCGACCGAAGAAAGCAAGCTGGCTGGCGTGAACTACTTCCAGAAAGTCTATTTCCACAAACTGGGTTCTGAACAGAGCGCCGACACTCTGGTTTACCACCGTCCGGACCAGAAGGAATGGGGCTTTGGCGCTGAGGTGACCGACGATGGCCATTACCTGGTCATCAATGGATCGCACGGCACCGAGGCGAAAAACCGCGTCTTCATCAAGGACCTGAAGGCCAAGGACGCGCAAGTGGTCGGCCTGCTGGAAGCGTTCGACGCTTCCTATAACTTCATCGACAATGAAGGCCCGCTGTTCTACTTCCTGACCGATAAGAATGCGCCGCGTTCGCGCATCATCGCCATCGACATCCGCAAGCCGGGTATCGAGAACTGGAAGGAAATCGTTCCTGAAGCGCAGCAAACCCTGACCGGCGCCAGCATCGTCAACAAGCAACTGGTGCTGAATTACCTGAGCGACGCGCACAGCGCCGTCAAGGTGGTCGACCTGAAAGGCAAGCCAGTGCGCGAGATCGCGCTGCCAGGCCTGGGCACGGCTTCCGGCTTCGGCGGCAAGGCGACGGATACGGAGACGTTCTACTCGTACACCAGCTTCACTACGCCGACCACGATTTATCGCCTGGACCTGAAGAGCGGCAAATCCAGCATCTACCGCCAGCCGAAGGTCGATTTTGACCCGAGCGCCTTCGATACGCGCCAGGAGTTCTTCACCAGCAAAGACGGCACCAAAGTGCCGATGTTCATCGTGTCGAAGAAAGGCATGAAGCTGGACGGCAGCAACCCGACTTACCTGTACGGCTACGGCGGCTTCAATATCTCGCTGACCCCGGGCTTCTCCGTAGCGAACCTGGCATGGGTTGAAATGGGCGGCGTGTACGTGGTGGCCAACCTGCGTGGCGGCGGTGAGTACGGTGAGGCATGGCACAAGGCCGGCACCAAGCTGCAGAAACAGAACGTGTTCGATGATTTCATCGGTGCGGCTGAATGGCTGGTGGCCAACAAAGTGACCTCGCCAGCCAAGCTGTCGATCGGCGGCGGCTCGAACGGCGGCTTGCTGGTTGGCGCCGCGATGACCCAGCGCCCGGACCTGTTCGGCGCCGCGGTGCCTGCGGTGGGCGTGATGGACATGCTGCGCTTCCAGAAGTTTACCATCGGCTGGGCATGGGCTTCGGACTACGGTTCGTCTGACAATGCGGAAGAATTCAAGGCGCTGGTCAAGTACTCACCACTGCATAACCTGAAGCAGGGCGGCTGCTACCCGGCCACCATGGTGATGACCGCCGACCACGACGACCGTGTGGTGCCTGCTCACAGCTTCAAGTTCGCTGCTGCTGCGCAGGCTGCGCAAGCCGGCGCGGCACCGATCCTGATCCGCATCGACTCCAAGGCAGGCCATGGTGCCGGCAAGCCGACCACCAAACTGATCGAGGAAGTGGCGGACCGCTGGGGCTTCCTGACCCGTGCGCTGGACATGCACCCGGCCGCGTCGGCAACCACCACCGGCGGCCAGTAAGCCATGCGCGCGCTCCTGCTGCTGTGGACTGCCTTGCTTGCGCCGGCCACGGCGGCGGAAGCGCCTAAAACCTTCGCCGAGCAGACCCAGTCGCTCGCCGCGCAACCCGGCTTCATCGAAGTCTGGCGTGATGCGGCGAAGGGCCGAGTGCTGCTCTCGGTGCGCGAGTTGGACCAGCCTTTCCTGCTGGTCTCGTCGCTGCCTTATGCCCTGGGATCGAACGACGTAGGGCTGGATCGCGCGCAGCCGGGCAGCCCGAAACTGGTGCGTTTCCAGAAGTTCGGCAACCGTCTGTTCCTGGTGCAGGAAAACACGCGCTTCGTCGCGCGCTCGGCCGATGCCGACGAACGCAATGCGGTGGCCGAGTCCTTCGCCGGCGCCGTGCTGTGGTCGGGCGATATCCTCGCCAGCGAAGGAGCGCGCCACCTGGTTGATTTCTCCAGCTTCCTGTTGGCCGACCAGCACGGTGTCGTGCAGCGGCTGGACGAGACCAAGCAGGGTGCCTATCGTGTGGACGAGAAGCGTAGTGCGGTCCTGGCGGCGGAAGCCAAGGCCTTCCCCGACAATGTCGAACTGGAGTCCTTGCTGACCTTTGCCGGTCCCGGTACCGGCGAATACGTCAAGCAGGTAGCGGCCGATCCGGCCAGCCTGTCGATGCGGCAGCATATCTCGATGGTGCGGCTGCCGGACAACGGCTACCAGCCGCGCCGCTACCATCCATTCTCCGGTGGCTTTGATACTGCTTACTATGATTTCGCCACACCGCTTGCCAGCAGCCTGGATGTACGGTGGCAAGTGCGCCATCGCCTGGAAAAAGGCGGCAAGCCGATCGTCTATTACCTTGACCGCGGCGCCCCGGAGCCGGTTCGATCGGCCTTGCTGGAGGGCGCACGCTGGTGGACAAGTGCCTTCGAAAAGGCTGGCTTCAAAGATGGCTTCCGTGTCGAATTGATGCCGGAGGGCGCCGACCCGGCCGATGTGCGCTATAACGTCATTACGTGGGTGCATCGTGCCACGCGCGGCTGGTCGTATGGCAATGCGATTGCCGATCCACGCACGGGCCAAATCATTCGCGGCGCAGTGACGCTCGGTTCGCAGCGCGTCCGGCAGGACATCCTCATTGCCGAAGCCTTGCTGGCGCCTTATGGTAAATCGGCTCCCGCCGAGCGCCGTAAGCTCGCCGAACAAATGGCGCTGGCACGCCTGCGCCAGCTCGCAGCCCACGAAGTCGGCCACACCCTCGGCTTTGCCCATAATTTCGCTGCCAGCCGGCACGGCAACGGTTCGGTTATGGACTATCCGCATCCGGTCCTGAAGCTCGGCACGGATGGCGCCATCGACCTTCAGGACGCCTACGGTGTTGGCGTAGGCGCGTGGGATGATTATGTTGTAAAGCATATTTACGGCGACTTTGGCAGCGGCGAGACCGAAGCCGCCGCCTTGGCCAAGCTGCGTAGCGAGGCTCGTGCCGCTGGCCTGCAGTATGTTTCGGACGATGATTCGCGAGCGCCTGGCGCGTCTCATCCGAATGGATTGTTGTGGGACTTCGGCCCAGACACTTTGAAAACCTGGGACCAGCTCGGCGCCATCCGTCGTCGCGCCCTGGACAACTTCTCGCTTGACGTCCTGCCCGACGAACGCCAGGCCGGCGAACTGGAAGCGCGCCTGGTACCGGTCTACCTGCTGCAGCGTTACCAGGGCGAAGCCGTAGCCCGCTTGCTGGCGGGAGGCGAATATGAATCGGCCACCAGTGCCGACATCCGTGCCGGCCGCGCCGCCGCAGGCATCAAGCTCATTCCCGCAGCCACCCAGCGTGCGGCGCTTGCGCGCCTTGCGGATACATTGCGTGCGGAATACCTGGCTTTGCCGGCCGGCGTACTTGACCAGTTGTCGCCACCCTCGGCGGGATTCGAGCGAAGCAAGGAGTATATCGGCACCCGCATGACAGCAGTCTTCGACGCGCTATCCGCCGCCGAAACGGGCGCCGCACAGACAGCCAGCTTCCTGTTCGACGCCGGCCGCCTGAATCGCTTGTACTGGCAGCACGCACGCGACGCCGCCATGCCAGGTGCTGGCGAGGTGGTTGACGCCGCCTTGTCGCGAGGCTGGAAGCGAGGCCCAGTGCCGACCGGCGTGACCGGCGGCGAGGCCGTCCAGTTGGCCGCCAATTGGGTCGTGCTCGACGCACTGCTGCAGGCACTGGATGCAGGCAAGCTCCACGCCAACGTCGACGCCGATCTGCGCCAGCAACTGCGAGCCTTTGCCGGCTGGTTGAAGGCGAACCCTGGTAAAGGCACCATCGCCTCCAGCCGCGCTCAAGCTGCCGAACACGTTTTGAGGTACCTGGCTGACCCGCGCAGCGTCAAACTGCGCGCGCTGCCGGCCATTCCGCCCGGTGCACCGATCTGATCGCAGGCCTCGCCCTGTACAGGGCGTTAGACGACGTGGGGTAATCGATGTCATTGAACTCTCTATTAGGCAAATCGCTGGACCGGCTGTTCATCGATGCTCCACCAGCAGTTCGATTCGTGAAGCAAAGAGCGAGTGGAGATAATTTGCGGCGGTACTACCACGCGACGGAGTTTGCGCAGCGTGAGATCGTTTTCTACCGCGACAAGTGGTGGACTGCAAGTGGCGGGACCTTGTATGCGGAGCTTTTCTGTCTGGTTCCTGAAGTCCAGCAAGCCTCTCACGGCATGGCGCAATCGCTCGGCCACTTCCAATACGTTTTGTCGGAGCCCAATCCTGAGCGCAGCTGGGAGCTTCACTCCCCTGAAGACGTGGCCGTTTTTGAGGCGGAAATCAGGGAATGGCTTTCGTCGATTGCACTGCCTTGGTTAGACCAGTTTGAATCGCGTGATGGTGTCATTCGATTCCTTCGAGCGAAGCGTCAGTTTGTCACGCTCGCTGAATATCTCGCATCGGTGGATGACGAGATTGGAGCATCACAGGCTATTGCAGCATGGATCGAAGGTTTGCCACGACGGATTGAAAACAGCCTGAAGAGGCTTGCCAGCAAGGGCTTGATTTCGCCGCATGATGAGGCCTACCTGGCCAGGGCCTCTATCCAAAGCGAAGATGATTATCAACAGCAGGTGTCCAAGTGGCTGGGATACCGCGCAATTGAGGAGTGCTGATGCGAACAATGATCTTTTTCCTCTTGCTGCTCGCTTGGTCGAGCTAAGAGCCAGTACCTGCTTGGAAATATGTACGCTGAAGGCATCGGCCTTTCGAAAGACATGAGCACGGCTGCAAAGCTTTGGCTGCAAGCCGCAAATGGCGGGATAGCGGAGGCACAGCACAACGTCGGGCGCCTGTACCAGAAAGGCATCGAGGTCGAACAAAGCTTCAGCAAGGCGATGGAGTGGTACCAGAAAGCTGCCGGCCAGGGCGATGTCTACTCCATGCATAACATCGGCTTCTTCTATCGGAAGGGGCAGGGCGTTCCTGTCGACTATGCGAAGGCGGAAGAGTGGTATGGCAAGGCGGCAGCCAAGGGTTTTCAGAACAGCCAATACAACCTGGCAGTAATGTACTTCAATGGCCAGGAGCGTCCAAAGGACACGGTCAAAGCCTACGCCTGGCTGCTCAACGCCGCCGAAAAGGACTATACGCCTGCGAGAAATGATCTTGCAGTCGTCGAGAAATTGCTCACTCCGGAAGAAAAGGCCCGCGGGCGCGTGCTCGCCTCAACACTGCTAGCGAAATAGGATTATTGATATGGACGACTCCCAAAAGCCAACGCCTGAAGAATGGTCTGTGATCGGTCACGCTCCGGTCGATGCTGGCTGCCTTATGCTGATTGATCCCTGCTATCTGAGGGACGGCCTTTTTGCCGGCAACGCGCAAATCGAATCCTGGTACGACGATGCAGTTGTCGATAACGCTGAGAACACGCACTGGCCGGTTAAGCATGGGGACCAGCGATACGGCCATATTGTCAGCACCGGCTATGGTGATGGGTTCTATCCGATTGAGGCGCGCTTCAATGCCGAGGGCCTGGTGACCGAAGTTCGCATCCGCTTCATAGAGAAAGATTGAGGCGAATGGTGCAACACGAACCGATCGGATTATTGCGAGACAAAATTTCCCGCTGCGATGCAGTTCTGATGACCGTGACGGCGCTGGGGCAACAACAATATTCCGGTAAGGTCGAGAAGGTGTATTCGCGCCGCTTCGAAGGGCCCGGCGGTTACGACGTGCCCCGACTTCCTTTCATCGGGTCAACCTCATCCTGGGGAAATCAAGGCTTGGTGAATGGCGAACGCGCACTTGTGTTCATTGGCTACAGTACGAGCACCAAACGATATTACCAGGAGCACTGGCAAGGTCACTTCAGCGTTGTCGCCATCGAAAACCAATTATTTGCGATTGCAAATTGGCACTTGCTGAAGTCTGGCGGCCGCACGTGGGGACCTGGCTATCTGAGGGATTCGGCTTTTTTGCCAGATAAGGAAAAGCCTGGGCGAGTGGCGATGCCCTACGCATTGCTGGAGAGGCACCTGCTTGAAGAACTCGGTGACCTGAAGCCATGCTAACATTTAAATAAGTTTAATTGAGTGCGTATTCGGATATGGATGAATTTCAGGTCACCACAGAAGTAAGCAAGCTGGATACTGGGTTAATTCATCGCTTCCTTTCGGAGCAAAGTAGCTGGGCAAAGGGCATTTCCCGCGGTTTGGTCGAACGATCGATTGCCAACTCGCTTTGCTTCGGCGGTTTCCTGGGCACGGAACAAATCGCATTTGCCCGTGTAATCTCCGACTACACGACTTTCGCGAACCTGGTGGACGTCTTCGTCTTGCCGGAATACCGTGGCAAGGGCTATAGCAAAGCACTGATGTCCGCAGTCTTCGCGCATCCAGAACTTCAGGGGCTGCGCCGGTTCACGCTCGCCACCGGCGATGCGCATGGACTTTATGCGCAGTTCGGATTTACTGCGCCTTTGTATCCGCAATCGCTCATGGAGCGCTATTTTCCCGGTATGTATGAGGCGAAGGGCTAAGGAAAGCCATGTTTGATCATGTCAAATTCGGAGTGAGTGACTTCGCAGCGAGCAAGGCGTTTTTCCTCAAAGCGCTGGAGCCAATCGGTGTGATCGTTGCGGGCGAGGGCGAGCCATCCTACGGCATTGAGTTGGTTGCGGAAGGTAACAATTCTTCGCTGATTCTGTTCCAGACCGATGAAAAGCCAGCGCATCTTCATTTGGCATTCGCGGCCCAGAACCGCGCGCAGGTCGATGCGTTCTATCGTGCTGCCCTGGCCGCCGGCGCCAGCGATCACGGGGCGCCTGGCCTGCGGCCGAAGTATCACGCGAACTATTACGCAGCATTTGTTATTGGCCCGGATGGGCATAACATCGAAGTCGTCTGCCACGCACCGGAATGATCCGAAAATACGTGCCCTGGCCATGACCAGGGAAAAATGCTTCAGGCGCTTGCGGGCGAACGCCATGCGGCCCAGCCTTCTCTCAATATTTAAGTTCCAGTGAATCCACCTCCAATATATTTCGAGCCGCAGTTCCTGGCGTCGCCTGATAAATTGTTCGACCATCTTCGAATGGCGATTGAATGGGACGAGCGGATGAGGGCCCGCAAGACTGCCAGCTTTGGCGTCGCTTACGATTATTCGCAAATATCTTACGAGCCGGTGCCGATGCCGCGCGAGCTGGCTTCTGTGTGCGAGCGCATCGGGGATAAACTCGGGTTCATGCCAAATAACTGTCTGCTCAACTACTATGAGGACGGAAATTCCTCCATGGGCTTCCATTCCGACTCGAGCGAGGAGCTCAGCGCAGGAACTGGGGTGGCGATAGTGTCGCTGGGCAGCACAAGGTCCCTGGTCTTTCGGAGCAAGGCCGACAAGTCTGTCGAATTCGATTACCCGCTCCCGCCTGGGTCTTTAATCTATATGACAAAGGAAGTGCAGGAGCATTGGGTGCATGCGATTCCAAAACTGGCTGGGGCGGGGCCGCGCATCAGCATGACCTTCAGGTCAATCGTTAAACAGGGAAAATGAGATGACAAAACGACTCGCATCCTGCAGCTGTGGCCAACTTACTGCCGAAGTGATCGGAGATCCTGTGCGAATTTCGATCTGTCACTGCCTGGCGTGCCAGCGCAGGACCGGCAGCGTGTTCGGGGAGCAGGCCAGGTTTCCGCGTGAGAACGTCAAGGTGTCTGGAGTTTCAACCGAGTACACGCGGGTCGGCGACGAGGGTGGAAAGGCCAAGTTCCATTTCTGTCCGACTTGCGGCGCGACGGTCTATTACAGCCTTGAAAGCCTCGACGGTTTCGTGGGGATTCCAGTTGGCGCCTTTGCCGACCCCAGTTTCCCCGCACCGCGGGTTTCGGTCTATGAGGAGCGCATGCACAGCTGGGTGGTTCCACCGGCAGACGCAGAGCATATTCCTTAGCGGTGAATGACGACCAGCAGGGCCTTGGCTTCCGTCTTTCCCGGATTGCGGATGGCGTGATGCACGTCCGCAGCATAGCGCGCGGTGCCGCCTAGCTTGATCTTCTTTTTATTGGCGCCAACTTCCAGCTCCATCGATCCGTGCAGGATGGTCAGATGCTCCGTGGTACCTGGATCGTGCGGTTGCGACACCAGCTCGCCGCCCGGCGACAGCGTCAGCTCGTACCACTCATATTTACCCGCCAGCTCCATCGGGCCGAGAATGCGCAGCACGTAGCCGGCGTGGGCGCCGGGCAGGGTTGGGGTCTCGTGCGCGTCCACCAACTTTATTATTTCGACATCCTTCTCGACGTCGGACAGCAGTTCGCCAATCTGCACGCCCAATGCATTGGCCAGGCGCCAGGTGATGGCGATGGTCGGATTGGCTTTCTCACGCTCGATCTGGGACAGCATGGACTTCGAAACGCCCGCAATTCGGGACAGGTCTTCCAGGGTCAGTCCGCGCGCCAGGCGCAGTCGTTGCAGGGCGGCGCCGACTTCCGGCGGGGCGTTAGTTGAAATGTTCGGCTTCACGCTTGCAGAGTTCAATATAGTAAAGTAGGATTCCGTATATCGAATTTACGTTCAATATAGTGAATTCCGGCCTTATTAGTGAAATAAGAGTAAACTTTACATCAGAGGACGACCATGAGCCAAGCGACGAATGCGTTTTACACCGGCCTGCAACAAAACCTGGAAAAGCTGCGTAACGATGGCCTGTACAAACCTGAGCGTGTGATTGCTTCCCGCCAGGGCAGTGAAGTGCAGTCGGAAGACGGTCGTACCCTGATCAATATGTGCGCCAACAATTACCTGGGCCTGTCGGGCCAGGAATGGGTGGCGCAGGCCTCCATTGAAGCAACCGAAAAGTACGGCTACGGCCTGTCCTCGGTGCGCTTCATCTGCGGCACCCAGACGGTGCATAAGCAGTTGGAAAAGGCCATCTCCGAATTCCTCGGCACCGAAGACACCATCCTGTACGCCGCGGCATTTGATGCCAACGGCGGTGTATTCGAGCCTTTGTTCGACGAAAACGACGCCATCATCTCCGATGCACTGAACCATGCATCGATCATCGACGGCATCCGCTTGTGCAAGGCTGCGCGTTTCCGCTACGCCCACAACGACATGGCCGACCTGGAGAAGCAGCTGCAGGCAGCCGCAGACAAGCGCCATAAAGTCATCGTGACCGACGGCGTGTTCTCGATGGACGGCACGATCGCCCAGCTGGACAAGATCGTTGAACTGGCTGAAAAGTACGGCGCCCTGGTCATGATCGATGAGTGCCACGCTTCCGGCTTCATGGGCAAGACCGGCCGCGGCACCCACGAGCACCACAATGTGCTCGGCAAGATCGACATCATCACCGGCACCCTGGGCAAGGCCCTGGGTGGCGCGATGGGCGGTTTCACCTCTGGCCGCAAGGAAGTGATCGATACCCTGCGCCAGAAATCGCGTCCTTATCTGTTCTCGAATACCCTGGCGCCAGCTATCGCCGGCGCTTCGCTGGAAGTGCTGAAGCGCCTGTCCGCTTCGACCGAACTGCGCGACCGCCTGCACGAGAACACCGCATACTTCCGCAAAGAGATCGAGCGTATCGGCTTCACCATCAAGCCAGGCACCCATCCTGTCGTGCCAGTGATGCTGTTCGATGCACCGGTAGCGCAGAAGTTCGCGGCCCGCATGTATGAACTGGGCGTGTTGCTATCCGGCTTCTTCTATCCGGTAGTGCCGATGGGCCAGGCGCGCGTGCGCGTGCAGCTCTCTGCAGCCCACACCCGCGAGCAGCTGGACAAGGTCCTCGCGGCATTCGAACAAGCCGGCAAAGAGCTGGGCATCATCAAGAACTAATCAGGAAAACAGGTAGGAATCATGGAACGTATTCTCGTCATCGGTGCCAATGGCCAAATCGGTAGTGAACTGGTGGAAGCGCTGGCAAAACAGCACGGCGAACAAAACGTCATCGCCACCGACATCAGCCCGGTCAATAAGTACAACGCAGCCCGCTACCAGGTGCTGAATGTGATGGACAAGGCCGCGCTGCAAGCATTGGTGGCCGCAGAGGGCATCACCCAGGTGTACCAGCTGGCTGCGATGCTGTCCGCCACTGGCGAGGCAGCGCCGCTGAAGGCGTGGGACCTGAACATGGATGGCCTGTTGAATATCCTGGAAGTGGCGCGTGAGCGCGGCGAGCAGGGCAAGCCGCTGCGCATTTTCTGGCCATCGTCGATCGCGGCTTTCGGCCCGAACACCCCGGCTGAGAACACTCCACAGTACACCGTGATGGACCCGACCACGATTTACGGCATTTCCAAGCTGGCCGGCGAACGACTGTGCGAATACTACTTCCTGAAGTATGGCGTGGACGTCCGCTCGATCCGCTACCCTGGCATCATCAGCTTCAAATCGCCACCAGGCGGCGGCACCACCGACTACGCAATCGCGATTTTCCACGCAGCGCTGCGCGGTGAACGCTACGATTGCTTCCTCGGCCCGAAGACCACTTTGCCGATGATCTACATGCCTGACGCGATTCGCGCAACCATTGAATTGATGGACGCACCCGCTTCACAAATCAAGATTCGTTCGTCGTACAATGTCGCCGGCGTTTCCTTCAACCCGGAAGAACTGGCTGCAGCGATTACCCGCGCGGTGCCTGACTTCAAGATCGCCTATACGCCGGACAGCCGCCAGGCTATCGCCGACAGCTGGCCGCGCAGCCTGGATGATTCCAAGGCGACTGAGGACTGGAACTGGAAAGCGAAGATCGGCGTGGAAGAGATGGTGAAGGACATGCTGGAAAATATCGACGTGAGCCTCAGCGAGGCCGCATAACTAGAGAGAGACAAGCAACAATGGACATGAGTGTTTTCGACTTATTCAAGATTGGCATTGGCCCATCGAGTTCGCATACGGTGGGGCCAATGGTGGCGGCGCGCCGCTTCCTGGTCGAAAACAGTCCGTTGGACGATGTCACCTCGGTGACGGCCGAGCTTTTCGGTTCGCTGGCCTTGACCGGTGTCGGCCACGGCACCGACAAGGCCGTGCTGCTTGGCCTGATGGGTGAAACGCCGCAAGGCGTCGACCCGGACGCGGTCGACGATATGCTGGCAGCAGCCGACGTTGACGGCGAGCTGCGCCTGCTGGGCGAAAAAACGATTCCGTTCACCCGCAAGCAGCACCTGGTGTTCCATATGGCCGAGAACCTGCCGGAGCATCCGAACGGCATGCGCTTCACGCTGACCCGCGCGGATGGCAGCTCGGTTTCCAAGATTTACTACTCCGTCGGGGGTGGCTTCATTCGCGCCGAAGGCGAAGAGGCCGCCACTGATGGCAAGCCTGCCGTTCGCCTGCCATACCCCTTCAACACCATGGCCGAACTGCTGGGCCATGGCGTCAGCAGCGGCAAAACCATTCCGCAAATGTTGCGTGCCAACGAGCTGACTCGTATCAGCGAGGCAGAGCTCAACGAAGGCATGGACCGCATCTGGCACGTCATGCGCGACTGCATCCAGCATGGCCTCGAGACCAGCGGCCAGCTGCCGGGCGGCCTGAATGTGAAGCGCCGCGCGGCCGACCTGTGGCGCCAGGCGCAAGGCGGTGACCGTGCCAACCAGCTGCCGCACGATGCGCTGAATGGCGTGAGTCTGTATGCCATGGCGGTCAATGAAGAGAACGCGGCGGGTGGACGTGTTGTAACGGCGCCTACAAATGGCGCTGCAGGCATCATTCCCGCTGTGCTGAAATACTATGCGGAAGACTGTAAACCGGTCGACCCGGTTTCCGGCGTACGCGCGTTTCTGCTGACCGCGGCGGCAATTGGCATGCTGTGCAAGCGTAATGCTTCGATCTCCGGCGCGGAAGTAGGGTGCCAGGGCGAGGTTGGCGTGGCATGTGCGATGGCGGCTGCAGGCCTTGTGGCGGCTCTGGGCGGCAGCAATGCGCAAATCGAGAACGCGGCCGAAATCGGCATCGAACACCATTTGGGCATGACGTGTGACCCGATCGGTGGGCTGGTACAGATTCCCTGCATTGAACGTAACGGCATGGGGGCGGTGAAGGCGATTACCGCCGCATCGCTGGCCATGAAGGGCGACGGCACCCACTTTGTCACCCTGGACAATGTGATTGAAACCATGCGCCAGACGGGCGCCGACATGCAGGCGAAGTACAAGGAGACTTCGCTGGGCGGTTTGGCAATTCATGTCGTGTCAGTGAATCACGCAGCTTGCTGACGCTAGAAAATTCCGAAAATTAGCGAAATTCACAAAGAAAGTCCGGTGGCACTATAATAAGTGTCCGTTTTCACCTGCCACCGGACTTTCTACTTTATGCAATACGTGTCTACCCGTGCCGACGCGTCGGCTGCATCGCACTCCCTCCAGCAATTTTCCGACATCCTCCTGGGTGGCCTGGCGCCAGATGGCGGCCTATACCTGCCAGTCGAGTACCCGCAAGTTACCGGCGAAGAGCTGAACAAGTGGCGCCACCTGTCTTACGCTGACCTTGCGGTAGAAATCCTGAAAAAATTCGCGGGCGATATTCCGGAAGCCGACCTGCGCGCGCTTGCTAAAAAGACCTATACCGCCGACGTTTACCGCAATGTGCGCGAAGGCGAGAACGCCGCCGACATCACCCCGCTGCGCGTGCTGGAAGAAGCCGACGGCAAGAAACTGGTGCTGCAATCCCTTTCGAACGGACCGACGCTGGCCTTCAAGGACATGGCGATGCAGTTGCTGGGCAACCTGTTCGAGTACGCACTGGCCAAGCAGGACGCGCAACTGAACATCTTCGGCGCCACTTCCGGCGATACCGGCAGCGCTGCCGAATATGCGATGCGTGGCAAAAAAGGCATCAAAGTCTTCATGCTGTCTCCGCACAAGAAGATGAGCGCTTTCCAGACCGCGCAGATGTTCAGCCTGCAGGACCCGAACATCTTCAACATCGCCGTCGAAGGCGTGTTCGACGACTGCCAGGACATGGTCAAGGCCGTGTCGAACGACCTGGAATTCAAAGCCCGCCACAAGATCGGCACCGTGAACTCAATCAACTGGGCCCGTGTGGTGGCGCAGGTGGTGTATTACTTCCGCGGCTACCTCGCGGCGACTAAGAGTAATGAGCAGAAGGTATCCTTCACCGTCCCATCCGGCAATTTCGGCAATATCTGCGCCGGCCATATCGCCCGCCAAATGGGCCTGCCGATCGACAAGCTGGTGGTCGCCACCAACGAAAACGACGTGCTGGACGAATTCTTCCGCACCGGTATTTATCGCGTGCGCAAGTCGGCCGAGACTTACCATACCTCCAGCCCTTCGATGGACATTTCTAAAGCCTCGAACTTCGAGCGCTTCGTGTTCGACCTGGTAAAGGGCGACGGCAAGCGTGTCCGCGAACTGTTCAAGAAAGTGGAGACCGATGGCGGTTTCGACCTCTCCGGGGGGGCGGGCAGTGATGGCGATGAATTCAAGCTTGTGGCCAACTACGGCTTCAAATCCGGCAAATCGACGCACAACGACCGCGTGCAGACCATCCGCGACGTGGCCGACGATTACGGCATCGTGATCGACACCCACACCGCCGACGGTATCAAGGTCGCCAAGGAATACATGGAGCCGGGCGTGCCGATGATCGTGCTGGAAACCGCACTGGCCGCCAAATTCAACGAAACGATCCTGGAAGCGCTAGGCCAAGACGCCGAGCGACCAGCCGGGTTCGAAAATATCGAAGCGCTGCCGCAGCGCTTCGAAGTCATGCCGGCTGATGTGAGCAAGATGAAGGCTTACATCGCCGCTAATACGGGACTGTAAAAACATGGCAATGCTCGCCGTACGCGAAGCCCTCGATTTCCTGCTCTCCGCTGCCCGTCCTGTGGCAGGGGTGGAGAAGATCCCAACCCTGGAAGCCAATGGCCGAGTGCTGGCGAGCGCCGTGGTATCCGGCATGAACGTGCCGGGCCACGACAATACGCAGATGGACGGCTATGCAGTGCGTGCTGCCGATTGCGCCAGCGGCGACGCGACGCTGACGGTAACGCAGCGCATCCCGGCCGGCCACGTTGGACAGCCGCTGTTGCCGGGATGCGCTGCGCGCATCTTTACCGGCGCCTTGATTCCGGAAGGCGCAGATGCCGTTGTCATGCAGGAGCAGTGCGAGGCGAAAGACGGGCTGGTAACGATCCGCCACACGCCAAAAGCAGGCGAATGGATTCGCCGCACCGGCGAGGACATCAGCGTTGGCAGCGTGATCCTGGCAGCGGGCACGCGCCTGCGCAGCCAGGAGCTGGGCCTTGCCGCCTCGATCGGCATGGCGGAACTGAACGTGCGCCGCAAGCTGCGCGTGGCCGTGTTCTTCACCGGAGATGAACTGGCCATGCCTGGCGAGCCCTTGGCGCCAGGCGCGATCTACAATTCAAACCGCTTTACGTTGCGCGCCTTGCTGGAGAACCTGGGCTGCGAAGTGCGCGATTTCGGCATCGTGCCCGATTCGCTGGACGCCACACGCAGTGTGCTGCGCCAGGCAGCAGATGGCAACGACCTGATCATCACTTCTGGCGGCGTGTCGGTCGGCGAAGAGGACCATATCAAGCCTGCCGTCGAGGCTGAGGGCAAGCTGAATATGTGGCAGATCGCCGTCAAGCCAGGCAAGCCGTTGGCGTTCGGCGAAGTAGGGCAGGCATTTTTCATCGGCCTGCCAGGCAATCCGGTGTCGAGTTTTGTCACCTTCCTGCTGTTCGTGCGGCCATTCCTGCTACGCTTGCAGGGTGCCGACGTACCCGCGCAGCCGCGCGGCATGCTGGTGCGCGCCGATTTCAACTGGCCTAAGGCTGACCGCCGCAACGAATTCCTGCGCGCTAAACTGAACGAGAAGGGCGGCCTGGACCTGTTCCCGAACCAGGGGTCTGCGGTGTTGACCTCGACCGTCTGGGGCGATGGCCTGGTCGACAATCCGCCGGGGAATCCGATCGCGGCGGGCGATGTCGTGCGTTTTATCCCTTTCAGTGAACTGATGTACTGACATGCTGATCAACCTTAAATATTTTGCCAGCGTGCGCGAGTTGCTGGGCAGCGGCGAGCAGGTTGTGCTGCCGCCAGGTACCGAAACCGTGGGTGATGTGCGTGCCTGGCTGCTGGCGCGTGGCGAGCCATGGTCCAGCGCCCTGGCCGAAGGCCGTGCGCTGCGCATGGCCTGCAACCAGCGCATGTGTGATGCCAGCACGCGCGTTGCGCCGGGCGATGAAGTTGCCTTTTTCCCACCTGTGACAGGCGGTTAACGCTTATTGCTGTGTGCACGCAACAGTCGATTGCTGACTGTTGACCACAGGCATTGTCACGTTATACTCAATACACGCGGCCCAAAACCTGCGCCGCGTTCATCACCTCACACATTTCCTGTCGCCTCTTCCCTGCGGCTTTTTCCTTTTACTGCAAGGAGAGTCGCAATGGGTTTTGTCTTTGCCGCCCTTGGCCTGAATGGCACTACGCGGGGCCACGCTCCAATTCCGCCACGCAAACGCACGCAAAAGCTTCACGTTGCCGGTTCCACCACGATGGGACCGCTGTTGAAGGAAATCGCTTCCAAATACCAGCTGATGCACCCGGAGATTGCGGTTGAAGTGGAGTTGGGAGGTTCTTCGCGTGGCCTGGATGACGTACGTTCCGGCCACGCACATATCGCCATGCTGTCCCGTGCCCTGGCGCCTGCAGAACGCGACCTGTATGGCATTCCGATTGCGCGCGATGGCGTTGGCGTTGTTGTGCATGCCAATAACCCGCTGCGGCAGTTAAGCGTCGAAGCGCTGCAAGCCATTTTCACCGGCCGCATGCGTGAATGGCGCGATGCCGGGGGCGGCGAGGATACAGTCTATGCATTGGGCGGACTGCGCGACGGTGCTTCCAGTGCGTTGTTTGCGCGCTTCCTCCGGCAACCATTGGACGCTTTTAGCCTGAACGCGGCGGTGGAATCGGACATCGAACGCCTGGCCGTGGTGGCTTCGTGCGAGAACGCAATCGCCTACGTTTCAGTCGGGGCAGCGGAGCGCGCGGTTTCGCAAGGCGTTTCGGTGCGCTTGCTGCCTATCGATGGCGTCGCGGCCAGCACCGCCAATATCCGCAACGGCAGTTACCCGATCTGCCGGGTACTGACCCTGGCGAGCAGGGATGCGCCAACCGGCGTCGCACGAAGTTTCTTTGCTTTCTGCCTTTCTGCCCAAGTAAACGGCATCCTGTCGGCATTCGATTTTGTACCTTACCTGGACTGACGCCATGGAAATTTACATTTTGCTTGGAGTGCTGGCTGCATGCACAGCGGCGACGTCGATCAAGTGGCTGCTGGCGCGCGAAGCGGAGCACCAGCGCACCAATGGGCAGGCTGCTGAACTGCTGCGCGCCAACCGTTCCTTGCGCATGGCTGCGCGCTGCCGCGAAGCCATGCTGCATGCTGGCAGTGCGGAGGAAATGATGGCGGCCGTCTGCCGGGGCATCTCGGAGGAAGGCAGTTATTCACTGGTCTGGGCCGGGACCGCGATGGCGGGCAGCCGCAAGGATTTGCTGGCCAGCGAGATCCAGGGCACGCCGGCAGGACGCTTCGCAGCCGCTGCAGGTGGATTGCAACGCGGCTGCACTTGCGAAGCCATGGCGCTGGAGGTGATGTGGGACGGCAAATTGCGCCTGCGCCATGGGGCGCCCGCAGAATATGGGTACCCAAGCGTGCTGGCCTTGCCCCTGGGCGGCGCCAACGACGATGCGCCGCCTATGGGTGTACTGTGCATATATTCGATCGAACCCTGTGCTTTCGAAAGCGACGACATCCTGGTATTGCAGGAACTGGCCAGCGACCTGGCACTTGGGCTTAGCAATATGCACGAAGCACGCCGGCGTCGCGCTGCGGAACAGGCGCTGGCCTGCCAGGCCCACCACGATCCGGCGACTGGGCTGGCCAATCGCTCACTGTTCAACGACCGCCTGCGCCAGGCCCTGGTGGCCGCGGAGCGCACCGGCCGCAAGGTTGCCGTGCTGGCCCTGACCATGGACCGGTACCGCGGCGTCAAGGCCGCGCTCGGCCCCGAGGCGTGCAGCGCCTTGCTGATGCACGCAGCGACGGCCATGAAGTCCTGCCTGAGGGAAGGAGATACAGTAGCGCATTTGCTCGGCAACGAATTCGCGGTGATCCTTGCCGACATGGCCAATGATGACGACGTGCTGCCGGTGGCAGGCAAGCTGCTGGAGGCAATCAAGGCTCCAATGCGCTGGAAAGACAATATCGTGAACACCACCGCCAGCATCGGCATTGCGCTGATGGGCGACAATAGTGAGGAAGGCTCCGGCATGCTGCGCTCCGCCAATTCGGCCATGGCGCATGCGGTTGGCCACGGAGGAAATCGCTTCCGCTTCGTTGCACAGGAAATGAACGACCGCGCATCGCGCATGTTCGCCCTGGAGGCCGATTTGCGCAGGGCCCTGGTGCACAACGAAATGGTGGTGCACTACCAGCCGCGTGCGGCCTTGAGCGATGGCAGCCTGAGCGCCGCCGAAGCCCTGGTGCGCTGGCAGCATCCGACGCGCGGCCTGGTGCCCCCGGCGGAGTTCCTGCCGCTGGCGGAAAGCAGTGGCCTGATTGTCCCGTTGGGCGCCTGGGTGATTCGCGAGGTATGCCGGCAGCAGAGCGCCTGGCGCGAAGCGGGGCTGCCGATGGTGCCGGTTTCCATCAACCTGTCGGCGCGCCAGTTCCGCGAAGAGGGCCTGGTCGAGCATATTGAAGTGGCGCTCGAAGAGTATGACGTGCCGCCTGCAATGTTGAATTTCGAGATCACCGAATCGATGGTGATGGAAGATCTCGACGATGCCGTAGCCAGGATGAATGAGCTGAAAGCGATTGGCGTCAGGCTGTCGATGGACGACTTCGGCACCGGGCATTCCTCGCTGGCGCGCCTGCGCCTGCTGCCGCTGGACCAGTTGAAGATCGACCAGTCCTTCGTGCGCCAGCTCGGCAGCGAGCAAGCCGACGAGGCAATCTGCCGTTCCATTATCGATGTGGGCCACAACCTGAACATGCAGATCGTTGGCCAGGGCGTGGAAACGCTGCTGCAGCGCGAGTGGCTGCGCGGCCACTACTGCGATGAGATGCAGGGCTGCTTCTTTGCCCGGCCGATGGCGGCGGAAGACTTTGCCGAACTGCTGGCAGCCGACCGCCCGAGATCGACTACAATGCTGCCCCTATGGAGAGCAATCAATTACAAGGGGTAGCGGTCATCGGCGGTGGACCCGCGGGCCTGATGGCGGCCGAAGTATTGGCAGCAGCGGGCGTACGGGTAGATGTGTATGACGCGATGCCGTCGGTCGGCCGCAAGTTCCTGCTGGCCGGCCGCGGTGGCATGAACATCACCCATTCCGAGCCTTACGAAGCATTCATGGCCCGCTATGGCAGCCGTGCCGGCGTATTGCGCCCAATGCTGGACGCCTTCAAGCCCGACGACTTGCGCGCCTGGGTGCATGGCTTGGGCATCGATACCTTTGTCGGCACATCGGGCCGGGTTTTCCCGACCGAGATGAAGGCCGCGCCAATGTTGCGTGCCTGGTTGCACCGCTTGCGCGAAAGCGGGGTGCATTTCCACCAGCGCCATCGCTGGCTGGGCTGGGCGCCGGATGGCGCCTTGCGCTTCGAGGCGCCGGATGGCGGGCGCATGGCTCGTCATGGCGCTGTTTTGCTCGCACTGGGCGGGGCAAGCTGGGCGCGCCTCGGTTCCGACGGCGCCTGGCAGCCGCTGCTGGCGGAGCGGGGCGTGGACGTTGCGCCGCTGGTTCCGGCCAATTGTGGCTTCGATGCCGGCTGGAGCGCCCATTTTTCGGAGAAATACGCGGGGCAACCCCTGACCACCGTGGCGATCGGCGGCCGCAAAGGTCAGATGGTGGTTACCGCGACCGGCGTGGAAGGGAGCCTGATTTATGCCTTGTCCGCCGGTATCCGCGACCGCATCGCGGCGCATGGCAGCGCCACCATCGAGCTGGACCTCCTGCCCGATTGGCCGCTGGAGCGCTTGCAGCAAGAGCTGTCGCATCCGCGCGGCTCGCGGTCGATGTCGAGCTTCCTGCAAAGCCGCGTCCACATCAAAGGGGTCAAGACTGGCCTGCTGCACGAAGTGCTGGACAAGGAAGCTTTCCATGACCCGCTGCGTGTGGCCGCGACCCTGAAAGCACTGCCGATCACACTTCGTGCACCGCGCCCGATCGACGAAGCAATCAGCAGCGCGGGCGGCGTTCGTTTCGAGGCCCTGGAAGGGACGATGCTGAAGGCGGTGCCGGGCGTGTTCGTGGCTGGCGAAATGCTGGACTGGGAGGCACCGACCGGCGGCTACCTGCTGACTGCCTGTTTTGCCAGCGGCCTGGCCGCCGGCAAGGACATGCTGCGCTACTTAATGAACCCAGCTGACGCCGCCTGAGCCGCTGCGGCTGACGTTGCGCTCGGAAGGATTGCCAAACACGCGGATATTGCCGGTTCCCTTGACGGTGAGGTCGGCCGATTGGCGCGCAAAGACATTGGTGGTGCCTGAGCCCTGCAGCGTTACAACCACCTTGTCGGTGGCCAGGTGCTGCGCATCGAGGTCGCCGGAACCGGTGACGTCGGCAGTCAGCTCCTTGCAGCTGCCGCTGGAAGTAATCGCGCCCGAGCCCACCATTTCCAGGATGACTTTCTCGCCATGGCCGGTATTCAGGTTCAGGTCACCGCTGCCATGCACGCCGGCTTCCACATTCTTGTAGCGGCCATTGAAGGTCAGGTTGCCCGAGCCTTGCAGTTGTACGCTCAGGTGTTCGCCGCTGAAGCCATTGACGTTGCTGTCACCGCTGCCATTGACTACCAGCTCGTTCAGGGACGGCAGCACCAGCTCCACTTCAATCGGACGGCGTGGATGCAGCAACAGGCCTTTGGAGCCGATGCGCAGGGTCGAACCATCCTGTTCGGTGCCAATATTGCCCAGCAAGCGCTGTTCTCCACGCACTTTCAGGGACGGAACATCGCCTTGTTTCAGGCGCAGGTCGATGGGGCCGACCAGTTCCACGTTGGAGATCGTTGCACTGACTTCGCGCACCTCGGTGCGGGCGGCACGGCCGGCCACGCTGGTTGGATTGGCAGCGCCCTGGGCGCGCAGCATGCTGTAGGTGACTCCGGTCAGCAGCACCGCCAGCACTACCATGCCAAAGCCGATTTTGAGCAGGGAACGGATGTTCATTGCGTTTCCTTTCAGCGGCCGCGCAGCAGCGAAACGTTCATCTGGATGTAGCGTTTCAAGCCAATCAGCGAGTAACGTGTGATCACGATGCTGGCGAGGCTCAGCACGATACCGAGCAAGATCAGGCCGATGCCGACGGCCGTTTGCGTGGCGCGCGATTCGTTATCAAGATCGGAAGTGATGCGAACGCCGCCTTCGGCCATGGCTTCTGCGCCTTCCAGCCATTTTTCGGACTTGCTGTCCGCTTCGTCCCATTCCTTGCGCAGCCCGGCTGATGGTTCCTGGAACACGTCGACGCCCTGGTCGCTGATGGAAATCTTGGTCTGCATCCTGGCGTCGGACTGGTCGCCCTCATTGTCGAAAATGACCAGGTGGCGCAAGGGACCGGTCAGGACCAGTTCATTGGCGCCGGCCAGGCCGGTTGCAGTGACGGCAATGCCGCTGATGTAGAAGGCGAAAGCGCTGGCGTAGAGCGACACCAGCAGCGCTGAAAAGACCGCGGCTGGCACCACCATGAAGAGGTTGAAAATGCCGAGGCCAATGAGGGAGAACATCATGCGGGCCAGGTTGGCCGGGTTGCGTTTTTGCTCGAATGCACTGCGATGGGCGTTGGCGCGCAGGGTCATGGCGATTTTGCGCGGGTCGTCCAGCTCGGCGGCGATTTCTTCTTCAGTCTTGCCGGCGCCCAGGCTGTCGATAAAACGCTGCTCGTAATAAGCCATCGTCTTGGCCGCTGTGTCGGGCGGCAAGCCGGCGAGGGCTTTCTTCAGTGCGTCGAGGTACTCGTTCTTGCTCATTGGAAACTCAAGCCTCCTGTTGTTCCATGATTGCACTGTATCGCTGGCACTGGAGGAGCTCGAGCTGTTTACGACAGGATGCAGAAATGGGGGAGCAGGCGACCGAATCGCGGGACAGGCGGAGCATCGGTTTCAGGCCTTCGCGAGCACTTGGGCGGCTTGAACGCCGCTGCGGACGGCCATTTCGAGCGTGGCGGGGTATTCTCCGGCAGTGTAGTCGCCGGCCAGGACCAGGCCTTTTGCTGGCGTTTCATTGGCTGGGCGCTTGAGGCTGGGAGTGCAGGCGTAGGTGGCGCGTTTTTCAGTGATGACCATGGACCATGCCGGGGCGGCAAGTTCTGGCCGCTTCAGGTCTGCAGCCAACTGTGTTGCGATTGCCGCCGTCAGTGCGTCTTGCGGCAGGCTGGCTGCATCGCTTGAGGCGCTGATCACGACGGCGAAAAGGCCGTCCTGTCTGGCATCAAGCTGGCCGCGGTCGAAGACGAACTGGCCCCAGCGCTGGCTTGCCGGATCGTCAAGCAGGGCGTAGAACGGGATCTCCAGGCGCGTGCCGGGGGCGTATTGAAGGTAGCAGGTCGTGATCGGCTCCGGCTCAAACGCCGCGAGTTGTCTCGCGAGTTCGAGAAAACCAGCCGGCTCCCCGGTAGGGTCCTCGGCATCCGCTTCCTGCAGGGCGCTGAGCAGGGCGGCGGTCGCGGTGGCGGGCGTAGCGAGGACGACGCCGTCAAAATTCCCGCTCCAGTTGCCATTGAGGGCAGCGCCGCTGGCCGAGACGCTCCACCCGCGGGCTGCGGCGTGGAGGGCGGTGACCTTGGCGCCAACGTGGACAGTGTTGCCTTTGCCCTGCAGCCAGGCAGCGGCTGCATCCGGGAAGAGGGCGGAGAGGTCGGCACGCGGCACCAGCATGTCCGACGCGGCGCGGCGGGCACCAAGGCTGTCGCGCAGCACGGCAAGGAAAATGTTAGCCGACGCCCGCTCCGGTGGCGTGTTCAGCGCAGCAAGGCACAAAGGCCGCCACATCAGCGCCACCAGCCGCGGTGTCTGGTCGAAGCGCTCCAGCAACTCCGCCACGCTGCAGTCATTATTCAAGCGCCAATCCATCCAGCGCGCAGTGGTGGTAAAGCGTGCCAATGCCATTTTGTCGACGCGTTCCAGGCCGCGCGCCCGCAGCAAGGCAACGCCAACATGCAGCGGCGCCGGTAGGCGAGGCGCCACAAAATCCATGCCGCCGCCAGGCGGATACCGCATCTGCAAGGGCAGCGTAAGTACCGCCGACTTCAAATCCACGCCAACCGCGCGCATGATGCGCAGCGATTCAGAATAGGCGCCCAGCATGATGTGCTGGCCATTATCCAGCTCGCGCCCATCGTATGACACGCGGCGCGCCCGGCCTCCCATGGTGCGGGCCGACTCGAAAACGGTCACCTGGTGGCCTGAGCGTGACAGTTCAACGGCGGCAGCGAATCCCGCCCAGCCGCCGCCAACTACGGCAAAGTGCTTAGCCACGAACCCAGGTCTTCCACGCCAGCCACAGTTTGCGGATAGGCGTCAGCGAAATGCGCTGTTTGAGGACATGGTAGCCATCCTCTTCGATTTCATTCAGAAGGGTGCGATAAATGGCTGCCATGATCAGGCCCGGACGCTGTGCGCGGCGGTCTTCCTTCGGCAGCAGTGCAAACGCCTCGTCATAAGCCTTTTGCGCACGCGCCACCTGGAATTCCATCAGCTTCGAGAAGTTTTCGGTTTCGCGCGCGTTCAGCAGGTCCGCCGCGGTCACATTGAACTGCTGCAGTTCATTGACAGGCAAATAGATGCGGCCTTTGCGCGCATCTTCACCTACGTCACGAATGATATTGGTGAGCTGGAAGGCATGCCCCAGCTTTTCGGCGTATTGCAGCGTTTCCGGCCGTGTCACGCCAAAAATCGATGCCGACAGGATGCCGACCACGCTGGCCACATGCCAGCAATACTTCGACAGGCCCGCATAATCAAGGTAGCGGGTCTGGTTCAAGTCCATCTCCATGCCATCGATGATGGCCTGCATATGCTCCTGCTTCAGGTCATACGTCGCGATATGCGGCTGCAAGGCCTGGGTCACGGGGTGCGTCTGCTTGCCCTGGTACATCTGGGCGATCTCATTGCGCCACCAGGTCAGCTTGATGCGCGCCAGCGATTCATCGCTGCACTCATCGACGGTGTCGTCAACTTCGCGGCAGAAGGCATACAGCGCCGTGATGGCGCGGCGGCGCTCCGGAGGCAGGAACAGGAAGCTGTAGTAGAAACTGGAACCGCTGGCGGCGGCCTTCTGCTGGCAGTATTCGTCGGGGGACATGTTGTTATGGCTTGGGTAATGCTGACAAAGGCGCTATTTTATAGTGAAGAAGGCTTCATCCGAAGCGCGCGCCAGAAAACCTTGAACCAATCGCGCTTTTCGAGCTTCGGACGACGCAGGAAAACGTCATAATCGACTTCCTCGATTGCCTCCAAAATACGCAAGCCACCCTGGACCACCATGCGCAGTTCCAGGCCGATACGGCCTTTCAGGTGGCAGGCCAGCGGCGCCCCGGAAAGCATCAGGGCGCGGGCGCGCTCGACCTGGAACTTCATCATGGCGCGCCATTTAGCCTTGTTGTCGGGGCGAGCCAAGTGGGCTGGCGACAGGGCGTAGCGCGCCAGGTCTTCCATCGGCAGGTAAATGCGCTCCTTATGCTCGTCGATCGCCACGTCTTGCAGGAAGTTGATGATCTGGAGCGCGGAACAGATGGCGTCCGACTGGCGGATATTCTCCTCGTCGGCCGCGCCGTACAGGTGCAGCATCAACAGGCCGACCGGGTTGGCCGAGCGGGCGCAGTAATCAAGCAGGGATGCATAGTCCTGGTAGCGATGCACCACAATGTCTTGCTTGAAGGCGGACAGCAGGTCGTAAAAAGGACGCAGCGGCAGTTTGTGCTGCTCGATGACGGCAGCGAGCCGCCCGAACATCGGTTCATGGCCTCCCTCGGCGCGCTCAATGCGGCCCAGGGCTTCTTCATAAGCGGTCAGGCCCGCCAGGCGCTGTTCCGGCGTGGCGTCGCCCTCGTCGGCGATGTCGTCGGCGCTGCGCGCAAAGGCGTAAATCGCTTCCACCGCCGGGCGCAATCGGCGCGGCATCAGGATGGAAGCGACAGGGAAGTTCTCGTAATGGTCAACGGACATAGAGGTGCTGTTCTAAATTAATGACGCGAAAGTCATTTGCAAGTTCGGTTGACCCGGATATAATTTTTTCTTACTAAACGGAAAGTCATTTAGTTCCAAACGGGAAATAATAATGGCAAACATATACACCCGGCAATTGCCAGAGACACTGAAAAGGAATTCCATCGTGTTCGTAGCAAAAAAAATACCCCTGGTTGCGGCCTGCGCCTTGCTGCTCGCGGCTTGTTCTAAAGAAGCGCCCAAGACCGAAGATATCCGCCCGGTGCGCGCCATGGTGCTGCAAAGCTCTGACATCGATGTCAACGCCGAATTCTCTGGCGAAGTCCGCTCGCGCGTCGAATCGCGCCTCGGCTTCCGGGTTGGCGGCAAGATTATCTCCCGCAAAGTGGATGTGGGCAGCGTGGTTAAACGCGGCCAGGTACTGATGGACCTCGATCCGCAGGATTTGAAGCTGTCGCAGGCGCAGTCGATGGCGGCTTTGCGCGCTGCGGAAACTACACGTGACCTGGCCAGCGCCGAATTGAAGCGCTACCAGGAACTGCGCGAGAAGAACTTCGTCAGCCAGGCCATCCTCGATGCCAAGCTGTCGGCTTATAAATCAGCGCAGGCGCAAGTGGATTCGGCGCAGGCGGCATACCGTGGCATGTCCAACCAGGCAGGTTATGCCAGCCTTGAGTCGGACATCGATGGCGTGGTCACTGCAGTCGATGCCGAAGTAGGGCAGGTGGTGTCGCCGGGCACACCCGTCGTACGCGTCGCCAAGACCGATGAAAAGGAAATCGTATTCGGTGTGCCTGAAGACAAGGTTGACACGCTGCGCGCGATTACGGATGTGCATGTGCGGCTGTGGGCAAGCCCGGACAAGGCCGTGCCGGGCAAGATCCGCGAGATTTCGCCGGTGGCAGACCCGTTCACCCGCACCTACGCCTTCCGCGTATCGATTCCATCCAGCCTGTCGGAAGCCAAATTGGGCATGACCGCACTGGTGGCTTTCGCCTCGCGCTCGCCACAACCGCAGATCAAGGTGCCGCTGACGGCGCTGTTCCACGAGAAGTCCGCCACGTCCGTGTGGGTGGTGGAAAACGGCGTCGTGCGCCTGGTGCCGGTGACCGTGACTGGCGTGTCGGGCAATGACCTGGTGCTGGGCAGCGGTGTTAAGGCCGGCCAGACCGTGGTGACTGCCGGCGTCAACCTGCTGAAGCCTGGCCAGAAAGTCACCATCCTCGGAGCTGCTAAATGAAGGGCTTCAACCTCTCGCGCTGGGCGCTCGAGCACATACCGCTCACCCGCTACCTGATTGCGGTGCTGCTGCTGGGCGGCATGCTGGCGTATAAGAATCTGGGGCAGGACGAGGATCCGCCATTTACTTTCCGCTCGATGGTGGTGCAGGCCTTCTGGCCTGGTGCGACGTCGCTGCAGATGGCAGAACAGGTCACTGACAAGCTGGAAAAGAAGCTGCAGGAAACGCCGTTCATCAATGAGATCACCAGCTATTCAAAACCTGGGCAGACGCTGATCATCCTCAACCTGCGCGAATCGACACCGCCAAAGGAGGTGTCGCAAGCGTGGTACCAGGTGCGCAAAAAGATTGGCGATATCCGCTCGACACTGCCCTCCGGAGTGCAAGGGCCGGTATTCAACGACGAGTTCGGCGATACCTACGGTTCGATATTTGCGCTGTCCGGCGACGGCTTCACCTACGCGGAGCTGAAAGACTACGCGGACCTGGTGCGCCAGCAACTGCTCGGCGTAAAGAAGGTCTCCAAGGTCGAATTGTTTGGCGTGCAGGACGAGAAGATCAATATCGAGTTCTCGCATAAAAAATTCGCGCAACTGGGCCTGACCATCGAGCAGATCGCCAACCAGATCACCACGCAGAACGTGGTTGAAGCAACCGGCGTGGTCGTGACGCCGACCGATAACCTGCAGGTGCGCGTATCCGGCGCGCTGCGCACGGTCAAGGACCTGGAAGATCTGGAGCTGCGTGCCAATAACACCACTTTCCGCCTGGGCGACTTTGCAACCATCAAGCGCGAATACCTTGACCCGCCGCGCGACAAAATGCGCTTTAACGGCAAGGAAGTGATTGGCCTGGGCGTATCGATGGAGAAGGGCGGCAATATCATCCAGATGGGCAAGGAGCTGGAAAAGACCGTCAATGCGATGAAAACCAAGCTGCCGGTCGGTATTGAGCTCGAACGCGTTTCCGACCAGCCGGCCGCAGTGACAGCGTCGGTCGGCGAATTCCTGCATACGCTGATCGAGGCGGTGCTGATCGTGCTGGCGGTGAGCTTCCTCTCGCTCGGCCTGCATACCAAGCCGAAGCTGCGCCTGGACGCGCGCCCTGGCCTGGTGGTGGCGCTGACGATCCCGCTGGTGCTGGCCGTGACCTTCCTGTTCATGCGGATCCTTGACATCGACCTCCATAAGATCTCGCTCGGTGCGTTGATCATCGCACTTGGGCTGCTGGTCGACGACGCCATCATCGCGGTCGAAATGATGGTGCGTAAGATGGAGGAGGGCCATTCCAGGCTGGAGGCGGCGACCTTTGCCTATACCTCGACGGCCATGCCAATGCTGACCGGTACGCTGATTACCGTCGCAGGCTTCCTGCCGATTGGCCTTGCGGCATCGGCGGCAGGCGAGTACACCTTCTCGCTGTTCTCGGTGAATGCGATTGCGCTGGTCACGTCGTGGATTGTGGCGGTGATGTTCACGCCATACATCGGTTTTATCCTGCTGAAGGTCAAGCCGCATTCGGATGGCGGCGGTCATCATGAACTGTTTGATACGCCGGGCTACCGCAAGTTCCGCGCCGTCGTGAACTGGTGCGTGGAATACCGCAAGACCACGATTGTGGCAACGCTGGTGGTGTTCTTCCTTGGCGTATACGGCTTCAAGTTCATCGAGAAGCAGTTCTTCCCCGACTCCAGCCGCCCGGAATTGATGGTGGAGATGTGGTCGCCGGAAGGCACGGCTTTCGCCCAGACTGAACGCCAGGCGAAGAAGTTCGAGGAATTCATCCGCAAAGAGCCGGGCGTGGCCAGCGTGACGACTTACGTCGGCACGGGCAGCCCGCGCTTCTACCTGCCGCTGAACCAGATCTTCCCGCAGACGAACGTATCGCAGACCGTGGTGCTGGCGAAAGACTTGCACTCGCGTGAAGAACTTCGCAAGAAAATCCGCGAAGTGTTCAAGACCGACTTCCCGGAAGTGCGCGGCCGCGTTCAGTTGCTGCCGAACGGCCCGCCAGTGCCGTATCCGGTGCAGTTCCGCGTGACCGGTACGGAAGTCGAAAATGTACGTGCCATTGCCGACCAGGTGAAGGACATCATGCGCGCCAATCCGAACGCGGTGGGCGTCAACGACAACTGGAACGAATCGATCAAGGTGCTGCGCCTCGACCTGGATCAGGACAAGATGCGCGCGCTGGGCGTGACCTCGCAAACCGTGATGCGCGCTGCAAACACGATCCTGTCCGGCACGCCGATCGGCCAGTTCCGCGAAGGCATCCGCCTGATCGACATCCAGGTGCGCCAGCCGCTGGATGAGCGCAGTACCATTGCCGTCCTGAACGACACCTATATCCCGACCAACAGCGGGCGTTCGGTGCCGATCTCGCAACTGGCACGCGTGCACTTTGTATGGGAGCCAGGCGTGGTGTGGCGCGAGGGACGCGAATGGGCGATTACCGTGCAGTCGGACGTGGTGGAGGGAGTGCAAGGCCCCACCGTGTCAGGCCAGATCAATCCGAAACTGGATGAACTGCGCGCCAAGCTGCCGCCGGGCTATGAGATCAAGGTGAAGGGTGCTGCTTCGGATAGCAGTGCAGCGGAAGAGTCGATTGCCGCCAACCTGCCGCTGGCTGTGTTCATCATCTTTACTTTGCTGATGCTGCAACTGCACAGCTTCTCGCGTGCCTTGCTGGTCTTCCTGACCGGCCCGCTCGGCGTGGCGGGGGCAGCGATGGCGTTGCTGGTGATGGGGCGGCCGTTGGGCTTTGTGGCCAACCTGGGCATTATTGCGCTGTTCGGCATGATTATCCGTAACTCGGTGATCCTGGTTGACCAGATTGAGCAGGATATCAAGGCCGGGGTGCCGGCCTGGGATGCGATCGTGGAATCGGCCGTGCGCCGTTGCCGGCCGATTATCCTGACTGCGGCTGCGGCGGCGCTGGCCATGATTCCGTTGTCGCGCTCCGTGTTCTGGGGGCCAATGGCGGTGGCGATCATGGGTGGCCTGATTCTGGCTACGGCGCTGACGTTGCTGTTCTTGCCAGCGCTTTATGCAGCGTGGTTCCGGGTGCCAAAGCCAAACCGGTAAACCAGTGTCAGACCCACAGGGTCTGACACCTGGGTTGCCGGTTTTGCCCAAATGTTGCGCATAACGCAAAAAAGCACTACCGCACTCCAGAAACACCGTATAGAATGCCGGGTTGAAGTTGAAAGCCCCGGGCGACCCTGTTTTCACTTAATGGTCGCCCTTTGCTTTTGTGCAAATATGCCGCGAGGATGGCGAAATTGGTAGACGCACCAGGTTTAGGTCCTGACGCCAGCAATGGTGTGGGGGTTCGAGTCCCCCTCCTCGCACCATAAGTACACT
>Ga0209050_1000088_pt1 | contig 257442 bp, 237 predicted proteins | sample Araplavi_mTSA_r2_FD_184276 | JGI IMG/M metagenome (GOLD analysis project Ga0209050, IMG submission 184276) | Arabidopsis root microbial communities from North Carolina, USA - plate scrape MF_Cvi_mTSA_r2 (SPAdes) (version 2) | ecosystem: Host-associated > Plants > Roots > Endosphere | place... | reverse complement strand
TAGCGCCATCTGCGGCCGTGTGCTTTTCCTCGGCGGCGCGCCCGGCCGGGTCGTCGCCGAGATCGAGACGCCGCCCGAACTGGCTGTGGTCGGCGGCGAGACGCGTCGGAGCCAGCCAGGCTTCGCCGCGCTCAGCGGCCAGCTTTGGGCTGAGCGCGCGCGGGCGGCCCTGGCATGAGTGGATTGTTGCGCCGCGTCTTTGTGCTTCTCGCCTCGATCGGACCGGTGCTGATCTTGATTTACGCGTGGGAGATGGCGGGTCGTCGGGACTCCTCAGCGGCCTTCTTTTTTTCGTATCCGTCCCAGGTGATCACAGACTTGGTCTCAGGGCTCCTGCACGGTGATCTGGTCCTTGAGGCCGGATACACCATGTTACCGGCGCTAGCCGGGCTAGTGCTGGGCGCATTGGTCGGCGGCGGCGCCGGCTTCACGCTGGTCGCGGCGCCCTCGCTGGCGCGTTACCTGCAGCCGCTCATCGCGGGCCTGGGCGCACTGCCCGTCTTCGCCATCGCTCCGATGACTCTCGTCTGGTTCGGGCTTGGACTATCGGGGAAAGTGTTCCTCGCATTCCTGGGCTGTGTTTTCGTCTTCCTCCAAGCGGCGTACAAAGGCGGCCAGAGTGTGCCCAAGAGGATCGTCAGCCACATGACCGTCCATGGTTTTTCCCCTGCGGATGAGTTTCTAAAGGTGCGCCTCCCTTTCGCGGCCGACTGGCTGGCGGCTTCATTCAAGACAGGGGCGAACCTAGCCCTGCTGGGTGTGTTCGTCGGCGAGTTTGTGGCTTCGGAGCACGGACTCGCGCGCGTCATGCTCAACGCCGGAGCGCTTTACAACGTCAAGCGGGTGCTCGCCGCCGCCATGCTCTTCATGGCGGTCGCGGTCATTTTCATGACGGTGTCCGAACTCATCTATCGCCTTCGAATTCCACTTCTTCGCCGGATCTCCGTCTCGGCGCGTATTAGAGCCTGAAGGAACACGCTCATGGCTGCTGTCGCAGGGTCAAAAGGTCGGCTTCAGCCGGCGCCATCCAAGGCCGAGGGGCCTCAGCTTGAGGCGATCGCTCGCCTTCTAGATGGATCTTGGTCGGCGCGTTCGGCCGCCTCGTTCATCGTTGGTCATGCCGACCTCCGAGAGGTCGGGATCGACACGAACATGATCTGCAACCTCGCCTGTTCCTACTGTTACCTTGGCGACCGAAAGGAAGCGAAGGGGACCGTGCCGCTCCTCGCCCTGGAGACTTGGCTGGAGGTCCGGGCGCAAGCGGGTACGAAGCTCTTCGCGTTCATCGGAAAGGAGCCCCTGGCCGACGGGCGAGCGACACGGCTCATCGAGCGCCTGAACACCGTCCGTCGGGCGGGGCAGAAGCGCTTCCGCACAGGCATGGTGACGAACGGGACTCTTGTGAGCCGTTGGATCGATCGCCTCGCCGAAGCCGACCTCTCCTATATTGATGTCTCGCTTGACGGCATGACCGACGACGCGAACCGACTTCGCGGCGACGACGTCGCCATGCGGGCCATGGCTGGGGTTGACGCTATCATCAACTCACCGCTCCGAGACCGCTTCGCCACCGCGACCGTGCTGACGGCGGCCTCAAGCCCCGGCTACGCGGATTTCGTAAGGGAGATGTTCGCAAGAGGCGCGCCAACCTGCTTTGCGAGCCCCGTTCTTCGGTTCGCGATGTCAAATGATGTGGCCGACTATGCCCTCACCCTTGAGGAAGTCTGGCTGCTCGTGGAGGAACTGGCGGCCATCCAGCCCTCCGAACCGGGTGGTCAGATCATCATCGACCTACCTTACAGATACACTTGGAGCCTCCTTGCATCCGGCCGGGTGCCGATCTCCGAAGTGCGGGAGGATGCCTTCGAGGCTCTGTTCTGGGCTCCAGCTGGATCCGCAGTCCACATTAAGCTGAATCCCTTCCCCTATTCTTTCTGGCGGGCGCTCCGCGTGACGCACGACGGACGCACGATCCTGAATATGGATCTGGCGGCGCACCCAGAATACCAGGCCGGCGCGCCCGACTTCCGTGGGATCGACGGGTCGATCTTTAGCGAGACAATGCTGACGGGCGTGCGCGCCATGACAAATTTCATCGAGGGGCATGTCACGCCGGTGTCGAAGGACGTCTTTGAGCGCGACCTGCGCGGCCAATTCGCACGTCACGTGGACCTCTTGACCGCCTAGCCGTTTTTCAACGCGTCTTGGCCGTCCGCTTCGAGGCGCGTGCCGCCAAATGGACGGCTTCGGCATTCCTTGAATTGAGCCTTGACCTAATTTTTGCGGCGATCGGCACGGTTTGGCGCAACCCACCCGGCCGAGATATGCGGCCAAACCAGCAGTTGCGCTTTCCAAGCTGCCGGCCGTTGACCGATGCCGCTGGACTCGAAATCCCAAAGGACGCTGGCGCGGCACCAGCAACATCACCGGAGAAGGCTGCTACTTAGCCAAGCCGCCATGAAATTGGCGCCGCGGCCCGCGCACGCGTAACATTGATACGCGAAATCTTATCGTGTAGGTTGTCCCCCTAGCCGGGGGGCTCCCAACATGATCTTTCGTGGCAGCTTGCAGCGCGGCATCGTGATCCGCGCCAAGATGGTCAACCTGGCTGCGGGCGCCATCCAGTTGCGCTATCGCGGCGGCCAAGGCGGACCTGCCGCAGGCCTCCTGCTGACGCCCACGGTAGGCGGCGGATCCAAGGGCCCTCCGGAGTGGAGCTTCTCCACGGACCACGTCGCACAGTGGGCCAACGATAGCCTCCCTCTATCATTTCTGATCACCTTCCAAGGCGGCACCATCCAAGGCGACGTCATCGGTCGACTCTTGGTCAGCCAGTTGGGACACGCGCTCGCCGCCGACGAAGCGGGCGAGGCACTCCCAGCCGACGGAGGCGGCTATGTCGAGATGGTCAGCATGCCGGCCGGCGGACGCTCGCGCATCTTCAGCGTGATGCTGACCTGATGGCCCCGCTCGCGACATATGCAGTTCTCGCCGCGACAATCGGCATAGCAACCGCCGCCGCCGCCCAGGACAGCCAGGAAGCCACCCTGCTCAAACATGAGCCCGCCAACGACGGGATTTTCGGCTTCGACTATGGCGCGCCCACCTCCCCGGCCTTGAAGTTGGTGGGCCTTTCACCGGACAAGACCAGCGTCGCGACGAGCTTCAAGCCCTTCGTGCTGAGCCTGCCATCTCTGAGCGACGGCGCCGCCGGCGAGTCGGCGGCGCTCGACATATCCATGGCCTGGCTGTTCGGGGGACCTAAGCGAAACACGCTGGGACAGTACCGCGCGCTCGACCCGATCAGCCAGATTATCTGGCGCGGCCATCTGGGCTGGGCGGGTACGAATGGCGACGACGGCGGCGGCGACGCCAAGAAGGCCAAAGCCTCGCGCATGGGTCTGTCGTATAGCACGTCCCTGCTACGGATCAGCGATCCATTGTTGCAGAAGAACGCCGCTGGCGACTGGCTCTACGACACCTGCGTCAACGGCATCGCCAACTGGGACCTGCAGCAGGCGATGTCGAATGCCTATGCTGAGCGGGAATACCGCATCGTCGAATTGCGGGACCGCCTGGAAAGCGGAGCAAAGCTCTCAGCCGGCGACCGCGCGCAGCTCACGACGCTGTTTGGCGCGCCGGCGGCGATGGATCCTCCCGCGCCCACCTTGCCGACTGGGCCCGACAAGCAAGAGATCGAGGCCTTGACCTACCTCAAAGCCCTTGCGGAGAAACGGGGCGACGCCGCCAAGGCGGCCAGCTACGCGGCCCTCATCGTCGAAGCTCAGGGGTTGCCGGCCAAAGGCGCCGCTAATGTCGAACCGACGTTCGAGGGTTCCGAGCGCGCCTACTACGTCAAAGCGGTCAACGCCCTGGTCGCGAAACAGATGAAGGCGGCGGACAAGGTCGCCGACAGCTACAGCGAGCGACTTGGTATCACCGAGAAGATCAAAGGCTGCGCCAAGTCGGTCTCTAAGCAGGCGATCTACCAGCCGCAGGTCAACGTGGGCCTTGCGACCCTATGGACCGGCAACAATGGCGACATGGAAGATTTCGACCCCGCCGGCCGCGCCGTGTGGATCGGCGCCCGGTACCCCCTTTCGAGGATCTTCGGTAAGAACCCCGGAGACGAGGAAGCTGGCCTGCTCCGCTACCTCATGGTGGGTGTCAGCGGGCGCTACGGCTGGGACGAGACGCTTGAGACGGGCGACACCACGACGCCGAAGTTCAAGGCCGAGAGCTCCAGCGTCTGGGTCGGCATAGAGCGGGTCACGCAGAAGACGGTGCTGGCGGCGCAGTATGGCTGGATGGACGTCGACGCCCGCGACCCAGCGCAAGCGGCTCTGTCGCGCGACGGCGAGCGTTGGCTGGTGTCGGTCAAGCGGCGCGTCAGCAGCAAGGAGAACGGAATCTGGGCTGCGGCGAGCTATGGAAAGGCCAACGGCACTTCCGACCTCTTCAATGACAAGACCTTTATGTTCAGCTTGATCTTCGGTCCGCCTGACGCGCCGAACCTTTTTGGCACCAAATCCAAGGACAAGTAGGTCGCGTCTGACGGGCCATCAGGCGAGCAGCGGCGAGACCTTGGACTTGATCTGGCCGGTGAGTTCCTGAAGCCAATCCTTGATCGGTGGATAGAGCGCGGCCGGTATCATCGGGAATCAGCGGATTTGGTTCGAATGGCTGCCAATGCAGATCGACCACGGCCTTCAAACAGTAGTGGTTCTGAAGTGCCGATGCCCGATCGCTAGGCCCTGGACCGTGAGGCTCGGATCAAAGGCGAGCGTCCACTAGGGGCCCGCCCCGTTTGTCGCGTCCGGTTCCAATCCGCTGAAACGGATCAATGGTTGCGCGTTCCGAACCAGTTGGCACCAGGCAAGGGCGGAGGCTTCCCGCAGTGCTCCTACTAGGATCACAGCGCTCAGATACGCAGCAATGGTGGCGGCCCGCATAACGATTGCATTTGGCGGCTTGCAATCGAGGGTTATTAGAGCCACTAATCAGCGAACGCTGTTCTTTGTGTGGCGCGTAGGGTTCGCGTTTCTCAGAAACAGTGAAGCGTCCGTACCTGAAGATCGCGCGAATTTGGTGCTGGTCAGTCTCGGCTAGTCGGTTTTAGCATTGGGCCTAAGCCTCTGCCCGCGAAGCACAAATGGTTCTCGCTTCCGTCGCGTCGATTGGATTACAGTGTTTTTAAATATATTTACGGTCCTGGCAGTGTTTCAGGGGCGGTTTCGTCGTGGACTTTATCTTCAACTGTTCATTTCGGCTGAACTTTAATTTTCGATAGGAACAGCACAAACGGGGGCATCGTGCGAGGTCTCTCTGTAACCGCCAAGGTTGTCGCATGCTGCTTCGTCGCGATGGCGATCGCGAATGACTCGCGCCCTCAGCCAGGCGTCGGCGCCCCCGGCAACTATACCATTCTTCAGCATGGACAGCAGTGCGCGCAGGAGATCGGACCGGTTCCGGCGTTCAGTTGCCTTGATGGCGAAGTGATACCCATCACGCAGGGGGACATACCCGTGCCCGATGGCCAGCACGCGCCCAATCAGCGGTGCGATCGGCCGCCGCTTCTCGGCCTGGGTCTATCGTCGACACAGGGTCAGTGCGTCCCGTATTCAAGGGTCGGCACACTGCCAGGACGGAATGCGCAAGGCGCGCCGGATCCCAATATCCAGTGGGCTTTCATCTGCCGCCGATACATGGTCCGCTCCAACGCAAACGATCCTCGCTTCGAGGATGTCGCGCTGATTGGGCACAACAAGGCTACCGGTGCCACATGCTTCTTTCAGGCGCTTAAATATCAACAAGGCCAGGACTTGGCCTTCGATGCGACGCGCGTTCCGCCGCCAGCCGAACCAGCCGCCCTCACCCCCGCTGGAAAGCCCAAGGCCGCCGACTTCTGGCTGAAACCGCAGCAAACGGCGAACATCGGCTGCAATCGCTGTCACGACAGCGGCGCTTTCATTCATACGCCGCACGTCGATCAGGTGACGCGTCTTGTCGACGGACATCCCATTCCGATCGTGTCCGCCGATCCGAACCTCAAGGCCACCCCCGCCGAGCCCTCACGCTATCGGTTTGTCGGAACGCCATTCCAGGCCTGGCCGGAGCCAGTGCGAATGCGGCCGCTCGGGAACGTCTGCACCAGCTGCCACAATATCGGCGTCTACGAAACCTGCAGCCGTTTCGCCAAGAACTCGACCGGGCTGCAGAGACCGAACGGCATCACAGACTACGGCTGGTCTTGGCCGCGGTCGCATTGGATGCCGCCCGACACCGAGGTGGCCGGGATGACCCAGGCCCAGTGGGACCAAGTCTACCAGACCTCTCTCAACAAGATCGTCCAGTGTTGCGGCAATGTCGGCGACGCCAGCTGTCGTCGAAAGCCCTTTGACCCCTGAGGAGCCAGCCATGCCTCTTCCCGCCGGAACAGCGAGTCTGAAGATCCATCCCGCGATCGCGTTCGCTCGGCTTTCGACGAACCCCGACAGCTATATATTCGGCGAGCCCCACCCGCTGGCCCAATACAAGTCCAACGGAAAGATCCGGCGTCAGTCGGTTCGCTTCCAAGTTTTCGCCTATGATGCGCAGAACAACGTCATCGCCGAGCTCACACCCGCCTGGTGCGCCACGAATGGTGTCGACATGGTCTGGCATGTGCGGGTCGCCAATCGCAAGACCGCGCGGGGCAGGAACGACGACGGCTATGTCATATCGGCGAGCGCTCGGTCGGATCAGAATGGCGGGCGCTTGGTCGGCCGTTGCGGCGATTTTGCAGGGGCCGGCCAAGCTATCGCGCTTGGAGAAATCTCTCCTCAAGGGGTCTTCCTGCCGCCCATCGCCGCCGTGCACAGTCGAGTAGCTGGAGCGCCAATTCCGTCCGGCGGCATGTTCGACGAGGACTTCACCGACAATTCGAGCGACGGGGTGGTCAGCGTCGTCCTCACGGATCACGCCACCCAGCAGCCTCTCACCACGCCAAGCTTCGATGCCTGGATCGTGGTCGCGCCGCCGGACTTCGCGCCGGAAAACGATGATGAGGGAGACAACAATCTCGAAAGCTTCCTGACAGAGTTGCTTTCACTGCCGAACGCGGCGCCCACGACGGCGCTCAACCAACAAGCCCGGAAACTCGATCGGAACGTGCTGCGACGCGGAACGGCTATTTTCTCACCCGGCATCGAACTTTCCGGCCCCCAGGGCATGGTCGATAAGGAGATGTTCTACGCATCTGCCGCGCTTAGAGACCCGGACGAGGTGCGTGTGAGGCCTGGATCGAGCCTCGGCGGCCCGGGCACCCTGCCCGGAGAGTTGACGATAGGTCTCTGCAGCCCGTGGCAGTTCGATTTCCGAGCTTGCACCTGCCACTGGTGGCCCAACCACAGACCCGATGTCGCCTTTCGGGGAGCCGCGAACGGACCAACCGTCAATTGGCTCCGGCGCACCGCGGCCGATGTTGCGCCGGCGCCACTAGGCCTCTCGACCAATGAAGACTACGTTCGCCACGTAGACGAGCTGGGCATCATCCGCAGTGAAGGCGGCGCCAGGGTTGAGCACGAGCGAGACAATGACATTTGATCTCGCCGTCGGCCGTCGGTCCGCGCGCTCTGACACAACGTCGAGCCACGCGACGCCCGTGCCTGCCTGGCGTCTTTTCGAGACGGGCGTGAATGATCATAAAGGTCTGTTGATCGTCGACGGGTCTCGAATCCACCAGGTGCGGAAGCACGTGGCGGCGATCCTGCGGCAGGTTGAAGCCAGCGGGAGGGACGATCTTCGCGCGGCGGCATTCGCGGCGCTCGGGCTTTCGTCCGCAGAGATCATTCAAGCCACACCGCCTGACCGCATTCCAGTGCGGGCGTTGTCGCTGGCGATCGCCCAGAAGTGCAACCTCGGCTGCACCTACTGTTACGCCGGCGGCGGTGAATTCGGCGGGGCTCCCGCCTCAATGTCGCCGGAGGTGGTCGCCGCGGCGGTAGATCGCCTTTTCCATGACGTGTCCGCCGGTGAGACCGTGCGTCTGGCCTTCCTAGGCGGCGAACCCCTGACAAATCGGGCTGGTCTAAAGGCGGCGGTCGAGCGCGCCGAACGCTTGGCTCTCGAGCGCGGCGCCGAGGTGCTGTTCTCCATCACCACGAACGGGACGTTGCTCGACGCACCAGTCGCAGCCTACCTCGCCGACAAGCGCTTCAATGTCACGGTCAGTCTCGATGGTCCCGCCGAGGTTCACGATCGTCTGCGTCCGTTCAAGAACGGGAAGGGCAGCTTCCAGCGGATCGCCGATCGTTTGGCGCCGCTAATCGAGCGGCAAGACGAAATCGAGCTCTCCGCTCGCGTGACGGTCACGCCGCGCAACCTTGATCTGATACAAACCTTGGATGCGTTGTCCGATCTTGGCTTCCGGACAGTCGGGTTTTCTCCAATGGTGAGCTCTCCGACGGGGGCGGACGAAATGTCGGGCGGACAGTTCGACGAACTCCTGTCGCAGATGATCGCCTGCGGCCAGCAATTCGAGAACAGTCTGCGCGGCGGCGCGCATCACCCCTTCGCCAATCTCGCGTCCGCCCTGCACGAACTTCATCGCGGAACGCATCGCCCTTATCCTTGCGGCGCCGGCGCTGGATATCTCGGCGTGTCCGCCGATGGCGAACTGAGCGCCTGCCACCGGTTCGTCGGTGATCCGTCAGCCAAGTTCGGGGACGTTTGGACCGGACTTGATCAGGCCCGTCAGACGGCATGGCTGGCGGAGCGCAATGTTCACGCCCAGGAGCCCTGCCGGAGTTGCTGGGCGCGCTATCTGTGCGGAGGCGGATGCCATCACGAGGTGCTTCGACGTGGCCGCCCAGCGTGTGACTTCATTCGGGCGTGGTTGGGCTACTGTCTTGGGGCCTATGTCAGGCTGATCGACGATTGCGACTGGTGGTTCGAAGGCCGGGCGCCGCGCGTAAGGCCGTGAAACACCGGACCGTCTGCATCCTCGGTGCCGGCCCGGCAGGAGCCTTGTCTGCGATGGAACTGGCCAGGCTTGGTCAGCGGGTCTGCCTTGTCCGGGGTAAGGCTTCCGCGGGGGTCAGGCCAGAAACGGCTTCCGGCTTATTTGCGATGACGCTCTCGCGCCTCGGGCTGGATAACATCCTTGATCGGGCCGTGCTTTCGGTGGTTCTGCGGGAACGGATCCGCCGAGGCATCCAGGAGATTGTCCACGATCCGGCCGGTTCAAGTCTGGTTGTCGATCGAAACGTCTTGGACGAGGTCTTGATCGGCGCAGCCAGCCTCGCGGGGGTCGAGATTGTCGAAGGGCCCGGTATCGCCCGCCAACAGGACGACGGCGGTTGGCGTATCTCCGTAGGTCCCCAGCCGATCCGCGACGCCGATCTGCTGATCGACGCACGCGGGCGCCGCGGTCTGGGAGCGCGTAGTATCACCTACGGCCGGGGGAAGGTGGCGGCCTACTACGGCGTAGTGCAGGCGCGTGGTCTCGCGCCTTTCGAGACGATTGTCGGGGAGGGGGACGGGTTTTGGTATTGGCTGATCGGCCTGCCTGATCGCGAAGTCCGCATCATAGCCCTTGTCGCCGCTGCCACACCCCGCCGGGGTGCGCCAGTGGACTGGATCGAGGCCGCGATCGACGCCTGCCAACTGCACATCGACGGCCGCATTCAATTTCTGGGGGCGAAGGATGCGACGTCGCGGCGCGCTCGCCATCCCGCTTCGGACCGGTTGCTACGGACTGGTGACGCCTTCATGACCGTCGATCCGCTAAGTTCGAGCGGGCTCTATGTCGCGGCGCTTAGCGCCGTGCAGGTGTCGCGCTTGGCGAATACGATTCTTGTACGGCCGGGCGACGCCTCCATGGCCCGTCGCTTCTACGCCGATGCGCAGGCCGACATCGCTCGATCCCTGGAGGAGGATGGCGCCGATCACAACGACGCCTTTGCACCAACGCCGCACAATGCGATCTCGCCGAGCGCTTTGCCTGCGCTTTCCGATCTGACCCTCGCGCCCGGCTTTCGGCTCGGGGAAACTGGCGTCCTGGCCGGAGCGTTCATCGAGCGGCGTCCGGTACTCCAACTCTCGGGACGGCGTGGACTTGCCGAGGTGGACGGCTGGCCTGTCGAGCGGCTGCTCGGTCCGTTGATGAATGGAAGCTCGTTGTTGGAAGGCATGCGCGACTGGCCTGCCCTTGCGACGCTAACGCAAGCCAAGTTCATCCAACTTTTAATGACCGAGGGGGTTCTCGTCGCGCGCAGCCCGCAACTTTTCTCCCGTCTGACGGACTGACAGGCCCGCTCCCCGTCCACAGAGGACGGACCCTGCATCCGTCTCGCGGCGCAGCCGCCACAACCAGACGGTCCTTTGAATGTCGACGTTGGATCGGTTTGAGAAGTTGGCGCCGGGCCAAAAACGTGGCCTTCGCGGCGTACACCAGGCGGCGCCGGGGAGCCTGCCAGATCCCCTGTCGTATAATGACGTAGGCGTAGCTTGGCCAACTCGAACGCCGACGCCCGGATTATCCAAAGTGCGCCAAGGTGCGTGGCGAGACGCAAACCCTCTGACTGGCGACTGTCCTCAACCTGCGAATTCCGCACCTACCTCCGCGGGCCGAAGCGGATTAGAGCCGCGCCATGCCCCTTCCCGCCGCCTTCGCCGCCGCCCTCATCGCCTGCACTGCCCCGACCGTTCACGACGGCGACACGCTTCGTTGCGGCCCCGAACGCGTGCGGCTCTTCGGCGTCGATGCGCCCGAGGTGCGCCGCGGCCAGACGCCCGCCGAGCCCTTCGCCTACGAAGCCCGGGATGAGCTGATCCGCCTGACCCGGGGCCGCGTGGCCTGCCGGTTCGTCGAGCGCGACCGCTATGGCCGGTTCGTCGGCAAGTGCTGGTCCAGCGCCAGTCCGGACGTCAATGCCGCGCTCATCCGCTCGGGGCTCGCCACCGAGTATCGTCGCTACAGCAAAGGCGCCTACGCCAAGGCCGAAGCGGACGCCAAGGCGGCGGGCCGCGGGCAATGGGCCGACGGCGCCCCCTCGGCCAAGCCATAGAGGCGTAAGGCGAACCCGCCCTCGAGGACGGGCCAGGCCGCCCCGCGCGACGTCTCAGACGGGCTCGGGCAGACCCGCGGCCAGCAGCTCGTCCTTGGTCAGGTACCGCCGCGAACCATAATAGGCCTTCAGGCGCCGGCCGCCGGCCGTGGCCATCGCCGGGGTCTCGCTGGTCTCGCCCTGCAGCTTTCGGCTGCGGCGCAAGGCCGGCGACACATGGGACCGGGCCACGATCGAGGCCCAGCCCCGCTCGGCCTATCTGATGAGCGGGCCGTCCCGCAGCGACTGGCAGCACAGCATCCCGCCGGTCGAGGCGCTGCGCTATTCGGTGACTTTCAGGACCGTGCGCGACCGACCGACGGCAACGTCCTGAGACCACCGACGTTGGGTCGCGGACGAAAGGCGGGCCGCTCGTGAAGATCGCGACCTTCAACATCAACAATGTGGTCAAGCGGCTGGACAACCTGATCGACTGGCTGGCCGAGGCCGAGCCGGACGTGGTCTGCCTGCAGGAGCTCAAGGCCGAGAACGGCGCCTTTCCCGCCCAGCCGCTGGCCCAGCTGGGTTACAACGCCGTCTGGAAGGGCCAGCGCACGTGGAACGGCGTGGCGATCCTGGCGCGGGGCGCCGAGTCGATCGTCACCCGCACCGCCCTACCCGGCGACCCGGCCAACACCCAGGCTCGATACATCGAGGCGGCGGTCGGCGGCGTGCTGGTCGCCAGCCTCTACCTGCCCAACGGCAATCCCCGGCCGGGTCCGAAGTTCGACTACAAGCTGGCCTGGTTCGAGCGCCTGATCGCCCATGCCCAGGACCTCAGATCCACCGGCGCGCCGGTGGTGCTGGCCGGCGACTACAATGTCGTGCCGACCGAGGCCGACATCTACCAGCCGCACCGCTGGCAGGACGACGCCTTACTGCAGCCGGAAGTCCGCGCCGCCTACCAGCGCCTGCTGGACCAAGGCTGGACCGACGCCCTGCGGCGGATCCATCCGACCGGCCCGCTCTGGACCTTCTGGGCTTATCTGCGGAACCGGTGGCCCAACGACAAGGGGCTGCGGCTGGACCACCTGCTGCTGACCCCGGACCTAGCCGATCGCCTGGTCGACGCCGGCGTCGAGCGCTGGGCGCGCGGCGAGGATGGGGCCAGCGACCATGCGCCGACCTGGATCGAACTCTCCCCGTAGCCGAAACCGTTCCCCTTTGGTTCCGATTTCGCTAGACTACGCCCATGGGCGAGGCCGGGATTCGCAAGATCATCCATATCGACATGGACGCCTTCTATGCGTCGGTCGAACAGCGCGACGATCCCAGCCTGCGCGGCCGTCCGCTGGCGGTCGGCCACGGGGCCCGGCGCGGCGTCGTCGCCGCCGCCAGCTATGAGGCCAGGCAGTTCGGCGTGCGCTCGGCCATGCCCTCGACCACCGCCCTGGCCAAGTGCCCGCAGCTCGTCTTCGTGCCGCCGCGTTTCGAGGTCTACAAGGCCGTCTCGCGCCAGATCCATGCGATCTTCGCCGAATACACCGACCTGATCGAACCCCTGTCCCTGGACGAGGCCTATCTCGATGTCACCGCCAATCGGCGCGGCCTGGAAACAGCCTCTCAGACCGCCCAGGAGATCCGGGCCCGCATCTTGGAGACTACCGGCCTGACCGCCTCGGCCGGAGTGTCCTACAACAAGTTCCTGGCCAAGCTCGCCTCGGACCAGCGCAAGCCCAACGGCCAGTTCGTGGTTCCGCCCGGCAAGGGCGAGGCCTTCGTCCAGACGTTGCCGATCGGGCGGTTTTACGGCGTGGGCGCGGTCACCGAAGCCAAGATGAAGCGCCTCGGGATCCACACCGGTGAGGACCTGCATCGCCAGAGCTTGGCCTTCCTGCAGCAGCACTTCGGCAAATCCGGCGCCTGGTACCATGCCATCGCCCGTGGCGAGGACCACCGGCCGGTCAATCCCGACCGCGTGCGCAAGTCGTCGGGCTCGGAGACCACCTTCGACCAGGACCACACCGCGCCCGAGCCGATCGAGGCCGGCGTCCTGGCCATGGCCAACGATGTCTGGACCTGGTGCGAGAGGACGAGCGCCCGCGCGCGCACCGTCACCGTCAAGATCAAGTGGGCCGACTTCCAGCAGGCCACGCGCAGCCGCTCCCTGCCCTCGCCGATTACCGACCAGGAGACCCTGCGCCAAACCAGCCTGGACCTGATCCGTTCGGTCTATCCGCCGCGCCTGGGCATCCGCCTGGTCGGCGTGACCCTGTCGAACTTCGACCAAGCCATCGCCCTGAAGGGTGAACAGCTGGGCCTTGGCCTTGACGTGCCTCCGGACCGCGGGTCGAGGGCCCTCGACCCTGCTTAGGATCCAGACCATGTCGTCGCGCCGTCGCCCCAGCGCCCGGATCCTGACGCCCGCCGGCTGGGCCGGGATCCTGGCGATCATCGGACTGGCGGGCGTGGCTGGCCTGGCCCTGTTGACGGTGTTCACGCCGCGCTAGGTCCAAGCGCCTTGGCGCGACACCGCCAAGTCGAACGCCGGCGCGGTATCTTTCACCCAACCTGGGCCGAAGCCGGCCCCGCCCGGGCGGGGCCGGCCCGATCAGTACTCCTCGGCCAGCATCACGGTCAGTACGCGGCGGGTGACCGCCGGATCGGCCGGATCGGGCGAACCGAACGCCAGGTCCAGGTCGTAGCAGTCGATCTTCCAGAACAGCTTGCGACCCCGCACGGTGACCGCGCCGAAGTCGTGCTCGCCGTAGGGATCGTCATCGGCGTCGAAGCGGTCCTGGCCGCGCACGGCGGCCACGGCGTCGGCGGCGAAGACCGGGCCCAGGGCATGGACCCCGGCGGTCATCAGCCAGCCGGGCCCCGGCTGGCAGCGGAAAGCGTCATTGAGGGCGGCGATCTGGGCGGCTCGGGTCTCGGACATGGCTTGCGCTCCTTTCGGGCGCGCCCCTGCGGCGCGCCGGACGCAAGCGGGTCCAGCCGGCAAAGCCGCACCCCGCAGGGCCGGGCCAAAGGCCCGCCGCGCAGCGGGGCGCGCTGCACGGAGCGAAGCGGAGGAAGCAAGCCGCCTTGCGGGCGCGGTGCCGCTGGCTAAGGACGAGCGTCCGGCGCGCAGCAGGGGCCCCTGAAGAACGGCGCTAAGAGCCGCGTGAACTGTCACTTGAATTGAGGAGCCGAGCCGATCGGCGCTTCGTCGAGCATGTTTCACATCAGCGTAGCGATTGCCCTGCACATGCTAAAATTGGACAGGGCCATCTTCTCAAGGCAAAGTTGCCCAGGCTAAGTCGCCTCGGGGGAGTCGTATTTTGAAATCCTATATTGTCGATTTGAATGCGCCGGTAATTGCGCGCAGCAAAAAAATTTGGATTGTCCACCCGGGTAAAGACCGAGAATATTTCGACATCTTTGAGCGAGAAGGTCTTGTTTTCCTTGATTTTCCGGACCTTGATCTATCAAAACCCGCAAAGATAACAGACGACATAATTCGTCAGCGCGTTCGCTATGCTATGGCCGTGAGAGCCAGCCGAGGCTTTGCCTATGACAACGGCCTGCCTATTTTGCTCAAGGATTTCAACGGCGCCCCGGGCACGGATGTCAGCGTACATCTACGCACCGTCAAACATCTCTTCCAGAGAATGGGTGAAGGCGACTTGATCATTGTGCCGGGCCGAGGTGCGCAGGGCCGCGTTCTATTCGGTGAAGTTGCCGGAAGCTTTCTTCCGCAGAGGACCACTCGTCCGAGCACAATAAATTATGCCGACGTTCCCGTGAGGCAGGTCAACTGGATCTCGACCAGCCACTATAAACTCGACCTTCCGCCGTATCTCGTAAAATACTTTGAAAAGCCGCCAGCGATCTCCGAAGTCCCGAGAAACGGAATTACTGACAAGTTTTTCGATTTCGCCTACGAAGCCTATATTAGCGAAAAGGCATCTTATGTCTCGATCGCCGCTCCAACTTACGATGGGCGAGATTTTCTTAGCATAACCCCACCAGCTCAACTGATAGCCTTGGCGGTCAGCATATACAAGGCACAAGAAAGCGGGCAGAGCATCGCCGGACTGTCTTATGACAGCATCATTAGTACTTACTATGACGACGATATATTTGCCGACGCGCAAATGCGTTTCACATCACCAGGCCGATATAACTTCAAGGACCGCGATCGACGCCTGGCCCAATTTGTTAATGCCTTCGTCGCCCTCGCGATCGCCGGAGCGCTCACGGGATGCAACTCCTCGGTGACCAATAGCAAGGCACCAAATTCGCCAGAGACCTCCGAAATCGATCGCATGATCGCCAGCGCCAAACGCGATGCTGGCACGGCCGTGCTCAACAAAGCTCAGGACCAGGCCAAGCTCTCCAAGGCAAAGATTGGACTGTCACCGCCGGCGAAAGTTGGATGATATGGCGATCACGTGGACCTCGGCAAAATCAAAGCTCACCGCTCTCGCCATCGGACTTCTCAAGTTCCTGTGGCAGGACAAAATCCCTCTGATCATCGTCGCGATCGCTACATCCTTGGGAACTTTCTGGATAGCGCCTGTAATAAATCAGACGTTTGAACGCCAAAAAATGCAGGCCACCTATGTCCTGGAAAACCTTCGCGAGCTCAACAGACTTATATCTGATATCTACGTTGATGTGTCCGCCATCAGCTACACTGTTGCAGCTGGAAAGATCGCGCCTGACGACAAGGTTATACATGCGCGCGAAAATTTGGTTCGGCTTAACTGGAAACTGATCGAGACGGCGTCAATGTTGTCAAGGGAAGACGACCGTCGTGTGTTGCGCGAGTTTCAAGAGAGCGTCTCGGCGGTAGTGAGCGCGCTGAATGGCAATCTCGACATCAGGGGATGCAACGAACTCTTGAGCCGGGTAGAGCTGATGTCGAAGAAGGGTTCGGTCGTGATCGCCACGATCGGCAAGCGTGCGGACTTGGGTGTGAGTCTATCACGATCGGTTAGCCACTAGCGCAAGCGCGGGCCCACCGGATGAGGAGTTCGCGCGAATTCTCTGTCCTCAATCCCCCGTTCCCTCCACGCTCGCCGCCACCGACCGATCCAGCGACGCCGCCGAGATGATCGCCCGGAACTCGTCGAGGATCTCCGGATGCCTGGACCGCAGGTATCGCTCGATCTCCTCGTTATTGACCAGCCTCGCCAGGTAGCCCGACGCGATGACCAGATGCAGCACGTCATCGCCGTAGGACGTCTCCAGCGCTTTGAAGTCCTGGGTCAGGGAAGCCATCTCGCGCTCCATCCGCGCCATCTGCTCGGAGGTCATGCCGCCAACCTTCTTGGGCTTGTCCGGGTTCACCAGATCGAGCTGGCGCGTCGCGGCCAGCAGGGCCTTGGCATAGGCGGAGGTGAAATTCCCGGCCGAGATCATAAGTTCGGCGACCTCGATCTGGCGCATGGCCTTCATCTTGCGCAGCACCTCGAAGGTCACCGGATTGACTGACCGGTCCTTGAGGAGTTCGACCACTTCTGGCGCGACGCCGTCGAGCAGGTTTCGACGGCGCTTGATGGACCGGACGTCGACGTCCAACGCCCGCGCCAGCTTCTCCTCGGAGACCCCGCGCTCCAGCGCCCTGACGATCATGTAGTGCTCCTGGATAGTGGCCAGGCGGTTGACGCGCTTGTTGTAGGTGAAGGCCTCGTCGTCGGCCGCCAGCAGGCACCGGGTTTGCCGTTCGCCGAGATCGCGCAGGATGGCGTGACGGACATGGCCGTCGAGCAGCATGTAGGGCCCGCCGCCCGGCGAGCGGACGACGACTAGCGGTTCGATGACCCCGACCTCGGCGACGGACTGGGCGATGCGCCGATACTTGACCGAGGCCCTGACCTTGTCGGTGAGCTTGCGCATCGGCAGGATTTCATCGAGCGGAACCGTGAGCAGATCCCGCTCGAAGGCGACCTTGACCTCGTCCACCGTCAGGCTCCGGCCACGCCGAGGCGCTCGGCCAGCGGTTTGGGCAAGGTGTGCATCGCCTCGGCGCGCAGCAGGGTGACGAAATGCTCGTCGCCGAGCAGGCGACGCAGGCCGTTGACCACGAACAACAGCCGGCTCTGGGCCAGGGCCGCCTTCTTGACCAAGAGCTTCTGGCGATCGGTTTCCTTGCGATAGGCGCGGACCAGGGAGTCGGCCGTCACTCGCACCCGCAGGCCGCCGCCCCGCGAGCCGCTGTGGCCGGCCTTGCCGCTGGTCTTGCGCTGCTCGATGATCCGGCGGATCGCCAACACCTGATTGCCCGGCAGCGCCTTGTTCTCATAGGCCTCGGTCAAGGCGCCTTGCACCTCGGCGTCGCCGGCCTTGGCGATCTCCATGGCGACGCTATGCGGGATCAGACCGCGTTCGACGGCATTGATCAGCCGCTCTTCGCCGTTCTCCAGCAGAAAGCAGATGGCCCAGATGTATTCCGGGCTGAAGTCGGTCTTGCGGGCGATCTCCGCCGTCGAATAGCCGCGCTCCTTGAGGGCGCCGATCTCGCGAACCAGTTCCAAGGGCGTGTGCTGACGCCGGGCGAGGTTCTCGACCAGGCTCATCACGAAGCAGTCCTCCTGTGAGGCCTCCACGACGATGGCCGGGATTTGCGCCTGGCCCAGCGCCAGGAAAGCCTCCAGCCGGCCCTGGCCGCAGATCAGATCATAGCCCGAGCCGTCCGGCCGCTGGCTGACGGTGATCGGCTTCTTCAGGCCCAGATTGGCGATGCTGGTGACCAGTTCCTGGAACACCCGCTTGTTGCGCGAGCGCGGATTGAGAATGGTGATGTGGGCGATGGCGATCGCCTGGATTTCGGGGGCGTGGTCGCTCATGCCGCGCTCCTCAGGCTGGCGCGGCGCGTCAGGTCAAAGAAGGGATCGAGGTCGTCAAACCGATAGGCGTCGAGGAAGACGCCGTTCTCCTCGCTGAGCTGCAACCTGGCCGCCGCGCCCAGGTCGATCCAGGGCAGCAGATAGTAGTCCTGGACGGCGGCGTTCTCGCCATCCATGCGCGCCACAATGGTGATGTCGGGCTTGAGGCTGGTGTCGAGACGGATCTTCCACCGCGAATGACCCGCCGCGGTGCGGGCGCAGCGCACGATGGCCAGGGAGGCCGAAAACTCCTCGTTGATGGTCAGCAGATCGGTGACGGGATCGACGCGAACGCTGGCCCCGAGCGCCTCGATGCTGGTGATGGTCCGCTCGACGACCTGCGGATGCAGCAGGCGCAGGGCCCGGTTGGTCTCCAGGTAGCGATAGTCGCGGCTCGTGGCGTAGCCAACCATCTGATAGGCGCGCACCAGACTGCCGAAGCGGTGGCGATAGGTCGAACTGGACGGCATGTCCTCCAGTTCGTCGATGATCAGGCCGGAAAGGCACCCCCGCTGCGCCAGCAGCCCGGTCAAACGCTCCAGAAGCTCGGCGTCGGTGAACCGGCGGCTGCGCTCCTCGACGATCCGGCGGGCCGCGATGAAGAAGTCCGGATCGACAATGCCCTCGAACGCGGCCTCGGCCCGGATCCATTGCTCCGGCTCGTTGACCACCCGCCGCTTCTTCAGCTTGAAGGAGACGCGGTTGTAGACGTTGTTGCCGACATATTTTTCGTTGGTCAGGACCTGATGGACGGTGCCGCGTGTCCAGGGCCGTTCAAGATCGGTCAGGACGCCCTCCCCGTTCAGCAACAGGGCGATCTCGCGCTCGGACCGACGGTGCAGCACGAACATCCGGTAGATGCGCTGGACGACCTCGATCTCCTCGGCCGGGCCGGGCACGAGGACCACGCGGTCAGTCTGCAGGCTCTTGTGCTCGCCGCGATCCAGCAGGGCCTTGGGCCGCCGGTGCTCGTCGACCAGTTGCCGGCGCAAACCAAAGCCGGCGGGCCCGCCCTGACGGAAGCCGAGATTGATTAGCCGGCACTGGCCGGTGAAGACCTTCACCGACAGCTCGCGGCTGTACTCGCCGGCCATGGCCCGCTTCATGCTCTTGATGATCGTGGCGCTGAGGCTGCCGTCGTTCTCGAACTGCTCGGCGCAGTAGTGGATGGTAATCCCCGCCTCGCGGCAGAGAAATTCGTAATAGGCGCCCTCATCGGCATCCTGGAACCGTCCCCAGCGGCTGACGTCATAGACGAGGATGGCGGAGAAGTCGGCGCGGCCGGCCTGGACGTCGGCGATCAGCCGCTGAAGGGCCTCACGGCCATCCAGCCGCAGGCCGCTCTTGCCCTCGTCGGCATAGGTCCTGACGATCTCGAACCCTCGGGTCTCGGCATAACGCTCGATGATCTGGGCCTGGTTCTCCGTCGAATACTTCTGATGCTCCGTGCTCATCCGGACGTACTGGGCGGCGCGCACGCGCCCCCCGCCCGGCAGATCACCGCTCAGCTCACTTTTCATGTCCCAACACCACCTGGTTTGCTCGTCACCCGATCGGAGCACATCGGCTCCGGTCGAACCGTAGGTTGGTAGGCGTGGGTATGTCGCGTTCGCAGAAGGACCGAAAACTTCGGTCAGATTCGGGAAAAACTTTTCCGCCGAGCCCCCAGTCGGCTCACGGTTTCGACTTCGTGGAGGCCATCGCCCAGGCCTTGCGGCGCGAGTTCGGCGGCAGTCCGGCGGCGGTGAAGGTGGTGGTGCGGCTGACCCGCGCCAACCCCCGCGCGGTGCGCAACTGGTTCGCCGCCAACAATGGCCCGAGCGGCGAAAATCTCGTCGTTCTGCTGCGTCACTCCGAGGAGGTGCTTGAGACCGTCCTGTTCCTGGCCGGCCGCCACGACCTGATCACCGCCCGCAAGCTGGCCGGGGCCCGTGAGAAGCTCCGGGAGATGATCGAGATGATCGACGATCTCCAGGCCGGATAAGGAAGCTCCCCATGCAAAGCCAACATCGCCTGCCTGGTGCATGGACTTGGAAACTTCACGCCAGCCGCTACCAGACCCCTCCACTTCGTCCGTCAGCCAGGGACGAACAACCGGAGCGTCCGCACCTTGGCCAACCCCACACCCCACCCCGTCGACCTGCATGTCGGGTCGCGCATCCGCCTGCGCCGCAAGATGGCCGGCATCAGCCAGAGCCAGCTTGGCGAAGCGCTCGGCCTGACCTTCCAGCAACTGCAGAAATACGAGCGCGGCTCCAACCGGATCAGCGCCTCCAAGCTGCACGCCGTGGCGCTGCATCTGCAGACGCCCATCGCCTGGTTCTTCGAGGGCCTGGCCGATCCGGCGACCGACGACGAAGCCGGCCAGCGTCTGGCCGACATGCACGGGTTCCTCAGCAGCCCCGAGGGCGCCGAACTGGCCGTGGCGCTTCCTCGCCTGCCGCCCCGCCAGCGCCGCCAGGTCCTGGCCCTGGTCAAGAGCCTGGCCGGCCTGGACGATCTGGCGCAAAGCGCCTGACCTTCAGGCCTTGCGCGTCTTGCGCCCCCGGGTGAAGCCCCGATCGGTTTCGATGAACCGCGACAACATCGGCCCGATCAACTTCACCGGCTCGACCGCCTTGCCGCCGGTCTCCGCACCCAGCGCCTGGCCATAGGCCACCAGGTCCCGGTGCAGCGCGGCCGGCAGGTCCAGGCTCATCTTGACCGGCGTATCGTCCTCGATCGGTCCCAGCTTCAACTTGCTCATCGACGCGCTCCTTCGACATAGGGTTCAAGCACCAGGTCGCGGGTCAGCAGCACGCGCAGCGGCGCGCCCGGCCGGATCGTCAGGGTCGGGGCGCGGGCCAGGCTCGAGCCGACCATCTGGCGGCCGACATCGCCGGCTGCGTCGGAGACGCCCCGCCGCACGGCGCGGGCCAGGTCGGACTCGTCCGACGCGCCCGCCTCGGCGCCGACCGCCAGCAGGGTGCTCAGGGCCGCGGCCGCCAGCACTTCGCGGCCATGACGATCGACGCCGTCCTGCAGGCCGGTCATGCCCTGGAGATCGGCGGCCGGCAGCTTGTCGAGCAGGATCGAGCGGCCCGACGGCAGGATCAGCCGCGTCCAGACCACACCCAGCCGGCTCTGGCCGGCGGCCAGGGCGCTGTCGTATTCGCCCAGCAGCCGCGCCCCGGCCGGGATCAGCAGCACCCCGCCGCCCAGGCTGTCGAACACGTCCTGGGTGACCTGGGCGATGGCCGGCCCCTTGATGTCGGAGCGCAAGCCGGTGACCAGGGCGGCGGGAATGATCGCCCCGGCCTGCAGCACATAGGGCGAAGCGGGAGCCTGCAACCGCTCGGCGCTGACGATCCGCGGATCGGCCGCCGGGACCACATCCGCCCCTGGCGCCGGCGACACGACCACCCCGGCGGCCTCGTCGCGCCGCACGCCGCCGGCGGTGAACAGTCCGCTGCCCGCCGCCGCCACGCGCGCGGCCCGCGCGGCCGCCACGTCCGGATCGATCGCCCGGGACGGTGGCCCGGCCTCGGCAACGGCCGGAGCCGCCGACGCGTCATCGCGCCGGGCGACCTGGCTGGCCAGCATCGGCCGCCCCAGATCTCCGGGCAGCGGCGGCCCCAGCACCGGCGCGCCAGCCCGTCCGGCATAGCCGCGCGGCGCATTGACCACCGGGTCGGGCGGCGGCGCGGCCGGCGCATAGGCCGGCTCCGGCGGAGCCTTGTGGCGCTCGACCAGCGACCAGCCCAGGGCCCCGGCCAGGCCCAGACCGAGCACCGCCCCGCCGACCACCAGGGCCCGGCGCGAGACCTGGGCGACCGGCGGCGGCGAGGCCCGCAGCCGCAGGGTCTGGGCGATGGCCTTTTCCTCCTCGTCGATCGGCCCGCTCATCGGCCCGCCTCCCGCAGGATGCGGACCCGACGCGCCCACCGCCCCTGGCCCAGGCGCAGTTCGGCCCGGTCGAGGATGCGGTCGACGACGATCCGCCGGCCGGCGACGCGGTAGTTGACTAGTTCGGCGGTCTTGCCGTCGGCGCCCACCACGAACAACGGCGGCAGGTCGCCCAAGGCCACGGCCGGCCCGAACTCGACATAGGTCCGCCGCCCGTCATCGAAGACCCGCAGCGGCCGCCAGGCGACGCGCGGCCCCTTGATCCGATAGGCGAGGTTCAGCCGCGCCAGGTCCGGCTCGGCCGCGGCGGCCGGGGCGGCCGGCGGCGCGGCGACCAGGACGATCGGCGGGGCGGCATAGCGCCAGCGGACCTCGGTGTCGGCCCCGCGCGCGACGGCGCGAAGATCCAGGTGGTAGGTGCGCAGCGTGGTGTTGATGATCAGGTTGGTCGCCAGGCTCAGGGCCGACGGCTTGACCAGAACGTGGACCCGCTGCTCGGCGCCGCTCCCGCTGACCGTGTCGCCAATGATCCAGCGGGCGGTGTCGCCGGCCGCCAGGGCCCCGGATCCGACCAGCCGCTCGCCCGGCTGCAGGACCAGGTCGGTGATCCGGCCGGGACTGGCCAGCACCGGATAGACCGCGCTGTCCTCGTAAGCATAGGTTCGCCGCGCCGTCACGGCCGGGCCTGACATGGCCGGCTCCCCCGCACCGAACGCCAAGGCCGGTGCCGGCGGGCCCGACCCCAGAAGGGTCAGGCCCAGGACCATCCAGCTCGCCCTCACGACGTGAACTCCTTCGACCAACCTATTGAGTGAATGAAGATTCCGAGCGGGTTCTTGCGCAACCCATCGAGGGTTCGCGGCGGTCGGAGGGCCAGGGTCAGGATGCCGCTCCAGCGCTCGGTGGCGGCCAGCTGGCCGTTCTCGTAGCGCCGCTCGATCCAGGCGATGCGGAAGCTGTCGGGCGAAGCCCGCACGACGCTGGAGACTTCGACCGTGACCTGGACCTTGCCGACCTGGCCGAAGGGATCGGCGCCGCGCGCGTGATCCGACAGGGCGATAGCCCCGGCGTCGTCGACGAAGTCATAGGCCCGTCGCCAGGCCTGCCCCAGCACCACCGGATCGGCCGGCAGCGACCGCACGCCCTCGATCCAACGGGCCAGGCTCCAGGCGATCATCGGGTCGGTCGGCCGCACGCCCGGGACGGCCGGCGCAACGACACGCGGCGCGCCAAGATGATCGACCTGAACGATCCAGGGCGTCACCGAGCCGCGCGTCGCCAGCCAGGCCAGGCTGCCGCAAAGCGCTGTATTGGCCGCCAACAGGCCGACGGCCATCAACCGCCAGCCGGCGGCCTGGGCGCGCCAGGTCCCCAGGCGCTCGTCCCAGGCCTGGCCGGCCCGCTGGTAGGGGGTTTCGGGAACGGGCGTCGCGCCAAGGCGCGGCGAGCCCTTGAACGGGTTCATCAGCGATCCTCCGAGAGAGATGGACTGGCGCCGGCGCCGTGGTCGTCGCCGCTGCCGGCGGCGTGCAGGGCCAGGCCGGCACCATGGGCCATGGCCTGGCGATGCTGCATGTCGCGGGCCCAGGCCGGCGGCGCGCCGCCCTGCCCGTCCTCGCCCGCGCCGCCCTCCGACGAACCGCCGGACGAACCGCCCGACGAGCCATGGCGGGAACCGCCCGCGGGGCTTGAAGCGGGCGTCGGCGCGGCCGCCCCGCCGCCCGGCGCGGGTCCCGAGCCGGGCCCGGAGCCTTGGGGCCCGGACGGCGGCCGCAGGTCATCGCCACCGCCCGACGGTCCGGGCCGCCCGCCCGCCGCCCCGGCGGCGCCGGCGGCCAGGCTCGCACCGCCGGCGGTTACGAGCTGGGCGGCGGCCGCCCCGGCCATGGCCATGCCGCCGACCATCAGGCCGGTCCCGACCGCGGCGCCGGCGCCCAGTTGCGGCGCGCCCGAGACCAGGCCCGAGGCTATTCCCGGTCCGAAGATCGACAGCCCCAAAAGGGCGAGCGACGCCAAAGCCAGGGCCAGGACGGTTTCGAGATTGGGCTGGCCTGGCCCGATGGCGGCGGTGAATTCGGAAAACAGCGACGAGCCGATGCCGGTGATCACCGCCAACACCAGAACCTTGACCCCGGCGGCGATGACATTGCCCAGCACGCGCTCGGCCAGGAAGGCGGTGCGGCCAAACAGGCCGAACGGCACGAGCACGAAGCCCGCCAGGGTCGTCAGCTTGAATTCCAGAACGCAAACAAAGATTTGCACGGAAATTATAAAGAAGGCGACCACGACCAGCAGCCAGCCGATCAACAGCACGACGACCTGGACGATGTTCTCGAAGAAGGCCGGAAAGCCGCTCAGTTCGGCGGCGGCCTCCAGCATCGGCTTGGCCGCCGAAATACCGGCCGCCGCCACCCGGCCCGGCCGCAGGAAGTCCTCGGCCGACAGGCCGCCGCCCGCCGCCTTCAGCCCCAGGCCCGAGAAGCTGGCCAGGATGATGGTCGAGAGGGCCTGGAAGTTGCCGATGAGGAAGGCGAAGAACCCGACATAGAGGGTCTTCTTGATCAGCCGGGCCAGGACGTCCTCGCCCGGGGCCCAGGCCCAGAACAGCGCCGCCAGGGTGACGTCGATGGCCACCAGGGTGGTCGACAGGAAGGCGACCTCGCCGCCGAGCAGGCCAAAGCCTGAATCGATGTAACGGCTGAAGACCTCGAAGAAGCGGTCGATGACGCCGGTGTCGTTCATGACCCGGCCTCCGGCGACGTGCCGAAGAACCGAGCCCGCGCCGCGTCCCAGGTCTTCCGGCAGGCCGGATCGTCCAGGGCCGCCTCCCCGGCCGCCCGGCAGCGCGCCAGGGCCGGATCGCCCGACCGCGTCGCCGCCAGGACCGGAGTGGGTTTGGGCGCGGCCCGCCCCGCCAGGATCGCCGCGCCGAAGATGATGATCAGGGCGGTCCCCCAGACGAGGGCCCCAGAGACACCAGAATGAGTCATGGCTGGGGTGAAGCCTGCGGCGCACGGCCCATGAACCGGGCGAACCGGGCCCTGGCGTCGGCGCGGGCCGCGGCGCGGTCGGCCGCCTCCAGGGCGTCGGCCCGGCCCTGCGCCGCGACCAGGGCGGTCAGGGCCGAGAGCTGCTGGGCCTGGAGCGCCAGGAGCTGGTTGCCGGCCTGGGCAGCCTGCAGGGCGCCGCTGGCCCCCTGGCTGGCCGAGATCAGGGCCTGCATCTCGCCGCGCCCGGTCTCCAGCCCGCCGATCACCCCGGCCTGGACCTTCAGGGCGTCCTCGAACCCGGCCACCGAGGTGGCCCAGCGCTGGTCGGCGCGGGCGGTCAGGTCAAGATCGCTGGCGTTCAACGGGACCGCGCCATAGCGCCCCTTGAAGGCGTCCTGGATCTGGCCGACGTCATAGGCCAAACCCCGCGCCTGGCCGATCAGGGCCTGGGTCTGTCGCACCTGATCCTGCAAGGCGGCCAAGGACGAATAGGGCAAGCCCGCCAGGTTGCGCGCCTGGCCGATCAGCATCTGGGCCTCGTTCTGCAGCGAGGCGATCTGGTTGTTGACGCTCTGCAGGGCGCGCGCGGCCTGCAGGACGTTCTGGGCGTAGTTGCTGGGATCATAGACGGCGACCTGGGCCAGGGCCGGCGGCGCAGCCGCCAGGCCCAGCATCAGGGCCGCCGCCAGGCGGCGTCGGGTCAGGGTCATCACAGGGTCTCCGGAAAGAAGGGGGCGGCGGCGCCAGGCGCGCCCGGCAGCAGGTCGGCGGCCCATCCAAGGCCGCGATGAACCAGCCAGGCCCGGGCGAAACCGGCCGCGCCGTGTTCGGCGAGCAAGGCGGCGATGGCGGCCTGGTCGGGCTTGGAGGCGGCCGCGCAGAAGGCCAGGGCCACCGGACCCAGATCGAGCTCGAACAGGCGGTCGCCGGCGGCGGTGCGCAGGTAGTAGTCGCGCTTGGGCGTGGCTCGCGCCAGGATCTCGATCTGGCGGTCGTTGAAGCCGAACCGCCGATAGGTCGCCGCGCCTTGCGGGTCCATGGCCCAGGCGTTGGGCAGGAAGATCCGGGTCAGGCACAGCTCGGCGATCGACGAAGCGATGGCGCTCTTTTCGACCTGGGCCAGGGACAGGGTCGACAGCACCACCGAGCCGTTCTTCTTGCGCACGGTGCCCAGCCAGGTCTCCAGCTGCGCGCCGAAGGCCGGGTCGTCCAGGGCCAGCCAGGCTTCGTCGACCAGGATCAGGGCGGGCCGGCCGTCGAGCCGGCGCGCCACGCGGTGAAAGAGATAGGCCAGGACGGCGGGCGCGGCGGCCGTACCCAGCAAGCCTTCGGTCTCGAAGGCCTGGACGTCGTCGGCGCCGACGCTCTCGTGGTCGCCGTCGAGCAGGCCGCCCCAGGGTCCGCCCAGGCCATAGGGGGCCAGGGCCGCCTTCAGTTCCCATGAGGCCAGCAGGGCGATCAGGCCGCTGATCGTGCGCTCATGCACCGGGGCCGAGCCCAGGCTGGCCAGGGCCGACCAGACATGGTCGCGCACCGCCGGGGTGATGGCCACGCCCTCGCGGGCCAGGATGGCGACCAGCCAATCGAGCGCCCAGGTCCGCTCGGCGGCCTCGTCGATCCGGGCCAGGGGCTGGAGCGCCACCGCCCCGCCCTGCCCGGCCAGGACGCCGCCGAGATCATGGAAGGCCCCGCCCATCCCCAGGGCCGCGGCCCGGATCGAGCCGCCGAAGTCGAAGGCGAAGACCCGCGCCCTGGGATAGCGCCGGAACGACAGGGCGATCAGGGCCAGCAGCACGCTCTTGCCGGCCCCGGTCGGCCCGACCACCAGGGCATGGCCGACGTCGCCGACATGCAACGACAGCCGAAACGGCGTCGAGCCCTCCGTGCGGGCCATCAAGAGCGGCGGTCCGCCCAGATGGGCGTTCTCGCGCGGCCCCGCCCAGACCGCCGACAGCGGCGCGATGTGGGCCAGGTTCAGGGTCGAGAGCGGCGGCTGGCGGACATTGGCGTAGACTTGGCCGGGAAGGGTCCCGAGCCAAGCCTCCACGGCGTTGACCCGCTCGGCGATCACCGTGAAGTCGCGACCCTGGATGACCTTCTCGGCCAGGGCCAGCTTGGCGTCGGCAATAGCCGGATCGGCGTCCCAGACCACCAGGCTGGCGGTGACATAGGCATAGGCGACGGCGTCGCCGCCCAGATCCTGCAAGGCGAGGTCCGCCTCGCCGGCCTTGTTGGCCGCGTCGCTGTCGATCAGGGCCGATGGCTCCTGGGTCAGGGCCTCCTTCAGCAGGGCCGCGATCGACTTCCTCTTGGCGAACCACTGGCGCCGGATCCGTCCCAGCAGGGTCGCGGCGGCCGACTTGTCCAGGCAGATGGCGCGGGTGGTCCAGCGATAGGCGAAGGCCAGGCGGTTGAGCTCGTCGAGCACGCCGGGAACCGTCTGGGTGGGCAATCCCACGATCGTCAGGACCCGCAGATGGGCCCCGCCCAACCGTGGCTCCAGTCCGCCATCGAGGGCTTGCGTGGCCAGCAGGGCGTCGAGCTGCATCGGCGTCTCGGGCACGCGCACCCGCTGGCGGACCGTGGAAATCGCCCCGTGCAGGAAGCTCAAGGTGGCGGCGTCGTCCAGCCAGGTGGCCAGGGGCATCAATCCCTCGACCAGGGCCAGCAGCCGGTCGGATCGATCGACGAAACCCGTCAGCTCCGTTCGCCAATCGATCTGGCTGGAAGCCCGCCCCTCGACGAACAACCCCTCCAGCCTGCCGGCGCGCTCGGCCGGCGGCAGATAGACCAGGGTCAGGAAGTAGCGGCTTTCGAAGTGCGCGCCCGCCCGCCGGAACCGCGCCTTGCGCTCCTCGTCGACCAGGGCCGAGACCGGATCGGCGAAGGCGCTGTCGGGATAGGCCATGGCCGGATCGCGGCGGGCCTCGACGAACAGGGCCCAGCCCGAACCTAATCGGCGCAACGCCCCGTTCAGCCGCGCGGCCACGGCGGCGACCTCGGCCGAACTGGCCGAAGCCAGGTCCGGACCCCGGAACTCGGCGGTGCGCTGGAAGGCCCCGTCCTTGTTGAGCACCACGCCCGGCGCGACCAGGGCCGCCCACGGCAGGTAGTCCACGAGCGCCTTGCCGCGCTGCGGATAGTCGCGAAGGTCGAGCACGGCTCAGACCTCCAGCCGGGCCGGCAGGCGGACGTGGCGCCGGCCGACCTCGAAGATCAGGGGATCGCGGCGCGCGGCCCAGACCGCCAGGCCATGGCCGACGATCCAGACGCCGATCCCGACCAGCCACAGCCGCAAACCGACCCCCAGGGCCGCGGCCAGGGTGCCGTTGACCAGGGCGATGGCGCGCGGCGCCCCGGCCAGCAGCATCGGCTCGATCAGGGCCCGATGGACCGGCGCGGCGAAACCGGGAACCGGATCGGCCATCAGACCAGCGCCCCGCCGCCGAACGAGAAGAATGACAGGAAGAAGGAACTGGCCGCGAAGGCGATAGACAGGCCGAACACGATCTGGATCAGCTTGCGCGAGCCGCCGGAGGTGTCGCCGAAAGCCAGGGTCAGGCCGGTGACGATGATGATGATCACCGCGATGATCTTGGCGACCGGCCCCTCGATCGACTCCAGGATCCGCTGCAGCGGCTCCTCCCAAGGCATGGACGAGCCGGCGGCCTGGGCCGACCGACTGACCAGCAGTGCGGCGATCGCCAGGGGCGTGACGCGGCCGACATGGCCAAGCGGATCAAGCATCGAACCCGACAGCAGGCGTTGACGCAGCGACGGATTCCGGGCGGCAGGAAGCATGGGTCTCTCCAAGGGTCAGGGGTTCAGGGCGGGGGTGAGCTGGTAGGCGCCGTCGGCGGCCAGGCCCGCCAGGCGCGAAAGTTCGACCAGGCGGCGCTGGCGGCCGCGGCCGGCCAGGACGGCGATCAGGTCGACGGTGTCGGCGATCAGGGCGCGCGGCACGGTCACCACCGCCTCCTGGATCAGCTGTTCGAGACGCAGCAGCGCCCCCAAGGCCGAGCCGGCGTGCAGGGTACCAACCCCGCCCGGATGACCGGTGCCCCAGGCCTTGATCAGGTCCAGGGCCTCGGCCCCGCGCACCTCGCCGATGATGATGCGGTCGGGCCGCAGGCGCAGGGCCGAGCGCACCAGCTCGCCCAGGGTCGCCGTCCCCTCCCCGGTCCGCAGGGCCACGAGGTTGGGCGCGGCGCATTGCAGCTCGCGCACGTCCTCGATCATCACCACCCGGTCGCCGCCGGCGGCGACCTCGGCGAGCAACGCATTGATCAGGGTGGTCTTGCCGCTGGAGGTCGGCCCGACCACCAGGATGTTCATCCGATCGCGAACGGCGCCGGCCAGAACCTCGGCCTGCTCGGCGCTCATCACGCTGGCGGCGACATAGTCGGACAGGGGAAAAACCCGGCTGGCGGGCTTGCGCAGGGAAAAGGCCGGTCCCGCCACCAGCGGCGGCATCAGCCCCTCGAACCGCTCGCCGGTCCCGGGCAGCTCGGCGGCTAGGCGCGGCCGGCCGGCATGGATCTCGGCGCCGACATGATGGGCGACCAGGCGCAGGATCCGTTCGCCGTCGGCGGCCGACAGCACCAGGCCCGCCTCGACGAGACCGCCCTCGAAGCGGTCGACCCAGACCCGGCCGTCCGGGTTCAGCATCACCTCGGCGACGCCAGGATCCTCCAGCCGCGCCAGCAGCAGCGGCCCCAGGGCGGTGCGCAGCATCTTGCGGCTGCGCGACAGTTCGATTTCAGGCTGGGAGGGTTCCACGGTCATCCCCGTTGCTCACGGGGATGACTAAAAGGACCGCGTTCAGGCCGATCTCAACAGCCAAATCGGCTGATCGTACCCTGGCGTGGAAAGGCAGGCGGGCTGCGCACCGAGACGAAGGCCCGCCCTGGCTTCGATCGACCGTCGCAAGCCCCGACGGCTAGTGACCGCCCTCGACCCAACCGCCCCCGGCGGCGCGGAACCCTTCCGCCAGCGCCGCTTCGAGATCCAAGGACTCCCATTGCCGCATTGGATTGAGATGGCTGACCATGTCGGGCAATAGGCGTCGTAGAGGCCGCGGACATAGCCATCCAGACGGCTCAGCGGCCCGTTGTTGCAGCTCGCGCAAACGTCCCGGATCGTCTGGTTCTTGCCGGCGATCTTCTTGGCCCGGGCCAGATAGGCGATCGGATAGTCGGTCGCGTTGAGCAACTAGTCGGGCCAGATGTGCTCTCGGGTTGGCGGCCGATCCCGGTCGCAGTAGGTACAGGCTGGCATCCGGCCCCGCCTAACAGGTCGCGCGCGGTTCGGCCGGAGGAGCACACCGGGTCGGCGCGCGCGCCTCCCACTTGGCCCGTAGCTGGTCCGGCGTCAGCAGCAGGTCATCCTTGTAGATGCACAGGATGTCCTCGATCCCGTGGGTCGAGAACTCCCGGAAGGCTTCTGGGACCTGGCTGGGGAAGATGCCCCAGGCGTCGCCGCGCGGCAGGCGCCCGCCGAACAGTCGGCGAGCACCGACGCGGGTCCCGGCGTGGAGGTAGACGATGTGTTCGGAGACGTGGCCGAGCCGCTCACAAATACGGTCTGCGGCGTCATAGGCCGCCAGCTCGCCGGCACCGTAGACCGGCTTGAACGCGGTCTCCACGAGGAGGTGGACCTCGTAAAATCGGCCCGCTTGCTCCAGCTGCGGCCCGATCGCCGCCAGGGCGGCCACACAGCCGTCGATCGCCGCACGAGTCAGCCGCCGTTGATGGGGATGGCGCTGGCCATTGGCCATTCTGGCGTGACCCACCCGGTCGAGCACCTCGAAGAAGGGATGGCCCTCGGCCGCCCACCAAGCCGCATCGCGCTCTCGCGTCTCTGCGCCGGCGCGGTACTCGTCCGCGATCATCTTGGCGGTTTCATACCAGACGTGCGGGCGCATGGGGCCTCCGGTCAAACGTGAGCACGCATCATCGCGCTAAACCTCTGTTCCCGCAATGTTCACGATGCCCTACACTGTAGGCGGGTCACTTCCGTCGTGAAGACCTGCTAAGGTTGAGACGGTGAAGCTGGTTCGAGGGCAATATCGTGCAAATCGTCCGCGTCCACATCGAGAACTTCCGCGGCGTTCGCCAGGCCAACATCGAGCTTGACGGCACGGTTGTCTTCCTTGGTGACAATAACACTGGCAAGTCCACGGTGCTCGAGGCCATTGAGCTGGCGATCGGCGCCGACCGTCTGTCTCGGACGCAGGCGATCGACGAGCACGATTTCTTCGGCGGCGACTACCAAGCGCGGGATGGCCAGCCGGGCAAACGGATCGTGGTCGAGGTGGTGATCACCGACCTCGATGAACAACTCACCACCAAGTTCCGCAACAACCTCGAGTTCTGGCGTCCGGCCACCCAGGAGATGGCGGCCGACCTCTTGGCGGCGGCAGCCCCCGGGACGAAGCCCGCCGTCCGCATCCGCTTCGAGGGGGCCTACGACGCGGACGCCGATGAGTTCACCGCCAAGACCTGGTTCGCCGTGCCTCGGGACGACCAGGGCCAGCCGCAGGCGGACTGCCGGACCTCCGACAAGCGTGAGTTCGGCTTTCTGCACCTGCGCGCCCTTCGCACCGGCAGCCGCGCCCTATCGATGGAGCGCGGGTCGCTGCTCGACGTCATCCTGCGCACCTACGAGGTTCGAGCCCGCATGTGGGAAGGGCTGCTGGACGGCCTGCGTGACCTTGACGTGGTCGGGGCCAACGATCCGGAGTTCGGCAAAATCCTCACCGACATCCGCGACGCGATGCGCGAGATCGTGCCTGGGGAGTGGGCGGACGCCCCGCACCTGCGGGTCTCGGAGTTGACCCGCGAGGATCTTCGCCGGGTGTTGAAGTCGTTCCTCGCCACGGGCGTCCCCGGCTACGCCGCCCCCTTCCAGCACCAGGGATCGGGGACGATCAACGCCTTGGTCCTGGCGATGCTCGGTTTGATCGCCCAACGTCGCCAAGGGAGGGTGATCTTTGCCATGGAGGAGCCGGAGCTCTCCCTTCCGCCCCACGTCCAGAAGCGCGTCGTCGACAAAGTGCGCGAGTTGGCTTCCCAGGCGCTGTTCACCTCGCACTCGCCCTATGTGATCGAGCAGTTCACGCCTGAACAGATGACGGTGATGACCCGGGACAACACCGGCCTGCTCAACGCCGCCCGCGTGGTGCTGCCCAACAATCTCAAACTCAAAGTCTTCCGTGACGGCTTCAGGACCCGGTTCTGCGAGGCCCTGCTGGCACGGCGCGTCCTTGTGGTGGAAGGCAGGACGGAGTTGGTCGCCTACAGCGCGGCCGCTCGCCGCGCGGCGAGCCTCAGCCCCCAGACCTATGAGCGCCTCGACACCCTCGGCTGGGTGCCGTTTGACGCCGGCAGCGAGACGGCGGTCGCCGACTTCGCCCGGTTCTTCCGCAGCCTCGGCAAGATGACCGCCACGATCTTCGACCAGCAAGCGCCGGCGTCGAAGGCGGTGATCGAAGCTGCCTGCGACCAGGCCCTTGAACAGCCCTATGCCGGCTTCGAGAACCTGCTTCGCGCCGAAGTTCCTGCCGACATGCAGGCGTGGTTCGTAGGTTGGTTCAGTGATCAGGGTGAATGGCCCCATGCACTGGCCGGCGTCCTGCCGCCCAAGGGCCTCGCCGCCGCCCAATACGCCAATGCCTTTGCGGCCCTGTTCACGCACAAAAAGGGGGCCGATTTCCTCACCGTGTTTTTCGAGCAGTGCACGGGCCTCGGCCACCTTCCCCCGACGATGCTGGCGTTCCTGGCGACGCTAAAGGCGATGGCGGCCCCTCCGCCACCGCCCGCGCCGCCGCCAGCCGCACCGGCCGCGCCGGACTTTTTTGGCTAGGTCGCGTGGCGCTGATCCTCACCGACGACAAGCGGCGGCTCCTCGCTACCGAGGGACATATCCTGGTGCGCGGCGGCGCAGGGTCCGGCAAGACTACAATCGCCCTGGCGAAGGCGTGTTTTGATCTACAGGCGAGCCGACTCGGCGCCTTGGGCAAGGCTCTGTTCCTGAGCTTCGCCCGCGCCACAGTCGCCCGGGTCGCCGAACAGGCGACGGCGACGATCGCGGCGAATGAGCTCTCGCGGATCGAGATCAACACCTATCACGGTTTCGCCTGGACCATCTTGAAAAGCCACGCCTACCTGCTCTGTGCCAAGCCCGGCGTGAGGCTCCTGCTCCCGACCCAGGCCAGGGATCGCCTCGCGGGCCTGGAAGGCGACGCCCGGGCCGCCCGTCAACGCCAGTTGTTCGACGAAGAAGGACTGGTCGCCTTCGACCTCTTTCCGACTCTGATCGTAGAGTTGTTCACCCGGCTTCCTGTCCTTGCCGTGGCCTATGCCGGCGCCTATCCGCTCATCATCGTGGACGAGTTTCAGGACACGAACGCCGAGGAATGGGCGATGATCGCCGCTCTCGGTCAGCGCAGCCGGCTGATCGCCCTGGGCGACCCCAAGCAGCGCATCTACGATTTCAAAGGCGCCGATCCTCGCCGCTTCGACGAGTTTATCGCCGCGTTTCAGCCGACGACCTTCGATTTCGGCGGCGAGAATAATCGGAGCGCCGGGACGGACATCACTCACTTCGCCGACGCGGTGCTTGAAGGTGCCTTCCGGCCAGAGCCCTATGCCGGTGTGACCATCGCCCGCTACCGCGGCCAAGGCATGAGGCCGTTGAAGGAACAGGTACTGAGCGCCGTAAACCGCTTCCGCAGGACGCCGGAGTGGTCGGTCGCCGTGCTGGTCCCCGCCAACGCCTTGGCCATCGCCGTCTTCGACTACATGCGCCAGGCCGAGCACGGCCTTCCGGCCTACCCGGCTGAGATCCTGGTGGCCGCTGAAGGCCCGATCCTCGCCTCGAGCATCATCGCGTTGCTGCTGGAGCCGCACACGGATTCCCATCAGCTCTGCGCGCTGGTGCTGGAAGGCCTAGCATCTTTCGAACTGGGACGAAGCGAGGCTGCCGGCACGACGGCGGTGACCAAGGCGGGGCGGCTGCGAAAGGCGGCTTCGCAAGTGCGCCAGCGTGGTGACGGCGGCTACGGCGCCCGGGGCGTTGCGCCGGACGTGCGGGACCTCGTCGCTCAGGTTCGCCAGATCGTCTTGACCGGCGCCCCCATGGCGGACTGGCGCGCGGTTCGGGCCATCCTGGCCGCCAGCCCCCGCGACGAGCTCAGACACGTCGCTCGGGAAGCCCGCCACCTTCGCCTGCTCCGACGCGGCACCCAGATCGAAGGCCGCCTAGCCGAGGCGTGGCGGGAACACGGCGCCTATCGCGCCGCCCGCGAGCTGCTGGCCGCAGCTGTCGTCGAGGACCAGTTCGCCGCAACCACCCGACCCCATCGTGGCGTCACGGTCATGACGATTCACAAGGCAAAGGGTAAGGAGTTCGACGAGGTTATTGTCTTTGAAGGCATCTACCAGCGCTTCCTTCAAGCTCGTGGAGGTGACCCGGAACGCTCCGCCCGCTTCAATCTGCATGTAGCGGCTACCCGCGCAAAGCGAGGGGTCGTTTTTATGACGCCGGCGCAAGATCCGTGTGCCTTGCTTCCCTGAACACCAATCCGTGGCGACACCGCACCGAACGTTTTTCGCGGAGCACCATTGACAGAGGGAGCTCCAGAAAGCGGACCTTCTCAAAGGAAGAGAAGAGTCAGGAGCGGCGGGACAAGTTACTGCCTTGGCACGCCACCGCGGCACGGGATTGCACCCTCGTCCAATCGCCTGCCAAGACAGCGATCTCTTCTCGCCCGTCTAACCAGTGGCGAATGGTGTCGATCACCAGCGGTGGGGCAAGCTTGGCTCTCCCCCGCAGAGCGCACTCCCAAACCGTTAACACACGCCAGCCGCTGTTCTGAAGCTGCGCCTGAACAGTGACATCACGCGCTTGATTGCGAGCGATCTTCTCACGCCAGAAGTCCTCCTTGGTCGCTGGGATCTTGAACATCGGGCAGTCGTGGCCATGCCAGAAGCAGCCATGAACGAACACTACCGCCCTACGTCGAGGGAAGATGAGATCTGGTTTTCCCGGGAGGGCGCCGTGCAGACGGTACCGTAGACCCGCAGCGTGCAGGCCGCGCCTGACAATCAGCTCAGGTTTGGTATCGCGGCCGCGAATGGCGGACATATTGCGCCGGCGCTGCTCAAGCGTATGAGGGTCGCGCCCGCTTGTCAGCCTGCCGCCACCGCCCGCGCCGCTCACGGCTCATCAGTTTCTGGCCAGCCGAGCTTGAGCGGCTTGCCCCAGTGCAGCAGCAACGGATCGACGGTGAAACCGTCGGGCCGAAGCCCCGACGGCAATGTCGACAGGTGTCCGAGCACCTCACGCGCAAACTTTCCAACCCCCACAGCGCTGCGCATCTCGCCGCCATCGGCGCCGAGCCGGCTGACGCGCCAGATCGCATAGCGGTCGTCGATCGCCGCTGTCTCCAGTTCCGCCATCGAGATGTGAAACGGCGTGGAATGCTCGCCAACTGTGGTCTTTACCTCGATCAGCGCGACGCCATCGGCGCCCTCAACCTCGAAATCATACGGACTGATCGCGTTTTCCGACGCGGTCCAGCGCCAGCTAATGATCTGTGGACTGGGCTGCTCGAGGAAACTGCGAACCAGGCGCTCGCCATCAAGGCCGGTTTCCATCGCGCGCCGACGGGCCGCGGCGAGTTGCTCGGCCGTGATCTTTCGCCCTGCAGGCCGCTTGAGCAGCCTTGCGGTCGCGGCGGCGTCGCCTTGCGCGGCGGCCTCCAGATCCTCGCCGGCCGTCGCGTCCAGCAGGAGCTGATGAATGGGATGTTCCGCAGCCGTATCGGCGGCAAGGTCCGCAAGCGCCTCCGCGCTCAGCGTCACCATCGTGCGCCTGGGCGAAAAGCTAAGGCCCGCCAGGATCGAGACGTCCGCCGGCTCTGTGCCAGACAACACGACCAGATGGATCAACCGGGGGGCAGCTACGCCTTCAAAGCCCATCAGAACCACGTCGCCCGGGACAAGGTCAGCAAACCGCGCCAGCGCCTGTTCGGGTGCTTTGATGTTCTCGCCGTTCAGCCGATAGTTCTTGTACGCGTTGCCCTTTGCGATCTTACGGACAACCCGAAGCTCATCGTGCGACAGCCCTGGGCCATAGATCCGAAGCCGGGTTTCCAGTTCCCCGCCGCGCTCGGCGATCAGCTCGGCGATATCCGGGTAAAGGATGTCGACGAAGCAGTCCTTGTTGAGATTGATCGACTTCTGATTGTTGCGGTTGAGACCCCGGTGATGGGGATCAAAGAACGTCAGGTCCGTCTTGGTCAGCTGCTTGACCGCGAATCTCATGCCACCGTTTCCTCGCCTGCAGTCTCTGCATCCTGCAGGATGGCTTCGAGCGCCAGTCCGATCTGCGCAGCGCTCATGCCCGGCGCAAGCGAAACCGCGCCGAACCTGAACTGATTTCGATAGGCCGGGTGAAAGAGCCGTCCCGGCATCGGCGCATCGTTCCAGGTCCCTGCGACAATCGGAGAGGCCGGACTGAGCAGATAGGCGGCGCTGACCATCTGCCGAATGCCCGTGTCGCCGTCGGCCGCGACCAGAGCATCGCGATACATGTGCGCAGAGGCCAGGGCCTCGTTCAGGCCGGCTCCGATCCGGTATTTAGCGTCCAGGACGATCAGGCGGTCGCCGTCGCCCAGGCTTTCGATCGCCACGTCCGGCCTCATCTCACGGCTGAAGCTGCCGCGCCCGTCCTTTTCGAGCCAGTACTCGCGGTAGCGGCGCTGAAAGCACAGGGCGATGCCAGCTGCCGGGAGGCGCACGACAGCCTGGCCGGCGGCGAGGGTCACGCCACGCCCGGCTTCGAACAGACCAGAGACATCGACCCTGTCTGCGCCGAACCTGGCGATCGCGGCTCTGGTCAGGCGCAGGTAGGCCCAGAGCTCGTAAAGGTCGAAGGTGCGGGCCAGCGGCATCTGCAGGAAGTCGCCAAACACATTAGCAACGCCCCGCGAGAAATCGCGGTGAAGTGCGGCAAACCGGCGGTACTGCGGCTCACCCAGCCAGATTGGCGCCGCGTCGGGACGCGGCGGTCCTGGCCCCACGCTCGCGAACAGCGAAAGGGCCAGCAGACCCCGCAGGTCGCGGGCCATTCGCCGGGTACGGTGAGCCCATAGCCGGGCCATGCGTCCATCTTCCGGATCGGGAGGAACAGAAGCGCGCAGCACGACCCCCACGCCCTCAAGCCAGCGCGCCCAGACTTCCAGAGACGCCTTCATCTGACGATGTGCGGGGATATCAAGGCTGGAGCGGCGCACCTTGCTGCGGATGATCTCCGGCAGATGGCCCTGCAGGGCGGCCGGGAGCCGCGGCGTTCCGGTTTCCTGGATCAGGCGGCCGGATCGAAACGACTTGAGGACTTCGGGCGCCGTAGCTCTTCCTGACCGCCAGTATGGTGTCAACGCATCCTCAGCGCGCAGAACGCGGCGCGGCCGCGCGTCGATCGCGCGGACCGTCTGGATGAGCGCCTGCATGCGGCTGCGCAGAAATTCGAGACGCGCGATCGGCGGAGGCCGGCGGCCGACACCGCGTGCGACGCCTTTGCGAAAGGGACTCAGAGCGAACAACGCAAAGGTGTCTTCCAGGACCTCGCGAACCATGGCGTCGAAGGCGTCGCGGCTGAGCTTTCGTACAGCCGGATCCGTGGTGATCTCAAACGCGTAACTGGCTGTGGGAAGTTTCAGTCGGCACTCTACCGTGCCGGCGTGAAATCCTGGCGCCCAGCGCCACCTCGCGCCGTCGGGTTCGGGAGAACGCAACGCCTCGAGCGGCAGCTCATCGATCAGGAGGTCCGCCTGCTGAGCGCCGGGCGCACCGGTCAGAACAAAGAGGTGCTCCTGCGCTTCCTCGATCAGTCCTGGTGCGGGAATCTCGGCGTCCGGCCAGATACGCACGGCCCGGGCCGGGTCACGCCCGGGCCATATGTGGAGGACAGCACTCACCGGCTGGTCTGGAACGCCCCGAGCTCTTCGAGGTCACGCTGCAGGCGCTCGACAAGCGCCAGCGATCTGGGCCTGGCGCTCATCTTGGCGGCCAGACCTGCGAGCAGGTCACGCTGAGCATCAGAACCTCGCAGGCGGGCCAGGGCCTTCTGAACCAGCTGATCGTCGATGACTTCTTCCGACGTTCGACCCAGTTTTTCCGTGGCGAAGGTGTGGTAGCGGACAAATTCCTCGGCCAGACGGTACCCGAAGCCCAGACCTTGAGGCGCGGTCAGGGCGCTGACCTCTTCCAGGACCGGCCGGCATGCGGCGATCGAAGCGTGCAGCTGCGGCTCACGCGCGGCCAGCCCGGCGAAAAAGGTGCCGAAATTGACTTCCGACATGTCGATGACCACCGCGCGGTCCATCACCTTGTCGCTCAGACTGCTTGTGGTCTCATCGACATTGATCGTGCCGATCAGGAAGAGGTTTGGCGGCACGCGAAGGCTGGCTGGCACTTCGCCGCCCGTGCTGCCCTCCATGGGCACGCCGCTCGAGTGCAGCTGCAGCTCGTGACGGCTTTCGATCGCGCTGAGCACGTCGGAGAAATAGTACTCCACCCGCGCCAGATTCATCTCGTCCAGCACGACAAAGACCGGCGACGCCGGATTGGCGGTGGCCACCAGCAGCGCCTCGAGGAACGGCGGCACGACATACTTTCCCGACAGCCGGTCTTCGTAGCCGGTCAGCCCACTGGGATCGGTCCATTCGGGACGGACGGGGCATACGAACAACAGCGGATCGGTCGCCTCCAGGCTGGAAAGCCCGTGAACCGTGCGGGCGTACTGCAGCGCCAGCAGGGTCTTTCCGGTGCCTGAAAGTCCCGAAAGGATCACGAAGTGCTTGTGAGCCAGGTGATTGAGCCCCGCGTGAAACCGGTCGACCAGGGCCTCGGGGTAGACCCCGCCCAATGCAGCGATGCCGTCGCGGATCTCGGTGGGTTTCAGGTCGACGGGCATACGCTGCATCAGCGGCCCGACGCTCGCTTCCGAGGTCCAGATTTTCCGTTCGCGCACCCGGTCCCGGCCGACCAGCCGCCCAAGATAGCCAACAAATTCCCGGGCCAGCAGGCTTCGCTTGGCCGACACGGCGGGCGGCCAGATGGCGAACTCGACGGAGTCGACGACCGCGGCACGCCTGTGGAGCGGTTCGGCCTCTGACACCGCGTCAAAGAACTCGTTGTCGAAGCCGATACGCCCGCCCTCGGTCAGGTAGAACTTCACGTTGTTGTTGATGCTGCCGGGCTTTTTGCCCTGGGCGACCAGCGCGTCATTGCGCGCCTTCACGTCGTGGAAGAGCTCCAGCAGCCCTTCGGTAAGCCGGGCAGCGTCGCTGCGAACCGTAATCGCAAAATAGACTTCGTCGTGCGGCGGAAAGGTCAGAACCGAGGTGAACACATAGGATCCGGGCCCGGGCTCGCCGGCCGCGAGCTTCACCGATGTCCCTTCGAGGTTGTTCGTGCACGCAAACAGGCCGCCCTCGAGGACGCGGGCGCTGTTTGAGAAACCGAAGTTTTCCGCCAGTCGCGCGTCCGGGCCGGCGCTGGCCTGGATGGCGGCCTTAAACTGCTTCTGCCGTACGGAGAATGACATCATCTCGCCTTCTGAGCGCTGATTTCAGGGTCGCCATCATCTCCGTCGCCACGGCTTTGGACAGCAGCGGCGGCACGGCGTTCCCGATCTGCTTGAAGGCCGGGTTCATGGTGCCGCAGAATCTAAACCCGTCGGGGAAAGACTGAAGTCGGGCGGCTTCGCGCACCGAGATGGTGCGCGCCTGAGCACTGTCATAATGGATGTGGCTGTAGGTATCCTTGCCCAGGTGTGCCATCAGCGTGCGGGCCGGCAGATCCGGCTCCATCTTGCGCCACTTGTTGGGGAACTTGCTGACGTCATAGGGCGGCACGATGGAGTCGCGCAGCGCTTTCCAGGCCGCTGAGCCTTTGCGCGGCGCCGAGCCCGTATCCAGGCGTAGCTTCTCCAGGGCCTCTTCAAACATCTTCACCGCCAGCGCATGGGCCTGCGGGTACTGGTCGCCGGGCTGGAGCCGGGCGAACAGATTCCAGTCGCGAGGCAGGTAGCGCATCACGTGATCGGACAAGCCTTCGCGGTTTTCCCGGCCCGGCCAGTCGCGCATCAGCCGGCCATAGGGCCCGACCTCAGCCGCGCCATACGGGATCACCGTGTCAAAGCGTCTGGGACCTTTGCTCAGCTTGCCTTCCAGGTGGAGAGTGATGGGCGGCAGATCGCTGAGGGCGTCTTTGGCTGTGACAGCCGGCGGCAGCGTCGCATCGGCTTCCGGCGGTTCGACATAGCTCACCGGCGCGCCGCTGGATGAGCGACGGTTCAGCAGCTTGAGCGCCACTTGCCGACTTCCGGCATAGCCGGGCGGAAGTTCCATGAAGTGGGTCGGCTTGGGAAAGCTGATCTCAGCGCCGAGCTCTTTGCGGTAGGCCAGGAGGATCATCCGCTCGCGCATCTGCGGCACGCCGAAATAGGAGGCGTTGAGCAGGGTGTATTTGGCCACATAGCCCTTGTCGCGGAGGACCTCACAGGTCTCCTCGGCGACATTCTGGCCGCCGTGGTTGAGCATGTCCGGCACGTTCTCCATGAGGAGCGCGAGCGGCTTGAACGCTTCAACGTAGTGCAGATATTCGAGATAGAGCTGCGCGCGAGGATCGTGCTTGAACGCTTCGGGATGTTCGTCGATCTCGCGAAGCTTGGAGCGGCCGACGCGGGCGAAGGCCTGACAGGGCGGACCACCGACGATGATGTCGACCGCCGAAGCCACCGTGCCCAGACCCAGCTCCTCGGCGAGGTCTTCCGGCGACAGCTTGGTGATGTCCCTGGGCAGCGCATGACGCGGATCGCCAGGGTGGAAGTTGGCGCCGTGCGATGCGGCCGCTTCAGGGTCAAACTCCACCGCCGCGGTGATTTCAAAGCCCGAGGACTGAAAGCCCAGCGAGATCCCGCCGCAGCCGGCGAAGAGGTCGAGGACGCGCGGCGCGCCACCGGCCTGCAGGCGTGCGATTTTACTCAGAATGGTCTGTTCGCCGGAGATGCTCATTGGGCTTTCCTCAGCGCAACGGAGACGCCGCCTTCACGATCGAGATGCTCCCGGATCAGGCGGGCGATCAGAGTTGATTTCTTATGTCCGCGCGCTTCGCAAAACTTCTCGAAACGGCTGGCCTCATCGGGACGCATGAGAACCTGGACGCGGACTGTTCCGCTCATCGAATCACCTTTTGTTCTGCGCGGACCCTGGCCCGTGCAGCGTGAGTCGGTCAACAGAAGTGTGTAGTTCTGCACCGCCGGCCAAAGCGCCGCCATGATAGAGGCTGATCCGACGGCAAGGGCGCCTTCGACGTCTTCAGGCCGTAGCGGCCGGCAAGCCGTTTCACATTCTGGCTTCAAGGACTTGGTTGCGGCGACGGGTTTGCCCCGCCTCAACATGCGGCTTCGTTCACGCCGGTATTCTTAATCCAGTCGACCACTCTTTCCTCACCGACCACCACCATGTGGGTCCGGGCCCGGGAAAGACCGACATAGATGAGTTCCGGCCGCTCCACGAGCTCAGGTTCTGCGCAGACTATAACGACAAGGCGCTCGAGCCCCTTGAAGTCGGATATATCGGTGATCGTGAGCCCTTCAGCGATGGCCTTGGTGAGTGCCTTGCGCAGGTCGTCGCGCAGGGAATCTGTAGCGGTCAACACCGCAATGTCGGCTGCGGCGACTCCGTCGCGTCCCGTCAGGCGCCGGAGGGTTTCAGCCACGGACGTGACGATGGGGCGGCCCTCGCAGGCGATCCACTCGACCGGCGTGCCCTCCGGCCCGACGGCGTTGACAGGGAGGCCGTCGTAGAAGCGGTTGCATTCGGCATGGATCAATTGGGTATTGCGGAAGTTGCGGGTCAGGCTGATCGGCACGAGCTGGAAGCTGGCCAGCTGCCCCTTGATCGCCCCGTAGACCTTTTGGTTTGTATCATAGAAGGCATGAAGCCGCGCTTCCGGATGACCTGACAGCGCCGCGTCAAGCGCCACCCACCAGTGCGATGGAAAGTCCTGGGCTTCGTCAACGATGATTGAGTCAGGCCGGATCGAAGGATCCGCGGCGACCACTTCCAGCAACCGTTCCACCTGCGCTTCAGCCGACAGGCCCTGCGATGAAGGCATTCCGGCCGCCTCGGACATCTGGTCGCAGAACTGGAGAAACGTAGCAACCATGACAGGCTCGTCCCTGAGCTGTTCGCGAAGGTATGCCGCGAGCCGCGGGCTCAGGCAGGTCAGGACGGTCTTCAGGCCAGACCGGCCCATACGCAGCGCATCTTCCATCGCCACAACCGTCTTGCCCGTGCCCGCGCCGCCGCCCACGGCCGCCCGCCGGACATCCTGGATATTGTCGAGGATGTGGAACTGCTGTGGCGTCAGCAGCCTGATGACCTCGTCGTCCTCGTCCAGGTAGTGCGCCAGTGGCGCATTGAGGATGAAAGGTTTTGCAAGAAGCTGCTCGAAGAGCGGCAACCGCGCACGCCCGACGGGCTCGCCGTCCCCGCCCAAGAGACGCTCCCGCACCCAGGTGCCCAGCTCCTTCATCCCGGGCCGGCAGCAGAAGATCGATGCGGGGCGGTCGGCGCCCAGGTTGCCGGGCGGGGCCTCGGCATCGGGGAAGACCACACCGTGCCGGATCCGGATGTAGAGGCCCGACGGCCACTGCCGCATTTCCTTCAGCTTGCGCAGGAGCTCGTGCTTGGCCGCGCGGGCTTGGTGGACGGGATCCTTGATCCTTGCACGGACACCCAGGCGATTGCGGGTCAGCCACTGATCCAGCACCGGATCATAGCTGATGCCACCGCCCTTCACCTCGATCGCCAGCACACCGTGATCGGGGTGGACGACGACGAAGTCGCATTCCCCGTCGATCTCCTCGCCCGTCGCCGTCAGGCCAAGCCAGGGCCTGCTATAGAATACGGTCCAGTGTCGATCGAGCTGAGCCTCAAGGGCGTCATAGACCCTTACCTCCGCCCTTCGGAGCGGGTGATCGCGGATGTCCGCCGGAAGCTTGGCCGGCCACATGCGTGGCTGGCTCAAGCGTGCTCTCCTGCGGCGAGGTCCGAAAAGAAGCCCAGGGATGCATCTGCTGGCGTCCCGACGAGCATCGCGCGATCCAGGAACCGGTTGAACTCTTCGCACGACGTCTCGGGCGACAGAACACAGGAATGGCAGGCGGCGAGCGACAGAGCCTCCTCTCCGGACATCAGGTCCTCAATGCAGAGGGGATCCGACGAGCACCACGCCTGGGCGCGGATGGCGGCCTCGATCGAGCGGCGCATGGAGCGAGGATCGCCCTGCCGGGCAAGGCCACCGAGCGTCCCGTCATCATCAGTTGTGGCCGTGTAGATGAGCAGGCCGCACAAGCCGGGGTCGTTTGCGTAGAGCCGCTCGCGCAAGGCCGTCGAAGAGTAACCGCAGTCCAGGGTGAGCTGCCGCATTAGCGCATGCGCCAGGGTATGCAGCAGTAGGAAGCGCGGCGTGATCTCCTTGTCTGGCCGCGATCCCTTGCCATGCCGCTGGGCCCACTCCGTGCGCCATCTCTGGTCTATGCGCCCTGCCCGTTCGACAACGGCGGGCAGGGCCTCCCAGGTCTCGAGCTGCTTGCGGTTCAGCTCGAGAAAGACGCCCTCGCCCCGGACCTCGACCGCAGGAAGCCAGTCTTTCCGCGTCACGGACAAGGATGCGATCTTCTTGGAGTCCGGATCACCGGGCGGCTGGATGCGAGTAAACCCCGTGATCGCGCGAACTTCCCGCAGCCGCACTACCTTCACGATCCGGCCAAACCATCGCACGATCTCAGGCGGCACGGGCTGGGGCCGGATCTCGAATTCCTCGTCCGCGCTGGTCGTGGCCGCACCACCGGTCAGCTGGCGGTATTCGTCGATCCTGAGGTTCGAGACATCCATGGCGCGCCAGGCTTCGATACGCAGCTCAATCTCAGTCGCCAGCATCTCCGGCGTAAGGGAAAGTTCCTCGAGGACATCCTTGAGAGGGCCGCGGGCCAAGCTCTCGATCATGACCAGCCGGTCCTCGGGAAGGATGCTCTTCAGGTGGTCCCACCAGACGCCCAAAGCCTCCTGGAGCCGGTTCGACCATGGCGGGATGCTAAGCGCCGACTCCACGAGTGGAAAATAGAGGTTGGACGCGCCGCGCTGCGCCGCACGCAGCTTGAGGTCACAACCTTCGTCAGCCGCCGCCAGCCAGGGCCTGTGGCCCCGGCAGTTCGGAAATCGCTCCCAAGTCTCCTTAGTGAAGATACGGTCCATCGAACGGCGCTGGCCGCATGCGGCGCAGCTTAGGATGATGCCGGCGAGGCCTGCCCCTTCGGCGGTGAGCTTGAGGAACCCTTCGCGGTTCTTGCAACCTTCGACGTGGCTGACCCAGGTATGCCAGGGAAACTCGTCGAGATGACCGTTCTCGCAGGCCATCACAAAACGCACTGGCACCACGAAGACCTTGCGATTTCCCGCCGCCTTCGTGCAGGGCCCGCACCAACGGCTCACCTTGCCGAGTTCGCTAAGCCAGAGATCTTCCCTTCCGATCCGATCGCACTTTGGGCACTGGAGCCATGCCGGAAACCGGACCGCCACGAGCGCGCGTTCGACATCCTGGGGATTGTTCGGGTCGCGGACCGGCGCAAGGCGGAAGCCAGCGACGTTGAGTTTCTTCTCGAGCCGCTCTTCATTGACGGCCTGGGGATGACGAAGCCCTCCGGGCGGGAAACTGCTGTCCCACTCCTCCAGTCCGGCCGCGACACCCGAGATCGCCGCGCCATCAGCCCGGAAATCTATGACGGCTCCCGGCCCAAAGCCGTTGGCCGCAGCGCTGCGGCGAAGCTCGCCAAGCTCGTTGCGAGGCATCAGCGATCTCTCCGGAGATAGTTCGTAAGGCGGTAGGGCGTCGACGGCTCCACGCCGCGCATGCTGGTCGGCGTCGGCCAAGCTTCGCCGATGGTCCGGCCGGCGGCTCGCCGGGCAGCAGCGCGTTCGGCGGGCTGCATCAGTCCCGTGCCGTTGTGGATCAGCCAGTAGTGGGCGGGCGCCCGGGCAACCCAGCGGCGCAGCTTCTTCAGGAGCTCTGCTTGGACTTCTGTCTCATCGGGATCCAGGCGCCGTGCGCGCTGAGCTATCCGCTCGATTAGTTGCTCGGCAGCAGCGATTCTGGCCGGGTCGAGCAGTGGACGGTCGATCATGCCCGGCACGAGATGACGGACGACCGCGACGAGAGCGGCGTGCAGGGCCCTATCGCGCGCCCGCGAGGCGAAAGGCGTCACGCTGGTAGCCTCAACGTCCCTGTACAGGCTCTCGTGCCAGGTTCGGAACGTCTCGTAATGCGACCGATCCCGAGGCTTGGCGCTATTCAAAACTCCGACGACCAGCCCCTTGACGCCGTTGCGCCCGACGCGGCTCGTGGCCTGGATGTATTCGGCAACTGTTTTGGGTTGGCCGTTGACGACCATCAGGCCGAGCCTAGGGATGTCCACGCCGACGCTGAGCATGTTGGTCGCCAGGACAGCGTCCAGCGCGTCAGGCTCGGTATCAGGGATCTCCATCCGGTCCAGCATTTCTCGGACTTCGTCCTGGGTGAGCCGGGAGGTCAATTCCTCGATGATCTGGGGTTCGCGGCGCGGCTCCACCCGCAAGTCCGAAAGCAGCTTCAGACTGTCATGGACGTCGTCCTGCATCAGGACGAGCGCCCCGCCGAGTTCACGCAGGGAGTTGAAGTAGGTGATCAGGGTCCAATAGGCGTCGCGATCGACCTGGTCGAGGCCGGACACGGCCGTGTGCATCAGCGAAGCGGCGACCGCCTGCAGCGCGAACTTCGCCGATCGCCCCGCGGTGGTGACACCAACATACCGGCGCCCGCCCGCCCCCTTCCGGTCAGGCGCCTCGACCACGGTGACGGCAAAGCCGGAGTCGCTGGCGCTCAGTCCCGGCGGGGGGAACTGGCAGGTCCTGCGGTCGAAAAGATCCCTCACTTGGCTCGATGCGCCGCGGATGGTGGCGGTCGAGCCGATCACCTTCGGCTTGGGGCCGTCGTGCGACAGGATCAGGTCGAGTGCTGCCTCGAAGAGACCGGCGATCGTGCCGAGCGGTCCGGCGATCAGATGCAGCTCGTCCTGGAGAATTAGCTGCGGCTGCGCTCCGGAATTCACACCAAAGAGCGCGGCGGTGGCAGCTTTGCTGACAATCTGGGCGAACTTGTCTGTCGTGCCGATGAGGAGAGTGGGTCGCTCGGCGTAGATATCCTCGTCGACTGCCCAGACCGGGAGGTGCTGGCCGTCGGCCAGCGTGCAATCCTTCGTCGTGCAGTAGATCCGGACGGGGTCGGTGCCCCGCCCCTGGCGGTAGTCCAGTTTCTTCCGGCAGCAGGGACACTGCAGCAGCTGTCGCGGCGTGGCGAGGCGGTCGTCCGTGAGCGAGTCGAACGCCTCCTGGCGGCTGTTGGGTGTCGCGCGCTTTCCAACCCACAGACCGATCGAGAAAGGCTTCGCGCCAAGCTTCGCCGGAGAACGTCGCCGGATGACATCGCAGGCACAGACCATCGCCGCGGCACGGATGAACTGCTGAGTCGTCAGCAATCGCATAGTATAGCGCATGATCACGGCGACACCCGCCCCGGTGTCGGGCGCGGACGGATTTCGCAGGCGTCGGTGGAACGCCACGATCGCCACAAGGCCAAGGTATGCCTCGGTCTTGCCGCCGCCGGTCGGAAACCAGAGAAGGTCCATCACCTCCCGGTCCGCGTGATCGGAATCGATCGCGGACTCCAGAGCCAGCAGCATGAAGCCCAGTTGGAACGGCCGCCAGACCAGCGCCTTGCCGGTCCCCCAATGGCGCTGCAGGGTCATCACCTCATTGGCGAGCCTGAAGGCCTCGGCGGCGGCGGGGTCCACGGTAAGCCTCGTCGCGCCTGCCCGCATCCGCGCGAGCACGTTCCGCGCCTCGGCTAGGTGCCGGTCGGCTGTCTCCCGCTCCCGCCCAGCAAAGATGCCAGCATCGCGCTCCTGCAGAGCGATCCAGTCCTCATAGGCTTTGCACAGCCGCTCTAGCCCCAATGCAAGGGCGTCACCTCGCGCTTGCGCAAGCCAGCCCGCTGCGAGCGGAGCGTTGTCGCCCTCGCTCAGGCCAGCGAAGAGCCGGTGCCCATCACCGCTGATGTCCGGCGTCACGGACTGCGGCAGCCACGTTGTGCGGACCTCTGTGATCGACGCGGCGGCCTCTTCGCCGCCACTCCACGTCGCCGAACACGTATGGCCGACCGCAAATTCCCGGGCATGACGGAAAAGCAGCGCGGAGGAGAAGTCCTCGTCGTCGATCGGCGTCCGGCGACTGGGACGGGCGACCAGTTCGCTCCCCTTGGCCGGCCGGATCGTAAGCTCCACCTGGAAGAGGGTGACATGCTCGAGGGCGTCGCGCCCAAGCTCCTTGGGCAGTGCATCGTTAACGAGCGTTACAGTGGCCAGCCACCCCCCGCTGAACTGCGCCACCCGACGATTGAGCCGGAGACCACCGGGATCGCCGGTCAGCGGGATATCCGCCGGCGCCGACGGGTCCAGGACCAATTCCACCGGCTCAATTTCTGAAAGCCTGCGTTGCCAGCGCTTCCGGCCGTCGACCGTCTGCAACTCGTAGAGCGCAAAGCTGACCTCGGCCACGACGCGCGGAAAACCGCCGACCGCGTCACGTGCGGCGAAAGACAATCCCGCCGTGGACGGCCGGCGCATGGAAACGGAGGACGGCACGGCGGCGTCACCGCCATCATCGCCTTCCTCGTCCCCGGCGGCGATCGCGAGCCGTTCGTCTTCTTCCGGCGCGATCTCGGTATTCCGAGGCCAGAGAATGCCCGTCAGGTAGATATCCGACGGCCGATCGCCCAGAAGTTCGTCTGGGGCATGAGGACCAACGAGATCCTCGGCAAGTCGCTCGACGATGAGCTCGCGCGGCCGCGCTGTCGGTGAACTGGCCATGGGCTCACTTCGAAGGAATGGCAGCGCTGGAGAAGCCGGTCAGGAGCGGGGCAAGCATGAAACCACTGGTGCGCCAGGGTTCATGCAGCATTTCAAGTTGTGGATCGTCCGGGCGCAGCACGAGGCTGCGCACGCCGATCGATCGCAAGTGCGGTAGAAAACGGGGCGGCGGCCAGCGCTTGGCACGCTTGGTGATGCCAGTGACCTCGTCCTTGAAGGACTCCGAGAGCACCCCGACCCGGTCATTGTGTTCAGTCTGCAGCTCGAAGCGCCAGCCGAGACTTTTCGTGGTCACGGCCTTCATATGGCCCATGACGGGTTCATCCCACAGGCCATCCTGCGCTTCCCTGGCTTGGTCCGCAGTTTCGAATGCATCGCGCCCCGCGAGGCCGTCGGCCTGGAGGTCATGAATCCGACCCACTTCTATCTGGATACGGCCCTTGCTGAACCGCCACGCCCGGTGCTGAAAGGCCGAGCTGCGTCGCCCTGACCCCTGGCCGACCGTCAGGTGCCGGCGCGCTCGCGTGGCGCCGACGAACAGGACATGGACTTCCTCGACCTCGTCGATCTTCGCTTCCTGGCCATCATGTTCGTCGTGCGACGCGTGTGGCAGGAACAGGTAAACTTGATCGGCCTCACGGCCCTTGCTGGCGTGGATCGTGCCGAGCACGGGACCCTCACGACCAAATTCCGGTTCGCAGAATATCGCGGGCGGGCTCACTCGGCCCAGCACCTGCCGAAGCCGCTTCAGATCGATGACGCCCCCTGGTCCGCTGGCGACTTCGGCCAATAGCGCCCACGCGCCGGCCGCATCGCCTCCCTGGATCCGCTCTGCCCAGAGGACGTCGAAGGTCGCGCGGGACAGGCGTGGCTGGACATAGTCCCACAACAGTCGCGCGAGCCAGGGCGCTAAGCTAGCCGGAAGACCGGACATGCGAAGACGGTGGGGTACGTCGCCGTTGAGGTTCGACAGCGACAGCACGTCCACCCGCCGCCTAAGCAGGACCAGGGCGTCATCGCCGAGCTTTCCCAGCTCAAGCTCGTACGGCGTTCCGGCTTCTCCATGGGCAAGACGATGCAATTCTTCCCGGACATGTGCGTCGAGATCTTCGATGTCACCGGACCAGTCCAGGATTGTGCCGCGGACATCCCGGAATATGGCCTGGAGACGCGGACACTCCGTCCGGTGGATGTGATCAAGCTGGACGGGCTCGAAGCCTGGCCTGCGCAGGCGACGCGCCAGGGTCTGCCCCCGCTCCTGGCCTGGTTCCGGTTCTTCCGAGAAGCCGTAGATCGACTGGGCCTCGTCGGCGAACACGGTGACGCCGCACCCCGGGTCCACCGCGTCGATGATCGCCTCGGTGAGATCCGCCCGCACGGCTAGGATATCCTGAGCCTCGTCGATGACGAGATGGCGCAGCCCCCCCAGCTCCTCGCGCAGGAGTTCATCGCTCCGCACACGCGTGAGCGTGGCGGCGATATTGTTTTCGTAAGACCCCGTGAGCTTCGCGTCCGCATCGAACCCGGACTGGAGCGACCAAGCATGTGAATCGAGCGTCGCGATCCGCACGCCCATGGCGTCGTCTGGATCGTCGAGCGCGCCGCCGATCCGCGAGCGGATCTCAGCAACTGCAGTTCTTGTGAAGCTGATCATCCAGATACGCGATGGCGGCACGCCCTGCGCAATCAATCCCGCGACACGATGGCAGGCGACATAAGTCTTTCCAGTCCCGGGGCCCGCATCGACGAGCAGCCGTGCATCCGTTGGCGCGGCTAGAATAGCGGATTGCCCCCGGATGACGCTCGATTCCGAGCCCAACTGCGGCGCGCCGGCCGCAGACGGCGCCTGTGTTCCATCCAAGCCGAACCCTCCCGTTATGGCAAAGGTACACCGGCGATAGTTGTATGCAAGTCGCGGACCCCATTTGCGTGCATGCCTTGCCAAGGCGAGTTATTAACCGGCGGGCTTTGCAGCACCCACGTCGAAGGTCAACGATGCACGGGATCGATCCGCCGAAACTGTGCCAGCGGCCGTTTCACCGCATCATGTCGCCGATCGTTCGGATAGATGAGAAGTACGCCGGCACGGCCGGCGGACCGCGAAATCACGCCCTTCCCTTCACGAACTCCCGCGGCGCCAGGATGTTCAGACGTTCGGCGCCGCTCGGCCAGTAGACGAGGAAAGTTGCGTCCGGGTGTCCAGCAGCCACGCATGCCAGCTCCACTGGTGTATCACGCAGGATCTCGATCCCGTCGTCGCGCGCGGCCTTGAGCAGGAGCACCTCCAGCTCTACCGGAGCCTCCATCATTGCCATCTCCTCCAAAGGCATGCGCGTATCGACGAAGGGATAAAGTCCGTCGGGTAGCAGGGACACGGGCGGGGCCTTGGAAGCGGTCATGATCTCAGGCTAACTCAGCTCGAACGGGCGCGACAGTCGGTGACCGCAAGCGATCACCATATGATGTGGCGCCTAGCGGCGTCGTCGCGGTGTCCGGTCGCGGGCACCGTACGAAACGTGGGACGGATTAGAATTGGGGAAGAAGGCTAGGCTGCGCGCCGTATCGGCGGAGGGGATATCACTGAACGCCGAGTTCACTCTCGACATCAGACCCGACGGATTCGATCTGATCCTGGAATCGCGGAGCGGCGCCGCCGAAGGAGACGAGACGCCCCGCAATCGCGACTACGAGCGCTTCATGGGTCTGCTCTTTCGCCGCGCCGCAGCCTTGGGCGCTACGCTGACCGGCGCCTGGGTCGCCAGCGCGCGCACCTCGAACCTTAATGAGGCCGATCGGCTGCTCAAGGCGGAGGCCTTCCCCTACCCGATCGACCTCGCTGCCGTGGCCGACCTTGAGACTTTGCGCACCCGACTTTCAGCGGCCCAGGGCGCCATTGGCCGACGCCCAGGAGCGCGCGGCCCCGGCAATCGTAACAAGCGCGTCCTGCTCGCCTTCCATCTCGCTTCGCCATTGGATACGAGAGGCCTGGAAGAGGCTATCGTCACGGGTGATCTGCCCTGGGTGGACGAGGTCTACGTGGAGCCGGTCGCGTCGCCCCCCCGGGCGCTCGATCTTGGACGTCTCCAGGCTCTGCTGGATCGCTACGAGCACGCCGCGCCCCGCGTGAGGCGCGGACTTCAACGGCGCGTCGAGCGCGGGCCAGTCGGAGACGTGGTCAAGTCACTGAACAATCACCGCTGCCAGATCTGCGCCGCGCTGGACCTGCCGAGCGAAAGCTTCAGGAAGCGCGATGGGCTCCCCTACGTCGAGGCGCACCATGTTGAAGGTGTCGCATCGGGCAGTGAAGGTGTTCTTCGCGCCGCCAACGTCATCACCGTCTGCGCCAACCATCACCGCGAGCTTCATCATGGGGGAAGTGTCGCTATCGTGGACCTCGGTGACCAATTCGAGATCCGGGTCGAGGCTGGCACAACTGTCGTGGACAAAGTGCTTCTTGGACGCGCTCACGTGACCTGAAAGCTGATCATGGCGGCCCACGCCGCTTGATGCGCTTATCGAAACGCGCCGTTATCCGCCTTGAGCCGGCCTGAGGAACAGTTTCGACGAACCGAGCCTACAGCCGACCTCCTTCAGGTGGTCGAGGTTCACCTTCGGTCACCTGATCCCTTAGCAACTTACCCTCGCCAAGGATTCGCCCCAAGGCCTCGACAAAGCGACCATAGCGCTCCCGCCCCTGATCCACGGCAACGTGGTCTTCAGATCGACTGATGGCCGGTGTGTTTCGCAGCCAAGTCCGCACAAACAACGCCACCGCCTCGTTGGAGATCGTGATGTCCCGCTCCAGCCGTTCGATCTGCCGGCTCATCCGGTCCAGCCGCCGAGTCACGGCGGCCTCGGTCGCTTCGGCGCCGTCCGGCGACAGATAGCTGGCCAGGGCCGCCACCATGATCTCCGACTTGGACCGCCGCATTCTCCGCGCCGCCTCGTCCAGGGACCGGGCAACCTCCCCCGGCAGAAACACCTTGGCCTGAATCTTCATAGCCCCGGCCTCACAGCGCGATCCCATCATCAGGATCGAGCGCGGCCTGCCGGGCCACGGCCTTGAACCGGCGCTGGAGGTCCACCCCCTGTTGGACCTCGTCCCCCTCCTCGTCCAGATCAGGATCGATCTGCGGCTCCAACGGCCGCGCCGGCGCCGAGTCCATGCCTACCAGCTCAGGCTCGATCCGATGACCGCCTTCGTCGACCGGCGTCCCGAGGCTCGCATTGGCGCGAACCTCGGCCGGCACGACCACGGTCCAGTCGCTCCCTGCGTCGGCGAGCGCGAGACGCGTTCGGGTCGCGGGCGGCGACCCCACCCGCTCGGCCAGCCGTCGGTCCAGATAGTAGCGCACCTTGCGCGCCCGGATCGGCGGCGCACCCGAGACCTGAACTACCTCCTCGTCCGGCGGAAGTTGCATCACCTCGCCGGGCGTCAGCAGCGGCCGCGCCGTCTCCTGGCGGCTGACCATCAGGTGGCCAAGCCACGGTGACAGCCTGTGGCCGGCGTAGTTCTTCATGGCCCGCAGCTCGGTGGCGGTGCCCAGGCTGTCGCTGATCCGGCGCGCTGTGCGCTCGTCATTGGTCGAGAACGCGACGCGGACATGGCAGTTGTCGAGGATGGCGTTGTTGGCGCCGTAGGCCGCCTCGATCTGGTTGAGACTCTGGACAATCAGGAAGGCCTTGATCCGATAGCCGGCCATGAAGGCCAGCGCCTGCTCGAAGAACTCCAGCCGGCCGAGCGCCCGAAATTCGTCGAGCATCAGCAGCAGGCGGCGCCGCGATCGTGACGCCTCCAGGCCTTCGGTCAGCCGTCGGCCAATCTGGTTGAGGATCAGCCGGATCAGCGGCTTGGTGCGGCTGATGTCGGACGGCGGCACGACCAGATAGAGACTGACGGGTCGATCGGCCTCGACCAGATCGGCGATGCGCCAGTCGCAGCGGCTCGTGACCTCGGCCACCACCGGATCCCGGTAGAGTCCCAGGAAACTCATGGCCGTCGACAGCACCCCGGATCGTTCGTTGTCGCTCTTGTTGAGCAGTTCCCGCGCCGCGCTGGCGACCACGGGATGGACCCGGTCGCCCAGATGCCTGGTGGTCATCATGGCGCGCAGGGTGGCTTCGATCGTCCGCTGGGGATCGGCCAGGAAGTTGGCGACGCCGGCCAGGGTCTTGTCGGCCTCGGCATAGAGGACGTGCAGGATCACCCCGACCAGCAGGCTGTGGCTGGTCTTCTCCCAATGGTTTCGCCGTTCAAGCGCCCCTTCCGGATCGACCAGGATGTCGGCGATGTTCTGGACGTCGCGAACCTCGGTGGCGCCGCGCCGTACCTCCAGCAGTGGGTTGTAAGCGCAGCTTTCCGGGTCGGTCGGATCGAACCGCAGGACGTGGCCGATCCTGGACCGACAGGCCGCCGTCAGTTCCCAGTTCTCACCCTTGATGTCGTGCACGACGACTGAGCCTGGCCAGGTCAGCAGGGTCGGCACGACCAGGCCCACGCCCTTCCCCGACCGGGTCGGCGCGAAGCATAGGACATGCTCAGGTCCATCATGACGAAGGTAGTGTTCGCCGAACCGGCCGAGCATGACCCCTTCGTCGCCGAGCAGGCCGGCGGCGCGGATCTCGCCGACCTCCGCCCAACGGGCCGAGCCGTAGGTCGTCACCTTCTTGGCCTCACGGGCGCGCCAGACCGACATGGCGATCGCCGCGCCGACCGCGACCAGCGCCCCGGCCGCGGCGATGAAGGCGCCGCGCACAAACACCGGCGGCGCATAGGCGTCGTAGATGAACCACCAGACGAAGAAGGCCGGCGGCGGATAGACCGGCCAGTCGCCGAGCATGAACCAGGGCGGGCCCAGCCGCGCCTGATAGGCCAGTTGCCAGGCCGTCCACTGGGTCGCGCCCCAGATACCGGCCAGGGCCAGGGTCGCGACGACCAGGATCTGGCCCCACAGGACCTTCGTTCCGCTCATGGGGTGGACGTGCTCCTCAAAGCCCGATCCCCCGCTTGCGTCCCAGCGCCCAATCGACCCCGCCGCCCGGCGTGATCGCTCCCCTCACCTCCTGGCCCAGGCGCTGGTCGAGCGCGCGGGTCCACGGCACGAGTTGGAAGCCCAGGCCATCGTCGATCATCGCGAAGCGACCGGACGCCAGGTCGATCCGCCGCCGATAAACCCCACTCACCGGGTCGCCAGCCACGACTTCGGCCCGCATCGCGCCGGTCTCGGCCCGGAGGTTGTTCGCCACCCGCGACAATTCTCGCTCGCGGAGGGTGGCGACCAGATTGCGGACCGGGACGAGATGCCCGTCCTGGCGCCGGGCCAGCCCTTGGGTTTCAAGATGGGCGAGGCGCCGGTCCAAGGCGTCGCGCAGCTCGGCGCCGAAGCCCGACGGCGCGAGGGGCTGAGGCATGCGCGACACCATCTGTCGATCGAGCCAGGTCGCCCCGTCGGCCCTGACCTGGGCGTCGATCGTCAGGTCGGACCGGTGGACTATCTCCAGCCGCGGCTTGGCGTCCTCGACCACCCGCGTGCGGATCTCGACCAGCCCGCCGATGGGCGTGTCGCCGGTCCCTGACAGGTCACCGAACTTGAAATGATGCAGCCGGCCATCAGCGCCATCGACGACGGCGTAGGCCTGGCCGTTGAGTTCGTCATGCAGGCCGCGATCGACCAGCCTGCCGAACACCGGCTCGGCCAGTTGCTCGCCCTGGATGGCGAGCGTGGCGGGATCACGCCCCTGCCCCATCGCCTTGTGCAGCGTCTTGATGATATCGCCGCGCTCGGCCAACGCCCGCAACCGGGGTTCAAGATCCTCCGCCAGCCGCCAGCGTCCAGGCCCCGCCGCCTTAGCCAGACCGAACCTTTCCAAGGTCTGGGCGCGTCCGACCAGGCGTAGGTCCGCACTAGCCAGCCGCCCCCCGGTCGCGCGCAGGTCGACCACGCCTTCAGAGCCGTCGAACCGCTCGCGCAGCCGCCAGTCCAGGCTCGTCCACCGCTCGGCGGACACCTCCTTGTCGAGACTAGCGGCGATCTCGCGCTCGGATCGTGGCCCCAGTTCCAGGGACACCAAATCCATGGCCCGCTGCCGCATCCCGCGCCCGATATAGTCGCCGCTGATCACCAGGTCGGCGCCGTCGTCGGCGACGCCCCGAACCAGGACATGGACGTGCGGATTGTCGGTGTTCCAATGGTCCACGGCGACCCAGTCCAGGCGCGTGTGCAGGTCGCGCTCGACCTGGGCCATCAGATCTCGCGTGGTGGCCCGCAGGTCCTTTAGCTGCTCGGCGTCCTCCGGCGAGACGATGAAGCGGAAATGGTGGCGGTCGTCCTCGCACCGCGCGGCGAAGGCCTCGTGGTCGGTCACGCCTTCAAGATCAAAGACCTCGCCCGCCCGGCCGTCGCGATTGACGCCCTCGCGCCGCAGATAGCGAAGGTGCTGGGACAGTGGCGCGGCCCTAAACCGCGCGCCGCGATGTCGGATGATCCTGGACTTGATGATCACCTGCCGCGACGCGGCGCGCGACGGCGCCCGACTGGCGCCGCGTCCCGGACGCGGACCGTGACCGCGCGTCCCCAAATCGACCGCGCCGCCGCTGGCGCGCCTGGCCGCAGTCATGACTTCGGAGACGAAGCTGCGGGCTTTTCGGCCCGCGCCGCCGCTCCGATCGCGGATCCTGCCCAACCGGGGTTCGAACTCGTCATCAGCCGCCATGGCCGCCTCCGAGCCCGAAGGTCCCTATCAAGCCTTTGAGTTTCCGGGCGATCTTGGTCGGCAAGGCCCGCGAGAAGACCCCAGGTCCCGGAAATTCCCCTTCACCACCAAGGAAACCGGCCCCCAGGGTCCCGGTTCTTTTATCTTGCCGTCGATTTTGACGTCCTCTCCGATGCCAATGGTCCGCCTTTGCTTTCCTTCCCGGAGCCGGCGGGCGATGGGAAAGCGGCGCACTGGGACGCCGCTTCCCTTGCTGAGGTTTCAAATCGTCAGCAGGTCCAAGCGCCGTTGGGCGGTCAGGATCTCGACCACGGTCGGGTTGGCCCGCGCCGCATCCTGGAGCCTTCCGACGTGGGTCCACGGCGCGAGGTTCTCGATCACCTCGCCCTCGCCGCTCTCCCAGTCGTAACCGGCGCCGGCGTGATAGCGCGGCTCCTGGTTGCGGTAAGCGATCGCTGCTTCGAGCTTCGCAATCACCCTGAACGCGGCCTTGCGGTCGGCCCAGTAGGCGTCGGATCCCGGCGCGGGCCGTGTTGTACGCGTTGTCATGACACTCACCTGTTTTGCCGTCCTGCCGATCGAGGACAGGACCGCCCCGGCGGCCGGTGACGGGGCCGTCAAGAACGCCGAAGGCGCCGCGCAGCGGGACGTGGGGGAGCCGAAATGCGCAGCATTTTGGGGGAACCACGTCTTCTTGACGGACACGGCGCCGAGGCTGCCAGGGTGGTCCTGTCCTCGATCGGCAGGCATAAAATCTTTTGACCCCGCTTCCATCGCACGGCCTCACCGGACCAAGCTCGACGGCCGCAGCCGAGATCATCGCGCAAAACCGATCGGTGCTCATCGACCGCCCTCCCCCGCCGGCCGGACGAACAGCGGCGGGACCGCTGCTTCCGGCTCGGTGTCTAGAGAGAGGGTCTCGACGAACAGACCGGATCGCCGCCAATCGGCCGGCAGCCGCCGCGCTCCGAGCGGCTCCAGGTCCAGCCGCCGTCGAACCCGGACGACATAGGCCATCGTCTCGCGCGGCAACGGCGCGGCCCCATCCAGGTGCCGTTGATAGCGTCCAGGTCCGGCGTTGTAGGCGGCCAGGTCACCGGGCGAACCAAAGCGATCACGCAAGTTTCGCAGGTAGCCGGCGCCGGCCAGGATGTTGTCACGGGGACGAAACGGGTCATCGCCAAGCGCCAGTTGGGCGCGCATCTCACGCCAGGCGGCCGGCATCAACTGCATCAGGCCCATGGCGCCCTTGGGCGAGACGACGTCGATGCGACCATCGCTTTCCGCCATGAGGACGGCGCGGATCAGGTCCGTCGATAGGCCGAACCTGGCCGACGCCTCGGCAATTGCCCGATCGATCTCGAGGGTCGCGTCGCTCACTGGGGCGGCGACGGCGCGGGAGGCCGGCCCCGTGGTGGCGAGGGCCAGCGCCATAAGAAGAGAGACGGTCGCGCGCTGGGCGCGCGGCGCTCCTGCCCAGGTCCCGGTGTTGAAAAGCGTGCGCCCGTGCTTGCCACCGTCAAGGGCAAGGCGCGTCCCGCGCCGGCCTGGCGGCCGCCCCTGACGGCGGCTGCGCGCGGTCGCCGACGCGGTCTTGGCCGGGACGAGGAAAGGCGCGGCGGTTCGACCGAACAAGGAAAGGACTTGGGGGAAAGGACGAACCCGCACGGTCAGCGCCCTCCCACCGTCCACAGCAGAACCGCCCGCCCGACGATTCTCGTGCGCGGCAACGGCCCGAAGTAGCGGCCGTCGAGGCTGCGCGGCGCGTCGGCGTTGAGCAGGAAGACCTCGCCATCGGCCAGGCGGTGGCAACCGACGAAGGGGTGCAGCCAACGCCCCCATCGGTCCTGATCCCGCGCGACGGCAACCAGGCGGCCGTCGATGAAGACCCGCCCCGCCCGCCCGCAGACGGTCTGTCCCTCAGTTGCGGCCAGCCGCTTCAGGAGCGGGACATTGACGGGGAGATAGCCTCGTCGCGCCATCCACGTCGCCAGGCCAGCCGGCGGACGCACGACGACCCAGTTGCCGATCTGAGGCGGGCGTTGATCAATCCAATAGAACCCGACCGGCGCGCTGGCCGTGACGTTGAACAACAGGCGCGGCGGCGGATCGACGATGACGGGGCTGATCACCAGCGCACAGCCGGCGATCACCGCGCCGACGACCAGCATCCTGGGCGCGGTCATCGGCCCAATCCTCGCCGCAGACGCCAGGCCCGATGGCGCAGCCGGTCATAGGTCCGGGGTGTCAGGCCGACCAGGATACGGCTGTGAACGTGCCGCCAATGGTCCAGCGCGGCGTCCTCTGGCCGCACGCCGACCAGCTCGACCGCGTCGATGGCCGCCAGCACCTTCTGCACCTTTGGCCAGCCGGCGATGTCGAGCAGGATCTCGCCGCCCGGCGCGACAAACGGCACGGTGGTGAACGCTTCCCCCGGCCCCACCGCGCGCAGAATGACGATCCGCGACTCCACGGTGCCGAACTCGCCAGCCCGCCAGCGGACGAAGGCGAACACCGAACCCGGCGCGAAGGCGACGATGCGACGGCGGCGATCGATCGGACGCTCGCCGGTGGGGCGGCCAAAGCGGATCCACCGCTCGATCTGGTTCTCGAGCCAGATCAGCTCGACCTGGGTGTCTGACAGGCCGATCATTGGTCGTCCGTCGGCTTGGCGTAGGCCGGCGCAACGGCGGCGTGGCGCTTGGCCGGCAGCACGACCTCGGCGCAGACTTGGCTGGTCGAGGTGCGCGCGCCGCGCGCCGTCCAGGCCTCAAGATCGGCCAGGGTGTAGATCACCCGGCCGCCGATCTTGCGATAGACCGGCCCGGTCCCGTAGGTCCGGTGTTTCTCCAGGGTACGGCTGGAAAGGCTGAGGAAGCGCGCGGCTTCCGGCGTAGTCAGATGCCGAGGCGGCATCGCGGGCGGCGATTGCGACATCGAGGGTGTTCCAGGCGGCGGCGACCGGGCCTGGCGAGGCCCCGGCGAGACCTGGACACCGTGGCGAACCGCTCGTGGCTGAAGGGATGGCGAAGATCGGGGGCGCCGTTTTCGCCACCCCTGGCCGTTAGAGGCCGCCCTTGAGGAGCTTGAGATAGCCGCCGCGCATGAGCGCCTTGCCGGTTCGAACCAGCCGGATGGTGGCGTCGCGGACCGAGGCCGTGCGCCAGTCCTCGCGATCGATCGCCTCGGCGCCGAACACCAACTCAGCGATCTGGCGATAGCTGTCGTGGCGAAGCGCCCCATCCAAGGCCAGCAGGCTGCGCGCCAAGCGCAGGCGCTGGGCCGACGTCAGGCGCGAGCGCGGCGCGGCCCGCCCAGTGGTCGCGCGCTGCAAGGCCTCGACCGCTCGCACGCGAAGCCCGAAATCGCGGTCGAAGCCGAGCACCACGACCAGCGGCCCCTCCGGCCGAGCGTCGCCGCGCAGCAGCATCTGCAGGCCCGCCGCTAGGCGAACATGCAACCCGTCTTCGGCGTGACGCGGCGCGCCGACGAACGGCGGCGGCGTGGCTGCATGCTCCAGATCGCGTTCGCCCGCCTCTAACGGGATGACGATGCCTGGCGCCACCTCCGGCCGCCAGAACACCTCCGCCCGCGCCGCGGGCAAAGCCGGATCGACGGGAAACCGCAACCCCCAGCGCGCGTCGATGCCGCCGCCCTGCCCGCCCTGTCGCTCAGTCAGGCCGCGCGCATAGTCGACGTGATAGTCGGGATTGCGGCGCAAGAACTCCCAGGCGAAGCCGGGCACATTGAGAGCCGCGAGCGGCGGCCAGCCGCCGCCAGCCTCGCCGCCCGGCGACCGATCCGGTCTCGATCGGGCGAGCGGCGCGGCCATGGTACCATGGCGCCAGAAGCGCCACCGCGATGCACAGCTGAGCCATAGGAATCGAGGAACTAGAACGCTTCAGCGGCACCGTTTATCGCACTAAAGGCGGCTTTCCTGCCGACCGACCGGCGATCAATTTGGAGCACCCAAGCTGAGTGTCGCCTCATCCTAGGCGGTGAAGATCAATCCTGAGGTTTCGCCAACACGGCTGAGACGACACTGTCGATCCAATCGAGTTTGGCGACATCCAGCGGCGAAACCCGTTCGATCAATCGCACGAGCGGATCTTCGCGACCGTCCTTTGCAGCAAACAGACCCAAACCGAAGAAGTCCCGAACATCAACCTTCAGGACCTCGGCCAATTTGCTAAGCGTATCGAAACTTGGCGCGTTCTCGCCTCGCTCGATGCGGCTTATGCTTCCCACTTGGAGATCGACGAGTTCAGCCAGCGCACCCTGCGTCAGGTCAGCGCGCTCGCGATGGTGTCGAACCAACGCTCCGACTTGCTGCTCCAAACTCGGCATACGCCCCACAAGTCCACTGACTGATGGAGAGGATGTTCGAGGAGCGTGCCGTCAGCACACAGACCGCTACATGCTTAGTTTTCTATTTTATGGGCTTTTCACACCTAGTTAAATGAAGGATTCTGTGGGGCAATCCTAGGTTGGGACCCTCATCGTGGACGGATCCGCCCCTCCCGCCGCGAGCCCGGCGGACATCACCGCGTCGCTCGACGCCCTGTTCCGGCGCTATGACCGCTGGCTGCGCGGAACCCTGCGCCGGCGCTATGGTCGCGAGCTGGCCGAGGACATCGCCCAGGAGACCTTCCTGCGCGCCGCGCCCTATATGACGGCCGGCGCCTTGCGCCATCCCCGCGCCTTGCTGATGCGGATCGCCAGCAACCTGGCCGTCGACCGGCTGCGGCGCGCGCAGCTCGAAAGCGACGTGTCCGTCGATCGAGCGGTCACGATCGCCCCGCCGGTGGCCTCGACCCAGGACCAGGTTCTGACGCTCAAACAGATCGTGCTGGCCCTACCGCCAGAGTTGCGCGATGTTTTTGTGCTGAATCATATCCAGGGCCTGACCTATCAGGAGATCGCGCGTCTGCGGGGCATTCCGGTGACGACGGTCCACCACCGGATGCGCCAGGCCCTGGCGAGAACTTCATCGGCCATGCGCGACTGAGGCAGACGCTCGTCATGATCGAAGACCAACCAACGACGCGTCGGGCCGAGCGCGAAGCGGCTGACTGGTACTCGCGCATGAGCCAGACGCGCGTCGAGAACGAGGAGTTGGACGCGTTCACCGCGTGGCGGCGCGACCCTGGTAACCTCGCCGCCTATAACCGGATGGAGGAGATCGCCCGCGCCCTTCGCGCGATGAAGGACGATCCGGACATGCAGGCGGCGGCGCGGGAGGCGGCGACCCGGCCGCTCGGCTGGCGCGACCGGCTGGCCGGTTTCCTGGCGCGGCCGGGCCGCCGCTGGGGCGCGGGCCTGGCCCTGGCCGGGGCCGTGGCCGCCTCGATCCTCGGCTGGCTGGCCTTCACCGCCCCGACCTATTCGACGGCCGTCGGCCAGCAGTTCAGCGCCCGGCTCGAGGACGGCTCGCGCGTGCAACTGAACACCGACACACGGCTTCGCGTGCGCTTCAGCGCCGGCGAGCGGCGGGTGGAGTTGCAGCGGGGCCAGGCCTTCTTCGAGGTCGCCCACGACAGCGGCCGGCCATTCATCGTCGCTGCCGGCCCGGCGCAGGTGCGGGCCATCGGCACCCGTTTCGACGTCCGTCGCGACCAGGATGCGGTGCGGGTGACCCTGGCCGAGGGCCGTGTCGCCGTGCGCGATGACAAGGTTTCCACCGGCGGCTGGACGCTGTCGCCCGGCCAGGCCCTGGCGCTGGACGCGCGCGCGACGGGCGCCACGCCGACCTCGGTCGACGTGCCGGCCGCCACCGCCTGGACGACGGGGCGCGTAAGCTTCCGCGACGTGACGCTGGCCGACGCGGTGTCCGAGATCAACCGCTACAGCCGCGGCAAGATCGTGCTGGGTCCCGGCGCGCCGGCCGACCGCAAGATCAACGGGGTGTTCGCGACCGGCGACACAGACGAGTTCGTCGCCGCCGTCAGCGCCCTCTACCGGCTCAAGAGCGTGCGGCGGCTCGACGGCCGCCTGGAATTGCGGTCCGCCGACGCCGCGCCGGCCTGACGTCATAATTTTTTCACAGGGTCGCTACCAAGGGGCGCGCGCCCGCGCGTCCCACCCGCATAGCAACGGCGGTTCCAGCCCTTCATCACGACGGGCCCGCCGATGCCGGGGGTTCGTGCATGGGGCGCGTGGTGAATTGGATGCGGGGACCGTCGATCCCCGCCTTGATCGGCGCGGCGGCGCTGGCGGGCGTGTCGGCGCAGGCGGTGCAAGCCGCCGAGCCCAGGGTGGCGGTGGCGGTCTCGGCCGGCGCCCTGGACCGCTCGCTGATGGCGCTGGCGACCCAGGCCAAGGTGCGGATCCTGTTCGAAAGCCAGCTGGTGGCCGGACGCTCTGCCCCGGCCGTGCGCGGCCAGTTCACGGCGCGCGAGGCGCTGGAGCGGCTGCTGGCCGGCAGCAATATCGAGATCGTCCAGGCGCGGCCCGGCGTGCTGGTCCTGCGGCCCATCCGCATCCCGATCTCCAACCCGTCGCCGGCCACGCCGCCTGACGCGGCCATCAGCGGCGCGGCCCTGGGCGACGCAGGCCCGACGCCACGGGACGCGCTGGCGGGCGATCCGCCGAGCGCCACGGCCGCCCAAGCCGAGCCGACCACCACCGTGTCGGAGATCGTGGTCGGCAGCCACATCCGCGGCGTCCGCCAGGGGCCGTCCCCAGTCATCGTGCTGGGCCGCGAGGAGATCGATCGCGGCGGCTACGCGACCGTCGCCGACGCCCTGTCGGCCCTGCCACAGGCCTTTGGCGGCTCGGCCACCGACGATGCGCGCACCACCGGCGCCGACCCGACCACCACCAACGACACCCGCGCCACCGGCTTCAACCTGCGCGGCCTGGGCGCCGACGCCACCCTGGTCCTGATCAACGGCCGCCGCATGGCCGGCTCGGGGCTGATGGGCGACTTCGCCGACGTCTCGTCGATCCCCCTGGCCACCGTCGCCCGCATCGAGGTGCTGCTCGACGGAGCTTCGGCGCTGTACGGGTCCGACGCGGTCGGCGGCGTGGTCAACATCGTGATGCGCGACCGCTATGCCGGCGCGGAGACCCGGACCCGGATCGGCGGCTCGACCCGCGGCGACCTTGGCCAGAGGCAGCTGGCCCAGACCTTCGGCCGAGCCTGGGGCTCGGGCTCGGTGATGGTCAGCGGCGAATACCAGCGACGCGACCGCCTGCGGGCGCTCGACCGGTCCTTCACCGCCGACGCCGACCTGCGTCCGCTCGGCGGGACCGACCGCCGGCTCCAATTCAGCCAGCCGGGCAATGTGCTCGGCGTCGATCCGGTCACCCGCCAGACCGTCCCGATGTGGGCGATCCCGGTCGGACAGGACGGCACGACCCTGAAACCCTCCGACTTCCTGCTCGGACAGGTCAACCGGCAGAACTATCGCGCCACCCTCGACATCCTGCCGACCCAGGAGCGCGGCAGTCTCTATGCCGCGCTCAGCCAGGACCTGGGCTCGCGCGTCACCCTGAACGCCGACGCGCGCTACAGCGACCGGCGCTACACCACCCACGCCAATCCGCCGATGACCAACCTGACCGTCGGCCGGGCCGATCCCTTTTTCGTGTCGCCCAATGGCGCGGCCACCAACACCATCGCCTATTCCTTCCAGAACGAGATCGGCGGCCTTCGGAGCACCGGCGAGGTGCAAAGCCGGGCGGCGTCCATCGGCGCCAAGGTCCGGCTCCCGGGGGACTGGCGCCTGGACGCCTATGGGCTGCACGCCGAGGAGCTGCAGGACAGCCTGTCGACCAATGTCCTCAACTCCGCCTATCTGAACGAGGCGTTGGGCAACACGCCCGACAACCCGCTCACCACCTTCAGCGCCGCGCGCGACGGCTACTTCAATCCCTTCATCGGTCAGGGCCGCAACCGCCAGGCCATCCTCGACTTCGTCACCTCCGGCTTCGAGAGGCGACGCACGGTCGGCCGGCTCGACACCATCAGCCTGACCGCCGACGGCGCGCTGCTGCGCCTGCCGGCCGGCCCGGTCCGCCTGGCGCTCGGCGTCCAGTTGCGCACCGAAGGCCTCAAGAGCGTCGGCACGAGCCTCAGCAGCGCCGTCGCTCCGATCGCGGCGTTCTCACGGCGCGGCGAGCGCGACGTCAGCGCGCTGTTCGCCGAGGCCCGCGTGCCGCTGTTCGGTCCTGACTTCCGCCGGCCGGGCGTCGAGCGTCTGGAGCTGTCGATGGCCGTGCGGCGCGAACACTATGAAGGCGGCGCGACGAGCACCGTGCCCAAGCTCGGGGTGATCTGGTCGCCGGTCGGCGACCTGGCGCTGAAGGCCACCTACGGCGAGTCCTTCCGCGCCCCGTCCCTGGGCGAACTGAACGATCCCCAGCAGGTCACGCCGGTCAACATCGCCAACGGCGCGGCAACCGTCCTCACCCTGCTGCGGTATGGCGGCAATCCCGACCTCAAGCCCGAGACCGCCAAGTCCTGGACGGCGGGCTTGGAGTTCGCGCCGGCCTCGAGGCCGGGCGCCCGCCTGGCCGCGACCCTCTTCGACACCCGGTTCGAGGAACGGATCGGCCAGCCGGCGATCAACAACCTGACCACGGTACTGACCGCGCCGGACCTGGCGCCGTTCCGCACCTTCGTGAACCCCGCCTCCAACCCCGCCGACCTGGCCCTGGTCCAGACGCTGTTGGCCGGGGCCAGCAGCGCCGCGGCCGCGCTCTTTCCGGCCACCGCCTACCAGGCCATCGCTGACGCGCGCTATGTCAACACCGGCAGCTTCGAGGTGCGCGGCCTCGACGTGACGGGGACCTACGGCCTGTCGGTGGCGGGCGATCCGGTGACCCTGAGCGCCAACCTCTCCTGGCTGATGTCCTACAAGCGCCGGATCACCGCCTCGGCGCAGTCGGTCGAGCAGGCCGGGGTGGTCGAGAACCCTGCCGACCTGCGCGCGCGCCTGTCCGGCTCCTGGACCCACGGGCCGCTGACCACCACCCTCGGCCTCAACCATGTCGGCGACCTGAGCAATCCCGCCGGACCGCGCGTCCACGCCCAGACCACGGCGGACCTCCAGGTCCAGTACGCCGCGCGCGCCAAGGCCGGCCCCTGGCGCGGCGTGGTGGCGGCCGTGACGGTGCAGAACCTCTTCGACCAGCGCCCGCCCTTCTACGACTCCCGCGCCGCCGTCGGCTACGACCCGGCCAATTACGACCCCAACGGCCGGCTGGTCGCCCTGCAGCTGACCAAGGCCTGGTAGGCCGCCCCCCCCAGACAGAACTGGAAGCCGCCATGCGATTTGCCGCATCGCTCGCGCTCGCCTGCGCCCTGGCCACGGCGGCACGGGCCCAGGAGCGTCCCTTCACGGTCGAGGACCTGCTGGGCCTGGAGGACGTCGGTCACGCCGCCTTCTCGCCCGACGAGCGCTGGCTGGTCTTCGAGACCTTCGGGCCGTGGAAGACCGCGCCGGCCTTCGACCGCGATTTCCTGGCCCAGCAGGGCCTGGGCCGGCTGACCGTCGTCGACCTCGCCGGCCGGGGCGCGCCGCGTCCCCTGCTGGCGCCGGCGGCCGGGGCCGGCGACACGCTCGGCGACATCTCGCCTGGCGGCGACAAGGTGATCGTCTTCCGGCTGGCCGGCCGCCGCCGCGAGCTGGGGATCGCCACCCTGGCGACCGGGGCCGTGGTCTGGTCGGGGCTGCATGTCGAGCCCGAGGTCTGGAGCCCGGGAGCGCTCTGGCGCGATGACCAGGAGATCATCGCCCTGACCCGCGCGCCGGAGGCCGCCTCGACGCTGCTGGGCCGCGGCTGGCAGGTCCAGGCGCGGACGAGCGCGGCCTGGTCGGCCGCCGCGCGCGGCGAGCCCAGCGTCACGGCCCTGGGCGCGGGGGTCCATGCGCGGTCCAACCCGCCCGCCCCGACGGCCGAGCTGGTCGCGATCACCGCCGAGACCGGCGCCGCCCAGGTCCTGGCCCGGGGCGGGTTTTCCGATCTCAGCCTGGCTCCGAACGGAAAGGCCGCCGCCCTGATCGAGGACGCCGAGGCGGTCCTGCCCACGGCCGCGACGGTGCTCGGCCCCGGCTTCGAGCGCCGGCGGCGGCTGGTGACGGTCGACCTGGCCGCTGGCGGGATCGCCCGGCCCTGCCCGACCTGCGACCTGCTGCCCTTCGTCTGGAGCTGGTCGCCGGACGGCCGCGAACTGGTCGCGGCGGCGCGGCGGGACGGCGAGGCCCTGGGCCAGGCCCGCTACTGGCACTTCTCCATCGCCGGCGCGGCGCGGCCCCTGGCGCCGGCCCTGTCGGTCGGCGAGGCGGGCGGCCGTGACAAGCTGCCCCTGGCCGGCGCGGCCTGGCCCGGCCGAGACCCCGTGGTCCTGGGTCGGATGTCCGCTGCGCCCCGCCTGGACTGGTGGCGGCTGACGGCGCGAGGGCCGCTGAACCTGACGGCGACGGGCCCCGGGGCCCTGCCCCAGCCGGCGGCGCGCGAGGACGGCGATGTCCTGCTGCGGACGGGAGCGGGCCTTGTGGCGCTGCACCGGGACGCGCTGCCGCGCCCCGTGGCCGGTGGTCGCCTGGCGCCCGTGGCCCCGCCGCCGGGCGGCCGGACCGCGCGCGCCGTGGTGACGGTCGACACCGGCGGGACCCGGCTCGTCACCGCCCGGGGCGGCGTCCGGCCGCTCGCGCCCCTGGCCGACGACGCGCGCGTCCTGGCCGTGGCGCCGCGTTCGGGCCAGGTCGTGGTCGAGCGCCGCGACGAGCACGGCGTGCGCGCCCTGACCTTGCTCGCGCCGGGCCAGGCCGATCGCGCCCTGGCGACGCTCAACGCCCCGCTCGCAGCCGTCGCCTTCGCCGCCCCCATCGCCGTCCGCCACGCCGGCGCGGACGGCCAGGTCCTGACCAGCTGGCTCTACCTGCCGCCCGACCGCCAGGGCCAGAGCGACCTGCCGGTGGTCGTCGTCCCCTATCCCGGCGCGCGCTACTCCGTCCCGCCAGCCGACGCCGGGCCCGGCGAACTCAAGTTCGACGCCAACATCCAGCTGATGGCCGCCGCCGGCTTCGCCGTCATCGTCCCCAGCCTGCCCCTGGCGCCGGACCGGGAGCCGATGCCGGGCCTCGCCGACGCCATGCTGAAGGCCGTCGACCAGGCCCGCGCCGAGCATCCGCAATTGTCGGCCACGCGCCTGGCGGTCTGGGGCCAGAGCTATGGCGGCTACGGCGCCCTGGCGGCCGGGATCCAGTCGCCCCGGTTCCGCGCCCTGGTCGCCTCAGCCGCGGTGACCAACCTGATCGCCCGGCACGCGGCCCTGCCGCCTTCGGCCCTGGCCACGCCGGAGGTCTTCCTGCAGATCCCCGGCCGCCTGGCCTGGGCCGAGGCCGGCCAGGGTCGGATGGGCGCGCCGCCCTGGCAGGATCCGGACCGCTATGTGCGCAACAGCCCGGCCCTGCAGATCGACCGCATGACCGCGCCGGTCCTGCTGATCCAGGGCGACCTCGACACCGACGCTGGCGAGGCCCAGGCCCTGTTCGCCTCGCTCTACCGCCTGGGCAAGGACGCCCAGCTGCTGCTCTATCGCGGCGAGCAGCACGTGATCATCAGCCCCGGCAATGTCCGCGACCTCTATGCGCGCGCCCTGGCGTTCCTGCGTGAGGCGCTGGCGTCGCCGGAGCCGGGCGCGGCGGCGAAGCCGGCGGCGATCCGTCCCTCCCAATGACGCACCCACGCCTCGAGCGTCGCCGCCGCGAGGATCTGGCCATAGTCGTCGCGCCAGATCAGGGCGTCGGGATCGAGGACCGCCTCCAGGGTCTCGCGGTCGAGCAGGCCCTGGTCCATCAACCGGCCCTCGAGCAGGTAGGGCCGCAGGAAGCCGAGGCTCGCGGCCATGCTCTTGCCGAAGAAGACGCTGATGTCGCCCTTGGAGCGGCGCGCGACGATCGAGGCCGGCAGGCGGTGGGCGAAGGCGCGCCTCGCCAGGGTCCGCTCGCCCTCGCCCCAGCTGAGCAGCGGCGCCGGGATCGACAGGCTGAGCTCGACGACCGGCAGGCCGAGCAGCGGATGGGCCTGGCGCACCAGATCGCCCCGGACCGTCTCGTGAAAGACTCGCTGGCTGAGAACCAGGCCGCCGATCTGCAGGCGCTTGGTCGGGGTGACGCCGGCAAGGTCGCCCATCCAGGGATGGCCGGGACCGCGCGGCCGCCGCTGCCGGGCCACGGCGGCGCGGCTCGCCATCTGCTCGGGCGAACCCTTGCCCGGACGTCCGGTCGCCGCCTGCCAGGCCAGGCTCCAGACCGAGCGCCGCGTGCGGCGCGCCACATCGCCGAGCCTGGCCAGGCGCCCGCCCTCGCACGGCTCGCCGCGCAGGAGATCGGCGGCCAACTCGGCCGCGCCGATCTGCAGGAAGACCACATCGCCGCCATGGCCGGTGAACAGCACCTCCGCCTGGGTCTCGGCGATTTCCCGGGCCAGCAGGCGGTCGTAGTCGATGTCTACCGCATTGAAGTTGGGCTGCACCGACCGGGCGCTGAAGGCCAGGCTCTCCTGGCTCATCAGCATCGGCGGGCGGCCCAGGGTCGCCAGGGGCGCGCCGATCCGGTCGGCGACCGCCTGGGCGTAGGAGCGCTCGTCGGCTTCGGCCTGGTCGCGATAGAAGTTGGTCACCCGGACCGGACGATGGCCCAGGGCGGCCAGGCCCGTGGCGACGACAGCGGAGTCGAGCCCGCCCGACACCTCGCAGAGGATGGGCCCGGCGCCAGCGGCCTGGGCGGCGATGACGGCGTCGATCGTCCGGGCCAGGGCGGCCTCCAGCTCCGGGCCCGCCGCCCTGGGCCGCCCGGGGCGGCGGCGCGCGAAGGCCGCCGGAGACCACAGGTTCGTCAACTGCCGGGCCCCCTCGCCGTACCGCACGGTTCCGGGCGGAATCCAGGCCAGGCCTCTCAGCGGCGGCGCCCCGCCCGCGCGCGGCGGGTCGGCCAGGATGTCGGCAAGCAGGTCCCAGTCGATAGTAAGGCCGCAGGGCGCGGCGATCCCGTCGGGGATCGACGAGCCCATCAGCGTGACCTCGTCGCGGACCCAGGCGAAGGCCGGCAGCGCTCCCATCGGCGGGCAAAGCAGGGTCGGCGGATCGGCGCGCCGCGGGACGAGGACGGCGACATAGTCGCCCCAGGTCCCGGCGACCAGGCGGCGGCAGGCGTCCAGCGGATCGAGGTCGGCCAGACGCGCGAGATTGGCGCTCGCCACCTCGCCCCGTTCGGTGGCGGCGCGATCGAAGGCCTGGCCGATCAGAACGCCGCCGACGCCGGCCAGGCCCGAGATCGGCGACACGGCGGGCGGATGGTCTCCGCGCACGAACACCGCCAGGCCGAAGACCTTCAGGGCCAGCGTCCAGTCCCCCTGGGCGGCGAGATCGGCGACCATGGCCTCGAAGGCCTGGCCCGGCTGGCCCGGCGGATGGCTGAGCACCAGATAGCCCATGTCACACCGCCATGATCGGGGCATAGGCCGACAGGCGCTCGGCCTCGTCGTCCAGCGCGACGTCGCCGACCTGCAGCCAGCAATGGGCGCGGAACGGCCAGGTGCGCACCCCGAACACCCAGCGCGCGCCATGGCCCAGGGCGCTCAGATAGCGCAGCAGCATGTGGCTGCGGAAAAGGCACAGGCCGTCGATGGGCAGCCACGGCGTCAGTCGCCGGTAGACGGTGAGGTCGGCCAGCAGCCGGGCCGAAGGCTCCGCCTCGGCCGGCCTGACGTCAAAGTCGACGAGATCGGGGATGGCGCGGTCGCGGCCGCCCCGGGCCGCCAGGGCCGCGATCGCCAGCGCTCGCAGGTGGCGCGGCCGTGGGCGGCGGTCGATCGCTCTGATCTGGTCTTCGATCAGCCGGCGAGCGGTGCGGGCCGGGACCGGCGGCGGGCCGCTCGCCGGCGCCGCCGCGTCGGACGCCGGCCCCGCCAGGCCCGACGCGCACAGGGCGTCGGCCAGGCCCGGCAGATGCGCGTCCAGCCGGTCGCCGGCCAGGTCGACCGCCCCCGGCTCGAGCGGCAGGCAGAAATAGGCGTCTTGCCTGGGATTGAGGAACACCAGGTCGGAACCGACCTGAACGGCGTGAACGCCGCTGGCCAGGCGCAGCGTCATCAACGCGCTCCATGCTGGACAAGGGGACGAGGGCCGGCAAGCGGGGCGCGGCTCGGGGCTTTCCCCCAAGCCCGCCCCGTCGCGGCCCGGCGAAGCGCGGACCGAACGCTGCTCAGCCGCCGTTGTAGCGATCCGGCGCGAACATTTCCGGCAGCAGCGTGCCGCTGCCGTCCTGGGTGAGGGTGGCGGCCCCGCCCAGGCGGATCAGGTTGAACCTCTTCATGGCTGAAGTCCTTCAGGTCATCGGTCGCCCGCGGGCGACCGCGTCAGCGAGGCGGACGCGTTGCCGCGCCCGCTCGCCAGGGTCCGATGACGGCCGCAGACCGCCGTCGGGACGGACGGTCAGATGCCGTTGTAGCGGTCGGGCTGGGCCACTTCGGGCACCAGGATGCCGCTGCCGTCGTGGGTCAGGCGCTTGGCCGAGCCCAGGCAGATGAGCTTGAACGAGTCGCGCATGGGTCTTCTCCTTGGTTGGAACAGCCGCAGATTGCGGCCTAACCAGCAGGCGACCGGGGGCTCGTATATTCAAACCTATATTCCAACCTATTTGAGCAGGCCGACCGAGGCGGCCAGGACGCGCGCGGCGCCGCCGGCCCGCCGGTCATAATAGCGCCGGACCAGCTGGCCGACCTGGCGCGGGCTCCCCGCCTGCACGGCCGCCAGCAGCCGCGCCTGTTCCGCCGGCCCATCGCCCAGGACCCGCCGCGTCGCGGCCGCGAACGGGACCAGCTGGGCGTGGACCCGCCCGTGGGCCGCCGCCAGGGCGGCGTTGGCGGCGGCGGCGGCCAGGTCCCGCACCACGTCGTCGGGACTCTCGGCCCCGGCCCCCACCCCGGCCCAGCCGTCCGGTGCGGGGTGCAGGACGGCCGCCACGGCCAGGACGCGACCCAGCCCGTAGAGGCCGGCGAGGCTGGCCGGGTCGTGGATCGCGCCGCTATAGCCGGCCGCCGTCCGCACGATCGCCCCCTCGCCGGCCAGCATCGCCAGGGCCTCGCGGACCGGCGTGGTGCTGACGCCAAGGCTTTCGGCCAGGGCGTTGATCGGCAGGGCCGCGCCCTGCAGCGGCCGGGCGGTCGCCAGCCTCTGGCGCAGCGCCTCCATCGTCCGGTCGAAAGGATCTCGGTCTCGGCCCACGCCCAGGCTCCCCAGCGAAACCGCAAGTCTCGCCCTGGCGGGGCGAGCCCGTCGAGCGGCGACCCGGTGCGGCGGCGCGGGGCTTCCCATGTTCCCAGGGGCGCGCCGCCGACGCGCGACGATCTGGCCAGGCGATGGTCATTCGCCGCGTGCTCCTGGCCGGATCGCTGCCGGTTGCCCCGCAAGCCAGAATTCGTCCGGCCCCTGAGCGATCGCGCCCGACCTGATCAGGCGCCCGCCGACCGGGCAAAGACCGGCCGATTCAACCTCCGCAGTTGATGTCAGGACGAGTCGGGCGCCTATATTCGATCCAAAGTTGTTTTCACGAGTGCGGAGCGTTTTCATGGCCGGCCTGCCTTCGACGCCTCTCGCGCGCCAGGCTCGCCAGCTGTCGCAAATCCTGAAGATGCTCCGCAAGGAACGCCGGATGACCGTCGCCGAGGTGGCGTCACGCATGGGCATCGCGGTGCGGACCTACCAGGATTTCGAGGCGGGCCGGGGCGGACTGGACCTGTCCAAGATCCGGCTGTTCGCCCTGGCGATCGGAGCGGACGCGATCTCGGTCCTGCTGGCCCTGATGTTCAACGACCCCGACTTCGCCCGGCAGACGATGGACAACAAGCTGCCGACCACCGGCTGGATCTGGCTGCGGGAGTTGCGCGACAAGGTGGGCGAGCAGCTCAGCATCGTGCCGCCCGCCCTGCTGTTGGAAGGTTTTCGACGGATTTCCGAGGACATCGAAGCCTATCTGCGCAAGCGCGCCGACACCGCCGAGGATTGGCTGTTGCGGGCCATCGCCGAGACCTATCTGTCGCCCGACGAGGATCCGGAAAAGGACGACTAGGACGACGACGGGGGCGGCGGCGAAGGCTGCGCCGGGGCGGCCGGCGGGTCGACGCGGCGGATCCAGACCAGCGGCAGGGCGCCGTCCTCGGCCGCCATCAGCCGGGCGCTGACCGGCTCGGGCCAGGTGGGGTCGTCGAGCTTGACGTTGAGCAGCGCGCCGGAGGTGTCGTTGGCCTTCCAGGCCGCGCCGCATTCGTTTTCGCCGACATAGGCGATGAAGTCCGGCGCCTTGCTGGAGAACTTCTCGCCGGGCGCCAGGCGCAGCGCCGCGTCGAGATGCAGGGTCGTCAGGCGGCCGGCGAAACTGTCGCCGTCACGCCGCAGGTGTCCGATGGTGGTCATTGGATGGCTCCCCGCCCGCCAGGTGAAGGCCCATCGGCGGCGACCCAGGACCGGCGGGGGAACCGGCGCTTTCCTTGGGCCGCCGCCATCGCCGGCCACCTCGGGGGGAGGAAGGCGACCGGCGACTTGCGGGGGCGAAACGGACGCTTGGCGGGCGGTTGGGAGCGTCGTCGCGGATCCCGCCAAACCCTTGTCCGCCAAGGCCCTGGAGCACTCAATCCGTGCCCGGCCGCGATCGCAGAGAGACAGGCCCTGGCGTGGAATCGGCGAATCCGCCGAGATCGCCGGACGCGGAAACGGACTCCACAAGGGCGCTTTGTTCTGCTTATGTTCCCTTCGGCGCGCACAGAGAGGCCGGCATGCAGGACAGCGACGTGATCATCGAGGGCGTGGCCTTCATGAGCCTCTACCATCACGACGGCCGCTTCGTGCGCGGCGACGGCCTGTTCGCCTTCGCGCGCCGCGATCCGGACGGCGGTCGCACGATCCTCCACTATGAGCTGGCGCGGGACATCCACCGCGTCGCGCGCCCCGACCACCCGCGCTGGGCCTATGCGGTCAGCGCCGGGATGAACGAACTGCTGGTCCACCTGGCCGGATCGCAGCAACGCCCGGGCGAGACCGGCGTCCATGCGGTGTCGCCGCCGATCCGCTGGGCGTTGCACCCTGACGAGATCGCGGCCGACGACAACGCAACCGACGAGACCACGGGCGGCGAACTCCCGACCCCGCCGTCGCGCATCGCTGGCTGATCCTTCCGCCCCGAGCCCCGAAGGGGCGCCCGCCGCCAAGGCGGCGGGCGCTGTCTGGCCGGTCAGGCCTCCTCGTCCTCGGGCTGGCCGGGCTTGCCGGGACGGCTCCAGACCAGGTCGAAACCCTCCTCGGCCGCGTGCAGCCGGGCGAACACCGGGGCCGGGAAGCTCGGATCGTCGAGCTTGACCGACAGGTATTCGTTGCCCTCGCGCGACTTGCGCTTCCAGGCCGCGCCGATCTCGACGCCGCCGGCGGCGGCGATGCGATAGGCCGGCTGCTTCTTGCTGTCGTCGCACTCGACCGCCCGGAAACGGACGTTCTTGAGGGCGAGCTTGAGCGAACGGATGGCGCCGACATAACCGTCCGGGGCGATGGCGAAGTGACCAATGGTGGACATCTGAAAAGCTCCTGTTCGTCTGCCGGGCCGCGCCGATCGCGGCCTCGATGGCGATCCACAGGACCGGGGCGGCTGGCCCGGCGCGCAGGGCGCCCAGCGCCCCCGCAGCGCAGCGAAGGACCGCTGGCGGCGGCTGTCTTGCCTCGCGAGGAATGGGCGCGGGCCCAGGGGAAGACAGTTGTCGTCCAAGGTTGCGGGCCGGGCCCGCCTCGGTCGGATCAAAGCCGAGAGGACGCGGCATCGGCTCGGCCCGGTCGGCGAACGGGGCTTCGAAGCTTGTCCGCCTTGGTCCTTCGCCTCGCCCTGGGCGGCGCGGTCGGCGCCATCGGTTCGCTCAGGCGCGGCCTCAGGGGCGTCCCTTCCGGGCGGTCGAGCGAACGACGGCAAGAAGCGGCCGGCCGAAGGCATCGCCGCCGCTGGGGGCGTCAAGACCGGTGTGACCTCGAAGCCTGTCGCGCGAAGGGCGCGAATAGCTGTCGGCCAGGTCCGACGATCCGAGCTTCCCGGCCCTGGTCTTCGCCCGGCGGCAGGCGGCCGGGGACGGCTTCGACCTGGCCTGGGGCCGTCGCGGGAAGCCCGGCCAGCCCGAGGAAGAGACTGCCTGACCGGCCAACAGCCCCAACCGCCTTGGCGGCGGGCGCCCCTTCGGCGCTCGGGGCGGAACGGATCGGTCGGCCAAGGACCGGCGGGGCGGCGCCAGCCGCCCCGCCCTCGCCTATTCGGCGGCGACCAGATCCCGGCCAACGCCGTGGGCGGTGTCGTCGTCGATGGGCGCGACGGCCTCCACCGCCACAGGCCGGGCCTCGTCGGACGCCTCGGCGGGGGCCTTGGGCGTCCGCAACAGGCTCGGCAGCCAGCGCGCGGCGACCAGCTGCGGCTCGGCGGCGGCGACCAGGGCGTCCTTCTTCAGCCCCGTCAGCCGTTCGGCGGCCTCGGGAGAGACCGCCTCGCGCACCGCCGCCAGGGTGTGGGCCTTGGTGACGCGAGCCAGGTAGCGCTCGGCGGTGGGCGCCCACCAGTCGGCCATGTTGAGGTCCAGCGCCGTGGCCAGCTGGTCGGCATGGGCCCAGGCGGCGGGACGGCGCTCGAAGCCATGAACGCCGTTGACGCTGAGGCCCACGCAGTGGGCCAGCAGCGACAGGCGGCTGTCGGCGTCCAGGCCCAGGACAAAGGCCCAGAGGTCGGCCGCGTCGGTGGGAACCTGCGCCGCCCAGGCCGCGTGACGGTCGGCCAGGGCCAGGCCCGCCCGGCCGCCTTCGATCCCGTCGCCCTCGCTCGTGAGGTCGTGCGAGGTCAGGCGGATGTCGAGACAGGTCGGCATGGCGCCGTACTGGACGAAGACCCGGCAGACCAGGGCGTGGGTCAGGGCGACCAGGGCCAGGTCGGGGTTCTCGCCGAGGGTCTGGCGCATCGCCGCCGTGCGGTGGGCGGTCAGTTCGGCGACCAGCCGGGCCGCAAGCGGCGCGCCCGGATCACCGACCGGCTCGTCCTCGACCTCTGCCGTATCCTCGTCCCAGGGCGGGGCGTCGTCGTCTTCCCCGCCATCGCCGTCAACCGCCGGGCCGGGGCCGGGTTCGACTTCCGGTTCGGGCTCAGGCTCGGGCGGCGGCACGTCCTCGGCCCGGACCATGCCGCGCTCGATGCGGACCGCGCCGTCATGACCGAGCACGACCATGACCCCGGCATAGGCGACCTGAACCGGGTCATAGGCATGGTCCGGCTCGGCGGCCAGGGCTTCCTCGATATCGGCCAGCCGCGCCTCGATCTCGGCGGGCAAGTCCTCGACGGCGCCCCATTCCTCCGACAGGGCGGCGTAGTCGTCGCGCAGGGCGTCGAGCCTCGCCTGCTCGTCCTCGTCGCGCTCGACCGGACGCGGATAGATGCGCGACAGGCCGTGGCCGTGCGGATAGTCGAGATAGGCCGCCGACCACTTCCAGCCCTCGGCCTCGCGAATGGCCGTGGCCTGGGCTTCCAGTTTCTCGGCCACCAACCGGTCCACCAAGGCCACGTCGAGATAGCCCCCGGCGTCGTCGGTGAAGAGGTCGCGCGTAACCTCGCCACCCGCCGCCAGATAGGCGGGCACGCCGATGAAGCTCACGCGGCGGTCATCGGCCGTCACCTGAGCCTCGGTCATGGCCCGGCGAATGGCGTAGGGCTGACGGTTGGTCAGGGTCTCGAACACCTGGCGCTGGCGGGCATGGTCTTCCGAAACCGCGAAGGCCATCAACTGGTCGAGGGTCAGGTCGCCCGCCCGATAGACATCGAGCAGGTCCGGGGCGACCGCCCCCAGGCGAAGGCGCTGGCGCACGACGGCGGCGGTGACGCCGAACCGGGCGCCGATCTCCTCGGCGCCGAAGCCCCGCCGCTCCGCCTGATCCCGGAAGGCCTCGAATTCGTCGGCCGGATGAAGCGCCGACCGCGAAACGTTCTCGTCGAGGGAAATCTCCTGCGGGTCGTTGACCGTATCGACCAGGCAGCGGATCGGGGTGGTCTTGGCGATGACCTTGCGCTTGGCCAGCAGGCGAAGGGCCAGGCGCCGCCCTTCGCCGATGGTGACGAGGCCGTAGCCGGTCTCCGAACCATCGGCGCGAAGCTCCGGCTCGACCACCGGCATTTGCAGCACGCCCTTGGCCTTGATGCTGGCCGCCCGCGCCTCGATCTCGGCCTCGGTGTGCGGCACCTTGCGCATGTTGCGCGGCGACTTCTTGAGCTTGTTGAGCGGATAGACGCGCTCCTCGCCACACTGGACGCCAGCGGACCAAACGACTTGGCTGTGAGTGTTCATGTCTGCCTCCTTGGGGCATGGGGGTTCAGGCGCAAAAGGCGCGCCTGAACCCCGACGCCCGTCGGCGAGACCGGGTGTGCAAACGGAGGGCGGCTTCGCGGGGACCCGGCTGCAGGGCGTGATCTCCCTACCCGCCCTGGCCCCCTGGCCACGACCGAAGCTGGGCGGAAGCCGATCCGAAGTGCGCTGAGGGCGGAGCCCTAAGCCCGCCGCCGCTCGCGAGCGGCTGGCCTTCAAGCAATGGGGCCGCGTCAGCGGCCGCCAGTCAGAGGGTTCGGACAAAAGGGCTGAAGAGGTCGCGCCGTCCTCAATTGTGGCGTAGCCTCGACGGATGGACCGCGAGATCGAGGCCTTCATCGCCCGCTGGATGCGCGAGAATGTCCACATTCTCGAAGAGATCGTGCACCTGCAGAGCGACGATCCTTCGACCCCCTACGGCGCGGTCATGGCGGCTTACCTCGATAGCGCCACGAAATGGCTTCCAAGCCGTCGGCAGCTCTGAAAACGCGGACGCGCAGCGGCCGCCAACAAGAATGAAGCCTGCACAGGAGCCCGCGCGAAGCGCGTGGCGGGAGGCGGCGTCGAGCGGCCGGCGGCGCCCCAAAGGCGCCCGCCAGGCGTCGCGCCCGTAGGAGCGGCGAAAGCCGCGGGACCGAGCGTGACCGCCGGCCGCTCTCCGGTTCGGGTGGAGCCGGACGCGAAAGCGTCCGGTGGGAACCCCTGGCCGCTTCCAGGCTGCGGAAGCGCCGCACCATTGGTCGCCATGGGTGTTTCGAAATCTTGACCCAACCCACGCGTGTGCCAACGTTGCCAGATCGGGGGAAATCCATGACGCGGGCAATCGAGATTCGGGTCGCGGCCAAGACCGTTGCAGACGAGTACCGCTGCATCGCCATCGAGCCGGACGGGTCAATATGGTGTGACTGCGGCGGCTTCGACGGCACGATCTGCAGCCATATCGATGCGGCGTTGGTCGCCGGCGAACGGTTCATGGTGCATCCGGACGACCATCCGGTCGCCGACCTCGCCATGTCGAAGGTGGTCATCGACCTGCCAGAACACTGGAAGGGCTCGTGGCGCCGGAACCTGCGATGGCGGGGTCTTTCCACCCGAACAGCGGTACAGCGCAGACCAGTCGGGCAAAGCGGTCGCCCCGTCGTATGCTTCACCGGCGGGATGCCGCGTCTGCGCGCCGAGTATTTCGCGGAGGCCGAAGCGGCAGGTTGGGAAACGATCGATAGCCCCCACCGCAACATCACCGTTCTAGTCGCAGCCGATCCCATGGGAACAAGCCGCAAGCTGGTCGCGGCTCGCATCAATGGAATTCCGATCGTTTCGTTGGAGGATTGGCCGATCGTGATGATCGACGGCTCCTTCCCCGAAGGGTGACACCGAAGGCCTGGCTCGAACAGAATGTCGGCAACCGCAGGCGGTACTCGCCTCCCCGACCGACCGTATGGAACGCGGCTACATGAGCGCTCCGCCCCTGATTCTGGAGCAGAAGCGACCGGCCGCGTTGACCGCCTTGGCGCAGAGCGGGTTCATGGGGGCGATGAGCAATAGCTATCGCTCGCCCTGGATGCGATCAGCCGCACGATGATGGGTTTCCGCTATCGCTGTCGACCACCGCAGCCGGGAACGAGGCCGTCACGGGCTGCAGAAACAGGATCTCGCGCCTGAAACGATCCGACCGCGAAATCACCTTGGTCGCGCCGTCGCAAAGCCCCGTTCGCCCCCCAATCTCTCCTTCGACGCGGACAACCCGGCTCCCTTCCCCCCGGCCGGCCCCAGCGTCCAAAGAGCGAAAGCGCGCCGCCCGTGCCTCTCCCCCCGGGCACGGGCGCCGTTCGTTCTGGGCGTACACCCGCCGCCAGCCTGCCTTTCCACGCCCTGGCGCGCTCGCGACCTGGCCGATCTTGCGCTGGTGGCTTGGTGGGTAAACCTCCCCGAATGCCCCGTTTCAGCCGCCCCTCCCCAGACGCCGCACCCGACCTCCACGACTACCTGGAAAATAATCCGCCGCCGCGACTACCAACACCCCACACCCCATCCGTCTCATTCACGGTCACCGACGACTGGCCCGCGCTCGTACCGATCAGCGAGCGGGAGATCGCCGTCCTCGAGTGCCATCTGGCCCGGGTGTTGGACGAACTCCTCGGGTCGTAGACGTGACCGAGGAGACTTCATCTTGCCCCGACAGCCCAAACCCGCCCAGACCAGCTCCCGGGCCGCGCTCTATCTGCGTGTCTCGACCGGCCGCCAAGCCGAGAGCGACCTGTCGATCCCAGACCAGCGCCGCCAACTCGAAGCCTACTGCAAGGGCAAGGGCTGGACCGCGGCCGCCGAGTTCGTCGAGCCCGGCAGCAGCGCCACCGACGACCGCCGCCCCGCCTTCCAGGCGATGATCGAAGCCGGTTCGGTCAAGCCGCCGCCGTTCGACGTCGTGCTCGTGCACTCGTTCTCGCGCTTCTTCCGCGACCAGTTCCTGTTCGAGTTCTACATCCGCAAGCTCGCCAAGTTCGGCGTCCGCGTGGTGTCGATCACCCAGGAGCTGGGCGACGACCCGATGGGCATCATGATGCGCCAGATCATGGCGTTGTTCGACGAGTACCAGTCGCGGGAAAACGCCAAGCACACCCTTCGGGCGATGAAGGAAAACGCCCGGCAGGGTTTCTGGAACGGCTCGCTGCCGCCGCTGGGCTATCGCGTCGTGGTCGCCGAGATCCGCGGGGCCAAGGTTAAGAAAAAGCTGGAGATCGATCCGCTGCAGGCCGAGACGATCCGCAAGATCTTCCGGCTGGCGATCCACGGCGAGGACGGATCGGGCCCCTTGGGCGTCAAGTCGATCACCGTCCACCTCAACGAAAAGGAGATCCGGACCCGGGACGGCGGCAAGTTCGGCGTCTCGGCGATCCACAACATCCTGACTTGCCCGACCTATGTCGGCGAGCACCACTTCAACCGGCGCATCGCGGCCACCGGCGAGTACAAGTCCGAGGACGAACACGCGGTCTGCGAAGTGCCGGCCATCGTCACCAGGGCGGAATTCCAGGCGGTTCAAGACGCCCTGGCCAAGCGCAATCCGCGAGCCATGGCGCCCAGGTTCTCCAACGGCCCGACACTGCTTGGCGGCATCTGCTTCTGCGGCCTGTGCGGCGGCGCGATGACGCTGCGGACCGGCAAGGGCGGGCAATATCGCTACTACACCTGCTCGACCAAGAACCGTACTGGCGAGACCGGATGCAAGGGCCTGACCGTGCCCATGGATCGCGTTGATCGGGCGGTCGTGCATCACCTCGAAACCCGCCTGCTCGATCCTGCCCGCCTGGCCGGTCTGATGGAGAACATCATCGACCGCCGCGCCGAATGGGCCGAACGCCGCCAAAAGCACATCGGCGATCTTCGCCGGCGCGCGGCCGAGGCCGCCGCCAAGTTGAAGCGTCTCTATGCCGCGATCGAGGATGGCCTGGCCGACTCCGGCGACGGCGCGCTCAAGGATCGGATCAGGGAATTGGCGGATCTCCGCGATACCGCCGAGGCCGAGGCCGATCGTGCCGTGGCGGCGGCCGAACGCCTGGGTCCGATCATCAATCCGGAAATCCTCGTCCGGTTCGCGGCGGCAACCCGCGAGATGCTGCGCAACGACGACGGCGCCCTGCGCCGCGACCTCGTGCGCGCTGTCGCTCAACGGGTCGAAATCACCTCGCCGACCTCCGCCGACATGATGGGATCGAGGATCGAGCTGTTGAGGACCCTGGCGGCGAACGGTGGCGTAGAGTCGGCGGCTCTCGACGTTCGCAGTTTTGTACCGAAGTGGCGCCCTCTGTTGGACATGCGCGAGAACTATTCCTACGATATTCCCCCCGTTCGTACGCCACGGCGCGACAAGGGTAAGAAGCGGCTCCCAAAGCCTACATCCAATCGCAGTGCATAGGCCGTCCATCTTGGTGAATTGCGGAGGCGCGGCAAGGATCGCACGGGGGTGTGGTTAACGGGCGGCGAGCGGGCTCTGTGCTATCTCGGGGGACAGCCAAACTTCAGGTCGGTGCTGGCACATCCGGATGTGGTCACGGCTTTGGAATACCGGATTGGAAGCACTGACCGCATTCTTTGCCTTGGCCGTCGAGGCTGCGTTTTCGCGCAATCTGACGTTTGTAGCCCTTTAGTCGGCGCGATACAGGGTTGAGCATGCTTTGGCGCGTCGGGCACCGGGGCGAACTTGGCCCGCGTTGAATTTATAACAGGGGGTTGGCTTGGAAATCGTCGTCTTCGTTCCTGGTATCATGGGCTCGGAGCTGTTCACGTCGGCCGGTGAAAAGGTCTGGCCGCCAACCCCGCTTGAGGTTGTCGGCGGCTATCGTCGGATCGACAAGCTACTGAGCGCGGATCTGACAGCCAAGGCCGTGATCAGCTCGGCCTGCATCGACGTCTATGCGCCGCTTTTGAAGGCCCTTGGCCGCGCTGGTTATGGCCAAGGCGGCTCGCGAAGGCTGATGCCCTATCCGTACGATTGGCGGCGTGACCTATCGACGTTGTCTGATGAATTGGACGCCCATCTCACCGCCCTCGTGAAGACCCATGGCCGACATGTCGAGATCAAGTTGGTCTGTCACTCGATGGGCGGACTGGTGGCGCGCGGGTGCCTAGAGGCGCCGCGGGCCGCACCGCCGGTCTGGAGCCACGCGGTGAGGCTCTGCGTGTTCATGGCCACGCCGCATGACGGCGCGCCGCTGGCCTTTGCCCGGGCGATCGGCGCCAGCGGCGGCGACCTTGGACTTTCGGCCGCGCAGTTGCGGCAGGTGGCCGGGGCAGCGGGCTTTCCGGCCGGCTACCAGCTTTTCCCCCCCGAGGATTTGGAGCCGATCTGGTCGTTGGACGAGGAGGACCCGCCCCTGCGTCCGATCAGCCTGTTCTCCCCGGAAATCCAGGTGGCCCATGGCCTCAATCCCGGGCATCTGACTGCCGCTCGGGCTTTCCGGACGCGGCTGGATCCATCGCACCGGCCAGCAGGGTGCCGCTACGTTTCCATCGTCAGCACCATGCACGAGACGGTGACGCGGTTCGACCAGAGCGCCGGCGCGGCCAGCCCGATCAAACTGGACGCTTCGGGCGATGGCACCGTGCCCTTGACCAGCGCCGCAGCGCTGCGGATCCAGACCGCCTACGTCAAGGCCAACCATATTGGTGTGACCCAGAAGTCGACCACCCATGAACTTCTGGAGATGTTGCTGGGGGTGCGTGAGCCGAGCGTGATCGCCGCCGCCGTCCAGCCACAGGCGCCGGTCCTGTCGATCAGCACGCCGGTCGTTAGCCAGGGTGAGGCTTATGAGATCGTCATCGAGGTCGCGCCGGGCAGCGGGCTGCAGGCGCAACTACGGATCGAGCGTGAAGAGCCAGCCGGGACCTTCGCCTTAGAGCGTAGCCTGCCGATCACCCTGGCCGCCGAGGGGGCCCAACGGCTTTCGTTGCGGGGCCCGTTGCTGGCGCCTGGCCGCTACCGGTTCAGGCTTGACGGACCCGAGGTGCGCGCAGCCGATCCGGACGCCCAGGCCCATGACGCTTTCGAAGACCTAGTGGTGACGCTGCGCCCCCCCGACTGAGCCTCGGCGCTCCGGGGGTTCGGCGCGAGCGGACCCAGGCGGGCGTCTCCGATGGGGTTCGGGTCCGCTGGCTGGGCCTTAGCGCACGACCGTATTGGCCTCGGCACGCCAGCCGTTCAATCTGGAGGTGAACTTTTTGACCTGGGCCGGGCGGCCCTTGACCACCAAGGCGGTGTCGCCCTGATTAATCAGGGTCAGGTCTTGGGAGCGACGAACCGACCCGGCCGTGGCGACCAAGTCAGGACCATCGGTGTCGACCTTGAAGAGAACATAGGTTCGTTCGGTAACCGGCTTAGCCATTGACCATTCCAATTCCCTGCGTCTCGAACGCAAAACCCAAATCCAGGCCACGATCAAGGAGCGCCTTGGTGATCGCGGCGGCGCGCTGCGGCCCCTTCGGCATGGCCAGTATGGTCGGATAATGCTTCGAAAGCATTGCGGCGGCTAGTCCTGTAACGACCGGGGCGGCGAATGAGGTCCCGCTGTCGACGGTGTAACCGCTCTGGCCCTGACAGGATATAAGGCCGACCCCCGGCGCGATGAAGTCCGTCTCCGGTCCCCAGTTGGAAAATCGCGCGCGAAAAAGATCCGGCCGGCTCGAGGATATCACAGCCGTCAGATCGGTCAGCTCGATCGCGTCGGCGGCCAGGGCGGAGCGATCACCAAAGGCGGTGACGGCCACCACCCGCTTGGCGGCGGCGGGATAGCTCAATTGGTCGCGACCGTCGTTGCCGGCCGCGGCGATGCACACAGCCCCCTGCTGGTAGGCTTCCGCGGCGGCCTTGGCCAGATACTGCGCCGGCTTGCTCTGGACCATGCTGATGTTGATCAGGTGCAGGTCGTTGTCGCGCGCCGCCCGCGCGACGCCCTCGCCCAAGTGGAAGGCGTCGCTCTCGCGCTTGCCCAGCGGGGTAATCCTGTAGCTGTGAAGTTCGGCTTCGGGCGCCAGACCCCGGAACACCGGCCCACGCGCGCCGATAATCCCGGCCACCTGATTGGCGTGTGGGTGGGGAAATCCTTCCGCCTCGTCATAGCCGTAGACGCTGACGGTGGCGACGTGGGCCAGGTCGGGGTGGCGCGTATCGACGCCGGTGTCTACCACGCCGACCCGCACCCCCTGTCCGGCCCTGGGGTCCAGGCCCTCGCGCCAAGATGACAGGGCGTCGCGCATGGTGGCCGGATCGATCGTCTGCAGCGCCACCTCGATTTCACCGTTGGTGGCCACGCGCACCTTGGCGATGCTGCGGTAGCCCGCCGGCGCCAAGACCTGCAGGCGTGGGATCCTCGAAATATCGGACGGCAGAGCAAACGAGGCCAAGCCCGAGGACCCGGTGTTGCGGCTAGCGCCGCGGTCCTCGTGGGCGTCGGCATAGGCCAGCACCCTGGCTCCAGCCACGGGAGCGCCGGCCTCGTCGACCACCCGCACCCGCAATCGCTGGGCGTCTGGCCCCGGCTTCCACGCCTCGACTCGGGCGATGCGCACGGCCGGCCGCACCGCCGCTTCGACTCGCAGATTGGGTTCGACAAGGGTAGAGGGCGCTTCCTCGCGCAGTTGCCGCGCGGTAGCGGGGCTCATGTCCAGCACCTTGGGGCCATCGGCGCTCAACGAGGCCAAAAGCGCGTAGTGGGCATCGGCCAGTCGGGGGATCGGCCGGGTGGAGCGCTCGCCAGTCGCGGCCGCCTCGGCCCGGGCGCGTCGGACGATCTCGCGCATCGGCCGGCCGGCCGCAAAATCGCTCATCCGCTGCGAGCGCCAGCCTTCCATGGGCACGACAATGTACTGCATCACGTCCTTCTAGAAATCGGACCGTCGCGGCGCCCTCCATTATCAAGGCAGCGAGCGCGGGCGCACAAATGAGCTGATGATCTAGCGCGCAGGCCCGAAGCCCCGCACGACCAATCGATAGCGACTGCACCATGGCGCGTGTCGATCGAAAAGTCTCGTCGACGGCGCGATGGGCGTCGGTTCACGCCCCAGCGAGCGAGGCGATGATTGCGCTTCATCGGGAACCCGATTTGGAGCCGCCTTGATATATCCCCTTGATGAACTGGTGTATCCGCGCGGAGGCTTCGTCCGACTTGCTGGCGATCAGGCATGCGCGGATGCTGATACGGCTCCAGGAACCAGGCCCCCAACAGTGACCTTTGTCCCGACTTGAAACCCGCTTGCCTTAACACCTGCCCAAAGCCGTAATCGGTGACCACTACGGGCTGTACGGGGCGCGACGAATGGAAATCAGAGAAACGCTGGCGATCGCCGATGGATCGCTGATTGCCACGTCGAAGACCTGGAAGATTCAGTTCGCCTTCGCAGGGCCCGACCGTCGCTACCAGTACACGTTCTTGGACCTCGGGCTCCACGAGATAGACAGGCTCATCAAGGACTACCCCCTCGCTTTTGAACGCTATGAACGGCTCAAGCACGAACTACCGGCGTCGGCGAAGGTCAACGAGACTTTCGGCGCCAGTTTGACCGTCCGGGTCAACGACTTCGCTGACGGCGTCTGTCTGGCGACCTACCGAAATCCGATCAACACGCGACCAGAGCTCGATCTCTACGTGGACATCTTGCGCAAGGCCCAGCTACGAGGCGCACAACTCATGCAGGCCGCCGCCGCTCTGAGGGCCTGAGCCCTCCCCTGCTCTAGCGTGGCTTGATGGTCTTTAAGCCGGGAGCCCGGACCACCTCGGCGCCGGCGGCCAAACCCGCCGCTTCGATCCGCTTCAAAGGCGTAGCGCCAATCGCCAACGCTTTCTCGATTACGAGATCGCCACCGGCTTGCGCCAAATCAGCTTTGAGGGCGGTGACGTCGCCACACCAAAGCGTCTCCGCATCGCGATCCCGGGAGATGTCCGGGCCGCCGTCCGGACCGGCGAAGGCCACCGCCCGCATCTGAAACCGCGCGGCCGCTGCGCCACCAGATATCTCGACGCCATAGTCAGGCCGGTCGGCCTTGCGAAGGACCACCTTTCCATCGCTGACCCACGCGGTGGAGAGCCCCTCAGTCACCTCGTAGCCAAGACCCGCCAGGCTTTGCAGCACCGCGTCCCGGCGCGCCCGGGCCGCAAGCCCGGCCTTCGCGGCGACCAATGCGTTGGCCACATCCGTGGCAAGCACCGTCAGAGCGGAAGGCTCGGTGAGCGCCGCCTCGAGCCGTTGATGGAAGATCGCATCCTCCTGGGAGGCATGCAGTTGGGCAAGCTCCGCCAGATCAAGGCGCAGGTCCTCCAGCAGATCGGCGGTCTCGCGCGCCGCCTTCAACGCCTGGCTAAGCTCGATTTCCAAGCTGTCGGCCAAGAGATTGCGCCGAGCGCCAGGCGCTTCGGAGAGCAGCGCGACGAGCCGATCTTGGTAGCCTTGCGTCCGCCCAGGATCGCCAAGGCTCGCGAGCGTGTCGATCGCCGCTTGCAGGCGCTCGCCCCTGGGGTCGATCTCCTGAGGTTGGGCTTGAAGCCACCCTGCCAGGCTGCGGTCTTCCTCGCCATCCTTGTATCGCGCCGCCAACGCCCTGCGGTCGGCTGCGCCATCGTCGACTGTCACGCTCAACAGAGCAAAGCCGCGCGCCAGGGCGGCGGGATCATCGCGGCCAGCCACAGCGCCCAGCAAGGCGGCGCGAAGATCGTCGCTCAGCGCCGCGCCCGCCTTGTCCAAAGCCGCCAGCAGGGTCCTGGCCGCCTCGCCACGGCGCAAATCGGCCCGTCTAGCGGCTGCGGCCGCAGCAGCGGCCTTGGCCAGACGCTCGCGCTGGTCATCCTTGAGAAAAGCCAGCTCCCGCTGGGCTTCCTTCTGAAGCTCTATGAAGCGATCCTCGCGCAGCATCTGGCGAAGTTTTGCCAGTCGCTTCTGTCCTGCGGCTTTCTCGGCTTCGGTAAGATCATCGACGCGATCGCAGGCACGCTCCCAGGCCGCCAAAGCCGCCGCGACGCGCGCCAGCATCCCCTCCCCCTGAGCGATCAATTCCTCGCGCGTAACGATCCGAACGACCTTGGGCCCGCTCATGCGGCCTTCCCCTGGCTCAGCGCTTTAGCGATGGCCTCGCGAAGCTTGGCCTTTTCGGTTTCAGGTGACTGCAGCCAGCCTTGCGAGGAGACGCGATGCACGCAGCCGATCGAGCGGGCCAAAACCTGAGGTCGCCACATCTCGCGCGCCCGGGCCGAGGACAGAAGCGCATGGCGCGGTGCGTCACACTCGATGCCGATGCCGTAGAGCCCGGTCTCAGGATTTTCGATCGCAAGGTCTAGACCGAAGGCGCCTGTGTCGGCGACCGGATGGGCGGTCCAGCCCAGAGAAGCGACATAAGCCGCCACGGCGGCTTGGAAGCCGTCCTCTTGGGTGGCGTTCCAGCCGCGCCCCTCGGGCTGCTCGGCGACAAGCCGCGTCAGCAGGGCGCGGGCATTGTCCAGTTCACCGGCTGACATCGCCCGGGCGTATTCGAAGTAGCCCTGCAGGTAGTCGCGCGGCGAGGCCGCCTGACGGCGCGTGGACAGGAAGTCAGATATCTCGGCGATCGGCATGGAGGTGACGAGCACGACGGTTTCACGCGCCCGGGTGACGGCGACGTTGAGGCGGCGCTCGCCTCCTACTTGCCCCAGAACGCCAAAAGCGCGGCGGAACGCACCCTGGGCGTTACGGCCGAAGGTGGTGGAGAAGATGATCACGTCGCGCTCGTCGCCTTGAACGTTCTCGACGTTCTTGACGAAGAAGCCCATGTCTTCACCCTCTTCGACCCGGTCGCGCTCCTGAGCTAGCGCGGCCCGGAATACGGGATCGCTCTCTGCCCGGGCCTCCAGGACCTCTTCGATCAGATCGGCCTGTTTGCGGTTGAAGGTCACCACACCGATCGATCGCCGTTTCTCGGCCGGCCGGTTCCAGGCCTTGACGAGGATGTCGGCCACCCTGTGTGCTTCGGTCGGATTGGTCTGGTTTTCATAGAGACCGTCGGCGCGCACCATCGCGATGGGGCGCACCCGGCGGACCTCGGCGTCGGGATGGCGCGCCGGTACGCTAAGGCGATTTTGATAGAAGGCCGCGTTCGAGAACTGGATCAGTTCGCGGTAGGCTGAGCGATAGTGGATCTGCAGGGTCGTGCTGGGCAGGACGGTCTTGGCCAACTGAAGAAGGTCGGGGCAGTCCTTGATCTCGCGCCGGTTCCAGGTCTCGAGCGCTTCTTCGCGTTCGGCCTCGTCGGCGTCGTCATCGCGATCCTCGCCCTCGTAGATTTCGGCCTCGTCGTTCTCGATCTTGCTGGAGAAGAAGTTGGTGGGCGGCATCTGCTTTTCGTCGCCGCTGACGATCATCTGTCCACTGCGATAGAGGCTGGGAAGCGCGTACTCGATCGGCATCTGCGAGGCCTCATCGTAGATGACGGTATCGAAGAGGCTCTTCTTGAGCGGCAGCACCCGGCTAGCGACATCGGGGTTCATCAGCCAGATGGGACGCAGAGCCATCAGGCCAAGGTCCGCCCCCTGATCGACGAACTCGCGCAGGCGTTTGGTGCGCGGCCCGGATAGGCGCGTCACATCCTGCCAAGCCTTTGACGACGCCAGCCGCCCGCGATCGATATCCTCGATCAGCAGACTGCGATTGAGGCGGCGCATGAGTTGATCGGCTTGAGCCAAGGCGTGAGCCTTGGTTTGCAGTTCGGAAGTCTCCAGCAAAAGCGCTGGATGTTTGGCTTCCAGGCGCGACTTCCAAGCCAGCCGGGACTCGCGCTCGATCGTGCGGCGCACCTCGGCGTCCAACTCCGCTTCCGGAAGCTTGGCCAAGGCGGCCGAGACGCCGCGCAACGCCGCGAATGCGGCCAGGGCCTCGGCCGACAGGAGCGCCGCGCGAGGACGGAAACGCTGATAGGCCGACAAGGTCGGAGCGGCGTTGGAAATTGCCACCACGGCCGGGGTATTGACGCCGTCGGCCTCGATCGCGCTACGCCGCGCTGCAAGCCAGTCCTCTTCGAACCAGGGCTCCAGTTGGGCCAGGGCCGCTAAGCTTAGCCCGCGCGCTTCATGGCGGTCATAGGCCTGCTCGTGCTGCTCGATGAAGGCGGCCAGGGCGCTGGCCTGCCCTTGCGCGGCCATGTCGAACGCCAGATCCGGAAGCGGGTGGAGCGCCAGCCTGTCGGCCTGCTCCAAGGCCGCCCGCAACTGATCGCGCAAGGTCCTGGCGAGGTTGGCGAGATCGGCGCGGCTTAGCGGTTCAAGGATCAGCTCCGGCTCGTGAAGCGCCTGGCGCAGTTCGCCAAGGGCCCGCCGTGACGGTCGCAGCGCCTTTTCGGCCCGCAAGGTTTCGCCAAGATCGAGTTTGGGATCGAGCTGATGCGTCTTGAAGAACTTGCGCAGGCGCGCCTGTTCGGTCCATCGCGCTGGCGAAAGCCGCGCCAGGAACCCTACCGGCCGGGCCAGATCCTCGACCGTGTCCAGGAGCTGGGCGAGGTCATGGTCGCCCAAGGTCACGGCCACGGTCGTCACCGCTTCGATCGTGGCCCTGGGCGCCAGGTCGCCGAACGCCGCGACAAGCCCGTCCAGTTGAACGGCCAGTTCAAGACCTCGCCCCGCTAGGCCTTGACGCAAGCGCGGCGTCCAGCGCTGCAGCCGCTCTCGCGCCTCATCGGGCAGCGCGCCTAGGGCGAGCGCATGCTCTTCAATCCAGGCGCGGAACGGGGCGGGCTCGTCCATCGCCAGGGCGCGGGGCGTGCGTTCGAGGACGGCCAGCCGCTCATGTTCGCAGCGGACGAAAGCGGCGAAGTCGCCTGCAAAGGCCTCAAGCGAGCCTTCGTCCGGACTGAACGCCTTGATCGCCGACAGCGCGCTGCCTTCAAAGGCGGCCGGTAGCCACAGACGCGCCAGGGGGCCGCAGACCTCTTGCAGCGTGGCGACCTGGCCAACATCCATCGCGCCGACCAGTCCGCGCAGGTTCGACGCGGCGATGGCCGTACGTGCGGGCGCATCGAGCCCGATCAGGTCGCTCAGGATCAGGCGGTAGCTCAGCCCGGTGGCCGGATCGTCGGCGTGAAGGGCGTTGTGGTGCGCATCGAGCTCACCCTGGAGCGCTTCGATCCTTGCGGCGGTCTGCTGACGCTGCTGACGCCAAAGACTGGATCCCGTGGGTTGGGAAAGTAGCGCTTCGACCTGTTCGCGAACCGCCTGGATGACAGGTTTGCGGTCCTTGTTGACGTCGTTGATCATCACGATGCGATCGCGAAGTCCTTCGGCGACGAGGCGCTTTTGCACGACTTCCAGCGCCGACTGTTTCTGGCAGACGATCAGCAGGCTTCGCCGGCGGCCGATGGCGTCAGCGACCATGTTGACGATCGTCTGGCTCTTGCCGGTGCCGGGCGGGCCTTCGACCAGAAGCCCCGCGCCCGACCGCGCATCGAGCACCGCCATCTCCTGGGAAGGATCGCTGGCGGCGGTGAAGAACCGCTCCAATTCAGGAGGGGCGAGCGGCGCTGCACGTTCTGGCGTGTCTCCGGTCCGGAAGGCGGTCTCCAAGGCCGAGCCCGTGGGCGGAATGGCCTTCAGTTGTCGGAGATCCTCCATCACCGCCTGGCCGATATAGGCCAGGTGGAATAGCGCCCCGGCGCAAACCAGACGATCCTGGCCGGCGACGACCTTGACCTCCCTGCCCGGCACGGCGCCGAGCGAGCGGCTCTGCACCTCCGCCACCAAGTCACTGAGCGCATCGACCACCTCGGCGGCGTTGAGGCTGGCGCGACCGAGCATTTCGTTCACCAGGTCCGACCACCGTCGCACGGCATCGGTCCCCAGCAGCGTCTCGAAGGCCGGGTTGAGACGCACCTCTTCACGGTCTCGGTCGAAGGTCACGCTGACCTTGCCGCGCGCGCCCACCTCGGGCTTGAGCTTGATGGGCCAAAACAGGATTGGCGTGATGCGCGGCTTCACCGTGGCCTTGGCCTCCTGCATCACCAGGAAGGGAAAGCCCAGATAGAGGCCATCGATGCCGGTGTCGCGGCGATAGAGGGTGGCGTGACTATAGAGCGTGCGGATGCGGCGCTCGATCTTGGGGTCCTGGGTCAGGACATCAGGGTCCAGATCGAAGGGCTGCTCGTTGCGCAGTAGGAGATGATCCAGCAGGGCCGCGGCGGGCTTTCGCGCGCTGCCCAGTTCCGTCAGGTCCAGGCGCGCAACGGTTTTGCCAAACGTCATGCGCGTCAACGGACCGCGCATCACCGCCCCGGTGATACGCTTGGCGAAGAAGTCGAGCAGCGTGGCGACATAGGCTTGCTTGGGCGGTTCATGCCAGACGTCCCAAGGCAGGCCCAGTAGCGCCAAGGCTCGTCCGATGGGCAGTCGGCGTTCAAGCCGGAACTGGTCGGCCCAGGCGTCGACGCGCTCGATCCCGCAACGAGCGAACCCTTCTAGCCGATGCTCGATCTCCGCGTAGATCGCTCGCCGCGGCTCATCGAGCCAGGCGCGCGCCTGTTCGGGGTCGAAGTCCCGCACGCCGGCCCGTGCGGCGATTTCGGCGGCCTCGGCCAGGATCGCCTCGGCCGACCGAAATTGGCCGACGTCGGCGCTCAGCAGCAGGATGTAGTCTTCGTCGGTTGTCTGTCGACGCTCGAGGATGGCTATCAGGCCAGGATGATCCGTATCCGGCAGGAGCCGACGGCGGTCAGCCCAGACCGCGGCCAGACGCGCGCGCGAGGTCGATAGCAGGTGGACCTGCACCTCGTGCTCATTGAGCGCCAAGTCCAATTGCCGGGCACGCTCTCGCACCGCGTCGGCCCGCGCTTTCAGACGGTAGAGCCAGGGTTCGGCGTCCTTGTCATGTAGAAGCTGGGGCACGGGGCCAGCGATCAGGGCGTAGCCTTCATCCGGGTGGTCCAGCAACCAGCCGGGCGTGATGATCTCGCCGCGCGCGGTCAGCGGCATGGACGGGTTGAGCGCCTTGAGCGCCAGACCAAGCCGCAGGTCTTCGGAGACACCCTCCATCTGGGAGAGCTTCCGCAGTTCCGCCTGCAAGCGCGCATCAAGCTCCGCGTCCTGGGCCCAGGTAACCAGGCCGCCGCCTAGCAACAAGGTTCGCGCCTCATCCCAGGCGCTGGCCTGCGCCGCGGCCAGGGCAAAACTCGTCGGGCTGGTGTAAGGCCGCCCCGCCAAGGGAATGGCGCGCCGCGCCTTGGCCTCCCCGGTCCCGACCGTGCTCTCGGGAGCCTGCGGCGGCGCCCCATCGAGCCATTGACGCACTTGCGGCCAGGCCCAGCGCTCATGGCGGTCTCGCGCCAGAAGGCCGCGTAGCAGCAGATCGGTATTTGGGTCCAAGCCCTCAGGGATCGGCGCACCATTGGTCAGGACCTGGATCAAGAACGCTTGGTCGTTGATCCCTTCGAAACAGGCTCCGCGCGTGACCTGCTCCAGCAGGACCATGCCCAGGCTCCACCAGTCGCTGGCGGCCGCAACGCCGCCGGCAATGGCCTCCGGCGCCATGTAGCGCGTGGTCTCCAGAGGCGAGACGATGTCGAGATCGAAGTCCGACAGTCTGGCCGATCCGAAACTGGTGATCACAAGATCAAGCGGATCTCGCGCACGGACAAGGATCGCGCCGGGCCGGATGTCTCGGTGCCGAAGGCCGTGTTCGGCCAAGGCGTGCAGCGCGCCGCCGACCTCTTCCAACACCCGCGATAGCGTCGCCACATCGTCTTTCAGCAGACCCAGGTCCGCCAGGGTGCCGCCGCGCAAATCCTCGGTGACTTCAAAGGCGCGCTCCTGCCAGTGTCCTACCGCCAGGATTTCGGGGACGTGGTCGCGATCCAGGATGCGCAAGACGTCGTAGACTTCGGGGTCAGGCTCATGGCCTGCGGCGTAAAGGGTCAAGACCGCCTGCAGATCGTCCGTCTCGCGCCTGGCGATGTAGCGTTCGCGCACCGCGCTTTCTGACAGCAGGCGTTCCAGACGCCATCCCTCCACCACCCTCGGCGCGCCGTCCAGATCCGCCGCACGACCTGTCTCCTCGGTTCCTTCGGCCGCCTCCTCAGCCGGGGCGATGTCCGCCCCGCAGGTCTCGCACAAGAGATCGCCCTGTCCGACGGCATGCCCATTGAGACAGAGCGACGACTCGATCTGCGCGATTGGCGCGGGCGCTGTCGCCGCGGCTGGACGCCAGCCCGCAGCGCGCACGGGAACGGTCGCCAGGTCCCAGCCGCACTCGTCGGCGCCGATCCTGCCCTCGCAGAAGAGTTCATTGACGGCGCGCTCGGTTTGGCAGCCGGGGCAGAAGCGCATCATGGGGCCGCTCCTGCGGTCTTGTCGGATAGCTGGATTTGGTGACCGGCGGCGCGCATGGCCTGTCGGAACCGCACGAGGTCGCCGCGCGCCGGAATGCCCGCGAACCACGCGCCGCCGTCGGCGTCGAACATCACGTCCAGGCGTCGATCGGCGGGCACGGCGGGCCGCTCAAAGGCGGCGAACCGCGCGCCGCGATCGCTCAGGACATGAAGGGTCTGGTTATCGCTGCCTCGCAAAGCACGCGTCTGGGTCGCGCCAATCTGAAACGGCTCGGCGATCAAGGCGTCGATCAAGCCCGGGTGACGCTTCAACCAAGGCCCTACCTCGGCGAACGCGTGGCCCGTAAACACCAAGACGTCGGTGTCCGATAACGCGCGCCAGCCAGTGATCAAAGCCGCCAATGCTTGTGGCTGATCGAACGGCTCGCCGCCAGACACGGTCAGGCCGTCTGCCTCCTCCGCCCAAGCCGCCAAGGCGTCCAGGGTAGAAGCCAGACTGGTCACGCCCTGCCCGGTCGCCCAGGTGTCTGGCGAAATGCAGCCTGGGCACTGGATCGAGCACCCCTGAAACCACACGCCCACACGCCGGCCTGGCCCCAGCGTCGTCACCGGAAAGTGCAGTCGCGACAGGGCGATGTCGCTCATGGCTGAGCCTTGAGCCGCAAGGTGGTCACAGGTCCGGGCTCGACGGCTTCGATCTCGAAGCTCCCCTGCCCGTCGGTCTCGAACAGCGCCCGGGCCAGCGGGTTGATCAGATGGGCTTCGATCTTGTTGCGGATGCCGCGACCACCATTGGAGAGATCCTCGACGCATAGGCCCTTCAGAACCGCCTTGGCTTGCGGAGCCAGGGTCAGTGCGTAGCCCGCCTCGATCGCGTTTTCGACCACCGCCTGGACCATAACCTCGAAGATCTGGTCGGCGACCTCTGGGCGGATGAAGTCGAAGACGATGATATTCTCGCCGATCCGGTTGAGGATCTCGGGACGATTGAGCACCAGCTTGAAATGAGCGTCGATCTCCTGGCGGACCCGCGCACGTACATCTTCGAAGTTGTCGCTCGCTGTGACGTTAGCCACCCGCGCCCCGGCCGCGTCGGTCGCGTAGATCCCCAGGTTCGAGGTGAAGATGATCAGGGCTTCGGAGAAGTAGACGCGATCACCGCGTCCCGAGGTCAGCACCCCGTCGTCGAGGATCTGCAGGAACTTGTCCAGGATCCGCGGATGGGCTTTTTCGATTTCGTCGAACAACACCACGCTGAAGGGCTTTTCGCGGATGGCGTTCGTCAGTTCGCCCCCGACATCATAGCCGACATAGCCGGGCGGGGCGCCGATCAGGCGCTGGTCGGCATGCTCAGCGCTGAACTCCGACATGTCGAAGCGGATATAGGCGCTCTCGTCGCCGAACAGCAATTCGGTGATGGTCTTGGCCAGTTCGGTCTTGCCCACGCCTGTCGGCCCGGCCAGGAACGCCACGCCGCGCGGCCGCCCGCCGCGCTTGGATCCTGTTAGCCCGGTGGTGGCGCGCTTGACGATGTCGAGCATATGGGTGACGGCGTGGTCCTGGCCGATCACCCGACGCGCGATCAGTGACTGGCCCTCACGCACCTTGTCGCGTTCGATCTTCTTCCAGGCGTCTTCGGTGACCCCGACCTTGTAGCGCCGGATCGCATCGGCGATCTCAGTTGCGGGCACCCTCTCCGAGCGCGCCAGCTGCGTGATGGCGTTGAGGTCCATCAGCAGCAGACCTTCGGCGCCGTCGACCAGCTCATCTTCGGCCTGAGACAGCGCCTCTGGTGAGAGTTCGCGGGCGCCGGGCAAGCCGCGCAAAAGCTGCGGCGCCAGAGCGCGTCGCGCGGCGCGGTCGGGGGCGGGAACCGGGATATGGCGAAGCCGCGGGTTGTCGATGGTGAGCCAGTCGGGAAGGTCCCCTTCCTTGTCGACGATCCACAAAATGCTGTTGAACAAGGGCCCGCGGTTTGGCCCCACCGGCCGTGCCTGGGCGATCTGGCTCAACACCAGGGCGCGCGTGAACAGCGTGTGCTCGCTCGGGGCCAAGGCGTCGTTGCGGACGACCAGTCGGGAGGCGAAATCGACGATCAAGGCGATTGGCGCCCCATCGCTCTGGACCACCCGCTCCAAAGTCGAACTTAGAAGGTCCAAGCCCCCGCTCGCGCGCCCCTGGTTCGGGGTCAGGCCAAGGCCACGCAGAACGGCGTCAGGATCATTCGCGCCGCCGCCCACCGGCTCGACGACCGAAAAACCCGAGAGTGGACTGAAGACAACGACATCAGCATAACCCGCTGCGCGCATTTCCGCGGCGATCACGGTGTCCAGACGGCCGGGCGTCAGGACACCCCCAACGTCTTGGACTTGCAGGTCGCGCACATTGCCGGTCAAAAGAAACTGGCTCTTGAGCGGCAAAAAGCGGGCTAAATCCCTCAGCCAACGCGGCTTTGGATCGTCAGTCTTCAAGGTCACGTCCCCAACTAGAGCGCGACCATATCGTGATGAACGCCTCGCCCCTAGCCAGAAAAGGCATGACGGTGCATCCCGTCGTCCAGTTCCGCGCCCACCGCTTCGTAGGGCGCTTTGGCTTCAGGCAAACCGCCAATCGACCAAGATCGCCACACAACGCCGTCGGTCCGCCGCGTGGTTGCAATACCCGAGCGCGCCTCCTTATGGTCGCGCTTAATCGCGCCAAGCTTGAGTGGCGGGTGCGCCTAAGGGGGTCTGGATGGGATACAAACTTGCCGCGGCTGGCGTGGGTCTGACCTTGGCGCTAGCGGCATTCGCCTCGGCATCCGCCGCCGAGACGGGCTATGTGACCGGCTCATCGGTCAATTGTCGTGAGGAAGGCTCAGCGACGTCGACGATCGTCAAGGTTCTCAATCGTGGCGATCGGGGGGTGATCGTCGATCGCGTCGATGGATGGGCGAATCTGGACCTGGGCGAAGAAGCCTGTTGGGTTCTGGCCAAGTACGTCGACACGCAAGCTCTCACCAGCGCCTTGAAGAGCGCACCGGCCATCTCTGCCGGCGCAACCGCCAAATCCTCAGCCCGATCGCGCGCGCTGCCCCGATCATCTGCCGCGCGAAAGCCTGCAAACCGGTCTGCCCCCAGCTCGAGCGGTTATTCCGCAGCGGGCTGCCCGTGTTCTGGCAGCCGGGTCTGTATTGGGCCCCGAGGCGGGCGCTACTGCATCACTTCGGGCGGCAAAAAACGGTATGGGGTCTGACGTTTCGATGACCGGCAGAACCAAGACAGATTTGATGGCGCCCACTTCGCTGCTTTTGATGGCTGCAGCAATCGGCCTTGGCGCCTGCGAGCAATCTTCCCCTTCAACTGCGCCGCCTTCCACGCCGGCAACGAGCACTTCATTCAACGCCACGGAGTCGGTCTCCTCCACAGTCTCGGACGACGATCTTGGTCGGATTTGTCGCGCGGCCATCGCAGCGCTCAACGGCCGTGATCCGCAGATTATCAAGGTAGAAGCCGTTTCAGCGGGGGTTGCGCATGTCGCCTATCGGCGGCCCGATGACGGCAAGCTCTGGAAGAACCAATGTCGGATCGACGGCGCGCGGATCGCGTGGGCGGCTGTCGACTTGAGCGGCCCAGGCTCTGGTCCGGGACGCTGGCGCACCGATCCGGCCGACGAGGTGGTCACCTTCAAGCTAACCGGCTCGGCCGTAAAAATCCGCATCGCCTATTCGGATGGCTCCGCGTCGGAAGAGAGCTACGACATCCGCTAGAACCGATGGCGCTTCGCGCTAGCCTTCTTCCTCCCCGACCGGTGCAGGCAGGTCTTGGAGCAATTCCGACAACTGAACGAGGTAAGATTCCACCGCGTCGTAGATTCGTCCGGCTTCCTGCGGTGAATAGCTGCGCTTGGGGTGCATCACGTCATTACGCCAAGCCTGCTTGACGTGATAAAGCAGGCTGTGGTTTTCAGACCAGGCGTCGCGAAGACGCCCTTTCGGCATGACCTCAATCTTCTTGGCGAGATCACTGAGCAGCTTTCCCCACTCGCGCTCGGTGTTGTTCACGCCCATTTGGCTGGCCAAACGTTGGACCGCAGCCTCCATGGCCCTCATCAGATGAAAGACGCAAGCGGTGGCGCGATCGAGAGCCAAAGCTGCGCGCGCTTCCTGAAGATCGTCCTGGATGTTCGGAAAAGCCTTCGCGACGATTTTGCCGAACGGTGGCTCCGACGCCGCCAGGAAGCGCCCCGAGCGCCCAGTGACGGCAAAAGCTTCAACTCCTGAGAGCTCATCGGCCACTGCTGCCAGGAGCTGGTGCAGGGGGTCTAGGATCATCCCCAAGGCCTCGGCGCGATACCCCCCGAGCTGACGAAACTGCTGTTCGAGTGATGATTTGGCTCGGCGGCAGGCGGCCTGGACGGAGCGTAGCTCCAAGTCTGCTGCGACCTTGGCGATCACGTCAACGGCGTGAACGATCTGTGCGTACTCAGCCAGTGCAATTTCTTGATGCGACACGTGTCCCTGATGAATGAGGGTGCGGTTGAGCTGCATCGCTTTCACCGCCGCGCCGATGTAGCTCATCGAAGCGGCGAGATTACCCAGTTCGATCTTCTTCACGGTCCGTGTTCCAAGTTTGAAAGACAGGTCCCCAACGGCCTTTGCAGCACGACCATTCGCAGGCCACGCCATCTGATCACGCTCCAACTGATCTGGGACGCTTGCTCAGCGCCGGCGCTCAAGCGCTTGGCCTCCGCGCGAGAGCCCCCGCCCAATCGCCCGGCTAGAGCTAGGGCCGCTAGGTCTCCGCATCCACATCGATCTCAACGAGAACCTCTCGGCTGACGGCTGTCACCACCCGCCATTTGGAGAACCACGCGGCCTCTTCCCCCGCCGACGCGAGTCCCGTGCGCAGCGTCACGTTGGTGATCGGACCACCTTGCCGCTCTTCTCGGGCATGGACGCCGATGATGGTTCCGGTCCGAACCAGTGACCCAACCTGACGTCCAAAGCCGGGATCGCAAAGGCTGGCTAGGTCGACCTCGATATCGACATTGGGGATGATCACCCCTTTCCAAGCCTGGTTGTTCTTACTGTTTAGCCAAAGGAACCTGAACTGCCCCGATAGGAACACTCCGGCTGGCCCGTTAGCGGTCTGGCCAATCAACACCATCTCCTCGTAGCGTCCGCGAGGCATGACCAAGCTCAGCGGCTCGGCGTCGCCGATCGCCCCGACCGTGAACTCATCTGGCGACAACATCGGATGCTCCCTGACCACAGACGCAAGGGCACATGCAGGTCACCGCGCGACGGCGACGGCGATGTTCGACCACAAGAGGCAGCAGGCCGGGAAAATCTGGCTTACCGGCGTTGTGCAGCAAGGTCCTCAAGCGCCCGCCCCGGCGCTCATAGACAAAGCCCTCTGACGTGGGCGGCCGCGGCCCACGTAACCGCTGAAACCCGCCGGAATGGCCACGCGCCTCCATGGCGTCGATGAACCGATCCAGGAAGACAAAGGTCGTCGGCGTGTGGCGCATGGCCTCGACCTCGGCGACCAATTCGGGCCGGCTGGCGATATGCCCCAGAACGTCGCGTAAATATTCTTCCATCAGTTCGGCGGACGCGCCCACCATCGCCGTGTCGCAATGGATCGCCGCGGAAGTCTCGATCAGCCCCAGGATATTGCCCATCTTTAGAGGCAGCAGATCGAGATCCTTCTCCCCAAGATAGCTCTCCCAGGCTTCAATGAAGCCCAGGTGCATGCTGTAGACCAAAGCGGCCGAAGAATTGCGATTGCCTCGGCCAAGCGTCCAGATGGCTATCCAGATGCCGCCGAAGGCCACAAGCAGGCTCAGCGCCGCGACGGCGAGATTGAGGATATCGATCAAGGTGGGGCTCGCCGTCTCCTGAACCGCAACGCTACTTCTTGTCCGACGACGGCGGCGGCGGGCTGGTCTGGCCGGCCGGAGCAGCCGGGGCCACCTGGACCTTGGCCAGGGCCGAAGCCAGCGCCTGGGTCGGGATCGAGCGCTTCTCCAGTTGTTGGCCCAGGCGATTGGTCGGCACGCTGTCGCCGACGACGAAGGCCTTGGTGCGGTACGGTTCGTTGGACATCGCTTACTTTCCTTCCGGCGGCTTGGGTTTGGGCTTCGGCGGTGGCGCGGCCTGCAACATCTCGGTGGCGCGCCGCACAACATCACGGTCCAGAGCGTCGCCCAACGCCCGGGTGGGCACCCCGCCGTTGATCTTGGGAATGAAGGCCTGCATCGACGGAGGACGTCTGAAAGTCATGGTCCGATCCTGATCTGCGAACCGACAGCTTAACCAAAGCCTCACCAGGAACAAAGCATGAAAATGGATATCAAATTAGGCTAAGCAAGTCCGCAGCTCAGAAGCCGCTTGGCGCGTAGCGGCCTGAGCAATTTTCTCAGCGCCGGCGCCCAGAGCGCCGGCGCGCGCGGCCAGTGGCCGCGCCCCCCCTCACCTGCCCCCGCAGCCTAGCGCCCCGAGAAGACGTAGACCTGCCCCTCGGGCGCGTCGATCGTGAAGACGTCGCCGTTGATCTCGGCGTCGCGGGCCATGGCCTCGTAGTCGATGTAGAGGCGCAGGGCCTCGGGGATCGCCATGGTCTCCTCCGTCAGTTCCTGGACATAGTCTTCCAGACGGTCGAACCGGCCGTGATAGCCGTCCTCCAGGATGCTCTCGGCCTCGCCAAGATCGCCGTTGAAGTGGTTGAGCGCCAGGGTGCCCAGCTCGCCGCGCTCGCGCAGGAAGGCGGCAATCTCCACCACCTTGGCCACCGGCGTAAATTGGCCGATCTCCACCCTGCCAAACCCCTCATGGTCGTGGATGGCGCACTTTTCCGCCTCCCGGCTCGGGCGAGGCGGCCAGCATCGCCGCGACCGCTTCCAGCACCGCCTCAAGGTCGTCTTCGACCTCGATCCAGGCACCATGCAGACGCCCGCCGTTATAGGCGGCCAGGCACGCGACATAGATGCGGGGCTCAAGGATTTCAGCAGCTTGTCCCATGGTCCTCATCCTCAAGGCAGGGTTCGATCAATCGAACCCTTGCCCGTCGGCGAGACCGGGGGTGCAAGCGGAGCAGCCGGCTTCGCGGGGACCCGGCTGCAGGACGGCCAAGGGCCGTCCGAAGCTGGGCGGAAGCCGGTCCGAAGCGCGCCAGGGGCGGCGCCCCAAGCCAGCGGCCGCGGTAGCGGCCAAAAGAGAGGGGCGGAGCCCCAAGCCCCGCAGCTTAGGTCGCGGCCTTCGCACGCCTTGACGTTGAACGGATCTAGCGAGCAGTCCGCACCCTGACCCGCGCGTCCTGGCGACGCTTCCCGAGCGATCGCAGGGATCCTGATGCAGAACTGAGCCGGCCTAGGCCGACGCAAAGGCAGGATACGAATGCCCGCCCCAGCTCAGGTCAGCTTTTGTAGCAAGGCTTCGGCCTTGGGCTTGAGCTCGCCGAGCGCCGGATGGTCCTGCAACCAGGCGCCGAAGGTCAGGATTTGTTGCTCCTGCGCTTTCGTCCAGCCTTCGGCATGAACCAAGGCGCTGTAAAGCTGCTGGATCTGGCGACGCGGTTCTGGGGCGCTGGCATGGCCTCGCAACAGGCGACGGGCCGTCGTCAGGCCCTCGGCGTGGGTGGTCTTGAACACGTGGAAATCCGGACAGCTTGGGCATTGGCCGCCACCGCGATTTAGCCGCTCAACCCGCCCATGGCCAGGGTCTTCTCGCCCACGGACCCGACTCGCGCCGGTTACCAGGGACTGTCGATCCAATCGAACGCTTTGTGGACGTGCCCGGCGCCCCAGGATCGATGCCTAGCCTTGAATCCGCGCAGCGCAGGCCTGCGGGTCGAGCCGGTGATGATGGCCCAGCGCTTTTGCGACTCCTCCCGGGGTTGGCCAACTATGCTAAGGGCTGGAGAGAGGAGACAGGCCAATTGACGACCGCCGATCGCGTGCTTTCCGTGCTGCAGCTTTTCACCATGACCGAGCCTGACTGGACGGTCGAAGCCGCCGCCTTGCGTCTGCAAATCCCGACGAGTACGGCCTATCGCTACTTTCGCAGTCTGACCGAGGCGGGTCTGATCGTGAATTTCACGGCTGGCCGCTATGTCATCGGGCCAGCGATCATCGAGCTTGACCGCCAGGCCCGCCATTTCGACCCCCTGATCCGCGCGGCTCAGCCCAGCATGCGCGCGCTGATCGATGACCCGAATATTTCCGGCGTCAGCCTGCTGTGCCGTATTTATCGTCGGACCGTGATCTGCGTCGATCAGGCCGACCGCCCAGGCAAAGGGTTGGCGATCAGTTATGAGCGGGGCCGACCCATGCCCCTTTTCCGGGGCGCAGCCTCAAAGGTGATAGCCGCCCACTTGAGCGCGCGCGCCGTCCGGCCCTATTTCGAGGACGAGGTCGAGGCGGCCAGCTCCGCCGGAATGGGAGCGGACTGGGAGGCGTTCAAGGTCAAGACGCGGGCGCTTCGCAAGGCCGAGGTCTGTGTGACGGAGGGCGAGTTGGATGAGGGCCTGTTGGGGATTTCCGCCCCGGTGTTCGGGCCTGACGGCGACATTCTGGCCAGCATCGGCGTGGTGCTGGTGCGCGCCGAGATTGACGGCACAGCGCAAGGCGATTGGGTCGAGAAGGTCCGGCGCGCTGGCCGGACCGTGACCCAGACCCTCAAACAGCATGCCTCGCCGCCGCCGGTCTCAGACCCCGCGAGCGACCAGGCTTTGCCGGCGGGCTCGATGATGGCGTAGCGGTCAACGCCTGAAGACGTTCGGCAAAGCCCAACGCTTCGTCAGGGCGGAACGCACCGGCGACGTAGCGGTCTGGTCGGATCAGCAGCACCCGACCCTCGCACAGGCGGCCCAGACTATCGGCCTTGGCCTCCAGCTCCTTGACGCCCGGCCAGCCGGCCGTGTCGGACCTGCGCCCGAGGTGGATCAATTTGGGAGACAGCTGTTCGATCGCCGGGACTGCGGCTATGGCCGCTAGGACGCGAGGCTCCACGTTCACCCCGACGAGGGCGAAGCCATCGCCCAACCAGGTGTCTAGAAGCATTCGGCGCCCGGCCTCGTCGACGACCAGCGGCTGTGGCAGAAGGCGCCCGACCGGCGTTTCCTTGGTCGCTTGATCGTCAGGTACGACAAAGCCAGCGCTGAAGCGCGGCTTGGGTTTGTACTTCATCTGAGCAAAGTAGTCGCGGGCGGCAGGCCACAGACTTAAGGCGGTAAACGCCGCCTGTGTCGCCCGTCCGTGCCACTGGGTCTTGGGCCCCATGATCCGACCCATGCGCAAGGCCAGCTGGATCATCGCGCCGACATGATCTCGTCGTTCACGCTCATAGCTGTCCAACAGTCCCGGCTGTGCGCGGCCAAGCACGACCCAGGCCAGTTTCCAGGCTAGATTGTGCGCATCGCGAATACCGCTGTTCATGCCCTGCCCCGCGAATGGCGGCGTCAGATGGCAGGCGTCTCCGGCCAGGAAGACGCGTCCGCGCGACCATTGCGGCGCCAACCGGGCGTGGAAGGTGTAGACGGTCTTGCGCTTGATCACGCTCTTAGGATGGGCGCCGTAGTCATGCAGAAGCTTTTGTATCCTGGCGGGGTCCAAGACCTGCTCGCTCGTCTCGCCCGGAAGCAATTTGAACTCATAGCGCCGGGTCAGGTCTGGTCCTGGCAGGGCGATGCAAGGGCGGCGGACATCGCAGTAGACCTGCGTCTCGCGGCTTAAGCAGGGCGACTGTTCGAGATCGACGATCAGCCATTTCTCGGCGAACGTTTCCCCCTCCAACTGCAGCCCCAGCTTTCCACGCACCAGGCTGCTGGCCCCGTCGGCCCCGACGAGAAAGTCGGCTGTCACCTCGCAGCGTTCGCCGTCCGCGGTGCGCAAACTTAGAGCCACGCCTTTGTTGTCTTGGGAGAAGTCTTCCAACGCCGTGTTGAACCGGGTCTCGACTTGCGCGAAGCGCGCCAAGCCCACTCGCAACTGCGCCTCCAAGGTCGGCTGACGGAAAGCGTTGCGCCGCGGGTACCCATAGGGACTGCCCGTGGGATTGACCTTCAGGAAGCAGCGGCCGCCCGGCGTGCGGTACTCCGACCCGTAGCCGGGAACCACCGTGGGCAGGATGGTGTCGATGAGTCCCGCCGCCTGCATCGTCCGCAAGGACTCATCGTCAATGGACACCGCCCGCGGTTCGGACACGGTGTTGGCGTTTCGCTCAACCACGAGGGTGCGCACGCCATAGACGCCCAGCAGATTGGCGATGGTCAGGCCCGTCGGGCCAGCCCCGACAACCACGACCGGATAGTGCTCGGGTCGGCTCGGGCGGCCCTTGGCGCCCGAACGGCTCGCCTGGGCCATCTTAGGCTTCCTTCGCCACGGTGTTGACCAGACGGCCGACACCCGAAATGTCGACCTCGACGGTGTCCCCCGCCTTCATCCAGACTGGCGGCTGGCGCTTGGCGCCGACACCGCCGGGCGTACCCGTCAGGATCACGTCGCCGGCCGAAAGGGTCGTGAAGGTCGACAGGTAGGCGATGATGCGCGGGATCGGGAACAGCATGTCCGACACCGGTTGGCTCTGCATCACCTCACCGTTGAGGCGCGTGGTGACGGTCACCGCACCAAGGTCCTGGATCTCGTCGGAGGTGACCATCCAAGGGCCGAGCGCGCAGGTGCCGGGAAAATTCTTGCCAGGCGTGAACTGCTGGGTGTGCCATTGCCAGTCACGCACCGAGGCGTCGTTGGCGGGCGCAAAACCCGCCACGTGGTCCAGGGCGACCTGCTCGGCGATCCGGCGACCGCCGCGGCCGATGATCACCGCCAACTCCCCCTCGTAGTCGAAGCTTTCGGACTCACGCGGACAGATGATCGGCGCGGCATGACCCGTGAGCGTGTCGGCGAAGCGCAGGAAGATCGAGGGATGGCCAACCTTGTCCCGGCCGGTCTCCTGACGATGGCTTTCATAGTTGTGGCCGACGCAGAAAATCTTGCCAGGCCGCTTCACGACGGGCGCGAACCGGACCTGCGACAGGTCCAGGACTGGAGCGTGGGAGACCGCCGCCTCGATCTGTCCGAGGGCGCCAGCGGCCAGGGCGTCATCCAAATCCGGGTAGGTGTCTCCAAGGACCGCCCCGACATCGATGACCTGCCCATCCTGGACAAGACCCCATGAGGCGGCGCCCGCGGCTTCGTAGCTCGCGATTTTCATTTTTTAGTTCTCCGGAAAGCTTGACGAGGGCGCTAGCTGCGCAGCAGCCCCTGCCCCCAAGTGTTGAGCGTGCGCTGTTCGTGCGGCCAGGAGCCGACCGGGCGATCGGCGGAGACGCTCTCCAGTTCGGCCGAGATCTCGACCCAGTTTCCGTCGGCGTCGTGGACGAACATGAAAAGGTTGTTGCCCGGACCATGCCGGCCCGGTCCCCATGCGAGCGGGATTTGCTGTTTCGCCATATGGTCACCCCAATCGCGGATCAGCCCCCAGTCGCCCGCCTCGTAACAATGGTGGTCCAGGCGGCTCTCGGCGGCCTGGAAGACCGCCAGGCTGTGGTGCTCCGAACTGCAGCGCAGAAACGAGGTGCGAACGCCGCCAGCCTCGTCGACGACCACGTCTGACAGGGTGAACCCGAAAACCGTCTCGTAGAACCGCGACAGGACCGCCGCCCGCGGGCTCGCCAGAACCACGTGCTGCAGCCGCGCTTCTCGTCGCGCGTCGCCGTCGAAGAGCGTCTCTGCGTCGCTCTGAGCCGCCAGGCCGAAAACGAAACGGTTGCCATCCGGGTCACGTAGACTGATCGCCTCGGGACCGAAGAGCGGACTGGGCGAGGGTTCGATCTCCACGTTCGCGCGACGAGCGCGGTCTTGCAAAGCGTCCAACTCGCTGGCGGATTCGACCGCATAGGCGGCGAAGGCAAGACCCTTGTCCGCTCCGCGCTTGAAGATCAGCCGCCTTTGCCGCGCGGACCCGAGATAGTCCTCGCCATCGCGCTCCACCCGCAGGCCCAGCGCGCGACCATAGAAATCGGCCAATGCGCCCGGATCCGAAGAGGTCAGGGCCAGATGATGCAGGGTTGCGCGGATGGGAGCGACTGAAGCTTCGGACATCGGGTGACCTCGAATTCGATAGTGAGCCGGCGAGTGGACAATCCTCGCGCCTGCGTAAGGCCGTGGGGCCTGTCCGTCGGCCTAGATCCCGGCCACGGAACGCTGAGGCGGCGCGAACGCGCTGGATCGCTCACGGAAGACCCCCTTCCAAAGCGATGCGCGCTCGCGCCGCGACCGGGAGACCCCCAAAGGCACTGCCCAGCTGCCGAGACTATCAGCGACGAAATTTTTATATTATGAGAATTCTGTCGTCAATTCGGTTTTGTTCCCGACGAGAGGGATTTCCGTGGCGGCAAGATCAAAGGGGGAACCATGATCAGGAAGCGCGAACGCGCCGGCCGGGCGGATGCGATCGAGATAAGGCGGCAAAAGATCCTGAGCGCGGCCAAGGCGTGCGCCAGTCGTTTCGGATTCCACGCCACCAGCGTGGCCCAGATCGCAAAGACCGCCGGCCTGAGCGTCGGCCAGATCTACCGATATTTCGAGAGCAAGGAGGCCGTCATCGCCGCCGTCGTCGCCGAACGGTGGCCTTGCGCCGATCTGATCGCCGCCTGGCTGGGCGGGCCCTTGATCGGCGCCGAGCCGGACAGCAAGGCGTGCCCGTCCCGACAATCAGACCAATGCTTCACGCCCGAGGCCGCTGCGCTCAGCCTGGAAATCTGGGCCGAGGCGGCCCGTAATCCAAGGGTCGCGGCGATCGTTCGGGACGCTCGCGCCGCGGAGGTCGCTCGAACCGTCAAGCTGCTCAGCGACGCCGGCGGCGCGGCGCGAACGCTCGCCGATCTCGAGAGCCGTGCGGAACTGCTGCATCTGCTGATCGAGGGCATGCAGGTCTGGGCCGTCCACCCTCCCAGCAACCTGAGCCTGGTTCGTGAGCGCGTCAGGCAATTGGCGGCTCAGCTCGCCGCCTAGGAACGGGCCGGCCGGTCGCGGCCCGCGCCTAAAGGCCGCAGGCCCTAGAGCGTGGTTCTTTGGAGCGCCCGGATTCCTTGATGTTCGCCCCCGTCCCGGTCCACAGCGCCGCATGCCTGCGCTTGACAGCGCGGGGGGGAGCCATAAATAAGATTACGTATTTTGACGGCCCCGGCCGTCGGTCAACGCAGGGTCGACAGATGAACAACATGTTTTTGGCTGGACCGTTTAGGCCCCAGCAACAGGAAAGTCGGCTCAGCGATCTGACCGTCCATGGCGCGATTCCGGACGACCTTCGCGGCACGCTTTTTCGCGTGGGCTCGAACCCGTTTTTCGAGGCGCCCGAGAACTATCACTGGTTCGACGGCGACGGCATGGTCCATGCCATCACCATCGAGGATGACACCGTGTCGATCGCCAATCGATACGTCGCCACGGAGGGCTTGAAGGCCGAACAACAGGTCGGTCACCGCCTCTATGGAAGCTTCATGCATGGCGGGGTGCCGTTGGTGTTGGACGGCTCGCAGCCTTTCCTGAAGAACCCGGCCAACACCAATGTGTTGCGGCTTGGGGATGACGTCCTGGTCTTCTGCGAGGGCCAGATCCCTCATCGCCTCGATCCGAAGACGTTGGAAACCACGGGCATGTTCGACTTTGGCGGCGTCGAGGGTCCCGTCACCGCACACTTCAAAATCCGCGACGACGGCGAGTTCGTTTTCTTCGGCGCGATGGGCACGGTGGTCAATTTCTACCGCGCCACGGCCGATGGAAAGGTGTTCGCCAAACACACCTTCACGCAGGACGCGCCATCGTTCCTCCACGACTTCGCCCTGACGGAGAATTACGCCGTCTTTGTCTCGTGCCCGGCGCTGACCAGCATCGAGTATGTCGTCGAAGGCAAGCCGAGCACCATTTGGGACCCCAGCGTCACCACGAAGTTCGGCTTGCTGGAGATCGCGACGGGTGAAATGCGCTGGTTCGACTCGCCCCGCCCCTTCGCCCTGACCCACTTCCTCAACGCGTTCGAGGAGGATGGAAAGGTGGTGGTCGACTGCAGTTGCGCCCCCGATTTCGGCGCGCGGATCGAAGAACGCAATCCCTTCAGCGTGGCGACCCCGTGGCGTTGGACGATCGATCTCGCCGCCGGCGCGGTCAAAGGCGTTGAGATCGCGCCGATCAACTCCGAATTCGCGCGGTTCGACGAGCGCCTTACGGGCAAAAAGCATCGTTATGGCTACTACGCGGCCACCAAGACGGGCGAGTTCTGCGAGGACTTCTTGTTTGACCACCTCGTCAGGATCGACTCCTCGACCGGCGAGGCTGTGTTCAACGGCGGAGCCGACGATCTGACCAGCCCGGGCGAGGCGGTGTTCGTGCCGCGGGCCGGCAGCGTTGCGGAGGACGATGGCTACATCCTCAGCATCTGGTGGAACCCCAAGAAGGATCAAAGCGAGCTGCTGATCGCGGATGCCAGAAACTTCGACGCCGCGCCTCTGGCGCGCATCGAACTGGGTCAGCGGGTGCCCCTGGGCTTCCACGGCAACTGGTGGCCCGCCCAGTCGTAAAGCGGCCAGGACGGCGGGGCGATCCCCGCCGTCCGCCCTACCCTGTCCGGGCGCGTAACCGGTCGGCCTTAGCCCATATTGTAACTGTTGCGAACGCCCAAGAGCTTGCTCAGCAGATGGAGCAGCGTCAGGCGCTCGGCCTCTTCCAGGGGAGCCAGGATGGCGCCTTGGATCGCCTCGAGCTTTCCCAGTTGCCCCTCGATGATCTTCTCGCCCGTCGGCGTGGCCTTGACGAGCCAGCCGCGCCGCGACCGGTCGCTGCGGGCGCGGCTGATCAGGCCCAGGCTTTCGAGCTTGGCCACGACGACGCCGGTCGTCGCCCGGTCATAACCGACGACCAGAGCCAATTCCGCCTGCTCCATCTCCGGGATCAGCACCGCGGCTGAAAGCACCACGAACTGCGCCCGCGTGAGCTTGGGCTTGTCGCCGTGCACCTCATATTCCTGAGTTATGCGCTGCTCCAGGCGGCGGGTGAGATAGCCCAGGGCGTTGTAGATCGGCATCATATGCCTGCGAACCACGTCCTCGCGCGGCAGCCCGTTGGCTTCCGCCGGCTTGTCGCGCTTCCGCTTCGGTGCCGCGCCGCTCTTCTCTTCCAAGTCGCCATACCCTCTTCTACCCAATCGCGGTTTTAGGCCGCCTGCTCACGCGCGCGCAACCTGACCGCCCTCCCGCACGCTCGCAGACGACGCGGCCGCGATTGCGCGTCAATTGAAACGCGGCGGCACATACAAGAACGACTTGCCCCCTGCCCTCGTGGCCCGCCGACAACTTTCACGACTCTAGTGCTCGCCGTTAGATAAGAGAACATATTATTATATCGGATAGAGGGAATATCGCAGATCGGCCCGCTTGCGACGGCCCATCCCGTCACGCGGCGGGGCGGTGGTGGCAAGCCTGCCAAGAAAGCGGCGCAGCTGGTGGCCGCCCACGCCGCCAAAGAAAGGTAATCATGGAGTCGCGATCTCGACGTCGCCCCGGCGCGGGCTCCCCTCGTCTTCCACGGCTGGAGGATGGTCGCAGCCTTTTGGCTGGTGTCATTCGTCAATCTTGGGTTCACGACCTACGGATCGGGCATCCTCAACACGGCTATGGCTGAGGCCCTCGGCTTCGACGCCCGCCAACTTGGATTGTTCTTCTCGATCTTCCCGCTGATGCTGGGACTGCCCAGCCCACTCGTCGGGCTTGTCATCGCACACTTTGGTCTGCGCGCCGCCATCGTGACCGGCTCCATAATGGTCGTGGCCGCCGCCACAGCCATGGCGACGGTCGTGAAGACCGCGCCAGCGGCCGCCGTGGCCTTTGGCTTGGTGATGGGCGCGGGCGTGGCGTTTTCCGGCGTCATGCCCGGACAGGTCGGCGTCGGCCGATGGTTCGTTCGGCGTCGCGGGCGCTTTCGATCACGCTGTCGGCCAACGGTGTCGGCGGCCTGGTGTCCGCGCCGTTACTCAATCATGCCGCGGCGACCGGTGGCTGGCGTAGTGGGTGGGCGATCATCGCGGTGCTGAGCGCGCTGGTCGCCATCGCGGCCGTTCTGGTCATCCGCGATTCCCCCGACGCGGTGGGCCAGGCGCCCGATGGCCCAGCCCTTCAGGTGCGAAAGGCCCCACGGGTCCATGTCTCGGACGCTTCGTTCACCGCGCGGGAGGCCGCACCCACCCGCACCTTCTGGCGGCTGGCCAGCGCCTCGATCGCCAATTGCGTCGCACTGTCGCTGGCCCTGTCCCACGGGGTGGACAACCTCCGCAGCCTTGGCCATGCCACGAGAGGCCGCCTTGGCCGTCTCGCGGCTCTCAGGCGCCACACTGGTCGGCAAGATGGCCCTGGGCGCGCTTGGAGACCGGATTGAACCGCGCCGAATTTGGATGCTCAGCAGCCTGCTGATCGCGCTCGGCCTGGCCTGAGCGCCCTTCGCCGCTTCGCTCCCTGGCCTCATCGCCTATGCCGGACTTTTCGGGATCGGATTTGGCGGCGCCCTGGTCATGCAAGGCGCCACCTTGATGAACGACTTCGGCGTCAAGCCCTTTCCAGCCCTGATCTCGCTGGTGGTGTTCCTACAAACCCTGGTCGGGGCGATCGTCCCGCTCGCCGCCGGCTATCTGTACGACACCTTCGCCGGCTATGACCCGGTCTTCCTGGGCGCCGCCGCGGTCAAGATGCTGGCCGTACCGGCGCTTGCCTTTGCCAGGCCGCCAATCGCCCCTGGCCCAGATGTTAGCCCACGGTCGTGACGCGGCCTCCGGCCGCGCCATGGCGGCTGCCACATCCCGTAGGCTGAGGGCAGGCAATGCCGGGGCCGATCTTCTTGTCGACAAGGGCGGGTTCGGGCCGCCGAGCATGGCCTTGATCCGGCCATGCGCCACGAGGAAATTGACGCCTTTCCATCTCCAAGAGTCTCCAATGGCCGGCAACCCTCAAACCCGTCGGGCCGTGATTGGCGGCGCGGCGCTGTCGATAGCCTCGGCCAGTTCCCCAACCGCCCTCGCCGTACCTCGCGGCGTCGGAACGGGACTGGAAGCCGGAGCCATCCGGGCCATTGGCGTTGAGACCGCGCGGACAAACTATCGGGGCCGCCCGGCCCTGCGAGGCGTGGCGCTGGAAAACGTCCAGGATCTCGATCGGCTGGTGGTGCTGGACACGCCTGCATTCGGCGACGGCGTCATAGAGGCCTGGCTAAGCGGCGCCCCCAGCGCTACGGCCAGCGCCACGGCGCGAGGCTTCGTGGGCGTGGCCTTCCGGGTGCGCGAGGAGGCCAAGCTGGAGGCGATCTACCTGCGCCCGACCAACGGCCGGGCCGAAGACCAGCTGCGCCGCAACCATGCCGTTCAGTACATCTCCCACCCTGACTATCCGTGGGAGCGGCTGCGCGCCGAAGCGCCGGCCACCTACGAGACCTATGTCGATCTCGAACCTGGTCGGTGGACCCACGTGCGGATCGTAGTGGCGGGCGCCAAGGCTCGGCTACATGTCGATGGGGCCGAGCAGCCGACCCTGATTGTCAGCGACCTTAAGCACGGCGCGGACGCCAAGGGCGCCGTCGCACTCTGGATCGGCCCCGGCACACTGGCGCATTTCAGCGGCGTGCGGGTCACGGCCTAGGGTGACATTTGCTCACGCCGTTGAACATCGAAAGAGGGTCACGGCGCCTCGAAAAGGCGGACCGGCCCTAACGGGCCGGTCCGAGGTCCGATCACCAAGCTTCGGAAATGCTGATCAGCTTGATTTTATCGATCGGATAGACGTCTTCGAACTGCACGGCCTTCCACTTGAAGTCGACGGGGTGGGCCGTCTCGGCGAAGGTCAGCGCCAGATCGAACAGGGTCTGTTCCGCCGGCGGCATGGCGTCGAGCGGGAAGGTGTTCAGGTGCGCGATGATGGCGTCCATACGGGGCATCATGGCGTTGTAGAACACCCGAAGCTTCTCGATGCCCGCATCCAGCATCTGATTATAACGCGCTGTCTGGCCACGCTTGGCCCAATCAGCCACGAACGGCTGCAGCTCGCTGAACGCCTCGGGAAGGGCTTGGGTGGTCATCAGGCTTGCTCCAGCATGGCGTTGATCAGCGCGTATCGCTTCTGCAGGACAAATTCCTGGCGCGAGACATAGAGGTTTTCGACCGCGCCGGACTCCAGGCCGGCTTGGACCTCTTCCAACGCCGCGAGATCCTCGCGCATCACGCTGACGAGCAGGCCGCGCATGTAGGCTTGGGCAAGGCGATCGCCGGCGTGACGGGCCTTCTTGGCGTAGTTGTCGGAAACCAGGCGCGTCCGATCCTTGGAGATGGGCCAAATGGTCAGAACGGTGACCCAGTGCGGACCGTTCAAAATCGCCATGCTGGGGAAGAGCCAGACGACGTCGAAGAACCACGGCTGGCTTCGCGTGTGGTTCACCCCCGGCGGCAGCGACGACATGTCGGTTTCAACGGCAGGAGACAGTTTGCGGCCCTGGGCGTAGAGCAGACGCTCGGCGGGGGGGCCTTTGTAGTCCGGATTGGCCGCGTTGCTGGACCGGACATGCTTTTCATAGATGTCCACCGCCGGCTGGTGGCGCATGGGATTGTCCTTGCCGGCGAGCTCCGGCTGGGTGTTCCGATGCAGGAAGACGGTGTGATAGCCTTCCGAGAACCCGTCCATGGCGAAGTTCCAGTTGGCGTCGACCTCGGAGACGATGGTGCTGATCTTCTCCATCTCCGAGTAGTAGTTGTCGAAGCCCTCGGAAAGCTCGCCGAGCCATTCACGCAGCGGCTGGGGCTCCTCGTCGTCAAAGTTGACGAAGATCAGGTTTGACCAGACCTCGCTGCGAACCGGCACCAGGCCCATCGCGTCCTTGTCGAGATTGGCGAAGGCGCGCTCGTCGGGCACCACCAGCAGGCCGCCGTCCTGGCCATAGCTCCAACCGTGGAACCAGCAGGTCAGTCGCGAGCCTTGGCCCGACCCGAAGCCGCATTTGGTGCTGACGACCTTCTTGCCGCGGTGGCGACAGACATTGTGGAATGCGCGAACCACGCCCTCTTTGTTGCGCGTCATCACCACCGAAGTCTTGAAGGTGGGGACGTCGTAGGCGATGTACCCATCGATGGGGATGTCGTTGACATTGGCGAGCATAAACCAGGTCTTGCGGAAAATCTTGTCGATGACCTGGTCGTGGTATTCCTGACTGAGCTTGTCAGGAACCGAGATGATGTCCTTCAGGCCGCCAACGCCGCCGGAAAACTTTGTCTGGGGTTCTGTCATGGTTGAAAATTCTCTGAAGGCGGGCGCGGAGCGCGCGCAAGGCTGACGGAGTGGTCGCAGCGATCGAGGCGAGAGGGCGTCGACGCGAGCGGATCAGGCGGAGGTTTCGAGGTTCGCCACCCGCGCGTCCGGTCCCATCCGACGATCACCGATCGCGGGTTCGGGCAGGCCCAGCTCGGCGATGGTCTTGCGATAGAGCGCGACCCAATCGTCGGTATCGCCGCCTCGCACGCCGCCGGCGAACGCGCCCAGATAGAGTTCAGGCTTGTCGACGATTTCGGGCGTTTCGCCGGCTTCCAGCTTGGTCACCGCTTCGATCAGGCGGCGTCGCACCGTGGCGATCATCAGGTCGGCGGGGCTGAGGGTTTCAAAGGTCCGGTCAACGATGGGACCCATGCTCTCGGTAATCGCCTTGTCCTGCACCTGGACGCCCTCGATCCCGGTGAAGCTTTCATGGCGCTGCACCTCGCGGTCCATGAAGAAGTCGTTCTCCAGGGCCGGCGAGATGTTCCAGCGCCCGTACCAGTCGGTCGTGTTGGGGGTGAGGAAATCGCGCGAGCGTTTGCGCACGCCGGGCAACTGGGCCAGTTTCTTGGCGAAGAACTGCGGCTGACCAGAGGGGTCGAAGCCGCCGGGCAGCATGAACTGGATGTTCATGCTGTGCTCGTCGTCGATGGGCAGCCAAAAGCGCACCACCGGATGTTCGCGGTGCATCTCGTCCTGACCCGGCATGGTCCAGGTCGGGAACAGCTGCTGGGAGTAGTGCCAGTAGTTGGGCGCATTGCCGTGGGGCCGCACATGGCCCTCCATGACGCCCCAGCCGGTGTCGACCACATTATCGCGCACGCGCGCATCGGTGGTGATCCACTCGCCGACGAAGTCACCTTTCACCTGTTCGACGCTGTGCTTGCCATGGTGCAGGAAGCTCAGGTGCGAAGGATCGATGTCGCCTTCCAGCGCCTGCAGCCAGTTGCAGTCGCGCGCGGTCATGTCGATGATGAGGTCGTGGGGCTCGTCGTTGACGATCCCGATCTGAGGCAGCGGCGGCGGGGTTTCGCGCGGGCCCATATAGAGCCAAATCATGCCGTTGCGTTCTCGGGCCTTGTAGGCCTTGGCCTTAACGCGCTTGGAGAAGTCCTGGCTCGGCAAGACGTTGGGCATTTCGATGCAATTGCCCTCAACGTCGAACTTCCAGCCGTGGTAGCTGCAGCGCAGTCCGCCCTCTTCGTTCAGGCCGAAGAACAAGGACGCGCACCGGTGCGGACAACGGTGGTCCAGCACGCCGACTGCTCCGCTGCTGTCGCGGAAGGCGATGAGTTTTTCGCCCAACACCATGAGCCGGAGCGGCGCGCCATCGACCTCGACTTCGCTGGCCTTGGCGACCGGCAGCCAGAACTGCCGCATGAAATCGCCCATCGGCGTTCCTGGGCCGACCTTGGTTAGTACATCTACGCCGTAGGCCACGGGACTCCCCTTTCCGTTCTTGCCGGTCACGACCGGCTCTATTTGTTTAGATATGTACTCGTATTTTTACAAGAGCGGTGGACGCTGAAAGCGGCCGATCCGCCGCTAACCGCGGACCTGCATTCGGGTCGGCAGGCTGTTGAGTTCCTCGGCCGCCCCATCGGTCACCAGGACGGTGCCGCCGATGTTGACGCGACAGGACCCGCGGCAAACGTTGGGTTCGAAGGCCAGCGCCATGTTCGGCGCCAGCGTGATGTCGTTGAGCGCCGGCAAGGTGCGCGCGCCGGGCATGCGGTCGAAGAACGGCGAGCGTTCGATATTGATGCCAATGCGGCTGGCCACGACGATGGGGGTCACGCTGTGGACGAGCGGGGTGACCGTCCAATGCTCCGGATCGGCCAGCACGGGCTGCTCCATCTGCGTGGCCAAGGCCTGGAAAGCGACGCCCGCGCGGGCATGTTCCAGCCCCCGTTCGTAAGAGGCCCGCGCGACGCTGGCCAGTTCGTGGACGACCACGGGCACGGGCTCGAGGGCGACTGACATTTGCATCTGCGTCTCCATCCCGCCGTAGCAGGGGAAGATCTCAGCCTGCACGAGGTCGCCCTCGCGGATCACCCGAGATTCACCCCCGGCGTAATTCCAGAAGGGCGGAGCCCACCCGACATCGTCAGCGCCGACGCTGATGATCAGTTGGGGCGGCACCGAGATAGCGCCGCCGCGGTAGATGACGTCCATGATGGCGGCATAGACGTCGCTTTCGCGCACGCCGGGCCGCACCGTCTCGAACATGGCCTCGCACGCCTCTTCGCCAAGCCGAGCGCCATAGCGCACCAGGGCGATTTCCTCATCGCTCTTGGCCAGCATCATCATGGAAAATTCCATTGAGATATCGACGAACTCGGCCTTGGGGAGCCCCCCCAAAACCGCCTCCCACGTGCGATAGGGAATGACGCCGTGCATTTCGCCCGGCGCCTTGCTGTCCAGGCCCACCACGCCGATCCGTCCGGCGGCGAGGCCCCGTTCGGTGAGGATCGAGATCAGCAAAGGTCCCGTCGGGCCCACGCGCAAATCGTCGATCCAGAAGCGGGTGTCGCTCATGTTCGCCGCGAACCGTCGCGTCAGGCGATGGTGGGTCCAGGACACATAGACGGGTTCAGCGTCACGGAAGAACGCCACCACGCCTTCGATCGACTCGTTTGAAAGATAGCCCTCATATCGCTCGCGGCCGCGTTGGCCGAAAACCAGCACCGCGTCCAAGCCCTTTTCGTCCAACAGTCGACGGGTACGGTCGAAGCGCCGGTCGCGCTCGGCAAGCGAGAGCAAGGGACCGATGTTCCCCGACGTCGGTTTCGATGACATTTGTTACACTCCCGCCTGGTGGACGCGCCCGGCCGGCAGCGCCCCGCTTAGAAACTCGGCGATGTCCGCCACACAGCGCTGTGCGGCGGGCAGCATCCGCGAGTAGTTGAAGAAGAGATGCGTCGCCCCGAGGTAGGTGCGATGGACGACCGGGACGCAGGCGGCCTTGAGGCTTTCCGCCAGTTGGCTCGCCCCGCTTGCAAAGACGTCGATTTCGGCTGATGCGATCAACAGTGGCGTCAAGAGGCGCGGATCAGCCTGCAGAAGGTCTGCGCGCGGATCCTGGGCGTCGGGCCAGTCGGCCATATAGTCGCGCCAAGTCTCCACCGTGGCCTGGCGCGTGGGAAACCAGGGTCCATCGCCGAACATGCGCATTGATTCTGTGTCGCTGGCGCCGTTGACGACGGGCGAGATCAGGACGCCGGCGCGGAGAAAGTCGGCCCCGCCGCTCCCCGCCACGACGGCTGCGCCGGCGCTGATGCTAGCCCCGGCTGAATTGCCTCCCCAGGCGATCCGATCGCCGTCGAAGCCCAGTTCTTGGCCAAGTCCGACCAGCCGATGATAGGCGTCGGCGACTTGATCGACCGCCCTGGGGAACGGCGCCTGCGGAAGGTGGGGATAGTTCAGGGATAGAATGGCGCCGCCCCATAAGGCTGCGATCTCCCGCAATTGCCGCGCATTGCTCTCGACGCCGCCGAACCTGAACCCGCCGCCATGCAGGTAAATCCAGAGCGGTCGATCGGTCGCGCCGTCGGGTCGATAGAGCCGGCCCTCCAGGGGTCCGGCGCCGGTTTCCACCACGATGTCGGCTTCGCTGACGTTTGCGGGCCCGCCTTCGTTCCACCAGGCGCCCGCGCGTTTCATATAGGCGCCGAGCTCGGCGATGTCCGCGGGCGGCGGTCCGAGCCGCTCGCCGATCTCGCGAACGCGCTGCATGACAGCGATCATCTCCGGGCTTGGCTGCGCCTGCGTCACACCGTCCTCCCCAATTTATTTTGTTGCGCCATAATAAGAGTTCTTATTTATCTCCAACGCAAGCGCAAAGCGCCGCGGGCCACGTCGGTCCCGTGTTCGATCGGGAGCGGCGCGTCCGCGAACTGACGCCGCCAACACCGCGCATCGGGCGGTTGGCGCTGTCCGGCTGGCGGGCTGGGAAACTCTCGGGTCGCGGACGACGCAGGCGCGATCAAGACGGTGGTGATGGAAATGAACGCCCAGACGACAACGATCCTCGCGGCCCGCGTGGCCAGCATCACGGCTGACGGGGAAAGGGTTCGCGTCTTCGAGCTGGAAGCCTTGGATGGACGCGCCCTGCCGCCCTACGAGGCTGGCGCCCACATCGATGTGCATGTCGCAGGACTGGTGCGCCAGTATTCGCTGTGCGGGTCTGGCGAGCAGCCGGGCTACCAGATCGCCGTCCTGCAGACCCCGGACTCGCGAGGCGGGTCGATGGCGATGCACGCGCTATCGGTGGGCGAGGTTCTTCAGATCTCGACGCCGCGCAATCTGTTTCCGCTCGAGCCCGCCGAACACACCATCCTGGTGGCCGGCGGCATTGGGGTCACGCCGATCCTGGCCATGGCCGAGAGCCTGTGGCGCGATCGACAGTCTTTCGAACTGCACTATTGCGCGCGCAGCCGCCAGGCCGCCGCGTTCCTGGACCGTCTATCCGCCGCGCCATGGGCCGCCAGCGTGCGCACGCACTTCGACGACGGGCCGGCCGGCCAGCGGTTCGACGCCAGGGAAGTCCTGGCCACGAACGCGCCGAACCGCCATCTCTACGTCTGTGGGCCGGCGGGTATGATCGAGGCTGTGCTCGCCACCGCGCGCGATCTGGCATGGCCCAGCCACGCGCTCCACTGGGAAGCCTTCGCGCCGCCCTCCCCGCCAGCGCTCGAGGGCGGTGCGTTCGAGGTCGAGATCAAGAGCAGCGGCCAGGTCATTGTCGTGGGCGAGGAGGAAACCATCGTCGAGGCCTTGGAGCGACAAGGCGTGGCGATTGAGGTCTCGTGCGGACAGGGAATCTGCGGCGCGTGCCTGACGCGCGTGCTGTCTGGCGCACCAGACCACCGCGACTTCATCCTGACCGAGGAGGAGCGTAGTCAGTTCATGACGCCGTGCTGTTCGCGCGCGCTCGGCGGCAGGCTCGTCCTTGACCTCTGAGCCAGCAGCCCTGGCCTGAGGGCATGGTTTCAGCCCGCGCCAACCGGCGCGGGCTTCAACGATCATCAATGTGGCCTCGCCGATCGGCCAAAGGCGAGACGGTCAGGCCGGCTTCATTCAGCGGGGTCGGCGACCTGCGCGCCCAAAGCGGGACGTTTACCGCGCAGATAAAAGACGCCTGCGCAGGCCGCCGCCATCGCCGCCAAAAGGGCCAATACCGTCATCGCGCCGCTAATGCCCGACAACATCGTCGCCAGGCCGGTGACGACAAGGGCGCAGACGAACTGCCCCAGGGAATTGGCGCACTGCACCAGCCCCGTACCGAAACCACGGAACTCGAAAGAGAACAGCTTAAGCGCCGCGGCGAGCACGGCGGGAAGCGCCAGGCCCGCGCCGATCTGGGTCACGAAGCAGGCCGCGATCGTCCAGGGCAAATTCGACGCCAAGGCGATGCCAAGGAAACCAGCCGCCATGACGGCATAGCCAAGGGTCAGGACGAGCGGGATTCCAAGCCGCGAAAGCGTCTTGAACAGACCAGCGCCAACACCGATGCCGACCGCCATGGCGGCCATCGACAAGCCAATGATCTTGGGGTCGCCGACGCCGATGGCGGACATCACAAAAGCCATATCGACGGGAAGAACGCAGAAGAACATCGAGGTGACCAGCATCAGACCGCAGGCGGCGAAGGTTGGCTTCCAAGGAAACGCCTGCAGAGAGGCGGGCTTGTCTTCGCGAACGCGACGCTCGGAACGGCGCGGTTCCCGAACCACGAAGACGACCAAGGCCAAGAGCGGAAAGGCGAGCAAATAGACCAGAACCGCGTGGCGCCAACCCAACGCGCCTAGCCCGCCCGCGGCTACGGCGACGAGGACCGCCGCACTGGCGGCGACCACCACCTGAGACGCCAGCATCTTTTCGCGCGCGGCGCCTTCGAACTCATCGCCGATCAGTGTGGTCGAGGAGATAGCAAGCCCGGCCTCCGCGACGCCGACTAGGAAACGGCTCGCCAGGATCGCCCCCAGGCTCTTGAGGAAGAACGGCGCAGCGCCGGCCAGGCCGAACAGCAAAAGAGAGCTCACCAAAAGACGTTTGCGACCGAAGCGGTCCGCCAAGATCCCGGCGGCCCCCGAGAACAGCGCGATGCAGACGGCGGGCAGGGTCAGAACCATGGGCACCAGCCAGTTGGCGCCGGGGTTGGTCGCGAATTCCTTGTGAATCTCCGCGAGGATCGGGCCGAACGCCGACGGTCCCATGCCCAGCATCGCCATAGGGGCCAGCAGGGTGGCGCTCTTGAGGAAGGTCGATCGGGAGGATGGACCGGCCGTGACTGACGTGGAGATCTTCAAAGGTTTGCTCCCTGCGCAGAGCGAGAACAGGCCGCCCTGACCATTATGCGCCCCCCAAGCCCCGCGCCGGATGCGCGTATAAGGACGAGGTCGGTCGCTGTTATAAAGACGTGTACTTATTATCGCATTTTACCGCGAAGGCTATGAGCAAACTGTCGCGCCGCGCCAGTTCCCGCCCTGGCTGTCAAGCCAACAAGCAATACGTTGGCGCGAGCCGCGCGCGATCGGCGCGAGGTGACGTTGGCGGCGCTAGAGCACAACGTCGGAGAGGTTGAAGCGCTCGACCGCGCTCTGTTCGCGCGCGAGGACGCGGTTGAAGGCCGGCCTCGCCCGGACACGCTCTGCGTGGCCCAGCAGTCGCGAGAAGCGCTCCAGCGGAAAGCCGCTTTTCTGCGCGGTGCTGTAGGCCCAGTAAAGATAGGTGTCGACGATCGACCAGGTCTCGCCGAACCACCACCCCTCCCCCACCCGGTCGGCGATGTTCGCGCATTCGACAAGCAGCTTGTTGACGCCGTCTTCGACCACACCTTCGGTCGCCCCCGTCGTCCACTTCATGGGCATGCGCACCTGCCTCACCGCAGGATGCAGCGTCGCCGAGCACCAGACCAGGTCACTCAGGGCCTGGTGGGCGCTGACGGGGTCGGGCGTGGCGGGAAGCAGCCCCGCCTCGGGACAGAGGGCGTGCAGCGTCCACAAGATCGCAGCAGTCTCGGTCATGAGTTCGCCGTCGAAGAGCACGGCGGGCACCTTGCCCTTGGGATTGATCGCCAAATAATCGGGCGACTTCTGCGCTCCGGCGCGGATGTTGACGCAGACGTCATGGTAGGCCAGGCCCGTCTCTTCCAGGGCGTTCATGGTCACCCGCGAACAGGCGGCCGGAAACTGATAGATGACAATGTTCATGGTCCGATCCCGTGGGCGCCGTTGGCGCATATCTAGGTCCGGGCGCACAGCGCGGCGGCGATAGCCGCGCCCAAGCGTCCAGACGGGTGAGCATGTTGGGTTGATCCTGGGCCTGGCTGGCGGCGCCGTTCAGCTCGCTGCTTCGGCCGGACGGTCGCGTTCCAAGCGCTCGTCGGTCACCGGATTGAACAGTCGGCCGACGCCTTCGACGCTAACCTCGACTGCGTCGCCATCGTTGAGCCAGAGGGGCGGCTGGCGGCGGGCGCCGACGCCCCCGGGCGTTCCGGTGGCGATAACGTCGCCGGGTTGCAACAGGGCAAAGCGCGAACAGTAGGCGATGATTTCGGCAATACCGAAGATCATGTCGCTGGCCCGAGCCTCCTGCACCTGGCGACCGTTCACCCTTGTGGTTAGACACAAGTCCAACCCGTCGACCTCGTCGCGGGTGACGATCCATGGCCCCATGGCGCCCGAGCGCCAGAAGTTCTTTCCGGCGGTGAGCGAGTGCTTCTGGTACTGGCGCACGCTTCCATCGAGAAAGCAGCTGTATCCGAACACATGGTCGAGCGCGTCGACGGCCTTGATGTGACGCCCGCCACGTCCGAGCACCACGGCGATCTCACCCTCGAAATCGAATGTCGACGACGCCAACGGACGCACGACCGGCTGATTGTGCGCGACTAGGGAGTCGAAACTTCGGGTGAACAGGACGGGATAGTCGGGCGGCTCGACCGCGATCTCGCTGGTGTGGTCGCGATAGTTCATGCCGACGCAGAGGATTTTCCGCAGCGGGTCGCAGGGCGTCGCCAGCCTCACCTCGCGTAGGGCCAGGGTGCGATCGCAGGACCGAGCCATCTGTTCCAATTCGTCGGGCGTGCAGCGGTGTGGCGTAAAGCTCGCCGTCTCCGCCGGCTTGTGACGTTCGAAGCCGACGAGACGCACATCGTCGCCCTCGACGATCCCTGCGCCGGTCCCGCCTTCAAACTCAAACTTCACGATCTTCATCGTCGCCTCCTTGCGTCAGGCGCTGTCAGGCGGCCCGACCCGAGCGTTCAGCTCTTCGTGTTGACGCGCCCGGCGTCGCCATGACCACAAGGGCTCGCTGGCCCTGCGCCCCGCACGACATCGATGATCGCAAGGGCGTCAGCGGCCGATGCGCCGCGCCAGGCGACGTGGCCATCGGGTCTGACCAGGACGAGAGGCCGCTCGTAAAGCCTGACCGCCTCGGCGTCCCGAATCCGCACGACCTCCAGGGGCAGCGATCGAGCTTGAGCCGCGCGTTCCAGGGGCTTGGGATCGGCCTCGTCACTGAAGACCAGCAACACAAAGCCGCGGCCAAATAGGTCCAAGGTCGAGAAACCGGACGCCAGCCACAGGTGCGGCGCCCGTCCCCCTGGGCGACTGGACTGGCGATAGTTCACCGGATCGTCCTCGATCGGCGCGGCGTCGTCGGGAATGATCAGGGGCGAGTTCTGATAGCTGTAGCCAAGGTGGATGCCCATGGAGTCCCACTCGGCCGCCATCGTGGCGCGGAGCGAGCCGCCAATCGCTTTGCGGGCCGCGTCGCCCTCTATGCCGACCGCGAAAAGGGCCCGATCGCCAGGAACCGTGCGCATCCGACGAAAGTTCATGGTGCCGCGGGCGGCGTTGCGCAGCGCCACCGGACGCCGTTCCTCGTGGTAGCTGGCCAGCAGGGCTGGGCCGGCCCAGCCTTTGATTGCGGCGGTCAGTTTCCAAGCCAGGTCCACCGCTTCACCGATCCCGGTGTTCATCCCATAGCCGCCGGTGGGCGAGAACTGGTGTGCGGCGTCGCCTACCAGGAAGCAGCGGTCCGTCGAAAAGCGATCAACCACAAGCTCGCTTCGCCGCCAGGGTGCGATCGACAGTAAATCGTAGGCGATCGGCTCGCCGATCGCTTTGTCGACGATCTGCCGGGCGCGCGTCTCGTTCCACGCTTCGCGATCAAGGTCGCCCAGGATCTGGACGCGCCAGACGTCGCGGCCGCTCATGTTGATCATCGATCCCCACGCGCCGGTTTCGTCGACCAGAATGTAGCGGTAGGCCGGGCGCGCGGCGACCCGCGCCGTCAACTCAGGACTGCGCAGAAAGATATTGGTGCTCTGCGCCAGCAAGGTGGCGCCTGGAGCGCCCACGCCGATCAGCTGGGCCACCGTACTGCTGGCGCCGTCACAGCCTGCAACGAACTGGGCGCGTACGGCCATCGTCTCGGCGCTAGCCAGGTTGGTGATCTGCGCTGTCACCCCGTCAGCGTCTTCCGACAGACTGTCCAGTCGATGCTCATACCGAATGTCGGCGATCGCCGACCGCTCCGCGATGGTCTGAAGCGCCGGGTCGAAGAAGTTCTGAGGACAGAGCTCGTGCTTCTGAGGGCTGAAGGGCGGCGGTGGCCGCGTGGCGTCCGAGGCGACCGGCTCGCGCGCGAGTTCGCGTCCGAGCAGGCCGGTCGTGAACACGATGTCGCGCGACAAGGTTCTGGGAAAGCCGGCGGCCTCGATGTCGGCCACCACGCCCCAGCGACGCGCATGCTCCATCGACCGGATACTGACCTGATCCATCCTCGGATGCTCGGCGCGAAGCGCCTTGGCGCCTTGATCGACGAGCAGGCTTGGTATGCCTCGCCAACTCAGATCGATGCTGAGACAAAGTCCGACAGGTCCGCCCCCGATGATCAGGACGGGTGTGGTCTCAGCGTTCACAGGCCCGCGCTCCGGGGGCGCGCTTTCGCCGCCAAGCCCCGCCCTCGCCGCTCGGCCAGGTAGGTCTCCGGATCCAGTTCGCGTCCCGAAGGATTGGCCTTGAATTGGGCCGACGCCATGAACGCGACCATCTCGTCTAGACTGTCGAAGTTCTGAGCGGTGATCTCGACATTGTTATGGTCCGGATCACGATAGTAGAAGCTGGTCATCGGACCGTGATCGGCGCTTCGGTGCGGCAGCATGCCGTTGTTCTTCATCGCCTCGTACTTTTCGCAGAGGCCGTCGAGACTCCCGGTCATCAACTGCATGTGGTGCAGGCCCGGCGATGTCTGCAACACAGCCGCCTGGACACCGGGCTCCTCGAAGATGCCGATGGTCTGGGTGTTCGGAAAATCCTCCGATAGCCGGAAAAAGCACATTCGCAGGTCCGAGGCCCGCGTCTGACCGCCATAGTCGCCCGGCCGGATGTCTGCCGCGGGTGTGTGCTCGAAGAAGGGATCGACACCTAGAACCGAAGCATACCAGGCCTTCATCTCGTCCAGTCGGGCGGTTTTGAGAATGATCTCGCTGATCTTCAGGGGCGAGCAGGCTTGCCGCGACGGCTTGTCCAAGCTGTTCATTTTCGGCCTCACGAAGCGCCAACCCCACAATAATAAGAGTACATACCATGTCCGCAAACTCCAGCGAAAGTTCGCTGCGGCGCGCCACCCGGCCAGCCGATAGATGCGTTCGGGCGCCCCGGCCGGCGCCCCTACCCGGCCGCCGCAGACCGTGTCGAGCGGCATCCCGCCCCCTTGGCGGTCAGAGCGGCGCGATCCGGGAGCCAGGCTCGGCCGCGCCCCTGTGGCGGTGGCCAAAAAAATGGGGCTCTTCGTAAGAAGAGCCCCTGGAGGTAAGCGGCGGATCGTGACGCCGCTTAGGGATCAGTAGTTCAGGCTGACGGTGATCCCGTAGGTGCGCGGCGGCGCCAGGAGCGCGACGTCCGAGTTGAACAGCGACTGGGTGAGATATTGGGTCGTACGCGCGCCGTCCTCGAGGTTGCGCACCCATCCGCTGACTTGACGCTTGCCGGTCGGATCGACCCAAGTCAGCGATACGTCCGTCCGAACGTAGCTTTTCTGAATCGATCCAGGCGCGTCATAGTAGTAAGTGCGCTGACGCGTATAGTATTGGCTGTGCGCTTCGGGTGTCAAAGCGCCAAGATCGCCCAGGTCGAACTTGTGCTTGATCCCCGCCGTGACCGTCCACTTGGGCGAATAGGGCAGCCTGTTGCCGGAGTAGCTCACCCCGTCATTGGTGAACTCTTTGAACTTTCCGTCCAAATAGCTGACGCTGCCATCAATGATCGTACCATCGGGAAGATAAAGGCCCGTTTCGAATTCGGCCCCGCTGATGCTGACCTTTTTCGCCGGCCGCGTGACGCTGAGTTGCAGCGGAACCGTCGTGCCGGGCGCGGCGGGATTGTTGACGTTGATGGTGCCGAAGAACTGATACTGGTAGTTGGAATAGTCGTAGTGGAAGGCGGTCAGATTCAGTTTCAGCCGGCGGTTCCAGAAGCTGTTCTTGATCCCACCTTCATAGGCCGTGACCGACTCGGCCGGGAACGTGCTGACCAGGGCGCCGGGATTGAAGCCGCCAGCCTTCGAGCCGGTGCTCACCGATCCAAACAGTAGGGAGTGGTCGCTCAGATCGGCGTCGACGCCGATCTTCCAGGTGACCTTCTTGAAGGTCAGGTCGCCGTCCCCGTCCACCGGCACCGAGCTGCCGTTGCTTTGCACGACGTTGGTCGAGCCGCGGCTCGATTGCTTGTCGCGCGTATAGCGCAACCCGCCGGTCAAGCGCACCGTTTCGGTGATCGGGTAGGTCACCTGCGTGAAGGCGGCGGCCGACTTGGTCCTGAGGTTTTTGCGTTCCCGCGAGAAAACCCTGATGCCCGTATCCGTGGCGGCGCCGAACATCGGCAGGTTCGTCACGGAGTCTCGGAAGTCATGCACCTTGTCGTCCAGCAGGAAGCCGCCCACCAGCCACCGCAGTTTCGAGTCGTCATTGGACGCCAGGCGAAGCTCATGGGACTGGACCTCGTTGGTGTCGTTGAGGACCTTGATTCCAACGTGCACATAGTCGCCGCCGGTCAAGGCGAGCCGATCAGGGGTGGATCCCAGGCCCAGGCTGCGTTGGGTGACGTGGCGATAGCCGGGAATATAGGTCAGAGCGCCGATCGGCAGATCGACGTTCAACTCGGCGCGCAGGCCATAGTTCTCGACATTGTTGAAGTTTTGGTCGGTTTCGCTGTCGCGCCGCCCGCCCGCCTTCGGCTGCCAGGCCGTGTTGGCGCAGTAGTTGGGAATGATGACGCCGGCCGGCGACGCCAGGGCGGGGCCGGAGGCCGCCGAGCCCGGGGGGCAGAGCGAGAAGCTGGCGCCGTCGTTCTTCTGTTTGGTGTAGTCGCCGCCGATGAAAAGGCGGGCGGCGCCCTTCTTGTAGAGCACGCCCAGCCGCGCGGCCGTGGTGCCCTGATCGTTGAAGCCATCGTCGGTGTAGCCGTCGTGGGCCACACGCTCGACGCTGGCGCGCATGGCGAGGTTTTCGTTGAGCGGCACGTTGACCATCGCCGCCAGATTGATGCTCTGATAGTTGCCGTAGCTGCCTTGGGCAGAGGCGTCAAAGCCGCTCGGATCGGGCTTCCTGGTGATGATGTTGACCGCGCCGCCCGTGGAGTTTCGGCCATACAGCGTGCCTTGCGGGCCCCGCAGAACTTCGATCCGGTCGACATCGTAAAGGCCGCCCGGTTGCGAGATGGCGTGGGTGATCGGCACGCCGTCAACATTGTAGGAAATCGGCGCCTCGCCGACGATCTGGATGTTCGTGGTCGTGATGCCCCGGATCGAGACGTTCATCGAGTTGTTCTGGTTGGTCTGGAATTGGGTGGCCGGAACCAGACCCTGCAGGTCGGCGACGTTGGAGCCTCCGGTCGTCGCCAGGTTCTTGCCGGTGATGGCGCTGACCGCGATCGGCGCGTTCTGCAGCGTCTCCGACCGACGCTGCGCCGTGACGATGATTTCCGGGACCACCACGTCTGACGACGCAGAAACGTCGTTCGAGGTCGTCTTGTCCTGCGCCCACGCCGGACTTTGCAGCATCACACCCAGCAATGCGCCGTAGGCAAGCTTGTTAACGTTCATAATCCCTCCTCCCCGATGTTCTGAACCTCGGCGTTTGCCGGGCTCCGCGGCTTTTGCCGCTTTCGTTTTCTCTGTGGGACACGGCCCACGAAGATATGTATGCATATTTTAAATTCGAGTTCAACGCGCCCCATGCGGCTCATGGCAAATCTTAGGAACGCTGGTCGTTAGAGCGACGCCCTCTCCCGCTGCCCGAGCTTCGTCAGAACCGTGGCAGGCTCGCTGATGGGGCCAGCCGTCGGCAGGCCGCGGAGGCGTTGCGCCAACGCCTAGGGGCGCCGCAGGCGCCCCCATAACGCTTGACAAGCTCGCAGGCGCAGTTGGTCAACTGAACCTGCCCTCTGCGAGCGATCACGCGGAATGATGTTTGCGCAGATCATCCGTGATCCTGACGCAGCAAACATTGGCGCCATATAAAAGGGCCGCGGCCCGTATCTCGACCTTGTAAATCCGGTTCATTCCCAATGGAGACGGCCATGTTGAAGGTTTGTATTCTTGGCGCGACGGGCAAGAGCGGGCGTTGCTTGGTCAGGCAGGGGCTGGACAAGGGCCACGTCGTGACCGCGCTGGTTCGGGACTCCGGGAGGTTCGACGAGCCCGAGAACGAGCGGCTTAGGGTCAGACCTGTGGATTTCGGCCGCCAGGGCGAGCTGAGCCAAGCCATGGCGGGCCACGATGTCGTCATCAATGCCGCGGGCTATATCGACACAGCCGATTTCAATCCGCTCGTGCAGCGCATTATCAGCGCGGCCGAGGAGGCGCTCGGCGCTGGTGGCCGATTTTGGATGTTTGCTGGCGCGGCGCTCTTGGATGTTCCGGGAACGACGCGGATGACCGTAACGCTGCCAGGCGTCCCGAAAATCTACACGCGCCATCGTGACAACTACCAGGCCATCACGCGCACGAAGCTCGATTGGTCCGTTCTCTGCCCAGGTCCCATGATCGAAGCGCCCGACGGTCGGGCCACTGAGGATCTGGTTTTGTCGCGCGAGGTATGGCCGACACCCAAGCCAAGCATCACCCAGATGCTGCCCAGCTTGGCTCTGTCTGTCGCCTTCCGGCTGGCGGTCCCGCGCCAGACGATCTTCTACGAAGACGCCGCTTCGGTGATCTTGGATCACCTTCAGAACAACGGGCCGCTTTCGCGGTCGCGGGTCGGGGTGGCTCTTCCCGCCGGCGAACGCCGCCACAAGAGCACGCCGTCGCGAGCCGATCGCGCATGACCACGCAAGTCGCTCCCGCCGCCTAGGCTCGTCGCTGCTGCGGGCGCGACGCCATGCCGCAGCCGCATAAACCGGTTGGCAAACCGCCGGACCGCAAAGCTCTGTCTCTAGTGAGGAGACGTTCATGCAAGCGGCCATCGCCAACACCGACGCGCCGGCCCCTGGGCTTGGCGACGGAGAGGATGAAGGCGCCTTTCGAGCCCATGTTGGTCGTGTGCCTTTTCCGCTGGTCGTGCTGGACCTGGAACACCGTCCGGTTCAATTCAGCCGCGGCTGGCTTGATCAGGCCCAGTCATTGCCGCTGGCGCCAACGCCGATCACCGACCACTTCATAGGCCCGGCGCTGGCTGAAGCCCTGACACGTTGCGCCGAGGGCAAGTCAGCGACCTGCCAGGTCGAGGGCCGGGACGAACGCTGGTGGGCGGCGACTCTGTCGCCCTGGCCCAGTATGTCGACGCCGCGCCGTCTGGTCCTCAACATGCGCGAGATCACCGAGACGGTCCGCGCCACCTTCGCGGCCTTGCAAGCCCAGCAGCGCCTTTCGATGGCGCTCAAGCTCGACCGCTCCTTGGTGATGGAGACAAACTTGAGCTCGGGCGAGGTGTGCCTGCAGTCGATGTGCAACGACCTGGAGCGGTTTTTCCTGGGCCGCGGCGTCGAGACCACCGCCCACCGCGACCATCAATCGGGGTTGAAGACCGCCTTCGACGCCTGCGCCCATCAAGGCGCGCCTTTCCACCTGACCTACCGCCTCAACCGCGACGATGCGGTCGAGACTTGGATCGACGCCATCGGCGAACGGTTTGAAAGCTCATCAGGAACGCCCGATCGGGTCATTATCGTCTTCAAGGACGTCACCGACCGCCACCACCAGCAACAGCGTGTCGAGGCTCTGGCCTATCGCGACGGGCTTACGGGCCTGGCCAATCGCGCCGCCTTCCAGGCCGCGTTCAGCGAGGCGACCGCCGCGGCCCAGGATCGGACCGAAGGGTTGGGCGTGGTGATGATCGACATGGACTACTTCAAGCAGGTCAACGACACGTTCGGCCACGACGCCGGCGACGCCTTGCTGAAGTCCTTGGCGGGCCAACTTCGCCGAGCCTTTCGCCAGAGCGACACCGTCGCCCGCCTCGGCGGCGACGAGTTCGCCGTGTTGATGCGCGACGTCAGCGATCCCCAAGTCCTGCTGCGCCCGATCGCCGCCTTGGAGGCGCTCTTGCGAAACCCGGTGCAATACAATGGCCAGGACTTCGTGATCAGCACCAGCATCGGCGCAGCCTTCCATCGTCCGGGCGAGACGGACGGGGCGCTGGTTCTGAAGAACGCGGACCTGGCGATGTACGAGGCCAAGGCGGCCGGTCGCGGACGCAGCGTGCTGTTTCAAAACACGATGCGCACCCGCGTCGAGGAAAGATTGCAGGTGCTGCGCGACGTCCGCAGAGGCTTGGCGGACCGCGAATTCTCCCTGCTCTATCAGCCTATCATCGAGCTCGACACCGGCACGGTGGCGACCCTTGAGGCCTTGGTGCGGTGGAACCATCCGGACTTGGGCGTCTTGGTCCCGGCCGCGTTCGCCACCGCGTTCGACGACCCGGAGGTCGCGCCGCTGCTCAGCGAGTTCGCATTCGAGAGCGTTCTTGAACAACTGCGGACATGGATGGACGCGGGTCTGGATCCGCCGCCCGTGGCCATCAATGTCTCCGCCACGCAGCTGCGCGATGGCCGGTTGATCCAAGAGCTTCCCGGCCGGCTGGCGCGTTGGGAGGTCCCGGGCGACAAGCTGTCGATCGAGGTCAACGAGACCATGAGCAGCGGTCGCGCCGACCTCACCGTTAGCGAGGCCGTGCGCGGGCTTGCCGCTTGCGGCGTCAAGGTGACGCTCGACAATTTCGGCGCCGGCCAAGGGTCGCTGGGCAACCCGCGCGACTACCCCGTCGATCGGCTGAAGATCTCCAAGGCGTTCGTGTCCGACTTCGATCCGGTGATCATCGGCTCCATCCTACGGCTCGGTCAGGCGCTCGGCCTACAGGTCGTCGCCGACGGCGTCGAGGGGGGCGAGGCCCTCGCCGCCGTCCGCGATCTGGGCTGCTCCCATGCCCAGGGGTTTCACTTCGCCAAGCCAATGTCGGCGCAGCAGGCGACGAGCTACCTGGGCGCAGCCGCCTCGGGCTTCGACGAGGCGGTCTTGTGACCGCCTAGCCGCGAGGCCTGGCGGCGCAACCAGATTTCCGCGTCGTCTACGAAGGTGAAGACGACGGGCACGACCAGTAGGCTGAGCGCGGTGGAGGTCAGCAGCCCGCCCAAGACGACGACGGCCATGGGCTGTCGAAAACTCGGGTCCGCACCGAGACCCAGGGCGTTGGGAAGCATCCCCGCCCCCATGGCGATGGTGGTCATGAGGATCGGGCGCGCGCGCTTATGGCAAGCGTCCAACACCGCTTCCAGACGCGTCATTCCGTTCGTGCGGCGGGCCATGATGGCGTATTCGACCAGCAGAATGGAATTCTTCGTCACGATGCCCATCAGCATCAGCAGCCCGATCAGGACGGGCAGGGAGAAGCTCATGCGCGACGCCAGCAGCGCCAGCAGCGCTCCGCCGAGCGACAACGGCAGGGCCGACAGAATGGTCGCCGGCTGGAGGAAGTCGTTGAAGAGAAGCACCAGCACCGCATAGATGCAGAAGATCCCCACGCCGATCGCCAGCCCGAAGCTGCTCATCAGTTCCGAGGTCCGTTGAACCTCGCCTTGCTCGACCAGCTTAATCCCGGCCGGCGGGGCGCTGAGCGTAGGCAGGCGTTTGGCCTCGCGCATGACTTCCCCGGACACGCGCCCATTGAGCTCGACGGTCAGGGTGACCTGGCGAGCACGGTCGAGGCGGTCGATCTGCGAGGGTCCGCTGCCGATGGACAGGCGGCCCAGCGAGGCGAGCGCGACTTGCCCGTTGCCGCCGGCCACGCGCAACTGGCCGATGGAGTCCAGGTCGGTGCGCAAGGCTGGATCCATCCTCACCCGAACGTCCACTTGACGGTCGGACAGATTGAGCTTGGGCAGCGAGGCGGCGTAGTCGCCGAACGTGGCCACGCGCATGGCTTGGCCAAGGTCGGCGCTGGTCACGCCCAAGGCCGCGGCGCGCGCGTAGTCCGGCGTCAGCTGGATCTCCGGCCGCTGCAGGGCGGCGCTGGAGGTCACGTTGCCAATGCCTGAAATGCGGTTGCGAATTTCCTGTTCGACCTTGTTGGCAGTCTGGTTGAGCAGATCGCTGTCGTCGCCGGTCAGGACGATCTGCAGCGCCTCGCCGTTGCCCGATCCGCCGACAGACACCCGGACCCCGGGCAGCGACCTCAAGGCCTCGCGGATCTTCGCCTCGACGCCCGATTGTTTGAGCCGGCGCTCTCCGCGCGGCGCGAGATCGACAATCAAGGTGGACGCGGTCAGATCGGCGCTGGAGCTGGCTTCCATGCCGCCGCTCGTGGCGGTGCCGGCTTCGGTGAAGACCTTGCGGACTTCCGGCAGCGCCCTGATGCGACGTTCCGCGTCGAGGGAAGCGGCCGTGGTTTGCGCCAGGGTGCTCCCCGGCGGCAAGGTCAAGGACACCGTGACCTGGGCGTCGTCCTGCGCCGGAAGAAAGGCGCTGGACAGAAAGGGTATCATAGCCAGGGAGGCTGCGAAAAAAAGCCCCGCGGCGACCGCAGTTGTCTTACGACGACGCAAGGTGGTGCGCACCCAGCCCAGGTAGCGGGTCATAAGCGCGCCGTCTCGCTCCTCGCCGTGCGTCGCGCGCAAGAGGTATGCGGCCATCATGGGCGTCAACAATCGGGCCACCAGCAAGGACATCACCACGGCCACGGCGGCGGTGACGCCAAACTGCCGAAAGATCTTGCCGGGGATGCCGGCCATGAACGCGGTGGGAAGAAACACCGCGACAATCGTCAGGGTCGTGGCGACGACGGCCAGGCCGATCTCGTCGGCCGCCTCCATCGCCGCCTGGTAGGGAGGCTTGCCCATCCTCAGATGGCGCTCGATGTTCTCGACCTCGACGATGGCGTCGTCGACAAGAATGCCGATCACCAGGGCGATGGACAGCAGGGTAACGAGGTTCAGCGTAAATCCGCAAAGATAGATCACGCCAAAGGTGGGGATGATCGACAGGGGAAGCGCGGTGGCCGAGATCAGCGTCGCGCGCCAGTCGCGCAAGAACAGCCAGACCACGATAACGGCCAGGATCGCGCCTTCCAGCAGCAAGTGCATGGAACCGTCATAGTTTTCGATGATCGGCGTGATCGTGTTGCTCTGCTCGCTGATCACCACCTCGGGATGCGCCGCGGCGAAGGCCTTTACCTTCTCACGCACGCGCTTGGCCACGGCCACGTCGCCAAAGCCCAAGGAGCGCGTGACGTTGAACGCGATGACCTCGTGGCCGTCGCGGAAGGCGCGCGAACTGCGCTCGGCGTGCGAGTCCCGGATCCGTGCGATCTGGTCGAGGCGAACCATCTGCCCGGCGGCGGCCGGAACCGCGACAGCGGCGAGATCCTGCGGCGTGTGCACAGCGCCCAGGGTCCGCAGGGATTGGCGCTGGTCACCGATGTCGCCCTGCCCGCCCGAGCTGTCGCTCTGCATGTCCTTGAGCTTGCTGCTGACGGTCAGGGGGCTAACGCCGAGGCCAGCCATCAGGGCGGGGTCCAGGTCCACGTGCGCCTCGCGCGTCACCCCGCCGATGCGAGACACGCTCGCCACGCCCTTCACCGACTGAAGCGCCTTGGCCACGTCGTTGTCGACAAACCAGGACAGCTCCTCCTCGCCCAGGCTGGGCGAGGTGATCGCGTAGGTCAGCATGGCCGAAGCGTTCGCCGTGACCTTCGAGACCGTGGGCGTCTGCAGCGCCGACGGCAGGTCGTTCTTGGCGCCGTCGACCGCGTTGCGCACCTCCTGGACGGCCTCGTTGGAGTCCTTGTCGATCGTGAAGCTGACGGCGATGTTCACCGCGCCTTCGGTGATGGTCGTGGTGATGTGATCGAGCTTGCGCAGCGAGGTCAGCTTGTCCTCGATCTTGCGCGCCACTTCGGTTTCCAGCTGCTCGGGCGCGGCGCCCTCCAGCGTGGCGGCGATGTTGACCGTCGGCTGGTCCATGTCCGGGAAGTGCTGGATGTCGAGACGCTGGAATCCGTAGACCCCGAAGGCGGTCAACAGCACGAACAGAAGAATGGCCGGTACCGGATACTTGATCGAGAGAGCGGAAATGTTCATCGCACGGCTCCCGTGACCAGAACGCTCGCGCCGTCGGAGAGGAAGGCCGCGCCGCTCTTGACCACGCTCACCTCGCCGCCCAGCCCGGAGACCTCAATACGTCCGCCTTGACGCGCGCCGGTCGTCACGGCGCGTCGATGCGCACGCTTGTCCGCGCCGACCACGAACACGTAGGCGCGCCCGTCACGCAGCACCACGGCGGTGTCGGGCAGGGTCATGACCTGGGAGGCCCCGACATCGATCACGCCGCTGCCGTACATGCCCGCGCGGGCCGGCGAACCGGGCGGCAGGCTGACATAGGCGACGCCGCGACTGGTGCTGGTGTTCAGGGTCGGAGAGACCAAGCGCACCGCGCCGGTGACGGCTTCGCCGCCGGGGAGACGGACCTCGGCCCGCTGGCCGGCCCTGACCCTGGACAGTTGCTGGGCGTCCAGCTCCGCCTGCCACTCAACGCGCCCCTGGCGCACCAGTCGGAACAACTCCTCTCCCGAATTGACCACCTTGCCCAGCAACGCCGAACGCGACGAGACCACCCCGTCGTCCACCGCTGTCACTTGGGTCTGAGCCAGCTGGATTTCAGTGCTGCGCAACTGCGCACGCTGCTGGGCCAGAGCGGCCTGGGCGGTGCGCTGGGTCACGGCGTATTTCTGGATCTGTTGGGCCGACAAGGCGCCGCTGGAGGCGACCTGGCTGGCCCGGTCGACATCACTGTCGGCCTGAGCAAGATTGGCCTCCGCCTCGGCCACCGCCGCCCGCAGGCGGGCGCGATCGGCCAGGAGTGTGTCGGGGGACAGGTTCGCCAGAACCTGGCCCCGCCGCACCCGAGCGCCGACATCGGCGCGCAGATTGTCGATGCGCAGCGGCCCCGTTTGGGCGCTGATGATCGCCTCCTGCCAAGCCAGCAGTCCGCCGCTGGCGCGGATTTGCTGCGGCCATGTCAGGGTTTCAGGCTTGACCAATTCTACGGTCAGGCTTGCGGGCGGCGGTCCGCCGGTCTTTGGTGAGCAGGCGTTTAACGCGGCCAGGCTCAGCAAGACGGCGCCCATGCGGGCCCCGTGGAGAGGTCGGAACATCACGGCGGGGAAACTCCGTCTAAGCGCTTTGAATCAGCCAAGGTGTCTTTTGTCGTGTCCCAGCCGCCGCCGAGCGCCTTGTAGAGCGCTATCCACTGGCGAAGCTCGGTGACGCGAAGATTGATCAGCGACTGTTGTGCGTCCAAGGCCGTGCGCCGGGCGGTCTCGCGGTCGAGGAGCGCCGCGTTGCCGGCCCGATAAAGTTGGTCGGTGGCCATGAAGCTAGCGTGGTAGCCTTGGGCCGCGAGGTCGGCGTCGGCCTGTCGGCGGCGCGCGACGTCCAGTTGCACCAAGTCTTGCTCGACCTCGAGAACCGCGCTGCGGACGGTCTGGCGATAGGCGGCCAATTGATAGGCATAGCTGGCGCGGGCGGACCTGACGTTGGCGCGACGTTGTCCGCCATCGAAGATCGGCAGGGACAGGGACGGCCCAAACGACCATTGATCAACGCCCCCGCTCGTCGAGATCGACCCCGACAAGGTCAGGCTGGGATAGCGATTGGCGACGGCTGCGCCGATTTCGGCGTTGCTGGCCGCCAGTTCGCGCTCGCTGGACGCCACATCGGGTCGTTGTCGAACCAGGTCCGCCGGCAGGCTGGTCACATCAAGCGACGCAGGCCTGGGCAGACCAAGGTCGCCGGCAGCCATGCTGGCGCGTAACTGGCTCTCTGGTCGCCCCGTCAGGGACGCGAGGCTCTTGACCAGCAGGTCGCACTGTCCTTCTTGGTCGGTAAGCGAGGATCGGGTGCTCGCCGCCGCGGCGTCCGCCAGGGCCGCGTCGGACGCCGGCGAGAAGCCGGCGTTCGCATTGATCCGCGTAAGGCGCGCGGAGGTCTCTTGCGAAGCCGTTTCCTGGACGAGCACCTGAGCCAATTGCTCACAGCCGCGGTAGCGCACGTAGTCGTCCGCCACTTCCGCGGCCAGAGAGATCCGCGCGTCGTGCCAATCGTCCGCTCGCGCCTGAATGCGCGCTCGGGCGGCCTGGACATTGCGGCGCGTCTTGCCGAACAGATCGAGTTCCCAACTGGCGTCGAGGCTCTCCTGGCTCGTGGTCGCCACGATGTCCTGTCCCGTCGTCAAGACCTGCTTGGACCGCGTTCGCATGGCCGAGGCCGTCGCGCTGGGCAGACCCGCTGCGCGCTGAGTACTGAGATTGGCGCGCGCCTGATCAATGCGGGCGAGCGCCTGGTCGAGCGTGGGGCTGTTTTGCTGGGCCTCGGCCTGCAACGCCGTGAGGATGGGGTCGTCGAAGCGCGCCCACCAGTCGGCCAGGGCGGCGTTGGCGTCGCCGTGCGGGGTCGGGGCCGACCACTCAGCCGCCACTTGAGGGTCTGGGCGCTGGTAGTCCGGACCGACCGTACAGGCCGTCGCCAGCAGGGCCAGCGCCGGCGCCAGAACTCGAAATCGATCCAAGAGCCTCTCCGAAGGGTCGGTTCAACAGAGAGTCTGACTTAGGCGATCGGCGTGTTAGGCGGTGCGCGACGGAAGTAAAGTTGGGAAAAGGTTGTGTTAAGAACTGTAAAGCCAGCGGCGAGCGGTCACCAACCCGGCATAAAGACGTTCTCGTGAACACAGCCCAAACCCCAGCCGCGCCCCGGATTTTGCTCATCGACGACGACGATGAGCTGACCGCCATGCTCTCGGAGTTCCTCGTCTGTGAGGGCTTCGGCGTCGGCACGGCCCACGACGGCCAACAGGGCGAGACCGCCGCCCTGTCGGGCGATTTCGATCTCGTCGTCCTTGACGTCATGCTGCCGCGGCGCTCGGGCATCGAGGTCTTGGGACGGATCCGCCGCGCCAGTACGATCCCGATCCTGCTGCTGACGGCGCGGGGCGACGAGGTGGACCGGATCGCCGGGCTCGATCTGGGCGCGGACGACTACCTTCCCAAGCCGTGTTCCCCAGGCGAGCTCGTTGCGCGCATTCGCGCGATCCTGCGGCGTATCGTGGCGCGTGACGAGCCCGCCGCGACCGCCGTCATCGCCAGCGGCCCCTTGAGGTTGTGGCCGGCCAGCCGCAAGGCTGAATGGGCCGGCGCGCTCCTCGACCTCACCGGGACCGAATACAGCCTTCTTGAGGAACTGGCGCGGCACGCAGGACAGTTGGTCAGCAAGGAGCAGCTGTCGGTCAGTGCTCTGGGCCGGCCGCTGACGGCCTACGATCGCCGTATCGACGTGCACATCAGCAGCATCCGGCAAAAACTCGGTCTGCGTCCCGGTGGCGGCTCGTGGATCCTGAGCGTGCGAGGTCAAGGCTACCAGTTGGTCTGTCCATGATGCCCAGCCGCCTATTCTGGAAATTCTTCCTGGCCTTTTGGCTGGCTTCGATCTGCCTGCTGGTGATCGGCATGGCCCTGCTGTCGGTGCTGCGCAACGGTCCGGCCCAGATGCTCGCCGTCGCCCAAGTCCAAGAGATCGTCGCCGACGTGATCGCCGCCGACGGGCCCGCCGCCGCAGAACCCGTTATGTTGCAACAAGCGCGCCGCAACGGGCGCATGGCCCTCTACGACGCGAAGGGAAAATTCATCGCAGGCGTCGCGGGTGTGGCTCTGGGGTCCACGACCCAGACGGTGTTGGCCCCGGACGGTCGACGCTATCAGTTAGCGACCGCCGCCCCTCAGTCCAGCTTGGCGCCGCCGCTCCTTGTCAGCGGGTTTGTCAGTGTCCTGTTCAGCGCAGCCCTGGCTTGGTATTTCTCCGTTCCGCTGGCGCATCTGAGCGCGGGTTTTCGCGCGGTCTCGGCCGGCCAGTTGAGCACGCGGTTGGGCGCCCGGGTCGGCGCCCGCCGCGACGAGATCGCCGATCTGGCGCACGAATTCGACGGCATGGCCGCCCAGTTGGAGCAGCTGTGGCTCGCCCAGCAGCGGTTGCTCCACAACATTTCGCATGAACTTCGTTCGCCGCTCGCGCGGCTCCAGGTCGCCGTCGGCCTTCTGCGGCAGTCGCCCGACGGCCGTATGGACATGGTGTCCCGCGTCGAGAGAGAAGCCGATCGTCTGGAAGGCCTGCTGGCCGAAATCTTGACGCTGGCTCGGCTGAAAGCCGGTCATGCCCTGGGTCATGAAGAAAAAATCGACCTGATGGATCTGGTTTCCGCGATCATTGATGACGCCAATTTCGAAGCCCAGACCAAGGCTTGCCGGGTGACTTTGGAGGGTGCGGCGCCGTTTGTGACCTTCGCCAAGGGCGAGGTTCTCTACCGCGCTTTCGAAAACGTCATTCGCAACGCGGTGAAATATTCTCCACCGGGCGAGACGGTGCTTGTCCGCGCCGGCATTGAGCACGACCGGTTGGTGCTCGAAGTCATCGACAAGGGCCCAGGCGTGCCAACCGCGGCCAGGGAGGAGATGTTCGACGCCTTCAAGCGCTTCGATGGCGAGGCTCGAAGGCTCGAAGGTTTCGGCCTGGGTCTGGCGATCGCGCGCGAGGCGGTCCTATGGCACGGCGGCGACATCCGGGCCGAAGACGGTCCGCTTAGCGGCGGTCTGAAGATGGTGGTGAGCGTACCTCGCCGCGGCGCGCCGCTCGATACGCCGTGGCCGCCGGGGTAAGCGACTGCGCGTCATCCCGCCCCGCCCCAGCGATCGCGCTCGAGATTCGTCGCGTCCTTGCTCTGCGCGACCTGTTCAGAACGGCTTCATGCCGGCGCTCGGTCAGGGCGACCCGCACGGCCCTTGACCCAGGCCCGAGAGGGCGAACGGCAAACCGAGCTCGCCCTCCCCCATGGACTGGAGAACGCCGGTCAATCGCGACAAGCGCGCCTGCTGCCGCGCCAAGGCCTCGCTCAACGCGGCGTGTACAGCCTTGGCCTGAGCTTCGGGGGCGTCGCTCAGGGTCAGGAAACCGGCTATGGCCGCCAGCGACAACCCTAAGGCCCTCAGTTCCACGACCGCGTGGAGGCGCTCAAGTGTGGGGGCGTCGTAACCGCGGACATTGCTGACGAGGCGATGCGAGCGGACCAGCCCTTTGTCCTCGTAGTGGCGAAGCGTTCGGCTGCTGACGCCCAGGGCGCGCGCGGCGGCCTGGATATCGACCAGGCCCATCGCGGACCCCTGCCCCAAAGGCTCGCGGCGCATCCCGCCCCGCCGTTCCATGAAATCCATGGGCCCGTCGGCGACGCGTGCAACAGATCTGGACTGCTTGCTCACCGGCGTACGCTCGTCAGCCGCCACGTCCAGTAAAGAGCGTCTTAGGCGCGCGCCCTTCCCAGGGGCGTGGCCGTCTTCCCCCGGACAACTCGCGTACGGCCCCAAAATGCTCGATCGCCAGAACCCGTCCATCGACGATAGCGGTCCCCTCGTTCACCACCCGAACCGACATCGGACGCCGACCGCCCTGCTCGCGCAGCCAGCGGCCTATGCGCCAGAAAAGAGAAGGCGTTTCGACAAGCGGCAAGCCGTCGAACCCTGCCTGGAGGAGCACGAGCGGTTGAGAATCTGGGCTGTTGGCGTTGGGCATCGGGATCGACAGCGTTTCTTTGAGGGGCTGTGGTGAGCCGTTCGCCCTCAAGCGACCGGCCGGGGTTTCGAAGTTCGGACCTGACGAGCGGCTCGATCGAGCGATCTCGACCCGCCCGCGCCGATGGCGTCCAAAAGCACAGCGCTCGCTTTTCTCTCGCCCAAATGAGGCGAGCATCATCGGCGCAGAATAATGATAAGTATTCATATTATAGATTGAGACGCAAGCCTCGATCGAGCGATCCTTGCGCGGCGGCCGACAGGTCGCGCCTCACCGCTGAGCGGCGCGGCGGGCGCAAATGCGCTGGTCGCTTTAAATAAGTACACTAATTATTGACACGCCGAATTCGACTGATAGGGTCGCGCCGTCGGACGCAAACCGCAGAAAACGAGGTCGGGCGTGGAGAAATCCCGCCGAAGGCCGCCACGCAGACGCCCGGGTCAATCCGGGGTCGCCAGCGTCGGCCCAAGCCGACCGCAAGCCAAAGTCCCGAGGGAGATCATGCCGCTTAACTTCCCAGATACAATCGACGTTGCGGTGGCGGCGACGGAGTTGGAGAACACGATCGCCGGCGTCGCCGCACCGACCGGTGAGCAGTTCGCCGTTCAGAACCCGGCGACGGCGACCCTCGCGGGCATGGCGCCGGCCGCCGACGTCGATACGCTCGACCGCGCCGTGGCCGCCGCGCGCGAGGCGTTACCGGCCTGGAGCGCTCTGGACCACCAGGCAAGAGCGGAGATGCTGAAGGCCTATGCTGGCGCCTTGATGGCCCGCGCCAACGACTTGGCCCATGTTCTGACGCTCGAACAAGGCAAAGATCTCAACAGCGCGCGGATGGAAATTTTCGGCACCGCGATCTGGATCGATCAATTCAGCCAGATCGACATCCAGGATCAAGTGATCCGGCCCGGCGTCAGCGGCAGTCTGGTGGTCCGACATCGGCCCGTCGGCGTCGTGGGCGCTATCGCGCCCTGGAATGTACCGGTTTTCCTTGGCCTGATGAAGGTCGCCCAGGCCTTGATCGCGGGTTGCACCGTCGTGCTCAAGCCCTCCCCGTACACGCCGTTGACGACCTTGATCGCCGGAGCCATCGGCCGCGACGTCCTGCCGCCGGGGGTGTTCAACGTCGTGAGCGGCGGCGACGAGCTTGGCAAGGCGATGACCCAGCATCCGGGCATCGACAAGATCAGTTTCACCGGCTCGACCGAGACCGGCAAGCGCGTCGTCGAGAGCGCGTCGCGAACCATGAAGCGCGTGACCCTGGAACTGGGCGGCAACGACGCCGCCATCGTGCTTCCCGACGCCGACCTCGACAAGGTCGCGCCCGGCATCTTCTTCGGCGCGTTCAACAATGCCGGACAGGTCTGCATGGCCATCAAGCGCCTCTACGTCCACGCCGACATCCATGACGATCTCGTGGCGCGCCTGGTGGAGATGGCGCGACACTTCCCGGTGGGCGACGGGTTCGAGCCCGGGGTCGCTATGGGGCCCATTCAGAACGCCGCCCAGTACGAACGCGTGCGCGAACTCGTCGAGGAGGCGCGACAGCAGGACGGCGCCAAGGTCGAGGTTGGCGGACAGCCGCTGGAGGGTCCTGGCTTCTTCTATCCGCCGACGATCATCACCGGACTTGCCGAGGATGTCCGACTGGTCCGCGAAGAGCAGTTCGGTCCGGCCTTGCCCGTGTTGTCCTGGACCTCAGAGGACGACGTGGTGGCGCGCGCCAATGCGACACGCTACGGGCTGTCCGCATCGATCTGGACCCGAGACTTGGCCAAGGCCGACAATCTGAGCCGCAGGCTTGAGGTCGGCACCGTGTGGGTCAACGCTCATGGTTTGCCTGACCCGGCCGCGCCGTTTGGCGGGATGAAGGAGTCCGGTCTTGGCCGAAGCTTTGGCACGATGGGCGTCGAGGCCTATCTCGAAACGCAAACCCTCAATATCGAACCGCGACCGCCCGGGCCGTGAAGCGGCAAGGTTTGAGCTGCCGCGGCGCCTGGAGAACCCAGGCTCCGCGCGGGTCCTCTAACCCGTCGGCTCCGGCGGCGGCGCCCGATCCTTTGCGACCATGGCGAGGTGCAGGCTGACCCGTTTGGCCAGCACGACCTCTCCAATCAGATGTCACGCTCAAGGGCCAGCACCAGTCCCCTGATGCATCAGCAGGGATTGGCGTCCGGCCCAGATGGACGCCGAAGACACAACCAACATCATCAAGGCCACGCACCCTGCGCGGCCAAAGGAGCAAAACATGTCCGCAGACGGCAAATGGAAACTGATCGTGACGACTCCGATGGGGCCGCGCGAAGGCGAACTGGACATTACGGTCGCCGGCTCGACCTTCACCGGCGTGGCGCGCGGCGCCATGGGCGAGAACCCGGTCGAAGGTAAGGTGGAAGGCGATCAGCTGTCCTGGACGACCAAGCTCACCGCCCCGATGCCCCTCACGCTCGAATTCGAGGTGACCTTCAGCGGCGACACCGCAACCGGCGAGGTCAAGCTCGGCATGCTGGGCAAGGGCAAGGTGAACGGCTCGCGCCTCTAGCGCGGCTTCCTTCGAGCGACTCCCACAAAACTCCCTCCCGTAATGGGAGGGCTTTTTGCTTTCGGCGCTGACGCGGTTGGCCGCGCAATGTCTACAAGGGCTTCCTCGAACCGCGCCGTCGGCACAGCACGCTTCAAGCCAAATCGCGCCGCCAGAGCGCCGCCAGCCAAGTGGATCACAAACGCCATTGGGACCAGGCGACCCCCGCCTGAGCGCCAGCAACGGCATGGTCAACCCCGTAAGACAGAACCTCGCGTTATCGCGGCGAAGGATCGTGGGGCGCGTCAGGGGCCGATCCAGGCCGCAGGACCCCCAGGCCCTGAAGCATCAGCTCCAGGCCAAACAAGAACTCTTCCTCGAGCGAAACGGGCAGCACCGAGGCCAGGGCGTGGGTGGCTGGCAAGCGCGCCGCATCGAGACCGACGAAGAGGTGCTGATCCTCGCCCAGCGTGCTGGACAGCTGCATCGCGAACCCCAGCACGTAGCGGGCCAGGGTCGCATAGGTCTTGGCCGCCATCCGTGGCTCGAACCCGCTGGCCAGCAGGATCGCAAGACTGTGCTCACGCTGCTTCATGGCGTTGGGCCCCATGGGCGGGACGTCAACCAGCAGTCTCGCTGCGCCCGGATGGCGGCCCAGGACGAGGAACATATGATGAGCCAGTCCCCGGCAGGCGCTTTGCCACTCCAGCTCGCCGAGCCGCTCGCAGGCCGTCCCCTCGCGCATCTCGGCGAACACTTGATCGACGACCTGGGCCACGAGATCCTCGCGGCTGGCGAAATGCCGATAGAGGGTCGCGGTGCCTGAACTCAAAGCCTCCGCCAGCCGCCGCATGGTCAGAGCTTCGGCGCCCTGTTCGTCAAGCAGCTGTAACGCCACGGCTAAGATACGATCCAGAGGAACGGGCGGGCGACCTGGAGCGGCTTTAGCGGGCACGTGGCATTCTCTCAGGCAAGGCGGGGCTTTTCGAAGCGAGCGCTCGGCAGCAAGGCCGACCGTCCCCGACCTTTACAGGATCGCAGTTGGATAGCGTACGGGTCACGACACGTCCGGCCTCAAGCCCGGCTCTGCTTCCTCAGCGAGCCGTGGACGACGTGGCGCACCACTTTGCGCCGCAGGCGCGCGACCAGGCCCGTGGCCTGCAGGGCGCCGGTCAAGCGTCTGCCCGACTCCGTCAGCCGCGACCGGATCTCGTCGAGCTTGACGTCGACAAGGACATGGTCGCGCTTACGCCAGCGACCGGCGATCATCACCGCTTCGATATTGGCGATGCTGGCGTGCAGCACCGCCGCGATCGGATCGTGGGCGGGCCACAGGTTCAAGGCCCGCGCGTCGATGGCGACGATGTCGGCTTGAAGACCCGGTTCCAATCGCCCGACGCGGTCGGCCAAGCCCAGGGCGCGAGCGCCCTGGACGCCGGCCCAGGACAGGGCCTGTTTGCTGGTGATGGTCGGGGTCGGTGAGAACAGGCCGGTCCGCTGGCGTTGCTCGGCGTGATCGAGGCCGCGCTGTTGCGCCAGGGCGATCCGCGCGGCGATCAGGATCTCGCCGGACACGCAGGTGTCGATATCCGTGCCCAGCGACGGCGCGACGCCCAGGCGCATCAAGCGCCCGGTGATCGGCATGCCGTGGCCCTGACCCAGCTCGTTCTCGGGCGTGGACGTGAAGCTGGCGCCGGCGTCGACCAGGGTCTTGATCCAGTCGTCGGGAATGTCGTTGCCGTGGACGATGTTGGTTCGCGGGCTGACGAGGCCGGCGTCGCGCACCTTCTCCCAGGCCGGACCCGGCCGGCCGCCGCTCTGGTGCATCGAGACGATCAAGTCGCGCTCGCGCGCCGTGCGGAAATCGGCAAGGGCGACTTCAGCGCTGGAATACTGCGGTCCCGGGATCGCCATGCCAACGTCCAGCAGGGCGTGGCGCGCAGCCGGTCCGTTCAAGAGACGGTCGATATCGGGCGCAGGCTGGGCGACTTCGCGCAGCTTGTGGGAGCCGCCATGCAGGTAGACGGCGCGAACGCCCGCCTGCATCAGCCCCTCGATCGTGGCGTCCGCATGGTCGGGCGTGCGGGCGTTGTGACACCAGTCGCCGATCGTGGTCACGCCGCAATTGATCTGATTGAGCGCGCAGGCCAGCGCGGCGATACCCATGTCGTCCGCGGTGAACTGCGCGGCCAGCCCTCCATGGACCTTGCTGAGATATTCCAGCAGAGTCCAGTCGGCCCCGATGCTGCGAAGTCCCGTCTGCCAGGTGTGGATGTGGGCGTTGACCAGGCCGGGGATCAGGATGCGCCCGGAGAAGTCGATAGTCTCCGCGCCCGGCCGTTCCAGACCAGGGCCGATCGCGGCGATGCGATCGCCCTCGACCAGGATGTCGGCGCGCTCGGCGTCGGGACGGCCGGTCGCCATCGTCACGATCGTCGCGCCGTGCAGGAGGACCGGCCTCATTGGACCGCCGTCCGCGCATGCGAGGCGTCGGGCGAGGTCCCGAGCGATCCCGAGATCGGCCCCGCGGTCGGCGCGAACCTCGCCAGGGCCGCCTGGGTGCTCGGCAGCAGGTCTTGGGAGGCAATATGGCCGATATAGCCGTCGGGTCGGATCAGCAGCAGCGCCGACCCGGCCAAGCCATAGGCGCGCCGGAAACATCCGGCGATGTCCTTGAACCCTTGCAGGGGTCCGGTCAGACGCTTGGCGTTGATCACCAGGCGCTGCAACGGCGCGCCGACGGCCGGCCAACTCAGGCGCTCCAGGTCCTGCGCGGCCTTGTCGCCATAGGCGATGGCGGTGAAGTGGGGACCGGCCAACAGGTCGAACAGCCGAACGGCCGCGCCATTGGTCGCCCGCAGCTCCGCGTCCGGGGCCCGATCGCCGACCCGCAGCGTGCCGGTCATGGCCGAACCGGCGGCCAGCGGCCCGTCCTGATAGCTCAGGGCCAGCTGCTTCTCGTCCTTTCCACGGCGGATGGAAGAGGGATCGAGCTTGGCGATCCCTTCGTACTTCTGGGTCGACAGATTGAGGACCGCCGCAGCGATGGGCTGACGCTCGGCCTGATAGCTGTCGAGCAAACCAGGGTCGGCCCCGGCCAGAACCTGACCGAGCTTCCAGCCGAGATTGTAGGCGTCCTGGACGCCCGTGTTGAGACCCTGGGCCCCGGCCGGGGTGTGGGCGTGGGCCGCGTCGCCGGCCAGGAAGATCCGACCGAGGCGATAGGTCTTGGCCAGGCGGATATTGGGCCGGAACACCGAGGTCCACCGGGCGTCGCTCAGGACCACGGTTCGCTTTGAAATCCGTTTCTGGATGCGCTGGTTGATCGCGGCGAGATCGGCGGGCGGCGTCTCGTCCGGCGCCAGGCGGATCATCCATTGGAAGAGATCGGAGTGCGGCAGCGGACAGGCGGCGATGAACTGGCCCGACTTGCCCGGCCAGACGTGCCAGCGCTCGCGCGACAGGCCGCGGGTCACGGCGTCGATGATGACCATCCGGTCTTCCGCGTGGGTGGAGCCGATGAAGTCGATGCCCAGGGTGTGACGCACGGCGCTGGCCCCGCCATCGGCGCCGACCAGGTAGCGCGCGGTGATGGTCTCGATCTGCCCTTCTGGGCCCGAGACGCGGGCGCTCACGCCCTTGGCGTCGTGGGTCAGGTCGAGGAATTGGCGGCCATGCTCCACCGCCCCGCCGAGCGCCGCCAGACGCGCCTGCAGGATCTGGTCGGTGCAAAACTGCGGAATGAGCAGGGTGTTGGGGAACGGCACGTCGGCCGTGCGCTTCTGATGGGCCATCATCCGCCACGGCAGGGTCACCGGTCCAAGGTGCAGGCCCAGCAAGGGATAGTCCCCGCCCGCCCGCCGAATGTCCTCGAGCACGCCCAGATCCTGAAAGACCTCGAGCGTGCGGGGTTGAACCCCTTTGGCGCGCGAGCCTGGGAAGCTCGCGCCGGCCTTGTCGATGATCCGGACAGCAAGCCCGCGGCGCACCAGGTCCACCGCCAGGACGGTCCCAACGGGTCCGGCCCCAACGATCAGCACGTCGATCATCCCAGCGCTCACGCGAGGCTCCCTTTGCGTTCGACGGGACTGAAATCCGCCCGCCGTACATTTCGGATACGGTGTGTCCGAAATGTATTTGAGTCAATACGCCCGGCTTTGACGCGGCGTCGCGCCACATTTCAGCCGTCAGGGGCGGACCCGCGCCGGCGGGCTGCGGGGGACAACCAGGTCTGGCGACCGGAGTGGCGGCCATGTTCGGAAGAGCGAGAAACTGCCGGGGCTATCGATTGATATGTACTCGTACTATAATAGTGGAATGCGGCTGGCCTCCCTCGAAACGCAGGTGCTCAGCATCGAGCCTCCGCTCCCGGGCTGAAGCGCAAGACGCACATTGCGCCCGGCCCGCCACAACATTCGTCGGGAGACAAGCAGTGGATAGATCCTGGAACGCGGTGGCCGCCATCGCCACCGACCAGAGCCGGCAATTAGAATTTGGCGACGTCCTAGCGGGTCCGCTGCGTGATGACGAAGTCCTGGTGGCGGTGAAAGCCACCGGCGTGTGCCACACCGATATCGTTGCGCGTGGCGGAGTCCTGGGCGTTCCCAAGCCGATCATTCTTGGACATGAGGGCGCGGGGATCATCCAAGCGGTCGGGTCGTCGGTCCGCGCCTTCGCTCCCGGCGATCGCGTGGTCATGTCGTATCTGGCGTGCGGGGAATGCCGCGAATGTCGAGGCGGCGTTCCCGCCAGTTGCGCCCGGCTGCCTGAACATTGCTTCTCGGGCGCGCGTCCGGATGGCACACATGCCGTGCTGCACAAGGAAGGCGGCCCGCTGCACGATCGCTTCTTCGGTCAAAGCGCCTTTGCCACGCTTGCCGTCGCGAATGAGCGAAACGTGTTTCCCATCCCAGACGCCTTGCCGTTCGAACTGGCCGCGCCGCTTGGCTGCGGCGTGATGACGGGCGCGGGCGCTGTCTGGAACGAGCTGGAAGTTCAGCCGGGCGCGAGCGTGGCTGTATTCGGCGTTGGCGCGGTCGGGCTGGCCGCCGTCATGGCCGCGACCGCCGCCGGCGCGGCGCGGATCGTCGCCGTGGACCGCTTGCCCGTGCGCATTGCCCTCGCCCTGGAGCTCGGCGCCACCGACGTGGTCGATGCATCGCAGCCCGCGAGCGGAGGCGTCACGCCCCTCGTCGATCACGCCATCGACACCACTGGAAACGCGGAGGTGATCGGACAGGCGTTCGCGTCACTGGGCCAGCGCGGCAAACTGGCGCTAATCGCGCCGCCTCCCCCGCACCAGGCGTTGAATGTGAGCGCAGCGGGGCTGATCCTTGGCAGCAGACGCGTGATGGGGGTCATCGAGGGGGGCGGATCAGCTGGGGTAACAATCGCGCGGATCATAGACCTTCATGGCGAGGGGCGGTTTCCGCTCGAGCGCATCGTCAGCTGTTACGACTTTGCGTCCATCAATCAGGCGATGCACGACGCCGAACGGGGTGAGGTGGTCAAGGCCGTTGTGCGCATGCCTTGAGCCCCGTCGCCCATTCAGTCCGTGCTCTTGCAGCCGTTAGGCGAGCGCCACCGAAGGCGGCGGCGTTCCACCCAGCGGGTGGACGCTCGGTTTGGCGGTGTCGCTGGCATGGAAGCGGTCGCCATAGCCCCTGGGCGCCAACCGCGGGCTCAAGGTCAGAAGCGCGCGAAACCCGGCTCGGTCGAGGGATCGCGACCCAGGAAGAGTTCGGCGATCACGGCGCGAAGCCAAGTCAGGCGGCCGTCTTCATTGAAGCGGCGGTGCCAGAACTGTTTGAGCGGGATCGACGGTATCGCGATCGGCGGCTCAAGCAACTGCAGATCCGCGCGTTCAGCCCAGACCAGGCCGACGGCCTTGGGCACGGTGATCACCATCTCGCTCTTGGCGATGATCAGGGGCGCGCTCATGAAATGGGGCGTCCGCAATGCGATGCGGCGCGTGGCGCTCTGGGCCTGCATGGCCCGCTCGAAGATCTCCTGGCTGCGCCCCTCGGCGCTGACCACCATGTGGTCCAGGCCCAGGAATGTCCTCCAGTCGAGCCGGCCGTCCTGGATGCGCGGGTGATCGCGCCGCACCAGGCAGGTGAAGGCGTGGTCGAACAGGCCCTGCTGGTGGATGCCCGCCTTCAGGTCGGGGAAATATCCCAGCGCCAGATCCACCTGGCCAGCTTCCAGCGCCTGGCCCAGCTCTTCTGGACGCAGGGACACCGAGGCGACCTGGGCGCGCGGACTGACCTGGCGCAAATGGTTGATCAGCTTGGGCAGGAAGATCATTTCCCCAATGTCGGAGAGGCAGAGCGTGAACGGTCTCTGGACCGACAACGGATCAAAGCGCTCGGCCGGCAAGATTTCGCCGATGACCGTCTCGATGATGCGCCGCACCGGCTCGCGCAGGCGAAGGGCCCTGGGCGTCGGCGCCATGCCATTGGCGCTGCGAATGAACAGTTCGTCGTCGAGGGCGACCCGCAGTTTGGCGAGCGACACGCTGACCGTGGGTTGGCTCAACTTCAGGCGTCGGGCCGCGCCGGTGACGCTCTGCTCGTCGAACAGCGCGTCCAGCACCAGCAACAGGTTCAGATCGAGCCGACGTAAATCCATAATCGTAATAGTGATAATTCAACCAATTACGTTCAGCAATGATGGGAGCCAAGGTTAGCCTTCCCGCAATCGCCAAGATGGGCGCACGGGAGGATCGGCATGTTCTTGAACAACGCGTGGTACGTCGCCGGCTGGGCGAGCGAGCTGCAGCCTGGCCAGACGATCGGTCGCAAGTTCCTGGGCCAGTCGGTCGTCCTGTTCCGAACCGAGAGCGGCGTGCTGGGCGCGCTGGAAGATCGGTGCAGCCATCGCGCCATGCCGCTCAGCCAAGGCCATCTGTCCGGCGAGATGATCCGGTGCGCCTATCATGGTCTCGAATATGATCGCGCGGGGCTGTGCACACGCATCCCCTCCCAGGAACGCATTCCCACCAAGGCCCGTGTGCGCAGCTACCCGGTCCAGGAGCAGGACGCGGCGATCTGGATCTGGATGGGTGAGGCCGATCGCGCCGATCCAGGCGATATTCCACGCCATCCGATGCACAACGACCCCGCCTGGGCCTGGCGTAGCGAGCACTTCATGGTGGCGGGCAACTGGCAGCTGCTGATCGACAACCTGATGGACCTGTCCCACCTGCCCTACATCCACCCCCATACGATCGGCGGCGATCCCGACACCCATTTCCGCGCCAAGACGGTGGCCGAGCGCTCCGACAACGGCGTTGTCGTGCGGCGGCACATGCCAAGCTCCCCTGCTCCGCCGACCTACGTCGCGGCCAAGGGCTTCACAGGCCTGGTCGATCGCTGGCAAGAGATCGAGTTCATGCCGGTGATGCTGCGCATCCATACTGGCGCGTGCGATGCCGGAACCGGCGCCTACGAAGGTCGCCGCGAGCACGGGTTCTCGATGATGGGTTTTCACGGGATCACGCCCGAGACCGAAAAGACCACGCACTATTTCTGGTCGATGGCCACCAACATCCTCACGCCGGGCGTCGTCGACATCGTCTTCGAGCAGACGGCCCGAACCTTCAAGGAGGATCAGGCGGTGCTCGAACAGCAGCAACTGCGCATCGACGAGAACCCGATGGCCCCGCTTGTGGACATCGGCACGGATGTGGGCGGCAACATCGCCCGCCGACAGCTCCAGGCCTTGATGCGGTCCGAGCGACTTGAAGCTTCGCCGGCCGCCTGAGCGGTGTCGTCAACCGACCCCATCAGCCTGCCGCGCGTCTTCGCCAATCGCGCGCCAGGACCTTCGGGGGGTCACGCCAAGCCCCCCCAAAAAGGCTATCGGCCGGGCGCGCGTCCAGACTTCGCGATCTCGCCCAGGAGGCGGCCGCTGCGCTTTGGGGTTCGTTTCTGCGTCGCGCGATCGACGGCCACCAGGCCAAATTTAGGCCGGTACCCGAAGACCCATTCGAAATTGTCCATCAGCGACCAGTGGATGTAACCGCGAACCGGCAGCCCGTCGGCGAGGCACGCGCCCACGCCTTTGAGCGCTTCGTTGATATAGGCGATCCGGCGGTCGTCATCTTCGGTGGCGATACCGTTCTCGGTCACATAGACGGGCTTTTGGGTGGCCGCGTAGGCGTAGCGGATCGTCCGTTCAAGCGCCTGCGGATAGAACTCCTCGCCCATTTGGGTCAGTTCGGCGCCCGGGGGCGGCTCCACCTGGCCCTTGTCATCGATCCGCGCGCGGCCATAGGTCTGCACGCCGATGAAGTCGCCGTCGGCGGCCGCGGCCGCCAGCCAGGGCTCGTAACATTGGCGGCGCTTGTCGGCGACGCGGCTGTTGGGTCCAAGGGGTTGATCGTCAATCAAGGACAAGCTGACCCCGACGGGGAAATCGCCCGGACCAGCCTTGATCGCCGCGTAGCCTTGGCGGTGGGCGGCCAGGAGGTTTGGCAGCATCAGCTCCTGACGACCGAACATGATCGCCGAGAAGCGGTCCGAGGCCGCGGCCTTGGCCGCCTCGACCATCGCTGCGCGCATCTGCTGAAGAACCGGCGCGGGCAGGATCCACTGCAGCAAAAGACCCATGTTCGGTTCGTTCAGCGTGCTGGCCAGACCGGCGAATTCGCCAAGCCTGGCGGTCACCTTCTCGCAGTAGCGCGCGAACAGCGCCGGCGCCTCGGGATTCTCCCAGCCCCCTTGTGCGGCGAACCAGCGCGGGGCGCTGAAATGATTGTAGGTCAGGGCCGGGATCAGCCCATGCTCTCGGCAGGCCGCGCACATGCGCCGATAATGGTCGATCTCGGCGGCCGAGAACTCGCCGGGCTCGGGCTCGACGCGCGACCACTCGATCGAGAAGCGATAGGTGTTGAAGCCGAGCTTTGCGGCCAGGGCGATGTCCTCGGCGTAACGATGGTAGTGATCCAGCGCATCGCCCGACTTTTCCGAAAATGGGCTGTGAGCCAGATGCTCGAGCAGCCACATGTCGCTGTTGAGGTTGCCGCCCTCCACCTGGTGGCCCGCGGTCGCCACGCCCCATAGAAACCCGCCTTGGCCCCCGTTCGCCTTGGCTTGGGCGGCGGGCTTTGGGTCGGCCAGGGCCGAGGCGGGGGCCAGGCCCGCCGCCGCGATCAGGTCACGGCGCGACAGGCCGGGGTTGGATTTCGTCATCATGGAATACCCAATCGAAAAAGGCGGACGCGCGGGGCGATCAGGGCGTCTTGCCGCCCGGTTGCAGGAGCCCGCGTCCCTCGAGCCACCAGTAGAATTCGTCGATCCAGTGCTTGCTCGTGCCCTGCGGGCCGAGCATCCCAAAGCCATGCCCGCCCTTTTCGTAGAGGTGGAACTCCACGGGCGCCTTGGCGGCCTGCCAACTGTCGACGATCGCCGATCCGGCCCCGCCAAACAGGCTGTCGTCGGCGGCCAGCGCCACGAACAGCGGCGGCGGCGTCGGCGGCGGGCTCACCGCGTTCATCGGCCCGTAGATCAGCCCGACGAAATCTGGCCGCGCGTCAGGCGCATCATTCAAGGTGACCTGCAACGCCGTCATGGCTCCCGCCGAGAAGCCGAGCAGGCCGACGCGATGCGGGTCGACGCCCCATCGGGCGGCGTTCTGGCGAACCAGGCGCAGGGCCTGAGCGCCATCGGCCACGGCGAGCGGCTGGGATATCGGCGGCGCCCGCCCTGCCCCGGCCTTGGCGGCCGCGCCGAAACGCGCGCCCATGACCTCGACGAAACCTTGGTCCTCGGCCGGCGTCAGGTCGGTGCGATACTTCAGCACGAAAGCGGCCACGCCGTGGTCGGCGAGCCACTGAGCGACCGGGACGCCCTCGTTCTGCATCGACAGCATGACATAGGCGCCGCCGGGCGCGACGATGACCGCCGCGCCGGTGGCCTTGCCCTTGGCTGGCAGGTAGGGGGTGAGGGTCGGACGCGTGACGTTGCGCACGATCACCTGACCCATCAGGTCGTTCCATTGCTCTTGGACGACGACGCCCTCGGAACCGGGAGCGACGCCGGCATAGAGCGCAAGCGCATCGGCGGTCTCGCGCGATGCGACCGGCTTGATGTAGAAACCTGGCGGCGGCCCAGGCGGTGACTGGGCTTGGGCGGTCGCGTTGGCGCTCAACGCGATCGCGGCGAACGCCAGGCCGAGCATCTTCAACTTCATCTTGGTCATCCTCGCAGGCCATCGCACCTTGAGCGCGAGGCGCGGCGCCAGGGCCGCGCCTCGCGCCGTGTCAGAACCGCGCCGACAGCGCGACGCCGACCGTGCGGCGACCATCGCGGTTGACCACGTTCAACAGCGTTCCGGTCGGCGCGAACGCCGCGCCGAGCATGCTCAGATTGAAGTGTTCGTCGAACAGGTTGCGGGCGAAGATCGAGGCGCGCCAGTCGCCGTCGGCCTTGCCGAGGCCGAGATTGACGTTGACGATCTGGTAGGACGGCAGCCGCGTAGCCTCGTCGCCGGCGGTGCTGTAGGTTTTGTCGCGATAGTAGTAGCTGACCGCGCCGTCGATCACGAATCCGCCCATCGGGCGGCGGAAGTCGGCGCCGGCGTTGAAGGTGTTGCGCGGCGCGCCGACCAGATCATCGCCTTTGGCCTGATATTGCGAACCGGCGGGACCTTTGGTGCAGCGCGGATCGGCAGCGCCCGCCGCGCCCAGCAGGATGCCGATCGGACAGTCGGTCAGGTAGTCGGTGTAGGTCGCCTTGACGTAGCTGTAGCCCAGGTTGAAGCCGAGGTTGCGGTTGGGACGCAGCGCGGCTTCGACCTCCAGGCCCCGGGTCTTCAAGCCACCGGCGTTGCCGGTGATGAACTCGGCGTTCTTGAACACCGAGGTCTGCAGGTTCTTGTAGCTGTCGTAGAAGACGTTGCCATTGAGCGTCAGGCGCCGATCGAAGAACTGCGTCTTGGCGCCGACCGTCACGTCGTTGACGGTCTGGGGCTTCACGCTGCTCTTGGTGTTGGACAGGATCGAGAAGGTCGTCGTCGGGCCAAGATAGCCGCGGGCCACCGTCGCATAGATCATGGCGTCGGCGACGGGCTTATATTCCAGGCCGGTGCGCCCCGACCAATCTGTGCCCCCGACTTGCGAGGTCGCCAGGGCATTGGCGGTGTAGGGGACGACAAAGCCGGCGGCGCTGGCGCCGCCCGGATAGGCCGGATCGAGCTTGGAGTAGGAAAAGGCGCTGACCTTGTCATGGTTGACCCGCAGGCCGCCCAGCAGGCGCAGTTTGTCGTTGAGCCGGAACGAACCATCGACGAACGCCGCCTGGCTCTCGCTGGTGGTTTCCACCGAGCCAATGCCGTTGCTGATCGAAACGATGAGGTCGGGTGAGACCGTGATCAGCGGGCGATATTGGGCGCTGGACGCCGATCCCAGCCCGACCTCCAGCCGCGAGGCGAAGACGCCCGCGACGTACTGCAACCGCTCGCCCGATGGCGAGGTCAGGCGCAGTTCCTGCGAATAGAACCGGTCCTTGTTGGCCGCCGTCTGGGCGGTGAAGGTGTTGAGATCGCTGGCGTCGATCGAGTAGTCCGAGGCGCTGACGCGATATTCGCGCCAGGCGCTGACGGAGGTCAGGGTGTAGTCGCCCAGTTCGTAGTTCAGCTCGAGCGAAACCCCGTAGTTGGCGTTGATGGTGTCGCCGCCGTAGTTCTCGATCGAGACGTCATTGTCGGGACCCGGCGTCAGGCCCGACAGCGCCGCGCTGCTGGCGGCGAAACCGCCCGAGGCCGGCAGGCTGTTGATCGTCCAGGGGTTGGTCCCCTTGGTGTCGGCGTGGGTGTAGTCGGCGATCAAGTAGGCGCTGAACCGGTCCGTCGGCTTCCACAGCAGCTTGCCGCGCGCGCCGGACGTCTTGTTGCCGCCCCAGTCGCGCTTTTGCACCTTGTTGTAGATGAGGCCATCATAGCCGCGCTCGAAAGCGAAGACCTGGGCGGCGAGCGTGTCGCCGAGCGGGACGTTGACCGAGCCGTTGACGTCGTACTCGTTGAGCGACGCGTAGGACGCAAAACCGCTGCCGGAGAACTCGCCGATCTTGGGCTTGGAGGTGGTGATCGAGACCACGCCGCTGGAGGCGTTCTTGCCGAATTGGGTGCCTTGGGGGCCTTTGAGCGTCTCGATGCGGTCCACATCGCCCAGGCTCCCGACCGGATTGCCGAACGGCACGACGACGCTGTCCACGACGAGGCCGACGTTCTGTTCCGAGGAGCTAGCGAACGAGGCGGCGGTGCCGACGCCGCGCAGACGGATACCGTTGTCGGTGGTCGATGAGGCTGGGGTGATCGTGATGCCCGGTGCCTGATACTGGATGTCGTTGAGGTTCTTGAAGCCCGTCGCCGCCAGTTTGTCGGCGGTCAGCACCGAAACCGCCAGAGGCACATCCTGCAGACGTTCGGAGCGGCGGGTGGCGGTAACCACCACTTCGGCCACGGTCATGTCCGCATTGTCCGCCGGCGCCGCGGCGCTCGCGCCGGTGGTCTGGCCCGGGGTCTGGCCCGTGGTCTGGGCGGCGGCAGGATTGGCCACGGCGATCAGCGCACTGCTGGTCAACCAAAGGACGAGATTTGACTTCGACGACATGTAGAGCCTCCCCGATCGCGTCTTTGCGACGCTTACGACTGCATTCTTGGGTCCTGGGACCTGAGGAGGTGCTTAGGGGCCGAGCTTGGGCGGGGTCAACGCAAGGCCAAGAGCCGAAGCTCCACTAAATCCTTGTTTTTTAGAAACTATTTGAGAGCGAAATTGCGCTTATTTCCGCGCACGCCGTGGTCAGGGCCCCGTTTGCCGCTATGGCGTAGATCGGCGCGGCGCGTTTTCGGCCGCGCCGACCAGAAGCTGGCCGAACAATCGGCCGCGCTGGACGCTGCGCATTAGGGAGATCTGAAAGATGCAAAAGGCCGCCAAGAGGACATGCCTGCGAACGATTCTGTTGGGGCTGGCCAGTCCGATGATCCTGGCCGCCGCGCCCTTACAGGTCCTGGCGGCGGCGCCCGGGGCGGACGCTTCGGGAGCCGCGCCGTGGATGAACACCAAGCTTTCCGCTGACGCGCGCGCGAGCCTGGTGGTTCAGGCCATGACGCAGGACGAAAAGCTGAAGCTGGTGCGCGGCTATTCGGGCGTCTCCCCGCGCATGCTTCCCAAGGAACTGCAGTTTGGCGATCAGAAGATCGACCCGGAGGTCGATGCCTTCCTGCGGGGCACCTCCGGCTTCGTGCGGGGCGTACCGCGCCTGGGTATTCCCGACCTGCATGAGACCGACGCCAGCCTCGGCGTGACCAATGGCTTCGCGGGCCTGGCCGTGCGCCCCGGGGACGAGGCCACCGCCCTTCCCTCCGGCCCCACCCAAAGCTCGACTTGGAATCCGGCCCTGGTGGAAGCGGCTGGCGCGCTGGTGGGCCAGGAAACCCGCGCCCATGGTTTCAACGTGCTGTTGGGACCAGGCTTCAACCTGGCCCGCGACCCGCGCAGCGGCCGTAACTTCGAATATCTCGGCGGCGAGGATCCCTGGCTGGCGGGCGTGCTGGCGGGCGCGGCGATCAAGGGTCTTCAGAGCGCCAAGATCATAGCCACCGCCAAGCACTACGTGATGTACGACCAGAGCCACGCGGCCGAGGCGATGAACGCCAAGGCCTCCGAGAAGACCATGCGGGAATCGGACCTGCTGGCCTTCCAGATCGCCATCGAACAGGGCGACCCTGGCTCGGTGATGTGCGCCTACAACAAGGTCAACGGTCAGCCGGCCTGCGAAAGCGACATGCTGCAGAACAAGATCCTCAAGGGCGAATGGGGCTGGAAAGGCTTCATCATGTCCGACTGGGGCGCGGTTCACAGCACCGCGCCCTCGGCCAACGCCGGCCTCGACCAGGATTCGGCCTACACCTTCGACAAGGGCGGCGACTGGTTCGGCGCGCCCTTGCGGGACGCCGTGGCGCGCGGCCAGGTGCCCCAGGCGCGTCTCGACGACATGGCCCGCCGTATCGTCCGCTCGATGTTCGCCAACGGCCTGGTCGATGATCCAGTCCAGCCGGGCGGCGCGATCGACCGCCAAGCCCACGCGCAGACCACCCAGCGGATCGCCGAGGAAGGCCTGATCCTGCTGCGAAACCAGAAGGGCGTCCTGCCCCTCAAGGCCTCGGCCAAGTCGATCGTCGTGATCGGCGGGCATGCCGACGTGGGCGTGTTGTCGGGCGGCGGCTCCTCGCAGGTGATCCCCTATGGCGGATCGATCGTGTTCGGGACCGGCGTCATCGATCGCCAGATCTATCACCCGTCCTCGCCGCTCAAGGCGCTGCGCGCGGACCTGCCAGGGGCGAGGATCACCTATCTGGACGGGACCGATCAGGCCGCCGCCGTCGCCGCCGCCAAGGCCGCGGACGTGGCCATCGTGTTTGGCGTCCGCCACGCCAGCGAGGGCATGGACCATGAAGGCATGAACTTGCCTGACAACCAGGATGGGCTGATTTCGGCCGTCGCCGCGGCGCGGCCCGGGACGATCGTTGTCCTGCAGACGGACAATCCCGTCGCCATGCCTTGGCTTGAACAGGTCGGCGCGGTTGTCCAGGCTTGGTATCCGGGCCAGCGCGGCGGCGAGGCGATCGCCGCCATCCTGTCGGGCAAGGTCAATCCATCGGGCAAGACCCCGATCACCTTCCCGCGGTCGGAGGCGCAGTTGCCGCGCCCGGTGATGTCGCGCACCCCGACCAAGGAGACGGGCTTTGGCGGCCCGCCACCGGCGCCGTTCACCATCGACTACGATATCGAAGGGTCTGATATTGGCTATCGCTGGTTGGCGCGTTCGCGCGCCAAACCGCTGTTCCCGTTCGGCTATGGCCTGTCCTACACCACCTACGCCTATGGTGGGCTGAGGTTGCAGGGCGGCAAGACGGTGACGGCGACCTTCACGGTCAAGAACAGCGGACGCCGCGCCGGCAAGGAGGTCGCGCAGCTTTATCTGGTCGGCGCGCCGGGTCAGCCCAAGCGCAAGCGCCTGCTGGGGTTCTCCAAGGTCGAATTGGCGCCGGGCCAGACCAAGACGGTGACGCTCAAGGTCGATCCTCGCTTGCTGGCCGACTACGACACCAAGGCTCGTGGATGGTCGGTGCGAGGCGGCGCCTACAAGATCGCCGCGGGCGCCTCATCGGAGGATCTTGGCTTGGTCGGCGTGACACCGATCGAGGCGCGACTCATTCAGCCGTAGTCGGCCAACTCAGGTCTCCTGAGGCGAACTGTGGGACGGCCGCGGCGCATCCAGCGTCGCGGCCGTCTCGCGGAGAAAACCGCGCATCCAAGTGATCGCCGGATCATCGTTCTTGCGACGATGCCATTGAAGCATCTCGGTGACGCGCTTGAATCTCTTGGGGGTGGGCAAGATCCGCAACGGCAGGCGCTGGGCCTGGATCTCGGCGGCTCGCCTGTGCATCGTGGCCACCAGATCCGTCCCCACCACCGTATCCGCCACAAGGGTGAAGGTTGGCGCGTAGGCGGCGATCTTTCGCTCGAAGCCGGCGCGCTCAACCACTTCCTCGCCCAGATGAACCAAATGCGGGTTGCCCATCGAGGAGCCGACATGGCCAAGCGACATGTAGTCGGCGTGCGACAGGACCTCACCAACCTTGCTGTTTTCCGACCAGACGACACAGACATAGCCGTCGTCGAACAGAGGTTCGGAGGGATGGTCGTCGACGAGGAGCTGGCCGGGCATGATCACGAAGTCCGCCCGGCCCTGCCGGAGGAGTTCGGGCGTATGCTCGCTGACCAGGATCGCCTTCAGCGACAAGCCCGGCGCGACCTTTCGCAGCCGTCGAACCGCCTCGGCCAGAAGGACGAGATAGACGTAGTCGGATGTCACCACGGTAAACGAGCGATCCGACCGCGCTGGATCAAAGGTGGCGCGCAGCTCGGCGATCTCCGTGAGCTCGCCCTGTACGGTGTGTATGCGATCAATAAGAATTGCGGCCAACGCCGTGGGCTCCATGCGCCCGGCCACGGGGATGAACAGGCTGTCGCCAAAATGTGTTCTTAGTCGTCGCAGAGCATTGCTCACGGCCGACTGAGTGACACCAAGCTTGACGGCTGCCTGACTGACGGTTCCCTCGACCGCCAGGTGATCCAGAACGATCAGAAGATTGAGATCGAGCCCTTCGCGCTTCATAGTTGTCCTATCGCGGAGTTTTCCTAAAGTTTAGCCGGGACCAAACACGCGCCCAAGCTCAGTCGCTATCGGCGACAATGCGCCTAAACATAACGGCGACCGCAGGTCGTCATGACTGTCTTCTCATGCGTTTCAAGATCCAGTGCTTCGGGAGCGCGAAGAGTCGCCTAAAAGGACTTCTCCGCCCTAATGGCGCAGGTCAATTTCGACCATAGGCCATTCGCGCTGTTTAGCGACACCGCGCCCCACAAGCCCCGTTACGCCGCCAAACACGCTCCACGCACCGACCCGGCGCGGCGCGTCTTCCGCAGCGAGGTCGCGGCGCGTCACCCCGCGCGCCGCAGCGGATCGGTCGGCAGCTGGGATGTGCTGGCGAAATGACTGGGGACGACGAAGCGCGCCCCGCCCGACAAACCCGGTCGTAGGCTTATCCCACCCTAAAAATTCCGAGTCGCCTCAAACCCTTGCGCTGCCTGGATCCTGGCCTTGGCGCGCGCCTGCGTCGCACCCCTGGGCTGATTGACTCGCGTCGAGCCGTGAGAACAAAGATGGAACAACAACATTTCATCCTCATGTCGCTCATCACCGCCCCTGCCGCGCTCGACGCGCTTCGCCGCCAGGTCCGCGCCCTCGAAGCCGAGGACCGCACGACCCGCGCGGTGCTGCCGTTCGGCGTTCCGGCGCTGGACGCGCGCTTGCCGGGCGGCGGCCTGGCGCTGGGGGCCTTACACGAGGTGGCCGGCGGCGCCGACGGCGCCTTGCATGGCGCGGCCGCCGCCAGCTTCGCCGCGGGCGTGCTGGCCCGCGCCGATGGCGACGTGCTCTGGTGCCTGCGCCAGCGCGACCTCTTCGCTCCCTCGCTCAGCCAGGTGGGCCTGCCGCCCGAACGGATCATCTTCGCCGAAGCCGGGGACGAGGCCGGCGTGCTGGCCTCGATGGAGGAAGGCCTGCGCTGGCCCGGCCTGGCCGGCGTCGTTGGCGAAGTCGGCAAGCTCTCCATGACCGCCTCGCGGCGCCTGCAGCTGGCGGCCGAGAAGAGCGGCCAACTGGCGATCGCCATCCGAAGATGGCGGCGGGTCGCCGATGCGGCGGACCTGGGCCAACCGACGGCGGCGGCCACCCGCTGGCGGGTGTCGGCCCTGCCCTCCTCGCCGCTCCCTGTCCCCGGCGTGGGCCGTCCCCGCTGGTTTCTCGAACTTCTCCGCTGCCGCGCCGGCGACGCCTTCGACATCGAGCTAGAAGCCTGTGACGCAAAGGGTCATCTCCGTATTCCTGCCCCGTTGGCCGACCGACCGGCTGGCCCGGATGCAGGCCGAGACGCTGGGCAAGAGCGCACCGCCGCCTGAGACTCCGATCGTCATGGTCGGACGGATCGGGCGTCGCCGCGCCATCGCGCATCTGAACCTGGCCGCCGCGCGCGCGGGCCTGCGCATCGGCCAGGCGGTCGCCCATGCCACCGCCCTGGTTCCGGGCCTGGTGCTGCACGACCTGGATGCAGCCGCGGATCTGGCCGCCTTGCACCGCCTGGCCCTGTGGGCCCAACGCCTCTACTCGCCCACCGTGGCGGCCGATCCGGGCGATGGCCTGGTCATCGACGCCACCGGCTGCGCCCATCTCTTCGGCAGTGAGGAGAAGATGTTGATCGACCTGCGCGCACGGCTGGCCAAGGCCGGCCTTTCCGCCCAGGCGGCCATCGCCGACAGCTGGGGCGGCGCCCATGCCCTGGCCCGCTATAGCCGGCGATCGATCTTCGTCGTCACGCCCGGCGCCACCGGCCGGGAACTGCGCGACCTGCCCGTCGCGGCCTTGCGGCTCGGCTCCGACCTGGTCTCGGCCCTTTCCAAGCTTGGCTTCGACACGATCGGCGAGCTTGAGGACACGCCCAAGGGACCATTGGCTCATCGCCTGGGCCTGGAGCCGTCGCGCCGCTTGGACCAGGCCTTCGCGCGCGAGGCCGAGCCGATCGAGCCGGTGCTGGCCCCCGAAACCATCCGGGCGACCAGGGTGTTCGCCGAACCCATCGGCGCGCCTGAGACCCTGGCCCGCTACGTGACGGCCTTGACCGAGGAGGTCTGCTCGGGCCTGGAAGCCGCGGGCCAGGGCGCCAAGCGGCTCGACGCCTATTTCTTCCGGGTCGACAGCCGCATCGAGACAGCCCGCGTCGGCATGGCCGCGCCCACGCGTGACGCGCGCAGGCTGGCCAAGCTCCTCTGTGAGAAGCTGGAAAGGGTCGATCCGGGCTTTGGGATCGACAAGATGGTCCTGGCCGCGCCCGGCGCCGAGGCGCTGGCCTACCGACAGGACGCCGCCGTGCTCGGCGAGCGCGCCCGGCAAGCCCCCGACCTGTCGGGGCTGATCGACACCCTGTCCAATCGCCTGGGCCCCGACCACGTCTATCGCCTGGTCAGCGCGCAAAGCGACATTCCCGAGCGCTCAGTCGCCAAGGCGCCGGCGCTGGCTCGGCCCGCCCCCGCGTCCTGGCCGGCGGACTGGCCGCGGCCCACGCGCTTCCTGCCGCGTCCCGAGCCGATCGAGACGGTGGCCCTGTTGCCGGACGCCGCCCCCGCCTCGTTCACCTGGCGCGGCATGCGCCGGCGGGTGCGCCGGGCCGACGGTCCCGAGCGTGTGTTTGGCGAATGGTGGAAGGCTGAGGCGGAGCTGGCCCGCTCACGCGACTATTTCCAGGTCGAAGACGAGGGCGGCGAGCGGTTCTGGATCTTCCGGGACGGCGATGGCGAAGACCTGTCGACAGGCTCCCAGCGCTGGTTCATGGCCGGGGTGTTCGCATGAAGATCGCCGCGCAAGCCCCTGGCGATCTTGGCGATTATGTCGAGCTCCAGTGCGCCTCGCATTTCTCGCTGCTGCGGGGCGCGTCGTCGCCGGGCGAACTCTTCGACGAGGCGCGGGCCCTGGACTATCGGGCCCTGGCCATCTGCGACCGTAACAGCCTGGCGGGCATGGTCCGGGCCCATATCGCCGCCAAGGCCACGGGCGTGCGGCTGGTGGTCGGCTGTGAGCTTGTCCTGCGCGACGGCATGACGGTGCTGGTCTATCCCACCGACCGGGCCGCCTATGGCCGCCTCTGCCGGCTGCTGTCCCTGGGCAAGGCGCGGGCCGGCAAGGGCGAATGCGACCTGACCCTGCAGGACCTGGCCGCCTACGCCGCCGGCCTGATCGCCGTCCTCGTGCCGGACGCGGCCGACGATGTCACCGCCGTGCAGCTCAACAGGCTCAAGACCGTGTTCGGCGCCGACGCCCACATGGCCTTGACCCTGCGCCGTCGGCCCGGCGACGCGCTTCGCCTGCACCAGCTCGACCAGATGGCGCGGTCGGTCGGCGTGACGCCCGTCGTCACCAACCGGGTGCTGTTCCACCAGAAGGCCCGGCGGTTGCTGCAGGACGTGGTCACCTGCATCCGCGAGAAGACCACGATCGACGATGTCGGCTTCAAGCGCGACCGTCACGCCGACCGCTATCTCAAGGCGCCGGCCGAGATCGCACGGCTGTTTCCCCGCCATGGCGAGGCCATCGCCGCTTCGGTGGCGATCGCCCAGCGCTGTCGCTTCTGCCTCGACGAGCTGGCCTATCAGTATCCCAACGAGGTCGCCGAAGCGGGCAAGACACCGCAGGAGACGCTGGAGCGCCTGGCCTGGGAAGGCGCGGCCGAACGCTTTCCCGACGGGCTGACGCCGGAGGTTCGGCGCATCCTCGACCACGAGCTGAGGCTGATCGGAACCCTGGGCTATGCGCCCTACTTCCTGACCGTCCATTCGATCGTCCGCTACGCCCGCGGCCAGGACATCCTCTGTCAGGGGCGCGGCTCGGCGGCCAACTCGGCGGTCTGCTACGTCCTGGGGATCACCAGCATCGATCCCGAGCGCAACGACCTCCTGTTCGAGCGCTTCGTCTCCCAGGAGCGCGACGAGCCGCCGGATATCGACGTCGATTTCGAGCATGCCCGGCGCGAGACCGTCATGCAGTGGATCTTCGAGACCTATGGCCGCGAACGCTCGGCGATCGTCGCCGTCGTCCAGCGCTTTCGCCCTCGGGGCGCGGTGCGCGATGTCGGCAAGGTGCTGGGCATTCCGGAGGACATGACCAAGGCGCTGTCGAGCCAGGTCTGGAGCTTTTCGCGCGAAGAGATCGAAGAAAAGCACGCGCGCGACCTCGGACTGGACCTCTCCGACCGCCGGCTGCGCCTGACCCTGGAGCTGGCCCAGTTGCTGCTCAACACCCCGCGCCATTTCTCCCAGCATCCGGGCGGTTTCGTGCTCACCCAGGACCGGCTCGACGAGCTCGTGCCGATCGAGCCGGCGCGCATGGACGGCCGCCAGATCATCGAATGGGACAAGGACGACATCGACGAACTGAAGTTCATGAAGGTCGACGTCCTGGCCCTGGGCATGCTGACCTGCCTCAAGCGCGGCCTGGATTTGCTGAAGGATCACAAGGGGATCGGACTGGATCTTGCGACGATCCCGCCCGAGGACCCGCGCACCTACGCCATGATCCGCAAGGCCGACACCTTGGGCGTGTTCCAGATCGAGAGCCGGGCGCAGATGGCCATGCTGCCGCGTCTCAAGCCCCGATCATTCTACGACCTGGTCATCGAGGTGGCGATCGTGCGGCCCGGCCCGATCCAGGGCGACATGGTCCATCCCTATCTGCGCCGGCGCGAAGGCAAGGAAAGGGTCAGCTATCCCAAGCCCGAGTTGGAAAAAGTGCTGGGCAAGACCCTGGGCGTGCCGCTCTTCCAGGAGCAGGCCATGCGGGTGGCCATCGAGTGCGCGGGGTTCACGCCAGGTGAGGCCGACCAGCTTCGGCGGGCTATGGCCACCTTCAAGTTCACCGGCGGGGTCAGTCATTTCAAGACCAAGCTGGTGGGCGGCATGGTGGCCCGCGGCTATCCGCCCCAGTTCGCCGAGCAGACCTTCAGCCAGCTGGAGGGCTTTGGCTCCTACGGCTTTCCCGAGAGCCACGCAGCCAGCTTCGCCTTGCTGGCCTATGCCTCCTCCTGGCTCAAATGCCATCACCCGGAGGTCTTCTGCGTGGCCTTGCTCAACAGCCAGCCGATGGGATTTTACCAGCCGGCCCAGATCGTCCGCGACGCCATCGAGCACGGCGTGGAGGTGCGCCCCATCTGCGTCAACGCCTCGCGCTGGGACTGCACGCTGGAGACCAGGTCCGACGGATCGCTGGCGGTGCGTCTGGGCCTGCGCATGGTCGGCAAGCTCTCGGAGGCCGACGCCGCGCGCCTGGCGCTGGCCCGAATGGAGGAGCCCTATGGCTCGGTCCACGATGTCTGGCGGCGCGCCCAGGTCGGACCCGGAGCGCTGTCGCGCCTGGCTGAGGCCGACGCCTTCCAGCCCAGCCTCGGGCTCGCGCGTCGCGAGGCGGCCTGGGCGATCAAAGGGCTGCGCGACGTCGCCCTGCCCCTGTTCGAACAGCCCGGCGCCAGTGAACTGAACGAGCCGCTCCCCGCGCTGAAGGCCATGACCGAAGGCCGCGAGATCATCGAGGACTACAGCCACGTGGGCCTGTCCCTACGCCGCCATCCCTTGGCCTTGCTGCGCGCCGATCTCGAAGCCTTGGATCGCGCCCCTTGCCTGACCGCCGCCCAGGCGCGCGACGGCCGTTTCGTCAAGACCGCAGGCCTGGTGCTGGTGCGCCAGATGCCCGGCACCGCCAAGGGGGTGCTCTTCATGACCATCGAGGATGAGACCGGCGCGTCCAACATCGTGGTCTGGAAGACGCTCTACGAAAAGCAGCGACGGATCGCGCTCGGCGCCCACCTGATCGGGATCGATGGGCGCATCCAACGCGAAGGCGATGTCGTCCATCTGGTCGCCGACCAGCTTCACGATCTGACGCCCCTGATGGCCACCTTGCAGGACCGCGGGGCCGACGCCGGCGACCTGGCCTGGGCGCGCCGCAGCCGCAATTTCTGTTGAGGACGCCCGCATGCCCGGACCACAAACCGTTCGGAGGATCGCGGCGCGCCCAGGCCTGGTTCGTCGGTCAGGCGCCATGGCCTCAATTGCCTGTTTCTTGCCAAGCTACTAGAGACGTCGGATGCCGAGCATCAACCTCAAGAAGTTCATCGCAGAGCACTACAAGGGTGGGGTGACGGCGCGAGACGTCATCCGCGAAGGCGTAACCAACTCGATCCACGCGGGCGCGAGCGCCATCACCGTCGACCTGTCGTTCGATCGCCAGGCCGGCTTGTTCAGCGACGATGTGCGCAACGTTTTGGACAGGATCACGATCTCGGACGACGGTGAGGGCTTTACCGCTGAAAACCTCGCCTATTTCGACGAGATTTGTACGGGCCATAAGGACGATATCGGCGGCAAGGGCGTGGGCCGTCTGGCGTTCCTCAAATACGGCAAGCGGGTCGAGATCCGCAGCCAGTTGGCCTCGGAATTGGTCGAGTTCGACTACACGCCCGATTTCAAGTTGGACGACGTTCGCCACACGCCGGGCGCGGGCAAGCTGGAAACGACGATCGCCATTTCGGCGTTGAAGGAGCGGATCAACACCCAGGTCGCCAAGCTCGTCAACGCGATGTGCGACGATCTTCGGTTGCTGTTGTTCCTCAAAAAGCAGGCTGGCCGGATCATCTCCATTCGGTTCACGCACAACAGCAAGCAGCCTTTCCCCGATGAATTCGTGTTTTCAGGCGGCGATATCGAGGCGCGGGACACGCGGTCCTTCACACTGAATGGCGAGACGTTCGACTGCTATCTGTTCCGAGAGGAGGCGCCCCGGAAGGGCATCGTCGCCATGCTCTGCGCCGATGAGCTGTGCGTCGAGGAGCTGCAGATCAGCAAGCGCTTCGACACGTGCCGCTATCTGATCTCGATCACCTCCGCCTACCTCAATCAGAGCGCCAATATCGAGCGACAGAAGCTCGAGATCCCCAAGTCCCAGGCCGAAGCCGACATGGTCTCGCCGATCAGCCGCGACACCCTCATGCCACGCATTCACGCCGAGTGCCTGGCCATGATCAACGAGGGCGCCGAAGGCGATATCGACGCCTTCAAGCGGGCCAACGTCGACAAGCTCAAGAAGTATTATCCGTTCATCGAGATCGAGTCCTTGAACGGCGAGGCGGCGATGTTGGACGCCGACGAGATCGTCAGGACCTACCGCGCCCAACAAGCGCGGCGTGAAGACCTGTTGGTCGAGGCCATGGAAGAAGGCCGCCATGTCAGCTTCGACGACGTCTCGCATCTGGCCAGCGACGATCTGGCCCGTTTTATTGTTCATCGCGCCTTGGTGATCGATTCCTTGGCCAAGATGCCTCGGGAGTCCGCCGAGGACGTTCTGCACAACGCCATTTTGCGCAAGCATACGGACGGCAGCGACATCCGCGAGAACAACGTCTGGCTCGTCGACGACAAGTTTCTGTCCTACAGCAGCATCTACAGCGACGAGACCCTCGCCAAGATCGTCCGCGATGTCGGCGCGAAAACGGAGTCGACCCAGAAGCGCAAGCCTGATGTCGCCGCCTTCTACTCCAAGGACAACGCCGGCCAGCCCAACAAGCTTGTCGTCATCGAGTTCAAGAAGCCCGGCGCGGACATCTTCGAAAACAACAAATCGCTCCTGCAATGCCGCATCTACGCCAGCGAACTCGTCGATCGCATCCAGACGGTCCGTGAGGTCTTCGCGTTCTGTGTCGTCGAGATCGACGACGAGTTCTACAAGGACATGAAGCGCACGGGCTTCAAGGACGTGTTTTCCTTGAGCGAGCGCGTCGTCTATGACGACTTCGACATCGGTGAGAACGACCACATCCCGTTGCACCTGTATGTCATGCCCGCGGCGTCGCTGATCACCGACGCCAAGGCGCGCAATCGCGTCTTTGAAGAGGTTCTACGCTTCAACCTCGACAAGAACGCGCCTTAGGTCGGCGACTGACGACCCGCTCGCCGTTGGTCAAGCCGGTGCGCCGCGGCCCACGAAGCGGCGCGTGCGGTAAGCCGCCTCTGGGCCCTATGCTTTCTGACGATCGCCCTTGTCGCCCTGGCCGCGGCCGGCGTCATGGCGGGCGTGGCGGCGTTGGTCGGCGGCCGACGACTTGCCCACATCGACCTCTTCAGAAAACTGGCCCTCGCCATCACGGCGCACGTAGCGTTTGTCGCCCGGCGTCGGCTCGATGAGTTCACGTTTGGACATGGGGAAGTCTCCTTTCGAAAGACGAATCCCCAGCCTGGCCAAACTGTTCCGCGCCGGCGCCTGGGAACACAGCCAGGTTGCGACGGTTGTCCTGGCGTGCGGATCGCCACCTTGAACATCAACAACGTCCTCAGCCGGTTCGACCCGCTGATCGAGTGGCTCGACGACGCCCAGCCCGATGTCGTCTGCCTCCAGGAGCTGAAGGCCGAGCAAGGCCGCTTTCCTGCCGACGCCCTCGAGCAGATGGGGTATGGCGCGGTCTGGAAGGGACAACGCACCTGGAACGGCGTGGCGATCCTGGCGCGCGGGGCGACCCCGATCCTGACCCGGACCGCCCTGCCCGGCGAACCGGATCCAGCCCAGTCGCGCTACATCGAGGCGGCGGTGAACGGGGTGCTGGTCGGGTGCCTCTACCTGCCCAACGGCAACCCGGCTCCTGGGCCGAAATTCGCCTATAAGCTGGCCTGGTTCGAGGCGCTTTTGAGGCACGCCGAGAGCCTCTTGGCCACGGGCGCCCCCGTCGTCCTGGCGGGCGACTACAATGTCGTGCCGACCGAAGCCGACATCTATGTCAACCATTCCTACGGCGGTGACGCGCTCCTGCGGCCCGAAAGCCGCGCCGCGTTCCAACGGCTTCTCGGCCAAGGCTGGACCGACGCCTTGAGGGCCATCCATCCCGACGCGGCGCCGTGGACCTATTGGTCGTATCTTCGAGAACGCTGGCCCAAGGACAAGGGCCTGCGGATCGATCACCTGCTGCTGTCGCCGACGCTGGCCGACGACCTCGTCGACGCCGGGGTCGACCGCTGGGTGCGCGGCCTGGACGGCGCGAGCGACCACGCCCCGACCTGGGTTGAACTGGCTCGATGAAGCTGCTCCCGCTCGTCACGCCCGAGGGCCGTTACATCGTCGTGCGCGAACGGGTTGGCCGAGCAAGGCGACGACTAGCCACGCCGCGAGCGGCGCCTTAACCTCTTCTGATGCCCCCTCGCCTTCGCCCGACCGCCCGCCTGTTGACCCCTGCCGGCTGGGTGGGGCTGTTGGTCCTGGCCGTGGTCGCCGGCTGTGCGACCGCCGCTGCGGTGCTGGCGCGCGCCCCGAGCTGAGGCCCCGCCTAGCGCGTCCAGAACACATGAACCTCATTGTAGGCGGTCTCGATGGTGAAGAACTCGCCATTGATTTCGGCGTCGCGGGCCATGGCCTCCCAGTCGATATAGCGGCGCAGGCGCTCGGGCACGTCCGGCAAGTCCTCGCACGTCTCCTCGATGCAGCCGGCCAAGCTGGTGAAGCGCCCGCGATAGTCCTCGTCCAAGGCCGCCTGCGCCCGATCAAGATCGCCGCCGAAATACTCCAGCACCAGGGCGCCGAGCCGCCCGCGCTCGCGCAGGAAAGCGGCGATCTCGACCACCTGGTCGATCCCGGCATATTCGGCGATCTCGACGCCCCCGAACCCTTCATAGTCATGGATCGCCCACTCCTCGGCCAAGGGTTCGGGCGAGGCCTTCAACATCGCGGCGATAGCCTCGCGCACGGCGTCGGCGTCGTCTTCAACCTCGATCCAGGCGCCATGCAGGCGCCCGCTGTTGTAGGCGGCCAGACAGGCGACATAGATGCGCGGCTCAAGATCATCAGCGGCTTGTTCCATGGTCCTCATCCTCAAGGCAGGGGTTCGATCAATCGAACCCTTGCCCGTCGGCGAGACCGGGGGTGCAAGCGGAGGCGCCGGCTTCGCGGGGACCCGGCTGCAGGGAGGCCAAAGGCCGACCGAAGCTGGGCGGAAGCCGGTCCGAAGCGCGCCTGGGGCGGCGCCCCAAGCCAGCGGCCGCGGTAGCGGCCAAAAGAGAGGGGCGGAGCCCCAAGCCCGCCCGATTGGCCTTGGACGCGCCCCGACCGATAGATATCGGCGCGGTCACGTCGATCCGCAGGTCGTCGATGGTCAACGGTCGGCAAGGCCGAGAACTTGGTCGGCGTTCACGCCTGACAGCCGTCAGGGCAGCCGCTACGGTCGCGCTTCAAGCGGCAAATGGAGGGTTCGATGAGCCGGATGGGCGACCTGGCGATCGACAGGCTCAATCTCGAATCCGAGTTCATCGGGTTTCTGGGCCAGCTGTTTCAGCGCATGGGGTTTGCGCCTGTCGACCCGTACAATCAGATGGCCCAGGGCCGCGCGTTCGAGCCTGATCTGCTGTTGGACAGCCCTGGCGGCGCCGGCAGGGTCCTCGTCGAACTCAAGCTCTACGACTACGATCATGCGCCTCCGGAACTCTTCCGTCGGGCGGTGGACTATGTCGTCCGGGCTTTGACGCATGCGAACGCCGAGCGCGGCGTGATCATCGTCACCTCCGAGCTGCCTGCACGCGTCGCGCAAATGTCCCTGCCCGACCAGATCGAGATTTGGGACGTCCATCGGCTGGTCCAGGAAACACGGCCCTACGCCGATCTGAGCGACGACCTCGCCGAGCTGTTGCGCCAAACCCAGGTCGGATCCTTGGGCGGCGGGGTCATGCCGCCGGGTCTGGCCGCCCTCCTCGAGACCCTCGCGCCGCCCACGCCGGTGTCGGAGACCGAGGAGATCTTGCGCGTCCTGGCCGGGCTTGAATCGGGCCGGACGGACGCGACCAGCTTCGAGGCGGCGTGCGAGCGGGCAATCAAGCACCTCTACGGCGAGGCTTTTGGCGGGTGGCGCTCTCAATGGCGCATCGAGGAGGGCTTTCATCGCCTCGACTGTGTGGCGAGGTTGACGCCGACGGCCGGCTTCTGGGCGACGATGGCGACGGATTTTCGATCCCGCTACGTTGTGTTCGAGTTCAAGAATTACACCGCGCCGATCACTCAGGATCAGATCTATTCGACCGAGAAGTACCTCTACACGGCCGCCTTGCGCTCAATCGCGATCATCGTGGCGCGAAACGGCGCGAGCGATAGCGCCGAGCGCGCCATGAAGGGCGCGCTGCGCGAACAGGGAAAGCTGATCCTCTGTCTGTCGCTGGAAGATCTCACCGACCTGCTCCGGAAGTCGGAGCTCGGCGATGATCCGACCAGGCTTCTGACCAAGCGGCTGGACGACATGCTCTTGGACATCGCGCGATGAGACCGGGACCCAGGCCTAAAACCGGAAGCGTGAGAAGCTGCGGCTTACGCCGTCGAGCGCGAGCGACACCCACGCCTCGTCGCCTTGCATGAAGCCAGCTTGCGCCAACAGTGTCAGGTTGGCCGGGCGCTTGAAGTCCTCCACCAGCGGCGGAGCTCGCATCAGGCCCCCTTCCATGCGCCCGATCGGCGACATCAGCGGCTGAGCCTGGGCCGAAGCTTGCTCAAGCCAAGCCTTTGGCGCGGTCTCTTCGGCATGGCGCAAGCTCGCCATCAGCTCGAAGCGCTCGAAGCTGCGGTCGAAGTCGGCTCTGGACATGAATTCGCGCGCCAGCAGCGGGCTCAATTTTGCGCGCAGATAGTTGCTGAAAACGTCCGGCGCCTTGGCCTCGGGGTGGCGGCTTTTCCAGTCGCCCTCCGTCGAGCCCTGGTACTCATGGAGGAAGAGCTGCCGTACGGCAGGGACCTCGCCGCCCCGGTAGGGGTCGGGGAACGGCTGGCTCAGCCAGCGGTAGACGACGTCCAGACGGCCGGCCTTGGTCGCGCCAAGACCGTAGGCGTACCAAAGCCAGACCGCCGGATAGCTGCGCAAGGCGTTCCACAGCACCAAGCCGTTCTGGGTGGGATGGGTGTGCATCTCGACGAGCCCATCGCGCGCCAGCCCGGCCTCGGAGCCGTCGCCCCAGCGCCCCAGCACCGCAAACAGCCGCGTCAACGGTTCGGCGTGCGCCTCGAACGCGGTCACGCGGCGCTGGAACTCTTCCCCGTCACTGGCGGACTTGTGGGTTTGGCCGGAGATGTCCGCCGCGGCGATCTTGTCGAGCGCCGTGCGCGTCTGATTCAGCACCAGATCGCCCAATTGGACCCGGGTCGCAGGCTCGGCCACATAGCGCTTGGCCATCGCGGCCAGCAATTCGATGCTGAGAGGATGGGGACGCGCCAGGTCGGCCTGGATCTCGACCTTCTGCTGCAAGGTGTCGAAGAAGTCGTCGGCGTTGCTGATCTGAACCCAACGACCAGCGCGGCGCGCCATCAGGTCCGCCGCCAGGCCCGTCGGCTCGCCGCGACTGGCCCAGACCATCGGATAGCGACGGCTGGGCGCGCGTTCAATGGCGTTGCGCAGGGCAAGATCCCATTCGCCCGACCAGCCACAAACGATCAGGCCATGCTCGTCGAAGATCCGGTCGAGCAGACCGTTCAGCGCCGGCGTGTATTCTGCCAGCTCCTGGTCGGTATTGCGAATGCGGGTGTCGAGATAGTCGCCATGGACTTTGACGATCAGGCAGGGGCAGTGGATCAACGGCGTCATGCCGGCCACCCCGTCTTCGGAGCTGATGACCGTGGCTTCAACGCCCACTTCTCGCAGGGCGTTTTCCATCAGTCGGTCGAAGTTGGTGGTGATGATGACGCGGATGAAGCCGTCGCGCACCAGCTTGGCGATCGCCTTGTGGGCCTTGGTCGCCACCTTCTTGCCCTGCTCGAACTCTTCGGGCGTGGGCTCGATGAACCCGTGAAGCAGCGATCGGCGCTCCGCCGGCGTGGTGGTGAGCAGATCAAGGAGGGTCGAGTAGCTCGGCTCGCCGCCGAACCGCTCGCGGTGCCAGGCTAGCGGGTCCTCGGCTTGGGCGCCCTCCGCGGCCGCCAGGCGCCGGGTCAGCTCGACGATGATTTCCCAACCTGTTGGAATGTCGGCGGCGCGGGAGACACCCGATCCCAGAAGGAGCGCATAGACCCTCTTGTTCTCGGCCATCGAGAAGGTCAGCGCCGTCGTCGGGTCGATCATGGGGGCATGCCTCCAGCTAGGGCCTCGGCGAGAGCGCCGCCGGGTGTGGCAAGCTTGGACCGAGTCTGCGTCAGTGTCGGTCGCACGGGTGACGAGCCCTTGTGGCAAGGCATGCGATGCGCCGCCTGTCGCCCCTAAGACGCCGGCGAGGCGCCATCAGGCGCCAGAAGGAACCGGAGGCGACCCTGAAAATCGGCCATGGTTTCCAAGGCGATCTGATCGAACGGACCGCCCTGCCCAGTCCGCAGGGCGGCGCGCTTTCGCAGGTATCGGCCGATGCAGTAGGCCGCCATGTCGGCCAGCTGCAGACCGGCGATCTTGGCTGAGTCCGCGACGATGGCGCCGCCGCCCACCAGACCCGCGTGGGGCATGGTCAGCTGCGGCTTGTTGGCGGGCTTGGCCTGATCGACCACGAGCAGGGTCGGAAGCTGGGCGCTCGCGAACTGCTCTGCGACGCAGCTCAGCGTCACCTTCCGCAAGCCGGATTTCTGGCCAATACCCAGCGCCACAGGGCCGCCAGCCACCACCTTCATCTGCTCGAAATCCGATTTCGCGATGAAGAGGTAGCCGGCTTGATCGACGTGGTTCCTGAGCCATTGGCTCATGAACCTGAAGGTTTCGATGCGATCCTGGATGGAGACCTTGAGCCAGACGCTGGAGCTGTTGGGATTGACGACCTCCTTGGCGTGAAACTCGCCAACGCCCAGAGCTTCCAACCGGTGGGCGAGGACCTGCCCCACGCTCGGATAGGCGTCGGACGGTAGACACACCGCGCACATCAGCTCGACGTCAGGCTCCATGTGCTCGGCCACTCGACCTTGCAGGCTCGTGTCGTCGCAAAAGATCAAACGCCGCCCAGGCGCGTTCAGCGCGGCCGTCAGCGCGTCGAATGTCTCGAGCCCCAGCGCGGCGGGTTGATGATCATGCTCGGCCAAGGGGTCTCCGACGATCTCGTTCACGCTTAAGGCGGCTACACGCCCGGCCTAACGGACGCGGGGTCGGCGACACCTCTATTGCGCGCGCCGCATGCCTTTGATCTCGATGGCCATGGTTTCGACGAGCCCCGCAAATTGCGTCGGGTGCCGGACCGCGGCCTCTAGCGCATCGGCCCAGCCCGGGTTGGCCTCTGTCCACCGCTGGAACGAAGCGACGTCGACGCCGCGATGCTTGGCGAGGAAGGTGCCGATTTTCGCCGGCACGAAGCTGGCGACGGAAGGCGCGTGCATCGGGCTGGAGCGCGCCAGAATGACGAAAGCGCGGGAAAACCCTTCCAGATCATCTTCCTCGGCAAGGTCGCTCAGAAGCTCCAGCACGGGGCCGTTGTAGTGAATATAGGCGGCTGAGCCGCGTTCCTCGATCGCCGCGGCGATCCTGGCTTCGGTGGAAGGAGACACCGATTTTACCTCTTGGCTGAGGCCGTGGAGCGCTTCGGCCTTGGCGCGCCGTTCGCTGGCCAGGGTTTTGATGTCGTCGGCGTCCTGGCGCGTCGGGACCCAGACCGTCACCTCCTGCCAGCCTTCGGCGACGCGCAGCTCGCGTTGGCGTTTGACCCGGGAAACGACGGTCTTGTCCGCCATGACGCTGAAGCTCCATCGGCCGGATGCGGCCGTACTCTTAGTACGCCGTACTCTGGCCAATATGCGAGGCCGTGTCAACCGGCGGCCCTGGCTGACCGCATCGTCGCCGCCAAGCCGGGATTAGGTGACAAGACCTCGCGCACGCCGCAGGCTCGGCCTTTCGATTCCCTCTGGAGGTTGTTGCCATGAACGTTTCGGATCTCGTCGACGCCGCCGTGGCGGCCGAGCCCAAGCTGACCAAGACCCAGGCCAAGTCGATCATCGACGGCGTCTTCAAAGCCCTGACCGAGGCGGCCGTGAAGGGCGAGGAAGTCTCGATCCCGGGCTTTGGCAAGTTCAAGGTCCAGGCCAAACCGGCCCGCACCGGCCGCAACCCGGCCACCGGCGCCGCCATCGAGATCGCCGCGACCAAGAAGGTGGCCTTCTCGCCGGCCAAGCAGCTGAAGGACGCCGTCAACGGCTAGGCCAGCGAGGCTGCCGTCGAGGCAGGCGGTTGAAGGCGACTGTTCAGATCGCCTTTGGCGCCAGCGCCTCCCCTCACTCGGAGGTTGGGGCTAGGCTCCCCGGTTCGCCGGGGAGCGCCGACGCAGCGTTGATGCCCGGCGCCGGCTCCGACATCCTGGTCCGACCGCCGAGAACGACTCGGCCCGCCGCGAGCCGCCCGCCATGACCGACGCCACGACGGCCGAAGACGGCGCACCTTGGGTGCTTCCGGCGGAAATCCCCTTCGACACCCTGCTGGGCAAGGATCTGGAGGAATGCGTCTACTGGCTGCTGGACGCCATGGGGGCCAAGGATCTGGAGTGGCGTGTCGGCGGTACGGGCGGCGGCGCGGCCGATGGCGGACGCGATCTCGAAGCGGTGTTCTATGCCCCCTCGGCCGATGGCGACATGATCCGCCAACGCTGGTGGGTCGAGTGCAAGGGCCGCTCCAAAACCCTCGAAGCCGATCAGGTGAAGGCGGCGCTGAACAATGCCCTGGCCGAGGCCGATCTCGACCACATCGTCATCGCCACCAACACCACCTTCACCAATCCGACCCGAGACTGGGTCGCCCGCTGGCAGGTCACCCATCCGCGTCCCAAGGTGCAGCTCTGGGACAGGCCGACCCTGGAACGCCTGCTGTCGCGCCAGCCGCAGGTGGTGCTGCGCCTGTTCGCCCAGGCCTTGAGCCTGGAGGGCCGGATCAAGGCCGCCGAGGAGCGCTTCTGGGGGCGGCTGGAGTTCGTCAGCCCCAAGACGCTAGCGGCGTTCTGGGCCAAGCGTGGTGAGGTCGAGATCGGCGGTCTGGCGCGCTTTGCGCTGATCGCCAGCGAGTTCGCCATCGGCTCGATCGCCGAGCGGCCCTGGGCCGCGGGCCTGGACACCCCCGACCTGAGCGAGACGCTTCAGATGGCGGTGCTCAACATCCCGTACCTGATGCGCCGCGCCCAGCTGGCCGGCCAGGCCACGGCGTCGCTGACCCGGGCGCGGGCCTATCTGGTGTTGGCGATCTTGCAGGCGCATGAGCCCGACGCGGTAGCCGCCCTGCTGCATCTGCTGACGAGCGGCGACGCGGACAGTCCCTACCCTGACAACGTGCGCGAGGTGTTGCTGCTGCCGATCATCGCCCGGCTCCTAGACGAGATGCGCGACGTCTGCTCATCCGACTGCCATCGCTTCTACAGCACACGCAGTACGCTGCGCACGGAGGATGGCGACGAGATCGAGAACTATTGGTGGCGGCTAGAGCCCAAGGGGCGACCCCACCTTGAGGATCCCAGATCAAACTTGCATCTGGAAAACACCCGGGGGCCCTGCAAGGTCGGGTTCGCCCTGAATGACGAGGTCACCTGCCCGTTGTTCGGCGCCGACATCACCTTGGACAATGTCGCCGAGACCTTGGCGACCCTGGCCAAGGTCGCCTCGTTCCGGCGCGAGGAGGCCAAGGTGCGTCTGGCCGAGAAGGCCGCCGAGATCGCCCGCTTCAACGCCGGCCCTCTGAGGCGAAAGGACGAGGCGTCGAAGGCCGAACCCTCGGACGACGTCGCCTAGTTCATCATCTTGGTGCGGATGTGCTTGACGGCGCGCCGCATCGACTCCGCCTCGCGAGTCTTGCCCATCAGGTCCAGCGTGACCGCCGCGGCCTCGGCGCGCGCCAAGACTTCCGGCAGGGGCGCGCCCGGAAACATGCCGATCAGGTGGCGCGAGGCCTCGGCCCAGTCCACCTCGTCCAGTGATTTTCGCGGCCTGTCCATGGCGCGAGCCTACCCATCCGCCCGTCGCGCCGTCAAAGGGGCCGGGCCGTCAGCCGCCAGGGATTTCTCGATCTGGCGGCGGAGCCGGCAGCGCCGGAAGAAATCTCCAAGGGGCGCTACCCGATCTGACGGTCTGGCGTGTCTTGGCAAGGTCTCTACGCTCACGGAGCCGTCCCCTTGCCATCCGCCTGTTCGCCCCACCCTGTCGATGTCCATGTCGGCGCCCGTCTTCGCCTGCGTCGCAAGCTCCTGGGCCTTAGCCAGGCGCAGCTCGCGAACGATCTGAACCTGACGTTCCAACAGGTGCAAAAATACGAGCGCGGGACCAATCGCATCAGCGCCTCGACGCTCTACGCCATGGCGCGGCTGCTGCAGGTCCCGATCGCGTGGTTCTTCGAAGGCCTGCCGCCGACGGATGCAGCGACCAGGACAGACCTTGAGGCGATCTATGCGGTCGGGGCGGTGCAGGCCCTCCTGTCGACGCCCGATGGCCTGTCCCTGGCGCGATGGCTATCGGGCCTGGAGCCGCGCCGCCGGCGCGGCGTGCTCGACCTGATGGCCGTCCTGGCGCAGCCGCTCGAAGCGTCGCGGGAAGTCGCCTAGGCGCCCTTCCCGCGCCGTCCGCGGACAAAGGCCCGGTCGGTGGCCATGAACCTGGCCAGCATCGGCGCCACCAGCCGCGCCGGCTCGGCGGCCTTGCCGCCATTCTCGGCCGCATGGGCCTGGGCATAGGCGACGAGGTCGCGATGGATAGCGGCCGGCAGGTCGAGCGTCAGCTTGACCGGCGTCTCGTCCTCCAGCGCGCCCAGCTTCAGCTTGCCGCTCATGGCGTTTTCCTTTCGTCGACATAGGGTTCGAGAACAAGGTCGCGGGTCAGAAGCACCCGCAGCGGCGCGCCGGGACGGATGGTCAGGGTCGGCGCCAGATCCAGGCTCTTGCCGACCATCTGCTGGCCGACGCTGCTGGCGGTGTCGGCCCCGCCCCGGCGCAGGGCGCGGACGAGATCGGATTCATCGCTGGACGATCCGGCTTCGGCGCCGATAGCCAGGAGCGTGCTAAGGCCCGCCGCGGCCAGAACGCGGCTCCCGTGACGATCGACGCCGTCTTGCAGTCCGGCCATGCCTTGCTCGTCGGCGCCGGGCAGCTTGTCGAGCACGATGGATTTGCCCGACGGCAGCAGCAGGCGTGTCCAGGCGACGCGAAGGCGGCTTTGGCCGTTCTGCACGCCCGTCTCGTAATCCCCGACCAGGCGCGAGCCCTTGGGGATGAGGAGATAGCCGCCGCCCAGGCTGTCGAAGACGTCCTGGGTGACCATGGCGACGGCCAACCCGGGGGCGTCGGAGCGCAGGCCCGTCACCAGGGCGGCGGGAATGACCGCGCCAGCCTGGAGGATGTAGGGCGAGGCCGGCGCCTGGAGGCGCTCGACGCTGGTGATGCGCGGATCCAGGCTTGCCTTGGCCCCGCCCGTAGCGACGGGACTCGCCGTGTCGAGATCGGATCCCTGGGCTGCTGTTTCGCGCCGCGTCGAGGCGGCGACGAACAGGCCGCTGACCGCGGCCGCCCGCCGCGTCTCGCGCAAGGCCAGGACCTGGGGATCGGGCTGGGCGACCCTTGCCGATGCTTGGGATATGGCGGACGGCGCAGGCGCCGAGGCCGCGTCGATCATTGGCGCCGCGTCGGTCCTGGCCCGCGCCGCCGACAGGATCGGCCGGCCCAGATCTCCGGGCAGCGGCGGCCCGAGGGCCGGGACGCTGGCCGGGCCGACGTAGCCGCGCGGCTGGGCGGTGACGGTCTCGGGCGGCGGCGCGGATTTGACGTCGGCCTCGGGCGGCGCTTGCCGGCGCTTTTCCATCAACGACCAGCCGACCGCGCCGGCCACGCCGGTGATCAGGACCGCCCCGACGATGACCAGGGCCTTGCGCGAGATCCGCGCCACCGGGGCGGCGGCGCCGCGCAGGCGCAGCGTCTTGGCGATGGTCTTCTCGACGTCTTCGGGTTCCTGGCTCATTGCACGGCCTCCGCGATCGGGGTCAGGCGGACGAGGCGCACGGCCTGGGCGCGGCGTTTGGCGCCCAGACGCAGCTCGGCGCGGTCGAACAGGCGCTCGGCGACCAGGACCCGCCCCTCGACATGGAAATTGATCAGCTCGGCGGTCTTGCCGTCGGCCCCCAGCCGGTAGAGCGGCGGCAGGTCGGCCATGTCGATCTGCGGACCGAAGACCACGAAGACCCGGCGGCCATCATCATAGATCTCGACCGGTCGCCAGGCCGGGTGCGGGCCTTCGATCCGATAGGCGCGATTGCGCACGGGCGGCGCGGTCGCCCTGGCGTCGATCGGCGTCGCAACGGGCGTCTGCGTAGGCGGCGCACCGACCAGAACGGGGGTAGCGGCGATCCGGCCTTCCCCATAGCGCCAGGAGACCTGGGACAGCCACGTGCGCCCCGAGGCGCGCAGTTCCAGGTGATAGGTGCGGCGGTCGGTGTTGATGATCAGGTTTGTGGCCAGGTTCGCGGCGGTCGGCTTGACCATCACATGCACCCGGCGATCCGCCCCCGTTCCGCTGATCGTGTCGCCGATCACCCATCGGGCGGTGTCGCCGGCCGCCACCGGGCCCTTGCCGACCAGGGCCTCGCCGGGCTGAAGGACGATGTCGGTGATGCGGCCGGGGGTGGCGATCACCGGATAGACCGCCTCGTCCTGATAGTCGTAAGCCTTGGCGCCGCCCGGAACCTGCAGCCCCGCCGGCGCGGCCATCGCCACAGCCGGAAGCCAGACGGCGACAGCCAAGCCGCCGTTTCCCCAACCAGAGCGGGTCATGCGCCGAACTCCTTGGACCACGACAGGCCGGTGACGAAGACGCCCAGAGGGTTGGCCCGAAGCCCCTCGGGGGTGTGCGGCGGCTTGATCGTCAGGGTGAGAATGGCGCTCCAGCGCTCGGTCGCCGCCATCTGGCCGTCGGCGTAACGCTGCTCGGTCCAGGCCACGCGGAAGCTCGACGGCGTGGCCCGCACGACGCTGGAGACGGTGACCACCACCTGAGCGCGGCCGACCTGGGCGAAGGGATCGTTGCGGCGGGCATAGTCCGACAGGGCCGCGGCCCCCGCCGCATCGGTGAAGTCGTAGGCCCGCAGCCAGGCCTGGCGCATGACGACGGGGTCGGTGGAGACCGACCGAACGTCGGTGATGAAACGCGCCAGGGTCCAGGCGATCATCGGGTCGGTGGGCCGGGCGCCTTGAACGGCCGGAGCCACGACGCGCGGCTCGCCCAGGCGGTCGACCTGGACGACCCAGGGCGTCACCGCCCCCCGGGTCGCCAGCCAGGCCAGACTGCCGCAAAGGGCGGTGTTGGCCATCAGCAGACCCAGGGCCGCCAGGCGCCAGTTGGCGGCCTGGACGCGCGCGGAGCCGATCCGCTCATCCCAGGCTTGCCCTGCCCGCTGGTAGGGCGTCTCCGGCTGCGGCGCCGCGCCAAACCGCGCCGATCCCTTCAAGGGGTTCATCTCAATCTTCCTTCAGGTTGGGAGCGGCGTCGCCGCTAGGATCGTCGCCGTGGGTCGCTCCGTGCAGGGCCAGCTCGGCGCCGCGCGTCAGGACATGCCGGCTGTGGAGTTCGCGGGCCCAGCCCGGGGCCGCCGGCGCGCCGCCGCCGCCCGAACCGCCGCCCTCGTCGTCATCGTCGATCTTCAACGGCGGCATCTGACCGACAGGCGCGCTGCCGCCGCCAAGGCCTCCTCCGCCACCGCCGCCGTCGTCGGACGGCGGCAGACGGGGCGGACCAGAGGGCGGTGGCAGGCTCGGCGGCCCGGACGGCGGCGGCAGAGCCGGTCCAGGACCCGGCGGCGGTAGGCGGCCACCGGCGGCTCCGCTGCTCGCGCCACCGGCCGGGCCGCTGGCGGCGCCCGCAAGACCGCCGAAGGCCATGGCGCCCGCCGCGCGGGCGGCCATCTGGGCCGCGCCGGCGCCGGCCATGGCCAGCCCCCCGACCACCATGCCCGTGCCGACCGCCGCGCCGACGCCCAGTTGGGGCGCGCCCGAGACCAGGCCCGAGGCGACACCAGGGCCGAAGATCGACAGACCCAGCAGGGTCAGGGCCGCCAGGGCCATGGCCAGGACCTCTTCCAGAGTCGGCTGGCCGGACGACGCGCTGGTGAACTCGGAAAACAGCGTCGAGCCGATGCCGACGATCACCGCCAGCACCATGACCTTCACGCCCGAGGCCATGACGTTGCCCAGGACCTTCTCGGCCAGGAAGGCGGTGCGACCGAAGAGCCCGAACGGGACCAGGACGAAGCCGCAGAGGCTGACAAGCTTGAACTCGATCAGCACCACGAAGATCTGCACGGCGATGATGAAGAACGAGACGATGACCAGGATGGCCACGACCAGCAGGATCAGGATCTGGACGATGTTCTCGAAGAAGCCGGGAAAGCCGCCCAGATCGCTGGCCGCCTGCAGGATCGGCTTGCAGGCGGAGACGCCCAGCGCCGCCAGCTTGCCCGGCCGCAGGAAGTCGTCGGCCGAGACGCCCACGCCGCCGGCCTTCAGGCCCAGCCCGGAGAAGCTCTTGAGCACGATGGTCGTCAGGGTATGGAAGTTGCCGATCAGGAAGGCGAAGAACCCGACATAGAGGGTCTTCTTGACCAGCCGGGCGATGATGTCCTCGCCATGGGCCCAGGCCCAGAACAGCGCCGCCAGGGTCACGTCGATGGCCACCAGGGTGGTCGACAGCCAGGCCACCTCCCCGCCCAGCAGGCCAAAACCGCTGTCGATGTAGGACCCGTAGACGTCGAAGAAGCGATCGATGACGCCGGTGTCGCTCATGACCGGCTCCCATCGAAGCCGCCACCGAAAAAGTGGGCCCGGGCCAAGGCCCAGGCCGCCCGGCAATTCGGATCATCCTTGGCCGCCTCGCCCATCGCGCGGCACCGGCCAAGCTCGCCGTCGCTTTTGGCGCGCGAAGGCGGGACCTGCGCGCCAGGCCCTGAAGGCTTGGGCGCCGAAAGGCCTATGACGACGGCGCCGACGAGGATCCCGGCCGCGCTCAGGGCGATGAGCCACCTCATTGCGGAGCGCTCCCCATGAACTTGGCGAACCTGGCCTTGGCGTCGGCGCGGGCGGCGGCCCGATCGGCCGCTTCCAGGGCTTCGGCGCGGCCCTGGGCGGCGCTGAGCGCGATCAGATCGGCCAGTTGCTGGGCCTGGAGGGCGAGGAGCTGGTTGCCGGCCTGGGCGGCTTGCAGCCCGCCGACCGCCGCCTGGCTGGCGCCGACCAGACTGGTGAGCTGATCGCGCTCAGCGCCGAGGCCGCCGACCACGCCGGCCTGGACCTTCAGGGCGTCCTCGAACCCGGCCACCGCGGCGGCCCAGCGCGCGTCGGCGCGGGCGCTGAGGGCCGCATCGCTCCCCGACAGGTCCGCCGCGCCGTAGTTGGCGGTGAAGGCCTGCTGGATGTCGGCGACGTCGTAGGCCAGGGCCTGGGCCTGGCCGAGCAGGTCGCGGGTGCGGTCGACCTGGGCCTGGAGGGCGGCGAGCGACGAATACGGCAGGCTGGCCAGGCTCTTGGCCTGGCCGATCAGCATCTGCGCCTCGTTCTGCAGCGAGCTGATCTGGTTGTTGATCGCCTGCAGGGTGCGGGCGGCCGTCAGGACGTTCTGCACGTAGTTGGCGGGATCGTAGACGGTCAGCTGGGCCTGGGCGGCCAAGGGTGCGAGCACCAGGCTGGCCGACAAGGGGGCGGCCAGCAGCGCCGCCGCCAGACGGCGTCGGGAAAGCCTCATGACAGGGACTCCGGTTGGGAAAGGTCGGATGGCGAGGCCGGCGCGGTCGGGATCGTCGCCAGGAGGTCGGCGGCCCAGGGCAGGCGTCGCCGACGCAGCCAGGCGGCGGCGAAGCCCTCGGCCCCATGGGCGGCCAGGGTCTCGCCGATGGCGGCCTGGTCGGCCTTGGACGAGGCGGCGGCGAAGGCCAGCGCCACGGGGCCAAGGCCCAGATCGAACAGGCGATCGCCGAGGCGCGATTGCAGGTAGTAGTCGCGCGTGGGGGCAGCCCGGGCGAGGATCTCGATCTGGCGCGCGTTGAGGCCAAAGCGCGTGTAGGCGGCCGCGCCCTGCGGCTCGAGCGCGCGGGGATTGGGCAGGAAGATCCGGGTCGGGCAGCTTTCGATGATCGAGGCGGCGATGGCGCTTTCGACCACGTCGGATAGCGACTGGGTGGCGAAGATCACCGAGGCGTTCTTCTTGCGCAGGGTCTTGAGCCACTCGCGCAACTGAGCGCCGAAGGCCGGGTCGTCGAGCGCCAGCCAGCCCTCGTCGATCAGGATCAGGGTCGGCCTGCCGTCGAGCCGCTGGCTCACCCGGTGAAAGAGATAGGACAGGACCGCCGGGGCCGCGCCACCGCGCGCCAGGCCCTCGGTCTCGAAGACCTGGACGCTGGCGGCGCCCAGCGCCTCGCTGGCGCCATCCAGAAGCCGCCCGTGGGGGCCGCCCAGCACATAGGGGCCCAGGGCGGCCTTCAACGGCTGACTGGCCAAGAGCGCCACCAGGCCCGTCAGGGTCCGCTCTGCGATCGGCGCGCTGGCCAGGCTCCCCAGAGCCGACCACAGGTGCTCGCGCACGGCCGGGGTTATCTCCACGCCCTCGCGGGCCAGGACCGCGGCTAGCCAGCCGGCCGCCCAGGTCCGCTCATCGATCTCGTCGACCCGGGCCAGCGGCTGCAGGGTCGGCGCGCCCCCGCCCTCTCCCGACAGGTCGTGGAAGTCACCGCCCATGCCCAGCGCCGCCGCCCGGCTGGAGGCGCCAAAATCGAAGGCGAAGACCTGGGCGCCGGCGTAGCGCCGAAACTGCAGGGCCAGGACCGCCAGCAGCACGCTCTTGCCCGCCCCGGTCGGCCCGACGATCAGGGTGTGGCCGACATCGCCGACATGGGTGCTGAGGCGAAAGGGCGTGGAGCCGGCGGTGCGGGCCACCAGGAGCGGCGGGCCGTCCAGGTGGGCGTTGCGATCCGGCCCGGCCCACACGGCCGACATCGGGGCGATGTGGGCCAGGTTCAGGGTCGAGAGCGGCGGCTGGCGGATGTTGGCGTAAGGGTGGCCAGGGATCGTGCCCAGCCAGGCCTCCACGGCGTTGACGCTCTCGCGGATCACGGTGAAGTCGCGGCCCTGGATGACCTTTTCGGCCAGGGCGAGCTTGGTCTGGGCGATGGCCGGATCGTCGTCCCAGACCACCAGGCTGGCGGTGACATAGGCGTAGGCGACCGCGTCGCCGCCCAGGTCCTGCAGGGCCAGATCCGCCTCGAGCGCCTTGTTGGCCGCATCGTTGTCGACGAGGGGCGAGGCTTCTTGCGTCAAGGCCTCGCGCAGCAGCACCAGCACCGACTTGCGCTTGGCGAACCACTGGCGGCGCGTCCTGGCCAGCAGGCGCGTGGCGTCGGTCTTGTCCAGGCAGATCGCCCGGGTCGTCCAGCGATAGGCCAGGCCCAGGCGATTGAGCTCGTCGAGCAGCCCCGGGACCGTCGCGGCCGGAAAGCCGGTCAGGGTCAGGACCCGCAGGTGCGCCCCGCCCAGGCGAGGCTCCAGGCCGCCGACCAGGGGCTCCGTCGCCAGCAGGGCGTCGAGCTGCATGGGCGTCCCGGGCACGGCCACCCGCTGGCGGACCGTCGAGATCGCCCCGTGCAGGAAGCTCAAGGTGGCCGCGTCATCGAGCCAGCCAAGTGTTGGCATCATGCCGTCGAGCAGGCCCAGCAGCCGGTCGGCGCGATCGACGAAACCGGCCAGCTCGGCGCGCCAGTCGACGTCGCGCCCGGCCCGCCCCTCGACGAACAGGCCCTCGATGCGACCGCGCCGATCGGGCGGCGGCAGATAGGTCAGGGTCAGGTAGTAGCGGCTCTCGAAGTGCTCGCCGGACTCCATGAAGGCCGCGCGGCGCTCGGCGTCGACCAGGGCCGAGACCGGGTCGGGAAAGAGGCTGTCGGGATAGGCCCCGACGGGATCGCGCCGGGCCTCGACATAGAGCGCCCAGCCCGAGCCCAGGCGGCGCAGCGCGCCATTGAGGCGGGCGGCGACCGCGGCGACCTCGGCGTCGGTGGCCGAGTCCAGGTCCGGCCCGCGAAACTCCGCGGTGCGCTGGAACGCGCCGTCCTTGTTGAGAACCACGCCGGGGGCCACCAGGGCCGCCCAGGGCAGGAAGTCGGCCAGCATGGCGGACCGGCGGCGATATTCGCGAAGGTCGAGCATGGCTAGACCTCCAGGTGGGCGGGCAGCCGGACGTGCCGGCGGCCGACGTCGAAGATCTGCGGGTCGCGGCGGGCGGCCCAGACGGCCAGGCCATGGCCGACCAGCCAGACGGCCAGGCCCACGGCCCAGAGCCGCAGGCCCACGCCCAGGGCCGCGGCCAGGGTGCCGTTGACCAGGGCGATCGCGCGCGGGGCGCCGGCCAGCAGCATCGGTTCGGTCAGGGCCCGATGGACGGGCGCGGCGAACTCCATCGCGCGATCGCCGGCCATCAGGCGAGCGCTCCGCCGCCGAACGAGAAGAACGACAGGAAGAAGGAGCTGGCGGCGAAGGCGATCGAGAGACCGAAGACGATCTGGATCAGCTTGCGCGAGCCGCCGGAGGTCTCGCCAAAGGCCAGGGTCAGGCCGGTGACGATGATGATGATCACCGCGATGATCTTGGCGACCGGGCCCTCGATGGACTCGAGGATCTTCTGCAGCGGCTCTTCCCAGGGCATGGAGGAGCCGGCGGCCTTGGCCGACGAAGCGGCCAACAGGCTGGCGATGGTCAGGGGGCCGGCTCGGCCGATGTGACCGAACCGGTCGAGCATGGAGCCCGACAACAGGCGTGCGCGCAGGCGCGAGGGATCTCGCGGGGTCATCAACAAATCTCCGGGGGTTTTTAGGGGCTAAGGTCTCAGGCGGGGCTGAGCTGGTAGGCGCCGTCGGGCGCGAGCCCTGCCAGGCGCGCGAGGTCCACGAGGCGGCGCTGTCGGCCCCGTCCCTGCAGGACCGCGATCAGGTCGATGGTTTCGGCGATCAGGCCGCGTGGCACGGTGACCACCGCTTCCTGGATCAGCTGTTCGAGGCGTAGGAGCGCGCCCAGGGCCGTGCCAGCGTGAAGGGTCCCCACCCCGCCCGGGTGACCGGTGCCCCAAGCCTTGATCAGGTCGAGGGCCTCGGCCCCCCGCACCTCGCCGATGATGATCCGGTCGGGCCGCAGCCGCAGGGACGAGCGCACCAGATCGGCCAGGCTGGCCACGCCCTCGCGGGTGCGCAAGGCCACCTGGTTGTCGGCCGCGCACTGCAGCTCGCGCAGATCCTCGGCGATGATCACCCGATCGCCCGACCGAGCGACCTCGGCCAACAGGGCGTTGACCAAGGTGGTCTTGCCGCTGGAGGTCGGCCCCACCACCAGGATGTTGGCGCGCAGGGCCACCGCATCGCGCAGCACCCTGCCCTGCTCGGCGCTTATCACGCCTGCGCGGACATAGTCGTCCAAAGTGAAGACGAGACTCGCAGGCTTGCGGATCGAGAAGGCAGGGGCGGCGACCAGCGGCGGGACCAGGCCCTCGAACCGCTCGCCCGTCCCCGGCAGCTCGGCCGAGAGCCGCGGCCGCTCGGCATGGATCTCGGCGCCGACATGATGGGCGACCAGGCGCAGGATCCGCTCGGCGTCGGCCGGGCTGATCGACAGGTCCGCCGGGGTCAGGCCGCCGTCGAAGCGGTCGACCCAGACCCGGCCATCGGGGTTGAGCATGACCTCGGCCACGCCCGGATCCTCCAGCCGCCCCAGCAGCAGGGGGCCAAAGGCGGTGCGCAGCATCTGGCGGCTGCGCTCACGTCCGATCTGGTTTTCTGAAAGGTCCACGGCGGGTCCCCGTTGCTCACGGGGACGAGTAAGAAGACCTGGAATTCGCCGATCTCAACAGCCAAATCGGGCCGTCGTACCATGGCGTACAAAGACAGGGGATCGGCGGGGTCGAGCAAAAAGCAGATCGTCGAACAGATCCAAACACACGACGTCAGGTCTGCAGGCCGGCTGGCGACGAGGCGTCGGTTGCAGCCGCCTTTTTCTCGCAGGCTCGCCACGGTGCGAAAATTAAACAGCGAGGCCACGCCTCCAAACGACGTCGATCAGGCCTCTAGTCTGCGGAGGCCCTTTTCACATGCCGATCAGCACGATCCTTTCCGCGTCATCCGACCACAAGCTGGTGCTCAGCCATTATGAGCCCGGCGAAGAATCTCGCGCCCATCGGCATGGCTGCTGGCAAGTGTCGCTGTTGCTCGCCGGCGGCTATGTCGAGGACAGTCTCGACGGCGCGCGCGTCGTCGACAGGGTCAGCTTGAGCCGCAAGCCCGGCGGCTTCGAACATCAAAACCTGTTCGGCGCGGCCGGAGCGCTCATCCTGTCGGTGCATGGCGGCGTCGGCACGGCCAACCCGCTTCGCTATCAGGTCGCAGCCTGCGCCAGCCGCGAGACCGGACGAGCGCTTCTGGAGCAGGCTGGGGCCCGGGGTGGTCAAGAGCCGGAGGCGGCAGGGTCCCATGATGATCGGCCGGTTTCCGTCCCGGCCTGGCTGGATGAGGCGCGACAGCGGCTGACAGAGCTTCCTCCAGCGCCTGTCGCCCGGCTGGCCCGGTCCATGGAGCGCCATCCGATCGCTTTCGCCAGGGCGTTTCGGACCGCCTTCGGTCGACCGCCCTCGCAGTTTCGCCAGGATTGGCGGGCAGCCAGCGCGATCGATCGTATCGTTCGCTCCGATCTCGCCCTGGCTGAAGTCGCCATCGCGACGGGCTTCGCCGATCAGGCGCACATGACGCGCGCCGTCACGGCTGCCGCCGGCTGGTCGCCCGCCGCGCTGCGGCGGCTGCTCAGCCGTTGAGGCCGACGGTTTCATCGGTTCAAGACGTCGGCGACGCCGAAGGGCTTGGCTAAGCGCTCAGGCCAACTCTAAGGATCCCATGACCCGTTCTCGAACGCCCATCTTGCTTTTGCTGGCTGCCGCCTTGTGGAGTTCCGCCGCCTTGGCCGCGCCGAGCGCTCGTCCAGAAGCCAGGGACATCGACACCTTCGTGCGCAAGGCGATGGCGCGCGTCGGCGTCGTGCCGGGCCTGGCCTTGGCGGTCGTCGAGGGCGACAAGGCGGTGATCACGGCCGGCTATGGCGTCGCGGACCTGCAGACTGGGGCCGCAGTCGATGCTGACACGCGATTTTACATCGCCTCGGCGACCAAGTCGTTCACAGCCCTGGCGATCGCCGGCATGGCGGCGCGGCAAGACGTCGATCTGGACGCGCCCTTGGCCGACTGGACCGGTTCGACCGCCCTGCCGCCCGACATCGCCGGCGCGGTCACCCTGACCGACCTGCTCAGCCACCGCTCCGGCGTCGAGAACGCGCCGATCGCCTTCCGGGCGGCGTTCTCCGGCGAGCAGACGCCAGAGGTTATGCAGATGCTGCTGTCTCAAACGGTCAGGAGCGCCACAACGCCCCATGGGACGTTCCGCTACACCAACACCGGCTACAATCTGGCCACGACCCTGATCGAAGCGCGGTTCGGCCGCGATTGGCGCGCGCTGGTCGCCGACGACGTCTTGAGGCCGGCGGGCATGACCCACACCACCGCTTGGATCTCCCAGGCCCGGAAGGCTGGCATCGTCGCTTCCGGCCACGTGCCCGGCCCGACCGGCGCCATGACGCCCAGTCCGCTCCAAAAGACGGACGCCACCATGCAGTCGGCGGGCGGTCTGGTCTCCACCGCGGGCGACATGGCTCGCTGGCTGGAAATTCAGATCAATGACGGCGTTGTGGATGGTCGGCGCGTGTTCCCGGCCGGACTGGTGAACGCCACCCACCGTTCGGTCGTTTCCCAGAAGGCGGTCTTCGGCCCCTATACGCGCGACGGCTATGGCCTGGGCTGGCAGACCGGGCGCTACGGCGAAGACATCCTGATCCATCACTTCGGCAATTTCGCCGGCTCGCGCGCTCATGTGTCGTTCATGCCCGATCGCAAACTGGGCGTAGCGGTGATGGCCAACGAGGATCTGGTCGCAGGCGAGCTGACGGATCTGGTGGCCGACTATGTCTACGACCGCTTCGCGGGCCGCCGCGATCTGGAGGCGCACTTTGAGGCTGAGCTGGCGGCCCTCGTGGCCCGCCGCGACAAGCGGCTTGCCGCTCTGGCGGCGGCGCGGGCCGAACGCGCCGCCCGGCCCTGGTCCCTTTCCCATCCCCTAAGCCGCTATGTCGGAACCTATGCCAACCCGGCCATGGGGCGCATCGAGGTCACCCAAGAGGGCGAGCGCATGAGGATCCGGATCGGGGTGATGTCGGACCTGGCTGAAGCCTTCACCAAGCCCGAGACCGTGCGGGTGGAGCTCGTGCCGCTGCAAGGCCAGACGATCCTGTTCGATGCGGCAAGCCGCCTGACCTTCGAGGGCGAAACCTTTGTTCGCGATTGACCACGGCAGGACAGCGGACGCAGCCTGCCTCATCTCCATGACGCAAGTTGGAGGCCGCGCGCCTCGGCTCCGACGGGTTCACCTTTCAACCGGACTGATGTGACCCATGCCCATCGACCCTTCCCACGGCTGGAACGCCGTCGCCCAGAGGTTCATTCAAGCGCGTTCCCGCATCGGCGCCGACACCGTGCGCCTATGGGCCAAACAGTTGCCGCCGGGCGGTGACATCCTGGACGTGGGCTGCGGCTATGGAGAACCGATTTCCGCCGCGCTGGTCGAAGACGGCTTCCGGGTCTTCGGCGTCGACGCCTCTCCGGTTCTGGTCGCGGAATTTCGCCGTCGATTGCCTTGCGCCCAGGTCGCCTGCGAACCGGCGGAAGCCAGCGGCCTGTTCCAGCGAAAATTCGATGGCGCGGTCGCCATCGGCCTCCTATTCCTGATGCCGGCGGAGGATCAGCGCAGAGTGATCGAGCGCGTGGCGGGGGCGTTGGAGCCCGGCGGTCGCTTCCTGTTCAGCGCGCCACGCCAAGCCTGCAAATGGGCGGACACGCTGACGGGGCGCCCCTCGCGGTCGCTTGGCGAGGCCGAATACCAGCGCGTGTTGGACCAGGCCGGCCTGCGCCTGTCAGGTCATTTCGTCGACGAGGGCGACAACCACTATTTCGACGCGGTGGCGCCGTCGCTTAACGACCAGGCTTGAGGACGAGCCGGCGAGGGCTTGCGTCGATCGCGGACACCCCTGCCCCGCGCCTCGACCTTTCAAGCTTGTAACTTGATCGGCCCCAACCGGCCGACGCAGCTTTCTCCCTGGCCCGATCTGCAAAGACCGGGTTCACCAGCGGGCCTGTCGCGCGGGTGTTCGGCAACCCCTTGCAGCGAGCCATCGTGCGCCCTTCCCGTGCCCCTCCGCGCTTCAGCCCAGGTCTCGGCGCGCATCCTAACCGATGGCGTGCAATGGCCTTGGTCGCCGCCCTGGGCCTCATCGCCGCCACGCCCGGCCTCGCCCGCGCGCTCCGCGTTCCGAACACCATCCCAGCCGCCTCGGTGATGGCGGCCGACACGCCGCTTAAGACCTTGAACGGGACCGGGCTGGTCGCGCCGCGCGGATGGTCCGCCCGCAAGGCCGCCGGCGTGATCCGCCTGGACGCGCCGGAGAGCGGATCTTCCATCCTGGTCTCCGACACCCTCGGCGGCGAGGCCGATGCGGCGGTGGCGGCGGCCTGGTCCGCCTATCGTCCTGCGCCTCCCCCGTCCTTGAAGGGCGCGAAGGATCGCCCGCTTCGCGACGGCTGGGACCAGATCCGCGTCTACAGCTATCGCCCGCCAACCGCAGAGGCGCGCACCATCTGGGCGCGAGCGTTGCGCAAGGGCGACCGCTGGACCGTGGTCCTCCAAGACATGGCCGACGAGGTTCTAGAAAAACGCGATTCCCAGGTCGAGGTGATCCTGGGCAAGCTGCTGCCCGCGGGCTATGCGCGCGAAACCTTTGCTGGACGCAAGGCCCACAAGATCGACGCGGCGCGCCTGGCGGCCCTGACGGACCTCATCGAAACCGCGCGAGCCGAGTTCGACATTCCTGGCGTCGGCTTTGGCCTGATCCAGGACGACAAGATCCTGTTCGAAGGCGGCTTTGGCGTGCGCGAACTGGGCAAGCCCGAGAGCGTCGACGCCGACACCGCCTTCATGATCGGTTCGAACGGCAAGGCCTTGACCACCCTGATGCTGGCCAAGCTGGTCGAGCAGCGCAGGCTGGATTGGGACACCCCGGTCTCGTCGCTGTGGCCGGCCTTTCGCCTCGGCGACGCGGCCACCACGGCCAAGGTGCGCGTCAAGCACCTCGTCTGCGCCTGCACGGGCCTGCCGCGCCAGGACCTGCCATGGATCTTCCAGGGCGACCAGGCCCAGGCGTCAACAGTCCTAACTTGGCTGTCGACCATGCAGCCGACCAGTGGCTTTGGCGACCTCTACCAGTATTCCAATCTGCTGGCGGCCTCGGGCGGCTATCTGGGCGCCCATGTCCGCGAGCCCGATCGCGAGCTCGGCGCGGCCTATGACGCGGCCATGCAGGCCCTGGTGTTCGACCCGCTGGGCATGTCGCGCACCACATTCGACTACGCCAAAGCCCTGGCCGGTGACCATGCCGCGCCGCACGCCCTGGACATCGACGGGCGCCAGCAGGTCGCCGTCATGGGCCTCAACGCCGCGGGCATTCCCTCGCGTCCCGACGGCGGCGAGTGGAGCACGACGCGCGACATGCTGCGCTATGTGCGCATGGAACTGGCCAAGGGGCGGCTGCCGAACGGCCGGCGCTACATCGCCGAGGGCCCACTGCTGGCGCGCCGGATCCCGCAGATTACCGAAGGCAGCGACGAATATTACGGCATGGGCCTGAAGATCGACCGCATCTGGGGCGTGCCGGTCATCCACCACGGGGGCACGCAGTACGGTTATCGCGCCGACATGATCTGGTTGCCCGATCAACAGGTCGGCGCGGTCATTCTGACCAATGCCGATTCTGGCGTGGCGCTGCGTTCGGCGTTCCGGCGCAGGCTCCTGGAGGTCCTGTTTGACGGCGAACCGCGGGCGGCGAACGACCTCGCCAACTACGGCAAGGCCTTCAAGGCCAGCCGCGGCGAAGGCCGCCAGACCCTGAGCGCACCGGCCGACCCCGCGGTCGTCGACATGCTCGCGGCGCGCTACAGCAACACCGACCTGGGCGATCTTGTCGTTCGACGCGAGGGCGACAAGACGGTGTTCGACTTCGGCGGCTGGGCCAGCGAGGTCGCCAGCCGGAAGAACGGCGACGGCAGCGTTACCCTCGTGACCATCACCCCGGGCGCCGACGGCTATGAGTTCGAGGTCGCCGACACCCCGCAAAGCCGAGGCCTGATCATCCGCGAGGCGCCTCGCAGCTATCGGTTTACGGCGGTGCGCTGACGCGCCATCCGTCCGCGCCCCGAACGTGCCGGGTCAGCGCCCAAGAACCCAAGGCCAGCGGGTTCTGACGCCCAGCTTCCGGCTCCCCGCGCGCCCAGAGGACCGGGCCAACGGGCGATGGGTCTCCGACCTTATCCCTGGGACGGCTGTTGTTGCGGTCTCGCCTTGGACCGCCCAACCTGTACTGATCCCCTCAAGGTTGGATGAGGTGGCGTGGATGCTTTTTTTTCCTGCGGTCGGCGCTCTTCGCAACGACCATGCTCCTGAGCGCGTGCGGTGACGCGCGACAGCCCACCGCCATGATGAGCGCCATCGCCGAGGCCGGCGCTGGCGCGAAACAGCACGGTGATCCCGCTGCGCTCAGCCCCCTTGGGGCGCGACTATGAGATCTACATCATGACCCTGCCGGGGTTTGACGCGCTGGCCAATAGGGGCTGCCGGTATCCCGTGCTCTATCTGACCGACGCCCCTCACCTTCCAGGTCGCTTCAGGTCTCACGCGGGCGCCGTTCAATCACGGGCGTTTTCGCGAGTTCATCATCTTGCGCCTGTCCTACGCGCGCGGCGAGGTTGCCGCCGACAGCCGCAGACGCGATCTGACGCCCTGGCGTGATCAAGAGATCAAGGGCGTCACTAGCGGCGGCGAAGCCTATTTCCCCTTCTTGAAGCAGGCGGTGATGCCGCTGGTGGAAACACGCTATCGTGTCGATCGCGCCGACCGCACCTTGGCGGGGCAGTCCTATGACGGCCTCTTTGGACTGTGGGTGGCGTTCCATGAGCAGACGCTCTTTGCCAACTACATCCTCACCAGCCCTTCGATGTGGTTCGCCGACCGGGCGGTTCTGCATAGCGAAGCGGCCTACGCGGCGACCCACAAGGATTTGCCCGCCAGGATCCATCTGGCGATAGGGTCACGCGAGCATCCTGGACCCGGCGGATGCGCCGATTGCGACAACGACATGGTCGCCGACCCGTCGCGCCTGGCGGCGATGCTGAAAAGCCGCGCCTATCCAGGCTTGCAGCTCAGAACAACCGTCGTGGACGATGGCTTCCACGAAGCCACCTTCCCGATCGGCCAGATGCAGGGCCTTCAGTGGCTTTACCGAAAAGGGGTGAGCCACTCGGCCCGGCCCCTCAAGGCAGCGGTCGCTGACAGTCTCCCGGCTCATCGGCGCCCAGCGATCGGCGCCGGTCAACAGCCGGGCCGCATCGTCGCTATCGCTCAACCCTTTCAGTCGGAGCTGGATGATCTGCAGAGATTTCGCTTGGCCGCCGGCGACGAGAACCGTCCATCAGACCGCCGCCGCTAGGGCGCCGCTCTGCGTCCAGCCCCTTGACCTTGCGGGGGTGCGACAAACTGCACTTTCGAATTTTACCGTTCATTGAGTCAGACTGGCGCTTCTGCCTTGATGGCCAGGCTTGTGGGACATGCCGTGAACAATCCGCGCCGTCGGCGTGAAGACACCGCCGCGTCGCCGGCGCGGCCGCGCGCGGCTCCTGGCGCTGTCTCCCGGACCGGCTTGGCGTAGGCATGGCTTCTCGCCCTCAGCTCTATCGCGCCTCGGCCCACCGGCCCGGCCTGAGCGTCGCCGCGGCGCTGTTCGCGGCCTATGTCGCCGTCGAACTCTGCATATGGCTGTTCTGCAGAGACATCAGCGACGCGGTGGCGTTCTTTCCTTCGAATGGCATCCTGCTGGCCGCGATCCTGATGCTGTCGCCTCGCTTGGGCCTGACCTTCTGTCTGGCTTGCTTCAGTGTCGATCTGGTCCACAACTGGATCGGCCGGATCGACCTCACACATGCGATCCTGTTCAGCAGCCTCAATCAGGCCCTGGCCTTTGCCGGCGCGGCGCTGACCCGCACCTTTTGCGGCGCCGCGCTCGACCTGTCGCGTCCCCGGCGCCTGTTCATTTTCGGGCTCATCGCCATGGGCGCCGCGGCGACAGAGGCCCTGATCGGCCAAATCCTTCTCGGTTTTATTGACGGATCGTTCAACGACTTCTTTCACGCCTGGCTGCAATGGATGCTCGAGGACGGTCTGGGCCTTCTTATCGCCACGCCGGCGGCGCTTCTGCCGCTCAAGCAAGAACGACTTTTCCGCGCCGATGGCGGCGGTCTTGAGCGCCCTTTACTGCTGGCCCTCACCATCGTCGTGGCGGCGACCTCGTTCGCCTTGGACCAGTTCATCGCCCTGACGCTTGTCGTGCCGCTCCTGGTGCTGAGCGCGTTCAGGGCCGGACCAGGCTGGGTCTATGTGTCGGTGCTGGCGACCAGCCTCATCGCCATGTCCCTGACGGCCAATGGTCATGGGCCGATCGCCTTCATCGCCCCCATGGCTCCCTACCGTCAGGAGTTCATGGTCCAGCTCTTCATCGCCTCGATCTTCGCCACGACCGCGCCGGCCACCGCCGCACTCGGCGCGCACAACCGAAGCGCTCGGCGTCTGGAGCGCGCTTTGGCCGCGGTGCGTCAGGCCAAGGACAAGGCCGAGGCGGCCAATCAATCAAAATCGGAGTTTCTGGCCAATATGAGCCACGAGATCCGCACGCCCATGAACGGCATCATCGGCGTTGTCGGGGCTCTTGCGCGAACCGACCTGGACGCCAAGCAGCGCGACATGGTGGGTCTCGTCGAGACCAGCGCCGATTCTCTGCAGGTCCTGCTCAACGATGTCCTGGACATGGCGCGGGTCGAGGCGGGCGAGGTAGCGATTCATCCCGAGCCCTTTGACCTGCGGGTCACCTGCCACGCCATGGTCGAACTGTTCCGCGCCAAGGCGGAGGAAAAGGGGCTGGTTCTCGAGTTGCGGATCGCGCCCCAAGTCGCCGAGGGCCACGTCGGCGACGCCGCGCGCTTGCGACAGGTTTTGGGCAACCTCGTCTCGAACGCGATCAAGTTTACCGAACGCGGCCGCGTCGAGGTCAGGGTCGACGCCGCCCCCGAGGTCAACGGCGCTCAGGCGTTGACTTTGGCGGTCTGCGACACGGGCATCGGCTTCGACGCCGAGACGGGTCAACGCCTCTTCGCACGCTTCGCCCAGGCCGATGGCTCGATCACGCGGCGGTTCGGCGGCACCGGCCTTGGCCTGTCAATCTCACGCGCTCTAGCGCGCCTGATGGACGGCGAGATCGAGGTTGCGTCCACGCCTGGTGAAGGTTCGTGCTTCACGGTCCGCCTGACGCTGGCCCTAGCGAACGTGACCAACTCGGCTACGCCCCTGCCCGCTCTGCCCAATCCCACCGTGGATGCAGGGCGCCCCTTGAAAGTCCTGCTGGCTGAAGACCACGACATCAATCGTCGGGTCGTGGCCTTGATGCTGGAAGGCATGGATGTCGAGATGACCATGGCCGTCGATGGTCGGGACGCGCTCGCCTGCTTTCGCCCCGACGCCTACGATCTCATTTTGATGGACATGCAGATGCCGGTCATGGGCGGCCTTGAGGCCATTGCCTCTATTCGCCGAACCGAGCGTGACGCTGATGCGCTAGCGACGCCGATCGTGATGCTCACGGCCAACGCCCTGCCGGAACACCAGGCGGCCGGGCTATCGGCCGGCGCCGACGCCTTCCTGACGAAACCGATCGTGGCTGTCGACCTGATCGAAACCATCCGCCGGCTCACCTCGTCGAGATCTCCGGAACGCGAGTCCCCGTCCTGACCCTTCCGCGCGTCGATCCTGGGCACGCCAGCGGGCGCCCAGTCGCTGCCAGGAACCCAGGTGCTAGATTTCGCGCTGCAATTGGGCGCCGACGAGGTGCTGCTCAAGCCGTTTAGCCTCGACGCTTTTCGAGCCATCTTCGCTCGCCTACTCGCCATGAGTTCGCAGCGGTCCTTAGGGAAGGTCACGAAGAGCGTTGCGAGCTGAAGCGTTCACGACCGCCTTGCCTGTATGGCAGCGGTCGAGCGATTGGCTGAAGCGGGAAAGGCTGGAGCACGTCATGAGCTGCCGTTGGCGCGCCGTCAGAAACGAGACCTTCGCGCGTCGAGCGCAGCGAGAAGGCGCAGGTTTTCGCACGAGTTGCAGGTCTACCCTCCAACCCTCTCAGACTCTGACAAAGGCGGCCAGCTCTTCCGGCGCTCCCGTGGGAAACGCGGACTTGAGGTGATCCAGAAACGCCGAGACCCGAGCGCTGAGCAAGCGACGCGACGGGTAAAGGGTCCATAGGGCGATTTCCGGCGCGTCGACGTCCCCCCAGTGTATCAGGCGACCCGCAGCGAGATCGGGACCCACGAACGATACCGGAAGGCGCGCCACGCCGACGCCGGCCAAAGCCGCATCGCGGACCATGATCATCGAGGACAGGCCCAGAACGGGGGTAATCGTGATCGTCGAACGCCCGGCCGCGGACTGTATCGTCCAGGGCTCATCGCCGCCGCCATGCCCTCGCACGATCGCGGGAACGGGCGAGCCATCTTGAGGCAGAGCAAGATCGGGACTGCCCACAATCACCAGACGGTCACGCAGAAAGGCTCGCCCGACGAGGGTCTCGTCCGGATCCGGGTTCACGCGGATCACCAGGTCGTAGCCCTCTTCGACCATGTCCACGGCCCGGTCTTCGATCGTCACCTCCAGGCGGACGTCCGGAAACTTCATGGCGAACTCGGCGGCCAGTTTTCCCATGGCGATCTGCGAGAACAGCAGGGGGGCGCTGATCCTCAGCAACCCCCGCGGGGTGGTTCCGCCGGAAGCGATCATCGTCGCGGTCTCGTCGAGCTCGGTCAGCAGGGCGGCGGTGCGCTCGTAGAGCGCCCGCCCCTCCTGCGTGAGCTTAAGCGTGCGTCCGCCGCGCTCGAACAAGCGCAAGCCGAGGCTTGTCTCTAGCTCCAAGACCCTGCGCGAGAGGGTCGCTTTGGGCCGGCCCGTGGCCCGGGCGGCGCGGCCCACCCCGCCATGACGGGCGACCAGGTTGAAATCCGCGAGGGCAAGCAGGTCCATGTGTTCCGCCAGTAAGACAACGCGCTGAATGTAGTGTCAGCTGTCTAGCTGGCTAGACGAAACTGACCCTCTTTCGAGCGACAAATGGAGATCGCTTAGGTGCGCCGTCGCTCCTCCCGCGACGCCTGGAGGCTCCTAACTGTCCCACCAGCGAGACGGACCGTCTAGTTTTAGCGGCTTATTGCTCGATTTTGAAATCGTATCTTTGAGCTCGAAGGAGAACACCGTGGTCGCATCCATCGAACTCAAACTCGCCGATCCCGCTTCCCCACCGATCGGCCCTGGTCGCGCCGTACGCCTTCAGGCCTACGGCGGCCCACTCTCAATAGCCGTCGATCAGGTGTCAGCGCCCCAGCCGGGTCCAGGCGAGGTCTTGGTGAGGGTCAAGGCCGCGGCGGTCAACGGCATCGACTGGAAGATCCGGGAGGGCTTCCTGCGTGAGCGCTTCGATCTGACCCTGCCCGCGACGCTCGGCATCGAAATGGCCGGCGTGGTGCTTGAGGTCGGCCCCGGCGTTACGGGCTTCACGTTCGGGGACCGGGTCTTGGCCGCCCTCGGAGGCGTCGGCGCCTATGCGGATCATATCGTCCTCGCGGCCGAGAAACTCGTCCTGACCCCGGCGGCCTTGTCGGACGTGGAGGCGGCCGCCATTCCGGTTGCGGCGATGACGGCCTGGCACGTCATTCAGGCCGCGGACTTCGATCTCTCCGGCCGCAAGGTCTTGGTCCAAGGCGCCGCCGGCGGCGTGGGCGGCTTTGCGGTCCAGTTCGCAAAGGCGGCCGGCGCCACCGTCTACGCCACGGCCTCGACCCGGAGCCTGCCGCATGTTCAGGCGCTCGGCGCGGATACGGTGATCGACTATCAGATCTCGAGCGTCGAGCCGTTTTCGGGTCAGATCGATTTTGTCGTCGACCTCGTCGGCGGCAAGGCCCTGGACCAGTCGTGGCCACTCCTGTCGCCCGCTGGCCTTCTCGTCAGCATCGCGGCTCCCGACGTTGCCGTCCGCGCGCCACAGGGCCGCCGCGGCGTCTTCCTCTCCAACAAACCTGACACCGCTCGTCTGGCCCTGATCGCTGCTCAGGTCGCCGCCGGCGCCCTGCGCTCGACGATCGCCGAGGTGGTGGCGCTGGACGACCTGCCTTCGGCGATCGAACGCAATCGCACCGGTCACGCCCCCGGCAAGATCGTCGCCGACTTCACCCTCTGACCCTCCCCCCTTTCCAACCTCAAGGACTTCACCATGACGACGATCTGGGACCCAATCCGCGTGGGCCGCATGGACCTGCCTCACCGCCTGGCCTTGGCGCCGATGACCCGCAGCCGCGCCGGCCTCGACGGCGTGCCGAGCGACCTGGCCGTGACCTATTATGCCCAGCGCGCCTCGCTTGGACTGCTGATCAGCGAAGGCACGCAGCCGTCGGCCGATGGCCAGGGCTACTGGGCCACACCGGGCATCCATACCCCCGAGCACGTTGAAGGCTGGCGCAAGATCGCCGACGCGGTGCACGCCGAAGGCGGGCGGTTGTTCATCCAGCTCATGCATGTGGGTCGCATGTCTCACCCCGACAACACACCCCACCACCGCCAGCCGGTCGCCCCGTCGGCGGTCGCGCCCGGAGAGCAGATGTTCACCATCGGCGGCATGAAGCCGATCCCCGAGCCGCGCGCCCTAACCACGGACGAGATCGCCGAGACGGTGCACGACTTCCGTCGGGCCGCGCGCTTGGCCATCGACGCCGGTGCTGACGGCGTGGAGATCCACGGCGCCAATGGCTACATCGTTCATCAGTTCTTCGCCCCCAACGCCAACCAGCGGACCGACGCCTATGGCGGGTCAATCGCCAACCGCATTCGCTTTGCCGTCGAGGTCGTCCGCGCCGTGGCTGACGAGATCGGCGCGGACCGCACCGCCATCCGCCTGTCGCCGGGCTTACCCTTGGGCGGCCTCGACGAAGGCCCTGAAGGTCCGGCGCTCTATCGTGAGCTGGTCGCCGCTCTAGCGCCGCTCAATCTGGCCTATCTGCACCTGATGCACGCTGGCGACGACAACCTATTGGCCGACATTCGCAGCGTCTGGCCCACGGCTCTTATGGTCCTGCGATTGGGCCGCACGCGCGAGACCCTGGACCAGGACATCATGTCGGGTCAGGCCGACCTGGTCTCGATCGGCCGCTGGGCGCTGGCCAATCCCGACGTCGTCGAGCGCCTGCGCACGGACGCGCCCTTCAACGAAGCCGATCCCTCCACCTTCTACGGCGGCGGCGCGGCCGGCTACACCGACTATCCGCGCCTAGCGAACTGACACCTTCGGCTGCTGCCGCACAGGACGCTGCAGCAGCCGGTTCAGATCGCGCCCTTTCTGAGTCGCGCCATTTGCTGACGTTAGCGCTTCTCCAGGAACTGGACATTCCGCCCAAATCTGACAGCGCGACGGTCAAGAAACGCGGCGCGAACGCATAAAAGGCCGCGCATCAGACGATCAAAACTGTGGACAGCGATCCATCGAAAAACAACGGGCAACCATCCTGCGCGAAAACCCGGGCATTGGATTGAGCCGAGGGGTTTGGTCATGGATTTTCAGGAACACGCACACCACCATCACAACATGCGCGAAGCGCTCGTCGCGGCCCTTGACGAGCGCCGCCCCATCGATCCCGCCGCCTTGCGATCGGATCGTCACTGCCCCACCGGCTGCTGGATCCACGGCGAGGGCGCCCGGCGTTGGGCCGGCAACCATGCCTTCCTAGGCTTGCTGGAAAACCATCGGGCCTTCCACCAGCAGGCGGGTTTGGTTGCCGACCAAATCAATCGCGGGCAATGGTCCGAGGCTCAGAAATCGCTCCGCAATGGGTCGCCCTTCGCCTTGGCGCTTTCAGACCTTGCCGCCGCTCTAAGGCGAATGCGGGCGACGGCTGAGTCGCTTGCGGCCTAGCTAAGCGCGCAGCGCCACGGCCGCTTCCGTGTCCGCCGCGTGCGGTGGAAACAGGAACCGGCCGGCGCGCGCGCCATCGCGCAGGCGGATTTCCAAGACCACGGGCTCGCCGGCGTCCGCCAGGCGATGAGCCCAGTCACGCGCGGCCTGCTCGGCTCGGGCGCCGGTGGGGAACTGCAGGGGACTGTCGCGGAAGTCGCCGCGAACGATCCAGCCGTCGTTCGACGGCTCGACATAGATGAAACAAGGCATGGTCATAACGCAGAACGGCGAGTTGTACGAAGTGGCGGCCGGCCCTCCGCTGGCCGGCCGCCCGCCCCAACTCAAGAGAACATGTCGCGGTCGAGGCGGCGCAGAGCGGATAGAACCTCGCTGAGCGGCACAGGCCCGGGCGTTCCCAAGAGCCATCTCTGACTAGGCCGGTGCTCGACCGCGCTGGCGTCCGACGCCCAGGCCGCCAGGATTTCGCGCTTTTCGGCGAGATCGAGATCCTGATCCTTCAACACTTCCAAGGGGTGGAGGAAGCCGACCGCCGGTCGAACGGGCCATGGCCGAGCCCGATCGTTCGCATGGGTATGCGTGCCCATGGCCAGCTCCTTACGCAGCCTTGCGCGTCATGGCCGGCTTGAGCTCCAGCGCCTGCTGGCGCGCGCCGACCCCGATCGCGATCTGCTTGGGCTTCAACGCGTCAGGCACCTCGCGGACCAGATCGATCGACAAGACGCCGTGGGCATGGACCGCGTCCTTGACGACGACATAGTCGGCCAGCTCGAAGCGGCGCTCGAAGGCGCGTTGCGCCAAGCCCTGGTGAAGGAAGGTTCGCGCGCCCTGGTCTTCGTTCGCCGCCCTTCGGCCCTTGATCACCAGTAGGTTGGGCTGGGCCACCACCTCGAGATCCTTCGGCGCGAAGCCCGCGACCGCCAGCGAAATGCGGTAGCTGGCCTCGCCGGTCTTTTCGATGTCGTAGGGGGGATAGCTGGCGCTCGCCTCGGTACGCAGCGCGGTCTCGACGAGATCGACCATGCGATCCACGCCGATCATGGAGCTGTAGAGGGGTGTAAAATCAAACGCGGTGCTCATTTCCATCTCCTCGAAAGCAAGTTGGACATGAGGGACGCCGAGCCAAGCGCTCTGCGCCCCAGGGCCAGGCCCTGTCGGCGCCCGGCAAGCAGGCGTTGAGGTAGGGCGCCGCCGAAAGGCGTCAAGACGTTCGCGTCAGAAAATTTTTCGCTCTCTGAACCCTGGCGTTACCCAGCCCGAGGCGAGGTGTGAACCTCGCCCTTCCGCCTTGCCTGCCGAAGGCTAGTGCAGCGAGATCACGCCATCGACGGCCCGCCATTCCGAGGGTCCGATCAGTCGATGGTGGGCGACCTGGACCGAATGCAGCGCGGCTTCGATCTCGCGCCGCCAATGATCGAGAAAGGCCTGCAGCACCGGAAAGCGCGGGGCCAGATCATATTCCTGCCAGACGTAGAGCTGGAGCACGGCCGGATAGTCGAGGCGATAGTAGTGGATCTGGGCGGTCGCCAGGCCATAGCCGTCGAGCTGCTTGAGAAAATCCCTGTCCATGGCCGGCGTCCTCAGGCGGCTACGACGCGGCGCATGGCCATAGAAATACGGGCGCGGGGCAAAACGACCTCCTGTTCTTCAATCCTTTCCCATCGACGAACGCCGGTCAGGCGCGTTCGCGTGCTTTGATTTTTTGGCCGAGGCGCCGGAAGCGTCAAGCCGTCAGCGACCGTCACAAGTGCTCGTCATCAGCGGCGACGGCCCTCTCAAAAAATTTCGCAGCGACCTCTTGAAGCGGTTTCGGCGCCGCCTAGCTTGACGTCCGTTCGCCAGGCGCGAGCCTGGTGGACCCATCACATCCTGTTCTGCATCTGGAGGTTATGCATGCATTTCCGCCCCTTGCACGACCGTGTGGTCGTTCGCCGCATCGAGGCCGAGGAGAAAACCTCGGGCGGCATCATCATCCCCGACACCGCCAAGGAAAAGCCCCAGCAGGGCGAGGTCGTCGCCGTCGGCCCCGGCGTCCGCGATGACGCCGGCAAGCTGGTCGCGCTGGACCTCAAGGCCGGCGATCGCGTCCTGTTCGGCAAGTGGTCGGGCACGGAGGTCAAGATCGACGGCGAGGACCTGCTGATCATGAAGGAGAGCGACATCCTGGGCGTCCTGGACACGGAGGCGGCGCTCAAGAAGGCCGCCTAACTCGCAATCCCATCCATCCACTGACAGCCCAACCGAGAGGAGTAGGAACCATGGCTGCCAAGGAAGTGAAGTTCTCGTCCGACGCGCGCGACCGCATGCTGCGCGGCGTCGACATTCTGGCCGACGCGGTGAAAGTCACCCTGGGCCCCAAGGGCCGCAATGTCGTCATCGACAAGAGCTTCGGCGCGCCCCGGATCACCAAGGACGGCGTCAGCGTCGCCAAGGAAATCGAACTGAAGGACAAGTTCGAGAACATGGGCGCGCAGATGCTGCGCGAAGTCGCCTCCAAGACCAATGACCTGGCCGGCGACGGCACCACGACCGCCACGGTGCTGGCTCAGGCCATCGTGCGGGAAGGCTCCAAGGCCGTAGCCGCCGGCATGAATCCGATGGATCTCAAGCGCGGCATCGACCTGGGGGTCAGCGCCGTGGTGGCCGACCTCAAGAGCCACGCGCGCAAGATCAGCGCCAACACCGAAATCGCCCAGGTCGGCACCATTTCGGCCAATGGCGACGAAGAGATCGGGCGCATCCTGGCCGAGGCCATGGAGAAGGTCGGTAATGAAGGCGTGATCACCGTCGAGGAAGCCAAGAGCCTGGCCACGGAACTGGAAGTGGTCGAGGGCATGCAGTTCGACCGCGGCTATATCAGCCCCTACTTCGTCACCAACAACGACAAGCTCCGCGTCGAGCTGGACGATCCATACATACTGATCCACGAGAAGAAGCTGTCGAACCTGGCCGCGCTGGTCCCGCTGCTGGAGAAGGTGGTCCAGTCGGGCCGACCGCTGCTGATCATCGCCGAGGACGTCGAGGGCGAGGCTCTGGCCACTCTGGTGGTCAACAAGCTGCGCGGCGGCCTGAAGGTGGCCGCCGTCAAGGCGCCGGGCTTCGGTGATCGCCGCAAGGCCATGCTGGAGGATATCGCGGTGCTGACCGCCGGCAATGTGGTCTCCGAGGAACTCGGGACCAAGCTGGAGACCGTCACCATCGAGATGCTCGGCCGGGCCAAGAAGGTCACGATCGACAAGGACAACACCACCATCGTGGACGGCGCGGGTCAGCGCAGCGAGATCGACAGCCGCGTCGCCCAGATCCGGCGCCAGATCGAGGACACCACGTCGGACTATGATCGCGAGAAGCTGCAGGAACGCCTGGCCAAGCTGGCCGGCGGCGTCGCGGTGGTGCGCGTCGGCGGGGCGACCGAGGTCGAGGTCAAGGAAAAGAAGGACCGTGTCGACGACGCCCTGCACGCCACCCGCGCGGCGGTGGAGGAAGGCATCCTGCCCGGCGGCGGCGTCGCCCTGCTGCGCGCCCTCAAGGCGCTGGACGGCGTCAAGCCGGCCAATGACGATCAGAAGGCTGGCCTCGACATCGTCCGCCGCGCCCTCCAGGCCCCGGCCCGTCAAATCGTGGCCAACGCCGGCGAGGACGCCTCCTATGTCGTCGGCAAGCTTCTGGAAACGAAGGACTACGCCTGGGGCTTCAACGCCGCCACGGGCGAATATCAGGACCTGGTGAAGGCTGGCGTGATCGATCCGGCGAAGGTGGTGCGCACCGCCCTGCAGGACGCCGCCTCGGTCGCCTCGCTGCTGATCACCACCGAGGCGCTGATCGCCGAAGCGCCGAAGGATGCCGAGCCGACGCCAGCGACGGCGATGGCGTACTGAGCTCTTCTATCCATGGGACGAACACCTTGGAGGGGTCTTACGGCCCCTCCTTCTTTTCGGCGCTCGCCGGAAGCAGGGGAATAGTGGCCCGCACCGCGCGCCAGCCGTGCTGCGCCAGTTGCCGACGTTGGCACCTCTCCAGGAACAAGACTTTTAGCCCGCCATGCGTACGGGCGAGATCGACCTTTAGCGACCCTTCCAATTGGCGGCTGCTGGGATGGAGGCCATAGACGCTTTCAGGCCTCCCCCGCCAAAATCGTGTGGTTCGCGAACTTCTATCGTGGCCTGCGCTCACATCCGATCCGCCACCCCTCGCCATCTTGATCGACCTGCGTCACCTCGAACTCGGCGTCGTAACAGTCGCGCGTCGTCAGGGTGATCGCATCGCCGCACGTCGGCAGCGGCGCCCCGGCGGGCGCTCGGATCAGGACTGTGCCAAAGCGCCCAGCCTGACTGGGCCGAAACTGATAGTGGAATGGCCCGAGCGTATCGGGCAGGCTCCGGTGGTTTCCGCGCGGAGTCACCACCTCACCCGCCGACCCTGTCGATGCTGAAGTGCTGCTCGACGAGCGTCGCGGCGCCGAAGATCGTCATGAACGCGATGTCCGCAGCGTCACGGCCTGTCGCGACCCGAACAAGACCCTCGAGCGGAGCCAGGCCGGAGGGGTCGACCAATCGCCAGCGGCCACCGAGATAGATCTCGGCCACGGCATGGAGATCGGGCGGCTCCAGCCTCCAGGCGTAGGCGCTGGCAGCCCGAGCCGGGATATTGCCCGCCCGACAGAGCGCGATCGCCAAATGGCTGAAGTCTCGGCAAACCCCGGCGCGGTCGACGAGAGTGTCGACCGCTGTCGTCGCGGCGTGACTGACCCCGGCGCGATAGTCCACATGATCGGCGATCCAGGCCAGGATCGCGGCGACCTTTTCCCCGCCGCGCAAGCCGCCGAACTCCCGTTCGACGAAGCGCATCAGTCGATCCGAGGGGCTGTAACGGCTGGCCCGAAGGTAAGGCAGCACTTCACTCGGCAGGTCTGCGATCGCCGTTTCCTCCGCGCCAGCCAGCCCATGATCGGACGCCGCCGTCTCGACCGTGGCGCGATAGAGCGCGTTGATCCTGCCGGAAGCTGCGAACACCGTACGGCGCTCGCCTGTCGACGGGTCATCGATACGGCGGGCCGGTGCGGGCGGCCAGAAGGTGAGCGCATCCGACGTCACCTGCTGTTCCCGTCCGTGCGCGGCTTCGACCAGCAGAAGAACTTCGCATGGCGCTGCAAAATCGTAGGTGAGGGAGGCTTCGACCTGGAAAAGCATGCACGCCCTTCAGGCGGCAACGCCGCCGCTCACGCGATGCCAGCGCGAGTTCAATGAAAATAAATGGAGGAAAGGATCCGGTCGATCCTGGCAATGCCTTCAATATAATTGTATGATACGAAAATAGAAGGCGCGGCGATGATTTTTCCGCCGCGCCACAACATCGCCGAAAATTAAACGGGATCGCTGGTAAATCCTTCGATAGCAGGGACGCGTCATTCGGTTTCACCTCTTCAAGGGAAGGAAACATCCAGATGCTGTCTCACCCTCAGCGCAATCTCCAAGTCATGATGCTGTCTCATGACCTTCAGCGCCTGGCTGATCGATTTCTGCCCGATCCCAACGCGGCTCGGTTCCTGGTCCACGAGACCCTGATCGACGCCTTCGCTGCGCCATCTGATGCCCGGCCGATGGCCGCCCGAGGGCGGGATCTGCGCCGCGCCATGATCGCGCGTTTGCGGGCCAGCCGCAGCCCTTCACGGCGCCCCGGCCATCAACAGCGTCGCTGAGCTGCGACACCAGGAGTCGCAGATGCTCGAACCCGTAGACCTCACCGCAGCCTCACAAATGCTGAGCCTTGTGCCGGACGCCGCGTGCGACACCGGGCCGAGCCAGCTGTCGCAAGGCGCCTACCGCGCGCTTCGCCAGTTGGAGCGTCGCCTGCGCACCGGAGCGCTCGATGCGGTCAACATCCGCCACGTCCAAGAGCTGGCCGTGCTCGGCCTTGCGCACCATGGCCGTGGTGGCTGGCGCCCGACTAACGCCGGCCTGAACTACCTTGGCAAGCGCCAGGACCGGAACGGTCCGGACTGAAGCCGCAACCACTTGGCGAGGTGATGCATGAGCGAGGACCTGCTGCGCCTGCGCGACGAATGCGACCAGCTTCGCCAGCGCTGCGATGAACTTCAGCGCCAGTTGAACGACCTGACGTCGCAAGTTGGCGGTCTGACCGATGAGCTTGGGCGGCGTTTTTCCGACGAAGCGTTCAGCGCCTCGCGCCCTTCCCGGCATCGCGATTCCTAATGCGGACCGCCGACCATGCTCGAACGCCATAACAGGATACCCATGAAACAGCCCCCGATCGATCGCATTGTCATCACGGTCTGCCGCAACGACGGCCTCTGGGCGGCGGAAGAGGCAGGTCTCTTCTTTGGCGCCTCGCCCGACAAGGATATCGCCAAGGCTTCGGCCATGCGTCGGGCTAGAGAGCGAATTGAGGAAGGCCATGCCTGCCAAATCCGGATCTCGGGCGAGAATGGTTTCGCGATCTAAAAACGGAAGAGCTTTGCAAGGTAGAGCACCAGCTACATGTGCTAAGTCGTCGCGTCGTCGACTTCCGCTGCGTTGCTGTGAGGTGCAGCTCTGATCTTGCCCTTACAGCCGGCGACTTAACCCTTCTCACCAAGAGGTGAGCCAATATCTTGAAGTCATCCGCCTGGCCGGTGAGCGATGGCAACTTCCATACCGTCTCAAGCCAGTTGCGGTCGGTGGGACAGTTCCGAGGACTGGACGCTCCAACCGGCCGTGAAGCACCATCCTGCCTGCGGCCGTGCTCAAAAACATGGGCTACCGTTTCGCCGTAGGGGCGCGCCCTTCTCGGGCCTGGCTTTCGCCGCATGATCTCAGCTTTCAGAAAGCCAAGCCGCGAGGATCTTGTGCGACTTTCAGTATCGGCGTCTCGCCATTTTCTGAAAGCGGGAGAGTTATCACGCAGCATACACCCGACGCGGCAAAATCCAGCCGAGCCTCGCCACGGGCGTCGGCGAAGACCCGCGACAGAAGTCGAGCCCCAAATCCGCGCCGTTCAGGAGAGCTCACTGGCGGCCCCCCAGATTTCTGCCAAAGAAAGTTTAGGAAGCGCTGCCCTTGGCCATCGTGAGCGTCGGTCCAGCTGACCTCAACCCGGCCGCCGGGGCGGTTTAGCGCTCCGAACTTGTTGGCGTTGGTGGCCAGTTCATGCAGCGCGAGCGAGATCGCGACCGCGAGGTTGGGGCTCAACCGGACAGGTGGACCGGAAATCCCGATAACAGGCTCAGCGACCTGGAACGGCGCAACAGCCTTGCCAACCACCTCGGCAAGATCCGCGCTAGCCCAGCTCTCCTGGGTCAGTACGTCGTGAACTTTGGAGAGCGCCATCAGCCGCCCAGTCAGGCTCTGCCGCGTGCTTGCCGCGACGCCGCCGGCGCGCAGGGTTTGCTCAGTCACCGACTGGACGGTCGCAAGGGTATTCTTGATCCGATGGTTGAGCTCGTTGAGAAGGAGAATGCGATGCTCGGCGGCCAGCTTGGCGGTCGTCTCGTCACGCATGATCTTCAGCAGCGCGCACTCTCCCGCATGCTGGAACGGCACCATGACCCCGTTTGCCCAGAACCATTCCTTATCCCGCCGGACATGCCAGCGGCTGTCCTCGGCGCGGCCACGGTTAAAGGCCGCCCTGATCTCGAGCGCGCCGACGCCCGCCGCAAGATCCGGCGCCGTCAGGAGAATATCGACGCTTTGACCGATCGCCGCACGGGGCGTGTAGCCAGTTACTCGCTCGGCTCCGGGGCTCCAACTGGTGATCATCCCATCGGGAGTCAGCGTAAGGATAGCGAAGTCCCGTGCATTCTCGATGATCAGGGCCGCGAGAGCCGGGTCGGTGAGCACAGGTGAGCCGATCATTTTAGGGAACTGGTTTGACAACGCTTGGATGTGGCTTCGGCCCCATCATCTCTCGGATTTTGCGATTAAAGGTCCGCGATTATCTCCCGAGCCCGCAATATTGCCGCCAGCCGTAGAACTTCCCGCGACAAGGCCAACGAGCTTAACTGCCCCGCGAGGCCAACCATCAACGGCCCCGCCCGGGAGCCGCGGCGCATACAGTTCGACGAACGCCTCGGCGGCCTTGTCCCGCTCAGCCTCTCGTCATCCGCCGCCCGCCGAACTTGATTTGAGGTGAGCCTGCACGGCTTCGGCGTCGGCGCCGACTAGCTGGATGGCCCTCAGCAGGACCTCCTCGGTGACATTGAACCGCTCAGTCCAGTAGCGGACCTCCATCGGCTCATTGGGCTTGATCCTCGCCCGATCGCCTGCGCCGCTGAAATCGATGTTGTCGCTCATGGGGCGGCCTTTCGGACAAAGAGTTCAGAGGTTCAAAAAACGCGCCTGTCGCGTTCGCGAGCCGGACAGCTTGCGCGCCACCCACCCTCATGGACTGCCACGCTGACCACCTCGAATGCGCCGTCCAGGCATAACAACGTGGCCAGCAGGAAAAGGTCCCCCTCGGCGGTCGCGGGGGCTGCGCCCGGAGCTTCGATGATGACCACCCCGGTCCGACGTCGCCCAGGGCCTCGCAGCCATCAGGAAGCGGACCTTCCCAACGTCAGAGAAGAGTCACCCATCGCTCTCCTGACCCCGCTCCTGCAACACCTCGCCACGTAAAAGCCTGCCGGAAGCCAGCCGACGCGAGAGGGCCTCAAGGAACCCTGCATAGCGCTCCTGCCCTTTGGCGTTTTGCGCCTTCTGGTCTCCGGCGCTGAGACTCGGCGTCGCCGTCAGCCAAGCCTTGACGAACAGCGCGACGGCCTCGTTGGAAATCGTCACGTCGCGCTCCAGCCGCTCCAGCGATCGGCCGATCCGATCAAGCCGCCGGACCACCGCCGCCTCGGCCGCCTCGTCGCTGTCGGGCGACAGATAACTGGCGACGGCGGCCTGGACGATTTCCGACTTCGACCGCCGCGTCCGACGCGCGGCCTCGTCCAGCGCCAACGACAAATCCCTGGATAGAAAGACCTTGGTCTGGACCTTCATCGCCACCTCACAACGGGATGCCGTCGTCGGGGTCCAGGGCGGCGACACGGGCCGCCGCGCGGAGCCGGCGCGCCTGCTCAGCCTGGGGCAGATCGTCGGCGTCGATCTCGAGCTCCAACCAAGCCTCCGGGGTGACTTCAACGGGCGGCGTCTCGATCGGAGCGTCGAGCGCCGGCTCGATCCGCAATCCGCCCTCCTCTCCCGCCTCACCCGGTTTGACGGCGCGCTCTGGCCCGGCCTCCATCACCCTCATCCATGGAGACGTCGGGGCCGGCAATCTCGCGGGCGTGGCCGGCGGATCGCCGACCCGACCTGCCAGATCCCGGTCGAGATAGTAGCGGACCTTGGCGGCCCGGATCGGCGGCACGCCGGAGACCTGGACCAGGGCCTCGTCGGCCGGTAGCTGCATGACTTCGCCGGGCGTCAGCAACGGCCGGGCCGTTTCCTGGCGGCTGATCATCAAGTGGCCAAGCCAGGGCGAAAGCCTATGGCCAGCGTAGTTCTTCATCGCCCTCATCTCCGTGGCGGTGCCGAGACTGTCGCTGATCCGGCGCGCGGTGCGCTCGTCGTTGGTCGAAAACGCCACGCGCACATGACAGTTGTCGAGGATGGAATTGTTCTCGCCGTACGCTTTGGCGATCTGATTCAAGCTCTGCGCTATTAGGAAGGCCTTGATCCGGTAGCCGGCCATGAAGGCCATCGCCTGCTCGAAAAAGTCGAGCCGCCCCAGCGCCGGGAACTCGTCGAGCATGAGCAGCAACCGCGGCCGATGGCGAGCGCTTTCCAGCCCCTCGGTCAGACGCCGGCCGATCTGGTTGAGGATCAGGCGGATCAGCGGCCGGGTGCGGCTGATGTCGGAGGGTGGCACCACCAAGTAGAGCGTCACCGACCGGCCGGGCGTGACCAGGTCGTCGATCCGCCAGTCACAGCGCGAGGTGACGGCCGAGACGATGGGATCGCGGTAGAGGCCCAGGAAGCTCATCGCGGTCGACAGCACGCCCGAGCGCTCGTTGTCGCTCTTGTTCAGCAGCTCTCGGGCGGCGCTGGCCACGACGGGATGGACCCGGTCGCCCAGATGGCGAGTGGCCATCATCGCCCGCAGCGTCGCCTCGATGGTGCGCTTGGGATCTGCCAGGAAGTTGGCGACCCCGGCCAGGGTCTTGTCAGCCTCGGCATAGAGGACATGCAGGATCGCGCCGACCAGCAGGCTGTGGCTGGTCTTGTCCCAGTGCGATCGACACTCCAGCGCGCCGTCGGGATCGACCAGAATGTCGGCGATGTTCTGCACGTCCCGCACCTCGGTCGGACCGGGGCGCACCTCCAGCAGGGGATTGTAGGCGCTGGAGGCGTCATTGGTCGGATCGAACAAGAGCACCGGTCCGACACCGGCGCGGCATGCGGCCGTCAGGGTCCAGTTCTCGCCCTTAATGTCGTGGACCACCGCCGAGCCCGGCCAGGTCAGCAAGGTCGGCACCACCAGGCCAACCCCCTTGCCCGATCGGGTCGGGGCAAAGCAGAGGACATGCTCGGGACCGTCGTGGCGAAGATAGTGATCCTTGATCCGCCCGAGGATGACGCCATCGGGTCCCAGCAGTTTGGCCGCACGGGCCTCTTCCTGCGTCGCCCATCGCGCCGAACCATAGGTGGTCACCTTCTTGGCTTCGCGGGCGCGCCAAACCGACATGCTGATCGCTACGAAGACAGCGACCAGCGCGCCGCCGGCCGCCATGAACGCGCCGTGCGCGAACACGTCGGGCGCATAGGCTTCGTAGATGAACCACCAGACGAAGAACGCCGGGGGCGGATAGACCGGCCAAACGCCGAGATGGAACCAAGGCGGTCCCAGTTGGGCCTGGAAGCCCAGGCGCCAGGCCGTCCACTCGGTCGCGAGCCACACGCCCGCCAGGGCCAGAAGACCAACCACGAGGATCTGGCCCCAGAGAATTTTCGTACCGCTCATGTCGAGATCTTCCTTTTCAAAGTCCGATCCCCCGTTTGCGTCCCAGCGCCCAGTCGACCCCGCCGCCCGGGCTCATCACCCCGCGCACCGTCTTGCCCAGATGCTCCTCCAGGCTGCGGCTCCAGGGGACCAGCTGAAAGCCCAGGCCGTCGTCAATCACGGCGAACCGTCCCGAGACCAGGTCCAGCCGCCGCTGGTAGACGCCCGACACTGGGTCGCCGGGCTTGGCCGGCATCCACTGGCCACCGGTCTGTCGGGCGATATTGTCGGCGACCCGCTCCAGTTCGCGGGCGCGCTGGCCCGCGATCAGGCCGGCCCTCGGGCGCCCCATTCGGTCGGCCAGACCCTGGGCTTGGAGATGGACCCGTCTTTGCTCCAGAGCCTCGCGAACCGCGCGGCCAAAGCCGGCGTCGCTGAGGCTGGCGGGATCGCTGACCACGAGCTGACGGTCGAGCCAAGTCGCTCCCGAGGCGGTCACCTGGCGCTCGATCGAAAGGTCGGCGCGATGGACGAGATCCAGGACGGGCTTGCCGCCCTCGCCCTGGCGGGCGCGGACCTCGACCACGCCGCCGATCGGCGTGTCGCCGGTGGCCCCAAGGTCACGGAAGCGGAAGTGGTGCAGGCGTCCGTCGACGCCGTCGACCACCGCATAGGCTTGGCCGGAATATTCGTCGTGCAGGCCGCGATCGACCAGCCGGCCGAGCACCGGAGCGTCGAGGGCCTCGCCGCGGATCTGGAGGTCGGCCAGATCCCGATCGGCGTCGCGGATCGCCTTGTGCAGGGTCTTGATGATGTCGCCGACCTCGCCCAACGCCTTGAGCCGCGGCTGTAGATCCTCGGCGAGCCGCCACTGCCCGCCCTGCTCCTGCGCCATGCCCAGGCGCTGGAGATGCTGGGCCCGCCCGATCAGACGCGGCGGGACACGCTCGGCGCCGCCCGCCGGGGGGCGAAGATCGATCACGCCATCCGGTCCGACCCGGTCCAGCAGGGCGCGGTCCAGGCTAGTCCAGCGATCGGCCTCGATCTCGCGATCGAGGCTGGCGGCGATCTGCTCGGGCGATCGCGGACCAAGCTCCAGCGAGACCAGAGCCTCGGCGCGTTGGCGCAGCCCCTTGGTGATGTAGTCACGGTCGATGACCAGGTCGCGCCCGTCATCGGCGACGCCACGGATCAGCACGTGGACGTGCGGGTGGTCGGTGTTCCAGTGGTCGACCGCCACCCAGTCCAACCGCGTCCCCAGATCCTTTTCCGCCTGGGCCATCAGGTCGCGCGTCATGGCCCGCAGATCATCCAGGCTTTCGGCGTCCTCCGGGCTGATGATGAAACGGAAGTGGTGGCGGTCGTCCTTGCAGCGCTCGGCGAAGGCGTCGTGGCTGGCCGAACCGACGGAATCGAACATTTCCGCTGGCGCGCCGTCGCGCGTGACCCCTTCGCGCCGCAGATAGCGCAGGTGCATCGCCAGGGGCGCGGCCCGGTAGCGGCTGCCGCGGTGGCGGACGATCCGTCCTTTGACAATGACCCGGCGATCGCCGAAGCGAGCTCGTTGCCCGGCGTCTCGGCCGCGCCCCGATTTGCGGGTTCGGCCGCGCGTCTTGAGGTCCACCGCGCCCAGCCCGCTGCGCCGCGCCTTGGCCACGACCTCATTGACGAAGCTGCGGGGCCGTCCGGTCGTGCTCAGAGTCTGGTCGCCGATACGGCCCAGCCGCAGGAAGAATTCGTTGTCCTCGGTCACGGGCGCGCGCCTGGCGCGAAGGTCCCGGACAAGTCTCTGACCCGCCTCGGAAAGTCTGCAAAACCGGGACCTTGATCGAGAGCCAGGTCCCGGAAAAACCTCAGCACCATCAAGGCTATGGACCTAAAAGGTCCCGGCCCTTTAATCTCGCCATCTTTCCCTGCCTGGGTTTGCGTCCGGTTGTTGCACTCTTGTTCTCCTTCCATGAGGCGAACCATGTCGGGCTCCTGATGATCGAGGGAGGTCGGCCGTGGCGTCGAAGCGCTACCAAAACCGAGGACTGCGGACCTATTGGGCGGTCCACATCGAAGCGTGGCGGCTGAGCGGTCTTTCGCGCGCGGCGTACTGCGGCGAGCACGGGCTCAAACCCGGTGTCTTCAGCAGCTGGCTGAAGAAGATCGGCGACGCCGACGCCTTGCAGCACAAGCCTTCGAGCAAGCGAAAGCCCCCGCCACGGCGCTCCACCAGCGAGGTGCGTAACCGGGCCGTGCAAGCGTTCTGGGCCATGCACGTCGAGGCCCAACTGTGGAGCGGTCTGAGCGCGGCGGAGTACGCCAGCGCCCATCGCCTGACGCCCTCGTCGCTGCGTCAGTGGCGTCAACGCCTGGACGAAGACCCCCTCGGGATCGATTGGCGAGAGCTCGTTCATCCCAGCGCCCGCCCGTATGTGGGACCCAGACGAAGCACTAGTGCTAAGGCCCGGATGCCGGAATCCGGCTTGACGGACGCGAGCAGAACGCTCCGCGACGGTGACGGCCGGAGCAGTCGCCGCACGTTCAACGACGAGCAAAGGCGCGCCATCGTCGCCGAGACACAGGCGCCCGGCGCCACGGTCAGCGCGGTGGCCAGGAAACACGGCGTGGTCACCAGCATGCTGTTCCGGTGGCGCGCCCAGATGGGCCTTGGCCAGGACGAGCGCGCAAAGCTGGCGCGCGTTCGGCTGGTCGGCGAAGACCTCAAGACGGCGAGCCAGGCGCTCACGGCGGGCATTCCCTTGCCCATTCCCGAGGGCGCGGTGGCCGTCGATCTTGGCGACGGACGCCGGGTCTTCGCGCCGCCCGGGAGCGATCCGGATGAGGTCCGACGGTACGTCGCACAGCGGGAGGCGGCCCGATGATGATCATCCCCTCCGGCGTGAAGGTGCATCTGGCGCTGGGCCAAACCGACATGCGCAAGGGCTTCGACGGCCTGTCGATGCTGGTGCAAGACCTGCTGAAGGAAGACCCGTTCTCGGGCCACCTGTTCGCCTTCCGGGGGCGAAAGGCCGATACCATCAAGCTGCTCTACTGGGACGGAACGGGCCTGTGCTTGTTCACCAAGCGGCTGCAACGCGGGCGCTTCATCTGGCCGCACATCACCACGCCGGGCGGCTCGGTGGTGCTCACGCCCGCGCAACTGGCCATGCTGATCGAAGGCATCGACTGGCGGTTCCCAGAGCGCACCTGGAGGCCCGCCATCGCCGGCTGAAACAACGTCAAAACCCCAGCCAAATAAGGGGAAAATGCTTGGTCGCGGACTCCGAAAATAGTAGAATCGGACATGCGGCTGGATCTGGAAAACCTGCCTACCGACACGGCCTTGCTGCACCAGTTGGTGCGCGAAATGGCCGGCTTTGTCGGTGAGCGGGACGGCGAGATCGAGCGGCTCAAAGCCATCATCAAGCAGCTCCAGCGCGCGCAGTTTGGCCGCCGGTCCGAGCGTCTGGACGCCGATCAACTGGCGCTGGCCCTGGAGGATGTCGAGACCGATCTGGCCGTCGCCGAAGCGCGCCGGCCCGACATCCTGCCAGCGCCCGCGAAGGCTCAGCCCAAGCGCAAATCGCTCCCCGACAATCTGCCGCGCGAAGACCGGTTGCTCGACATCGACAGCCCGGTTTGCGCCTGCGGCGGCGCCCTCCACAGCATTGGCGAGAGCGTCAGCGAGATGCTGGACTGGGTCCCCGCGCAGATGCGGGTGATCCGGATCGTGCGCCCCAAGTATGCCTGCCGCGCCTGCGCCACGGTCGTCCAGGCGCCGGCGCCGGAGCGGCCGATCGACGGCGGCCTGGCCACGCCGGCGTTGCTCGCCCAGGTGCTGATCAGCAAATACTGCGACCACACTCCGCTCTATCGCCAGTCCAAGATCTTCGCTCGGCACGGCGTGGATCTGGAGCGCTCGACGCTGGCCGGCTGGGTCGGCGGGGCCTGCTGGTGGCTGCAAGCCCTGCACGACAAGCTGGCCGACAACCTGTTCGCCAGCAGCCATCTGTTCGCCGACGACACGCCTATCCCGGTGCTGGATCCGGGCCGGGGCCGGACCAAGACCGGGCGGCTGTGGGCCTACACGCGTGATGATCGACCGTGGGGCGGACCGGAGCCGCCGGGCACGGTCTATGTCTATGCGCCGGACCGGAAGGGCGAGCGCCCGGCCGCCCATCTGGGCCGGTTCAGGGGCGTTCTCCAGGTCGATGGCTATGCTGGCTTCGAGCCGCTGACGGCGTCCGGCGACGTCAAGCTGGCGGCCTGTTGGGCGCACGTCCGGCGGAAGTTCTATGAGATCGCCGAGTCCACTAAGGCGCCCGTGGCCGTCGAGGCGCTGCGCCGGATCGGCGAACTCTACGCCATCGAAGCCCAGGTGCGCGGCCAGTCGGCGGCGCTGCGGCGGGCGGCGCGGCAAGAGTCTTCCCGTCCGTTGGTGGACGCGCTGCGTGCCTGGCTCGAACGCCAGCTCGCCCGCGTGCCGCCGCGCGGCGCCCTGGCCGAGGCCATCCGCTACGCTCTGGGCCGCTGGGACGCGCTCAGTCTCTTCCTCAGCGATGGCCGCATTGATCTGGACAACAACCCCGTCGAGCGCGCGATCCGGCCCATCGCTCTTGGCCGCAAGAACCACCTCTTTGCCGGCAGTGACGGCGGCGGCGACCGCTGGGCCGTGATCGGTTCGCTGATCGAGACCGCCAAGATGAACGGCGTCGAGCCCTTCGCTTACCTGCGCGATGTGCTCGAGCGCATGGTCGATGGCCATCCCGTCAACCGCCTCGACGAGCTGCTGCCCTGGGCCTGGAAGAGCGGAAATCACGTCAACACCTGACGGATGTGCAGCGGCCGGACGCTTACCTGCCTGGTGTTTGGGCTGCCCTTCCCCGCCCTTTCCTCCGTCCGTCATCTCCTGCCAGGCGTCCACGATCATGACCGTGGCTCCTGATCGACGGCCTCGATGATGGAGATCATCGACGCCCGGTCGCGCGGCATCGCGCCAGTGATGGGCCTCCAGACAAACAGACCAGAGGCGCGCCAGTCGGATGACGGCGTGATCGCCCGGGCTGGTCGCGCGCCGCTCGACCAGCCCAAATGCGCCTCAATGCGGGCGACATAGGCGAGCGTCTCGGCGGGCATCCGGCCGCGTCCGTCGAGCACGGCCTGGTATCGCGCCGGGCCGGCATTGTAGGCGGCCAGGAAGCCTCGGGGTCCAAACCGATCGTAGAGGCGGCGCAGATAGGCGGTCCCGGCGATGATATTGGCGCGGCGGTCGAAGGCGTCCTCGCCCAGGCCGATCTGCGCGGTCAGCTCGCGCCAGGTGGCGGGCATCAGTTGCATAAGGCCCATCGCCCCCTTGGGAGATGTCGCGCCCGGATCGCCGCCGCTTTCCGCCGCGATCACCGCTTCGATCCAGGCTGTCGGCACGCCAAAGCGGCGCGAGGCCTCCTGGATCGCGGCGGCCGTTGGAGCGCCCTGCCCTGGCGCTTCGGCGCCATGACCCCGTCCAGGGGAGATCATGACCACCAGCAGCAAGAGGCCGACGGTCGCGCGCGAGACGCGCGGAGTCTTAGGAGACCTCCCGTCAAACCCAAGCGTGCGGCCGTGCTCGTCGCCGTCAAGGGAAGCGCGCCCAGCGCGCCGGCCAAACGGCCGCCCTTGACCGCGCCTGCGCGCGACCGCCGACGCGGTCTTGGCCGGGATGAGGAAAGGAGGCCCCAGACGGCCGAACAAGGAAAGGAAATGAGAGAGGGCCATCCTCAGCGCTCCCAGGTCCAGAGGGGGTGAAGGCGGCCGACGACGGCGGCGCGAGGGAGCGGCCCGAAATAGCGGCCGTCGAGACTGCGCGGGGCCTCCGCGTTGAGCAGGAACACCTCGCCGGCTCGCAGCGGCCGGCAGAGGACTGTCGCGGCGAGCGGGCGTCCGACGAGATCGCGAGACAGCGTCTTGCCAACGGTTCGGCCGTCGATGGCGACCACGCCATCGCGCACGCAGACCGTTTGCCCGCTCAGCGCGGCGACGTGCTTGATCAGCGGTACGTTGAGCGGAAGATAGCCCCGCGCGGCCATCCAGCGGGCCAAGCCAGGCGGCGGCCGAACCAGGGCCAGCTCACCGACCTTGGGCGGCCCGTCGGCCAGCCAATAGATCCCGAGGGGCGCGCTGGCCGTTGTGTTGAGGATCACCCGCTTGGCCGGCGAAAGCGCCCAGCCGGCGGCCAGGAGCGCGCAGGACGCGCCGCCCGCGACTAGGATAAGGCGACGATCGCGCGTCATCGACCAAGCCTCCGGCGTAGAAGCCAAGCGCGATGACGGGCGCGATCATAGGGGCGGGCCGGCAGACCGACGGCCAGACGCGCGCCGACATGACGCCAGTAATCGGGCGCGGCGTCCTCGGGGCGAAGACCGAGCCCTTCGACGGTGTCGATCGCGCCGAGAACAGCCTGGACCTTCGCCCAGCCGCTGAGATTGAGCAGGATCTCCGCGCCCGGGGTGACGAAGGGATGCGTCGTGAACGCCTCGCCCGAGCGGACCGCGCGCAGGACGGCGATGCGGGAGTCGACCGTCCCGTACTCGCCGGCCCGCCAACGCACCAGCGCGAAGATCGACCCTGACTTGAAGTCCAGCAGCCGTCGGCGCCGGTCGATGATGTGCTCGGCGACGGGCCGGCCAAAGCGGATCCAGCGTTCGATCTGGCCTTCCAGCCACAGAAGGTCGACCTGGGTCATCTGCGCCGGGCTCATTTGCCCGCCCGCTCTTTGGCGGAAAAGCCCGAGGCGATCGCGGCGTGACGCTTGGCCGCCGGCACGATCTGGGCGTCGGGATCGCTGGTCGAACTGCGCATTCCGCGCTGCGACCACGTCTGCAGATCGGCCAAGGTGTAGACCACCCGGCCGCCGATCTTCATGTAGATCGGGCCCGTTCCGTAGCTTCGATGCTTCTCCATCGTCCGCTCGGAGAGACCCAGAAATCGCGCGGCTTCAGGCGTGCGGAGGTAACGGGGCGGCGTGGCCCCCTTCGTCTCGCTCATGTGCGTGTCCTCGGCGAGCGCCGGATACGGCCGGCGTCGTTCGGACAGGCTGGCGAGGCGCGGGCCTCGGGAGGGATGACGAAGATCGGGGGTGCGGTTTTCGTCACCCCCGGTGGGGCTAGAGGCCGCCGCGCAAAAGCTGCAGGTAGCCGCCGTTCATCAGCGCCCTGCCCGCCTGCACGAGGCGGATGGTCGAGGCCCGGACCGAGGCCGTCTTCCACGGCTCGCGGCCAACGGCGGAGGCGCCAAAGATCCGAGCGGCGATATCGCGATAACTCTCGCCCGCCAGGTCGCTGTCGAGCGCGGCAAGACAGCGCTGCAGACGCTGGATCTGCGCATCGGTCAGGTGCGACCTGGGCGGCGGCCGCCCGGCGGAAAGGCGCTCCAGCGCATCGACCGCGCGCACGCGAAGACGAAGGTGCTCGTCATAGGCCAGAGCGACCATCAGCTGGCCGCCGTCCAGGTCATCGCTATGGACCAGCACCTGCAGCCCCCAATCGGTGCGCAGATGAAGACCGTCGTCGGCCCGGACGAGCTGGCCCTTGGGCAGCCTTCGGGGCCGGTCCGAAGCGTCGTCGAAGCTGCGAGGTTCGAGGCGCAGGACGACGCCCGGCGCCACCTCTGGAAGCCAGAAGACGGCCGCTTGGTCAGCGGGCAACTGCGGATTGGCGGCGAACCGAAGACCCCATCGCCGATCGATTGGCGCGGCCGGATCGCGCGCTTCGCGCCGCCACAGCGCGTAGTCGGAGCAGTAGTCGGGGTTGCGCCGTAGGAATTCCCAGGCCAGGCCCGGCGCCATGGTCGAGCGCCGCTGGCCTCCGCCAGCGCGCTGCGCGGTCGGCTGTCCTGATCCCGAAGAGACGACGGACGCGGCCATGCTTGCATGGCGCCAGATCGGCCAACGCCGAGCCCAGCTGAGCCATGGAAAAACGTGGCCGCAAAGCCCGACCGGTCAAGGTTTGGCGGTGATCGCGCAGATCTGTCGAGGTTTCACCGCGCGACGACGTGCAGTTTCCTGCGCGGATACTGGCGCCGTTTTAAGCGCGTGGCTTCTTGCTCAAGGTAGCAACCACCACTCGATCAATCCATTCGAGGTCTTCGTTGGTCAACTCGGATAGCCTCCCAACTAGCTGAACCAACGGATCGTCGCGGCCCTCACGAGCGGCAAAGTCTCCGATTTCGAAGAAGTCCCGAACATCAACATTCAGAGCACCAGCTAGATCAACGAGCGTGTCGAAACTGGGAGCGTACGTGCCTCGCTCCATGCGACTGATCGTTTCCTGAGCCATCCCAATGCGGTCAGCCAGTTCGGTTTGGTTGAGGCCGGCGCGGTCGCGATGGTGACGTATCAGTCTACCAACCTGTTCGCGCAAACTTGCCATCGGAAAATGCCCTGCCAATCAGACAGAACATTCGGTCGGCACGGCTTATGACCACAGGACGCAAAACGTCATAAATTTCCGCTTTATGTATTCACACATCATAATTTTCGTAGGATTCTGTGGGCTGATCGTTGTTCGGACCCTCCCCGTGGACGCCACCTCACCGCCTGCCCCGCCCCGCCTGTCGCTGACCGACTCGCTCGAACAGCTGTTCCGGCGCCATGACGGTTGGTTTCGTCCGCTGGTCCGCCGCCGCCATGGCGACGACGGCGCGGAGGATTTGGTGCACGAGGTCTATCTGCGCGCGGCGCCCCTGGCGGCGGCCGGCGCGGTGCGTCACCCAAAGGCGCTGCTGATCAGGATCGCCGCGAACCTCGCCTCCAACCGGAGGCGTGATCGCTTCTACGAAGAAGCCCAGAACATCGGCGAGCTTACGCTCGAAAAGCACTCGCTGAGCCCAATCCAGGAGGAGGCGGTCACCTTCAAACAGATCGTGCTGGCCCTGCCCGATGAGTTGCGCGATGTTTTTTTGCAAAACCACATCGAGGGCAAGACCTACGAGGAGATCGCCGAAGACCTGGGCCTTCCGCGTACGACGGTTCACCATCGGATGCGCATGGCCCTGAAGCGAACCTCGAAGGCGCTGCGGGACTAGACGGACGCTCGAGATGATCGATGACCGACGAATGACCCGCCGCCAGGAAGATGAGGCGGCGACCTGGTTCACGCTGCTGAACGACAACAGCCGCGAAGTTGAAAACGAAGAGCTCGAGCGCTTCGACAAGTGGATTCAGCGGCCGGGAAACCGCGAGGCCTACCACCATTTCGAGGACATCAGCGAACGCGCGGCGGCGTTGCGCGACGATCCGGACATCCGCGCCGCGGCGCGCGAGGCCATGACGCGCGCCAAGCCGGCCGCATCTCCCAAGGCGGCGCCCAAGTCGCCCGTGACGCCGTTCATCTGGGGCGGGCTCGCCATTGCCGGCGCCGTCGCCTGCGCGGCGATCGCCTATGTCGCTGTCCAGCCCAAGAGCTACCAGACCGAGGTCGGCGGTCGCCTGACCGCGCACCTCGACGACGGCAGCACGGTGCTCCTCAATACCGACACCCTGCTGCGGGTTCGCTTTTCCTCGGGGGCGCGGACGCTGGAGCTGGTCAAGGGCCAGGCCTTCTTCGAGGTCGCTCACGACGCCAATCGGCCGTTCCTGGTAAGCGCTGGACCGATGCAGGTGCGCGCCATCGGGACGCGCTTCGACATCCGCCACGACGGCCCAGGAGCGATCGTCGCCCTGGTCCAGGGCAAGGTTCAGGTCAGACAGAAGGACGTCGATCGCGACGCTTGGACGCTAAAGCCCGGCCAGGCGCTGACCCTGACGCCCGGCGCAAGGTCGGCCGCCCCGGTCGCCGTCGATGTCGCCAACCTGACGGGCTGGACCAGCGGCGTGATCACGTTTCACGACATGGCGCTCGCCGACGCGGTAGCGGAGATGAACCGCTACGAGCGCGCCAAGATCACGCTGGCGCCGGGCGTCCCGACCCAGGCCCGGATCAGCGGCGTCTTCACTCCCGGCGGGGAAGACGAATTCGTCTCGGCGGCCAAACTCAGCTTTGACCTGGATAGCCGACCCACACCGGACGGCGGCGTGGAACTGCGGCCACGCTTCAACGCTTCATGAGATAATTATTTCGCACGTCCGCTACCAACGGGCGGCCCCTCGCGTGTCTCCACCCGCAAGGCCGTCGGTCAGTAGCGCGTCATGAGGATCGCGCCCGGCGTCCACCGGGGGTTTTTATGGGTCGGTTCTCCAAGCGTTTGTTGGTTGGCTCCGCGCTGACGGTTTTGGCGTTCAGTACGGCGCACTCGGTCCTGGCCGCGCCGGCGACGGCCGGTCAGCAGCGGACGATGATCACGCTGCCGAGTGGTCCGTTGGCGAAGTCGCTCATTGATCTGGGCGTCCAGGGCCACGTCAAAATCATGTTCCAGACCCAGCTGGTGGCCGGGCGCCAGGCGCCCGCCCTCCACGGCCAGATGACGGCGCGCGAAGCGCTCGACCGATTGTTGGCCGGCAGCGGCATCGAGATCCAACAGGCTCAGCCTGGAGTGCTCGTCCTGCGTCCCGCGCGCCATCCGATCGCCCACGCGCGCGCGACCCCTTCGATCGCTCCGCCGCCTCAGGCTGAGCCCCGCCGCCCTTTGGCGCCGGCCGATGACAGCGTCACCGAACTGGAGGAAGTGGTCGTGGGCAGCCACATCCGCGGCGTCTCGGAGGGGGCCTCGCCGGTCGTGGTGCTCGGCCGCGACGACATCGACCGCGGCGGCTACGCCACCGTGGCCGACGCCCTGACGAGCCTGCCTCAGGCGTTCGGCGGGACCACCGCCGACGATGTCGCCCTGGCCGGCTCGGATCCGACCACCACCAACAGCGGCCTGTCGACGGCGATCAATCTGCGGGGCCTGGGCGCGGATGCGACCCTGGTGCTGATCAACGGCCGGCGGATGGCCGGCGCTGGGATGATGGGCGACTTCGCCGACGTCTCGATGATCCCGCTCTCGGCGGTGGCGCGGATTGAAGTGCTGACCGACGGCGCCTCGGCCCTTTACGGCTCGGATGCTGTCGGCGGCGTGGTCAACATCGTGATGCGGGATCGCTACGACGGCGCCGAAACCCGCGCCCGGGTGGGCGGCTCCACGCGCGGCGATCTGGGCCAGTATCAACTCGCCCAGACCTTGGGGCGGTCCTGGGATACCGGCTCGATCCTGCTGTCCGCCGAATACCAACGCCGCGATCGGCTGGCCGCCTCGCGCCGCGACTACGCCGCCAGCACCGATCTGCGGCCGTTCGGCGGAACCGACCACAGCGTCTATTACAGCCAGCCGGGGACCGTCTTGACGGTCGATCCGACGACCTTCTCCCTTGTGCCAAGCTACGCGATCCCGGCCGGCCAGGACGGCGCGCATCTGTCCGCCAGCGACTTCATCGCCGGCAAGAACACCTCCAACTATCGCGCGACGATGGATCTGCTTCCGACCCAGGAGCGCGAAAGCGTCTACCTGGCGCTGTCCCAGTCCATCGGAAGCCGCGTGATGCTGAGCGCCGAGGCGCGATACAGTGATCGTCGGTTCTCGGCCTACAGCTATCCGCCGATGACGCTGCTGACCGTCACCTCGGCCAACCCCTACTTCGTCTCGCCCAATAGCGCTTCGGTCGACTACATCGCTTACTCGTTCGCCAACGAGACGGGCGGCAGCAAGTCCACCGGCGAGGTGCAAAGTCGGAGCCTGGCGCTGGGCGCCAAGATCGACCTGCCCGCCGCCTGGCAGATCGACACCTATGCGCTGCATGCCGAAGAGCTGAGCTTTTATCGCTCGTCGGGCCTGCTCAACTCCACCTTCCTGAACGAGGCCCTGGGGCGAACCGCCGACAATCCGGCCACGAATTACAGCGCCGCCCGCGACGGCTATTTCAATCCCTTCATCGGTACGGGACGCAACAACGCCACGGTCCTGGCCTTCGTCACCCAGGGCTTCGAGGCCACCCAGACCGTGGGCCTGCTCGACGCCGCCAGTCTCAGCGCCGACGGCCCCCTGTGGCGCCTGCCGGCGGGTGCGATCCGCCTCGCGCTTGGCGCCCAGCTGCGCGAGGAGGGCCTGAAGAAGGTCGGATCGACCTGGACCTCGGGACTGTCGCCCGTCCCCACCCAATCGCGCTATGGCGAGCGCACGGTCGGCTCATTGTTCGCCGAGGTTCGTGTTCCGCTGTTTGGCGAAAACTACCGCCGCGCGGGGTTCGAGCGGCTGGAACTGTCGGCGGCCGTCCGCACCGAGCACTATCAGGGCGGGTTGGAAAGCACGGTGCCGAAGTTCGGCATCGTCTGGTCGCCGGTGAGCGCTTGGACGGCCAAGGCCACCTTTGGCCGCTCGTTCCGCGCGCCGTCGCTGGGCGAACTCAACGACCCGACCAAGGCCACGCCCGTCACCCTGACAGCGAATGGCGCCAGCGTGCTGACCCTCTTGATCTACGGCGGCAACCCCGATCTCAAGCCCGAGACCGCGGTGTCGTGGACGGCGGGGTTGGAGTACGCGCCGACGGGTCGCCCGGTCCGGATCACCGCCACGCTGTTCGACACCAAGTTCGAAAACCGGATAGGGCAGCCGGCCATCAACAATCTCTCGACCGTGCTGACCGCCGCCGACCTGGCGCCGTTCCGGCAATTTGTCAGTCCAGCGTCGAGCGCTTCGGATCTGGCGCTCGTGCAGAGCTACCTGCAATTTGCCACGTCGAGCACGGCCGCGCTCTACCCGCCGCAATCCTATCGGGCGATCGCCGACGCCCGCTACGTCAATGCGGGAACCTTCGAGGTCCGGGGCCTGGACCTGTCGGGCAGCTACAAGCTCTCGGTTCGCGACGAGCCAGTGGTCCTGAGCGGCAATCTCTCCTGGCTGATGTCCTATTCGCGCAAGATCTCGTCGATCGCCCAGAAGACCGAACTCGTCGGGACCGCCGAGAACCCTGCGGACTTGCGAGCGCGGGTGTCAGCGGCCTGGACCCACGGACCGCTGACCAGCAGCCTGTCGCTCAACCACATCGGCGACCTCCACACCTCGGCCGGGGCGCGCCTGGCCAGCCAGACGACGGCGGACGTGCAGCTGCAATATGCGTCGCCCGCCAAGGCCGGCCCGATGCGCGGCATGACCCTGGCGCTGACCGTACAGAACCTCTTCGACAGCGACCCGCCGTTCTACGACTCGCCGCAGGGCGTCGGCTTCGACGCCGCCAACTATGAAGCGACCGGCCGCCTGGTGGCCCTGCAGCTGACCAAGGCCTGGTAGGCCCCGCCCCTCTCCACTCCCTCTCCAGGAAAACGTCATGCGACTTTCCGCAGGGCTCGCGCTCGCCTGCGCCCTTGGCGCGGCCGGCGCCCACGCCGCGCCTCGCCCCTTCACGATCGACGACCAGCTGTCCTTGCAGGACTTCGGGCGGACCGCCTTCTCGCCGGACGGCCGATGGCTGATCACCGAGCGCTACGGCCGCTACAAGGACGCCCCCAACTTCGACCACGAGTTCCTCGACCACGCCAGCACCAGCCGGCTCTACCTGACCGACCTGCGCGCCAGCGCCGCGCCGCGAGCCTTGCTGGCCGAGGATCCCAAGGCCGGCGACACCTTTGGCGCCTTCTCGCCAGACGGCGCCCGGGTGCTGGTCTTTCGCTTGAAGGACCATCGCCGCGAGATGGGCGTGGCGACCTTGGCGACCGGCGCGGTGGCCTGGTCGGGCCTGACCGTCGATCCGGAGGTCTGGACCGCCCAGGCCCGCTGGCGCGACGACCATCAGGTCGTGGTGATCGCCCGCAAGCCCGACGCGCCCTCGATCCTGCTGGGCTCGGGCTGGCAGACCCAGGCGCGCACCCAGGCGGCCTGGGCCGCCAACAGCCGCGGCGACTATTCCGGGGTCACCCTCGGGTCCGGACGCTACGCCGATCGCAACCCCTCGCCGGCCGTCTTTGATCTCGCCCTCTTCGACGTCGAGACCGGCGCGGCCCAAGTCTTGGCCCATGGCGCGTTCCTCGACCTTCTGGTTTCGCCGGACGGTCGCTTCGTGGCGCTGTCCCAGGAGGCCGAGCTAACGCCCGTAAGCAACGGCGGCGTCATCCGGCTTTCCTATCCGCACCGGCGCCGGCGCCTGGTGATCGTCGACCTCGACACCGGCGTGACCGCGCGCCCGTGCCCTCGCTGCGACCTGGCCCAGAACATCTGGACCTGGTCGCCCGACGGCCGGACGCTGATCGCCGCGGCCCGCGATCAGCCGGCGTTCGACGCGCCCTATGGCTATTGGCGGATGGGGACCGACGGCGCGGCCACGCCGCTTTCCGTCACCCTACGCGTCGCCCTCGTCCCCAGCGGCAACATGTGGGTCCCCACCGGTCAGGCGGCGTGGCTCGGATCCGACCCGGTGGTGCTGGCCAAGCCGGTCGACGCCGAGCGAGCCGACTGGTGGCGCCTGACGGCCAAGGGGCCGATCAACCTGACCGCCGCTTACAGCCCGCCCCAAGGGCGGGCGCTGGCCGCCGACGGCAAGGGCGTGCTGATCGCCACGGGGTCGGGGCTGGTGCGACTGCCGCCTCAGGGCCAGCCCCAGGTGATCGCGCCACCGACGGTTCAGTGGCAGGCCGCTCGCGGTCTGCCGGGCCGGGCGGCGGATTTCCTGCTGGCCAGCCAGGACGGTCGCGGCCGCCTGCTCTCCACGGCCGGATCCGAGGGGCTGGCCGCCGCCGCGCCGGCGCAAGCCACGCTCGCGGCGGTCTCCGCTCAAGGCGACGTGGCCGCCGTCGTCAGGGACGAGCACGGGCAGCGGACGCTGACCCTCTATCGGCCGCGCGTCGGCCCTCGCCCGCTCCTGACGATCAACCACGAGCTGGCCGAGGTGGCGTTCAGCCAGCCCGTGCCGATCAAGCACGTCGGCCGGCATGGCGAGGCCCTGACCAGCTGGCTCTATCTGCCCCCGGGCCATAGGGCGGGCGACGACCGCCCGGTCATCCTCGTGCCCTATAACGGCGACCGCTACGATCGACCGCCGCCTCAGTTCGAGCCCGGCTCGGTCTTTCCCCTGACCAATGTCCAGCTGATGGTCGCTCAAGGCTATGCGGTGATCGCCCCCAGCTTGCCGCTAGCGCGCGACGAGGAGCCCGCGCCTGGACTGGCCGACGCCCTGCTCGCCATCGTCGATGCGGCCTATGCGCAATATCCCGGCGTCTCGGCCACCCGCCTGGCCCTTTGGGGCCAGAGCTTCGGCGGCTGGAGCACGCTGATGGCCGGCGCCCAATCGCCGCGGTTCAAGGCGCTGGTCGCGACCGCGCCGGTCACCGACCTGGTCACGATCCACGACAATATCCGGCCGGTGGGCCTGGCCGTGCCGGAGGTGGGGCTTTCGCTGACCAACATGCAGGGCTGGGCTGAGGGCGGCCAAGGCCGCATGGGCGGCCCGCCATGGACCGCCCGCGAGCGCTACCTGCGCAACAGTCCGCTCTATAGCGCCGACAAGATCACCGCCCCGGTGATGCTGGTCTATGGCGACATGGACTTCGACACCACCCAGGTGACGGCCATGTTCATGAGCCTGTCGCGGCAGGGCAAGGACGCCCAATTGCTCTATTATCGTGGCGAGAACCACATGGTCGTGAACCCCGCCAACCTCCGCGATCTCCATCAGCGGGCCTTCGCGTTCCTGGCCGACGCCCTGGGCCCGGTTCCGACGACGCCGGACGCGCTCGCCGCCCCGTCGGCTTCGGAGGCGATCCGCTCCTCCCAGTGACGCACCCAGGCTTCCAGGGTCGCGGCGGCGAGGATCTCCCTGGAGGCGTCCTTCCACACTAGGGCCTCCGGCTCCAGCGCCGCGGCCATCTCCTCAGGATCGATCAGCCCCTCGGCGACCAGGCGGCCGTCCAGCAGGAAGTCGGTCAGGAAGGCAGCGCTGGCGGCCAGGCTCTGGCCCAGGAAGACGCTGATGTCGCCCTTGGAGCGTCGCTCGACGATCGCCCTGGGCAGCCGGTCGGCGAAGGCTTCACGCGCGAAGCTGCGTTCGCGCTCACCGGCGCTGAGCACGGGCGCGGGAATGGCCAGGCACACCTCCACCACCGGCTGAGCCAGCAGCGGGTGGACGATCCACGCCCGTTCGCCGCGTCCGGTGGCGCCGTTGGCGTTGAGGTTGGAGGCCAAGGCGGTGATCTGCTGGCGTTTGGCGGGCGAGACGCCGGCAAGGTCCGACAGCCAGGCGTGGGAAGGCCCGGTGAGCCGCTGGCGCGCGGCGGCCTTGGCCAGCAACTGGCCTTCCATCGACAGGCGCGAGGGACGAAGGGTCAACGCCTCCTGACCAAGGCTCCACACCGACCGGCGGGTGCGCCGCGCCACCTCCTCCAGCCTGGCGACCCGGGAGCCCTCGCAGGGCGCGCCGCGCAAGAGTTCGGTGGCCAGTGTGCTCGCGGCGACCTGGAAGAAGACGGTATCGCCGCCATGGCCGGTGAACAGCATTGTGGCGCCGGTCTCTTCCAGGGCCGCCACCAGGCCGGCGTCATAATCGGGATCCAGGGCATTGAAGTTCGGCCGCGCCGCTCGCGCGCCGCCGAGCAGGCCCGTGGCGCTCAAGGCGAAGACCTGGCGGCGGACGGTCCGCAGGGGAACGCCGATGGTTTCGGCGAGCGCCTGCGCGTACCGCCGCTCGTCGGCCTCTGGTTCATCGCGGTAAAAGTTGACTCCGCTCTGGGGCCCACGCCCGATGGCGGCCAGGCTGGTGGCGACGATCGCCGAGTCCAGCCCGCCGGAAATCTCGCAAAGGATCTTTCCCCCCGCCTGGGCCAAGGCGAGGATGCAGGCGTCGACCGTGCGGCGAAGATCCTGCCGGCTTGGCCAAGGTCGCCCCTTGGCCGCGCGGATCACCGCGGCCGGGCTCCAGAGGACGGTCTTTTCGTTGAGCGCGGGCCCATGCAGGACGCTGCCAGGTTCGAGGTGGGCGAGCCCGATCAGCGGCGGCGCGCCCAGGGCGGCGCTGATGGGATCGTCGAGGATCCGCGTGACCTGCGGCCAGTCGATCGCAAGGCCGACAGGCCCGGCCCGCCCGGTGATCGCCCGCGCGCTGACCACGACGACGCCATCGCGTCGCCAGGCCAGCGCCTCCAGGGCGCCCGACGGATCGCGCAGCACGGCCGGCCCGTCCCCAGGCGCGCCGATCCAGACGGCGACATAGCCGCCCCAACTGTCGGCGATCAGCCGGCGGCAGGCTTCGAGCGGCTCGGTGTCGGCCAGGGCCTCGAGCCGCGCGGGCGCGACCTGCCCCGCCGTCGTGGCGGCGCGGTCGAAGGCGCGGCCGACGAGCACGCCCACCGCGCCGCCGCCACCGATAAGCGGGGTCACCGGCGGGGGCGCATGGCCGTCGGTCAAGACGGCCAGACGGAACGCGCGGTGGGCCAGGACCCAGCCGCGAGCCTCCAGGTCGGCGGCCATGGCCTCAAGCGCCCCGCTGGCTTGGCCGGGCGGACAGGTGAGGACGACGTAGCCCATCTAGAGCACCAGGATCGGGTGGTAGGCGACCAGGCGCTCGGCCTCGTCGTCTAGCGCCAGGTCGCCGACCTGCAGCCAGCAATGGGCGGCGAAGGGCCAGGTTCGCACCCCGAACACCCAGTTCACCGAATGGCCGAGCGCCAGCAGATAGCGGCGCAAGAGCCCGCTGCGATAGAGGCATACCCCATCGAACGGCAGCCAGGGCGACAGCCGCCGGAACGCGTCGAGGTCTGCGAGCAAGGCTTTGTCGGCGGCCGCCGCCGGCTGCAGGCTCGCCTGCGGCAGGCGGTCGGCGAATGTGCGCCCCTGATCGCGGGCGTTGGCCAGGCCTGCGGCGATGGCCGTCGTCCAATGACGCCAGCTGGGCGCGCGGCGCTCGGACTTGGGCCAATCCTCCAGGACGGCGCGGGCCGTGCGCCGCGGCGGCTCCAGGGCGAGGGCGCCAACCCGCGGGGCCGTCAGGCTGGCCAAGCCCGCGCGCTGGAGGTCGTCGGCCAACAGGTCGGCGGAAACCCTGAGGGCGCGGCCGTCGATGTTGAGGACCGACGCGATGGCCGGAAGGCAGAAATAGGCGTTGGTCGCCACGTCGAGGAAGACGGCGTCATCGTCGATCATGATCCCGTGCACGCCCTTGGCCAGCCAAAGATCCATGGCCTTGCTCCTGCAAACGAGGGAAACCGCCGCGCTCTTCGTCCAATCGCGGCGAGGACCGCGGCGGCCGGCCCCTTTCCTCAGATCGGGTCGTAGCGCGCGGTCGTCACGTCTTCGAGCAGCAGGCCCAGCAGCGAGCCTCGGGTCAGCCGGTGGGCCTCGCCCAGGCGGATCAGTCGAAACGCAACGGTCATCGGAAGTCTCCTTGTACGACGCCGCCAAAGCGCGGCAGGACAAGGAGGCGGCGGCGCGGACGTATATTCAAATCTATATTTGAACCTCCGCTCGCGTCGCCGCCGAGCCCGCTCAGAGGGGCATGAAGCGACCGACGGGGTCTTCGGGCCAACCCTCGATGGAGCCATGGGTCAGGGCGTGGGCGTCACCCACGCGGACCAGTCGGAATGAACGCGTCATCTGAGAAATCCTTCGTGCGCTGGGGCCGCGTGACGGCCGGCGATGGAGGACGACAGCGACGTGACCGCCGAAGGACGGCTTGGCCCAACGACGATCACGCCGCCGGCGTGCGGTCAGGCCGGGATCTGCCGGCCCGGCAGGAAGTCCTCGGGCTGGCCGACGACGGAGCCGAGGGTCAGGCGATGGGCGTCGCCCACGCGGACCAGGCGGCGGCGTTCGGCGCGATGGATGGAGGTCATGGTCGTCTCCTTGCTGGAAAGCTGCGGGTTGCAGCGCCCTCAATGACGCGACCTTCGATTGCTATATTCAAATCTATATTCGGGAAGATTTGATCAGCCCCAGCGCGATCGCGAGGATCCTCCCACTCTGAGCCGAGCGGCGGGCGAAGTGTCGGCGCACGGCCTTGGCTAGAACCGTCCGCCCCGACAACGGGCCGCTGGGTCGGCGCGTCTCGTTCGCGGCGCCGAGCAGCTGAAACTCGGCGCGGGCCAGGGGCGCCAGTTGGGCCTGGATACGCGCGCAGGCCCGCCCCAGGGCGTGGTTCGTGGCCGCCTGGGCCGACCGCAAGGGATCGGCCAGGTCGAAGGCGGCCAAGTCCATGCCCGGCGAATGGACGGCGGCGACGGCCAGCACGCCGGCCAGCTCGTAGAGTTCGGCCACCCTGGCCGGGTCGTGGAGGAGCGCGGCATAGCCGTGCGGCGTGCGCACGATCAGCTCCTCGCCGGCCAGCCGCGCCAGGACCTCGCGCACCGGCGTGGGGCTGACGCCCAGTTCCTCGGCCAGGGCGCTGATCGGCAGGGGCGCGCCTTGCATCGGCCCCGCCTGGGCGAGCCTCTGGCGAAGGGTCTCAAGAGTTCGGTCGAAGGGGTCGCGATCACGCACCACGGGCAGGCTCCCGGCCAAGGCCCACGATGCTCGATGTCCTCGCCCCGATCGTCGAGCGTGACCACGGGCGACGGCCGGCATTTCACTGCGGATCGGAGGTTCCCCAGGGCGCTGCGCGGCGTATCGCCAACCTGTCGCGAATTTCCCGCGCGTCATAGTGCGAAAGCTTGCCGGTTTTGCCGCAAGAACCAGCGTCGAGCCGCCCTAGCGATCAAATTCGTCGATGGAAGCCAACCGGACGTCCAGGAATTCCATTTTCGTTCAACTGCACTGGACCGAAACAGACTGGGGCTGACCTATGATCAGCTATAAGTTGTCCAGTTCGGAGCGCCGCATGCTCGGCTCCCCCCTGTCGCCACTGGCGCGTCAATCGCGTTTGCTTTCCCGCACCTTGAAGGAGATCAAACAGGAGCGCCGGATGACCTCGATCGAGGTCGCCGCGCGAATGGGCGTGGCGCTGAGGACTTATCAGGACTTCGAGAAGGGTAAGGGCGACTTCGACCTTTGGAAGATCCGGCGCTTCGCCAAGGCCACCCGCAGCGACGCGATCGGGATCGTCCTGGCGGTGATGTACGGCAACCCGAAGATCGCCATCGTCGTCATGCGCAGCAAGTTCCTGATGACCGGATGGCTGGGCTTCATGGAGCTTTGGCGGACCCTGGGGGACCGGATCCATCTGATCCCGCCCGCCCAGGTCCTGTTGGGAATGCGCAAGACCGGGGAGTTCCTGCGGCAGTTTCTGGATCGTCGCGCGGCGTCGTTCGAACACTGGCTGGAGACGTCCCTGGACGAGCTCTACGAGGATCCGGACGAAGTCGAAGAGGAGCGCTGAGCGCGCGACGCCGCGCGCGCGAACCTAGCTGGAGGGCGGCGGGCTGGCGGACGGCGGCGGGTCGGCGCGACGGATCCAGACCAGCGGCAAGACGCCGTCCTCCGCGGCCATCAGGCGCGCATTGATCGGCTCGGCCCAGGTCGGGTCGTCGAGTCTCAGACTGAGGACCGCGCCGCTGGTGTCGGAAAGCCGCCAGGCCGCGCCGCACTCGGTTTCGCCTTCGGCGCCTGAAAGCGTGGCGATGAAGTCCGGCGCCTTGGCCGAGAACTTCTCGGCCGGCGCGAGCCGGAGCGTGGCGGCCAGGCCGAGCGTGGCCAGGCGGCCGGTGAAGGCCTCGCCGTCGCGGCGGAAGTGTCCGATGGTGATCATGGGGTGTCCTTGTGCGCCCGCGCGGGGTGACCCGTCCGGCGGCGGCTCGACGGCCGGCTGGGGGAGGAAAGCCGGTCGATCGAGCCGCCGCCTCGTCGCCGCCCGGGGGGAAGGCGGCGACGACGGCGCGGGTGCGAAGGGGACGCCTGGGGGGTGGTTGGAAGCGTCCTCGCCAAGCCCGCCCGAAAGTTCTGACCGGCGTTCCAAAGCGCCTCAAGACGGCCAAGGCGCTCGTCGTAGAAAGACAGGCCATGGCGTGGAATCGGCGGGGTCGCCGTCCCCGCGCAGCCGCGCCGAGGGGTATGGATCAAGAGCGCGCGCCGCGCCCGCCCCGCCGGATGGCGGGGCGGGCTGGCCGCCTCAGTCCTCCTTGGGACCGTTGCTGCGCGACCAGACCAGGGTGTGATCGCCGTCGATGACGACCAGGGCGGCGTTGATGGCGGCGCCGAACGAAGGGTCGTCCAGCTTGACCGACAAGTAGTCGTTGTTGTCGCGGCTGGTCTTTTTCCAGGCCGCCCCGAGCTCGGCCTTGCCGGCGAACACCCGGAAGTCCGGGCTCTTGTCACCGGGCTTGTCGCTGACCGGCTTGATCTGCACGGTCTTGAGGTTGATGGCCAAGGTGTGGATGGCGCCGGTGAACGAGCCGTCAGCGTTGGCGGTGAAGGTGCCGATGGTAGCCATGTTGGTCTCTCCGATCTGATCTGGGCCGCGCCGATCGCGGCCTCGATGGCGATCCCAAGACCGGGGCCGACGTCCGCCCCGCAGAGCGCGCCCTGCCGCCGAAATCGAAGATTGGGGGCGCGCTCCCGCAGCCTTGGCGAAGGACCGAACCGGCCAAGTTTCTTGTCTCGCGAGGAATGGGGCCCAGGAACGCGAGTGAGGCCCCAGGGGAAGAAAGGCAGGCTGGGAGGTTGCGGGGACGGACCGGCTCCCGGTCAGATCCGGCCAGAAGAGGACGCGCTCGGCGAGCCCAGGTCATGATTTTCACGGAGAGACCTGACGTGGCGGCCATCGGCGCGGTCGCCGCCAACGCTGACGGCTCGTTGGCCGCCGCCGGCCGCGCCGAGGCCATCAACCTCAAGACCGTGCAGATCAAGCCGGTCAGCGACAAGCCCGGTGACAAGAGCCCGGACTTCCGGGTGTTCGCCGGCAAGGGCGAGGTCGGGAAGACCGCGGAGAAGGGCTGGGGTGACACACCGACCGCTTGTCGGTCACCTGGACGAGCCTTTCGCTCGACGCCGCCAGCGACGCGGCCCTGGTCGTCATCGACGGCGATCACACCCTGGTCTGGTCGCGCGGCGACGGTCCCAGGGCGGACTGAGGCGGCCAGCCCGTCCCGCCATCCGGCGGGGCGGGCGCGGCGCGCGGTGGCGGCTTGGCCGACACAGGCTATACCGGCGCGATGACCGCCCTGCCCCTGCTCGCCGCCGGCCTGATCGCTTGCACCGCGCCCACCGTTCATGACGGCGACACTCTGCGCTGCGGGGCCGCCCGGATCCGCCTGTTCGGGGTCGATGCGCCGGAGGTGCGCAAGGGCAAGACCCCGGCCGAACCGCTCTCCTACGAAGCGCGCGACCTCTTGGTCAGCCTGACACGCGGCCGGGTGGGTTGCCGGGTGGTCGATCACGACCGCTACGGCCGGGCCGTCGCCCGCTGCTGGTCGGACGCCTCGCGCGATCTCAACGCCGCCTTGATCCGCTCGGGTCTGACGACGGAATGGCGGCGCTACAGCAAGGGCGCCTATGCCGCCGCAGAGGCCGAGGCGCGCGAGGCCAGGCGCGGCTTGTGGGCGCCGGGGCACAAGCGGCCGACGCGATAACGGGCCTGCGCTGGAGAGATCGGGACAGGGCAAAACGCGGCCGATCCCAAAGTATCGGCCGCGTCGGCCTTGCCTGATCGACGGGCGGCCCAAGGGCCGCCCGTCCTGTCGCCTCAGGCCGGAAGCATCGCGGCGACCTTGACCGCCTCGTCCTCCGATAGCGCCATTTCCGACGCATGGCCTTGGCCGTCGTCCACGGGCGGCTCGGGCGGCTCGGTCGCCCAAGCCGCCGGGTCGTCGGCCGGGTCAGTCGCGGCGGCGCCGACGCCCACCTCGCCCGCAGGCTCTTGCGACGGCGCGTCGGGCCGCACGGTCCGCAGCAGCGGCGGCAGCCAGCCGACCTCCAACAGCAGCGGCTCGGCGGCCTCGACCATGGCGGACTTCTTGAGGCCCGCAAGGCGCGCGGCGGCCTCGGCCGACACGCCGTCGGCGACGGCGCCGATGATGTGGGCCTTGGTCACGCGGTCGAGATAGCGCACCGCCGTGGGCTTCCAGTAGGCGCGCATGTCCAGATCGAGGGCCGTGGCCAAGGTCTCGACATGGCCCAGGACCGACACCGGCCGCCGCTCCCAAGACTTCACGCCGTCGAGGGTCAGGCTCACGCAATGGGCCAGCAGGCTGGCGCGGCTGTCGCCATCCAGGCCGATCACGAAGTCCCAGAAGCCCTCGGTCTGGGTCGGCATCTGCCGCGCCCACAGGCGATGACGTTCGGCGATGGCCAGCCCCGCCGGGCTGTCCTCGATGCCCTCGCCAAACTGGCCAAGGTCACGCGAACCCCACCGGATATCGAGGCAGGTCGCCGTCCCGCCCGTGCCGAACACCCGGCTGACCAGGGCGTGGACCAGTGCCACCTGGGCCAGATCGGGGTTCTGGGCCAGGGCGTCACGCAAAGCGGCGCTCCTTTGGGCGGTCAGTTCGGCAACCACCCGGTCGGGCAGCGGCGCGGCCTGATCGCCCGCAGGCTCCTCGACTTCCTCGCCGCTTCGGCCCCCACCTTCCCGTACCTCCGCGCGGTCCTCCTCGTCGCCGCCGTCGTCATCGTCGCGAAGAAACCCGCCACCGGCCTCGTCGTCTTCGATCTCGGCTTCGGATTCCGGCTCCGGCATGGGTTCGTCTTCGGGGCGGACGAACCCACGGTCGATCCGGGCCTCGCCGCTGGGCATGAGGATCACCATCACCCCGGCGCGGGCCTTCTCCTCGGCGGTGTGGCCGTAGTCCTCGCCCAGCGCCTCCAGTTCAGCGTCGATCGCCTCGAAGCGCGCGGCGACCTCGGGCGGGGGCGGTTCGACATCGGCCCACTGGTCGGTGAGGGCCGCCGCCTCGGCTTGCAGGGCGTTGATGGCCTCGACCTCTTCGGGCGAACGCGTCAGGACGTGTTCCCAAATGCGGGAACAGCCGTGACCGTGCGGGAACTGCAAGTGCGCGGACGCCCACTTCCAGCCCTCACGGTCGCGAATGTCCTGGGCTTGGGCCGCGAGCTTTTCGCCGACGAGGCGGTCGAGCAACACCACGTCCTCGACCCAGCCTTCGTTGTCGGGCGTGAAGAGGTCGCGCAGCACCGGCCCGCCCGCCGCGACATAGGCGTCGATCCCGAGATACTGGACGCGGGGATCGTCGGCGGCGACCTTGGTGTCGGTCATCGCCCGCCGGATGGCGTGGGGCTGGCGATGGCCCAGCGGCAGTTGCTGATAGACCTGCAATTGCCGCTCGGGGTCGGGATTGACCGCGAAGGCCATGACCTGATCGAGGGTCAGGCCCTCCTCGCGGTAGAGGTCGAGCAGCGCGGGCGCCACCGAGCCCAGCCGCAGACGTTGGCGGACGATGTCAGGCTTGACCCCGAACCGTGCAGCGATCTCCTCGGCCCCATAGCCCTTTCGCTCTGCGAGGTCCTTGAAGGCTTCGAACTGGTCCGCCGGGTGCATCGGTTCGCGGCTGAGGTTCTCGTCCATCGAGACCTCGGAGGGGTCGTTGATCGTATCGACCACGCACCGGACCGGCGCGCCCTTGGCCAGGGCCTTGCGCTTGGCCAACAGGCGCAAGGCCTGACGGCGACCTTCACCGGCGCTGACGAGGTAGTAGCCGGTTTCCTTGCCGTCCTTGACCTCGGGCTCGACGACGAGGGGCTGCAGGACGCCCTTGTAGGTGATCGAGGCCGCGCGGGACGCGATCACCTCGGCGCTGTGGCCGACACGGCGCACGTTCTTGGGCGAGGCCTTCAAACGATTGAGGGGAATATCCCGGACCTCGCCGTACTGGACGACGAGGGTCGCGGGAGACGCGGCCTTAGGGGTCGCGGGGGTTTCTTGGATAGACATGGTCTGCCTCCTTGGGGGCTGGGGTGCAGGCGCAAGGCGCGCCTGAACCCCTGCCCGTCGGCGAGACCGGGGGTGCAAACGGAGGGGCGGCTTCGCGGGGACCCGGCTGCAGGGCGTCGCTGAGCGACCCTCCAGTCCTGCCCGCATCGCCCGAAGCTGGGCGGAAGGCGATCCGAAGTGCGCTGGGGGCGGAGCCCCAAGCCACGCGAGCGCTGCGCGTTCGCCAACCAAGACTCTTCAACTGGAGCGATCCTATGTACGGTGACGCTCCCATGAGGCGGGTTTGGATTCGATGGACGAGATCAGACGCGACCCGATCAAGTGGTTCATCGAAGGCTTCGGCGTACTCACCGGCGGCTTCTTCGTGCTCAGCGGCTTGGCCAACGCCGTCAGCTTCTTCTTGCTCTGGCGGCTCAACTACTTCCTGATCGCCAGCCCGTCAGACGTCGTCATGAGCGCCTTCATCTTCGGCCTGATCGTCGTGATCGGCGTCGGCGTGATCGGGCTAATCGGTGTCGGGACCTATCGGCTCCTGAGCGCGGTCGGGCTCCACATCCCGCCCTCCGTATGGGCAGGCAGCTTGGCCGGCGGCATTGGCGACTGGGTCGCGGAGATGCTCAGCAAGGCTCTGGAAGAGCGAACTTTTCGGCAGGCCTATGATCGGGCGGTGCGCACGCTGCTGACGATGGCCCTCATCGCCGGGGTGAGCAACCTTCTTGTCTGGCTGGCTTCGGGGGCGCCTCGCGACCTGAGCCTAGCCTTGCGGCCGTTCTGGTACGAGACCGGCCTCAACGTCTCGTCCGAAAGCGCGGTCCCTGACGCCTGCAAGGGCGCTCACGTCGCCTGGCTTGGTGCGTCAGCGGCGGTCCTGGAGTGTCGAGACCGCATCCACGTCCTCCACAAACTCGACAACTTGCAGACGGAGCGGCGCTTCGGAGAGAAAGCAAAGCCAAAGCTCGCGCCGCCACCGCGACGGCCTGCCCCGCCCCCCCAGACTCCTGTTCCGGCGAAGCCAAAGGCGAACGTCGAGACCGCGCCGGCGTCGGTAACGAAGCCCAAGGGGAGCCGTGATGGCGGATGATCAGGCGACCCAAGACGTTGAAGACGCGCTGAACGCCCTGGTCGATGACGGTGACTTCCGGGAGATCGACCAACGCCTGGCGCGCTTCAACCTGTTCGAGGCGATGGGCGGCGTCCGAGCCGAACTACGCCACTCCAATTTTCTGGCCTTCCTGCTTTCACCACGCCGCGTGCATGGCCTTGGGCCATTGGTCCTCGAAAGGGTTCTGCGGGCGATTCTCGCGGACCTCCCCGCTGACAGGCGACCGCTCCGCACGCTGGAACTGATGGTGGCCGATCTGGACGACGCGATCGTCTATCGCGAGCGGCAAAACATCGACCTGCTGATCGAACTGACGGCGCTGAACTTGGTGGTGCTGATCGAAAACAAGGTCGGCGCCGGCGCGGGCGAAGGCCAGTTGGAACGGTACAAGGCCACGCTCGAGGCGCGCTATCCGCACCACCGGCGCCTGATGGTGTTCCTCACGCCAAACGGCGATGACCCAAACTGCGAGGGCTTCGTGCCCTTCAGCTATCAGAGCCTGGCCAGGGTCCTCGAACAGTTGGCGGCCGAGCCGTCAACGCCCAGCGAACCAAGCTTAATCCTCACCCACTATGTCGAAATGCTTCGGAGGCATGTTGTGCCCGACGATGATCTGAAGGACCTGGCGCGCCGCCTTTATGAGAAACATCGTGGAGCCTTCGACTTCGTCTTCGAGGCCCGCCCGCAGTTGCAGGGGCTTTTGGACACGCTGAAGGGGCGCGTCTTGAGCGTGGGCGGCTTGGAGGAGGACAGCGTTGGAGGCAACCTCTTCCGGTTCTATCCGTCCAGGTGGGAACGCTTCGAGGGTCTAAAGTGCCCGCCCCAAAAGTGGTCCAAGACCGGGCGCGGGCTTCTGTTCGAGACAATGGTCTACCCCGACGGCAGCGCCCACTTGACCTTGATCTTGGGACCGTGCGCCCCGGAGGTCCGAGCACGCATCCTAGAGGGCTGCAAGGCTTCGACCGCGTTTAAGGGGATGAGCAAACGCAAGGGGGACATCACCTCCAGGCTCTACCATCGGGAGCTGCTAAGCTCTGAGTTGGCGCGAACAACGGATTTTGATCAGCAGCTGCGGCTGGCGTCGCTGGCTTGGTCGAACTTTCAAGGCGAAGACCTGATGGAACTGATCGCCGAGATCGAAGCGCTCGCCGGCGACATCGAGAACTCCCGCCCGGCACGCGGACAAGGCCCGACAGATGCATTGGGAGACAAGCGATGAGCGACGCCGATCAACCGTTCTCGTTCCGAAACCGGTTTCAGGCGCCCGCGGCCGAGATCACGGTCAGAGAGGACGCGCCGGACTCGGTTCGCGAAGCGGTGACGATGTTGGGCTACCGGTTTGGCTACGGCCCCAAAAGCCTCAGATCCTTGGTCTGCGAGGTTTTGTTGACCCGGCCAGATCCTGGCAATTGGAGCGATGACAACGTCCAACGCGAGGTTTCACGCCTTATCGATGACGCCCCCTGGTTCCGTGTCTACGATCTTGCCGAGGTTCTTTATGCCGATATCGCGCGTGAGGACTTCACCGCCACGAAGGCAGACGGGTTTGCCCAACAGCTCAACGCCGTCTTTCGTGAGCACGGCGTGGGATGGGAAATGGTCGACGGCAAATTGATCGCCCGGGGCTCAGAGGCGTTCGCCGTCGCGTCAAAGGCCGCTATCGCGGAGATGACTGAGGCTGGAAAGCTCACCGCGGCCAACGAGGTCCACGAGGCCCTGACCGACATCTCACGCCGCCCCGCCGACGTCACGGGCGCCATTCGACACGCCATGGCCGCGCTTGAGTGCGTGGCGCGCGATGTGACCGGCGACAATGACACCCTGGGAAAACTGGTTTCTAAGTTGGGTGTTCCACCGCCTTTGGACAGCGCGGTGACCAAGCTTTGGGGTTTCGCTTCAGAACAGGGGCGTCATATTCGCGAAGGCTGCGAACCCCGGTTTGAAGAGGCTGAGCTGGTGGTCACCGTTGCCTCGGCGCTCAGCGTGTATCTCGTCCGAGCGGATCGCGCGCGGCGCTCACTATAGTTTCGAGCGGCAAGCGCCGGGATCATCCTGTGCGCCCGCTCTTGGCTGCAGCTGCTTGTCTCGACGTCCCAGCCTCGTCCAGGACGCCAGGGCGTGCCGTCGCAGAGATGGTCCCTCGACCGGGCGAAGCCCTCAGTCCGTGTCCCGATCGATAAACGTTCGAAAGCGGCCGATCCCAAAGGATCGGCCGCGCGGGCGAGGGTCATTGCCCCTAAACGTCACCTTCGTTTTCGCAGTGCGACCGCCAGGCGCCCGGCCTGACGGTCGCCGCCGCCTAGTATTCCTCGGCCAGCATCAAGGTCAGCACCCGCTTGGTCACGGCCGGGTCGGCCGGATCGGGCGAGGCCATGCACAGGTCGAGGTCGTAATAGTCGATTTTCCAAAATAGCCGCTGGCCCTTCAGGTCGAAGGCGCCGAAGTCGCGCTCGCCATAGGGGTCATCCCCAGGCGTAAAGGCGTCGAAAGCCTGAACGGCCGCGACGGCGGCGGCGAGGAAGACTGGGCCATGCGCCATCACGCCAGCGGTCGTAACCCAGCCGCTGACGGTTTGCCCACGATGGGCGTCGTTCAGCGCGGCGACGGCGTTGGCCTGGGCGTCCTTGACGATGCTGAGCGGCGGCACGGTGAAGGCCGCGCCATCGAAGAAGGCCAGGATCGAGGCCAGATCGCCCAGGGCCTCGATGGCGGCGCGGCCGATGACGACGTTATCGTCCTGATCGACCCTATAGTCCTGTGGCTCTCCCGCGCCCCGGAACACCACCCGCTCAGCGTCCCAGACGCCGCAATAGGCGTCCGACCACCTCACGAAGGGCAGCCCCTTCTCCACGCACCAGGCCTCCAGCTCGTCGAACTGCCCGCCCACGACCTCACGCGCCTTCAGGCTCAGGGGCTTGCCCGGCTCGACATCGGCGGGGGTGAACCACGGCCCGTCCCAGTCCAGAGACAAGCCTTCATCGGCGATCAGCTGAGCCAGAATCGTAAAATCGGCGGCGGAAACGACGCCGCCTAGGATGATGGAAGCAGAAACACGGTCGGCCATCGGCCACTCTCCTTGGGCTGTCGGGGTTCAGACGCGAAAGGCGCGCCTGAACCCCGGCGCCCGCCGGCGAGGCTGGGTGTGCAAACGGAGGGGCGGCTTCGCGGGGACCCGGCTGCAGGACCCGAAGGGTCCGAAGCTGGGCGGAAGCCGATCCGAAGTGCGCCGAGGGCGAAGCCCTAAGCCACGCGCCCGCAAGAGCGGGCGCCCAGCAACAATGAAGCCTGCACAGGAGCCCGCGCGAAGCGCGTGGCGGGAAGCGGCGTCGAGCGGGCGGCGGCGACCAAGGTCGCCCGCCAAGGGTCGCGCCCGTAGGAGCGGCGAAAGCCGCGGGACCGAGCGTGACCGCCGGCCGCTCACCGTGTCGGGTGAAGCCGGGCGCGAAAGCGCCCGGCGAGAACCCATGTTGGACCGCTGGCCTGCTCTATCAGGCCCGCCGCTGTTGCTGGCAAAGCCGCGCTAGGTCCGCGCCGAACGGCTCGCACAGCCGTCGCCAGCGGACGCGAAACGCCTCGCCGTCGACGACATCCTCGAACTCGATCTCGTGGTTCTCACCGTATTCGGGCAGGGCCGCGATCAGAAGGTGAGCGGGCGCATGCAGGTTGGCGCGTAGCCAATCCTGGATTTCATCGAGCGAGACGCCGAAGCTTTTCAGGCGCGCCGGGATGATCTCGGCGTTGGTCGGCGCAAAGCTGGGCATCCCCAGGTTCAAGCCGGCGATCACCTCGATGAAGTCCATCGACGAGGTGTAGACGGTCAGGGTCGAGGGGATGGCTGGCGGCGAGATCAGCATGGTGAACCTCTTCAAGGACGCCTTGAGCAGGAAAGCGCGCTATATCGGGGGACGATCCTGGCACGAAGCGGTGATGAGCGAATGACGACGCCCTGGGAGAGCGAGACCGAGCGCCGGGCGCTTCAACGGATGACCCTGGCTTTGGTCGAAACCTGTTTTCGCAACTCCAAACTGGAGGACTGGCACGCCGGGCGCGAGGTGATCAGTCCGGCCGGCGACTTCAGCGACGTCAAGATCGTCAGCCCGGCCGGCGAAATCCCGTACCTGGACGCCTCTCGCATTTCCCAGGACGAGATGAAGGCGCTGATGCAGCAGGTGGTCGACGCGGTCTTCACCTTCCTGAGCTATCCGGAGCAACCGATCCGCCTGGGCGGCGCGGCCCAATGGGACAAACCCAAGCTCAACGAGGCGATGGCGGCGGGCATCTTGCGCCAGATCGCCATCCGCAATGGCCTGGATCCAGCGATCGCCTACGCCCACGCCGATCCGACCGTTGAGTTCTCGCCCTACGCCAAGCCTCAGGCGTAATCGGCGACCTGACCGCCCGCCTGGACCCAGGCGGCCTTGAGCACCAGCGACAAGTGATCAGGATCGAGGGCCGCCAAGCGCGCGCGGGTGACGCCACGCTTGCCCCGCCCGCCGGGCTCTGGCGACAGGCCCTCGCAGGTCTCAAGAAACCGGGACTGATCGGCCGGGGTCAGCTTGATCACCGCCCAGCCGGCCTCGGGCCAGCCCAAGGTGGCGAAGACCTTGTCCTTGATGCGGAATTGGTGGGACGCGAGCATCGGGCGCTCCTGAGCGCGCGGAAAGCTCAAGGCCAGGGAGCGAAAGGCTTCGGGCGTCATGGTCGTAGGCAATGGCGCGCGCCACTGGCGCTGAGACGGCGATCTCGCCACGAGTCGGCCCAGAGCCAAACTCGCCGATCGCCTGTCTTTTTAGCCCGTAGTACGATCGTTTCGGATCGGGTTTGCGGTTGAGAACGGTGAGCGCGAGGCTTACCGGATGCCCAGAAAGCCCCCTCCCCGTTCAGAGCCCGATCTCGATCTCTACGACTACGAAAATAAATTCAAACCGCGACTACCAACAGGCCCTCGCCCGCGTGTCTCCCTAGAGGTCGAGGACGACTGGCCGCGCAACGTCCCCATCGGATGGCGCGAGATCCAGGTCACCGAGACCCATTTGGAGAAGGTGCTGGCCGAACTGCTCGGACCCCTGCCCTGATCCCAGGAGCATCGGAATGGCCAAGAAGACCCGTACGAAATTCGCCGCCCCCGCCGTCACCCACGCGGCGCTGTACCTTCGGGTGTCGACCGGCCGCCAGGCCGAAAGCGATCTGTCGATCCCCGATCAGCAACGCCAGCTGGAGGCCTATTGCGCCACCAAAGGCTGGGTCCCCGACCAGGAATTCGTGGAGCCGGGCAACACCGCCACCGACGACAGGCGCCCGCAATTCCAGGCGATGATCGACGCGGCCCTGTCAAAGCCCCCACCGTTCAATGTCATCCTGGTCCACTCGTTCTCGCGCTTCTTCCGCGATCAGTTCCAGTTCGAGTTCTATGCCCGCAAACTGGCGCGCAACGGTGTGCGCATCGTCTCGATCACCCAAGAGCTGGGCGACGATCCGATGAGCTTGATGATGCGTCAGATCATGAACCTCTTCGACGAATACCAGTCACGGGAGAACGCCAAGCACACGCTGCGTGCCATGAAGGAGAACGCCCGGCAGGGCTTCTGGAACGGCGCGCGGCCCCCTCTGGGCTATCGCATCGTCGCGGCCGAACAGCGCGGAACCAAGATCAAGCGCAAGCTGGAGATTGATCCGGTCCAGGCCGACAAGGTTCGCCTGATCTATCGCCTGGCGTTGAGCGGGCACGAGAACACCGGCCCCATGGGTCTCAAGGCAATCGCCACCTATCTCAACAAGCGTGGCCTGACGACGAGAAACGGCGGACGCTGGGGCTCCTCGTCGGTCTACAACACGCTGACGGCGCCGACCTACATCGGCGAGCATCACTTCAATAAGCGCGTCGCCAAGACTGGCGAATTCAAGGATGAGGAGGAGCATGTCATCCTCGCCGTGCCGCCCATCGTCACCCGCCAGGAGTTCGACGCGGTGCAGCAGAGCATGTCCCTGCGCGCGCCGACGACCGCCCACTCCCAGGCCTACTGCGGTCCCACGCTTCTTGGCGGCATCATCTTCTGCGCCAACTGCCGCGGGGCCATGACGCTGCGGACCGGGCGGGGTAATGGCGGCCAATATCGCTACTACACGTGCTGCACGCGGGCGCGCACGGGCGACACCGGCTGCAAAGGCGTGTCCATCCGGGAAGACGCCGCCGACGCGGCGGTGATCCACCACCTGGAAAACCGCTTGCTGGAGCCCAAGCGCTTGGCCGCGATGATGGAAAACATCATCGACCGCCGCCAAGACTTCATTCAGCGTCGTGGCAAGCACATCGCCGATCTGCGCAAGCGCGCCACGGAGGCGGAAGCGAAACTCAAGCGGCTGATGGAGGCGATCGAGGACGGCCTAGCCGACCCGAAGGACCGGTCGTTCAAGGCGCGCATCATTGAGCTACGGGAGACGCGGGAGGCCCTGGAAGGGCAAGCCGATCGCGCGGCCGCGGCGATGGAGCGGATGGGCACGACCCTGTCACCGGAGCTCTTGCGGCAGTTCGCCAAGGCGACCCGCCAGATGCTCCGGGATGAAAACGGCGGCTATCGGCGGGACCTGCTCAAGGCCGTTGCACAGCGGGTTGACGTCACCTCGAAGGGGGGACTCCGCGTGAGTGGCTGTAAGGTTGAGTTGCTGAGAACGATTTCGGCGAGCAATGGCGTAGAATCGGCGGCTCTAGACGTTCGTACAACTGAGCCAGGTTGGCGCGCCCTGCAGGATTCGAACCTGCGACCGCTCGCTTAGAAGGCGAGTGCTCTATCCAGCTGAGCTAAGGGCGCACGCTGGCCAACTCAGCCCGAAAAGACCTAGTGGGTCCAGGGCTGCTTGCGGTTGGCGGCGAAGTTGTCGGCATAGGCCTTGATGATCCGCTTGGGGGTCTTGGGCTCGAACAGCTGGAACGCGATCTCGTGACGCTGAGCGTAGGCGACGGCCTCGTCGCGGGTCTCGAAGGTCAGGCGGACCTGGCCGTTCATATCGCTGGACTGGGTCCAGCCCATCAGCGGATCGGGCTTGCGGGCCGAGGCCGGCTCGAACTCCAGCACCCAGTCCTTGGTCTTGGCCTTGCCTGACTGCATGGCGTTCTTGGCGGGACGGTAGATGCGGGCCAGCATGGATCTCTCCAAAGTACCTTGCCGATGGTCGGAGCGGCAGGATTCGAACCTGCGACCCTCTGCTCCCAAAACAGATGCGCTACCAGGCTGCGCTACGCTCCGAAACATCGGCAGGCGGCTGCTCTACAGGGGTTCGAAGCGCGGATCAACGACTGGCCGCAAATCATCCGAGGTCTATTCATCCCTTCGGGAAGATTCGGTGCAACACGCGGTCGCCCGGCAGGATGCCCAGCTGCGCCGCCCGGCCGCCGGCAAGCTCCAGAACGCCCAGCACCAGGCCGCCCGACGGCAGGGGCGTCTCATCGTGCGGACGCGCGTTACGGACGATCGACAGGATCCGCCCGTCGGGCTGGATATAGATGATGTCCAGCGGGATCAGGGTGTTCTTCATCCAGTAGGCGGCCGGCTGCGGCCGCTTATAGGTGAAGAGCATGCCCCGATCGGGCGCCAGGGACTTGCGGAACATCAGGCCGCGCGCCTGCTCGGCCCGCGTGGCGGCGATCTCGACCTGAAATCGCGAGCGCCCCCGGCTGGTAATGATCTCGACCGTCTCCAGCCCCGGCGCGGCCGTGGCCTGCTCGGCGCACACGGAAACGCCCACGCTCACCGTCAGCGCGGCCAGCAGGGCCCGCCTGTCGATCATCCGTTCCGCCATCCACGCTCCTCGCCGAAAGCCAGCCTCTCTCGGGCCTAGCGTCCCGGTCGAGGCGCTGAAAGTCAGGCGTCGCCGGGCGTGATCTCGGCGACCACCAGACCCTTGGGTCCTCGCGCGAACCGCACCAGGACGTCATCGCCCGGCTGCAGGTCCTCGAGCCCGCCCCGACGGAGCGTCTCGATATGCACGAAGATGTCGCCCGGCTCGGCGTCGCGGATCACGAAACCATAGCCCTTGGTGCGGTTGAACCACTTGACCTTGGCGTGCTCGGCGGGCCCCTCGGGCGTCAGGGCGCCGCGCCCATGACTGTCCCGCAGGCCGTCGCGGCGCGGCGGTCCCTCGGCGAACGTCCGCCTCTGGCGCTCGATCGGCGCCGGCGCGGAGGTTTCATCCAGATTGACGACTTCACTGACCTGCCAGCCCTTGGGCCTGCGCACCACGTCACACACGATCACCGCCCCCTCCATGGCGGTTTCGCGGCCGCAATTGCGCAGCGACGTCACATGTAGAAGTACGTCCTTCAGCCCGGTCTGGTCGGGATCATCGGGAACGATGAACCCATAGCCCTTGCCGGCGTCGAACCACTTCACCCTCCCGCTGATACGCACGAACTCCTCGTGCGCCGCAGCGTCCTCAAAATCGAAACCAGACATCCCACCCCTCTGGCTCGCCCAATCAGCCCATCGGAGCGAGCACTACGAGAACAGTGTTCTCGCGTGGCGAGAGCCGTCAATGACGAAATCACGTCAAAACGACGCTCAAAGGTGATCCGCGACATTTCGCCGCAGATACAAGCTGGAAACAATTCTGAAATACAGCCGAGGATGGCAGTCCCTAGGGGAGTCGAACCCCTCTCTCCAGATTGAAAATCTGGCGTCCTAACCGATAGACGAAGGGACCACATCGCCGCCGAAGCGGAAAGCAGCCGATATATAGTCCTCGCGGGTGGCAGTCCCTAGGGGAGTCGAACCCCTCTCTCCAGATTGAAAATCTGGCGTCCTAACCGATAGACGAAGGGACCAGCGGCCCCGCGAGGAAGCGGGTGTATAGCCGCGACCTCTGGGGTGCGCAAGCCGCCGAAAGCTACTTTTTTCAGTCCGCCCACACCACCGCGCCAAACCGGGTTTGGCGAGCTGCTCGAAGACCTAAGACCCGTAGCGCGCCCGGGGATCGTGGGCGTCCTCGATCTCCAGCTGAACGCCATTGCGGCCCATGTAATCGTCCGGCTTCAGCTTGCCGACAACGTCCAGAGCGCTGCCGCCCGCCAGCAGGCGCTGGCCCAGCGGCGTCTCGGCGCTGCGCCAGCTGATCGCCTTGATGCGGTCGCCGGTGGGCCCGACCAAGTCCAGGCGCACGTGGCCGCCCTTGAGGGCCGAGACGCGGTCAGGCCGCACCTGGGTCAGGGCGAACATCGGCTCGGGATTGCCGGGACCGAACGGCGCCAGGCGCTGGAAGTCGTCGAGCAGCGCCCGAGTCGCCGCACGCGGCTGGACCAGGGCGTCGATCTCGACCGATTCGATTCCCACCGCCTCCATCTCACCGGCCAGTCGCTCTTCCAGGAAGGCGCGGAATTCGGGGATGGCGTCGGGACGAATCGACAGCCCCGCCGCCATGGCGTGGCCGCCGCCGGCCATCAGCAGACCCGCCTCGTAGGCCGCCTGGATCGCCTTGCCGAGGTTCACGCCCGGCTGTGAGCGCCCCGAGCCCTTGCCGACATTGGCGGCGCGGTCGACGCCAATCACCACCACCGGCTTGCGATAGCGTTCGCGGAGGCGGCCGGCGACGATGCCGATGACGCCCGGATGCCAGTCGTCGCCGGCGACCACGATCACCGGAGCGTCGGGATTGAAATTGCTGCCGCGCTCCAGCAGGGCCGCGGCCTCCTCCACCACGGCGGCCTCGACAGCCTTGCGCTCGGTATTGAGGCCGTCCAGTTCCTCGGCCAGGGCGCGGGCCTCCAGCGGGTCGTCGGTCGACAGGAGCTTGGCGCCGAGGTCGGAGCGGCCGATGCGACCGCCGGCGTTGATGCGCGGGCCCAGGATGAAGCCGGCGTGGAATACGGACGGATCGCCCGAGCCCTTGCCGACCTCGAACAGCGCCTTCAGGCCCGGATTGGCCCAGGCGCCCATGGTGCGCAGGCCCAGGGCCGTCAGGGCGCGGTTGAAGCCGACCAGCTGGGTGACGTCGCAGACCTCGCCCAAAGCCACCAGATCCAGCCATTGGCGCGGATCGGGCTGCGGACGCGCATCGGTGAACAGGCCGCGCTTGCGGGCCTCGCGATTCAGGGCGGTCAGCAGCACGAAGGTGACCCCGGCGGCGGCCAAGACCCCCTGCCCGCTCTGGCAACCCGGACGGTTGGGATTGACCACGGCGGCGGCGGCTGGCGGGTCCTCGCGCATCAGGTGGTGGTCGATGACCACGACCTCGAGGCCGATCTCGCCGGCGCTGGCGATGGCGTCATAGGCCGCCGCACCGCAGTCCAGCGTCACGACCAGTTCGGCGCCGCCCTCGCGGATCTTGCGGAACGCCGCTGGACTGGGGCCGTACCCCTCGGTCAGGCGGTCGGGAATGTAGATGGGCAGCTCGACGCCCATGTGACGAAACCAGCGCACCAGCAGGGCGGCGCTGGTGGCGCCGTCGACGTCGTAGTCGGCGAAGACCATCGTCGGCCGCCCCTGCTCCAGGGCGTCGATCAGGATCTCGGCCGCCCGGTCCATGTCGGTGAAGGTCGACGGATCGGGGAACAACGCCTTCAGGGTCGGGCGCAGATAGTGCTCGGCGCTTTCCTGGCACAGTCCGCGCGAAGCCAGGGCCCGGGCCAGCGGTTCGGTCAGGCCATAGCGCTGCTGGATGTCACGCACGACGGAAAGGTCGGCGGGCCGCTCGCGCCAGGCGCGGCCGCTCAGCGAGCGCTCGACGCCCAGGAAGGCGCTGGAAGGCAGATGGGTGACACCGTCGGCGGGCATCGCGGGAGAGTAGCTGGTCACGTGGATTCGGACCATGCCGCGTCGCGACGACAGTCCCGGACGTGGGTCAGCCTGCCTGCATCTCGCCGCGCACGACCTCGACCTCGTTGGCCGAGCCCAGCACCACCGGCACGCGCTGGTGCAGCTTGGTCGGCTGGATGTCGAGGATGTCGGTGACGCCGTCGGTGGCCTTGCCCCCTGCCCGCTCGACGACCAGGCCCATCGGATTGGCCTCGTACATCAGACGCAGCTTGCCGGGCTTGCCGGGCTCGCGGCTATCCCACGGATACATGAAGACGCCGCCGCGCATCATGATGCGGTGAACGTCGGCCACCATCGAGGCGATCCACCGCATGTTGAAGTTCTTGGCGCGCGGGCCGTCCTTGCCCCGCAGGCAGCCGTCGATATAGCGCTGCACGGGCGCGGCCCAATGGCGCTGGTTCGACATGTTGATGGCGAACTCGGCGGTGTCGGCCTTCACGGCCAGGTTCGGGTGGGTCAGCAGCCACTGGCCGTCGGCGCTGAGCGTGAAGGCGTTGACGCCGCTGCTCAGGGTCAGGACCAGCATGGTCTGCGGGCCGTAGACCGCATAGCCGGCCGCGGCCTGGTTGCGACCCGGCTGCAGGAAGTCGGCTTCGCCCGGCGCATGGCCGGCCGGCGCGGGCAGCACCGAGAAGATCGTTCCGACCGAGACGTTGACGTCGATGTTGCTGGAGCCGTCCAGCGGATCGAAGGTCACCAGATAGCCGCCGACGCGGCCGGTGGGCTCGACCTCCTCCAGCTCTTCCGAGGCCAGGCCCGCGACGGGAGCGCAGGCCTTCAGGGCGTCGCTCAGCATGTCGTTGGTGATGACGTCGAGCTTCTTCTGCTCCTCGTCCTGGACGTTGGTGCTGCCGGCCGCGCCCAGGCTGCCCGACAGGGCGCCGGAAGCGACGACGCGGCTGATCCCGGCGCAGGTGTCGGCGATGGCCGTGACGACGTCCTTCAGAGCGGCGTCGGCCGGCTCCTTCGCGAGCCAGGCGGCCAGGTCGACAAAGGCGGTCATTCGTATCCTCGGAACTAGAAAGCAGAACGGCCGCCCTTACCGGACGGCCGTGACAGAAAGGTCTCAGACCTTCCGTTTCATGCGGACTTCTCGAACGGTGCCCGTCGAGGAGTTCATCACCAGGGTGTGGGTGTGCACGCAGCCGTCGCGGAAGACGACGCCGTCCACCAAGCCGCCGCGCGTAACGCCGGTGGCGGCGAAGATCGCCTCGTCGCGGACGATCTCGTGCAGGTCGTACTTCTTGTCCAGGTCGGTGATGCCCCAGCGCGCGGCGCGGGCGCGCTCGTCGCCGTTGCGGAACAAGAGGCGCCCCTGGAACTGGCCGCCGACGCACTTCAAGGCCGCGCAGGCCAGAACGCCTTCCGGCGCGCCGCCCGAGCCCAGATAGAGGTCGATGCCCGTCGAAGGGTCGGTGGTGTTGATCACGCCGGCGACGTCACCGTCCGGGATCAGATGGATGCGAGCGCCTACGGCGCGCACCTGGGCGATGATCTCGGCGTGACGCGGACGATCCAGCACGCAGACCGTGATCTCGGTCGGCGCGACGCCCTTGGCGGCGGCCAGGGCCTTGATGTTGTCGGCGGGCGACTTGTCCAGGTCGATCACCCCGGCCGGCAGGCCTGGACCGCAGGCGATCTTGTCCATGTAGGTGTCGGGCGCGTTCAGCAGCGTGCCCTTGGGCGCCCAGGCCATCACCGTCAGGGCGTTGGGCTGGGCCTTCGCGGCCAGGGTCGTGCCTTCCAGCGGGTCGAGGGCGATGTCGACCTTGGGGCCCTTCCCCGTGCCGACCTTCTCGCCGATGTAGAGCATCGGCGCCTCGTCGCGCTCGCCCTCGCCGATGACGATCTCGCCGTCGATGTTCAGCTCATTCAAGGCATTGCGCATCGCGTCGACGGCCGCCTGGTCGGCGGTCATCTCATCCCCGCGGCCAAGCATCGTCCACGAGGCGATGGCGGCGGCTTCGGTGACGCGAACGGCGTCCAGGACCAGCGAGCGGTCCAGGGTGTTCGAACTCATCCGTCTCTCCCGACCGCCCTCGTTGAAGGCGGCCTTGTTCCCAATGTCGCCTTCAACGCCGAGTTTTCTCGGTCGTCAGATACGCGCGACGCGCAGAAGGCGGGGACGCTCTAGCACGGTCTGCAGCTTTTCGATGCGGCTAATCGCATCCAGCAGCTTGGATTCCGGCGTCGCATGGGTAACGAGCACGATCGGCACGCCACCCGCCCCTTCGACAGGCTTCTGCAGGAAGCTGTCGATCGAAACGCCGCATTCGGCCAGGGTTTCGGAGATCGCGGCGATCACGCCGGGCTCGTCCTTCACCATGACGCGCAGATAGGCCTTGTCCACGGCGCGGGCCGGATCGATGGCGATGAACGGGGCCAGGTCTCCGGCCGGAGCCTGGAATACCGGACGCACGGCCTGGGTCATGACGTCGGCGATGTCGGCGGCCACGGCGGCGGCCGTCGGCCCCGCACCGGCGCCCGCGCCCTGGACGAAGATCCGGCCGATGCGCACGCCTTCGATGAACAGGGCATTCAGCGCCCCGCCCGCCTGGGCCAGCGGATGGTCCAGCGGGACCAGCGTCGGATGCACCTTCACCGCGACGCCATGCTCCGACTTGGCAGCGCCGGCGATGAGCTTGATGCGATAGCCCAGATCCTTGGCCAGCTTGATGTCGAGCAGCTCGACGTCGCTGATGCCCTCGATCTCGGCGGCCTCGAAGTTCGGGGCGCAGCCGAAGGCCAGGGCCGCCAGGATGCTGATCTTGTGACCGGCGTCGAAGCCGCCGACGTCCGTGGTCGGATCGGCCTCGGCATAGCCCAGCCCTTGAGCCTCCCGCAGCACGTCGGCGAACGAGCGGCCCGTCTTCTCCATCTCGGTGAGGATGTAGTTGCAGGTGCCGTTCAGGATGCCCGCCACCGAGATGACGTCGTCGCCGACCAGGGCTTCGCGCAGCATCTTCACCGCGGGGGTGCCGCCCATGACGGCCGCCTCGAACACCAGCGGCACACCCTGGGATTCGGCCAGGGCTGCCAGCTCGGCGCCGTGCACGGCGATCAGGGCCTTGTTGGCCGTGACAACCGGCTTGCCGGCCTTGAGCGCCGTTTCGACCGCGACCTTGGCCGGACCGTCGCTGCCGCCGATCAGTTCGACGAACAGATCAACGTCCGGCGAGGCGGCCAGGGCCACCGGATCGTCGAACCAGGCCAGACCCGAGATGTCGACCGTGCGCGGACGCGACTTGTTGCGGGCCGAGACAGCGGTCACGATCGCCTTGTCGCCGGCCGGCGCGAAGCCCGGACGCTCGGCCAGGAACTGCAGGAGGCCGCCGCCCACGGTGCCCAGGCCTGCGACGCCCACGCGCCAGGTCTTGTTCGTCATCTTGAGGATCCTCGGGTGAACCGGCTTACGCCTGTTCCATCTTGTTGTGGGCCTTGGCCAGGATGGTGTCGGCGTTGGCGATGAATTTCTTCACGTTGCGCGCCGCCTGGCGGATGCGGTGCTCGTTCTCGACCAGACCGATCCGCACATAGCCCTCGCCATACTCGCCGAAGCCGATCCCCGGAGCCACGGCGACGCCGGCCTCCTCGATCAGCAGACGCGAGAACAGCATCGAGCCGGCTTCACGATATTGCTCAGGGATCTTGGCCCAGGCGAACATCGAGGCCGGCGGATTGGGAATGTCCCAGCCCGCGCCCTTCATCGACTTGATCAGGGTGTCGCGGCGGCTCTTGTAGATGCCGCGGATCTCGTCGACGCAGTCCTGCGGGCCATTCAGGGCGGCGGCCGCGGCGACCTGAACCGGCGTGTAGGCGCCATAGTCCAGATAGGACTTCACGCGGGCGAGGGCCGCACAGATGCGGGCGTTGCCGACCACCATGCCCACGCGCCAGCCGGCCATGGCGTAGGTCTTCGACAGCGAGTTGACCTCGACGGCGATGTCCTTGGCGCCGTCGACCTGCAGGATCGAGGGCGGCGGGTTGTTGTCGAAATAGATCTCGCCGTAGGCGACGTCGCTGATGACCAGCAGGTCGTGCTTCTTCGCCAGCGCCACCGCGTCCTTGTAGAAGTCCAGGTCCACCCACTGGGCGGTCGGGTTCGACGGATAGGACAGGATCAGCACGCTGGGCGGCGGCACCGAGTGCTTCACGGCGCGACTGATGTTCGACAGATATTCTTCCGGCGACAGGGCCGGCACGTGGCGGATGATGCCGCCGGCCATGATGAAGCCGAAGGCGTGGATCGGATAGGCCGGGTTCGGGCAGATGATGACGTCGCCCGGGCCGGTCAGGGCCTGGGCCAGGTTGGCGAAGCCTTCCTTCGAGCCCAGGGTGGCGATCACCTCGGTGTCGGGGTTCAGCTTCACGCCGAAACGGCGGCCGTAGTAGTTGGCCATGGCCTTGCGCAGGCCGGGGATGCCCTTGGAAGCGGAGTAGCGGCCCGCCTTGGGGTCGCGCGCCGTCTCGATCAGCTTGTCGACGATGTGCTGGGGCGTGGGCATGTCCGGATTGCCCATGCCGAAGTCGATGATGTCGGTCCCCTCGGCGCGGAGGCGCGCCTTGATCTTGTTGACCTCTTCGAAGACGTACGGCGGCAGGCGGCGGATACGGTGAAAATCGGTGCTCATGGGGGCTCTGTGCGCCGCTTCGGCGCTATGGGAGCGAAAAGTCGGGCATGGATAGACCCCACGCGGGGTCAAGCCAAGCCGGTTCAAGGAAGATTATGCCTCCGTCGCCCTACTGGGGCGTTGACGGAGGCGCGCTAGCTCGGCCGCGGGCTGCGCGGGCGAAGGCGTCGGTGTTCGCCCGGTCGGCGTCGGTCGGCGCTTCGAAGGCCGGAGCCTTGACGTCGCGACGCGCCTTGTCGGCGTAACCTTCGGTGTCCTTGAGCTCCCAGGTGCCCGGCGCGACGGCCTTGGTCAGGGCGTCGCCGGCGCGTTCCTGGGCCACGACGGCCGCGCGGACCTGGTCGGCGTTCGGTACGTCGGTCGGCATCGCGGGGATGTCCGAGAACTTGCGGCGCGGGCCCTTGATCTTGGCGGCGGCGGCGGCCTCGGCCGCGATCGGCGAGCTGGGGTCGACCTGAGCGGTCTTGAACGGGTTCGCGCAGGCGGTCGCGCCGGCCGCGAGGCCGACGATCAAACCAAGTCGCACGATTTTCCGGGTTTCGCCGTTCATTGGTTCTGGTCTTATGCGATCATCGCGGCGAGCGAAAGGCGTTCGAGCCCCTTTTCGCGAACTGGCTTTGGACAACCGGAGTAAACCTCATGGCCACGGCGAAGGCCGCCCCCAAGCCCCGGAAGAAATCCGCTTCCAAGGCCGAGACGACCGAACCCAAGGCCAAGGCCGCGCCGAAGACGGCCAAGGCCCAGCCCAAACCCGAGACGGTCGAACCGCCGCCCAGGGCCGAATCGGCCGGACGGGCTTCGGGCGGCGCCCAGGGCGACGCCAGCGCCCCGCCCTTCCCGCCGTTCGAGAGCATGCTCTCGCCCGACCAACTGAAGATGGTCGAGACCCTGTCGGCGAATCTGGCTCGCGCCGCGGTCACCGCCCAGGGCGCGATCGCCGAAGCCGCGCTGCGCCAGGCCGACCGCCCGGCGGCGCTGACGCCCGATCCCTTCCACGTCGCCCCGGCCCTGAACGAGGTGATGACCCGCCTGGCCGCCCAGCCCGACCGGCTGATGCGGGCCCAGGCCGACCTCTTCAGCCAGTACATGGAACTGTGGCAGTCGGCCGCCCGCCGCGCCGCCGGCGAGGAGGTCGCCCCGGTCGTGGCCCCGGCCGCCGGCGACAAGCGCTTCAACGACCCGGACTGGGCGTCGAACCCGATGTTCGACCTCATGAAGCAGTCCTACCTGCTGTCCTCGAACTGGCTGAACGGCCTGATCGCGGAAGTCGACGGTGTCGATCCGGCCGCCAAGCGCCGCGTCGAGTTCTTCACCAAGATGCTGACCGACGCCTTCTCGCCATCGAACTTCCTGATTTCCAACCCCGCCGCTCTGCGCGAGGTGGTGCAGACCCAGGGCCAGAGCCTGGTGCGCGGCATGGAGAACTTCGCCGCCGACCTGGAGCGCGGCGGCGGCCAGCTGGCGATCAGCCAGACGGACCTGGCCAAGTTCAAGGTCGGCGAGAACGTCGCCACCGCCCCCGGCAAGGTCGTCTACCAGAACGATATCCTGCAGCTGCTGCAGTTCGATCCGACCACCGACAAGGTCAGCGAGATCCCGCTGCTGATCTTCCCGCCGTGGATCAACAAGTTCTACATCCTGGATCTGCGTCCCGAGAACTCGATGATCCGCTGGCTGACGGGCCAGGGCTTCACGGTGTTCGTCGCTTCGTGGGTCAATCCCGACCAGAAGCTCGCCGCCAAGACCTTCGAGGATTACATGCTGGAGGGCGTCTATGACGCCACGCAGCAGGTCATGACCCAGTGCGGCGTCGATCGGGTGAACACGGTCGGCTACTGCATCGGCGGCACCCTGCTGTCGGTCGCCTTGGCCCACATGGCCGCGCGCGGCGACAAGCGGATCAATTCGGCGACCTTCTTCGCCGCCCAACAGGACTTTGCCGAGGCCGGCGACCTGCTGCTGTTCACCAACGAGGAATGGCTGCAGTCGATCGAGCAGCAGATGGACGCCGCCGGCGGCTTCCTGCCCAGCCAGTCGATGGCCGACACCTTCAACGCCCTGCGCGGCAACGACCTGATCTGGTCGTTCTTCGTCAGCAACTATCTGATGGGCAAGGAGCCGCGCCCGTTCGACCTGCTGTTCTGGAACGCCGACCAGACCCGCATGCCCAAGGCGCTGCACCTGTTCTATCTGCGCAACTTCTACAAGGATAACGCCCTGACCACGGGCAAGCTATCGCTGGGCGGCGAGCACCTGGATCTCTCCAAGGTGAAGACCCCGATCTATGTGCAGTCGTCCAAGGACGATCACATCGCGCCGTTCCGCAGCGTCTATCGCGGCGCCAAGGCGTTCGGCGGGCCAGTGACCTTCACCATGGCCGGTTCGGGCCATATCGCCGGGGTGATCAACCATCCGGACGCCAGGAAGTATCAGCACTGGACCAACGAAGGCCTGCCGGGCGACGTCGGCCAGTGGATCGCCGGCGCGACCGAGCATCCGGGCTCGTGGTGGCCGCACTGGGGCGCCTGGCTCAAGGCCCGCTCGGGCGACGAGGTCCCGGCCCGCGATCCGGCCAAGGGCAAGCTGAAGCCGCTGGAGAACGCGCCGGGCAGCTTCGTGCTGGTGAAGTCGAACGCGTAGTCCCTAGGCGCCGAAAACCCATTCGACGAAGAGCGGGCCCAGATCGCGGCCACTGGCCTGCTCCATCGCCCGCTGCAGGTCGATGCTCGTGACCACGCCGCCGGCGTGATCGCGAGTGTAGCGGCGCAGGCCAGCCCAGAACGCCTTCTCGCCCAAGGCCGTGCGCAGGTGGTCCATGAACAGCGCGCCCTTGCTGTACTGGACCGCCCGCCGCGTCGCCAGGTTCGGATAGCGCCCATCCCAGGCCAGGGGCTTGTCGAAGCCCGCCGTCCTCGCCTTTTCCAGCCGCCCCCGCGCTACGGCCAGTTCGGCGTCGTAGGCGGCGCGGCCGTAGCGGCGCTCCTTCCAGGCGGCGGCCATGAAGGTGGTGATCCCCTCGTTCAGCCAGAAGTCCGTCAGGCCGGGGCTGGTGACGAGGTTGCCCCACCATTGGTGGGCCAGTTCGTGGGCGATGGCCCAGTCCTCGGCCGGATCACCTGGTGTGGCCGGAACCGCGTCGGCGCCGAGCACGGCGTAGGTCGCCGCCTCCTGCGCCTCTCGCCCCCCGACCAGCAGCTGGCTGTATTCGGCGACCGGTAGCGGCCGGCCGGCCTTGTCGGCGAAGAACCGCGCCATCGCGCCGGTCTCGGCGAAGCGGCGCTTCAGTTCGGCCGCGTCGGCGACGTCGCTCAGATAGGTCAGCTTCGCCGCCCCTGCCTGCTCCTCGGCCCGGGTGAAGCGGCCGACCGCGAAGCCGAACAGATAGGCCGAATAGGGCCTGGGCGTCGCCCAGGTCTGGACCTCGCCGCCGTCGGGCGCGGGCCGGCGAGCGGTCCTGCGACCGACCGCGACCGCGTCCATTCCCGCCGGCACGCTGAGCGACAGCGAGAACGCCGCCTTGTCGCCGAACCGCTCCTGGTCGCAGATCATCCAGTCGCAGGCGAAATAGCTGGAGTAGAGCGACGTCGCCGAGCCGGCGAAGCCCCGGGCGGGCCGGCCGTGATAGGCGATCTCCAGCTTGGCGCGGCGCCCCCGCAGCAGCGGCGCTGGCAGGTCGATCTCCAGCCGCCCGTCCCGAATGGTCGCGGCCACCGGAGCGCCATCCAGCGTCGCGGCGTCGATGCTCAGCGCATTGCCCGAGAAGCTGAGGCGCTGGAGCCCCTCGCCGGTCGCCCGCAGCGTGATCACCTCTCGCCCGGCCACGGTCTGGTTCTGGACGTCCGGGGTCAGCGCTAGGTCGTAGCGCTCGACATCGAAGCCCTCGCCCGGCGCGGCGGCGGCCAACGCCGGAAGCAAGGCGATCATGAACGCGATGAGCAGGCGCACCGGAGCTCCAAGGCTGACGGACCCGACGCCTAGCACGCGCCGAGCCCACCGTGCAGCTTCGCCGCATCGAAGACCCACGTTCGCCCAAAAGTCGCCCGGTTCGCGGTTGAGCTTGCGGCCATGCTCACGCTCGATCGCCGGACAGCCCTGGGGATGTTCGCCGCCACGCCGCTCATGGCGGGCGGTGGAGCGAGCCATGCCCTGATCCCGAACGCCGGACTGAAGCTGGCCGCGGCGGCGCGGGGGCAGATCGGGGTCACGCTGGATTACGATCCCAGCTATCGCAATATCGGCTATCCGAACGGCGACGTGCTGCGCACCAGCGGCGTCTGCTCGGACGTGCTGATCCGCGCCGCCCGTGACGCCTGGGACATCGACCTGCAGCAGCGGGTGCATGAGGACATGGCCCGCGCCTTCGCCAGCTATCCGTCGCGCCGCGAGTGGGGCCTGACCAAGCCGGACGCCAATATCGATCACCGGCGGGTGCTGAACCTCGAGACCTTCCTGGCGAGACAGGGCGCTCAGCGTCCCCTGCCCGCCGCCGGGCTGCTGAGCGGCGACGCCTTCGAGGCGGCCCAGCCCGGCGACGTGGTCACCTGGCGGCTGGCCGGCGGCGGCCGGCCGCACCTGGGCGTGGTCGTCGACGGGCCCCGGGCCGTGCGGGTGGCTCACAATATCGGCCAGGGCGTCCGCGAGGAGCCGCTGTGGATGTTCAAGCTGCACAGGCCCGCCGGCCACTATCGCTGGCGGGTCTAGGTCGGACGGGACCCTAGAGGCCCGCGTCCTCCTTCAGGCCCAGGGCGATGTTCAGGTTCTGCACCGCCGCGCCCGAGGCGCCCTTGCCCAGATTGTCCAGCTGCGCCACCAGGCGCGCCTGGCCGCTGGTGTCCGAGCCGAACACGAACAGCTTCAGCCGGTTGGTGCCGTTCAGCCCTTCCGGGTCCAGCGTGCTCAGGCTCTTGGCCTCGTCCAGCGAGGCGACCTCGACGAACTTTTCGCCCTTGTAGTGCTTGGCCAGGGCGTCGTGGATGTCGCCCAGCGACGGCGCGCCGTTCAGGGTCGAGAAGTGCAGCGGCATCTCGACCAGCATGCCCTGCAGGTAGCGGCCGACGGCCGGCATGAAGATCGGCCGGTTCAGCAGGCCGCCGTGCTTCTGCATTTCCGGCACGTGCTTGTGGGTCATCGAGAGGCCGTAGATCCGGTACGGGACCTTGGTGTGGTTAGCCGCGCTCTCGTCTTCGAACTCGGCGATCATGGCCTTGCCGCCACCGCTGTAGCCCGAGACGGCGTTGTACGAGACCGGCAGTTCCGGCGGCAGGATGCCCGCCGAGACCAGCGGCCGCGTCAGGGCGATGGCGCCGGTCGGATAGCAGCCCGGGTTCGAGATGCGCTTGGCGGCGGCGATCTTGCCCCGCTGCTCCTTGTCCAGCTCGGCGAAGCCATAGGCCCAGTCCTCGGCGGTCCGGTAGGCGGTCGAGGCGTCGATGATCACGGTGTCCGGATTGGTGACCAGCGACACGGCTTCCTTGGCCGCATCGTCGGGCAGGCACAGGATCACCGCGTCGGCGCCGTTCAGCATCTCGGCCCTTGCGGCCGCGTCCTTGCGCTTGTCCGGGTCGATCGAGACCAGCAGCAGGTCCTTGCGGTCGACCAGGCGCTCGCGGATCTGCAGACCGGTGGTGCCGGCTTCGCCGTCGATGAAGACCTTGGGGGCGCTGGACATGGCGGACTCCGATCCTGGCTGCTAGCGCCAGAGAAAGCAGAAAACAGAGACAGAAATGAAAAGGGGCGCTTCGGCCTGACCGAAGCGCCCCTTCCCGTAAGACGTAATCGTCGCGATTAGCGCTTCGAGAACTGGAAGCTGCGGCGGGCCTTGGCCTTGCCGTACTTCTTACGCTCGACGACGCGGCTGTCGCGGGTCAGGAAGCCGTGCGGCTTCAGGACCGGGCGCAGGCTGGGCTCGTAGTGCGTCAGGGCCTTCGACAGGCCGTGGCGGATGGCGCCGGCTTGACCCGACAGGCCCGAGCCTTCGACCGTCACGACGACGTCGAATTGACCCAGACGGTCGGTCACTTCCAGCGGCTGGGCGATCATCATGCGCAGCACCGGGCGGGCGAAGTAGACTTCCTGGTCACGACCGTTGATCGTGATCGAGCCCTTGCCCGGCTTGATCCAGACGCGAGCGATCGCGTTCTTGCGCTTGCCGGTCGCATAGGCGCGGCCTTGGGCGTCGATCTTCGGTTCGGCCGGAGCGGCGGTTTCCGGGTTGCTGGACAGCGAGGCCAGCGCTTCAAAGCCTTGAGCGTCGGTCATAGCTTAGAGGCTCCGGATGTTCTTGGCGTTGCGGCCCGCGAAGTCGACGACTTCGGGGTTTTGCGCTTGGTGCGGGTGCTCACCGTTGTTGTAGATGAGCAGGTGGGTCAGCTGCTTGCGAGCCAGCGGGCTCTCCTTGGGCAGCATGCGCTCGACGGCCTTTTCCAGGACGCGCTCGGGGAAACGACCGCCCAGCACCTTGCGGGGGGTGGTTTCCTTGACGCCGCCCGGGTGACCGGTGTGACTGTAATAGACCTTGTCGTCCAGCTTCTTGCCGGTGAACTTCACCTTGTCGGCGTTGATGACGACGACGAAGTCGCCGCAATCGACGTGCGGGGTGTAGTCAGGACGGTGCTTGCCGCGAAGACGCATGGCGATGAACGTCGCCAGACGGCCGACAACGGCGTTCTCGGCGTCGACCACGATCCACTTCTTCTCGACCTCGGCTGGCTTCAAGGAAGCCGTGATCTTCTGCATGGGATTGATCCGTATTTCTTAGGCGTCCGACCCCGAGAAATCCGGTTTCGTCCGTGTGAGGCGCGGCATGTACGGGAGGGTTCGGGCACTGTCAACAACAGCGATGCGAAAAACTTACAAAACGAAGCAAAAACAATGAGATAAATCATACGGTAATATAATACCGCAATCTCGCGCCACGCCGTCTTCACGCGGCTGGCCGCTGAAGGGATGAAAGGGACGCGGAGCGCCCGGGCGACGCCCGGAGGGTTGGAGAGTGAATACCGTTTCGACGAAGCCGAGCGCTCCGCGCAGTCGTTATCCGGTGAGCCCGCGAGGCGCGGGGCTTTAACCCGCTCCCACGAGAGGCCCCCGGCGGGCGGGCCGGGGCGACGACCCCGGTCCCGGAATGCCCGGGCGATTTCAGCCCGGACCTGTCGCGTTCGCCGAAGTCCCCGCCGCCAGAGCTTTGTCCTGTGTTTCAAGGAACCCGCCACAGGATCCGTCGCGAAGACGATCTCCGAAGAGACCCGGCGGGCGCTTCCCGCTCGACCACACCCGACAGCCGTCTCGATCGCCGGCCGGACGTCCCTTCCGCGCCATCGGGTGAGGAACAGTATGGGGGCGGGTTTGAGCGCGGATCATTCGATGGCGCGTAAAATCGACAAGCGATTGATTTCACTAAACTCCATCTCGCGAATTCCGAGGATAGAGGCGCTCCAATCCCCGTACTTGCCCCCTCCGCGCCTACGGCGCTCCTCCCCCAGAGGGGGAAGACGGGAGAAGGCTGCGCGAACCGTCTGCCCCCTCCGGGGGCGGACGACCACGCGCAGCGTGGTCAGGTGGGGGCCCGCCGCGCTGGCCGCCCTAGAACAGCCCGCGCCTCTTCTTCGCCTTGGGCGCTTCCGCCGGCGCGGCCGCCGCATCCGCCTTGCCGTCGAAGCCGAACGCGTGGCGCATGACCTGGAAGATGTAGCTCTCCTCGACCACGCCGCGCAGCAGGAAGGCCTGCGGGCCGTCGGCGAACACGCCCACGTCCTCGCCCGCGTGGGCGGCGCTGGGCAGGTTGGCCACGGCCTGCTGGTGGTAGTCGATGTCGTCCACGTCTTCCTTGGCCGGATCCCGGCGCGTGTCGGCGCCTTCCGGGCCGCCGGGGCCGGTGGCGAACATCAGGGTCGTGTAGGCCTTGCCGTCGCCGGCCAGGATCGGCTCGCCCTCGTTGCCGGCCAGGCCCAGGATCGGGGCGTTGCGAGCGGCGTAGCCCGAGATCACCAGGCCGTGACTGTGGTCGGCGGTGACGACGACCAGGGTGTCCCTCAGGTCGACCTTGGCCAGCACGGCCTCGATGGCCTTCGAGAACGCGACGGTCTCGGTCAGGGTGCGCTTGGCGTTGCCCAGGTGGCTGCCCATGTCGATCTTGCCGCCCTCGACCAGCAGGAAATAGCCGTTCGGGTTCTTGGACAGCACGTCGACGGCCGCGGTCGCCATCTCGGCCAGGGTCGGGACGCCCTGCCCCAGCACCGGGCGCTCCACCTCGTAAGGCAGGTGCTCGTTGGCGAAGAGGCCCAGCACGTGCCGGGTGTCGGCCGGGATCGCCTTCAGCTGGTCGACGGTCGTGACGTAGGACGAACCCGCGCCTTCGGCCTTCAGCCACTCGGCAGTCAGGTCGCGGCCGTCGGCGCGCTTGCCGTCCTTGGCCTCGGGCAGGAAGCGCGAGCGTCCGCCGCCCATGACGACGTCCAGACGCAAGGCGTCCGGGGCCTCGATCAGCTGGCGGGCGATGTCCTTGCAACCGCCTTCCAGGGCCTCGACCGGCATGTCGCTGTCGCCTTCCCAGTCGCGATAGGCGGTGTGGGCGTAGGCGCCGGCCGGGGTGGCGTGGGTGACGCGGGTGGTGGTGACGACGCCGGCGGCGCGGCCGGCGGCCTTGGCCAGCTCGGCGATCGAGTCGACGCGATTGCCCTTCTCAGTTTCGCACTTCTCGCCCAGGGCCGCGCCGGTCAGGCCGATGATCTTGTTGCGGGTTTTGACGCCGGTCATGATCGCCGTGATGCCGGCGGCGCTGTCGGTGACCTGGGTGTCGTGGCTGTAGGTCTTGGAGAGCGCCGAGTACGAGAGCTTTTCGAAGGAGAGCGAGTTCGACTCGCCGTCCACGCCCTTCTGCTGGCCGTCATAGATGCGGCCGGCCGTGACCGTCGAAATGCCCATGCCGTCGCCCAGGAACAGGATGACGTTCTTGGCCTTGCCCGTGTTGGGAACCACGGCGATCTGGCGCGCCAGGACGGCCTCGCCGGCCTTGTAGTATGGGTCGTTGGCGCTGGCCGAGGCGGGAAGCTGAGCCAATACCACGGTGGGAAGCGCGATGGCGGGAACGGCGACGGACGCGACGAGGGCGAGCACAAATGAGCGGATCAAGGCCAAGCTCCATGAGGAATCGGCCCCGTTTGCGCCCGGCATGTGACAGTTGTTCCGGCCCTTTGTTGCAGTCTCTCGGAAAATCCGGTCCCTGCCTGACCTAGGGACGGCGAACGCGCCAAGCGAAGACCGTCGCCGTGGCCAGCAGCAGCGCCGCCCCGGCCTGGTGCAGCACGCCCAGGGCGATCGGCACCGAGGCCATCAGCGTCCAGATGCCAAGGCCCGCCTGCAAGGTGACGGCGACCGCCACGGCCAGCGCCACGGCCTTGCTGCCCGCCGCCAGCAGGCGGTCGCGACCGCCCACGACGCCGATGGTAATGCCTGCCAGGAACAGGGCGTAGGCGACCAGCCGGTGATGCAGCTGCACCGCGCCCTGGCTGTGGGCCAGCGTGCCCCAGAAGCCCTTGCCGACATATTCGGCCGGGAAGACGTGGCCGTTCATCAGCGGCCAGTCGTTGTAGACCAACCCGGCGTCATTGCCGGCCACCAGCGCGCCCAGCAGGCTCTGGAAGAACACCGCGCCCAGGAAGGCCAGGGCCCAGCCGCGCCAGGCGGAGCGCCCCTCGACGCGCGGCGAGCCGCTCCAGGCGTCCAGGGCGGTCCAGATCAGGACGACGAACAGCGCCAGGGCCAGGCCCAGGTGGATCATCAGCCGCTCGGGCGCGACCGAGACGCGCTCGGACAGGCCGCTGGAGACCATCCACCAGCCGACCAGGCCCTGCAGCCCGCCCAGGCCCAGCATGACGGCGCAGCGCCAGATCAGGCGGCGCGGGATGGCGCGGCGGACCAGGAAGACGGCGAACGGCAGGGCGAACACCACCCCGACCGTGCGGCCCAGCAGCCGGTGCGCCCACTCCCACCAGAAGATGCCCTTGTACCCTTCCAGGGTCATGTCGGGGTTCACCAGCTGGAACTGGGGGATCTTCTTGTAGAGCTCGAAGCTCTCGCGCCAGGCCTGCTCGGACATGGGCGGCAGCGCGCCCATGATCGGCTTCCACTGGGTGATCGAGAGGCCGGAGTCCGTCAGGCGGGTCGCCCCGCCGACCACGACCATGGCGAAGACCATGGCGGCGACGATGAAGAGCCAGATCGCGACGGCGCGCGAACGGTCGGAACGCAGGAAAGACGTCATAGGGTCGGAAAAG